>OIWT01000021.1_pt1 | contig 217924 bp, 170 predicted proteins | sample 1587701 | NCBI WGS metagenome assembly OIWT01 (sample SAMEA3888904, study PRJEB22519) | human gut metagenome | biome: human gut; feature: human-associated habitat; material: faeces | place: Denmark | collected 2009
GGAAGACTTTGGGATAAAGGCGTTCATATTGTTACAGGACTTCGCTCAAACATGAAACAGAAACTCATGCCACTTTATGATAAGATTATGTTACGCAAAAGAAGTGTCATTGAATCTGTAAACGATATGCTCAAAAATGTAGCTCAAATTGTACATACTCGTCATCGGAGTTTGCATAATTTCATTATGAATATTTTGGCTGCAATGGGGGCGTATTGCTTCTTTTCTACCAAGCCTCATGTCAACTTTGACTATGAGATTCCCCCATCTGACGGGCAACTTGTAATTTGGCAATAAAATAAACTTACATAATTTTGACAGGTGACCATTTTATGGCCACCCTTTGTAGGTTGGATGTTTTTCTGCTCTTTACTTTTTAGAATATTATCTCGAACTCGCGTTTATTGGTATTTGGTCTTGGCCACATAGTCCGCTATGTTCCTTTCTCCAAATCCCAAATCAAGCCAAAATACTGGTCAAGATTGGTCAACTTATTCTTTCACAAATACTAAGAGTGAAAATTTATTGTAAAATAAAAAGGGGCATTTTCGTACGTGTTCTATAGCATATATTTTTTGGTTTAAAGTCATGCCGCTATAGGTTGTTCGCCCCGCGAACGAAAATTTGATGTTTTTGCTTTCTCGTTAGAAAGCAGATGAAGGAATAGAGGGGACCTCAAAGGAGGATCCCCTCTTTTTCGTATGTTGAGATATGTGTTTTTCGGACCCAGATATTTCTTAGAATCTTGCAGTCACTTGCACGTCGACGGTGTTGTAGTGGGAGTCTTTCCCGCGAGCTGCACGGTTGTCGGTGAAGGTGTAGTTGAGCTGGAAGAGCAGGTTTTTGCCGAGCCAGTAATTGCCAGTTAGTCCGTAGTTCGTGTTCATGGATGCCCACGTGTGTTTGTCGTTGCGGTAGCAGTCGTAATGTCCGAAGACTTTGAACTTTTCGGTCACTGGAACTCCCAGCGTGGCATACCAAGCGTCGGAGCGGTCGGGGGCACCGGCATCTGTTGTCACTCCGCCGACGGAGCTCATGTATTCTCCTCTGAGGGTCCACTTGCCTTCATATTTCAGTCCGCTACCCCAGCGCACGCGTTTCACGCTTTTCAGCTGTTCTCCAGGGTTGGTTGCATTGTATTTTTCGTTGGTGTATTTGCCGTTCCACCCGAATCCTCCGATGGCGAGGTTTTTCACGGGCGAGAACCAGAGGCCTCCGATGAGGTCTTTGTGGTGGTCTTTGTCGGCGTGGTTGATGCCTTGCCCGTTGAAGAAGCCCACTTGATAGTGAAGCAGCTTGTGGTTGTCGGCAGCGGGGAATATGTCGCCTTGGAGCTGTATGCCAAGGTCGCGACCCGAACTTTTGTTGTAGGTTCCTTCGCCGTTGCGGTCGTTGATGGAAGCGAGTTTCATGGTTGCCTGGGAATAGGCTCCGCCACCGATGGCCAGCGGGCTCATGGGGTTTTCAAATCCGAAGGAACGTTTGAACTGCCCGAGTTTGACGCGCAGGAAATCATATTTCTGCCATTCGATGAAGGCGTCGAGCACGCGCGGCCCTTTGTTTTCTCCTGGCGCTCCGTTCACTTCGAGCTGGAATTTATAATAGAAATCCTTGTAGACGTGGCCATCGGCATAGAGGCGGATGAAGCGGAGATCGAAGCCTCCGTTTGTGGCTTGTCCTTTCCGGTCGTTGACGGAATATTTTCCCATGATATAGCCGCCGAATTTCATGGTGGGCTGCATTTCCTGCATGAGGGCGGTGGTGGCTTTCGGCGTGATGACGTAGCCAGGCGTTTCGTAGTCGGGGTCTTGAAATTCGTTGTCTTTATGAATGTCTTCTGCGTTTCCTACAAGCGGGAGCAGGGTTGCAAACGAACAGAGTAATGCTTTTTTCATAGTGTGGTTTTTTGTCTTTGGGGTGGAGGCGTGATGCTGGTGTATGGGGGAGAGACGGTTGCGGCAACCAAACGGGTGTTTCTCTCTGAATCTTGCACACGGCAAAATGGTAAAGCAACCTGTTGCAATATTGCAGGCAGACAGGTTGCTTTTGTTTTGGTCTTTTTTAATTGAAATGATAGAGGAAGGTGGCGACGCCTGTGAGCGCCGGTTTCTTCTGGTCTTTGATCTCGATGGTAAATTTGATTTCCACTTTGCAGATGCCACGGAGGTTGGCAATGGATTGCAGCGTGGTGACGAGGCGTACGCTTTGTCCGCTCAAAACGGCTTGGCCGAATTTCATCTTGTCCATGCCGTAGTTGACCATCATCTTCAGGTTGTTGACTTCAACAATCTGCTCCCACATGTAGGGGAGGAGGGAGAGTGTCAGGTAGCCGTGAACGATTGTTTGTCCGAAGGGGCCGGCTTTTGCACGCTCTGGGTCAACGTGAATCCATTGGTGGTCGAGGGTGGCATCGGCAAACTGGTTGATGCGTTCTTGGCTGACTTCGAGCCATTCGGATGTGCCGAGAACTTCGCCCACGTGTGTGGCGAAGTCGTCGTAGGAGTTGATGACAAGTTTTTGCATAATGTATGGGGTTGTTTTTTGTTTGGGCCGCCCGCCTTTCCTGCTCTTCGGCAGTTTTTTTGATGAACGACTGCCAGGGGGCGGGGAAGAGGACGTTTTGGCTCAGTTAAAGAAATTCCATGAAATGCCCAGGCGGAGGACCATCTGGTTTAGCGGATAATGGGGCACGAGAAAGGGTTTTCCGCTGCCGCTCTTATAGTTGACGTGTGACGCCATGATGTAGAAGCGCGTGCTCTTCAGATGGAAATTGGCGTAGACGTTGACCCAGGGGTAGCTGCCTGTTTTTGTGGCGTGGTCGGGGTCTTGCACGACGTAACTTCCGATGAGGGGCGAATAGGTCAGCGCTTTATATGCCGTGAAAAAGCGTGCATCGGCGCCAAATTCCGTGAGTAGCACGTGGGCAATGCGGAAGCGCAGATATAGGTTGCTCCAAACGGAAAATGCCGGCATTGGAAGAATTTCCTTCTCGGAGGTGGTTTGCGCCGTCAGTTCGTTTTCCCAATTGAGGATGCCCCATGTGAGGTCTTGTCTGAGAGAGGCTGAAAGCGCCTGGATGTTTTTCCTTTTTTGCAGGGCTTCAACGCCGCTGCGGAAGAGCGTTGTGCCCTCAGAGGTGGTGACGGGCGTCAGCCGTTCTTGGAAATAGGCGTGGTTTTGCAGCGTTTGCAGGGCAACTGACAGGCGTGTGCGCTTGTATGCGATGGTGCCGCCAGCGCTGGCGCTGAAGGTGCGGTCGTATGACTTGTCCCACCATGCGTTGCGGGCGTGGTAGGTGCGTTGGTAGAAGGTTGGTTGCTCGCCGCGTGTGTTGCCAAATAGATTGACTTTCAATGTGTCGCTATGTAGGGGGATGGCGAGGCCGACATTGGCAGAGACGTTGAATTCACCCCAACTCTTGCCCGTGTTTCGCAGTTCGCCCAGGAGGTCGTAGTGGAACAGACGGCTCTGCTTGCTGAACAGCTGCGCACCGATGGTGAAGTAGTTTTCCGTGTAGCGCGTTTCAAGGCGCTGCTGGTCGGGGAGGGTGTATTTATAGAAATCGTGTCTCACGAAGAGGCGCAATCCTGATTTGACCCATCTGTTGAAGCCCTCTCGGAGTTCCAGGGCCAGTGTGTTTTCAACGTGTATGTTTTTTGTATAGTCATTGGCAGAGTCGCCAGGCAGGTAGAAGTCGTTGAAATAACGGTCGGCCCCAGCGGCGCGTGTCAGGTTTGAAAGGAAGCGCCTGTTGTTGTGTTCGAGGCGCATGGTGTGGATGAAGCCGACAACGGGCACAAATTCGGGGATGAGTTTTGAGAGTGTGTCCTCAGCGGCTTCCATGTCTTTGGCGGCTGTTTGTGTGGCAGAGACAAGTTTGGCGTTAGCGTCGGAGGTTGGCATGCTGTCGCGACGTGTGGTGTCGGCAGGCATGCCAGCGTTTTTCACTACTTTCGAGAGTAGTTTGTTTTTCGGTGCAAACTGGCGGGCATTGACAATGTGGCCGTCTTTGTCGCGGTGACGCGTGAAGCCGAGGTTGTAGTTGTGTGTCAGATAGAACGTATTGACGTTCATCTTGTTCCATGATTTTGACAGCCGTGTTGGCATGTCGGCGGTTCCGTATTTCGTTGGAAACGTTTCGGGGCGTGTGACGTAGTCGTCGCTTTCAATACCTCCGTTCTCGGAATTTTTGAGGTGATTGGCGCTGTATGCCGTGTGCAGATTATAGGTGTCTGAAATGTAGGAGGCGAACAGCGTGCCGTTGAAATGTGCGGTCGACTGGCTTTGGTAGTAGCCGCGACCATAGAGGTAGTCGAGTTTGAATCCGGCGCCGAAGCGTTTTCCCGCATTGGTGGCAAAGAGGGCACGTATGCGGTCTTCCCCGTTTTGCTTATTGCCGCATTCGTGGTAAGTGATGTTGGTTATCGGCGATTTTGTATTGGTGAACAACAGGTCGCTGATTGGCGTGAGGAAGTAATCGTAGGGCTTGGCAAAGATGAACTGTGGGGAGAAGGTGCGTTCAAGGTTGTCAGAGATAATGCGGGAATTTCTCGGAGAACCCAGGTTGCCAGTATAGTTATAGTGGCCTGTTGTGCCACCAGTGAAAGCTTCGTTTTGAAACAGGTGGGGGAGTGTGTCGGGTTCGGCTTTTATGATGTCGCCAAAGCGCGGGTTGATTTTCCAGACGTAGAGCCCTATTGGTACGTTCTCTGTTTTGACAGTGTCAGTGTCGTTGTTCCAGTGGGAATCACCGTCATTCATTGCACCGTTGGCGCGCAGAATCGTGTTTTGCGCGACAGACGCTGTGGAGAAAATCATGAGGAAGACTCCGAGCAAGAGATGCTGAAGGACGTTGTTTTTATTCATAAATGCAGAAGAGGGCTTTAAATGTGGAATAGATGAATGAGGCATACAGGGTGGTGGCCAGGAGCGTTGCGTCGGCTATGGCGAAACCAGTTTTTGTTTGTATGTCGCTGCCCAACGTGTGGCTACTGCGTTCACAATGGCGGGGGAGGAAGCGACAGGCCAGTTTGTAGACGCTCCAGCCGACGAGAATGCCGCAGATGGTGCCGCAAAGGATGTCGCCAGCATAATGGACGCCAAGGTACATGCGCGACCAGCAGTTGGCCAACGCCCACAGAATCATTGATTGTGTCAAGGCTTTGTGGCGTATCAGCAGGGCTGTGAAGGTGGTGACGGCAAATGTGTTTGCCGCATGGCTGGAGAAGAAACCATAGCGCCCGCCACGATAGTCGGCCACAATGTCAACGTCCAGCATGATGAGCGGCGAGTTGCTCGGACGATAGCGGGCTACAAGTGGCTTGAAGATGCCGGAAGCTATCTGGTCGGCCAGCAGGATGCAGAGCGCCAGGGCTGCGATGATGATCAGAATGTCTTTCATCTCACCGTTGCGTATGACCACATACAGGAGCATGGCGGCTGCGGCAATCCATGTCATCGTGCTTGTGATGCTGAGGGCAAAGGCATCAAGCCATAATGAATGGCTGCCGTTGACTGCCAATGTCAGCCACGTGTCGATATTTTGTAGTTGTTCCAGCATAAATATTCTTTAGATATGTAGGTGTGGGGTTGGCAGACAAGTTGCCAGTGAAGATGGAGCGCTGCTAACTATTGGACGAGGTGCAGCCTGTGTCATGCAAATACAGTGCAAACCGAGTGCAGAGCATCAAACTTGTTTGTTTGCTTTGCCGAGGTGCAGCCTGTGTTATGCAAATACAGTGCAAACCGAGTGCAAAGCATCAAACTTGTTTGTTTGCTTTGCCGAGGTGCAGCCTGTGTTATGCAAATTTATCAGAAATAATCGGATTAGGCGGCATCAGACAGGCATAAAATGCCCGCTGTTTGCCCAACCTTCGCATGTTTTGTCGCTCGTTTGCACCATGATTTTTCCTTCCGAGCCGTTTTTGAGAAGTTGTACGGTTGTGCCAGCCCGCAGTATGTTTTTCTTCGCTTTCCCGTTTTCGTCTTCTATGGTTGAGTCTTGTAAGGCGACGGCGTATGTGTCGTTGTGAAAGCGATGGTATTGCAGGCTGGCATTGGTGGCAGCCAATGCAAAGGCGGCAACGGCGAACGGCATGATGATAGAGGCGATTTTTTTCGGCAGGCGTTGGCGCGTCATTCTGCGCAGGACGATAAGAAATGTTGTTAGCGAGAAGAACAACATGGCCATTGTGCCCCATTGGTCAACAGAGAAGTAAGCTGTTAGGTCGTTGAACCAGGTGATGAAGAACATTTCTGAAGGCGGATTCTCCGAAACTCCCAGTTTGCTACGGCAGACTTCCAGGTTATGGCGGGCATCTTTATGGCGGGGCTCATATTTCAAGGCCTTTTCGTAGTTAAGAATGGCGCGCGGCAGATTGTTCTTGCGATAGTAAGCATTTCCGAGGTTGTAAAGGACGTCGACATCAACTCCCGCTTTCAGAAGTTGCTCATATCCGGCAATCGCCTTGTCGTATGCCTTTTCCATATACGCCGAATCGGCAGCTTGCTTGTTGGCGTTTGGGCGTTCGTTTACTTGTTTGTCGGCGGTTGCCGTGGGGATTTGCTCTCCGTTGCTGCCGTTTGCCGGTTCGATGGATTCGGCAAAGGCGAAGGTGCCCGCTGCTTGCAGAAGGAACCAAGTGAGCAGCGTGAAGAGACTTTTATTTATCTTGTTGTGTTTCATTCGCTTATAGTGATGTTGCTGACTTATGAAACAATTTTTGTGGCGCTATTTTGTGTGCGTGGGGCGTGGTGTAAGAGCGTCTTTGGTTGTTTCGTGTTTGTCTTTTCTTGAAACATTGGGCAGTGCAGAATGTGCAGACTGCTTGTCAAAGGGTGGCTAATGTTTTGATAATCAGTATGGCATCGTCGATGTCTTTTTGAGCATCAGCCATCATTTCAACCGGAGCGTAGTTCGACATTTCGCAGTTGTCCAGCAGGCGTTTCACTTTGATGGTGAGATTCTCGTCTGCATGGCAAGTATCCTTCAGATAATTGAGGATTCGCTCCGTGTTCAGTTCGTTGACAGGCATTGTCATCCGTTCTGAGAAATAACAGCGTAGGATTTGGTTCAAATCGTTATACGTTTCGCGTGGCTGTTCTGGCTTTCGCGTGCTCTTGAGTTTCAGCATCTGTTTGATGGCCTTTCTGCCCATTTTGTCGTGCGGTGAACCAGGTAGACTGACAGCGCGGATGTCAAAGCGTTTGGCGGCGACGGGAATGCCGATGCCAAGGATGATGACAATTGCAAAGGCCAGGTAGGTTTTCCAAGTACCCCACCAATAGTAGTCGGCTGTCGCCACTAAGTGGGCCTCGCCAAGCTTGATACCTCTGATGTCTTCTTTCCTCATCTTCTTTTCGTACTCAACGGCCGCATCGCTTTTCGTGCCCTTTTTGACATTCAATTGGAAAGCCTTGGCTGTGATGGTTTGGTATTCTTCTTTTTGCGGGTCGAAAAATACAAAGTCAACCTTAGGCATCTCGAATTTGCCTACTTCCCGTGGCACCAATGTGTAATCAAAGGAGATGCTTCCCGATACGCCGTCTTCTGTGATGGTCGTTTCGTCGACGATTTGCGGAGGATAGCTGTCGAATCCATCTGGAAAATCCAAGTCGGGCGCAGTAATCAGTTTCAAGTTGCCCGTTCCAGAAATGGTTATGCGGAAGGTGGCCAAATCGTTTGTGCGCAAATTTGCAGTTCTCATCTGCGATTTGATCTTGAAGTGGCCAACACCGCCAGAAAAACCTGATGGTTTCGGGGTGGGTAAGGGCTTGACATTCAAAACCAGTTGCGGGGCGCTGCGTTTGACGTTAACACCAATGCCGCCGCCGTTTAGGAAATCGTCGATTCTGTCCAGCAGGAGGTCGCGTTGCATGACCATACAATCGAATGTCAATTTAGGAATCTGTATCTGCCCAGCTTTCTGAGGGTATAACACGTATTCCTTTGCCTTGTATTTTTTATAGGCGACGCCGTTAACGTGAGCAAGTGTAAACTCTGGGTTTGTTGGGATGTCAAGAGAAACAATGTTTTTGAAATCAGGCTTTTCATTTAGGCCAGCATTGCTCAGCCCGACTCCGGGGAGTGCAAGTACATGATATTTCAAGCGTACGGCTTCTTGCTCGTAGACTGTGGCCTTTTGAAGGTCGGCAGTTATGTAGAGATCTTTCTGGGACAGGCCTGTTCTTGCGGTGCGCATTGCGTTTTCTTCTTCCGTCTTGTCGTCCTGGCTGGAGGACGCTCTGTTTCCGTTCCCTTGTGCGTTGCCTGCAACACGGATTTTGACGGCTTTGGATTTGTAGGTTTTTCCCTTTACATGTACGCTTGCAGGGGAGATGGTGAAAGTTCCTTTCGCTTTTGGGCGGAGGGTACATGTTATCGTCACTGAGCAATTGGTTTTTGCCCGACCGTTGATGTTGATGTATTCTTTTCTGAAACTATAGCCAGGTTCAGAGAGTAGCGTGAAGTCGGCAGTTGAAAAATGAAAGTCGCTTATGTCTTCAGAGCTGATTGTGTAATCTGAATTCAGCGTATATTTGATTTGAAAATAACTGGGGTTGGCCTCAACAACGGAAGGGGCGTTAACCGATAATTTCAACTGTGCGTTGATGGGGGCCATCCATATAAGGCAAATCAATAGTAATACGAATTTATATCGTCTGTACATCATTCAAATAGTTAGTATATAACAGAAATGCAGGGCGTGTTTGTCTCGTCACCAGTTTTTGATTAGCGAACGCTGCCTTTTTGCTTCGTTCAGTTTCTTGCGGGTCTGTCTTTCAGCCTGGCGTGCAAAGTTTGTCAAGGAGTTGTTCTTGGATTGTTCTGCTTTGGGCTGTTGCTGTTGCTTTTGCGGTTCCTCCTGCGGTTGTTGTTGCGGCTGGTTGTCGTTGAGGTCTTTCAGCTGCTTTTGGCACAATGCTAGGTTGTATCTTGACGGTTGTTGCGCAGGAGAATCCCTTAGGGCTTGCTTGTAGCAGGCAATTGCCTGCTGTAGCAGTTGGCGTTTGCGTTCGGCATTCTTCTCACTTAGGGCTTCGCGCTGGTAGATGAAACCTCTGTTGTGGTTGGCCTGTGAGCGTATGGGGGCGTTGTTGTTGTTTGCGGCCACACGGGTGAAAAGAGAGTCGGCCGCTGAGATTTTCCCTTGTGCCAACCGCGCATTGCCAAGGTTGTAGAGGGCACGTGTGTTTACGGCATTCTGTTTCAGGATGCTGTTGTAATGTTCAGCTGCCGTCTCATATCGTTTGCCATGAAAAGCCTTGTTGCCTTGGTGAATCGTTTTCCAAACTGCTGTTTGAGCGCAGGAAATGATGGCAAAACATGTTTGGATTAGAAAAATTATAGCGAATCGTTTCATATATAGGTGTCATAATATTTTGGGGTACCCTTAATCTCTACCAGTGTGACTGGTGTTACATTGACAGCATTTCATGTTCTGAATCGTTTCAGCCATTTGGTTTTTCCCGAAGAAATGAAGAATTCCAAAAGAATTAGCAGCAGGGCAATGAGCGCCATGGCTTGAAATTGCTCGGTTTTTTCAGTGAACTGGAAACTGTTGTCAGCTTGTTTGAGTTCATCGAATTGCTTGCGGAGAATTTGTTGTGCTTGGTTGCTGTTGTCAAGGTGGATGTATGTTCCACCGCCAGCTTCGGCGATTTCGCGGCACATGGTTTCGTTTAGTTTCGTTACGACCTCTTGGCCGTCATTGTCCTTCAACACGCCACCGCTTGGTAATGGGATTTTTGAGCCTGTTATTGTGCCGACTCCGATAATAAACACCGTGCAGCCTTCCTTTCTCGCTTCTTCGGCTGCTTTGATTGCGCCTTCTTCATGGTCTTCGCCGTCCGTGATGATCACAATGGCTTTCCCGATGTCTTTGCGTGCGGAAAAACTGTTTTTTGCCAGGTTGATGGCTGAGGCAATACTCGTTCCTTGAAGCGTTACCATGCCAGGCTCGAAATTTTCGAGAAATAATTTAGCTGAAGTGTAGTCGTTTGTTATCGGCATTTGCGGATAGGCTTCACCAGCAAACACACCGAGAGAGACACGGTCGTTTTTCATCCGGTCAATCAATGTGGACATAAACAATTTGGAGCGTTCCAGCCTGTTCGGAAGAATGTCTTGCGCCATCATCGAGTTGGAAACGTCAACGATGAAAGATACTTCAATTCCTCGCTCGCTCTCTTGGATGTTGCTGGTGCCAAATTGAGGACGCGCCATCATCAATACCAAAAAAGCCAAAGCTGTTTCCAATAAAACAAACTTCAGCAGACGGCGTTTCGGAGAACGTTTCGGCGCAGTCTCTGACAGCAGACGCTTGTCGGCCAGTTGCTTCTCCAAGTGGCGTATCTTGTATGCGTTAAAAACATACAGTAGCGCTAAGATTATGATGAGGGATAGCAGGGGTAAATATTGTGGATCTTGAAATCTAAACATTTATGTCTTAATTTAGAATGTCTGATACATATTCTTTTTTGAGGTGTCTTGAAGATGCTTGCGTAATGACCTGTTTGCTGTTGGCTACTTCGTTGTGTAATGATATGATTTCCGAGGGGAGGCATTCCTACTGATAGTGTGAGTTGGCGTCCTAAACCGGATTACCTTTACTTATTATGGCATACGGCGGAATATTGTCAAGTGGAGAATGATTTCCAATAGGAACAACACTACCACGGCATACCCCATGAACTGAAAGGCTTCATATTTGCGGTCGAAGTTTTTAACTTTCAGCTTCGTTTTCTCAAGTTTGTCAATATCGTCATAGATGGTTTTCAGCTTGTCGCTTGTTTCGGCTTGGTAAAACAATCCTCCTGTGGTGTGCGCTATGGCTTTCAGGGTTTCAGGGTCAGAATCGTTTTCGACGTCTGCATAATATTCTTCACCATTTGGAAGGGTCGCAACCGCCTGCTTGCTCTTGCCACTGGATGCACCTATCGCAATGGTATAAACGCGGATGCCGTTCTCTTTGGCCATATCGGCCGCCGTTAACGGAGAAATCTCGCCGACGTTGTTAACGCCGTCTGTCAGGAGGATGATGACTTTACTCTTTGACTTGCTTTTCTCTAAATGAGAAACAGCGTTGGCAAGTCCCATCCCGATAGCGGTTCCTGGGCTGATGATTCCTTTGGCTTGCATTTCGCAACTGACGTCATGAAACATGTTGAGGAGTGTTGCATGGTCTGTTGTTATGGGGCATTGGGTGAATGCTTCTCCTCCAAATAAGGTCAGTCCGATATTGTCGTTCGGCCGGTTGGAGATGAATTTGTATGCCACTTCTTTTGCGGCTTCAATTCGGTTTGGCTTTAGGTCGCGTGCAAGCATACTTGTTGATACGTCCATGGCCATCATGATGTCAATTCCTTCAACTTCCCTTTCCCTAAGGGCGTTGCTTGTCTGCGGACGTGCCAAGATGACAATCAGAATGATTATGGTCAACGTGCGTAACACAAACGGCAGATGTATAAAGGTTGTGCGGAATGTTCGCGGAACATTCCGATATTGTTCTGTCGTTGCCATTCTCAGTGTAGGTTCTCCGAGACCGCGTATAAGGAAATACCACAACAGAATGGGTATTAACAAAAGCAGCAGAAAAAAATATTCCGGATTCGCAAATTGCATGGTTTGATTATGTTTTAGGATTCACTTGCATACGTAGGAATGATGGCATCATAAACTCCTGTCATAAAACTTGTCATTTTAAGTGACAGGCTGGTGTAAATGCCTTCATTCGTTCTATTGCAGCAAGAGAATATGTATTTCAAAATCTGAAATATATACCAGATATTTCCAGAAGAATCCAAGCGAAAAGGGCAAAGACAGACATGATGGATAATATCAACCCTGCCCAATACAATATTCTTAGGCGGTGTTGCTGTACGTCGGAATAGGTGACGTATTTTATGATCGGCTTGGGTTGTTCCATCAATTCGTCACGCAGATTAAGCATTAAATCCTCAGCTTGGCTAAACAGTCTTTTTCGCTGCTGCACACTTGAGATATATTTGGCGAATTTTGCGTTGTCGGCCATAAATAATATTTCCTGAAGTTTCTCCAATTCGGCTTGGTCAATCGTATTCTTTAAATCAGTCACCAGTTCGTTGCTTGTGCGCTCTGTTGCGTTGATGGAATATCTGTTGGCAATGAAGCGTCTGACGATGTCTGTCAAGCGGATGAAAAATGTTTTATTTTCTTCCAGATCCATTTCTTTCGACAAATCTCCTCGGAGTATATTCATATCTTCGGAAGCCTTTTTATGCGGAGGGGTGGGGGGAGGTATGACAATCTGCTTGCGTTGCGGTTTTCTCTTTGAGAGTTTTACGGCAGTGAAGAAAACGAGTCCCATCAATAACCACAAACCGAGTGCGCTGATCAGCAAATCATTTGTCCAACTATATGGCGCTTCCAGAACGTCAAATGGCATTGCAAAATTGTCCACGTGTACAGTGTCTACCTCTACGGTGTTAACTTTCAGTCCTGCATGAGACTTGCCTTGATAGGTCTTTCCGTCAACTTCTACAGCCATGCAAGGGATAGAGTAGAGAGCGGAGTCAAATGAGGTGATGGTATAGCTGCGTGATAATTGTATGCGTTTGTCTCCAGGTAATTTCAACGTGTCAATCTCTCCTGCGTTCAGCACCTCAACACCAGTTACAATGGTGTCACCTTTAATGTAGTTGGGAAAGATAACGTGTTGTGTTTTGTTGGCGGTGACGGTTGTTGTCAATGTGGTTTGCTCGCCAATTAAAATCTCGCTTTGTCCCAGCTTGCTGTCAACGATAACTTGGGCCCGTAACTTTTCATTGACCCCTTGCACGAAGAGCAATATGGTAATAACGCAAACCATACGACAGATATTCTGTTCGTATGATTTGCGAAAATACTTTATATATGATGCTATGATTCTGTTTATGTACATCTTCTTCAAACACGAATAATTAAATATCGTAGGTTGGGGTGTTGTTTAACGCCGCTTACTAAACAGAGGAGCGGCTTGAGAAAAGATGAATCAGCGGTTTGACATAATCTTCATCGGTTGCAATCTTGGTATTGTCGATGCCGTTTTTATGAAAAACCTCATCCAATTTGTTTTGCCAGTTGTTCCACCATTGTTTGTGACATTCACGCACCTTTCGGCTTGACGTGTCAATGATCTGCTTGTGTCCGTTTTCTGCGTCCAAAACCTCAAGCAGTCCGACATTTGGCAAATCGGCAAGCAGTTTGTCATAAAGTCTGAGGGCAACTAAGTCGTGTCTGCGATTGGCCACCAATAGCGTGCGTTCATAGTCGTTGAAGTCTAAAAAGTCGCTAATCATAAACGCAATACAGCGGCGTTTCTGAACGCGCATCAGATATTCAAGCGGTGCAGATATGCAAGTCTTCGTACCTGATGGCTTGAAATCAAGCAGTTCTCGTATGACACAAAGAATATGTTTGCGACCCTTTTGAGGAGGGATGTATTTTTCTATTTTGTCTGAGAAAAAAATGGCTCCAATCTTGTCATTGTTTTGTGATGCAGAAAAAGCAATAGTCGCAGCAATTTCTGTTGCTGATTCCCGCATGGTTCTTAGTCTGCTGCCAACGCTTTGGCTTGAAGAAACATCAATCATCAGCATCACTGTCAGTTCGCGTTCCTCTTCAAAGATTTTGATGTGCGGACGGCTATATCTTGCCGTCACGTTCCAGTCTATATCGCGAACGTCATCCCCGTCCTGATATTCTCGCACTTCGGCAAACGACATTCCCCTGCCCTTAAAGGCAGAATGATATTCTCCTGCAAAGATGTTATTTGTAAGTGCTCGCGTTTTGATTTCAACGTTTTTCACGCGCTGGAACAAGTCGGCAGAGTTCAGTGTTGATTTCTTCCCCATCATTTGACTTTTACGGTTGCAGGCCTTTCGGCTGTATAGCCGTTCCTTTTTCCTGTTTTGCATTCTTCCTTGTAGAGATGCTCCTTGGATAGGGGGAGCATATAGCGTCTCTCCTTGTCCCAAAGCGGAGAACATCCCTACAAAGCTTCTTCTATTCCTTACGGAACTTCAACTTTATTCAGAATTTCCGTTATAATGTCTTCGCTTGACATGTTGTTTGCTTCGGCTTCATACGTCAGACCTATTCTGTGTCGCAACACGTCATGCACTACTTCTCTGACATCTTCAGGCACAACATATCCGCGTCTTTGGATAAAGGCTTGGGCTCTTGCCGCTAATGCCAGATTGATGGATGCACGCGGCGAACCGCCGAAACCAATCATTGATTTCAGTTCAGGCATTTTGTATTTTTCAGGAAAACGTGTGGCAAAAACAATGTCGGCAATGTATTGTTCAATGCGTTCGTCAATGTAAATCTGTTTAACTGTTTCGCGTCCTCGCTTGATGGTCTCAATATCTGTTACAGGCGAAATCTTTTCATCAATCTGTCCAGATATATGGCTGCGAACAATGCGTTTCTCTTCCTCCAGTGTAGGGTAGCCAAGCACCACCTTCAGCATGAAGCGGTCAACTTGGGCTTCAGGAAGTGCGTATGTTCCTTCTTGTTCAATCGGGTTTTGTGTGGCCATAACCAAGAATGGATCAGGAAGAGGCATCGTCTTATCGCCAATTGTCACCTGTCGTTCTTGCATCGCCTCCAGTAGCGCACTCTGCACCTTTGCTGGTGCACGGTTGATTTCGTCAGCTAAAACGAAATTTGCGAAGATTGGTCCTTGCTTTATTCGGAATGACTCTGTTTTCTGACTATAAATCTGAGTGCCAATTACGTCAGCTGGCAGGAGGTCAGGAGTAAACTGTAATCGGCTGAAATGTCCATCAACCAATTCTGACAATGTCTTTATGGCCAGTGTCTTGGCCAATCCAGGAACACCTTCCAATAATACGTGTCCGTCACTTAAAAGTCCGATTAATAGAGCGTTAACCAAATGCTTTTGACCAACAATACGTTGGCTCATGCCATTCGTAAGGCTCGTAACGAAGCCCGATTGGCTTTCTATCAAATTTGTTAGTTGGCGAATATCAACAGATTCCGACATAATATATTTACTTCAATTATATTTATTATTTTCAGTGCGTGACGCTTTCAGCATATATCTATACCTGCTGGGCTTCACAGTTTATAAAGCAGGGCAAAATTACGCCTTTTTCCTTTATTTTCAATATAAAATAAGCTAAATTATAAAGGAGTCCTGGTTTTTCTATAGAAACGGTGTATTCCCTTTTCCCGTTCCCAAAGTGATGTAGTGATAAGACCCTAAAGAGGATTCGACAATTTCAAAAGATTCAGAACGTAATTTATTCCCATTTCTAATTTTAAAAGAAATTATGGGACGACTTCCAAAAAGTTAGAAATTCAAAGGTCGTTCATGGCAATTCATCAATGCTTACAGTATTCTTTATAGTCAATACTGTAATGCTTTTGTGAGTTTACTGATATCCAATCCCCGTTCCCCTAAAATATAAAATACTTGTTTGTTTAATAATTAAACTTTCTTGTTGTGTTAAATAATGCAAGCTGTTTAAGAAAAAAAACATTATCATTTGCCTAATTCGCAATCATAATCATATCTTTGCGACATGAAGAAATCAACTATTTGGACAATTGCATGTGTGATGGGAATATCCCTGTTGACATTGCTCTATTTGCAGTTTAGGTATTTTGAAAATGTCTATGATATGCGGAAAGAGCAGTTTGAGGAGGCTGTGAGTAGAAGCCTTAATCAAACGGCACAGGATTTGGAGCTTTATGAAGCTCAAGCTCGTCTTGATTCGGAATTGACGGAAAAGCAGAATTCTCTTCCTGTTGATGAAGATTCTTTAAAGCGTGCTTATCGTTGGCAAATGGCTCAGGCGGGTCTATATGTAGAAGATTCGACAGATTCAAAGAATGATTTGAACGGGGCATATGTGGTTGAGGATACCATTGAACATTTTTTCAGACAGAAGGAACTGATGGAGGAAATGTTGTCGATTCTTTATAAGCCATATAATAAGGAGTTGACTCAACGTCTCGATTTCAAAGAACTTGATAGTACTTTGAAGCGTGAGCTAAGCAAAAATGGCGTAAATCTCGCCTATCATTTCCGAGTTACAACTTCTGACGGACGTGAAGTTTTCCGTTGTCAGGATTATGTGGCAGAGAGTGAAGATGCGGCCTATCGACAAGAGTTGTTCCCCAATGCGCCTCGTGCACAGATGGGAGTGTTATATGTACATTTTCCTGATGTACGTAAATACATATTCTATAGTGTACGTTTTATGATACCAGCGATTATCTTTACATTGATTGTGCTGATTGTGTTCTGCGTGACAATTTACACCATATTCCGTCAAAAACGCCTTTCGGAGATAAAGAATGACTTTATAAATAATATGACTCATGAGTTTAAGACTCCGATTTCAACAATATCCCTGGCTGCTCAAATGCTTGGTGATCCATCTGTGATGAAGAGTGATGCCATGTTTAAGCATATCAGTGGCATCATAAACGATGAGACGAAACGATTGCGTTTCCAGGTTGAAAAGGTTCTGCAGATGAGCATGTTTGATAAAAAAGCTGCAACATTCAAGAAACGGGAGGTTGACGTCAACGAATTGATTAGCGATGTTGTTAATACCTTCCGTTTAAAGGTTGAAAGTTCTGGCGGTACGATTGAAACCCATCTGGAAGCAAAAGATGTCGTTGCGTATGTAGACGAAATGCACTTTACGAATGTACTTTTCAATCTTATGGATAATGCGGTGAAGTACAAAAAGGATGATGTGGAATTGAAGTTGGTTGTTTCGACTGCGATAAAGGACGACAAATTGCAAATCGAAATAAGCGACAATGGCATCGGCATCAAAAAAGAAGATGTGAAGAAAATCTTTGAGAAGTTCTATAGAGTCCATACGGGAAATCGTCATGATGTCAAAGGATTCGGATTGGGACTTGCTTATGTAAAAAATGTAATTTCAAATTTTGGAGGAAGTATTCATGCTGAGAGTGAATACGGACTCGGTACAAAGTTTATTATAATATTACCAACACTAAAAATTTCATCAAAATGAACGATAACAAAATGAGCATCCTTTTGTGTGAGGATGATGAGAATTTGGGTATGTTGCTTCGCGAATATTTGCAGGCAAAAGGTTATGAAACAACGCTCTGTACAGACGGTGATGCTGGTTATAAGGCATTCCTGAAAGACAAGTTTGATTTGTGTGTGCTTGATGTAATGATGCCTAAAAAGGATGGTTTTACGTTGGCAAAAGATATTCGTCAGAATAGCGACGACACGCCGATTATATTCCTGACTGCTAAAACATTGAAAGAAGATGTGTTAGAGGGTTTCAAGATTGGTGCAGATGACTATTTGACAAAGCCTTTCTCTATGGAGGAACTTACAATGCGTATTGAGGCTATTTTGCGTCGCGCACGTGGCAAGAAAAATCGCAATCGCACATTCTACAAGATTGGCTCTTTCACTTTTGATACGCAAAAACAGATTTTGGCACGTGGTGATGAGATGACGAAGTTGACAACAAAAGAAAGTGAACTGCTTAATCTTTTGTGCGCACATTCAAATGAAATCTTGCAGCGTGATTACGCGTTGAAGACCATTTGGATTGATGACAACTATTTCAACGCAAGATCTATGGATGTTTATATCACCAAGTTGCGTAAGCATTTGAAGGCAGATGAAAATGTTGAGATTATCAATATTCATGGTAAGGGTTACAAATTGATCACCCCTGACGCTGAATAATGCAGGCATATGATGGTTTTAAGTGGTAGGAGACTATGCTGAAAGCCATCATTTTCAGATTCCTTTGTTAGAAAGATAAAATCCAGAATGCTCCCCGAGCTTTCTGGATTTTATTTTGAATTTAGTTAGGACGGTTCCCTTGTTTCTGATGATGGAACGGAGTTTTCACACCAACAAAGATGTTGTTGAATTACAGTATGTCCCACGTATCGTCGTATGGCTTGTTTGAAACGTCTTCTTGCTCCGTGTCGTAAGAATCGACCTTGTGAAATTTATCGGAGCCGGGCATGGAAGTACAAAGGACATTTGTTTGCACCATCTCAATGCACTGCATGGTGGGCTTCATGTATATTTTCTTACTCATAGATGCTGTTACGTACTTAATCATTTCACGTAAATCTTCTTTCCATTCACAATGTTTATGCCTGAAGAAAGGCCCTTTTTGCAGCGTCCATCGAGACCATACACCTTGTCGGTGGTTTTCTTCGTCATGTCTTCAACACGAATGATATTAGTGGTCATGTCGTCTTCAAAAGCAAGACGAACAGCCTTCACCTTTGCCTCATTCACAATTGTCGATGGAATACTAAGATAAGCCTTTTTGGCAGGAACCGTCGCATTGTTGGCAAGATAGAACATCACGCCTTCGCTGCCATTCGAAAGAACGTAGTTGGTTTTTCCGTCAGCAGTGCTGGCCACAGTCGTCTGGCTCATTGTACCCACTAAGAGGTTGGCATAGGTGAAGTCAGTCTCGCAGTAAGGCACTTCATATTTGCCTTCCTTGCCAATAACCATGAATCCCACTCCTGCAGGCACCTTGTTTACCTTTGTGAGCAGCACAACGCCCGTGCTCGGACTGAAACCTGAAGCAATATATGCCTTTGCTCCTTCGATGTTGGTAAAGTCGAGCGCATGCTCGCTGCAGTAGGTCGTTTTTTCAGCGGCACTGATGTTGATGTATGCATACGGGAGCGGCTGGATGTCAGAAATTTTTTTCCATTCGCCGTCTGTCTTGTAGCTTTCTACGCTTTCTTCTGGCACATACAGCGTTGCCTTGGAAAGAATGTCATTGGAGAAGGCTTCACTTTTCAGCTGAGGAGCCACTTTTGCCTTGCACACGACTTCTGCGAGGGAATTGCAGAATCTGAACGCGTACAGACCGATGGCGGTAACTGATTCAGGAATAACAATACTTGTGAGCGAATTGATGTCATTGAAGGCATTATCGCCAATAGAGGTCGCGGTATTGGGGATAATAGTGTTGGAAGTTCCCCTTAGGATTTGATTGGTTGCTGTTTGAATGATAGCATTGCAGTTGTTTCTGCTGTCGTATGTGGTGTTTTCGTCCGAAACGCTGATAGTGCTCAGTTTTCCGCAATAATTAAACGAAGTGGAGGAAATGCTCGTGACGCCTTTGGGGATGAAAATTGAAGTCAGGCCTGAGTTTGAAAAAGCGTTGTACTCAATGGTCTCCAGCGTAGTGGGCAACGTCACAGTCTCCAGGTTTTTGCATCCAGTGAAAGTGCCATCTGACAACCATGTGATGCCTTCAGGGATAACAACCGAAGTCAGACCAGAGTTGGCGAACACACGACTCCCCAATCTCTTCAACGATTGGGGCAACGTCACAGACTCCAAGTTCTGGCAATTTTCAAAAGCCACATTCTGAATGCTCGTGACGCCCTCAGGAATAACACAATTCTTCAATCCCGTTTCTGCGAAGGCACTGCTCCCAATAGCTGTTATAGTGCTGGGGATGGTGGAATTTTCTGTACCACACACCAAGGTATTGGTGGCTGTTTCCACAATAGCATTGCAGTTTTCTCTGCTATCGTATTTCTTGTTTCCTTCCTCCACCACGATGGACTTCAGATTGGGACAGCCTCTGAACATCCGACTTCCGATTTTAGACACATTGGCAGAAATTTTGATTGACTCGAGGCTTGTGCAGCCAGAGTATCTATTATTAGTTGATTATCAGTATTATACGCTCTAAACGACAGAAAAGTGGCCGTATGGATTCTGATTAGATACGAAAAGGTGAAGATTTAACGTTTTTAACCTTCTGTTACACCGAAATTACAAAAAAAATGTGGATGATGTGAGGTGGTTTGTAGTAGCTCCATATGCCTTGTACCTTTGCTGCTTGTGCCATGTTCTCCACAGGCAGATTCTTGAAGCCATTAACAGCCTTCTTGTAACCGCTGTAAAGACCATCACGCTCTGCATCGGCAGCAGCAATGTCATCCGTCAGAAGACTCTTCTGCGAAATCTTCAAGTCCTCGTCCTCCTGCTCCTTGGCAGACTTCAGCGAAGCAATCTGTGTGCCGAGCTTACTCTTGATGTTCGTGTCGGCCTCAGCACGAGCTAACACGTTCGAAATGAACAAAAAATGAGCACCGTTGTTCAGGCGCTCCAAGCTAAGAGTTCCAATTTCACTCATAGTTTGATAAAATTTTGAATGTGAATAATGTGGAAACGCTGTTTCTTACCTCTTCCTTTTTGGAAATATGCAATCATCGTGCCACAAATCCCTCGCGCACTTTTCCGATGCAATAATGACACCGTTTCTTGCTTCAAACCGACAAGAATTACCATAATGTCAGCCGTATTCTGCCATTTTAATGGCAATATAGCGTTAAATTTCATGTTTTTTCGCTTCATGAAGCCCATAAACCGTTGAAAATCCATATTTTTTTAGTAATTTTGCACCTGCATTCGCATAATAGCGTTTGCAGACATAATTTGGAAGTGCATTCCATACTTATATCCTAAAGTGAAACTTCGACACCTTCACTAAAAGAATAAAAGGATTAAGTAACGAAGCACTCCCTTGACTTTGTAATATCACTACCCGATATACGGTCAAGGTGAGGCTTTCGTCTATCTTATCTTTTATTCGGGCAGTCGAAGGCCTCACTTTGGATTTGATAGGTGGAGCCTCACTTCTTTTTTATGAATCTATGATAATTATTAACAAAAAGATTTATAGGTTTTATGAAAAGAACATTATTAGCATTCCTCTTTGGCATTTTTGCTTTATCAGCAATGTCACAAGTACAGTTTTCTAAGTTTAAGTTTATCAAAGACGAACCTTTCGGTGCATTTAGAGGTCGTAAGGCTATAGATTGTAAATTTAAGAACACTTCAGATAAACCTTTGAAGTATGTAAAGGTCTGGTATTATGCTGTTAATGCAGTTGATGATGTCATTTCTGGAAAAGATAGAGGGTTCATTTTCAAAGGTAAGGAATACATAAAGCCGAAAAGACTGGACATGACTGGTCCATTTGAGGTTAAAAAGTCATATAGCAGATGGGCGAGTGGTGTGATAACCGCTACTGACAAGAACACAAGAGCAGTTCCGTTTGCCGTCACTATCGTTTACATGGGAAGCGATGAAGAAATTGAAATTCAAATCACAGAAGATAACATAAAAGAAATATTCCCAACGGTTCCATGGGTTGATTATAATAGATGGAATAATGAGTTGTAGTTTGATATAGAGTAGAAAAAGTAGTGTAGAAATCCTCTACACCACTTTTTCTATATAGCCCAAAACTAAAAAATGTCTCTCTCTTGTTACGAAAACTATTCAACGAATTCTAATAATTTCGGTAGTTGAGTGCGAGCATCTTCTATCGAATCCTTTTGGACTTTTGACATTCTTCTATAGGGATATGATGTCATCACAGCATCATAAATATCGTTTAAGTCTTTTACTGAATTGCGATATACTTCAAACTTTGTTCGACTACTCTTAGATTTTAAAGTAGAAAGATAAATGGTCAACGCTATCAATTTGTCGCTGATTCTCTCAAAGCCAATAGGTTCACTACTACAGTCAAACAAAATTCTTGCAACTCCATAGTCGCAATTAATTATATACTTTCCTTTCTGGAAGGCACGTTTTATGAGTTCAGAGTAATTGGCAAGGACTTCCTCTGAATAACCTTTTTCTTTATAAAAGTTTTTGGTGATGTCTGTGAATCCGGCACTCAAAAGAATCCTAAAGAATCGTTCTTTTGCTTTTACTTCATTTGTTTTTCTTCCCATATTTTGTGTTATAAGTTTTTATATTGTTTTATTCAGTTTTTTCTATTACTTCTGTTCAATTCTATTTCATATTCAAATCTATATTTTCTTCTTTTTGGCGAATTGTTCTTTTTTTGATTTTGAGATAGAAGCACCTATTTTGTTTTTACCGCACCTTTTGCAAGGATAAACTCTATGGGTAACATTTGATACTTTTTCTTTCCATCTCTGCTTACATTCCGGGCAACACCAATTCATGATATGACTACTGGTGTAGCCAATAACAGCAGGAGTAATCTTTCCATTTTCTTTTTGATCCCAATAAGGGATACAATGAGGAGCTTTCTTTTCTAATGACTTTTCAATTGGCATTAATATCATACGTTCCAATATAGCTGGGGTGTCTTTTCGGATATCCACTACGACATAGGGCAAATCGCATTCTGTGCAAAGTGTGTTGAGTAACCATTGAAAATCGTTTTCTTTATTATTAAATATTATTATTTCTTGTTCATTGAGATTTTCTGCACCTTCTTTAATTCTAATTATTCGCAGACCATTTTCAGCACAATAAAGGTCTTTGTTCGCGTCACGTACTTTTGAAGTGGGGCGGTTATGCCAATAACTACCATCGTACTCTATCACTATTTTTTTATCCGGTAAAAATATATCAAGTTTAGAATTAATAATTGCATGAACCTGCGTTTTTATCTCAGTTACTTTTTCAAGGTAAAAACCTATTGCTTGTTCTGCAAATGACGTTTGCCTGTGGAAGTTACAAATTGGACAACCAGCATGCCGTTCAGACCTTTCTTTTGGTGAAGTTTGATATGAGTGCCCATATGCACATAACCACCAATAGTTTTCACTACAACCAGGTGTTAAGTCGTATGGAGTGAGATTTCCATTTAATGTAGGATGCCATTCTTTTGCAAGTTCAGGATTATTCTCACCCCATGTACCACTTTGCTCAATGGCTCTTTCTTTTCTGCGATTATTATGTTTACGCATGCTGCAAGGCATACATTGAGGAAGCATTTTAATTCTATCACAAGGCTTTGCTGGCCATGTGTTTCCACAATCACATTTCCATTTTACGATTATACCAGAGCGTGCAGACAAATCATATGGGTCTTCCGTATTACTCCAATCCCATATAGCCATCATATTGGGATAATCTGAGACTGTTTCGCTATATGTAGCAATGCTTTTACGTTGAGTTTTAGCTCTTACTTTACTTTTACAATCTTTGCATAAATATAGGCTTGTTGTTTGATTTGTTGGTTTGCAGGGATAACTTTCACCGCAATCATCACATATAAAGTATCTATAAGAAGTAGAAGAGTGCTCAGAAACTTCTTCTGGCTTCTTGTCATTCCGTTCATAATCCCAATGTTTCAACATCTCAGGGTTGTCAGCACAACTACGGCCTTTTGTTAGTAGTTGTTTTTTATGTTTCTCAGTAGCATTTCTATGTGCACAGTTTTTACATAATCCAGAACCATGTAGCATAGCGTAAGGACTACGTGGAAAAACATCATTACATTCTGGACACTTCCACAAATAACGTTTCACAGATATACCAATACTAACAGTAGAAGGATCTTCTACATTCTGCTCAGACCATATGTCTCTTAGTTTTGGAATATCTGTTACCATACTTTTTTGTGCTCTTTGCTTCTCAACCCTTTTCTTCGCCCCTTCTTTGTATGCGCAAGAAGGACATAAACCTGTTTTAATATTTGTTGGTTTACAGGGGAATGGTTTGCCACATTTTTCACAATACCAATAATAGTCATCTTTACTAGCACCAGTAGTAATAGTCTCTGGATTTTCTGGATTTAAGTCGAAAGCCCACATTTTTAATAAACGTGGATTCTCTGTTATCTTACCATGCTTAGTTTTCCTCATTTCCTTTATTATTGATGACCATAAACTTTGTACCACATCGAGGACAAAACATTACTTCATTTTCTTGTTTTGTTTCGTCTCCTGATTCTTGACCTTCTAAGGGCTCTATATCATTACCATTTTCATCTACAATGTAGAAGAAATCTCTGATGTTACAACCAATAGCATCGGCTATCTTGCGTAGGGTCTCAAGGCGAGGGTTACCAGTCATTTGTTGTGACATGGCCACAGTTGTGATATTTAGACGCTCTGCCACGTCCTTTGCCATTAGCCCATGCGCACGCATCGTACGTAAAATATCAATCTTTTCCATTCTTATATCGTCTGTTTTAATTATTTGTCTGCAAAGTTATAATAAATACATTAATTACATAAGGGTATAAAGAGCAAATTAAACTTAAAACTTAATTATTTAAGAAATATTTTGATCTTAATTAAGCTTCCTTTATAAAAATCGTGTCTATTCTATCAAGGAAGCCATTGGGATTCTCCTTGATATTGCTGTCACGATAGGCTGTGAAGCGCAGCGCGGAAGGTTGAGTTTCACTCTTCCTCCTTCGCACCTCGGCAATTCAAACGAGTTTGATCGCACTCGGTTTGGCGTCGGTTGACCAATAACCTGCTGCAGTATTGGTGTGCAGTTTCTTTTCAGTACGGTGTATCTGCGGTGTTGGCTGCAGATACTCCATGAATCTGACGCAGAGGTCAACGTCTATCTCTCCGAAGGTGCACTTGCCTTCAACGAACCTCTCAAAGTACTTGTACACGTTCTCCCACTTCGTGTTCTTCTCTTCTGCCTTCTTCTTGAAGTAGGCGAGGAAGTCACCCTTCTGCTTTTCTTTGTCAAAGAAATCGTATCGCTCATTGACGATACACTCAAAACGACGGCAACGAATGGCTTCTGCCTTCTCCGTCATGTTGTCGTTGTAGTCACGCTCACGCTGGTTCTTAAGCTTGGAGTATATGTAGATGCCGAGTGACTCATGGCGGATGACTTTCATCGTGCTCTCGTCACGATAGCCTGGATAATTTGCTGTTCTTTCTTCCATTGCTCGCAATTCACATTTTCTTGTAGGTCTCATACTCTTTGATATTGCTATGTTCTACATTCTTTGAGTATTCCAGCGATGGAGTAAACGGAAGTGAACCATTGATAACCTTTGTCAACCCAGTCCACGATATAACGCTTTTTGCTTATCAACTTCAAATATGTCATCCATTGTACTCACTCGTAAACCCTTGTCAACTACATTCACGATATAACAAAATAAAAGCTCCGCAAATTCTCCACGGTAGAAATACGATGCAAAATTAAGCGGAAAATTCGGAACCAACAAATATGAACCTCGAAGTATTAAAATTTAGAGAACGCAGATATTCAGCACTTTGATTAGAGTTGTTTCGTATTATTCATGGTTGTTTAGGCGTTACTACATACAATTTGAGAAGACGTAGCTTCCCATCTCAGACACGTCTTTGGGGATAGTGATGGTCTTGAGACTTGAACAATCTTTGAAGGCATAATCTTCAATCGATTGTACGTCTAAATAACCTGATGGATCAAACGTAACAGTCGTAACATTTTTGCAGTTTTCGAATGCACTGGACTTAATCCATCTGATGTTTTTGATAATAAGGCTTTTTGCCTGGTCAAGATATTCTTCCTTGATGAAGCCACTTATCGGTCCTAGAGACCTATTGAATCCATCGGCTCCCTCTATTACAAGTCTGCCATCCTTATACAGAGAATAATTGACATCATAAACTCTGCTTGAGCCGTAGGCAATCAATTCATCGTTAGCCGACTGGATTCCAGCCTCAAAGGAGGGGGCTGCAAACGACGTCGTTGCCGTCAAAAAGCTGGTGTTCAGCAAAAGCCCGCAAAAAATAATATGCTTGAGGGCGTTCCTTTTAAAATTATATGAAAACATTGTTTTAAGTTGTGTCCTATGGCTTCACCTCAGACAGTAATTAATTTAGTGTGTTTTCCTTTTCTGAGCAAAAAGAGCGCGAAGCCGTACCGCTCTTCTTTGTTCGCGTTCATCCTCTGCTTCTTAATGAAACTGCGCGGGAAGCAAACGTTGGTCAAATCCTTGCTCATCAAAGGGTATGAAGACGCGTACCGAAACAGTTCGCTCCTACAATTGCTCTTGCAAACAAATACGATTCCACCCCATAATATCACGTGATGTGTGGGGCAACACGTACTTATAGAATATGACAGAATAATCCTTCAATCATCCTTTTATTCAGGATGTCTGCTAAAAAATGGTGCGAAATTATACATTTTTTTTCAGACCGCAAAATAATGTGTTGAAAAACGCAGGGTACGCATAGAGTCGAAATAGTCCATCGTTACACTTCCTTGCCAGCCAGTCGCTTCTCCTATGTTACCTTCATCAGTATCGCAACCACATCAGAGGTATTCGTTCCACGAATAGCAGCAATCAGGGTGCCTTTCTTCCCGTGTCCATCCTTGTTGAAGAGAAACGTGAACAGATATTTGGCATACAAAAGTCTGTCACAGTGTTCGTTAGTCTTTTCGCGGCATGAAATCAATGTGTTTCATTTGTCTTTTGATTTGCTGCTGCCTTTTAATCATGTAGGGACTCGGTTTTCCGGAATTGAAGCGGATGGGGTTGGGTAGGGTGGCAGCTATTAGCGCACAGTCAGATCTGCTAAGTTCTTTTGCGTGACAATGGAAGTGAGATTGGGATACGGCTTCAATGCCATAGATGCCCTTTCCCATTTCAATGCTGTTGAGGTACACTTCCATGATACGCTCCTTGGGCCACATGAGTTCAATCAAAAATGTGAAGTATGCTTCAAATCCTTTTCTTACCCACGAGGATTTAGGCCATAAGAATACGTTTTTGGCTGTCTGTTGGCTGATGGTACTTGCGCCGCGTCTGCGTCCTCCTTCTTCAAATTCAGCTTGTGCTTGCTTGATGGCTTGAAGGTCAAATCCATGGTGCTTAAGAAACCGTTGGTCTTCAGAGGCCATGACAGCAACGGCCATGTATGGCGAAATGCTATCGAGAGGAACCCATTGATGCTGCCATGCTGAATATTCCTCTTCGTCAGCATGTTCCCAACTCCTAATATACATTAGTGGTGTTACTTTGACTGGAAGCCATCGGTAAACGATAACCATAAATACAGAGCTTGTGGCAAATAATCCAAATGCCCATATTAGAAGTTTGCAAATGATATACTTCATGTAATGTAATCTCAGCTTACTGAAAGGCGAACCTTCGAGTTTGTTTGCTTATCTAAATAAGAATAAACTCGAAGGTTCGCCCATTTTTGTGTTTTAGTTTTTTGCCCATTAGAACGGAAGGTCATCCTCTGCGTTTGCTGGTGCTGGCTCTGCAGTTGCAGTAGGTGTGTTCATTACTGGCTGATTTGGCTGCATTCCTGGCTGAACGCTTGATCCTCCAACGGTGGCTGGTGTGAGAGGTACAGCTCGCCAAGCACGGATATCGTTAAACCAACGGCCGTTGTATTCGTGGGCATCAATATCGAATGACACAGTCATTTCTTTTCCGACCTCAATGTTCATTTCTTTCAGTCTGTCTTCGCCAAAAACGGTGAACACACACTTGCGGGGATATTGTTCGTGTGTTTCAATGACAAACTCTTGGCTCATCCAGGTGTTTCCTGTACGTGCAGATGTGCCTGAACGTGCTGGCAGGGCTGCAATAATTCTTCCAGATATTTCCATTTTGTAATATGTGGTCTTTAATGACCTGCCTTATAACAATCCGTTACAGGCAGGTTTTGTTCTACAATTTGGATGCGAATTTACGATTTTATTTTCGGGTAATCTTTTTTTGAAGGCGTTTTTTTTGATATTGCCACCATTTAACTTTGTGAACTCGATTACTACTTGTATCTTTGAATGAAGTTTCATGGTCTTTATTGTGCTCTGGAAATAATTCTTACCATCTTTGCAAGTAATTCATCTGTCACTTCCGATACCCTGACATATAAAATATTGATATGACGAACTCTGAGAACACTAATTTATCTGGAATATACATTCATGTTCCGTTTTGCCAGTCGCGTTGCATATATTGCGATTTTTATTCAACAGTTTATGGCGAGGATTTTAAGGACAGATATGTCGAACGTTTGCTGAAAGAGATGGCAGACAGAAAAAACGAGGTAGATTCGCAAGTTGATACAATATATGTTGGGGGAGGAACGCCTTCTTGTTTGCATACTGGCCGCATAGAGAAAATGATGAATCATCTTATTCAAAACTTCTCTTTGGCAGATAATCCGGAAATCACTTTAGAGGCAAATCCGGATGACGTAACGCCATCTTTTGTCAAGCAGTTGGTGGATATAGGCATCAATCGAGTCAGTTTGGGGGTCCAGACATTTGATGACGAACGCTTGCGATTTATTCGTCGAAGACATTCTTCTCGTCAAGCAGTGAAAGCTGTTCATTCACTGGTTGAGAATGGTATTGACAATGTTTCTATCGACTTGATTTTTGGCTTTCCCAATGAGTCTGTTGAGTCTTGGGAAAAAGATTTGAAGCAGGCATTGTCCTTGCCCGTCAAGCATTTGTCGGCATATTCTTTAATGTTTGAAGAAGGAACGCTTTTGACGCACATGCGTGATGGTGGCCAAATTGACGAAATTGATGAAGACTTGAGTTTGAGGATGTATGATGTGCTTCTTGATATGACGGAGAAAAAGGGTATGGAGCATTATGAGATTTCTAATTTTTCTTATCCTGGATTTCGTTCACATCATAATTCCAAGTATTGGATGGGAGCACCTTATGTGGGCTTTGGTCCTGGAGCACATAGCTTTAATGGTGTGAATGTTCGTAGAAGTAATAATTCAGATTTGAAATCTTATATTCAATCGAGTGACGAGGTCCCTCATGAAATTGAAATTCTCGGTGCTGATGAACTTTGTGATGAGTTTGTTTTTACATCATTGCGCACTAAGGAAGGGCTTGATACGAGGTCGCTTTTGGCAAGATTCGGTATTGAACGCTTTAATAAAATAATCGTGGCTGCAGAGGCTCACGTTAGATCTGGACTTCTGAAGGAAACCAGTGGTCATTTGTCTTTTACCCATAAGGGATTTTTCTTGTCTGATTTAGTGATGAGTGACATGATGATAGTTGAGTAATTTAGGGCTTATGTTTTTTGTTGCACCTGGGGCGGTATGCAAGCGCATCTGGGTCGAGACGCGTTCGCATCTGAATTGAGACGCGTTCGTATCTGGGCTGAGAGGCGTTCGCATCTGGGGCGAGGCGCAGTTGCGAATGGGGCAAGGTACGATTGAACGCTGGACGGCGTTCGCTGGTAAGTCTGGATCTCGTTTTTTTTTTAGATTACTTTGTGATAAAAGGTAAAGGCAGGAACCCGTTTGGGGGATTCCTGCCTTTGTGTTATTGGTGTGTTGTCATAGTTTGTACGATATAGATACCTGTACAGATTGCTTTTCAATCAGTCAAGTTGTGGTTCTTGGCTTTCGCCCATTTCCATCTGTTCAGAAGGGGCACCCTCTTCTTTTCTGTTCACGCATTCCTGTTCAATCAAGCAGCTGTCCTCACTTTCGTCTGTATTGGATAAAAACGTTGGTAGGTTTTCTCCCATGAAGACGAAGCGGAAATTTTGTCCTCTTGCAGACGGGAATTGGCTTCTGAGGTCAATGTCTTGGCGATTTTTTAAGTAGTCAATAATATGGTCGTAGCATTCTTGTCCACATGTGGCATAGACAAGAGCAGAGAATTGTGTGTCTTGATATTGGAATTTTTGCGTCTCTGGTATAAGGATGACCCTTTTAAATATGATAGTCCCTTTATACCAACCTTTTCTTTCCTCCATCAATTGGCCGATACGAATCTCTTTCTTGTTGAAAGGTTCATTGTCACTTGTTGTTTGTTCCTGAGGGTTCTTTCTGTTGGCTTTGAATGCAGACAGGCTTTCTGCCGTGGTTTTAATCAGGATGAAATATACACGCGGTCGTATCTTATATCTCTTTGGATATGGCATGTCGCTTTCTACATAGTTTCTGACATCTTCAACGAGTTCTGGCGTTATTCTGATGTCTGGAATAGACGAAAGAAAATCCATAAGTTCATCAAAACTGTAAACTAAAGTATCTTGGTCAAAGTACCTCGCGTAAATATTCATGGTGCAGACAATGTTATTATTAAAAAATGAAAGTAGATAATCTGCTATGGCTTCAGACGACCTGTTTGAATCACTCTGTGTGGCCGAAAAACAAATAGCCATGTATTTGCTTCTTTCTATATAAGAAATACATCGCGGAATGAAAACCATTGCTTTTGTTCTTGAAGGGCCAAACTCAGATTTCTATATAACAAAAAATTCCATGAAGATTATAATCAATCTCCATGGAAATTAATGAGCGGAAAACGAGACTCGAACTCGCGACCCCAACCTTGGCAAGGTTGTGCTCTACCAACTGAGCTATTTCCGCAAACAAGTGAAGAGGAGGAGACTCGAACTCCCACGTCGCAATTGACACTACCCCCTCAAAGTAGCGCGTCTACCAATTCCGCCACCTCTCCAGTATTGTTTGTCTTGTTTTAAAATCTTTTTCCTGTGCCCAGAACAGGACTCGAACCTGCACGTCATTGCTGACACTAGTACCTGAAACTAGCGCGTCTACCATTCCGCCACCTGGGCTCGATGATTTTAATTCTTTCATTAAGTGAGCGGAAAACGAGACTCGAACTCGCGACCCCAACCTTGGCAAGGTTGTGCTCTACCAACTGAGCTATTTCCGCTTGTTTTACTTTTTGTAGTAGCGCTCTCTCTCAAACGCGATGCAAAGGTACGACTTTTTTCTTATACTCCAAACTTTTCCAGGAAAAAAAATGCGTTTTTCGCTGATTTTTTTCTTGACTTCCTCGGAAACCGCCTATAAATGGGGGATTTTGAGCGTTTTTGGGGGCTAAACTTTTTCTGAAGATTTTGTTTCAGTCAAAGCGTTCTGTTTCTCAAGAGCGTGCCAAAGGCTATACCTGAACTCAGGATTAACCTCTTCTAATTTGTGGAAAACCTTTTTTATTGTGGTTCTGTTTGATGTCTTATCATAGGGACAAATCTTTTTCAAGGGTTGATAATCCTGAATCTCTGCCCAAATTTTTAGGTCTTCTTCCTTGACCCTGCAAAGAGGACGGATTATGGTTATGGGAAATTTCTCCATTTCCAGGCATGCAGGCATCGTACTGAAAGACCCAGAAAAGGTGAGATTCATGAGTGCCGTATGAAGAATGTCATCCTGATGGTGCCCTAGTGCTATTTTGTTGCAGCCGATTTCTTGTGCCAAATTAAACAGTATTTTCCTGCGGTTCCATGCGCAGAGGAAGCATGGTGTTCTTTTGGGATTACGGTCTGTTTCAAATTTCCCAGTACGTATATATAAAGGAATGCCTACTTGCATGGCTTTTTTTTCAAGGTATTTTGTATCGGTTGCGTAATCGATATTTTCCATTCTGATGTGTGCTGCAGAAATTTTGAATTTGCTTCCAGCTCTGTTTTTAGCATCTCCAAGAAAATCTAAAAGTGCAAGAGAGTCTTTCCCGCCAGAAAGACCGATCAGAATGTGGTCGCCGGTAGTGATGAGGTTGAATTGCCGTATTCCGGCCATCATGTCGCTACGTATTTTAAGTTTGAGTCTCTTTTCTGTTATTGCCATTTTCAGTGTTCGTCTTGAATGTGGTTGGGGGTGCGTAAGTAGTCAAAATTATTTTATATGCCAGCATCTTTTAAATGTATAAATAATTTTGACAACCTGCTTAAAGAAATTGGTAACATTTTATATGACCATCAATGATGGCAGTTGTGTAAGTACTTTATAAAGGTACCTTTTCGCCTGTTGTGTTAGTGGATTAGGTGGATGTCATATATACACTATATAAAGTAGGAGTTCAAAATAAATAATTTCGAACTCCTACTTAAGGCGTATTATCTAACAGATTTTCCAATGACAAGGCTCGTTTTCTTGCCAGCCTTGACTATGTATAAACCGTGTTCAAGTGATGAACTTTTTATTTTCCGTCCATCTATGGTATAAATATAGGTCGGTTCATTGTCCATCCCGTAGATTCCAGAGGAAATGCCAGTGCTGATGGGTTCTATGAAGTCGAATGTGATAACTCCGTCTTTTTCGCTTATATTATATATGGGTTTTCCCAGTTTGCTGTTTGTGGTATAAACATCGCTGGCTGGAACCGTGGTATCTGTAAACTCCGTTTTACCAGTTAGCCCTGGAAATAGGTCACCTTTTAGGTCCGTAGGCCCCAGATTGTCAATCCCTTTTTTGTTGTCTGCGGCAACATAAGCGTAGCGTTGGTGGAGTGGATTATTGTTGACGGTGTTGTTTCTCCAAGCATTGGCATCATAGTCAATATGCGTGATGAGCAGACCATGTCCCATGGCTTTGGGGTACCATGTTGCTGTTTGCCGATTTTCTAGAATGTAGTATTCTTTTTCGTTCATCGGATTTCTTATGAGATAAGCCTCCGTCTCGCCAGTGTTTTCTTCGTCTGTACAGAAGGAGTGAAGAGTGGCACTTTGAGCCTCATTTAGTTCCTTGATTTTTAACCAGCCTAACATGTTGCGCTCGTATGCCGTAAACCCAACAGGGGCATATCCGTCTTTAAAGAAATAGCCATAATCAAGCGGAGACCAGTATTTCATGGTTTCGCAAGCATTATATGTTTTGGGGTCGTTTCCTGTGTAGTAAAAATCTGGCAATCCGAGAGCGTGGCTCAGTTCGTGGCAGATAACTCCGATGCCCACGGTTTTCACGTTTTGCGGAACTAAATAGTTGTTGGTTGGAGGATCTGCATATTCAACGCTTCCGTCTTCTTTGAAGTAATCCTCATATAATTCATTTCCAACGAAATAGGAATTTACAATGCAGTTCCCAGATTTAAAACTTTTAGAGCTGAAGTGTGCCCACAAGTAGTCCTCAGCCCCAACGTCGTATGAAGATTGCTCACCAGGACCGGCAAAGATGATACAGATATTGGGAATAGAACCGTTGACATTGAAGTCTTCCAAATCAACGTCGCTTGCTGTGATGCTGTCTAAAACCTCTTGTACAAAAACGTAGCGGTTTTCGTCCGTTTTTCCCTGTGCGCTGTTTTTTCCGTAGAAAGCACGGTTTCTGGATAAACGGATCTTTCCTACGCATTTGAAGGTCAAGTTGAGCAGACCTCTGCTTTGCATATTGAAGTAGCTGCTGACACTACCGATGTTTCCTTCGTCGTTTTTGTAAACAGCATCGTTGAAATAGCTTTCGTATTTGTCTATAGTTGAGTAGTCTTGCAGTGTGATGTCTGCAAATTCAACCAAGACAAAAGGAATGGTTGAGCCACCGACGCTTGGGATAGCTCCTCCATAGCTTTCTCCGTAACGTCCAAGTCCGTCTGCTGATTTTGTGGCGTTTTTGAGAGAAGAATCCCTTTGCAGGGCTTGCAGTCGTTTTGTCTGAAGTGAGTTTAGTACGTTGGAGAGTTTTGCAGCTGTGCGTTTCACAGAACGTTCATTTTCGCTTTGCCAGCCCTCTTCGTGTGCTGCAATTCCAGTGCTAATCAGTTGGTTGCCAATTTGTTTTGCGTAACACAAATTGCCGACGGAATCGCGCAAGAGAACCCTCCCGTCAGTTGTTGTGTAAAAACTATATTGTGAATTGGCAACATGGTTGACGTGCAAAAGTGTCTCATCAGCCTGCTTGAATGTCATTTTTCGAATGACGGGTTTGATTTCTGCTGTTGAGGTTATGCAGAAAAGGAGGCTGCATAGACAGTAAATGAAAAATGATTTTGTTTTCATGAGCATATAGTGTATGACTGGTGGGTGTTGTTGTGATGACTTTATGATGGAATATAGGTTTGGCTCCTGATATTTGAGAGAGCGTCAGTCAAATGTACCATTTTGGATTATGAGAACTCAACGACCGTGATGCCAGCTCCGCCAAATTGCACATGTTCGTCATGGAATCTTTTGACATTTGGAACAGTTGCCAGGTATTGTCGCACAAGTTCACGCAGGGCTCCCGTGCCAGTGCCATGAAGGATTCTGACTTGGTTTTGTTCGAGCAGGATAGCGTCGTCAATGAAGTATGAGACCATCTTAAGCGCTTCATCACCGCGCATGCCCCTCAGATCTATTTCTGGCTTGAAATGGAGTTTCTTTTCATACATCGCGTCTCTCGTCTCTTTGGTTACGAAGGTGGAGACTTTGATGGTTTTGTCTTCATGTGGTGCTTCCGCAGCTATCAGTTTATCGAGTTTGACCAAAGTGAAAATTGAGCCAAACAAAACTTTTGCCTGTTTGCCGTTGATGCTGTCGATGCGTCCGACACTGTTTTGTCCTTTTAGGCGCACCCAGGTTCCTTCGTGTAGCGTTTGATTTTGAGAATCTGCGGCAACGGCATTTGGCTTTGTGCTTACAGACGTCAAACTGAGCGTGTTACTGAAAGTGTTTCCTGTTTTCTTTCCGTCTTTTTTACGTTCCTGTCTGCGTTTGATTTGAGCGATTTTTCGTGCAATCTTGTCTTCCTTGTCCTCGTCAGTGGAGATTTCGTCCTTGAAAGCATTTAATTCCTGGCGGGCAGCAAGGGTGCGCTGCTTTTCGGCTTGTGCTTCTTTGATGGCTCGAATGGTGTTCTCGATTTTAGCATTGGCCGATTGCAATAATTGTTCCGCTTCCTCTTTAGCCTGCCTGATAACGGTTTTGCGCTCTGTCTGGAATTGCTCCATTTCTTTTTCATATTTGGAAATGGTTTCTTCCAGTTGCTTCTCCCGCTTATGGATATTCTTTCGTTTGTTTTCCCAGTAGGTTTTGTCTCGAACGATGTCAAGCAGATATTTGTCAGACATGACATAATCATTTCCGACAAGTTCGGCGGCATAGCTGATAACATCTTCTGGAAGTCCGATTTTTCTCGCAATTTCAATCGCGAAAGAACTTCCCGGGTTTCCCACTTGCAACATGAAGAGAGGCTGCATCTGCGCTCTGTCGTAAAGCATGGCCCCGTTAACGACGGAAGAAGAGTCTTGTGCAAAATGCTTAAGATTCTGGTAGTGTGTTGTGATGATGCCGTATGTGCCGCTGTCTACGAATTTTCGTAGGATGGCTTCAGCCATAGCCCCTCCGATTTGCGGCTCAGTTCCACCGCCGAATTCATCAATGAGCAACAGGCTTTTCTGCCCGCAACAGCGCATCATTTGCTTCATGTTAATAAGATGGCTGGAGTAGGTGCTCAGGTCGTTTTCAATGCTCTGTTCATCGCCGATGTCAATGAATATGTCGTCGAAGATTCCGACAACGGAGTTCTCTTTTACAGGGATGGGCATGCCACAATGTATCATGTATTGCAAAAGACCGACAGTCTTTAAGCAGACAGATTTTCCGCCAGCGTTTGGACCTGAAATCAGCAATATTTTTTTGTTCTTTGGTAGCGTGACGTCAAGCGGAACCATTTTCTTTCCGTGTTTCTCCAGTGATTGTTGAAGTAAAGGGTGGTATGCTTGTGAAAGAGAAAGCATGGGGTGGGGCACCAACGTAGGGAATATCGCTTTGAAGGTGTTTGAAAAAGCCGACAGAGCTCTGAGATAATCAATGTGTCCCAAAACAATCTGTGAGAACATGATATCCTGAATGTGCGGCCGCACTTCTGTTGTCAGCTCTTGCAGAATCCGTATGATTTCCCGTCGTTCAGCAGCTTTAAGTTCGCGGATTCGGTTGTTTGCCTCAACGACGGCCGTTGGTTCTATAAACACGGTCTTTCCCGTGGCCGATTCATCGTGTATGATACCTTTGATTTTGCGTTTTAGTGCAGGAGCAACAGGAATGACCAGTCGCCCGTCGCGCAATGTGGGACTCACGTCTCGTTCTATGTATCCTTCGTTTTGTGCTTCGGAAATGATAGACCTCAAGGAATGAGAGATTCCTCTGACTGTTTGTTCCAGAGAGTGTCTGATCGTCAAAAGTTTGTTGGATGCAGTGTCTTTGACCTTTCCGTATTTGTTAATGACGCTTTCAATGCGCTTGATGAGTAGCGGAAAAGTTTTGACATCGCTCATCATGGCTTTCAGGGCAGGATAGCGTGTCGAGGCCTCCTTGCTGGCATCATCATTATCACCTTCTTCCTCTTCCTCGTCTTCGTCTGAGCCTTTATCGAGCACGTCCGTGAAATCGACGATGGTTTTAAGGGCGCGTTTCAGGTCAAACAATTCCAGTTCTTCCATGTGGGTGCGTTCAGGCTTAATGCGCATCAGAGCCTGTCGTATGTCGAAGAAATTCAGTTCAATGTCGCAGTCGTCTTCCTCCGTCAGAAAGCGGTCCATCTCTTTAGCCTCCATCAAATTAGTCTTGATGAGGTCGAAGTCCTTCATGAATGTGAGTTTATTGTCAACCCATTCAGTTCCCAAGGTCGATATACACCGACCTTTGAGAAGCGTCCTTATTTCGTCAAAGCCAATTTTTTTCTCAAAATTATCTGGATAAATCATGTTGCATTCTATATTTATTGCAAAATTAGCATTTAGAATTAAAATAATTCGGGTTACCACGGATTTAAAGTCATTGAAATTGAAAATATTTCGTAAGTTTGCGGTTATTATGAATCTATTTTTTCCAGTGCTTATAGGCGAGAAAAGCCAGCGGAGCGACTTTTAGCTGAGTCATACATAAAGGATTCCGCTGCAAGGAAAGTGAGCAGCGGAAAATGGAATGCTAAAAATATGTTGGAGTTTTTATATGGAATTGGATATAGATTTAAGGTTGATATTTGCCATTTTGAATGGCAAGGTATCGGAAGCCATTAGCAAGAAATTGCAGAAAAATTTTATGGAGTCGGGCATTGATTTGACCCCGTCTCAATGGACCGTTTTGCTTTATTTGACGGAGCAAGATGGCGTTTCGCAGCAGCAGCTTTGTGAAGCAACCTGCAAAGACAAACCAGCCATGACGAGGTTGCTCAAAAGCATGGAGCGGAACGGCTATGTCCAGAGAAATGAGAGAGTGGGCAACCGACGTTGTCATGAGGTGCATCTCACGATGAAAGGAAAGCTCATGAAGCAAAGGGCCCAGCGCGTTGCCGACAGAACGATGAAGCAGGCTCTGCGTGGATTAAGCCATGACATGCTTGTAACGAGCCAAGATGTGCTTAGGAGAATTTTTGCGAACTCATCAGATATGTAATGGGCAGCGACAGATATTAATGTCGGCTTTTAAAAAATGGGTGGTGAAAATTATTTCACAAAAGCTGACCACCTACTTAAACACTATGTGCAACAGCAAGGGGAATGACATGTGAGGCATCCAACACATATCATTCCCCTTTTCTGTGGTTCGTGCTACGAAAAGACAGGTTGCTTAGAAGTGAACCATCAGTTCGATAACGGCTTTGTCGCGCTCAGAGGGTTTTGCCAGCGCTTTGTTGTCGTAGAAATATTTTTCGTAATTCAAGCGTATGTCAGCATTGATTTTTTTTGAGAAGCTGAAGGTGACACCGCTGGTGACTCTTTTTCGCGCAGCATCGTCAATTTGCAATACGCCGTTGGCATTCAGCTGCCCGTTGCTGTGGTTGCCCATCTGGTCATAGCGTGCCAGAAAACTAACGTGATCGAAAACGCGTTGAAGCGGGAGAAGATAGCAAACAAAAGCGTCTATGGCGTTGACATCTGAGAACGTGTTGTTGGTGTAGTGTTTACGCAGGTATTCTCCTTCAATCGTCCAATTGCCGCAATGCAGTGTGGCACCGCCGTCATACAGATAGACCGCGCCGCCGTTTGGCGAAATCTTCTGGATAGAGCCTTGTAACGTCAGGCCGAAAGGCAGGACATATTGTGCCTTTGCTGAAAAGTTGAGCGTCTTTGTCCAATAGTCTTTCTGATTGGTCAGTCCGGAACCATTGAAAGTTCCCGCCTCCAATGTGAGAGGAATCTTGTCAAACGTGTAGCCAAAAGTCAGTCCGACATCGCGCACGTTCCCGACCTGTTTGGCAATGAAAGAGCGATTGGCAAAATATTGCTGATGGGGCGAACGGTGGGCATCAATGCTGAACGGCACACGCATCTGGCCCAGTCGCAGCGAAAAAGCTTTAAGCGGCTTTATACCTGCATAGGCATCAAGCATTTTGATTTGCCCTTCGTCAGAAAAATCGATTTCCGCTTTATAGATGACGTTGGGCAGTACGTTTCCGTCGAAGGCGACGCGTGCGTTGCGCACTTCAAATCGCCCCTCCTTTTCTTCAGTTTGATATTCTCCTTTGGCGCGTATGGTGCCGCTGATGTGTGGTGCCCACGAGGGGATGGTCTGTGTGACGGTTTTTTGCACTTCATTTGGCTTGACAGAAGTGGAGTCTGTCGTGTTTTGTGCTTGCAGGCTCAGCGCCAGGCATGCAGATGATGCAAGAAAATTCAGTTTCATGATGTAGCCTTTTTGTTTGAAGCCATTATAGCGAGTCTTTGAAGCGTCTTGTCAGTTTCAGAAGTTGGCGAATTTCAATGCACAGTTGTTCAGATTCTTGGATGATGTGCAGGAGCAGCGTTTCCGACGTGATATTGATGTCAGGTCTTTGTATTTTCACCAAAACAATGTCGCGGAGTTCGTTGAACTTGCCTCTAATCATTTCGCATTCTTCGCGCAAAGTTTCGTTGTCTTCAATGCGCTGTTCGCGGAGGTTTTCTGCGGCCTGCATGATGATGTTCGTCAGCTGTTTGCTGATTTTTGAGAACTGCTCAGTTTCCAGTCTGTCAATCGGTGTGAAATGATTGTCAACGTGTTCTTTTGCAGGTTCGTTGATACGTATCAGTCCGTAGAGAATCTGTCGCATCGAATTGTGTGCCAAATGGAATGTCGTGCTCAGCTTGATGGCCGTTGGTGGGTCAGCGTGTCTCAGGCAGATGGTTTCACGCCTGCGCAGGTTTTTCAGGGTGCGTTTGTTCGTGCTCAGATTTTTGCTGGCGTGTTTCAGCGCTCGGAGGTTTTCAACAAACAGTCCTTCCGTTGTTTCCTTAAACGCATTGGCAAAGAGAGAGAGCATTTCTCCAGTGCTCACGTCCAGATGTTTGTTGAGCATCATCGGAACATCCTGTGGTTTGGCGCAGGTGATGATTTCGTTGAACAGGACGTCGCCGTTTTTTTCCTCTTCCTTTTTCTTCTTGCTATATTTGCGCTGGCTGTGGATGATGGAGTACAATCCAAGACACACGATGATGGCTGCGGCTGGCACACCGCCATAGTTCATCAGCAGTGCCACGAAGAAACAGGCAGAGAATGCGACACCGGCGGTCAGGAACCATCCGCCGATGACGGTGAGTACGCCAGTGATGCGGAACACGGCACTCTCTCGGCTCCAGGCCCTATCAGCCAAACTTGAACCCATGGCCACCATGAATGTGACGAACGTTGTTGAGAGCGGCAATTTCAGTGAAGTTCCGAGTGCGATGAGCAGTGATGCCATCACGAGGTTGACAGATGCACGCAAGAGGTCGTAGGCAGCATCGCTTTCTTTGGCTTCTTGTGGAATTCTGAATCGGTTGTCAATGAATGTGCGAATAGGGGCGGGGGTATAATTGGTCAGGAAATGTCCGACGGAGTTGCCCCATCGCACCAAACTTCTTGCGGCGCGTGAAGAGCCGAACATTTCGTCGCCTTCGTCCTTTTTCGAAAGCCCCACTTCTGTTTCCGTCACGTGGCGAGCTTTTTTCGATGTTGCAAGTGCAAAGACCATGATGGCGCCTGCGGCAATCAGGAAGTAGATTGGAGTTGAGGCTGAGCCTTTGAGAGAAGACATCATGAAGTTGTCGGCCGAAACGCCGGCTCCGTTGCTTGAATAGTCAAGAAAAGCGGAGAACCCTGCCAAGGGCACACCGATGAAGTTCACGAGGTCGTTTCCTGCAAAAGCCGTTGAGAGTGCGAAAGTTCCCACCAGAACGATGACGCGCAGGACGTTGACTTTCATGAAATGAAGTGTTTGCATCAGAATGGTGAACACAACGAAGCAAGCGCAGAGCACTGTCAGAATGTGCTCGTTGAGGAATGCCTTGACGTCTGCATTCATGAACGAAAGGTCTTTGAGTCCTTTAAACAGCATGAAATAGACGATGGTTGTCAGAGCAATGCCTCCGTAAATGCCTATTTTCCAGCGGATTTTAGTCTTGATGTTGAAGGAGAAGATAATACGGGTGATCCATTGAACCAGTGCGCCGAACACGAATGCGATGGGCACAGACAGGAAAATACCCATGATGACTTCCAGCGCTTTCGACGTGTTCAGATAGTCGGCCATGCCCAATGCGGTGGCATCGCCAGTCATTTTGATAATAACGAAGGCAAACGAGGCTCCGAGGAGTTCAAACACCATAGAGACGGTGGTTGAGGTTGGCATGCCGAACGTATTGAAAATGTCAAGCAACACAATGTCTGTCACCATCACGGCCAGATAAATATACATCACGTCGTGGAAACTGAAATACTGAGGCGAGAAGATGCCGTGCCGTGCAATGTCCATCATTCCGTTGCTCAAGATACATCCGATTAGCACACCGACAGAGGCGATGACAACCAGACGGCTGAATCGTGCCGCTTTTGAACCGATGGCCGAGTTCAGAAAATTGACGGCATCGTTGCTGACGCCGACATAGAGGTCGAATGCAGCCAGCAGGAAAAGGAATACCACGATTCCAATAAACATCCATTCCATAAAATATAGATTTGTGAATTAATAATTTGTTGCTCTCGTTTTTTTGGATGGTCGTAAAGCCGATTATGGCCATTTCAGACACTTCAGCCTCCTTCCTTAGCAATCCCATTGCGGGTTGCTTTTTCGAGTGCAAAATTAGGAATGTGATGTGTGGCAGATGTGATAGTGTTGTTAAGAATCGGTTAAGGAGCGCTCAGGTGGTTTCGGCATGACAATCAGTATCCTTCAGAAATTCCACATTTCAGCCTCTCTCTTTAATCTTCACAAAAACTTAACACCTTCAAGTGCATGGTCTTTACGGGGAAATGCGTAATATTGCAGTCAGAAAAAGAGTGACTTTTTCTTGAGAGCGCCCCATTGTTTGTGTGGCGTCAGAAAGAGGTATAAATTAAAATGGAGAAAAATGGAATATAAGATATTGGTTGTTGACGACGAAAGCGACTTGCGCGAAATATTGCAGTGTAATCTTGAAAATGCAGGATATCAGGTAGAAACGGCAGAGTCGGCCGAAGAGGCCTTGCAGAAACTCACTCCCGATTGTTCGCTCATTTTGCTTGACGTCATGCTGGGCGGCATGTCGGGGTTCAAACTGGCCGAAAAGCTCCGGAAGGGCTTGAAAAACAACGTACCCATCATTTTTCTGACGGCCCGCGACACGGAAAATGACATGCTCACTGGTTTCTCTTCCGGTGGCGACGACTACATCTCCAAGCCGTTTTCGCTCCAGGAAGTGCTGGCCCGCATCAAGGCCATTTTGCGCCGCACGTCAACGCCGAAGGCCAAGGCAAAGATTGAAATCGGAGCAATTGAAATAGATTTCGAGAGAAAGATGGTGACGGTTCGCGGTGAAGACATACACCTTTCGCCCAAGGAATTTGGCATTTTCAGTTTGCTGGCAAAGAATCCCAAGCGTGTGTTTACGCGTGAAGAGATACTTTCAGAAGTGTGGCATGGCGAAAGTTATGTTCTGGATCGCACCGTTGACGTTCATGTGGCGCGAATCCGTCGGAAACTGGGCGACGAAGCTTCTTGCCTGACAAATCGCCAGGGATATGGTTACTGCCTTGTTTCTTAGACGCACGTGCGTGCCACTGCAAAATAGAGGAAATACGATATGAGAGGATTGATTAAAAAACTGTCTTACAGGAGTAAATTGCTGCTGAATTTTGCAGCGTTGTTCATAGTTTTTGCCATTTTATTGGTTTGTTTTCAATATCATCGGGAGAAGCTCTATCGGTGGGAACTTCTCGAAACAAGGTTGCGCAGCTATTCCGATCTTGTGGCAAACAGTTTGGAGAGTAGAGGCGTGGACAACGACAGCGTTCAGTTGGCTGCCATTATGCGCATGATGCCTGCCGAACTCCGTTTGACGGTCGTTTCGCGCGAGGGAAAAGTGAAATATGATTCTAACACCGGCCTTGGCGAAAAACTTGACGATCATTCCAACCGGCCAGAAGTCCATCAGGCCATGACTCATGCTGAGGGCTGTGATGTCCGTTTGTCACACTCAACAGGCGTCACCTATTTCTATTATGCCAAGAGCTATGGCGGTTTTGTGGTGCGTGTGGCGTTGCCCTATACCGAGACCGTTCAGAATTTCATGAAGGCCGATAATGTCTACCTTTGGTTTGCCCTGCTCGTCTTCGCGTTGATGATGTTGGTGCTCATCCGTGTTTCAGACCATTTCGGGCGTGCCCTGGTCAGTTTGCGCCATTTCATCCAGTCGGCCGACCGCGGTCTGATCGACTACTCACACATTGAATTTCCCCATACGGAACTTGGCGATATTGGCCGTTCCATTATGTTGAAATATAAGCAGCTGGAAGCCACCGGCCGGCAGATTGCTGCCGAGCGTGAACGCCTCATGCGTCATTTCCACTATTTTGAGGGAGGCATCGCCATCTTCTCCCCAGAACGGAAAAAGGTTTATGCCAATCCGCGCTTCATGCAGTTTGTCAACACCATCCTCGAGCGTCCGACGCCCGATGTGAATGTCCTATGGAATGAGCGTTCCTTTGCCCCCGCTGTCGAGTTTCTTGATATTTCCGGCGGCAAGCGTGCCGCAATGGAAGAGGCCCCCGTTTTTCGTTTCACAATTACTGCCGGCGGAAATTACTTCATGGTTCAGTTGCTGGTCTACAACGATGGGAGCTTTGAGATGACGTTGACAGACGTGACGCGAAGCGAGAAAAACAAACTTCTCAAGCAGCAGATGAGCAATAACATCACGCACGAACTTCGCACCCCCGTTAGCAGCATACGCGGATATATCGAGACGATTCTCTCCTGTCGGTCGCTCTCGCCCGAGAAGCAGCATTATTTCTTGGAGCGTGCCCACGCGCAGGTGGTCCGCCTGACGGATCTGATTCGTGACGTTGCTTTGATTTCGAAAACCGAAGAAGCTCCGGAAACCATGCCGAGAGAAGAAATAGACATCAACAGCGTGGTTGCCGATATCGTGGAGGAACTGCGGGGGCAACTCTCTGAATCGAAGATGAAGGTGACGGATGAAATCCCGCCCCACACGTCCATCAACGGAAATTACGCCCTGGTTTATTCCATCTTCAGAAACCTGATGGAAAACAGTATCCGCTATTCCGGCCAAGGCACGGAAATCGGGATCGAACGCTATAACGAAGACAAGGAGTATTATTATTTCCGTTTTTATGACACCGGTGTGGGAGTGCCCGATGAACATCTGTCGCGTCTTTTTGAACGCTTTTACCGTGTGACGGAAGGGCGGACGCGTGATTGTGGTGGAACGGGGCTCGGCCTCTCCATCGTTCGCAATGCCGTTTTGTTTCATTCCGGAAACATCTCCGTCAGAAACAGAAAAGGCGGCGGACTTGAATTTCTGTTCTCTCTCCACAGGTAACCAGCATTGACCCGCGGGGAGGCCACCTGCTTATGCGCAAAATACATTTAGAGGTGTCCTGAACTTATGGCGATTTGGTCAAAAGTTCAGGACACCTCTAAATCATTCTTTCAGGCCCAGTTCGTTCCTCACAACGTTGACAAAGAAAGGTCACGACGACAGCGTGCAGGCGTTTGGGCAGAAAATGTTGCGGCGGTTATTTGACCGCCTTTTTGTCTTCTCGGAACATGAAGGTGAAGAGCACCAAGACGATAAACGCGTATCCGGCAAAAATATACCAGCACGTCTGCCAGCCGGTCATCGGATTGGCACTTGGATTGTCGTAAACAAAATGGTTAACGGTCAGCTGGGCGAGGTATGTACCAATGGCTGCGCCGAGTCCGTTCGTCATGATCATGAAAAGGCCCTGCGCGCTGCTGCGTATGTTGTCGTTGGTGTTTTGCTCCACAAACAGCGCACCAGAGATGTTGAAGAAGTCGAAAGCCACGCCATAGACAATCATTGAAAGCACGAACATCCAGACGCCAGGACCTGGGTTCCCAAGGCCGAAGAGACCGAAGCGGAGCACCCATGCAAACATGGCAATCATCATGACGCGCTTGATGCCGTAGCGCTTCAGGAAAAACGGGATGAGCAGGATGCAGCAGGTTTCGCTGATTTGTGAAAGCGAAATCAGGGCGTTGGCGTTGTTTGCGCCGAAACTGTTGGCATATTCAGGAATGTCTTTGAAGCTCGTGATGAAGGGGTTGGCATATCCGTTGGTGATTTGCAGACTGACGCCGAGCAGCATCGAGAAGATGAAGAATATGGCCATCCTGTGTTGCTTGAAGAGTTTGAAAGCATCCAGTCCCAATGCTTCAACCACAGATTTCGATTCGCCGCGCGGGCTGACAGGGCATGCGGGCAGCGTTTGCGCATAGATGGCAAGAATGATGCTCAACACGCCCGAGAGCATCATCTGATGGGGCGTTGCCTGAAAACCGCAGAAATTGACGGCGAGCATGGTGCAGATGAATCCGATGGTGCCAAACACTCTGATGGGCGGGAAGTCGCGCACAGTGTCCAAACCGGCCTTTGTCAGTCCGTTGAAGGCAACGGCGTTGCTCAGTGCCAGCGTCGGCATGTAGAAGGCAACGCTCAAGGCGTAGTAGGTGAAGAGGGTTGAAAATTCAACGTGGTCGCCCGCAGAGAAACCGTATGAGGCGGCGGCAATCATGAAACCACCAGCCAGAAAATGGCAAATTCCGAGCAGGCGCTGTGAGGGCACCCAACGGTCGGCAACGATGCCCATGAGGCCGGGCATGAAGATGGAGACGATGCCTTGAATGACATAAAACGAGCCGATGTCATTGCCCAAGCCGTGGCTGGCCAGGTAGGTTCCGAGAGAGGTCAGATAGGCTCCCCACACTGCAAATTCCAAAAAATTCATCACCGTTAGGCGAAATTTTAACAGGCTATTTTTCATGTTTGTTCTTTGTTTGGGGGAAGAAAATTCTTTAAGAGTTTTTTGACGGGCAGACGAATTAAGTAATGGTGAAAAAATAACTTGACCAATGTTGCGTGGTAAGGAGTTATTTCTTATGCCCTGTCAAAATTGCCCAACTTATTCTTTTACCATTACTAAAAAGCAACAGATGCAAGGAGCATGGGGCTCTATAAGGATGTCTGCCTGCCAGCCGTCTGCTGATAACGGTTGTGTCGAGAATTATCGTGCATCCCCCGAAGGGTTATTTTAGATGTTTTTGTTTTTTTGCTGTTGGTTGAAAAGCGTGTTCAGAATGGCGTGTCATGTCATTTCGGACGGATATCTTTCCTGCGTTCTGTTTCTCCAGAGAAACGCCGTAACCTTCCAGAACACGCTTTAAGATTGGTTCCTTCCTTTTGCTACGTGGCAACTTGAAGCAAGTCCTCCAAGGCGCGAACAAGTTTTTTCTTGCTGGCCTTCTCGATGAAGATGTATTTCACGGTGCCCCTGGCGTCAGCGATGTAGATTCGGGGAATGGTGGTTTTTGCAAACAGAGCAAACACGTTTCGGTCGGCTTGTGCGCTATAGGGGATTTCCAGTTTTTCTTTTTCCCAATAGGCGGCAACGCTTTCCCTTCCTTCAGCGCGTGATATTGCCATGAAGTTGATGCGGTCGGAAAATTCCTCATAGAGTTCTTGAACGATTGGCAGTTCCTTCCGGCAATCGGTGCAGGCCGTGTTGAAAAACACAATCATGGAAGGTTTTCCCGTCAGGTCTGTGCTTGAAACCAGGGTTGAATCGTTCATCACCACGGCGAACGCTGGCAGCTTCTGTCCCACTTCAACGAACTCCTGCCGCTCGTTTCCCTCTTCGCTTGCAAAACTGCATGCACACACCATGACGACCCCGAAGAGGAAGAACATCGTGGCGAGAACGGCCCTTCGGGCTCTGGTCGCTGTTGCGGAGACGCCAGCGTTGCGTATTTTTGTCTTCATGATTTTTTTTGAGTTTGGGCCGCTTGGGGCCATTGGCGTGCAACACGTTCGTTTTTCGTGCCGCGCATTCGTTTTTCAGATGCAAAAATACAAATATGTTTGTCGTTTCAAAAAAAAGGTGATAGAAATATGCGATTTGTGGCAGATTTTTTGTTACAAAAATATTTCCTTTGCGTTTTGTAGGTAAAGCGCCCGCTGAGGCCTCTCCATCGGCGCTTCAGATTTCGCGCCCGCAAAAGCCAGAAATGCCATGACGAGTGGCGTTTGGAAGATTTGCCGTGGTGGATTTCTGAAATGTGCAAATCATCAGGAAAATCCCGACCACCTGCTTAAATAGAAAGTCTCCACAAACAATTCATAATCGTGAACGACCAAATAGAAAAAGAATCATCTGTGCTTCTGTCTGCTTTCAGGCATATAGAACAACGCTTGAAGCGGACGGCCCGCAGTATGCTTGGTTGTGAAGCCGATGCTGAGGATGTGCTTCAAGATGCCTTCGTCAGGTTGTGGAGCCGGCCTTGCAAACTGATGGCGCCCGAGCAGGCTGAGGCCCTGCTGACAACGACCGTCAGGAACCTCAGTGTCGACGTCTTGCGCGGCAGGAGCAAATGCCCCACGGAGGAGGTGGGAGAGAATGTGGCGGAAGAAGTTGAGGACACTGGCGAGGCTGAACGCCGCGAACAGATGTTTCTCACGGTTGAAAAAATCATCGACCGACAATTGCCGCCACTTGCCGGCGAAATTCTTCGTCGGCGTGAATATGGGGGCGAGAGCTTCGAAGATATCGCCGCGTCGTTGAATATGCAGCCAACAGCCGTCAGGATGCAGCTGTCGAGGGCCAGAAAAATAATCAGGACATGTTATTTACAGAATCATCATGAACAATAAACGAAACAGAAATACAACTCCAGTGCGCGATGAGGCGTATTGGTTAGGCCTGGTGGAGCGCTTCTTCGCGGCGCAAACTTCTGAGGCGGAAGAAAAAGAGCTTCGTGAGTTTCTTTTGTCGTCTCGCGGTACCGATGCCCGTTACGACGAAGTGCGTGCCGTGATGAGTTTCTTGGCCGTTGGACGCGATGTTCACGGGAGCCATACGGCAACACCTTCTCGCCCCGTGGCGTTGCCTTTCGGTGGAAACCTTCGCCCCTCAGCAGGGGCGTTGCGGCGGAGGGCGAATGCCTTCTATTGGGCCGCTGCGGTTGTTGCAATTGCCTTTCTCGGCGTGTGTGCGTTCCACGTGGGGGCCGACGGGCCGCGTTCCGTTTGCTATGCCTACATCGGCGGAGAGAAAACCACAGACGTTGACGTCGTGAAGTCGCAGATGGTGCAGTCAATGCGCAATGTGGAAGATTCCGGTGACGGCCAGGTCTTGCAGCAGCAGATGGAGGAGATGTTTGCGCCTTTATAAACAGAAACCCACTTTTAAAAGCAAGGAAATGGAAATAAGAAAACACTTACTATATTTCATGTTGTTGGTATGTGCCGCATTTTGCAGTCTGCCAGCAGTTGCGCAAGACGGGTTGGGCGTTCAGCAGTTGTTTGACGCTCGCTTCAAGTCAAATGCCAATTCAACTATGGTCTATATGAAGGGCCGGGCAATTCGGGAGTATGGACTGACGCTGTTCAGAAGCATCACGCTGCCGGGTAGTTCCTCTGATGTCAGAGTCGTGGAGGAGGTAGTCAAAAAGGATGCCACGAAGGCTTTGAGCAAAGAGGTAGCCTTTAAGAATGGACGGCTGTATTACGGCTTCTATGCCTTTCGCCCAGTAAAGAAGGGCATCAACAGGTATCTCTTCTACCGCAACAATGCCCTCGGCGAAACAGACAACACCAGCATGACGCTCATTTACATGGAGGGCGAAGCCAACATGGCACAGTTGCGCAAGACTTTCGGCAAGAAACAAAGGTGACGTAGAAACCAGCAATGCTAGTAGGGGTGTCCTTTTTCTTTCTGTCGGAAAACGCCTCCACCGCCAGTGGGCATTGGCATCTTTGTTTGGCGCGGCTTACCCTTCGTTATTACATGAATGTCTAACACGAAAAGAAAATAAACAAACAAAAAATATATAAGATCATGAGAAGAATATTATTGACTTTTGCACTGATGGCTGCCAGCGTCTCTGGTGTCTGTGCTTTCGAACAGACCGACACGATTGTGAATGTGTGCGACGCCAAGCAGGTGAGTGTCGTGACCAGCGATAGTCTTTTGGAGGTCAACATCAACGGACAGAAAGACAATCCTTCCTATCGTTTCAACTTCAGACACCCCTTGAGTGAGCGTGCCACCACTGTCATAAGCGAGAGTTCGGAATGGGATTTTTCATTTTTCTCCATGCCTGGAAGTAAAAAATGGCAACCTAATAAGTCAAGACACTTGGATGTCAACACCACTTATATTGATTTGGGACTCTCTTCGGCCGTCAATGCCGACAGTCGTTTGAACGTCAACATGGGGAGTTCCTGGGAAATCTATCTGAATCTCTGCAGCCTGATTGGCATTGAGGGAAAGAAGAGCGCCTTGAACTTGGGCTTCGGTTTTGGTTGGAGAAACTTCCGCCTGAAAGACGACGTGCGCTTCTGCAAGACGGGCAACAAAATCAGCCTTGAGAACTATCCTGAGAATGCTGAAATTGACTTCTCCCGCGTCAAGCTGTTTCATTTGTCTTTCCCGTTGAGTTTCTCCTATGCCTTAGGGAAGACGGGCTACGCTGACATTGCCGTCATTCCGAACCTGAACACCTATGCGAGCATCAAAACGCGCTATAAGCTTGACGGGGATCGTCAAAAAGATTTCAACAAGAAGATTCATCACAACACAACCACCGTTGATTTCCGCCTGGCGTTGTATTGGAAAAACTTGGGATGCTATTTCAAATACAATCCCGTCAATGTGTTCAACACGACCTACGGACCGAAGTTCCAGACGTTTACAACGGGTATCACCATTGGACTCTGATAGGCAGGAAATGCTGTTGGCTCAATCCGCCTGTTCATTTCCTGGGGGCGGTTAAACGACCGGTGGTGTGTGTCATATCATAACGAAAAATGGCTGCGAGAGGGGGCGTATGATACCCCCTCTCGTGGTGTTGCCTTGCTCTCTTTGGCGGTGAGATTTGGATGTCAAAGGGAATGTGACTTGTGACAAGTGACCATTAAAGTGTTGTGAATCAATTTAGTAACGGTCACATGTCACATCAAAATAGATGTTAATTTTGAGCGTTTCGGAATTTTCGTGGTAGAAAGCGGCTTGTCCTTGACGGCAAACAGGTCTGTGTGTCAGTTCTTTTTTGAACTCCCTTTAAACAATGCTTTTCTTGCGTAACTTTTCAGCCCTACCGCGTTCCTTCAGTTAGGTAGGGTTGACGGACAGAGTAACAATTTGCAGCGTGCAGCTGGGCCATTTTGTATTGATGCCAGGTCCTGGCAGCAGACCGTTCATTCCTGCTTTTTGGGGAAATGCAAACGAAATATCGAAATAATGTCATGGATGATTCTGAGAAATGGTTTTGCGTCCCATTTTTTGAACCTTTATTTGGGGCCGTTTTTAGCGTGATTTTCCATGTGACCGCGAAAAGTGCGAAAATGGCTGACAACCTGTCAGCCATTTTTAGTCACTTTATTTTTAGTCTTTGTTTAGATTAGAAAAGAAATTAGCAAATTAATAATAATTGCAGCGACGAAATTCTTTAGGAATTTGCATATTAGAAATTAGTCTTTGTTTCGTAAATGCCTTTTGGTTGAAGCGGTACATATCCACTGAAAAATCCTTTTCTCATACAAACGAATAATGGAAAATCTGCATAAATTGCCGTTGGCGTTGCTTCATGAAAGTTCAATGATGTCAAGGGCGTTATAAAGGGGAACGGTCTTTGATTATTGATGTATGATTGTGTATATAGCTGAGTATTAGTTATCTATATTAATGTAATGGTTTCGAACTGCCATCGTTTAATCTTGCACTTATGTAATTGAAAGAGGGCATAGATTACTTTTTTGAAATTCCTGGAGAAAAGAATAATCACCGAAAGGATTTATTTCCTTTATTTGGTCTATTTCTCTGTAAGAGGAAGTGCGAAATAGACTCTTTTGAAATTAACTTAGTTTCACTCGCGTCGGTCACATTGGTCACAAGTCACATTTCCTAAGATTTCAGTTTCACGAAAAAAATAAAAAGAACATAAGTTATTAATATTCAATATATTATATATATACTACGTGATTATTTTTTTTGAGACATAGGAAATGTGACTTGTGACCAATGTGACCTTTTGGAAATATCTTTTAACACGCTGAATGTCAAATTATTATGCGCGAAAAATGGTCACATTTCGCCGGTCAATCGATATAAATTTCATGTGACTTTTTCGCTCGAAAATTGCCTTTTAAACAGATTATGGCCTAAAATGATAAAAAGAGCTATGTGAAAATGTGACCGCAAAAATGTGACCTTTGTGACCACCTCAAAATGAAGATTTTTCCCCGATTTTTGCAAATGTAACCTGTTGATAAATAGGTAATTGTGATGTTTTTAACAGATAAATACTCCTTTTAACATGGCCGAAATTTGGTTTTTATGCTGTCCAGGTGTTAACTTTGCAACGCATGCTCCCCCAGGCGGTGGGGGATTAGAATTGACCGCCTCAAAACAACTTGAAAACAAAAGAATCTTCTGAAAAATGCCACAGCCTCACGATGCGATTCATCACGAAGAAGTTTTGAAAGATTTCTGTCCCCCCGCAAAATCTGCTTCTTCACGAAGTCTCCTCCTCCGGCAATTTTCTGAAGCATCATGAAACAAAGGCTTGAACGCCTGTCCTGTGTACCTGGGATAAGGACTTTTTTCGCGCAGAGGCTTGAATGCGGCTTGTTGAAGCCTTTCTGTCGGCAGAGGCCAAACGTCGGTTCACCCCGAGCGTTTGAAAGGAAAACTGGTGCGCTTTTGCTGTGGATGGTTAGTAGTTTGGTCGTTCCAGAGTGCGCTCTTCGTAAAACGCTTTTTTGCCATTACGAAACCACGCCTATTCATCGAGCATCTGCTAAATAACTGATTTCGAACGCCTGTATATCAGAAAAGGGAACACCTTGGCAGGCGCTCCCCTTTCCATTACAATTATGAGTTGTGTATGAGCAGGCAATCAGAATCCTGAAAACCTATTCTGTTATTCAGCGGCGCAGTCTTCGCAGTTGGCCTTTAGATATTCCAGAAGCATGTGCATGGCCGCTTTGGTGGCAGAAGTCAAGTTCTTGTCGCGTCCGTTTTCTTCCTCGATCATCATCGTTTCGATTTTGTCGCTGTTTCCAACGGCAATCCAGATGGTGCCGACAATGACGCCGCTCTTTCCGCCGTCGGGTCCGCCAGGTCCTGCAAAACCACTGATGGCAACGGCATAGTCGGTGTGGAAGAGTTCATTGGCGCCGATGACCATTTGGCGCACCACGTCTTCGCAAACGGCAGTTTGTTCCTCAATCGTTGTGCTGCTGACTTTGAGAAGGTTCACTTTGACATCGTCGGCGTAGCAAACGAGTCCGCCTCTGTAATAGTTTGAACTTCCTGGCACGGCAGTGATGACGCTGGCGATTCGGCCTGCGGTGCAGCTTTCAGCTGTGGAGAGCGTTTTATGGTTGCGCCATAAAATTTCGTTGATGTCTTTGCTGACGAGTTTGAGATCTAATTCCATTTTTTTGTTTTATTAAGCCTGCTGTCGTCCGTTTGTGGCGTTTGCCAGTTGGGAAGGACGGAGTTTCGGCTGGTTATGTTTTGGGTATCTGTTGGAGAAATCCAGAATAGCCTTGTTTTAAATGATGGTTCGTGTGTAGGCCGGTTTGCTGATGGGGCAGAACTCTTGGTGCAGGAATTTGTAGTGGCCCGTGATGGCAATCATGGCAGCGTTGTCGGTTGTGTATCCGAACTTCGGAATGTAGATGTGCCATTTTCCTGCGGCCTCCTTCGCTTTGAAAGCGTTTCGCAGCCCCGTGTTGGCCGATACGCCTCCCGAGAGGGCGACGTGGTTGATGCCCGTTTGCTTGACCGCCTTTTCGAGTTTCTTCATGAGGATGTCAATGACGGTCTTTTCGAGCGACGCAGCGAGGTCGGCCTTATTTTCTTCGATGAAGTTGGGATTGTTTTTGATTTCCTTCTTGAGAAAATAGAGGAAAGACGTTTTCAGGCCGCTGAAACTATAGTCAAGCCCGTCGACGTTCGGTTTGCTGAACTGAAAGCGCTTGGGGTCTCCCTGTCTTGCCAGCTTGTCGATGATGGGCCCTCCGGGGTATCCCATACCCATGATTTTCGAGCACTTGTCGATGGCTTCGCCTGCGGCGTCGTCAATGGTTTGTCCGAGAATCTCCATCTTGTTGTAGGCAGAGACTTTGACAATCTGTGAATTTCCTCCGCTGACCAGCAGGCAGAGATAAGGGTAGGGCGGGGGCGTAAACTGCTCGTCTTTCTCGTGTATGAAATGCGCGAGGATGTGTCCCTGCAGGTGGTTGGCCTCTATCAGGGGGATGCCCAGCGCCATGGCCATGCCTTTGGCAAACGACACGCCGACGAGGAGAGAGCCCATCAGTCCGGGGCCGAGCGTCACGGCGATGGCCGAGAGATCGCTCTTCTTGACATTGGCCTTTTTGAGCGCCTGGTCAACGACCGGCACGATGTTTTGTTGGTGGGCACGCGAGGCCAGTTCGGGCACAACGCCTCCGTAGGCCTCATGGACGGCCTGGCTGGCCGTCACGTTGCTGAGCAACACGCCGTCTTGCATGACAGCGGCAGAGGTGTCGTCGCAGCTGGACTCTATGGCTAATATGGTTATTGGATGGTCAGACATGATTGTTGCTTGATTATTCAGTGGAGTGGGGCGGATTTCTGGTGCGATGCCTTGCGTCAGTTGGATTTTCCCAATCAGCAATTCCCAGTCAGTTTTTTCGGAAAATTCTTCTTGGAAACATCCATAAAATAGATACTTGGTAGATGGTCAGAATTGTTTAGTAATGGTGAAAGAATAAGTTGAGCAATTTTGACAGAACATAAGATATAATTCTTTACTCCACAAAATTGGTCAAGTTATTTTTATACCATTACTTAGCCCCTGCTTGTTTATTCGCTCAGGATTTCCAGTCCGTTTTCCGTCATCAGGAATGTGTGTTCCCATTGTGCCGATGGAAGTTCGTCTTCCGTCACGACAGTCCATCCGTCTTCTTCGTCAATGAAGACATTCCAGTCGCCCATGTTAATCATCGGCTCGATGGTGAACACCATGCCCGGCACAAGCAGCATGCCGTGGCGGTGCGTGTTGTAGTGGTCGACCTCCGGATCCTCGTGGAATTCCAATCCCACGCCGTGTCCGCAGAGGTCTCTGACGACGCTGAATCCGTTTTTGCGGGCATGTTTCTCAATGGCTTTGCCGATGTCGCCCACAAAGCCCCAGGGCTTGGCGGCGGCAGCGCCGATTTCAAGACATTCCCTGGCAACTCTGACGAGCGCTTCTTTCTCCGGCGACGTTTTTCCGATGGTGAACATGCGCGAGGCGTCGCTGTAATATCCGTCTAAGATGGTTGAGACATCAACGTTGATGATGTCGCCCTCCTCCAGAATTTCATCTGCGGAGGGGATGCCGTGGCACACCACCTCATTGATGCTTGTGCACACGCTTTTTGGGAATCCCTCATATCCGAGCGGAGCGGGGATGGCACCGTGGGCCACGGTGTAGTCATACACCATCTGGTCGATTTCCAGCGTGGACATGCCGACGTGGATTTCCTTTTGTATGAGGTCGAGCACACCAGTGTTTACGACCCCAGAACGCCGTATGCCTTCAATCTGCTCCGGCGTTTTGACGAGCTCCCTGGTGGGGACAAGTTCGCCTTTATTTTGAAAAGCTAAAATCTTTTTGTCAAATTCGGTTATTTCACCATTACGTGGAATGCGCCAATTTCTGATTTTTCTTTTGAACATTGCTTCTTCCATTTTTAATTGCGCAAATATACGATTTTTTTTCGGTTGCATTGTAAGTGCAACGCCAAAAAATGACCTTCTCGGAATTTCTTGTTTTCTCTCTTTGAGGATGTCGGGGTGATTCAAGCGTGCCGGGGGCATGACGCCTCGAAAGTTGCATGGCGTGGATACAGCAACGCAGTATGCGCATTTTTTTCTGTTTGCCGCTACATAATTCTACGGTCTGTTTTTTAATTAAAGTAGGTGTAATTGGCGTTTTTGCAATGCCTAGTAAAAAAGTGAGAGAAAAAAAGGCAAAAACATTTGGGACATTTCAAATAACTTTTTAAATTTGCGAAATAGTTCACATATATTTACGCTTTATATATTTATCCATACGCTATGGAACACAAAAAAAGAGTTTATACGTTTGGCGCAGGAAAGGCTGAAGGCCGTGCCGATATGCGTAACGAATTAGGAGGTAAAGGAGCAAATTTGGCGGAGATGAATCTCATCGGCGTACCCGTGCCTCCGGGTTTCACAATCACGACCGACACTTGTAATGATTACTATGAAATTGGCAAGCAGGAAGTCGTTGAATTGTTGCGTGCCGATGTTGAAAAAGCGCTGCATGGCGTTGAAGAATTGATGGCATCCAAATTTGGCGATGTTGAAAATCCGCTTCTTTTGTCGGTTCGTTCAGGTGCACGTGCATCAATGCCTGGCATGATGGACACGATTTTGAACCTTGGTTTGAACGATGAGGTCGTTGAAGGTTTGGCCCGCAAAACCAACAATCCGCGCTTCGCTTACGATGCTTACCGCCGCTTCGTTCAGATGTATGGCGACGTTGTTTTGGGCATGAAGCCTGTCAACAAAGAAGATGTTGACCCATTTGAGGCCATCATCGAAATGGTCAAGAAAGAAAAGGGCGTTAAGCTCGACAACGAATTGGAGGTTGAAGACCTCAAGCGTCTCGTTGTGCTCTTCAAAGAGGCCATTCTCAAAGGCACGGGTAAGGAGTTTCCGACAGATCCGATGGAACAGCTTTGGGGTGCCATTTGCGCTGTGTTCGACTCATGGATGAACGAACGCGCCATCCTCTACCGTAAGATGGAAGGCATCCCTGCAGAGTGGGGAACGGCCGTATCGGTGATGGCAATGGTGTTTGGCAACATGGGCAACACTTCTGCCACTGGCGTTTGTTTCAGTCGTGACGCTGCCACTGGTGAAGACTTGTTTAACGGCGAATGGCTTGTTAATGCACAGGGTGAAGACGTTGTGGCTGGTATTCGCACACCGCAGCAGATTACTTTGGAAGGTAGCCGCAGATGGGCTGCTCTCCAGGGCATTGACGAAGCTGAACGTAAGGAGAAATATCCTTCAATGGAAGAGGCTATGCCTGAAATCTACAAGCAGCTTGATGCAATTCAGACAAGCCTTGAAGAACACTACCACGACATGCAGGATATGGAGTTCACAGTCCAGGAAGGCAAACTCTGGTTCTTGCAGACACGTAACGGTAAGCGAACGGGTGCCGCTATGGTTAAAATTGCCATGGACCTCTTGCACCAGGGCATGATTGACGAAAAGACTGCCATCGAGCGTTGCGAACCACAGAAGCTCGATGAATTGCTGCACCCTGTGTTCAGCAAGGAAGCACTGGCTCAGGCCAAAGAACTGACACGCGGTTTGCCGGCCAGCCCGGGTGCCGCTTGCGGACAGATTGTTTTCTTCGCAGAAGACGCTGCTAAATGGGCTGGCGATGGCCATAAGGTTGTTTTGGTGAGAATCGAAACAAGCCCTGAAGACTTGGCAGGTATGGCAGTTGCTGAAGGTATCTTGACAGCACGTGGCGGTATGACCTCACACGCAGCAGTGGTTGCCCGCGGTATGGGTAAGTGCTGTGTCAGTGGTGCTGGTGCCATCAATGTTGACTACAAGGCCAAAACCGTTGAAATCGACGGCGTATTGCTCCGCGAAGGCGACTTCATCTCATTGAATGGTACGAACGGACGCGTATATAAGGGCGCCATCAAAACTCAGGCTGCAGAGCTCTCAGGCGATTTTGCTGACTTGATGGACCTCTGCTCTAAGTACACCCGCTTGCAGGTGCGCACAAATGCCGACACTCCGCATGATGCAGAAGTGGCTCGCAAGTTTGGTGCCGTTGGTATCGGTCTTTGCCGCACGGAACACATGTTCTTCGACAGCGAAAAGATTGTTGCCATGCGCGAAATGATTCTCGCAGAAGATGTTGAAGGACGCAAGAAAGCCCTCGCCAAATTGCTTCCTTACCAGAAGGAAGACTTCAAGGGCATCTTCCGCGCCATGGACGGATATCCTGTGAACGTACGTTTGCTTGACCCACCTCTCCACGAATTCGTTCCACACGATTTGAAGGGACAGGAAGAAATGGCTAAAGCCATGAACGTGACCGTTGAATACATCCGCCAGCGTGTTGAAAGTCTCTGCGAACACAACCCGATGCTCGGTCACCGTGGCTGCCGTTTGGGTAACACCTATCCATGCATCACGCAGATGCAGACCCGCGCCATTCTTGGTGCTTGCATCGACTTGAAGCGTGAAGGCCTTGATCCGCATCCTGAAATCATGGTGCCTCTGACAGGTATTCTCTACGAGTTTGAAGCTCAGGAGAAGGTGATCCGCGATGAAGCTGCTGCTTTGTTTGCAGAGGAAGGCATTGAAATTCCATTCAAGGTGGGTACGATGATTGAAATTCCGCGTGCTGCCCTGACAGCAGACAAGATTGCTTCTCGTGCAGAATATTTCAGCTTCGGTACGAACGACCTCACCCAGATGACTTTCGGTTACTCTCGCGACGACATCGCCAGCTTCTTGCCAGTATATCTCGATAAGAAGATCTTGAAGGTAGACCCATTCCAGGTGCTCGACCAGAATGGTGTCGGCCAGCTCATTGAAATGGCTGTAACGAAGGGCCGCTCAGCTCGTCCTGACCTCAAGTGTGGTATTTGTGGTGAGCACGGAGGCGAGCCTTCTTCTGTCAAGTTCTGCCACAAGGTAGGCCTTAACTATGTCAGCTGCTCACCGTTCCGCGTGCCTATCGCACGTCTTGCTGCGGCGCAGGCTGCTGTAGAGGAATAATCCTTGAATACTGAAATGTAATATAGTAAAAGGCGGGTGTCTGGGATTCAGATACCTGCCTTTTATTTTTCGGCAAGGGACTGTTGAAAAACAAGATGCTTTTTTACCTTTGTATAAAATCATAAAATGGCAGATATGAAGAAAATCGAATATACTAGTTCTAGGCTATGTTTTAAGGCTACTGAAATAGAACCTTTGCAAGATACTGATGTCTTTATCATACGGACTCCACAAGGGGTTTTTCAATTTACAAAAGCTGAGTTTTATCGTGATTTTTCTAATGTGGTAAAAACAAAAAGTTATAAAGAAGACGGAATATATCATTATCCTGTAACGCCTAAACGTGCTCTCTCATATTTGATTGACGAAGCTTGTGTTCCCGGACATAACCAGGTAACTTGCAAAGATTTAGTTGGTGACGATATAAGGTCAAAGATACGCGAGATTGGGGCATTATGGCACTCATCTAAATATAACCCGTCTATAGACCCCGATGTGATTGATAAATGGGAAAAACTGATAGACGATTGGATTGAAGATTTTGATATGCCTTTGATTGTCCGTAAAGAGACGGATAAACGAGGACAAGCTTTTATACATCGCACTGGACGTGAAATTATTATTGCAGACAATACGGTTGCTCTGTGGATTTATGGCCATGTATTGAAGGGAGAAGTATTTACTTTAAATCAAATCAGAGACCTTTTGAGGCGTAATGAGCTTCCGGTTGTTTATATGGCGACAAAAGAGATAAAGGAAAAAGCTAAATACTCAAAGTCCCTGGGAAAAACCCATTGTCTCACTGGAAACTTTGTCATATAGAATCAGTCGGTTTTAATACTAACACCCCAATTGTTGATATAGAAATAGCCGATATAAAGGAACATTTTAGGAAATATGTAAGCCCCAAGAATATGTTTGTCTTACCAAAGGAAATTGGAGATTTGGGGGAAATTGCGGCTTTTATAGAAGAGCAGAGGTAATACTGTTCCTTTAACTGCATATATAAGGGATAAGTAGACGGCCAAAATTATTTTTATATAACACAGGCTGCACCTCGGCAAAGCATTCAAACAAGTTTGATGCTCTGCTCTCGGTTTGCACTGTATTTGAAATGTTCTATCGTGACGCTTGTGCTTATAGGTCAACAATTCTTTACATGAATATCTCGTTATTCTTTCTCTCGCAGCAGAGAGGCTGGAGATGTGTTGCCAGTTGCGCGAGACGTTCGCCAATACTTCTTGCTCCATTGGGACATACTGAGACGCAACGCATGCAGCCAATGCATAGCGCTGTGTTGTTTTTCTGGGGGCTGTCGATGGAAATGGCGTCCGTTGGGCATAGTCTTGCGCAGGTTCCGCAGTTGGTGCAGCGTTCGTTGGCTGTTGGGAAAGGGCCGGTGCAGCCTTGCTTGTAAGGACGGTTGCCTGGCAAGGTGAGCGACTTGAAGTGCGTGTTTCTCTTTATCTTCTCAAAAATGGCGACACCAAGTGAGGCCAGTTCTCTGGCATCGGCATCGTCGGGGCGCCCTGTGGCATACTCACGGCAAATGCAATGTTCGGCAATGGCTGCAACGGCTGCTACAACCTGAAAGCCAGTTTCCGTTGCAATGTCTTGCATTTCCACCAAGGCATCTTCGTAAGCCCTGTTGCCGTAAACGGCAATGATGATGCACTTGGCGCCGCTTGATTTGATTTTTTCAGCCTTTCCACTGCAAGTGCGGGTACACGGCCGGCATAAACCGGCATTGAAATCACCGCCAAGTCGTCTGTGGCGATGCTTGGTGGGATGAAATCTTTTTCCTTGGTGCAGAGCTCTGTTGTGTGGCTCTTATCAGTAATGCCTTTGCACAGCAGTTCGCTCACGCGGCGAGTTCCTCCTGTGGGACTGAATGTGATTTGATGAATGTTCATTGTATTTGCTTGTGGTTGGGTGCTTTTAAGAATGAAGTTAGGGCCATGGAAGTTGCGGGAAGCGTGTGTTTCTCTCTGTTTCCAGCAACAGCTGTTTGGCCTTCAGACCTCCAGCGTAACCTGTCAGCGAATGATTGCTGCCGACTACGCGATGGCATGGAATGAAGATATTGATGCGATTGGCACCTATGGCTTGTGCCACGGCTCTGATGCCGTTGGCATGGTTGAGCTTGAGCGCGAATTCCTTGTAGCTTTTCGTCTCCCCGTATGGTATTTCAAGCAATGAGGTCCATACCTGTTTTTGAAACTCCGTGCCTACGGGATACAGCGGGATGCTGAATGAGATTCGTGTGCCGGCAAAATATTCGTCGAGCTGTTTGCGGGCTTGGTTCAACACCGCGGTTGTCTCTGTTCGGAAATCAGCATTCAGCAGTTGCATGAGGCGCTGTTTGTTTCGTTCGGCGCATGCCCTGTCATTCCAGTCGCATAAACACAGTTTGTTGTCTATTGAAGCCAGGACGATGTTTCCGCATGGCGAGTCGTAATGCTGGATGCAGATGTGGAGATTGGTCATCGTCTTTCGTGGTGTTTGACTTCGTCGGGCTCAATGGCGGGGATGCCGTGTTCCGAAAGTAGTTGGGCAAATATGCCCTTGCCTTTTATCAGGCGTCTGGAGAAAGTGCCGTCATAGATTTGTTTGCAACCGCAGCTCGGACTTCTTGGTTGGAGAATGGCAAGTTCCGCTTTTTCTCTGATGGCAATTTCCAAGGCCGCTTGTGCCCCTTTCCGAAACGGGGTGTCTACGGATTCCCCAGCAACGTTGGTCACAATGCCGTTCTGAATCTCTGCCGGTTGGCGGGGAGTGGAAAGTCCTCCCAGCAACTCAGGACATAAGGCAAGGACTTTATGGTTTCTGACAAAGTCAATGATATCTTGATTGCGGTTGTTTCCTCCGTTGTATTTGCAGTTGTGCCCCAGCAGACAGGCACTTACTATGATTTTCATTTTTGGGGGGCTGTTTTAAAGCACGTTGGATTTATAAACTAACACTGAACGCACTACTTGTTAAATCTTTTCATACTATCAATTAGACTCTTATAGACCGCATTGCTTGCAAGCAGTTTGGCGTTGCCAACCATGAAGAATTGCAGGCGTGCTCTGGTGATTGCTACATTGAGTTTTCTGTCAACGGTTTGCCCTTCTATTTCTGTAGGCGTGGAAAGAATGTCCATTTGGTAGGGTCGGCTCACTGTTGTGGAGAAGATAATGTAGTCGCGCTGGCTTCCCTGGAAACACTCGACGGTGTCGATGGTGATTTTGTCAGTGTCCGGAATGTTTAATGCGCAGAGGGCATTTCTTATCACGCTGATTTGATTTCTGAACGGTACGATGATGCCGATGTGCTGCAGGAAGCATGGCCTTTTCTCGTTGTTGTCTACAAGGCGTTTTATGATTTTGGCAACAACGGCAGCTTCTTCATAGTTGGCTTTTGCGTTGCGCGGCATGGCGGCAGGCTGAACGTTGATGAACACCATTCTTTCTGTGTCTACCAACTGGGAAAAACTGTCGTGCGACGTGCTCGTGGGAAGCGAACACTGCTGGTGGGGCAAGGGGACAGCTTGCAGGCGTCCCTGGTAGAATGCGTTATTGACGAAATTGCATATATCGGGGTGCATCCGCCCTTGTCTGTCGAGCATACTGACGATTTCGTCCTGCCCGTTTGTGCAGGCAAGAGCATGGAGACGCTGGAAAAGGGAGTTGCGCATGTCGGTGAGCCCGATGGCGTGCAGACGGGGGCTCCTGGTGACGGTTTGGCCAGGTTGCAGGAGCACCACGGCGGGCAATTGTTTGTGGTCGCCAATCATGACAAATTTTCGAATGGCGCTCAGTCCCTGCGCGTCTTTGGCACACAGCAAACCGAGGATTTGTGGCTCAAGCACTTGCGAGGCTTCGTCGATGATGGCATGATAAGGTCGTAGACGGAATAGTTCCAGGTGGTTGCTCAGCGTTGAGACTGTGCCAACGACGATGGGGATGGTTTGCAGTTTGCGGACAACGTCGCTTCTTCGTGGCGTGTCGGCAAAAAGTCTGGTGAGGAGGTGGTCGCGATGTGCTTCAGCGCAGGTTTGTTCTCCACCGATGCGGACGTATGAAGCCTTGATGCCGTCAAGCATGGTGCAGATTTCGTCGACGGCCCTGTTGGTGTAGGCCATGAGCATCAGTCCGAAATCGTTTTCAGTGTTTTCTTTTTCAAGGAGAAATTCCTCAACCATAGCCCGGAGGGCGACGCTGGTTTTTCCTGTTCCCGGAGGGCCGACAAGCAGGTGGTAGTCATCGGCGTTTTTGACCTTTTGGATGATTTCCGTTGTTTTTTCGTTTTCCCAATGTCCTCGCAGTGGGCGCTCTTGTCTGCTCGTTTTCGGGAGACGTTGGCCCAGAAGCAGGTTTCGGCGTTCTTCGGGGGCGGTGAGCAAACTGTACAAGCCTCGCATGGCACTCGCAAAGGGAGTGTCGGAGCCATCATGTTCTATGGCGTAGCAGGCATCTTGCGGAAACAGTTTTTTGTTGCGCTGTTTATATGAAAGGCGCAGGGTGACTTCTTTGTCGTTCAGATGCTCGATATAGCCTCTAATGAGCTGCGAGGAAATCACCGTGTCGCGGTTTGAGTTTCGTTTGTACATCTGCACCATTTCGCCTACGGAAAAGTTGGCGATGAAGTCGTTGCCGTAGTGAGGGATGATGAAAGTGATACATTCAATGCCATCCTCTCCATCTGTGCTTTTGATTTTCAGATTCGGGAGAATGTCTCCTGAGGCCAGTTTGGTTTCAAGATCAGTGGCCCACGTCGATGCCAGTGCGCGGTTTGAGTCGGGCCTGTTGTCGCTCGTTTTGCTCAGATATTTTTCGCGCTCCAGGAAAGTGGCAAACTCTGTGAAATAGTCGTGTTCGAGCGGTGACATGGTTTGGAGCGGACGGATGACATTTTCCAGTTGCGGACGGATATATTTATTCCACAGAGAATTGCTTAATCCGTTCTTATTTAGGGCGTCACTACTTATATTTTCGAGCATCTCTCCAAGTTCGCCCTTCCTTATTCTTGCCTCCATGACAACGATTTCGTTGCGCAGTTCAAGCGCTTCGGTCATTGCTTTGGAAGCGCTGCGCTGGTTGTAGAAAACGGGGTATCTGCTGTAGAAAAGAAACGATTTCACATTGTCGCGCGGCATGGAGAAATTATAGTGGAGCATTTCTTTATAGAGCGACATCTGCATGACGTGTTGCCGTTGTGGCCCTTGCAAGTGTCCGTAGTTTTCTTCGGCCTTTCCGCTTTTCAATTCAACAAGGCTCTTGTGGTTGGCAGCCATCACATCGAGACGTCCGCGCAGTCCGAGTGTTTCGCAAATGAAGGATGGTTCCAGCAAGGTGTCTTCCAGGGGGAGGCCCACCTCTGCCGATGGAAATCTGTGTTGAACGGAACTTTTGATGTTTCGGAATGTTTCTTTGAGGGTGTCAAAATAGCTTTTGTCCAGCGGAAGGTCCAAGCAGGAATAATTCAGCAGGTTCTCCATGAAATGTTTGTGGAGCGATTCTTCGTAGAGCTGGTTGACGGCTTCATTGTCGTTGAAGTCAACTGGCGTGTTGACCAGATCGTCCATAAACCTGTTGGCTGCGTTTCCGAGCATGATAGGGATGGTTGTCTCTTTTGGGGAAATCATGTCCAGAAAATAGCTTTCAGCAGAGTCCCCGTACGGTTTCATGCAGGCCGAAAGTGCGCTGACATCAATCAGATAGTCGGGGTCAATGATGACCATTTCAGCCGTCCGCTTCTCGTCGTCTTTAAATTCAACGCCCAAAATGTTGACAGGCATTCCTGGAGAAAGTATGCGCAGCGTTCGTGAAAGATGCGGCACGTGGATCAATAGGTCGCCATGATTTGAGGTGCAAGAAAAGGCTTCTTTTCCGACGTTCACGATGATGGCGCGTAGTTTGTTAATTCGGTGGCCTTTCTTGTAGGCATTTTTGCGGGTTGGTGTGGCAGTTCCTTCTGTGCCTTTTAGATCTTCTGGCAGCGGAATATTGTATAACTGACTGATGAAAAGACACAACCTGTGGTAATCATCGCGGAATGGGGCACCTGCGTTTGCATCGCAGGCTTCTTCTCCGTTCATGATGCGGCGGGCGTGTCTTCTGAAGGCGTCAATATCGTGGTGGTCAATTCCGGCATTTTGGCACACGGCGTAGAGTCTGGAGAAAAGACCTGAGAAATCAGTGTCGGATTTCATGGTCTCTTGCGAGCATATACGGCTCAGAATGCCGTATAGTTCGCGGTATTTTTCATTTATGGGTAAGTCGCTGCAGATGATGCGTCGGATGTCGTTGTACGTGTCGTTGGCTAAAACCATGTTTTTCTAAGTAGATGGCGTTGGTGTGTGGAGGTTGTTGTGTTAGTTCAGATTGTCAGTGGATGTTTCCGTCTGCCATTTCCTCCGGCGTGAGAACCTTCCGCTCCTTTGAATATTTGTTGCGTTTATGGGCTGCCTTCCCTCCGTTTCCCGATGGTTTGCTGGGGGCGTTTGCAGAGGAATGTATGTTTCCGCCGTATGAACGATAGCGTTCTAATACTTTGGAGACGTAGTCGTATGTCTCGTTGCCTATCATATAGCCGTATTTCACTGTCGGGTCACGGTAATAGCGGACATCGCTTAGTTTCTTTACGAAAACGGAAACATCATCCCATCGTGTTGCATCGTGCCCGTATTTTCTGGCCAGTGCCATCGCGTCTCGGATGTGTCCCTGTCCGCCGTTGTAGGCGGCCAACACAAATTTCACGCGTTCCTCACGTGAGCGGATGTCGCTGAAATGCGATGAGAGAATTTTGATGTATCGTGCTGCGGCATTGATGTTGGTTTCGGGGGAATAAAGTTGGTCGGCAGATATTCCCAATGTGGCAGCAGTTTGAGGCATGATTTGCATTAGTCCGCGTGCTCCAGCCCATGACACTGCATTAGGGTCAAAGCCCGATTCTTGGTAGCATTGGGCCGCAATGAGTTTCCAATCCCATCCTGTTGTGGAGGCAGCTTGTTTGAAGTGGTTGTCAAAAGTGGAGATGATGCCCTTTTCGCGTGAGACGTAGGGCGCATGTACGGTGCGTCTCACTTGGTGGCGTTCCTCGTAGCGTTGTTGCTCCTTTCGTGAGACCGACACAATGGGATTTTCAGTGTTCCATGCTTCCAATGCCTCCGCCAGTTTCTTCGATTCTGTTTTGACAGCCCACGAATATTCGCCACTTTTGTCGGTGGCTCCGGCCGCTTTCAGACCCTTTTCCTTGATTAGCCGAGTGGGCAGCGGCAGGGCGATGATGTCGGCATCGCCATTTTGCAGCATTTTAATGAGTTCCAGAGTGTCGTGGGCGGTTTCAACCCTTACTCCAAGTCCCTCCCGGTTGGCAAAATCGGCAGCCAATGCATATTGCAGTCCCATAGGGTGGCCTTGATAGTCGTAATAGGTGTCGGGGCCGCTCATTGTGGCAATGATTAGTTCGCCTGATTCTTCGATTTCCTGTAAATCATAATCCTCATTGCTTTTTGTGTTTTCCTCACGCATGAAGGCGCCGTTGTCGTTCTTCTCCTTGCCGTTGTTACAGGCAAGGAGGGTGACGGCAAGCATAAGGATGGAAAGGGTGGCTGTTTTCATTTTGCTGGTGGTGATATTGTACGGGGCGGGAAAAATGTCGTGCATTTTGTAAAGAATACGTTTTCTCCCATTTTTCGTTTTAGTGCATAAGATGCCACAGGGCTGTGAGCGGATGTTTCCATACCATTCGTGGCCCGGCATATCGCATAACCTTTTTGATTTCTTCCTTTCGCTCTTGTTTGTAGCAATGAATGGGGCATCGTTGGCAAGACGTTTTCTGTTCGCCAAACTTGCAGCGTTCGAGTCTTTGGCAGGCGTACCGTGCCAATGATTCGCATTCAGGGCATAGGCCGTCACTGTGTTTGTGTTTTGCGCGGCAGTAAATGCGTATCATGAGAAGCACGATTCTTTTTTCCTTTTCAATTCTCTTTTTCATACCCGTAAAAATGGTGTTTGGCGATGGTGAATCTCTCACGCCTGCTTATAAAAAAAGCGACAGACAGACACTGCCCGAATGTGGGATGGTCTGGTTGTCGCGTTTTCGTAGTGTGTTGAACGTGTGGCAGGTGTCTTGGACTGCTGTTTCAAACGCCCGCTTTTTGTCTTGCTTCAAGATGCCATAAAAAACACCTGTGCAGGGCGCTTGGGATTTCAGACCAGAATTCTCACTCCGCCTTAGTCTTCAACAACGATAGTTCTTGTTGTGGCAATGCCAGCAGCTTTGGCGGCACCGCGGAAGATTTCGTCTTTACGGTCAATCGTGAATCTGCGGAATTTTCCTGGAATCTTGAGCAGTTTCGTTTTAGCCTTGTTCATGGCTTCCTCATCTGTAATCCATTTTTCGGCACGGTAGGTCTGCTGGTTGGGCATGTCATCGTATATATATCGGATGTTGCGCATTTCTACGTTGAATTTGCCATCGTCAATACGGAAGATAAGCTGGTAATAAAACCGCACGCGGTCCATAGTCCATGCCTTACGCTTGAAATAGAGATATTCCTCCATGCTGGCGGCAATGATGCCCGTTGCGCTGTCGGCTTCCGTGATGCGTGCCTGTGGCAGTCGGTTTTCCCCTTCAACGATGTGCTTCTGGGTGTAGTCGCGCAGCAGTTGGAAAAGTTCGAGGCGTGTTTTTCCTTCAGCTTTATAGTCTTTGTCGAAGTAAACAAATCCCGATGCATTTACGGGAACAGCTCCAGCCATGTATTTTGAGAGGTCGCTGCTGGTTTGCGCAGCTCCTAAGAGTGGCAGGATGGCAAACAGAAGTGTGATTATTCTTTTCATGTTATGCAGGTTTGTTTGATTAATGCCTTGCAAAGGTAATGCAATTTTATGATGTTTACAAATGAGTGGACACAAAAAACGCGAATGACTTTTTTATCGGGCGTTGTTGTGTGGCTTGTTGGTTGTCATGCCGTTTTGTACCATGTATTCTGTTGTTTGCAAGAGTGAGAAGGCATACCTCTTTAATTTTCTCGAAGCTTCAGAAGGTTTGGCGGCTTTTATTTGTGGCAGGGCATATACATATTCCTTTCCTGTTTCTGCGTTAAACACGTAGAGCGTGTTAGCGTCCCTTGCCGCAATGGTTTTGTCGGCAGTATAGAATGTCGCCGGGCGTGGAGTGTCAGAGAGCAGGTCGATCCCCAGGTTGTTTTGCGTGTACGGAATGCGGAGCATGCCGAGGATGGTCGGAGCGATGTCAATCTGTCCTATAAATTGGTGTCGGATATTTGGCTGTATGCCATTGCCGTGGAAAATCAGCGGAACGTGGTTGAATGATTCAGGCAGTTCGCAGTCTGCTTTTCCGACCAGTTTACCATGGTCGCCGACAAACACGAAAATCGTGTTCTTTCCCCATGCCTCCTTCTTTGCCTTCTTTATAAATTGGCCGATGCAGTCATCGGCATATTTAACGATTTGTTCTTCTGGCGTGAGCTTCGGATCGTTGAATCTTTCGGGGATAATGTAGGGCGGGTGGTTGCTGATGGTCAGCAGTGTGGCGAAAAACGGTCGTCCGCTTTCAGCATGTTTCTTCAAGACGGGAAGGGCGTACGAGAAGAGAAAATCGTCGGCCACTCCGAAATGGTTGACCACCTTCTCCTTGGGATAGTTTTCCTGCGAATATATCTCGTCATATCCGTTGGTGCGGAAGAAGGCGTTCATGTTGTCGTATTGGCTCTCGTGTGTCATGAAAAACATGGTGTCATATCCGTTTTCCTTCAAAATCGTCGGCAGTCCCGAATATTGCGGGATGTTTGTTCCTTTCATTGCGTTGCGGAACATGATAGATGGGAAAGAATAAAGCGTGGCGTAAAGACCGTGGTTTGTGTGATTCCCGGCAGAGTAGCAGTTGTCGAAACTGAGTGAACTGTTGAAAAGGCTGTCGAGTTGCGGTGTCAGATTATGTTTGTTGCCAAAATGTCTCATGAATTTTGCCGACATTGATTCCATGAGCACCACCACCACATTCTGCCCAGTCTTTTCTCCTTCGGGTTTGACAATTCTTGCCATCGGGGAAATGCCGTTCAGTCCCTTTCTGCCATAGAGGCTTTGCGCCTCGCGAAGCGCTTCTTCTGGTGGCATCAGATGCAGCTCTTTGTTTTCAGGACGGAGATCGTCTAATGTGCTGTTGAGCAATGCAAAGGTTGCATTGACTCCCAGGTTGTTCAATACGGGGTTCGTGCAGAAATAAGCGGCACTGACTTTGATGGGGTTGTAGCCCAGGCGACCTCTGATGCCGATGAAACAGAGCGAGCCGAGAAACAGGGTCAGAAGGCCGATGGCGGTAATGCGCTTGCAGGCCGACGGCTGCATGCTGCCAGTGGTAATGTCCTGTGGTGTTTTAGCGAACCTCTTGCGCAAGCGTCTGAGAAACCAAATGAAGAGGACGGTTGAAGCGACAAAAAGCAGAATGTAGGGGTAATAGGCGCTTTCTCCAAAAATCATCCCCATAGTTGTCGTGCCATATTCAGCCCAGTTCCAGATGGAGGCGTTGAGCGGTTTGCTGAAATAGAGAAAATATGGGATGTTGCTGGCAGCAGCCATAAAGACCAATGTGTAGAATGCAGCGTACCAAATATTTATCGTTCGGATAAATCTGTTCTTCCACAAATTGAGAGCCGTTGCCACGCTTGTGGCCAATAGGGGAAAGGCTGTGATGTAGCATGCTATGACATTGTCGAACCACAGGCCGCGAAGAAAGGCAGCGCATATCCAGCTTGCGTTTCCTGCAGCGTCGCCTGTGATCTGTTCCTTGACAGCTATGTAAAAAAACAATCTGATGACAGACAGCAGCAATAGGGCTGCAACATGCACCGAAAGCAGGTAGGTGTATGGCCGTAAGATTTTATTCATGTTCTCTTTTTTTAGTGATGGAAAAATCTTGAGTGATTTCACGGGGATGTTTGTTGTGTGGCTTTTCAGTGTGGGGGAAAAAACCTCAGATTGTCTATCGCATCGGTTCGATGATGGTTTTCATGTCTTTTATTTTTTCTCCTGAAATGGCCCTCAGTACGGACTTTGTCTTGCTTCGTCTGATGGCGACATAGGAACAGTGAGCTTCGATATCGATACGTCCGATGTCACAGCCTTTTAGTCCGCCTTTTTTGCATAAGAATCCCAGCACGTCGCCCTTGGATACTTTTTCCTTCTTTCCACGTCCGATATAGAGTGTGGTCCATTCTGGAACGGTTGGCGTTTTTTCTGAATGAACGATTTCCATGACCTCAGCGTCTGGCATGCCGGAGAAGGCGGGTAGGGGTTCTTCTGGTCCGAGGATGACATAGGAAGCTCCCCGGTTTTCCCAGCGTGTGGAGCGTCCGTTTCGGTGTTCAAACGCCGCTTCGTCCGTTGGTATGTGGTAGTGAACGATGTGTTTCACTTCGGCAATGTCCAGTCCGCGTGCTGCAAGGTCTGTAGAAACCAGAACGTTGCTGCCGCCACTTCTGAATTTATAGAGTGCGCGTTCACGGTCACGTTGCTCCATGCCTCCGTGGTATTTTTCGGCAAAGAAATGTTCCTGTTTCAAATATTTGTAAACGCGTTCAACGCTTTCGCGATAGCTGACAAAAACGATGGCCGGTTCGCCGTTGAGCATGATGAGCAGATCTCTCAGCGTTTCCAGTTTGTCTTTTAGTGGAGAATTAACGATGTAAATGTCCAGTCGTTTGTCGTCGGCAGTTTTCAGATAATTGAGTGTGATGGATTTGGAGAGGGATATGTATTTTTCGAAATCTGATGGTGCGTTAGTCGCCGAGATGAGCCAGGTGTTGATGTCTTTTGGCAATGCGCTGCGCACTTCCTTCATTTCTTCGCTGAATCCCATGTCGAGACATTTGTCGAACTCGTCGATGATGAGCAGGCGGATGCCGTTGCTTTCAATGGTGCTGTTTTTCAGATAGAAATTGATTCTGCCTGGTGTTGCAAAAATGATTTGCGGTTGGAACTGTTTGTAGATGCGAAGGTCCTCAGATGTAGCGTGTCCGCCGATGAGACATTGTGATCGCAGTGGCGACTTCATTCTCAGCAGCAGGTCGTTGCTCTGCAAGGCCAGTTCGCGTGAGGGTGTCACAACCAGCACCTGTATTAATGGGTCGCTGTAGTCAACGTGGCGCATGGCAGAAATTAGGTAAGCCAGGGTCTTTCCAGAACCAGTGGGGGAGAGCAGCAGCAGGTCGGAGTTAGGGTTTCCTTTTGTTTTCTCCACCATTTCTTCCTGCATTTCAGAAAGTTGGTCTATATTCAGTTTTTCGAGTAAATCTTTCATGGGGATAGGAGTTTTGTTGTATGAGAGTCTTGAAAACAATAACGGCACATATTTGTTCTGAAAAATTTCATTAGTAATGGTGAAAGAATAAGTTGAGTAATTTTGACCTGTATTTTTGTTGGTTTTGGAATTTGGAAGAGGGAGCATAGCGGGCTATGTGACCGATGACAAATTTCAAAAACGGCAAAAAGACAGGGCATAAGAAACAATTCCTTATTCCTCAAAATTGCTCAAGTTATTTTTTTTACCATTACTTAAGGAGATGTGTCGTTTTGGGGGTTGTTGTGTGGCATGCAGGTCAAGAAATCGATTTGGTGTTTTCTTGGGTCCCTGAGCCAAATTGGAAAATTCCAGTGCTGCACGGATAGTGGTATAAAAAAAGAGCACCTCGCATGAGATGCTCCTTTATGAAGTGGGCGCTGAGGGATTCGAACCCCCGACCCTCTGCTTGTAAGGCAGACGCTCTGAACCAACTGAGCTAAGCGCCCGATTTAGTCTATGTTCTTTTGCTTTTTTGAAACATTTTAGGGTAGAGTGGGCGCTGAGGGATTCGAACCCCCGACCCTCTGCTTGTAAGGCAGACGCTCTGAACCAACTGAGCTAAGCGCCCGATTTAGTCTATGTTCTTTTGCTTTTTTGAAACATTTTAGGGTAGAGTGGGCGCTGAGGGATTCGAACCCCCGACCCTCTGCTTGTAAGGCAGACGCTCTGAACCAACTGAGCTAAGCGCCCTTTGTTTCTCAAAAGCAGTGCAAAATTACGAATATTTTTTTAACCTCCAAAACTTTCAACGTTTTTTTTGCAACATCGGTTTATGCCGCATTGTGTTTGGTGGGCGTGGCGCTCACTGTTAGTCGTTGAAATTCAGTTGATAGCATTAGTCGTTTAGCGCCTTTAGAATGTTTGAAATTTTTCTCTCGTCGCTTTCGTAAATGCTGAATTCATCCGTTCCGTCATTCCCCATGCACACGTTCGGGTTCCTATAATTCATTTTGCTTTCATGTATCGATGAGGCCGAAGCGTGGATTTCCGTAGCTCCAGTCTCTTCGAGGATTTTGCGTGCGTTTTCTTCGTTCACCCCACATCCGGGCATGACGACAATGCGTCCTGTTGCTTGCTCAACGAGGGCTCGCAGTTTCCTGGTGGCCATCGTCGCTTTTGGCGCCTGTCCAGAAGTCAAGATGCGCCGGCATCCTAGTTTGATGATATCTTCAAGTGCCAGTTCGGGGTTGCAACACATGTCGAAGGCTCTGTGGAATGTCACCTCCATGCCTTCTGCGGCTTTCATGAGGGCGTTCATGGCATCCATGTCCACGTGTCCGTCCGCTCGCAGCGCTCCTAAAACAACACCGTGCGCTCCGCAGTCCTTTGCCATCAACACGTCCTCTTTCATGATGTTGATTTCCTCGGGCGAATAGAGAAAATCGCCACCGCGTGGTCTGATGAGAATATTCTTTCGCACGTGTGGAAGTTTAATCACTTCGCGTATCATGCCTGCGGAAGGGGTCAGCCCGCCTTCTCTCAATCCCGAGCAGAGTTCAACGCGGTCGGCACCTGCACGGCTGGCAGCAAGGGCGGCTGCGTAGGTTGATGTGCATATTTCTAAAACATATTTTGTTTTCATGCTAAAAAATACGGACAGTTTATAATGGTCTGTGTATGGGGAAAAGAACCATGCTTTCGTCCCGTCTTTAGGTGGCTGTCGTTCACGAAAAAATGTGTCGTGTGGGGGCTTGTGTGTAGCAAACCAGCCGAGAAATACAGGTCAAAATTGCTCAATTAATTCTTTCACCATTACTTACAGAGAAATTTACGGCAAAATTACATACAAAATTCTTAACTTTGTCTCAGACTTAAGAAAATCATCCAATATACGTATGAAAAAAATAGTATCAGACCTCCTGGTCACAGAGTCAGTGCTTTTGCGTGAAGACTATGTGCTTCTAAAGCTCACCGCTGATCGTGACGAGTTGCCAGAGGTGCTTCCAGGGCAATTTGTGGAAGTTCGTGTCGACGATTCCCCCTCCACATTCTTGCGTCGCCCCATCAGTATCAACTTTGTCATTCCAGAAAAAAACGAGATTTGGCTCTTGGTACATGCCGTTGGCGACGGCACCAAGAAAATGGCTATGCTCAAAGCTGGCGACAGGCTCAACTGCATGCTGCCTCTCGGCCGCGGATTCTCTTTGCCGGAGGGCGAGGGGAAGCGCGTGCTCCTCGTTGGCGGCGGTGTCGGAACAGCCCCCTTGCTCTATTTGGGCAAATGTTTGAAAAACGCAGGGCATCATCCAACCTTCCTTTTGGGCGGACGTTCAGCGGCAGACATTTTGCAGGTTGAACTGTTTGAAGCCTATGGTCCCGTGTGTATCACCACAGAAGACGCCTCGCGGGGCGAGAAGGGTTTTGTGACCAATCATTCCGTTTTGTCTTCAGAGCGTTTTGACGCCATTGCCTCTTGCGGCCCCAAACCCATGATGAAAGCCGTGGCTGCATTCGCTGCTGCCAACAACGTTAATTGCGAAGTGTCGTTAGAGAATATGATGGCATGCGGATTGGGTGCCTGTCTCTGTTGTGTTGAAAAAGACAAAGAGGGGCACAATGTTTGCGTGTGCAAAGAAGGACCAGTGTTCAACATAAATCAACTGCAATGGCTAATCTCCAAGTAAATATAGGTAAACTGCGGCTTAAAAATCCGGTTATGACCGCGTCCGGGACCTTTGGTTATGGTGTTGAATTTGCCGATTTCATTAATCTGAATGATCTTGGCGGCATCATCGTGAAGGGCACCACCCTCCATCCGCGCGAAGGCAACGACTATCCGCGCATGGCAGAAACCCCGTCGGGAATGCTCAACTGCGTGGGATTGCAAAACAAGGGTGTCGACTATTTCTGCGAAAATATCTATCCGCTCATCAAAGACTATGACACCAACATGATTGTCAACGTGTCGGGGTCAACACCAGAGGATTATGCCGAATGTGCTGCACGCATCGGCGAACTTGAGCAAATTCCAGCCATCGAACTCAATATCTCGTGCCCCAACGTGAAAAACGGCGGCATGGCTTTTGGCGTCACCTGTGAGGGCGCTGCAACGGTGGTGCGTGCTGTCCGAAAGGCCTACGGCAAGACACTTATTGTCAAACTCTCTCCCAACGTGACAAACATCGCTGACATCGCCCGCGCTGTTGAAGCTGAGGGGGCAGACAGCGTGTCGCTCATCAATACCCTTATGGGGATGAGCATTGACATTGAACGCCGCTGTTCCCGCCTGAGTATCGGGACGGGCGGACTGAGCGGTCCCTGCGTAAAACCTGTTGCCTTGCGAATGGTCAACCAGGTGGCAAAGGCCGTAGGCATCCCTGTAGTGGGATTAGGCGGTATTATGAATGCCACCGATGCCATTGAATTTATCATGGCCGGGGCCACCGCAATTGAAATCGGCACAGCCAATTTCATCGACCCCGCCGTCACCGTCAAGGTGGCTGAGGGCATAGATAAATGGCTCGACAGTCATCATGTGGCGGATATTCACGACATCATTGGTGTAATCTGATACCTCGTTGGCGCTTCTGGCAGCATTTTGTATAATGGTCCGGAAGAAGATGCAATGTGGAAGGGGAGGGGGACCCTGTGCAATTTCAGTTGCCCGCTTCTCCTTCCATTGCTGCTTTGCCGAAAAAATATCACGGCCACCAAATTGACAGGCATTGCCAAACCACATAAAAAGTGTAAATTTGCAGGCGTGTTCAGACCCTCTTGCGGAGTTTGAACACACTCTTATTAAAAATTCCATCAAAGTCCCATGAAAGAATTGGCTTTAAAGTATGGTTGTAATCCCAACCAAAAACCCTCGAGAATCTATATGATAGAGGGAGAATTGCCCATTGAAGTGCTCAATGGACGTCCTGGCTACATCAACTTTCTCGATGCCCTCAATGGCTGGCAGCTCGTTAAAGAACTGAAAGCGGCAACAGGCGTCCCTGCTGCCACATCGTTCAAGCATGTCTCGCCTGCTGGAGCCGCTATTGGTCTGCCAATGAGCGAAACTCTGAAGAAAATATACTTTGTCGACGACATCAAAGAACCCTTGACCCCCATCGCAACGGCTTATGCACGTGCACGTGGTGCCGACCGCATGTCGTCATACGGCGATTTCATTGCGCTTTCCGACATCTGCGACAAGGCAACAGCCCTGCTCATCAAACGCGAGGTGAGCGATGGCGTCATTGCCCCTGGATTCACCGCCGAGGCGCTTGAAATCTTGAAGGAGAAGCGCAAGGGAACATACAATGTCATCAAGATAGACCCAGATTATACGCCTGCACCCATAGAACACAAGCAGGTCTTTGGTGTCACCTTCGAACAGGGCCGTAACGAAATCGACCTGACGCAGAACAGTCTTTTCGACAATATCCCGACAGAGAACAAGACATTCACGGAAGAAGCCATGCGCGACCTGAAAATAGCCCTCATCACGTTGAAGTACACGCAGAGCAATTCCGTTTGCTACGTGAAGGACGGACAGGCCATCGGCATCGGCGCCGGTCAGCAAAGCCGAATTCATTGCACGCGTCTGGCTGGAAACAAGGCCGACATTTGGTGGCTGCGTCAGCACCCGAAGGTGATGAATCTGCCTTGGGTGGAGAAAATTCGCCGTGCAGACCGCGACAACACCATCGATATCTATATCTCTGAAGACCACGATGACGTGTTGGCCGATGGTGTATGGCAGCAATTCTTTACGGAACGTCCAAAGGTGCTCACGATGGAGGAGAAGAAAGCGTGGATCGCACAAAACACGGGCGTCTGCCTCGGTTCTGACGCCTTCTTCCCGTTTGGCGACAACATCGAACGTGCCCACAAGAGCGGTGTCGCTTATGTTGCTCAGGCAGGAGGAAGCGTACGTGACGACCATGTCATCGCCACCTGCGACAAATATGGCATCGCCATGGCTTTCACTGGCATCCGCTTGTTCCATCATTAAATAGGTAAATATCACTTACTTAGTCTTAGTAATGGTGGAAGAATAAGTTGAGCAATTTTGACAGGCATAAGGAATAACTCCTTACTCCACAAAATTCGTCAAAATAATTTTTACCATTACTTATTTTCAAATAAAGCACATGGCAACCGACAATTCAACAACAGCAACAACCCTTGTGCCACATCGCAAGGCCTCAGACGAAGAAGTTTCCCAGGCCATGACCACAGGCATCGTTTTCAAAGGTTCAAAAATGAGAGGGCCTGCACCGGCTGCTGGTGTAAAAACGAAAGCGAAAAAGAAAGGCTATGTGACAGGAGCCCACGGTTCGGGCGCAGCCAGGAAAAAGGCTGATATCAGAACACGGCGGGCCAACAGGCATAAGAAATAGTATTTTGAGTAATGGTGAAAAACAACTTGACCAATTTTGTGGAGTAAGGATTTATTTCTTATGCCCTGTATTTTGTTTGTCAACTTATGCATTTACCATTACTGATTCTAAATCAACAAAAAAAGTTTCCGAAACGTTGCAACAGCGTTTCGGAAACTTTTTTTGTAAGCAGTGGTTGGATTATTTTCGCAACGTCCTCTCGTGTGCATTTGCTTAAGAGAAACGAGTGGTTGACCCTGCGTGGCGCTTTAAACGGAGAACTGCTTTGCCGTCCTCGTTCATCTTCCGAACTGACGACCAGTTCCAGAAACGTTGCCGTTTTCAGAACCGCGTGACGGACGGCTGTTGGAGCGGTCTCGTGAAGGGCGGTAGTTGCTTCCCCCAGGATTGCTGTAGCTGCCGTCGTTTCTGCTCGGCCTGTCGTTTCTGTTTGGCCTGTCATTTCTGTTTGGCCTGTCATTGCGGTTTCCTTGCCCCGGTGTGTATCCGCCTGCTGGTCGTCCCGTTTCGCCTCTCCCCGGCCTTTCTGGTCGTGGGGCATACCCTGGTCGGTAATTGTCGTTGGGCTTTTCTGGACGGTATCCTCTGTTGGGGCGTCCCGGTTCCGGGCGGTGGATGGGGCGTGCGCCCGGAATGTTGTCTCTCATGCCGCGTCCTGGGCGGAAATTATATCTGCGATAAGGGCTGATGTCATTATGCCCCCTGCGTGTCCACATGCCGCCGCGGTAACTGATGTAGATGGCTGGACGTTCGAAATAGTAGTAGCCCCGCCGATAGTGGTCGCAGACAGGGAAATACCATGCGTATCTCAGCCAGCGCACAGGGCGGTAGAAATAGTCGAGCGATGAATAGAGGGCATATTGCCAGTCAAACAGGATGCAACGCAAATCGTCGTCCCGGTAACTCCAATAATAGCCGTAGCAGTCTGATGCTGTATTGATGCTCATCAAGTAGTCGAGATTGACGCGGTAAGCACAGTCGAATTGCGTCGGAGTGAGGTTCAGCTCATAGGCCATTTTGTCTGTCAAGAACCACGCCTCGCGTCTGGCTTGCTCATAGCTCATGGCCTTAATTCCGCCGGCCGTTGCCAGCGTCAGAATGAGAAGTAGTAACAATCGTTTCATGTCTTTTCTTTGAATTATGTCGTTTGTGACGGGCCTTTAGTAATGGTGAAAAAATAAGTTGAGCAATTTTGACCTGTATTTTTGTTGGTTTTGGAATTTGGAAGAGGGAGCATAGCGGGCTAAGTGACCGATGACAAATTCCAAAAGCGGCAAAAAGACAGGGCATAAGAAATAACTCCTTACTCCACAAAATTGCTCAAGTTATTTTTTTACCATTACTTAAGCGTGAAGGCTAGGGCTTTTCTTTCCTTCGCTGTCAAGTGCCCTTGTTTTTTTGTTGCAATCATGTCGGGGCGGCTGATGGCCGTTTCGTTGTTTTCTGTTTGTCAGCTGGAACTATGTATGGCGCAAAACCCCAACGCGTTGAAAAGTTTTCAATTGCAAATTTCGTGAATTTGCCGAAACTGCCAAGGAAAAAACCTTATTTCTGCCAAATAATAAGGATTTTTGCAAGGTTTTAGATGCGTTTTAACGAATTATCACCCTTGTCAATAGAGGGGAGGCGACATCCTTCGCCATGATTCGTTGCCCTGCCTCCCTTGTTCGGCATAGTGTGGCATGTCGCCAGTTTCCTCCTTCCGCTGGACACCTACATACAACAAGGCGTGTCCCCCTGTGTGTCATTTTGGCAGTCATTGTGCGCTGTTTGGTTCGCTTTTTAAGGTGACCATATATATTCGATAAAATCCTTGTTTTGTAATATTTCACCTTGCAGAATGACTTGTTAGCGGCTAAAAAACAATTAAGAATTTAGAACCGTGTTGGAAATTTCGTGTTTTGGCGGTACCTTTGCAAGTGATAAGAAGAAAAAAGGTTTTTATGAACCGCAGTTCGAAACGCGGGCTGCAAAAAAAGACGATTATGAAAGAAGAAAGAAAAAATGAAATCATGATGCTTAAATATAGCATCGATCGCTATCAAGCAATGGGCAACGGCCCGATGTGTCAACTTCTGAATCAGAAGATGAGAAAACTTCAGATGAAGGGTATGGCTTGCAACTGATGTAGCTTATGTAATAGGAATTTTGATTAAACAATTGGATAAAGAGTTGGGGACGTGTCATGGCAACGAAATGACACGTTCCCTTTTTATTGTACCTTCCTTCCGTCTTATAGCCGCTTCGTTTGAATGTTGGAAGGTTGGGAGGGGGTGGAAAAAAGCTTGGATAATGATTGTCTGCGCACGCGGGGGCAGACGCAACCGCGTCTGGGATGAGATGCAACCGCATCTGCACCGAGATGCGACCGCGTCTGCACCGAGGCACGTTCGCACGCGGGGCTGGGTTCGCCAAGAGTCAGTAGGGCACGGTTCGTCGACAAGCCAACCATACACGCCCTGCATGGCGGGGCAGAACGTGGTGTAGGGTTGCGATTTCAAAATATGGGGGCTGTGCAGCTTGTAAACTGGTTTTTAAAAATTTGAGTTGTCGTATTATTCTGTTCCTCCTATAAACTTGGGGAGAGACATCCCCTGCTCCCTGTTTTTTCGTGTAGGTGCAAAAAAAAATTGATTGTCTCCCGACAACCAATCTTCACTAACCTTAAATCTAATACCATGAAAAACAGTGCAAAAGTACATGAGATTCTCAAAACCTGCAAGCCATAGGACTGAAAACTTGCTTTTTTTAAAACTATTTTCTGTGGAAAAATGCTTTCTGGTAGGCAGCGGTGTCAAAAACGTGGAATAAGTAATGGTAAAAACGATTTGACCATTTTTTTGGGAGTAAGGTAGGGTATTCAAAATTTAGGAAAAATCAAGATTGGTAGAGAGGCGACAGCGCCCCTGAAAGATAGGGCGTCCAAAATTAAAATATCAAAGGTTAGCGGTAGCGCCCTCGCAGCGGAGATTTGCACAGGCCCACACAATCGTCTGTTGCGGCGCCAGCATTGTAGCTCACTTTGCTCGCAAAGTGAGGGCCACGAACACGTAGCGAACGTGGCCAACGCTCTGGGGCATAACTTTGTTGGATTTTCAGCCCGTGCTTGGTCACCACAATATTCGCCCCCTCACTTTGCGAGCAAAGTGAGCTACAGTGCTTCGCCCCAGGCCTCCCCCAAATGTTCGCGCGGTGCCCCTTGCAGCGATGCCGCACTCGCTATGTTATTTGGTTCAAAACCGCGCAGATATTTTTTTTGTATTTTGAACACACTTACCTGAAAGAATAGTCAATCCTCAGCTCAGGACAACGCCCTGGGTATCAGTGTATAAACGCCTGCGTCATGTAAGGTAGGGCGTTCAAAATTGAAATATTAAGTTGGTGGAGATTGTGCGGAAAAGCCCTTTATAAGTATGGCGTATCTTTGATAGAAACAAACATTGATAGAAACGGCAACATTGTGGAGAGAAATGCCTCGCCTGCCGCTGCAAAGATTAACGAACTTCTGAAATAGGCCTTTTCATAAAGGTCTCTCCTGGCAGGCGTGCAAGTCATTGGTCCGTCGCTCGCTGCTTGCCCTGTGCCTGCTACGGCAGGGCAGGGGGCAGAGGTGGGCATGGGCTGTGAATCCGTTTGATTTGCAAAGTTGATTGAGAAAGAATGCGATGAAGAAAGGCTGGTTGGCGCAAAACAAGGGAATTTGCTCGTTTTATTCCAATTTTTAAAGTATCTTTGCAGCGAACAACGAGAAAACAATATATGATTCAACAAGCACTTTTCCCCGACTTCGTTTTTGAGGCGAGTTGGGAAGTATGCAACAAGGTGGGAGGCATTTATACTGTGTTGTCCTCCCGCGCAAAGACCCTCTGTGAAAAACTGGCCGATAACCTTTGTTTTATCGGTCCTGATTTGCAAGAAGAAAATCCGCTATTTATTGAAGAGAAAAAGCTGTTTCCAAAATGGCAAAAAGCTCTGAAGGAGGCTGGCCTAATCGTGCGCATCGGCCGTTGGGATGTTCCCGGAAAGCCAGTGGCGCTGCTGGTTGATTTCAAACCGCTTTTTGCGGAAAAAGATGCCATCTATCAGGCAGCTTGGGATTATTTTCAGGTGGATTCGCTTCATGCTTACGGCGATTATGACGAGGCTTCGATGTTCTCGGTTGCAGCCGGACGTGTTGCGGAATGTCTCTGCGGAAAATGCCTGCCTTCAGATGCCAAGATTGTTTACCAAGCGCATGAATGGATGAGCGGCATGGGCATGATGTTCCTGAAAAAAGCCCAACCGCGCGTTGCAACGATTTTTACGACACATGCAACAAGCATCGGGCGCTCCATTGCTGGGAACAATAAGTTGCTGTATAAATATTTTGAAGGATACAACGGCGACCAGATGGCTTCGGAGCTGAGTATGGAGTCGAAACATAGCGTGGAGAAGCAATCGGCATTCCGTGCAGACTGTTTTACCACGGTAAGTGCGTTTACGGCGCGTGAATGCACCCAACTGCTCGACAAAAGCGTTGACTGCGTGCTCCCCAACGGATTTGAAGACGACTTTGTGCCGAAGGGAGCCTCGTTCTCCGCAAAGCGTCGTGCTGCCCGCAAGATGATTTTCAAAGTGGCCGAGGCGCTGACTGGCGAGAAGATGGACGACGAAACGCTGATTGTTTCAACAAGCGGAAGAAACGACTTCCGCTGCAAAGGTTTCGATGTCTATCTTGAAGCCATGGCGCAACTGAATGCCCGTTTGAAAAGCAAGCAGGGCGAAGAGCAACGGGGAGAATGCGCAACAAAGGTGTTGGCGCTGATTGAAGTGCCGTGCTGGATGCTCGGTCCGCGTGAAGACCTGTTGCAGCGCATGAAGGAAAAGAAACTGCCAGAAGGGGCGCTGCCCAATCCGATGATCACGCACGACCTGCATAACCTCAACGAAGACCGCATTCTCTGCATGATCAAGCAACTGGGACTTTTGAATTCCGCTTCAGACGCCGTGAAGGTCATTTTGATTCCTTCTTATCTGGAAGGAAACGACGGCATATTCAACAAACCATATTATGACCTCCTGACGGCCAACGACCTCTGCATCTATCCTTCATATTATGAACCGTGGGGATACACGCCGCTTGAAAGTTGTGCCTTCAACACGCCTTGTATCACGACCGACCTCTCTGGATTCGGACAATGGGTTGACGACGTGCTCAAGCATCGCGGAGCCCTGGAAGACGGTGTCAGCGTCATTCATCGCGATGATGACAATTATTATGAGTCGGCACGCCTGATCAGCGTTGACGTGGAGCATCTCCTGCAGATGCCAGTCAAGGAGCGCACTGCCTTTCGGCGATCGGCTGCCCAATTGGCCCAAAAGGCCCAGTGGAAGCATTTCATCAAGTTTTATTACCAAGCTTATGATATGGCACTTAGAAAGTGCTGTTGTGGTAATCCAGAATAAACCATTGCCTCAGGCCGCGGCTCGCTTTTGAAAGCCCCGAGTGCTTGTCAACCCCGAGTTCAGAATGTGGGGAATTCTGACACACGGAATGTATCGGCCGTCTGAAGAAAAATAATTAGTATAAAATATAAGAATTCATGAACGTAAAAGTAAGCAATGCAAACACGCCAGTTTGGAAGACTATGACTGTCAAAAGCCACATTCCAGAACCGTTGAAGAAACTCGACGAGTTGGCACACAACCTTTGGTGGACTTGGAACATCGAGGCCACCGCTCTGTTCAGCAGTCTTGACAAAGATTTGTGGCGGAAGGTTGACAAAAATCCAATTGAACTTCTGACGCACATTTCCTATAAGCGCCTGAAGGAAATAGCCTCCGACGAGGAGTTCTTGGCACGCATGGACAAGGTCTACACCAGTTTCCGTCAATACATGGACGTCAAGCCAGATGCCAAGCGCCCCTCTGTGGCCTATCTCTGCATGGAATATGGCATCAACCACGTGTTGAAAATCTATTCCGGCGGTCTTGGCATCTTGGCTGGCGACTATCTGAAGGAAGCATCAGACAGCAATGTCGACATGTGTGCCGTTGGTTTCCTGTATCGCTATGGTTATTTCACCCAGTCGCTCTCGATGGACGGCCAGCAGATTGCCAACTACGATACCCAGGATTTCGACCGTCTGCCAATTGAGCGTGTGCTCGATGAAAACGGCAACCAAGTCATCGTCGATGTGCCCTTCCCAAACTATCAGGTTCATGCAGCCGTTTGGCGTGCTAACGTGGGCCGCATCAGCCTCTATTTGCTCGACACAGACAACGACCTCAACTCTCAATACGACCGCAACATCACCCACTCCCTCTATGGCGGAGATTGGGAAAACCGTTTGAAGCAAGAATATCTGCTCGGTATCGGTGGTATCCTGGCTTTGAAGAAGTTGGGCATCACGAAAGACGTTTACCACTGCAATGAAGGTCATGCCGCCTTGTGCAACGTGCAGCGTTTGGTTGACTACGTTGAAAGCGGACTGAATTTTGACGAAGCTCTTGAATTGGTGCGTGCAAGCTCTCTCTACACCGTCCACACGCCAGTGCCTGCTGGCCACGACTACTTCGACGAAGGCTTGTTTGACAAATATATGGGCTCTTTCCCCGGACGCCTCGGCATCTCATGGGACGACTTCATGGGCCTTGGCCGCACAAACCCCAGCGACCACGGCGAAAAGTTTTGCATGTCGACCTTCTTGTGCAAGACCTGCCAGGAAGTCAACGGCGTCAGCTGGTTACACGGAAAAGTGAGTCAGCAGATGTTCAAAGGCATCTGGCCAGGTTATCTGCCCGACGAAAACCGTCCAGACCATGAGTTCCGCACCCACGACGAATGGTATGACCTCTATCAAGATCACAGCGAAGAAAGCCACGTTGGCTACGTAACAAACGGCGTTCACCTCCCGACTTGGACTGCCAAGGAATGGAAGGAAGTCTATGGAAAATATTTCGACAAGAATTTCCTCAACGACCAGAGCAACGCAAGCATTTGGGAGAAGATCTACGATGTGCCCGACGATGTCGTTTGGAAAACTCGCATGAAGCTGAAGGTGAAACTCATTGACTACATCCGCGAGCGTTTCCGCGACAACTGGCTCAAGAATCAGGGCGACCCTTCGCGTGTCGTTTCTTTGCTCGACAAAATCAATCCAAACGCCCTCTTGATTGGTTTCGCCCGTCGTTTCGCAACCTACAAGCGTGCTCACCTGCTCTTCTCTGACTTAGATCGTTTGTCCAAGATTGTCAATAATCCCGACTATCCTGTGCAGTTTATCTTCGCTGGCAAGGCCCACCCCGCTGACGGAGCTGGACAGGGATTAATCAAGCGTATTTTTGAGATTTCCCAACGTCCTGAGTTCATCGGTAAGATACTTTTCGTTGAGAACTACGACATGCAGTTGGCCCGCCGCCTTGTTTCAGGTGTTGACATCTGGATGAACACGCCGACACGTCCGCTTGAAGCTTCCGGCACATCTGGTGAGAAAGCATTGATGAACGGCGTTGTCAATCTCTCCGTACTCGACGGCTGGTGGTATGAAGGTTATCGTGAAGGTGCTGGATGGGCATTGACCGACAAACGCACCTATCAGAACCAGGAACATCAAGATAAGCTCGATGCCTGGACGATTTATTCTATGTTAGAGCAAGAAATCGTTCCGCTCTATTACGCACGCAACCGTAAGGGATACAGCGAAAACTGGGTTCACACCGTGAAGAACTCCATCGCGCAGATTGCTCCTTTCTACACGATGAAGCGTCAGCTCGACGACTATTACGACCGCTTCTATTGCAAGGAAGCCGCTCGCTTCAAGGTGCTCAGCGCCGACAACAACAAGAAGGCAAAAGAGATTGCCGCATGGAAGCAGCGCGTCGCAGAACGTTGGGACAGCATCCGCGTGGTTTCGACAACCCGCAGCGAGAATCTCACCAACGGCATCCTCATTAGCGACAAGGAATTTTCTGTGACCCACGTTGTTGACGAGCAGGGCCTCGACAACGCAATCGGTATTGACCTCGTTGCCATGACGTCTGGAAACGACGGCAAGGACAGCATCTATCAGGTTTATCCGATGGAGGTGACGAAGCACGAAGGCAACCTTTACACCTTCGAACTGAAAACGAGCATTGACCTTGCTGGTTCCTTCAAGGTGGCCTACCGTATGTATCCGAAAAACAAGGATTTGGCAGACCGTCAAGACCTTTGCTATGTTCGCTGGTTTAATTAACAAAACGGCATAATGAAAGAGGAGTGCTAAAAGGCTGATGTCTTTTGGCACTCCTCTTTTTATAAGATGTCGTGAAACGGGGGGCGGTGATTATGTAACGGAATGTTTGGTTGAGACGTTAGGCTTTTCTGTGTCCCCTCTCATCAGATACTGTCAGAAAAATAGCTCTTTGGCAATTGTCTGCAGTTGTAGGTTGATGCCATTACTTCACCGTATGCCCCTGCTGAACGAAAGGCTATCAAGTCGCCTCTTTGGCAAAGCGGAAGCTGGATGTCTTTTCCAAACACATCGCTGCTTTCGCAGATGGGGCCAACGATATCGTATGTGTCGCAGGGCGCGTTGCTTGCTGCTGAAAGGTTTTCTATAAAATGGTGGGCGCCATACATTGCGGGGCGAATGAGTTCTGTGAACCCAGCATCTGCAATCACAAATTTCTTGCTGTGTCCGTGTTTGACGTACAACGTCTTGGCTATGAGTGTTCCGCATTGTGCAACGATGGAACGCCCCAATTCGAAGTGGAGAGATTGACCGGGACGGAGTTTGAGGTGTTCGCCAAATATCTTGAAATAGGCGGCGAAAGCGGGGATGGGGTCAGCGTCGGGGGCTTCATAGTTTATGCCGAGACCGCCGCCGACATTTATGGTGGCGCAGGAGATGTTGTTTCGCTCCAGCTGGTCCTGTAATTCGTTGATGCGCTGGCACAGAGATTCGTAGACCTCCAAATGGAGTATCTGGCTACCTATGTGGAAATGCAGGCCAGAGAAAATGATTGAGGGCAGGCTCTGTGCATGCTTGACGGCTGGAAGCAGGTCTTCCATGGCGATACCGAATTTGTTCTCGTTCAGTCCTGTCGTGATTTTGGCATGGGTGTGTGCATCCACGTTGGGGTTGACGCGGAAGGCGATGGTGGCTTTGACACCGCGCGCTTCTGCCAATTGGCTGATGATGTCTAATTCTGGCAGGCTTTCTACGTTGAAGCAGGAGATGCCTTGCTCCAACGCCAGATTTATTTCCCAATCGCTTTTCCCGACTCCAGCAAAAACGATTTTATCTGCAGGGAAACCAGCGTCGACGGCTGCTTGGATTTCGCCTCCGCTCACGCAGTCGGCTCCCAAGCGGTTTTCAGAGATGATGGAGAGGATGTGTTTGTTGGCGTTGGCTTTTATGGCGTAGTGAACGTGGAAATTCTCATATTTTCCTGCTTCTTCCTTGACTGTTGCAATTGTTTCTTTCAGAAGGTCGAGGTTGTAATAGTAGAAGGGCGTTTTGATGGACTGGAAGCGCTGAATGGGGAAAATGGTTGGATGGTTCATCTTTTTGGGTTTATTGGGTGTATATTAATAAATCGAATAGCATGAAATTTCATACTATTCGATTTGAAGGATGCCAATTGGCGTTTGCTTTTTCGGAGTGGGGTTATTTGTTGAAAAGTTCGTCGCTCAATGCTTGGAGCGCGGCTTTCTTGTCGGATTCTCTTACAAGGAAGGAGATGTTGTGGTTGCTGCCGCCGTATGAAATCATGCGTAAGGGAATTTCTGAGAGCGCTTTTGCTGCCAGCGTTTCAAAGCCAACGTTGGTCCATCTCAAGTCGCCGACTACGCAGATGATACACATGTCGTTGTCCACTTCAACCGTGCCGTAGTGTTTCAGGTTTTCTAAAATCGGGTCCAGGTGTGCCGTGTTGTCAATGGTCAGCGAGATTCCGACTTCCGAGGTAGTGACCAGGTCGATGCTTGTGTTGTACGTATCAAAAATTTCAAAGACTTTGCGGAGGAAGCCTGCCTGCAATAGCATTCTGCTTGATACAATCTTGATGGCCGTGATATTGTCTTTGGCAGCGACGGCCTTGATGGTGCCGTAGGTCATGTCGTTGTTGATGAGGGTGCCGGGTGCTTTGGGGTCCATCGTGTTGAGGAGTCTGACGGGGACTCCAGCATAGCGTGCTGGCTGGATGCATGTGGGGTGGAGGATTTTTGCTCCGAAATAGGCCAGTTCGGCTGCTTCTTCAAAATTGAGCTGACGGACTGGCGATGTTCCGTTGACGATGCGGGGGTCGTTGTTGTGCATTCCGTCGATGTCTGTCCAAATCTGGATTTCGCTGGCCTGGAGGGTTGCACCAATTAGGCAGGCCGTGTAGTCGGAGCCGCCACGCTGAAGGTTGTCGACTTCTCCGTTGTGGTTCAGGCAGATGAATCCCTGCGTGATATAGAGGTCGAAGTTTGCGTGTTTTCTCAGATAAGCCGACAAGTGTTCTTGGATGTGCGTCATGTCTGGCTCGCCCATTTCATTGAGACGCATGTATTCAAACGCCGGGATGAGGTGTACTTTGACCCCCTGCTCCATAAGGAAGTTTGTCACCATGTTGGTGCTCATGATTTCCCCTTGGGCCAGGATGGCTTTCGATGTTGTCTCGCTGAAATCGACCATTTGGAATGAATGGAGATATGTGAACACCGAGTTCAGAAGCTGCTTGGTCTTTTCAGCCATTTCTTCAGTTTCATAGAGCTCTTCTACATGTTTCATGTAGGTTCTGCGCAACTTGTTGATGACGTTGTTGGCGGCTTCTGCATTTTTTTTCTGAAAATAGTCTGCAATTTCAACCAAAGTGTTGGTTGTTCCAGACATGGCTGAGAGGACAACGATTTTTTTCTGTCCGTCTGTGATCAATTTGCACACGTCTTTCATGCGCTGTGGGGAACCGACGGAAGTGCCTCCGAATTTCAATATTATCATAAGTGTTTGCTTTTGGTGAATTTTTATAAACTTGGTTGGGAGCCTTAGCAAAGGGTGAAGGAATAAGTTGAGCAATTTTGACAAGGCATAGGTCAGTCAGCCTGCAGCGCATCAACGTGGTATTCCGTTTGATTGTCTTCCGAGTTTTCATCTGTGTCTTTGGGGGTGCTACGATAGGAAACGGTCGTGTCGTGGATTTTTCCTGATGCACATTTATAGACGATGCCTGGGAAGTCTTTCAGCAATTGCAGATTGTGGGTGACCATCACGACGGCAGTGCCTTGTTCGCAGATTCTTTTCAGCAGTTGCATGATTTGCGTGCTGCTTTCATGATCGAGGTTGCCCGTCGGTTCGTCTGCCAAGATGATTTTCGGCTTGTTGATTAAAGCGCGGGCAATTGCGATACATTGTTGTTCTCCGCCAGAGAGCTGGTGGGGGAATGAAGTGGCTTTGTCTTTCATGCCCACTTCATCAAGCACCTCCAATATGCGTTTGTGGCGTGCTTGCTTCTTCTTCCAGCCAGTGGCTTTCAGCACGAAGTCGATGTTGCCGAACACCGTGTAATCCCGAAGCAACTGGAAATCCTGAAAAACAATGCCGAGTTGTCGTCGCAGTGCTGGCAAATGTTTTCGTCGCAGTTGGTGTAGGTCGGTTCCCAAAATCGTTGCCTCGCCCTCTCCTGCAACGGGCAATTCTCCGTAGAGCGTTTTCAGCAAAGAGCTCTTGCCTGAGCCGACATGCCCGATGATGTAGACAAACTCTCCTTCTGAAACGTGAAAGTCAACATCGCTCAGCAGTGTTTTCTCTGTTACAGCAATGGTGGCGTTTGATAAATTTATAAGCATATTAAGTGGTTATTCAAAATTATTTTATACTATCCATGCAGGGTTAAAAAGATGGTAGTCGATAAGGGCGCGGCCGTTGTTGGATGCTTCCTAATGGATTGTCGGAGGGGATTTCTTGAATCTTTCCTCTTAGTAATGGCATTCTTAATCTAATTTCAATACAGCGAGGAAGGCTTTCTGCGGCACTTGCACGTTGCCGATTTCCTTCATGCGCTTTTTGCCTCGTTTTTGCTTCTCGAGCAGTTTTCTCTTACGGCTGATGTCGCCGCCGTAGCATTTAGCTGTGACGTCTTTTCTCACCTGTTTGACGGTTTCACGCGCAACAATCTTTGCGCCGATGGCGGCTTGTATGGCAATGTCAAACTGCTGGCGGGGCAGCAGTTCTTTCAGTTTTTCACACATGCGTCTTCCGAAGTAGACAGCGTTGTCAACGTGTGTCAGCGTTGAAAGCGCGTCGACAGGTTCGCCGTTGAGCAAGATGTCGAGCTTGACAAGTTTTGACGGACGGAACTCAATGGGGTGGTAGTCGAAGGAAGCATATCCTTTCGACAGAGATTTCAGTTTGTCGTAGAAGTCGATTACGATTTCGGCCAACGGCATGTCGTAATAGAGTTCAACGCGGTCTCCCGAGACATATTCTTGCTTGATCAGTTCGCCGCGTTTGCCCAAACAGAGCGTCATGATATTTCCGATGTAGTCTGTTCGGGTGATGATGGAGGCTCTGATGTATGGTTCCTCAATATGATCAATCTCCGTTGCCTCAGGCATGCCGGCAGGATTGTGCACCTCCTTCATCTCTCCGTGTTTGTCAAAGATGTGGTAGGAAACGTTGGGGACCGTTGTGATGACGTTCATGTTGAACTCACGGTCAAGGCGTTCCTGAACGATTTCCATGTGGAGCAGACCGAGGAAGCCGCAGCGGAAACCAAAGCCGAGGGCTACGGACGACTCGGGCTGGAATGTTAGGGAAGCATCGTTCAACTGCAATTTTTCGAGACTGGCACGGAGTTGTTCGAAATCTTCTGTCTCAATCGGATAAACGCCTGCAAAGACCATCGGCTTGACTTCTTCAAATCCATCAATGGCTTTGTCGCAAGGGCGTTCGGTGTGTGTGATGGTGTCGCCCACTTTCACTTCGGTGGCGGTTTTGATGCCGCTGACGATGTAGCCTACATCGCCGCAGTGCAGAATTTTGCGTGGCGACAGGTCCATTTTCAATACGCCGATTTCATCTGCGTTATAGCGCTTTTGCGTGTTGACAAACAAAACGTCGTCGCCTTGCTTGATGGAGCCGTTTACAATCTTAAAATAGGCGATGATGCCTCTGAAGGGGTTGAACACAGAGTCGAAAATCAGGGCCTGCAATGGAGCAGACTCGTCGCCAACTGGAGCGGGGATGTGGTCGACAACAGCGTTGAGAATGTCTTCTACGCCCATACCGGTTTTGCCGGAGGCGCGGATGATTTCCTCACGCTTGCACCCGAGCAAATCTATGATTTCGTCTTCAACTTCTTCTGGCATAGAGTTGGGCATGTCGCATTTGTTGAGAACGGGAATGATTTCCAAGTTGTGCTCAATGGCCATGTAGAGGTTGGAGATGGTCTGTGCCTGAACGCCTTGCGTGGAGTCGACCACGAGAAGGCATCCTTCGCAGGCGGCAATGCTTCGCGACACTTCGTAGGAAAAGTCAACGTGTCCCGGAGTGTCGATGAGGTTAAGACGGTATGTTTCGCCACCACGGTTGTATTCCATTTGAATGGCATGACTTTTAATCGTGATGCCTCGCTCACGCTCCAAGTCCATGTTGTCGAGCATCTGCCCTTCTGTTACTTGAATTGTTTTGGTGTATTCAAGCAGGCGGTCGGCGAGGGTGCTCTTGCCATGGTCAATGTGGGCTATGATACAGAAATTGCGTATATTCTTCATGAAATTATCTATACTTGTTTGGTGGTGATGTTTAGACTATATGTGTTATAATTCGCGGATAATCATTTGAAAATCAAGATTTGTTATGGCCGATGGATTGTTGGGGGAATGGCTGGGGAATGGATGACGTGAGTCTCTTTTGCTGGCTGACGGCAGAGTCGTGGTTGGCCAATGCCAGGGGCTTTATCCTCCTCAAAATTTTTCAGCCGCTTCGAAGCTGACAGCGTGTGCCAGGTCCTTCTCGGAAAGAAGTACTTCTGACGGGTCGTTGATGGGCCATTCAATGCCAATGGAAGGGTCGTCAAAGCGAATGGAGCATTCTGCCTCAGGCGCGTAGCGGTTGTCAACCTTATAGGTGAATACTGCTTTTGGCGAAAGAACCTGGAATCCGTGGGCAAAGCCTCTTGGGATAAACAACTGCCGCTTGTTGTCTTCGCTCAGTTCCACTATGACATATTTTCCGAAAGTAGGGGAGTCTTTTCGCAGGTCCACTGCAACGTCGACGACAGTTCCCTGTAACACTCTGACGAGTTTCGCTTGCGAGAGTTCGCCCTTCTGGTAGTGTAATCCGCGCAGTACGCCGCGCGAAGAAAGCGACTGGTTGTCTTGCACAAAATGCACCTTGCGGCCGATGTGCTGGTTGAAATCTTCTTCACGCCATGTTTCCATAAAATAGCCACGTGCATCTTCAAATACGCGCGGTTCCAAAACCCATACGTCTGGTATTGAAGTTTCTATATATTTCATTGCTTTTCTTTTTTGAATGGCAAACGGGGGGGGAAGTAATGGTAAGAAGGTGTTCAAAATCTTTCATCATTACTAAGTGGATGAGCTCGATTGCCTTGTGATCTAATAATATAGGTAATATAGGGGGGTTATTGCTCAGAAAGAGATGCTATGTGGAGCGAATCCCCGTCTTTGTCTGGCTCAAGACAAATGCAGTCGTTCAATTTCCTTCCCGACATAATGGCATCACACAGCACGGTTTCCACATACTCTGTTATGGAACGCTTTAAGGAACGTGCACCGTAGTTGGGCTGGAAGCCGTGTTCAACAAGAAAATCAACGATCGCATCGTTGACATTGACGTGGTATCCCTTTGCGGCCAGACGTTCGTTTAGTTCGGAAAGTTGCAATTTGCATATTTTCCGTGCGTCATCTTTCGTGAGCGAGTTGAAGTATATCACGTCGTCCAGTCGGTTGAGAAATTCTGGAGAGAATTGCCGTTTCAGAGCCTTCTGGATGATACCTTCTGCCATTTTGGGATTTGCCTGTTGCGCGTTGAAGCCGATTCTTGTGCTTGACTCTTCCAGTTGTCGCGTGCCGACATTCGATGTCATGACAATAATGGTGTTGCGGAAATCTACTGTGACGCCGTTGCCGTCTGTCATTCTTCCTTCGTCCATGACTTGGAGCAGGATGTTGAACACATCAGAGTGGGCCTTTTCTATTTCGTCGAGGAGAACAACGGAGTAGGGGTGTCTCCGCACCCGTTCTGTCAGCTGCCCACCTTCTTCATAGCCAATATATCCCGGAGGAGCACCTATCAGTCGGCTTGTGTTGTATTTCTCGCCATATTCGCTCATGTCAATACGAATCAGTGAATCGTCGTTGTCGAACATACATTTAGAGAGGTATTTGACCAGGTGGGTTTTCCCGACACCTGTTGGGCCGACAAACAAGAAGGTGCCTATTGGTCTGTTGGGCCTCTTTAAGCCGAGGCGGTTCATGGTAATGGCACGCGTCAGTTTCCCGATAGCTTCGTCTTGCGAGATGACCTGACTGGCAAGAACCGTCTTCATTGTTCGGAGGCGCTCGTTTTCATCCTGCATCACCCTGCCGACCGGAATGCCAGTCAGTTTGGAAATAATGTGCGCCACGTCATCTTCTCCCACAGTGATGCTGGATTCGTTTTGTCTTTCAGTCCATTCTTTCGTCATGCGTTTGAGTTCCTCCGTGCAGTCGGCAACGGCATCCCGCAGGCGTGCCGCCAATTCGTAGTCTTGGTTGTTTGCCGCTTCGTTTTTCTGCTCTTTCAGGTTCTCAATTTCTGTCTCTTTGTCCTTGATTTCCTTGGACACGGAATTTCTGGTCAGCCTCGCATAGCTGCCTGTTTCATCCATGGCGTCAATGGCCTTGTCTGGAAAAAAACGGTCGGTCACGTATCGCTCTGTCAAGTCGACACATGCTTCCAGAGCCTTGTCGGTATATGACACCCCGTGGTGGGCTTCGTAGCAGGCGCGGAGGTTTTTGAGAATCTGTAGCGTCTGTTCTTTTGTTGAGGGTTCAAGCATCACCTTTTGAAAGCGTCTTTCCAGCGCTCCATCTTTTTCAATTGTCTTGCGGTATTCGTCGACCGTGGTTGCGCCGATACATTGAATTTCACCGCGTGCCAAAGCTGGCTTGAGCATATTGGCGGCATCGAGTGACCCTGTAGCAGAACCAGCTCCGATTATTGTGTGTATCTCGTCGACAAATAGGATGATTTCGGGATGGGCCTTTAGCTCTTCAATGATATTTTTTATCCTGTTTTCAAATTGTCCGCGAAACTGTGTTCCAGCAACGATGGAAGCCATGTCAAGCGACAGTATGCGCTTGTCTTGTAGCGTGTATGGCACCTGATGCTTGACAATCATTTGTGCCAACCCTTCAACAACTGCGCTTTTGCCAACTCCTGGCAGCCCTATTAAAATGGGGTTGTTTTTCTTTCGTCGGCAAAGAATCTGGGCAATTCGCTGCATTTCGTCTTCGCGTCCCACAATGGGATCCAAGCCTCCATTTTCAGCTTTGGCTGTCAGGTCGGTGCTGAAGCAGTCCATGACGGGGGTATTGGAGTTGCTGCGTTTCTTTTCAGGCTTATTGAATATGGGCTTGTTGTTTACTTCGTCTGGCGACATCAGTTCGCCGTCAACAGGTTCAAACACATCCAGTGCGTTCGGAATGGCCTTGATTTTTCTTTCAACCTTTTCGAGCGTGATGCCATACCCTGTTAGATATGTTTTTGCCTCGTTGTTGTGGTCATGAAGGATACTCAGCAACATGTGTTGCGGTTTCACTTCGCTGTCACCCATGCGTCTGGCCTCCATTTGTGCAAATCGTAGTAGGCGCCCGCCTTCAACGCTGATGGTTATTTCTTTAGGTGTTTGGTCCGTATTCCTGTTGCCGTTTTCCGTAAGGGGCTTGTCCGTTTTAAGCATCTCCTTGATGCTCGCCTCGCTGGAAAGTCCGTAATCACTCAGGATGTTGTAGGCAAATCCTTTAGACCTCAGAATCCCTATTAGGAAGCAAAGCGAGGGGATTTCTGATAATCCATATTCAAGTGCGGCATCTCTGCTTAGCCCAATCATTTTAATTAATTCGTCAGACCAATTGTTATTTTGCATGTAGCATCTTCTTATGTGGGGTTGTCTCTTTTTTAGGCAAAGTTAGTGTAAGGGAGTTGAAGGGCAAAGCAAAAAAGGATATTTTTGCAGTGTTAGGGTGGGATATGGTGTCTATTTTTGGTGTGTGTGTTGGGGAAAAGAGGCCCCGCTTTTGGCAATTGGCAACATTTTTTCTGAATTACGTACGCCATGTTTTATGCCGAGCATACTTATTTCCACTGATAAAGCAATGTAAAACAAGCATTGCGAAGTCTTGCAGAGTTAATAAATCGCAAATCAAGTGAATATGACGAAAACTTTTTTGCATAAACAAGTTTTAATGCGTAATTTTGTAGCTTGTAAGTTGTGTACAATCCAAATAGGACATTGAAATGACATCCGCGTTAGGCGTTATTGTCCAATTTAGAGTAATCGAATAAAAAACAATACATATTATATTATAGACAACATGAAAAAAATCGCTTATCTCGCTATTGCTTTAGCACTTTGTGCATGCAGTGGAAACAAGACGCAAATGCCTGCGGCAAGTAATGACTTTGCTGTAGAGACGGTTCAAGCAACTGATGCAACCTTGACCACCTCTTACCCGGCCACAATCAAGGGTGTTCAGGATATTGAAATCAGACCGAAAATTGCCGGCCATATAACCAAGGTCTTGGTTGATGAGGGAGACTTTGTGCGTGCTGGTCAGCCGTTGTTCTTGATTGATCGTGTGCAGTATGAAGCTATGGTAAAATCGGCGCAGGCCGCCATTAATGTTGTGCGCACCAATATTGCCACTCAGCAGTTGACGGTGAACAATAAAAAACAATTGCTCGACAAGCAGATCATCAGCAAATACGATTACGATGTGGCCAACAACCAGCTTCAGACGCTGAAGGCCCAGTTGGCCCAGTGTGAAGCATCGCTCGTGGAGGCCAAGAATAATTTGCGTTATTGCACCATCACAAGTCCTGCAGATGGTGTCATTGGAGCCATTCCTTATCGCGTGGGAAGCCTTGTAAACTCTTCTATGGCAGAACCGTTGACAACCGTGTCCAATATTTCCAAAGTGTATGCTTACTTCAGCATGACGGAGAAGCAGATGCTGGCTTTCACGAAGGGCAATGGCGGTATAAAGGGCGCCATGGATAGTATGCCTGCTGTTATGCTTGTTATGGCCGACGGCACCCAGTATGACAAGTCTGGTGCCATCACGGCCATTAGTGGCGTGATAGACCCCGCTACTGGTTCTGTTCAGGTTCGTGCCACGTTCGACAATGCAGAACGCATTCTTCGTTCAGGCGGTACGGGCTCTGTTTTGATGCCGACGCGCGCTGCCGGTGCCATCCTTGTTCCGCAAAAGGCAACCTTTGAAATCCAGGATAAGAAATTTACATACGTTGTTGGCAGCGACAATGTCATCAAATCGCGCGAGATTCAGGTTCTTCCTCAGAACGACGGTATCAACTATGTCGTGACTGGTGGTCTGCATCCAGGCGAACGCATTGTCATTGACGGAGTCAACCAGCTCAAGGACGGCCAGAAAATCAATTCTATCAGCAAGGCCCAGCTCGAGAAAAACAAGGCAAAGGCAAAGGCTGATTTAAAGGCTGGCAAGCTTCCTAACGAAGAATAAGAAAAAGAGAACACTTGTGTCGGGGAAACTCATCGGCGTGCCAATGTCCTGGGTCGTTCGAAAAAGAGCGCGTTCCAGTCGGGGTGGAGCGTTGATGGGTCAACACACAAGCCGTTATAAAGCATTATCAAAAAATCAAATATGAAACTTGATAGATTTATTAATCGCCCGGTGCTCTCAACGGTAATCTCTATCGTTATTGTCATCCTGGGTACTTTGGGATTGATTTCCCTGCCAATTACGCAGTATCCTGATATTGCGCCTCCAACGGTGCAGGTCAGCACCACCTATACGGGTGCTAACGCACAGACCGTGTTGAACTCCGTGATTGCCCCTCTTGAAGAGTCAATTAATGGTGTGGAAAACATGGACTATATGAGTTCAACCGCAACAAATACGGGTTCTGCCACCATTCAGATCACTTTTAAACAGGGAACCGACCCCGACATGGCAGCAGTCAACGTGCAAAACCGTGTGGCTAAGGCCCAGGGTCTTCTTCCGGCAGAAGTGACCAAGGTCGGTGTCATCACACAGAAACGCCAGAGCTCAATGCTTGTCATCTTCTCAATTTCCGACACCTCTGGAAAATATGATGCGCAGTTCATAGAGAACTATGCTAAAATCAACATCATTCCCCAGGTGCAACGTATCCAGGGCGTGGGTGACGCGATGGTCATGGGTGCAGATTATGCCATGTGTATTTGGCTGAATCCCGAAAAAATGGCCGAACACCACCTGATGCCGAGCGACATCTCAGCCGCTTTGGCAGAACAGAACATCGAGGCCGCACCAGGTAACATCGGTGAGCGCCAGGGACAGACCTATCAATACACCTTGCGTTACAAAGGACGCTTGTCTGAGGTGCCTGAATTTGAAAACATCGTTCTCAAGGCAAATGCCGACGGAACGATTCTCCGCCTCAAGGACGTTGCCAAGGTTGAATTGGGCCGAAATACTTATTCATTCTCAGGCAAGGTAAACGGCAACCGTTCAGTGTCATGTATGATTTCTCAGATTGCAGGAACCAATGCAACGAAAATCGTACAGGATGTTGAAGCCTTGCTCGGCAAGTGTCAAACGGAGCTTCCAGACGGTTTGAAAATCTCTGTGGCACAGAGTGTCAACGACTTCCTCTTTGCTTCAATCCATGAAGTGTTCAAGACTCTGCTTGAGGCCTTTATCTTGGTTTTCATCGTGGTGTTTATCTTCTTGCAGGATTTCCGCTCCACCTTGATTCCGACGATTGCCATCCCTGTCGCCTTAATCGGTACGTTCTTCGTGCTTAACCTCATTGGATTCTCTTTGAACCTCCTCACCCTTTCAGCCATGGTGTTGGCTATCGCCATTGTGGTCGATGATGCCATTGTTGTTGTCGAGGGCGTTCATGCAAAGCTCGACCAGGGCTACACTTCAGCAAGAAAAGCCTCCATCGACGCCATGAGTGAACTGGGCGGCGCTTTGGTGTCCATCACCCTGGTCATGATGGCTGTGTTCGTTCCAGTTAGTTTCATGTCGGGAACCTCTGGTACGTTCTATCGCCAGTTTGGTTTGACAATGGCCATCTCCATTGGTTTCTCCGCATTGAACGCCCTGACCCTTTCTCCAGCCTTGTGTGCCATCTTCTTGAAGCCACACAACAAGGAAACCAATCTCAAAGACCGCATGGGAGTTGCGATGAAGGAAGCTCGTACCACTATGGCCGGCCGCTACACCGAGGCCTTTGGCCGTTTCATCCACCCCTCAGTGACCGTGATTTTGATCGTCATCGGCGTGTTGGGCTTGATTTTCGGTGCTTTCAATTTTGAGTCACATCCGGTCATCGCCACAGCCTTCAGCGTCATCAGTGTCATCGCCTTGATCGGCATGAGTACGAAGAAATTCCAGAATGCCTTCAATCATGGCTACGACAACATCTTGAAGAAATATAAGAAACACGTGCTGCGCTTCATCAAGCGTCCTGTTCTCACCATAGCATTGGTCGTGGTCAGCATCGCCGGTCTCGTCACGCTGATGAACATCACTCCGACGGCCATGGTGCCTGCTGAAGATACCGGTACAATCATGGGCGTCGTGACCATGCCCCCAGGAACCTCTCAGGACCGCACAGAAGCCTATCTTGACCAAGTTGACAGCCTCGTGCGCTCTGTGCCTGCCGTTGAAAGCAGCACAGTCATTTCCGGCTATAGTTTCATCGGTGGCCAAGGCCCAAGTTATGGTTCGTTTATTATCAAATTGAAAGACTGGGATTTGCGTTCAATGAAAGAAAGTTCAACTGTTGTCTTCGCAAACCTTTTCCTCCGTTCTCGCAAGGTGTTCAAAGACGCCCAGGTGTTGTTCTTCCAGCCACCAATGATTACGGGATATGGTGCAACCAATGGTTTCACGCTCAACTTGCAAGACAGAACCGGTGGCGACTTGACGAAATTCTATGATGTGGCACAGGATTTCTTGGCCAAATTGAGAGAGCGTCCTGAAATCGAGTCAGCGCAGACCACCTTCAGCACCGCCTTCCCCCAATATCAGATAGACATTGACGCCGCCAAGTGTAAGCGTGCCGGTCTTTCTCCCAGCACCATCTTGAGTACGTTGCAGGGATATTATGGTGGTCTCTATGCCTCAAACTTCAACCGTTTCGGAAAAGTCTACCGCGTGATGATCCAGTCGGCCCAGAGCGAACGCAGCAACTATGAAAGCCTTTATAAAATAAAGGTCAGAAACGGCAGCGAGATGGCCCCCATCACCGAGTTCATCACATTGAAGAAAACCTACGGCCCCGACAATATCAACCGTTTCAACATGTACACTTCAATGTCTGTAAACGGCAACCCGGCTTCCGGATACACCTCAGGTCAGGCCATCAAGGCCATAGAAGAAGTTGCCGCCCAGAATCTCCCGCAAGGATATTCATTTGAGTTCTCTGGACAGACCCGTGAAGAGCAGGCGAATGCAGGCAGCACAACCGCCATCGTGTTCCTTCTCTGCTTCGTCTTCATCTATCTCCTGCTGTCGGCCCAATATGAGAGCTACGTTTTGCCGTGGGCCGTATTGCTCTCAGTACCGTTTGGTTTGGCAGGCTCGTTCATCTTCATCCACATGATGGGAGGCATCAACTCCATCATTCCGATATTCAGTGAAGCCGCTAACAACATCTACGTGCAGATTGCCTTGATCATGTTGATTGGTTTGTTGGCCAAGAATGCCATCTTGATTGTTGAGTTTGCGCTCGACCGCCGCAAGATGGGCATGAGCATCTCTTGGGCGGCAGTTCTCGGTGCTGGTGCCCGTTTGCGTCCGATTTTGATGACTTCAATGGCCATGATCATTGGTCTGTTGCCTTTGATGTTCTCCTTCGGTGTTGGTGCAAACAGCAACCGCTCGTTGGGTACCACAGCCATCGGCGGTATGTTGATCGGTATGATCTGCCAGATATTCATTGTGCCCGCTCTGTTTGTCATCTTCCAGTATTTGCAGGAAAAGATTTCTCCGATGAAATGGGAGGACATTGACAACTCAGAAGCAAATGCTGATATCGAGCAATATAGCAAGTAAAAAGACACCTCCATATCGTCCCCTTGTCCAGCAACGCATACCGTCACCGCCAGAAACGGTCGGCATCGTGCAAGACAAGGGGGAGGTATGAATAATTCTGAACCCAGAATCAGTTTCACAACAACAAATCAATGAAGAAACAAATATTATACATCATAGGATGTTCGGCCTTGCTCAGCAGTTGCCATATCTACAGCAATTATGAGCGCCCACAAAACATCGTCAGCGACAGTCTCTATCGCGACACCACCGCGGCCTATGCTGTCTTGGCTTCCGATACGGCAAACTTCGGTAATATGCCTTGGCAAGAAGTCTTTTCCGAACCCCAGTTGCAGGCTCTCATTAATAAAGCCCTGGTGCAAAATGCCGATATTCGCACCGCCGATCTGACCATCCAGCAGGCAGAGGCCGCTTTGAAAGTTTCGCGTTTGGCTTACCTGCCCGCGTTGAATTTTGCGCCTCAGGCAACCGTCAGCAGCTTCGACGGTGCCAAAGCCACTCAGACCTATTCACTTCCCGTTCAGGCAAGTTGGCAAATCGACGTTTTTGGCTCAGTTCGCAACCAGAAGAAACAATATGAGATGCAGCTCGAGCAGAGCAAGGCATATAAGCAGGCGGCACGCACTGGCATCATCTCCGGAGTTGCAAACCTATATTACACGCTTCAGATGCTCGACGAACAGCTTGCAACCACCAATGCCACAATTGAAATCTGGAAGAAAAACGTCGATGCAATGGAAACCATGTTCCAGGTTGGAGGACTGACCAACTCTGCAGCGGTTTCCCAGGCAAAAGCCAATCTCTATCAGATTGAAAGCACAGTACCCACGCTTAAACAGAGCATTACTTCAGCAGAAAACTCCCTCTGTCTCCTCCTTCACGAAGCCCCACACCCCATCCAACGCGGCACATTCAGCGGAGCCAATTTCCCCGAAAAACTATCAGTGGGCGTACCCCTTCAGCTGTTGTCAAATCGTCCCGACGTGCGTGCGTCAGAAATGCAGCTGGCCTATGCCTTCTATGGCGTCAATGTGGCCCGCTCTTCTTTCTATCCGACCATCACGCTTTCTGGAACAGCCGGATGGACAAACAGCGGCGGCAAAGGAATCGTCAATCCCGCCAAGTTCTTGGCCTCTGCAGTCGGGTCTTTGGTCCAGCCGCTCTTCAACCGTGGTGCGTTGATTGCCAACTTGAAAATTTCCAAAATGAAACAGGAGCAGGCCCTGATTAGTTTCGAGCAGTCTCTTCTGAAAGCAGGAAACGAGGTCAGCAATGCCCTGAGCAACTATCAGTCATACACCATTCAAGAAGCAGCACAGGCCAAACGTGTTGCCGAATTGGAAAAAGCCGTTGAAAGCACCAATTTCCTCTTCTCACACGGAAACACTACCAGCTACCTCGAAACATTGACAGCCCAGCAGAGCCTTCTTTCAGCCAAGCTGTCGTTAATCTCCAATAAGTTCGACAAGGTGCAGGCCACCATCTCCCTGTATCAGGCCCTTGGCGGTGGACGTTAAAACCAAAAGACGCTGTTTGTTAGGGGACGAGAGAAAAACGTTGTCCCGACAAACAACCCCATAACCTAAACATACAACTTTAATATTATGATTAGTCCGTTAGCATACGTAGACCCTGAGGCAAAGTTGGGGAAAAACGTAGAAATCAAGCCATTCGCCTATATTGAGAAAGATGTCGTGATTGGCGATAATTGTGTCATCATGCCGCATGTGTCTGTTCTCTCTGGAACAACCATAGGAAACGATAACGTCATCTATCAGAACGCAGTAGTCGGAGCGAAACCACAGGATTTTCATTATGTGGAAGGCACGCCCACCCATGTAGAGATAGGCGACAACAATTGCATCCGTGAAAATGTCGTCATAGCAGGAAGCATCCATTCCGATAGAGCAACGCGTATCGGGAATGGCAATTTCCTTATGGACAAAGTTCATGTATGCCATGATGTTGTCATTGGCAGCCATTGCGTTGTTGGCATTGGTGTAAGCATAGCAGGCGAGTGCGTCATCGACGACTATTCCATACAGAGTAGCGGCGTGATAGTTCAGCAGCACGTCCGTGTGGGGCGTTTCTCATTGATGCAGAGCGGCTGCCGCGTTCAGAAGGACGTTCCTCCCTACATTGTTTTGGGTGGCAATCCTGCCTCCTATCATGGTGTCAATTCCGTCGTCTTGTCACATTTCAATACGTCAGAACGCGTGTTGCGCCACATTGCCAACACCTATCGTTTGATCTACACTTCAAACTTCTCTCTTGAGGATGCCATCATCAAGATTCCCGAGCAAATCCCGATGAGTGATGAAATTCAGAACATCCTTGATTTCATCAAGAACGCCAAGCACGGCATCGTTCGCCACATGAGTGAACATCATTGATCATCCTCATATCACGCAAGAAATCAGCCTGATTCACGCGCACGTGAATCAGGCTGAATCTTTTTTGGGGGTGTTTCTTATTGTGCCCCCCCTTGATATGGTTTTCTTAGTATATAAAGTCAAGTAAAGTATGCGGCGTTTCAACTATTATCGCTCCCCAGCGTTTGAAGCGTCGCATGTTTTATTATTCCAGCAGGTATTTGTCGCCTGTGTCTCTGATGAGCATTTCTTTTGCCTTTTCGCTATAGCCTGGACGTGTTGGTGGGACGGCGATGCCGTCGGGTGTAAGGAGAAATTTTCCGTCGGCGGATTCTGGCTTGACGACCATGTCGTTGTATTTCACAATCATGTATTCTCCCAGTTTTTTCCAGGTTTTGAGCATGTCTTGAGCGCAGTTAACGGAATAGTCTGTCAGGAAGGTTGCGGCCTCCTTGGGATTTGAGTTGTAGAGGCCGATGGCTTTCTGTTCAACGTTTTTTTGGTTGTTGATGTAGGTAGTTTCCAGAGCGTCTCTCTGTTTTTCGAGACTCGGGAAAAGCATGGAATATCTCGGGTAGGTCATATTGGCAACCCAATTGCACACCCAGAAAGCTGATTCCCATGAGAAGGTCACGTCGTTGGCTGTTTCGGGGGCGTAGCATGCGGGGATGCGTTGGGCGCAGCAATAGACGGGCGTGTAGGCCACCATGTTAGGGTCGTCGTTTCCGAACCACAGTATACCCCCGATGGCATTGGGCAAGTTGCGGCGCATCTGCGCTATCATCGTGGAGGCTGTTTGCATCGTTGAGATGGGGCGCTCGTTGAAATATTTCCGTCCGTTGTGGGTGAAGAAGAGGGGAGATGGGCGGTAGGGCATGTCGTATAACCCTGCTCCGGCATCTCCTTGGATGGCGAACGGCGTGTTTTCGAAGTGGTCGCGCATGGAGACCATGAGGTCGTGGAGGGAAAGCGGTGTTTTCGGCTTGAAGTATAGGGGCATGGTTTCGGCCGTTTTGATATGCTTGCCGTCGGCATAGGGCAGGTATTTCTCCATTCCGTCGACCCATTTGTTGAAGAAACTCCATGCGCGTGCCTCGCAGATGCGTATGGCCGAGAAATCGGCGGGAGCGTAGGCGTCTGCAAATGAGAAGTCAGCGTCTTTGCCCTTGAAATAGCTTTTTTTGCGAGCAAAGGAGATGACGTCTTTTGAATACATTACGTTGGCCTTGTCTTTGAGGTTGAACTTATGGATGCGGCTTTGGTTGGCATGGACAGCGATGCAATCGTCGGGGATACGTATGGCCACCCACACGGTGCCTTTCTCTTCGGGGCCTTTGCCAATCATTTCAAGGATCCACACCTCGTTGGGGTCGGCGATGGAGAAGGATTCACCGCTGCTGGCATAGCCGTGTTTCTGTGTCAGCGTGGTCATGACGGCAATGGCTTCGCGTGCGGTTTTCGACCGCTGCAGGGCGATGGTCATGAGGCTGACGTAGTCGATGGTGCCTGCGGTGTCAACGAGTTCTTCGCGGCCTCCGAAGGTGGTTTCCATGACAGACACTTGGTGCTCGTTGATGTTTCCGACAACGGAATATGTTGTTTCGGCTTCGGGGATGTATCCGAGAAAATGGTTGGTGTCGCCGTCGACGATGCGGCGCATGGTGCCTTTGGGATGGCGGGCGGCGGGGTAGAGGCCCAGCGAACCATACATGCCGAAGGAGTCTTGGTTGTAGGTGATGAATGTGGAACCGTCTGTCGAGGCTTTTTTGCCTACGAGAAAACTAGTGCATGCCGGAGATTGGATGATGCAGGCGGCAAGCAGAAGGAGGGTAATGATGGCTTTTTGCATGTTTTTATTTTATGTCCTTGAGGGAAAACAGTTTTGTCTTGTTATAGGAAAGCTGTATTGCTCCCTCCCCAAAAAGAAGGGGGGATGGGCGGCGATGACGGCTTCACCTTATATAGCGGCGGAGCTTGTTTTTACGGAAGAAGGGGTGTCCTGAAAAGAACCCAGGTTGGGTTGATTTTTTAGGACACCCTTTGTGGTTTTCTCCCGACGGGGAGGTCAGCACGCCTTGAAAGACATGTCAAGGCCGGCAACTGAGTGGGTGAGCGCTCCGACGGAGATATAGTCAACACCGCATTCTGCATAGTCGCGCAGTGTGTCGATCGTGATGCCGCCAGAGGATTCCGTTTCGTAGCGGTGGTTGATCATCTCAACGGCTTTTCGCGTGTCTTCAACGGAGAAATTGTCGAGCATGATTCTGTCAACGCCGCCGTGGTTGAGCACTTGGCGGATTTCGTCGAACGATCTCACTTCGATTTCCACTTTCAGGTGTAGCCCTTTTTCGCGCTGATATTCTGCACATCTGTCGAGGGCATTGGCGATGCCTCCGGCAAAGTCAATGTGGTTGTCTTTCAGGAGAATCATATCGAAAAGTCCGATGCGGTGGTTGACGCCGCCTCCGATTTTCACGGCTTCTTTCTCCAGCATTCGCATTCCTGGCGTGGTTTTTCTCGTGTCGAGAACGCGGGTGTTTGTGCCTTTGAGGCGATCTACGTATTTTGCGGTCATGGTGGCAATTCCGCTCATGCGCTGCATGATGTTGAGCATCAGTCGCTCTGTTTGTAGGAGGCTGCGAACTTTTCCTGTGACAATCATGGCGACATCGCCCTTCTTCACGTGGCTGCCGTCTTCAATGAGCACTTGGACCTGCATCGAGGCGTCGAAGCGATGAAATACTTCTTTTGCGATTCGGATGCCGGCCAGGATACCGTCTTCTTTAATGATGAGCTGCGATTTTCCCATGGCATCTTCTGGAATGCAGCAAAGCGTTGTGTGGTCGCCGTCTCCTATGTCTTCAGAAAAAGAGAGGTCGATGAGGAGGTCGTTTAATTCGTCTACTGTGTGCATGTTGTATTTTGTTTATTATGGTATGTTCTTAAGGGATGCGTTGTAAAAAAAACAATTCAGAGCCCGTTTGTTTGTCAGTAAACCAGTCGCAGGTTGTCAATCCAAAGTGTGTTTCCGACACTGCCGATGTATGCGCCGCCGTGGCTCGAATCGAACTGGAGAACGATGTGTGTTGGGGTCTCGCTCTCGCCAGCCCAGCCTTCTTCGATGACTTTTACCATCTTTCCTTTGCTATTTTTGGCGTATTTGGTGTTGCCTCCTGAAGTGAGCCCCATATAGTTTTTGAAGAAAGCCTGCCCCGTTATGTTGCCATAATGTATGGGGAATTTGGCGTTGTTTACCCATCCGTTTGTGGAGCGGCTGAAATGGTGGACCAGGGTTCCCACTCTCTTGGCGTGTATGTTGCCTTTAGCGTCTTCCCACCGCTTCTGGAGATAGAGAATGACATCGGGCATGTCTATGCCGGCAATGGTTTGCACTTTGCTGAATCCTGTCTGCTTGACTCTATTGGGTTTTCCAGAGAGTTTAACGCGATAGTCGAACATGATGGCTTTCGGACGTTTGTGGAATGCCAGCCCGGCATCAAGCTTGCTCATCGGATTGGAGGTTCCCGTGATGGGTTCTTGTGTTTGTCCTAAATAGATGGATCCTGCGGCGAGCACCTTGATGTTGACGATGCCCAGCACTTTGCATTCCTCAAGATGTGTGTAGAGCTTGGCGCAGTAGCCGTGGCCGGGGCGGGCTTCCCTGTAGACAGATGTGTTGGTCTTGGTTATGCCAGAAACCTTTGCCAGCACGTTTGACGTGGCCCAGGGCGAACCGCCGAGTCCGTGATAAGGATTGTTGTTGTTCCACGTCGCATTGGGGGCAATCTCATAAAGCGTTTTGGTTTTGCCGCCGATGATGCCGCTTTCTTTGATGTTTCTCGTGAGCCATGTGTCGAACCTGCCAAAGTTGAAAAACTCAATTTTCTCGTTTAGTTCTTTTTCAACATCGCTTTGATTGATTTCAGGTGATTGTGTTCTGGCGTGCATTGCGAGCAAGCCGTTTGCGAGAATGGCCATGACGGTCAAAAGCGTCTTTTTCTTCATTCTTTATCTTGTTTTTTTGCAGCAGCGGTGTTGCGTTGCTGCAGGTTTCGGTATTCTATGTGGAGATGCTGTGTGGTGGAGTTGTTGGCAGTTTGTCTGATTCGGGCGAATGTGGTTTTATGCGTCCGGGGAGTTCTGCCTCCCTTTGTCGGCTCTTTTTCCAGATTTCTTACGCCATGACTAAAATGCCTCGTTGATGTTGAATATGAATCCGCCGCCGTCTCTTGTGAATCCATAGTCAACGCGGACATTCACGCGTTTTTTGAATTCCCATCTATAACCGATGCCAGCGTTGGGCAGGATTTTTTCCCATCTCACTGACTGGAAATCGGGGAACACCTCTCCGACGCCGCCCCAGAGGGCTATGCCGTGGCGCCCGACAATGTGCTGGCGGAGCTCCACTTGCAGTTCGGCAATGTTTTTGTCGCGGTATCGTCCTTCGTAGTATCCACGAAGCCTGCTGCTCGATCCTGCATCGCTCATCATGCTCCATGCCGGTTTCCCGTAGATGAAATGGGAATGGAATTCCGTTGCCAAAATGCCGCCCTTCCAGATTCTGGTATAGGTGCTCGCCGTGACGTCAGTGGCAGAGAAGCAATAACTGTTGGCGAGAAAGCGTGGCGCGAAGGTTTGGTCGAGTTGTAAGAAAAATCCACGGTTGGCGTTGAGGATGAAGTCGCGCGAATCATAGGTGAGTGTCAGTCCCAACGACTGCGTTCGAGTTGTCTTGTCCTGTCCTTCAAAAAGCGGTACCCCGACGGGGTCTATATCCTGCGCCTGTGCAAATTGGAAATTTGCAGTTGGTCCCATGTACAATCTTGGGGCAATCTTAAAGAGAAAGCGCATCATTGCGTCGAACTTGATGCGGCGGTATTCCGTGTCGTTTTCGTCTCGCTTTCCCTTGTCGAAGCCGATGCCCCAGAAATGTGTCGGGAAAGTATAGGCATAGAGACGATAGTCTAACCTGTATTTGTCTTTTTTGAATATGTTGTTGCCTTTAAGTCCGAGCATCAGAAATCCTTTTGTGGTGATGTCGCCATAGAGCGTGACGTTGGATTTTTGAAGCGTTGAATCAGAGCGGTCGAGCGAATACAGGCCTGTTGCAACAACGCCGAGTCCGAGTCCGACGGTGGAGGAATAGTGGGGACCAGGTAGCACCCCGAAGTCAAATTTGCGGTTCGAGGTCTTGTTGGCATCAAGGAAATAATTGCAGACGCGCCGGATGATGCCCTGCTCTCTGCGCGCGTTTTCCGTTGTTCCGCCATTCGCTCTTGCTGTGTCTGCCTGCATGAGCATGTCGGCAGAGTCCGCTGGAGCCATGTTGCAGCATGTTATGCTGGAACTGGCTATACCATAGACGCAGCCGATAATATAAAATAGTGTGAGTAATATTTTTTTTCTCATTGGAACAGATGTCGGATTTTTTAGCATGTTTTAAATAGGTGTCGGAATAGATTCATATATTATCTGCATGCAGTGTAAACCAGATACGGATTTTCCGCCGCCTTGGGATGCTTTGCCGAGGGGCGCAGTCTGTGTTATCCGTGTGCTCTGATTAGAAGTGCAGATACACATAAGAATGAAAGACTGCCACTATTTATCATGCAAAGTTAGCGCAATCCGTGTACACGAACAAATCCGCAGCTTGAAACTTTTGATTGAATTGCATGATTTCGTTTGGCTTGGATGTCTCCACCTTCCATTTCGATAGATTTAACGACAGATTCAACGGCCGTTTGCGTGGATTTTTCTTGCAGGTTTCTTTGGGTGGACGGGGAGATTTCCGTAACTTTGTTGATGAAATTGTTGGGTACAGCAACCTTTGGCCCAAACTCGCCATGAGGGGCTGACGTGGGATTGGCGGCTTTTTTTTCTTTGCTTCGAATTGTAATCAATGGCGGTTCTTTAGTAAAGGTAAAAAATAACTTGACCAATTTTATATTCTTATGCTCTGTCAAAATTGACCAGCTTATTCTTTCGTCATTACTCAGCACGTTTCTTTTCTATTCTTTTCTATAAATTTGCAGCCGAAAACAGAAAAAAGAATTATGAATAAGGTAGACACTGTCGTTTTTGATCTTGACGGAACGCTCCTTGACACGTTGGACGACTTGGTGGAGAGTGTGAACTATGCGCTGGAAAAACATGGATTGCCGCTACGTACAAAGCAGGAAGTGAGGTCTTTTCTCGGTAACGGAATCCGGTTTTTGATGGAAAAAGCCGTTGGTGAACGCATTGCCAGCCATGAGGAACGTTTCCTTCCCGTTTTTCAGTCGTTTAGGGCGCATTACGTTGACCATTGTCTTGATGCAACAAGGCCATACGAGGGCATCGTTGAAATGCTGAGGGCACTTAAAGAAAAGGGATTTAAGTTGGCTATTGTTTCAAACAAATTGCAGCCAGCGGTGACGGAATTAAATGAAAGATTTTTCAGAGATGTGATAAGCGTTGCAATCGGAGAAAGCGCCGATGTTCGCAGAAAACCGTTTCCGGATTCCGTTTTGAAGGCTATGGGGGAACTTCGGAGCACTTGCGAACAGACGGTTTATGTTGGAGATTCGGAAGTGGATATCGAAACCGCCAAGGCTGTTGGCATTCCCTGTCTGAGCGTTTTGTGGGGATTTCGTGACGAGGATTTCTTGCGGGGAAAATATCCTGATGCGCATTTCGTCTGGAACGTGCAAGATTTGGAAAGAATGGTTGGGCTGTTGTGATGTTTGGGGCATTTCGGCGCTTGATTTGTTCGGGATATTTATTTGGAGTGAAAAAAACGCGTAATTAAGTGCCTATAAATTTTGCAGAAAGAAATATAATCACTAACTTTGCACCCCGAAAATGAATTGTCGCTTCGCAAGAGTGGCGGAGGGTACCACCCCAAGATTACGCAACAATAACATCCGAAGCTCTCTTGCACGGGACAGGCAATTCAAAAAGCTCTAAATAAAATAACAAGCGATAGCAATGTCTAAGATTTGTCAGATTACAGGGAAAAAAGCCATGGTTGGCAATAATGTTTCTCACTCAAAGCGCCGCACAAAGCGTACTTTCGATGTGAACTTGTTTACAAAGAAATTCTACTACGTTGAGCAGGACTGCTGGATTAGCCTCAAGATTAGCGCAGCTGGTTTGCGCCTCATCAACAAGGTTGGCCTTGATGCTGCACTTAATAATGCCGTATCCAAGGGATATTGCGATTGGAAAAATATTAAAGTAATTGGCTAATTAATTCGATACAATGGCTGGAAAGAAAGCAAAAGGCAATAGAGTACAAGTAATTCTCGAATGTACTGAAATGAAAGAGAGCGGTCTGCCAGGAACGTCTCGATATATTACTACAAAGAACCGTAAGAATACTCCTGAGCGTTTGGAATTGAAAAAATACAATCCTATCCTCAAGAGAATGACGATTCACAAGGAGATTAAATAATACATTATCTTATAACTCTATTCAATTATAAACCATGGCAAAGAAAACAGTCGCTACACTTCAGGAGGGTAAGACCGATGGTCGTTCTTATACTAAGGTGATCAAAATGGTAAAGAGCCCTAAGACTGGTGCATATATTTTTGACGAACAAATGGTTCCGAATGAAGCCGTTAAGGATTTCTTCAAGAACTAATTTAAAGTTTCAAATAAAATTGAACCCTCCCCGAAAAGGGAGGGTTTTTTTATGTGCCAAACACGGTCGTTCCAAAATAAATTGCTAAGTTTGTAGCGAATATTCTGAAACTGTGACAACGGAATATGGCATAAGTGGGCATCTGATCTGATAAAATGATTTTGACAACTTTCTTATGAAATGATTCTGGCCACCTGTTGAAGAGGGCGGCACATAAAAATCAGAGATGTCGGGTGGATGGATGTATAGTAAAAATAACACAAAAGGAAACATGGGCATTTTCAGTAGTTTATTTTCAAAGAAGGAGAAGAAGGAAACGTTGGATTCCGGCTTGCAGAAAACCAAGGTTGGCATCTTTTCGAAGATTGCTCGCGCAATTGCAGGAAAGGACAAAGTTGACGACGAAGTGCTCGACAACTTGGAGGACGTCTTGATAACATCGGATGTCGGGGTTGATACAACGTTGGAAATTATTCACAGGATTGAAGACCGTGTTGCGAAGGACAAGTATGTCAATACTTCGGAACTGAATGAGATTCTGAGAGAAGAAATAGGCGCATTGCTGACGAAAAGCGGAAACGACGACGGACATGACGGATTTACGCTTCCCGACACTGGAAGGCCTTATGTCATCATGGTTGTCGGCGTGAATGGTGTCGGGAAGACAACAACTATTGGCAAATTGGCATATCAGTTTAAGGCAATCGGAAAAAAGGTTTACTTAGGAGCCGCCGATACCTTTCGTGCCGCCGCCATCGAGCAACTTGATATTTGGGGCGAACGTATCGGCGTTCCTGTCATCAAGCAGCAGATGGGAAGCGATCCTGCAAGCGTTGCTTTCGACACAATCAGTGCGGCCAAGGCTGCGGGGGCAGATGTGGTGATAATCGACACCGCCGGCCGTTTGCACAATAAGGTGAACCTTATGAATGAATTGTCTAAGATTAAAAATGTCATGCATAAGGTCGTGCCAGAGGCTCCGGATGAAGTGTTGCTCGTGTTAGACGGCTCGACAGGGCAGAATGCTTATGAACAAGCCAAGCAGTTTATCAAGGCAACGGAAGTCACGGCTTTGGCTGTGACGAAATTAGACGGCACGGCGAAAGGTGGTGTCGTGATAGGAATTTCCAATCTGTTGAAGGTGCCTGTGAAATACATCGGACTCGGAGAGAAAATGACAGATCTTCAGCCTTTTAATTCAAAGGAGTTCGTTGATTCTTTGTTTGGCGGTTCGAAACTTTGAATGGTGAAGCAGAAGAAAACATATTTTTCTGCACCTAATAATCAATCATCAAAAGTGTAATTCGTTGGGGTGTTCTAAGGAACTGGTGTGCCGGAATCGTTTTCCCAGAAGGAAGCAATGGTTCAAGCGCAGTCACACGCGTTCCAAAATGTAATTCTTAGGATAGCCCTTATTAGTTTAACGTAAAGAAAACAGAATAAGATAATGCCTCGTCATATAGTTGATATAATTACAATGGGATGCTCAAAGAATTTGGTTGATTCAGAGCATCTGATGGCCATGTTCAAGTCGGCAGGGATAGATGTGTTCCACAATCCGGACGAATTGCATGGCGACATTGCCGTTGTGAATACGTGCGGATTCATAGGGGACGCTAAAGAAGAAAGCATAGAAATGATTCTTTCGCTCTGTGAAAAGAAAGCGCAGGATTTGATTAATCAGGTCTATGTGATGGGGTGTCTGTCTGAACGTTATAGAAATGAACTGATGGAGGAAATTCCAGAAGTTGACAAATTCTATGGTAAATTCGATTGGAAGCAACTGCTTTCGGATTTAAATATGGAAAGTGGATGTGATTCCGTGGAGGCACGCGCAGTGACAACTCCTTCCCACTATGCGTATGTCAAAATCGCAGAAGGATGCAACCGGAAATGCGCCTATTGCGCCATACCTATCATTACGGGAAAGCATGTGAGCCGTCCCATGGAGGATATTTTGCAGGAAGTGGAGGGTCTTGTTCATAAAGGCGTGAAGGAGTTCCAGATTATTGCCCAGGAACTGACATTCTATGGCGTTGACCTGTATGGCAAGCAATGTATTGCTGAACTGGTTGACAGAATGGCTAAGATTGAAGGGGTGGAATGGATTCGCTTGCATTATGCGTACCCTAATAATTTCCCTGTTGATTTGTTGGAAGTGATTCGTCGTAACCAAAACGTCTGCAAATATTTGGATATCGCCTTGCAGCATATCAGCGATCACGTCTTGTCAAACATGTTGCGTCATACAACGAAGGAAGAAACCATCAGTTTGATAAAAAAGATTCGCGAAGATGTTCCCGAAATCACTTTGCGCACAACGCTTATGGTTGGTTTCCCTGGTGAAACCCAGGCTGATTTTGATGAGCTGATTGACTTCGTGAAGTGGGCAAAGTTCGACAGAATGGGGGCCTTTGCATATAGCGAAGAAGAAGGCACCTATGCTGCCATTAACTATGAAGATGACGTTCCAGAGGATGTCAAGCAGAGCCGGCTTGACAGGGTGATGAAGGTGCAGGAAGGCATCATGACGGAGTTGAACTCCCAAAAGGAAGGAAAGGTCTTTAAAACCATTATTGACCGACGTGAGGGCGATTATTATGTGGGACGAACCGAAGCCGATTCTCCTGAAGTTGACTGCGAGGTGTTGATTCCGCATAGCGAAGGTGCGTTGAATATAGGAGACTTCTATCAAGTGGAAATCGTTTCGGCTGATACGTTCGATCTCTATGGTACAGTTGTTGAACAGAGCGCCTAATGCTCTTTGGTCGGCTTTGGTCTTGAACGTCTGTTTGTAAGGAGGAATTCTCATGGCAATAGATGTTAGGCAGGCGGTTGGATTCTATTGAATCCGCCGTTATCATCAACAAAGCGTTCGATCATCTACATATATTAAGACGTCATGAATAACAAAGAATTAATTGCTGGCATGAGCGCACGCTTGGGCAAAAGCCCCAAAGATGTCCAGCAAATGGTTAGCGCCTTCGTCACAGAAATGGCCAGCCATTTGAGTGAAGATGACAGCTTGGCTATACAGGGATTTGGCACCTTTGAGGTAAAGAAGAAATTGGAGCGAATTGTAACCAATCCCAATACCAAGCAAAAGATGCTCGTACCTCCGCGTCTTGCATTGTCGTTCAAGCCAAGCTTGATGTTAAAAGATAAAATAAAGAAATTGTCGGACAGTAAATCTTGATGCTCCGGCAAGTCCTGAACTGTGATGCTTTTGAATGGAAGGGCATCTCGTTTCGGGGAAGGATTTTGATGAGAGAGTAGCCTTTCTTCTATGGAAAGGAAGGCGCTGATTTGTCTCCGATCTCAAGATTTTCGATTAAGAATAATAGTTCTCAGATATAACCCAAACCGTTTTTATACATGGAAAAAAATGCGCTCTTGCAAGAAATAATAGCCTGCATGGCTGAAAATGGTGATTATTCACAAACAGAACTGGATGAGTTTTGCAGCATCTTTTTCGAAAGCATTGAAGCGGGCCTCTTGGCAGATAAGTATGTCAAGATTAAGGGGTTTGGTACGTTTAAGTTGATCAACGTATCAGAGCGTGAAAGCATTAACGTAAATACCGGAGAACGCATTCAAATCAGTGGTCACGCAAAGGCTTCTTTCATTCCGGATAACGATTTGAAGGATTTGATTAATAGTCCGTTTTCCCATTTTCAAACCGTTGCCATCAACGATGAAACGAATCTGGAAGAAATGTCTTCCATTGCTGATGACGACATCTTAGAAATGGAGCAGGCGCTGGAGACGGAAGAGACCGATGGCGAACAGACCCCGTTGATCGAATCGTCTGATGAAGAAATGCCAGAGAAAGAAGACTTGTCGTTGCTTTCACAGGGCGTTGCTAAAAGTGTGGTGCAGCAGGGGAATGCCGCGACAGCGCAAAGCAAGGTGGCTTCTCCAGAGCCATCGGCTTCTTTGGACGATGGCCTTGGCCAGGACTGCGTTGACAATGCAGATAGTGACGTTTCCTCGGATGAGGCAGTGGGTACAGAGGTAACAGAGAACTCAAATAGGCACGTTGCCTCGGATGAGGAAGGCGGTGGACTACCATTCGATAAGGAAAAAGAATCTACGGATGATAATGCCGAAAAGGCTAAAGATTCGGCATCTGTGTCTCAAAGTGGAGAGCCGGCTGATGCAGCCTTCCATCATGCCTCCGATGCTCGTAGAGCGGATTGTGAGTCAGATAACGCCAATCAAGAAGAGGGCTATTATTCAAGTGTGTCGCACACAACGGGTAAGCCCTATCCGTTCAGATATGTCCTGAAAGTGACACGCGCTATGCAGCGTCCCAATTGGTGGAAAGTGATAGCCATCTTCTTGTTTGTATCTATCCTTTTAGCGCTAAGCTACTTCGCTGGCTATTACAAGGTCTTTTGTCCGCCTTGTGAGGAAGGGAGCAATGCCAGCCAAGTGGTAAATACCCATCAGCACAACACAGATACGGCGGCAAATGCAGCGACAGCGGCGGAAGGGGATTCAGCCAAAGTCGTGCAGGAAGATAAAAAAGACAGTGTGGCCGCCATGCACAACGAAAATGTGTTGGCAAAAGAGAATGTTGAGGCGACACAAAAGGATGGCACAAAAAAAGAGGAACTGCCAGTTTCCTACAACCTAAAGAAAAAGTATTCCATCTCTGGTTTACAAAGCATCCATAAGGTGAAGACCAATGAGACCCTTTCGATGATAGCCAGACGTATCTATGGCCATAAGGAGTTTTCCAAATACATAGTTCAGTATAATAATATCTCGAATCCCGACAACATTGTCGTTGGGACGGCGTTGAGAATCCCAGCGCTAAAAGAGAAACAAAATTAAGCAGGTGTCAGTTTTTTGCTGCTATCTGTTTTCTGTGGTAAAAACAAAAGCCCTGAGTCAGAACGACTAGGGCTTTCTTTTTAGGTAGATATTCCTCCTTTGCTTAGGGATGTTTCTGTCGAAAGCGATAAAGAGGAGGAAATGAAGATTCGTACCAATGGCTTATAACCTCGTTGCTGGAATTATTTAAGCGAGAAGTTATAGTCCTTGTCTGTGGCTGTGCAGACGATTTTGTCTTCGCGGAGCAACCAACCCAAACCGAGATAAAGTTCCTTTTCGGATTTAGCTTTGACAGCCTTCTTCAAATCCTTGCCCGACATTTCACCATTTTCGTTGAGAGTTTCCCAGATTTTTCCGGCGATTTCTCCAGCTTTTTCTTGTAACATAATTGACTATTTTGTGATGTTAAATGGAATTATTGGGTGCAAAGTTATGTATTTTTTTGATTATAATCAATGTAAAAGTAGACAAATGCTTGATAGTTAATACTTTTACAATCCATCTTGGTATTTGTACCTTGCAATTTTGCTTGTTTAATGCCTATTTTTGTCCGCGAACGTGGGAGCAGATGCGTTCGAATCTGGGAGCAGATGCAACTGCACATGGGGCCAGATACGTTCGAACGTGGGCCCAGATGCAGTTGCACATGGGCCCAGACGCAGTTGTGCTTGGAGTCGGACGCAGTTGAACGCGGGGTAGCGTTCGCTGACAGGCATAGAGGACGGGGCTGTTAGTCACATTTGGCTGAAATTAATTTGCAGGAGAGCCCGCCAAATGTTAACTTTGCATCAAGCAAAGAGAATTCATGAAGACAGAAAGAGATAAATACGTGTTTTTGACAAAAGCTCCGGTATCGCGTGTGATATTGACAATGGCAATACCGACAATCATTTCGATGCTGATAACCAGCGCGTATAATGTGGCAGACACGTATTTCGTCGGACGTATCAACACGCAGAGTACGGCCGCTGTTGGAATCGCTTTCAGTATGATGTCGGTGGTGCAGGCCGTTGGCTTTTTCTTTGGTCATGGATCAGGCAATTTTATGTCGCGTTCTTTGGGTGCGAGATGTGTGCGTCGCGCTCAGATGATGGCAACAACGGGTCTTGTTTTAAGTTGGATGACAGGGTGTGTTGTGGCAATCATAGGTCTGGTTTTTTTAGAACCGATTGCAATCGGACTCGGGTCAACGCCCACAATACTCCCTTATGCAAAGGACTATCTGGGCATTGTTTTGCTCGGCGCTCCTTTTATGACAACCTCTTTCACATTCAACAATCAGATGCGTTTTCAAGGCAACGCCATGTATGCCATGTTCGGCGTGCTCTCTGGAGCAGTGTTGAACATATTGCTTGACCCCCTGCTGATTTTCAGTTTTGATATGGGTATACACGGCGCTGCGATGGCAACCCTTATCAGCCAGGTTGTCGGTTTTCTCATCCTGCTTCGTATGTCGTTTAGAGGTGGAGGTGTCGGCATCCGTCTTCCGTTGTTTACTCTCCGCAGCATTATCCTGAAGGAAATCGTGTTTGGCGGCACGCCATCACTCTCGCGACAGGGGCTTGCCTCGTTGTCAACGCTGGCGCTCAATGTTGTTGCTGGGAAATATGGCGATGCTGCAATTGCCGCCATGTCAATTGTGGGGCGTTTTTGCTTCTTTATCTTCGCTGCTATTATCGGATTTGGACAAGGATTCCAGCCGCTGTGTGGCTTTTGCTACGGTGCAGGACTTTATCGCCGTGTGCGTGAGGGCTTTTTCTTCTGCGTGAGATATGGCACGATTTTCCTCTCCGTTGTTGCAGCAGTGGGTTTTGCCTTTGCCCCGGAAATAGTTGGTGAATTTCGCAACGATGCCACGGTCATAGACATCGGCACGCGCGCCTTGCGCTGGCAGTTTCTGACGTTTCCCCTGCTGCCTCTGATCGGTTTGTCGAACATGTATTTGCAAACCATCAGGAAGCCCTTGAGGGCAAACCTTGTGGCTGCGGCACGCAGCGGTTTGTTTTTTATCCCCTTGATTGGCATATTGCCCTCCCTTTGGGGGGTGGCGGGACTTGAAGTTTGCCAGTCGGTAAGTGATGTCTGCACTTTTGCCTTGGCGCTTCCCATCACGCTCCATACGTTGAACGGCATGAAAGCCGGCAAGTGAATAGTCATCCAGTTATTGCAAGTATCTATTATGTGTATCAGTATTCAGAAAATCATACAGGGGCTTGTTCCCGTTGTCATCATGTCTGCCTTGTGCGCTTGTTCAAATGCCGAGCGCACAACGCGGCGTGCTGACGCCGCCATGACCATCGGAGAATATCAGGAAGCCGCTTCTTTGTATAGGCGGGCCTATATGCAGACAGCACCCCGTGAGCGTGCTTCGCGCGGGGCGTTGGCCTACAAGATGGGTGAAGCTTACCGCTCCTTTGGCAATGTGGGACGCGCATTAGCGGCCTATAAGAATGCGGAACGGTTTGGCGTTGCCGACAGTTTGGTGCTCCGCAAGCAGGGCGACATGTTGCGCTACGCAGGCAATTACAAGGGCGCGGAAGAGAAGTATAAAGCATATCTTGAAAAGAATCCAGAAGATGTGTTGGCGCTTGCTGGTTACAGGTCTTCGCAGAAAGCTACCGCCATCCGGGAGGCTGGTTCGGCTTATACTGTCAAACTGGACAAAAACTTCAGCAGTTCAAGAGCAGATTATTGTCCGGCTTTTTCAGATCGTAACGGTTCTGCCGTTTATTTTTCCTCCACCCGAAATTCGGGTACGGGCGGACAGATGAGTGGTATAACCGGGACGAAACCTGGAGACATCTATTGCTTGAAAAAAGACGAAAAAGGACATTGGAAAAGTCCTGAGGCGGCAGAAGGTGAACTGAATTCGGAATGGGACGAGGGCGCTGCGTGTTTCACAGAGGACGGAAACACGATGTATTTCACGGTGTGTCGTTCCGACCCGCAGTATCCGCGTATGGCAGAAATATGGACTTCCACAAGAAACGATGCCAAATGGGGTAAGCCGCAGGCGTTGAAAATAACAGCCGACACACTGTCGTCGTATGCCCATCCAGCGCTCTCGCCCGACGGGAAGTGGCTCTATTTCGTTTCCGACATGCCAGGAGGATATGGCGGTTATGACCTTTGGAGAGCCTCAGTTGTCGGAGGGCATGGCATCGGGGTCGTGGAGAATCTCGGACCAGAGATCAATACGCCAGGCAACGAAATGTTTCCTGCTTTCCGTCCGTCGGGGGAACTCTATTTTTCCTCCGACGGACGCGAACCGAATTTAGGCGGACTTGACTTGTATCGTGCCAAAGAAGACACTTTGACAAAACACTGGGAGGTGGCGCATTTGCCTTATCCCATGAACAGCAACGGCGATGATTTCGGCATTACCTTTGAGGGATTGCACAACCGCGGTTTCTTTTCCTCTAATCGTGCTTCTGCAGGGCGTGGATGGGACAAGATTTACAATTTTTCGTTCCCGGAGATACTTCTGAGTGTCAAGGGATGGGTTTATGAACAAGATGGCTATGAACTGCCTGAGGCCGTGGTTTATATGGTGGGCAACGACGGTACCAATATGAAAATTGGAGTCAATCTTGAAGGATCATTTGAGCAGCCGTTGGCGCCAGGCGGGAAATACTTGTTTCTGGCTACGTGCAGGGGGTATCTGAACTATCGTGCAGAACTGACGGTTGACTCTTTGGCGCAGAAAGAACACCAGTATGTCTTGCAATTTCCCTTGCCTTCAATCAGCATCCCGGTTCTTGTGCGCGGCGTGTATTACGAATTCGACAAGGCCGACCTGACGGACAATTCCCGCGAAGCATTAGATCGCCTCGTGAAGGTTTTGAAGGAAAACCCTAACATTACCATCGAATTGAGTGCGCATTGTGATTACCGCGGACGTGCGGAATATAATGAAAGATTGTCACAACGCCGTGCGGAGAGTGTTGTCAAGTATCTAACGGAACACGGTATTGAAGCAGAGAGACTGACGGCGAAGGGCTATGGCGAGAGCCAACCGAAGACTGTGTCAAAAAAAATGACAGAAAAATATCCCTTCCTTCATGAAAATGACGTCCTTACGGAAGAATTTATTCTGAAGCTGAAACCGGAGCAACAGGAGGTGTGTAACTCGCTAAACAGACGGACGGAGTTCCGCGTGTTGAGAACAACATACGGACTTGTCGACAGTCAAGGAAATCTTGTGGCAAGACCTCAATGAGAACGTTGGAAGCGATGGCGCTTGTTTGGCAATTTATTAGTATCTTCGCGGTTGGAAATCTAGCGAAAGAACGCGTGGACTTTTCAAGGCTGCGGCATGCGGCCCTCTGAGAGGTGTTACGCGGTTTTGTTTGGTGGAATTTGGCGTGTGGCTTTTGACAGCAACGCCTCCCGAAAAAATAGGTTGGCGTTCAATATAAGCAATTTTTTGAACACCAACTTGCGTGTCGCGTAAGTGGGGTAGGGTTTTGATGCAGATTGAGGAGACAGAGATTCTTGTTTTTCTTCAGAATCCTTTTGTTTCCAACATCCCTACCCCCTGTGACCATCTAACCATTAACGAGCAATAAAAGAAACATGGAAGTAAATATTTCATCTGAGACACTGAAACAGGCCGCACAGGAAGGAGTCGATGAGTTTGTCCTGGCAGTAAAAGACGCTATTGTCGATGCAGCGGGCGGCGAATTGAATGCTGCGGCGTTGGGCAACTTGAATGCCGAGCAGGTGACGCTGTGGGGATATTTTATTCTCCGCGAGGAGGTTATGGATGGCGGCTTCATCCAACTCATATATAATGGATATGGCTCTTTCTTCTTCCGTAATCCGTTTGCCCGTGCTGTTGAAGGGTGGGGGATGGACGAATTGGCGTCTATCATCCGGAAGGCCCATAGAGTGTATGACAAAAACAGGGCGGAACTTGAGAAGGAACGTTCTGACGAGGATTTCATGGCGCTCTTCGAACAATTTCCACAGTTTGACGAGTTTGATGATTCCTTCGTTGAAAACGAAGAGGAATGGACTGCGATGATAGCCCATTATGTTGATGAGCATCTGGACAACTTTGTGCATGTTGTTGAGTAGAGGTTGGATTTTCCTGTAAATATCTGCTGAGCCGTAGATATTAAGGGAAAGAAAAATAGTGGGTTGCGATTGTTTCCGCCTTGTGTTAGCATTGCAGACAATCGAGAAAGTACGCACAAGAGCGTAGGCATCGGGAGCAGTTGGTCTATGGCGTTCCCTTGGTCCATTCAACCATCACTAAATAAGAAGATTATGGCAAATAACAATAAACTCAAGAAAAAAAACGGGAATATCAATATCAAAAACAAGCGAGCTGAATTTGATTATCTGGTCGTTGACCGCTACACTGCTGGAATTGTGTTGACGGGGACGGAAATCAAGAGCATTCGTGCTGGAAAAGCAGGTCTTGTTGACACGTATTGCTATATTCATAACGGGGAAATGTGGGTGAAGAACATGTATGTGGCGGAATACGACTTCGGTTCCTACAACAATCATGTATCCCGCAGGGACAGGAAATTGCTGTTGAACAAAAAAGAGATTCTCAATTTGCAGAATGAAACGAAATCACCTGGCTTCACCATTGTGCCGTTGCGCCTTTTCATTGATGAAAACGGGCGTGCCAAACTTGTCATTGCGCTCTGCAGGGGTAAGAAGGAATATGACAAACGTGCGACATTGAAGGAGAAAGCAGACCGCAGGGAAATGGATAGGGCCATCAAACGCTATTGAAGTAATTGTAATTCCCCTTCTTCCATCAATTAACTATAAATATTGACATAAATGGTTGAAATAAGCGATGTTATACAAAAACGTATTCTGATTTTAGACGGTGCTTTGGGAACAATGATTCAAAGTTACCATCTGAATGAAGAGGATTTTCGCGGTTCTCGTTTCAGAGATTTACCTGGACAGCAAAAAGGAAACAACGACCTTCTGACGTTGAGTTGTCCACAGGTGATTGAAGAAATTCATGAGCGTTATCTCAGGGCGGGAGCAGACATTATTGAAACCAACACGTTTAGTTCTCAACGTATATCCATGCGCGACTATAGCTGCGAGGATATATGTCGGGAACTTAATTATGAAGCCGCGAGACTGGCAAGACGTTTAGCTGATAAATACACTGCCATGACGCCCGATAAACCGCGCTTCGTGGTGGGATCTATAGGGCCGACCAATAAAACCTGTGCCATTAGTGCCGACGTCAACGACCCGGCCAAGCGCGATCTGACATTCGACGAGCTTTTTGACGCTTACGCTGAACAGGTAGAGGCGCTGATGGAAGGCGGGGTTGATGCGTTGCTGATTGAAACGATTTTTGACACGCTGAATGCAAAAGCTGCCATCATGGCGGCAGAGGTTTGCATGAAAAAGGCGGGGAGGAAATTGCCCATCATGTTGTCTGTGACCATTGCTGACAAGGCTGGCCGAACACTTTCCGGACAGACGCTAAAGGCGTTTCTCGCTTCCGTGTCGCATGCCGATTTGTTTTCGGTTGGGTTAAACTGTTCCTTTGGTGCAAAGGATCTGAAGCCCTATCTTGAGGAACTTGCGGCTGTTGCGCCATATTACATTTCTGTCTACCCCAATGCGGGTTTGCCCAACTCTTTGGGTGAGTACGACCAGACTCCGGCGCAGATGGCACGTGAAATGAGGGCGTTTGTTGACGAAGGACTGGTTAATATCATTGGCGGTTGTTGCGGCACAACGGATGAGTTCATTTCCGAATTCCTTCCCCTCGTCATGGATGGCAAGCATTTCAAGAAACCCCATGTTCCTGTTGCAGCGGCAGGCCATATTTCCCTTTCCGGCCTTGATGTCTTGGAGATCACTCCCGACAAGAATTTCATCAATGTCGGCGAACGCTGCAATGTTGCAGGGTCGCGCAAATTCCTTCGTCTCATCAATGAAAAAAAATATGACGAGGCAATGGGCATTGCACGCCACCAGATTGAAAATGGTGCCCAGATCATTGATATAAACATGGACGACGGACTGCTGGATGCAAAGTCAGAGATGGTTCATTTCTTGAATCTTCTTTCCGCCGACCCCGACATCTGCCGTATCCCCTTCATGATTGATTCTTCAAAATGGGAGGTCATTGAAGCAGGCTTGAAGTGCGTACAGGGAAAATGTGTTGTCAACTCGATATCGTTGAAAGAAGGTGAGCAGGTCTTCATGCAGCGTGCAAGGACAATTCGGCAATTGGGCGCTGCCGTTGTGGTCATGGCTTTCGACGAAAAAGGTCAGGCCGACACCTTCGAACGCAAAATCGAAGTATGCCAGCGTGCCTTCCGCTTGCTGACGGAGGTGGTGGGCATGCCCCCGCAAGACATTATTTTTGACCCCAATGTATTGGCCATTTGCACTGGCATTGCGCAACATAATGCGTATGCGCTTGATTTTCTTCGTGCAACGGAGTGGATTCGTAAAAACCTGCCAGGAGCACATGTCAGCGGTGGTGTGAGCAATCTTTCTTTTTCTTTTCGGGGTAATAACTATGTCCGCGAAGCCATGCACGCCGTGTTCCTTTACCATAATATAAAAAGGGGAATGGACTTCGGCATTGTCAATCCAGCTGCCAGTGTCATGTATGACGATATTCCCGCCAAACTGCGTGAGACCCTGGAAGACGTGATATTCAATAGGGCGGAGAAGCAAGACCTCTTGGTGGAGATGGCGCAGAAAATTGCCGCTGAAGGCAAAGGGAAAACAGCCGTTGCTGATACTCAAAAATGGCGTGAAGATAGCGTGGAAAAACGCTTGCAGCATGCTTTGATAAATGGTGTAAATGACTTTATAGAAGAAGATATCAATGAGGCACTTACAAAATATGAAAGTGCCATTGATATCATAGAAGGCCCATTGATGAACGCTATGAACCACGTGGGAGATTTGTTTGGCGAAGGGAAAATGTTTTTGCCGCAAGTGGTGAAAACCGCCCGCACTATGAAAGCGGCAGTCTCTCTTCTCCAACCCCACATTGAAGCCTCACAAAAGGGAGGTGCTAAAGCGGGCGTGGCGATAATGGCAACCGTGAAGGGAGACGTGCACGACATCGGGAAAAACATCGTCTCTGTTGTGCTATCTTGCAATAATTATGAGATAGTGGACTTGGGAGTGATGTGTCCCTCTGAAACCATTGTGGAACGCGCGCTTGAAGTACATCCCGATTTCATCGGGTTGAGCGGACTCATAACGCCGAGCCTCGATGAAATGATCCAAACGGTCGAAGCGTTGAGAAAAGCCGGCGTTTCTGCACCAGTTGTGCTGGGAGGTGCAACCACGAGCAAGTTGCATACAGCTCTGAAAATTGCCCCTGCCTATGGCGGACCGGTCTTTTGGGTGAAGGATGCCTCTCAAATGGTCATCGTTGCGTCGAAGTTGACAAACAAGACGCAACGACTGCAGTTTATAGAAGAAAACGAAGAAGAGCAATGCCGTCTCAGAAACGATTATGTGTCTTCGAAAAACGAGGTCCGACAATTGGATGAGGCGCGTGCAAATAAATTAAATCTTTTCCACCAAGTAATGGTGAAAGAATAAGTTGAGCCTTTTTGACAGGGCATAAGAAATAACTCCTTATTCCTCAAAATTGTTCAAGTTATTTTTTTACCATTACCAAAACTAAAAACTTGCGAGCTGAATGGCATTTGCCGATTTTTTCCGAAGAATCGTTTGAAAATTCCAGCCCCGCCTTATTGATATGAAATTGATTAAAATAGCTTTGTTATGTCTGTCTGCCTTGCCCTTGCTTGTCTGGGCCGCAGCAAACGACACTTCGGAAAAAAAAGATTATGCTTGCGTAAAGAACGGGAGATTCTGTCTGTCGCCCCGTTCTGCGACCCTTGTCGTGTTCTCCGGCATAAACTATCCCTCCGCAGTGGAGATGGTGGCAGCGCATCCAGCTACTTTCAAAGAAGTGGTGCAACCAAATCTTGATTATCTCAGTAGCCAGGGTGTGACGTTTGTTAGGTTAAATGTACCTTTAAAAATCGCCCTCCGGCATGATAAAAGAAACATGGCGAAAGCCGAGAACGACAGCGTGCTGGCGGCTTTAGCTCTCATCGTTGAGCATGTGGAACAGTTGCATCAGTATGTTGTGCTTTGCTTGAACTGTGAGCCTGCAAATGATTCAATGATAGGCGGATATGATGTTGAAGATTACAATGCAGTTGTCTGCCAAACCGCGAAATGCAAAATGCCAAAGTCACGCAAATCCCTCTTCCAATCTTCAGCAGTCTTTTCCTGGGAAATCGGCCGTTTCGAAAGCATGGGCATTTCTTCGGATGATGCCGTTGCCGACTATGCAAGGGTTTTGGCTTCGCTCAAGCAGACCGACCCCAATCATCTCGTGTCAATATCCTGCGGCAACAGACGCCACAGCAGAGCGGACTTGACATTGATGGACGACTTGATGAACCTTCCTGAGGTCGACTATATAAACATGAATTTGCTGCCGCTTGAATGGAAATGGACAAACACGTCATCGCTCTATCAGACATTGCCAAATGTTTATATAAAGGCACAGGAATATTTTGATGATTATCTCCGTTTTTCGAGGCGGATAAACAAACCGCTGATAGTGTCGGAAATTTCCTATCCGCGCGATAGAAACCATTTTGAGCCTAAATCGCCCGTTGATGCAAGAAACTCCTGCTTCAATTTTGTGACAAACAAATTGAAGCAATCTGAAGACGACGGGAACGGCCTTTCTGCCGCTTTCTTCGGGATTTTTATTGACGAAACGGAGAAACATGTTCCATCTGCAATTTATGCGTCCGACACGCAGACGCTCTCAGAGATAGCCTTGCAAAAGGAAAAAGAGAAAAGTAAGTAATGGTGAAAGAATCAGTTGAGCAATTTAAACCTGTATTTTTTTCTTGGTTTTGGAATTTGGAAAAGAGAGCATCGCGGGCTATGTAGCCGATGACAAATACCCAAAGCGACAAAAAACAGGGCATAAGAAAACAACTCCTTATTCTTCAGAATTGCTCAAGTTTTTTTTCCCATTACTAAATCCCCATAGAAGAAATATAATTCTGGTTCCCTATTTGACAAAGAAAATACAATTCAAAACTATGAAACATATTAAAATTAACGCATTGATGGCGGCTGTCGCATTAATGGCCGCCCAAACATCAATTCTTCCCCACGGGATGCAGGCTGCAAACCCAGTTAAAGTTGAAAATCTGAAAGGTCGCGAAACTGTGGCCGTCGGGCAGACCAACGCGCTCCGTCATCAACTCTGGAGCCAATGGAAAAGCAAATTGCGGAGTGAGGCCACCCAGTGTTTGATCAGCACCAGCACGCTTGATACGACACACGTCGGCCGTCTGTACCTCCCCGACAGTCTGGAGGCAAATGCCGTTATGCCTTATTATTGGGGAACAAAAGGCCAATTGGCGCAAGGCAGAAACGTCTCTCTCCCAACGTTCGTCTATATCCACGGTTCAGGTCCGAAGGCCCAGGAATGGGCGGCAGGTATCAGTTGGTGCAAGATATTCTCCGACGCACCGTCAAGATACTTCATTCCGCAAATCCCCAACGAGGGCGAATATTACCGTTGGTGGCAGCGTGCCAAGCAATGGGCCTGGAAATGGCTTTGGGACCAACTGATGCTCGACGACACCACCGACCCCAACAGGATTTACCTCTTCGGAATATCAGAAGGAGCATATGGCAGTCAGCGTCTGGCCTCGTTCTACGCTGACTATCTTGCAGCCGTCGGCCCGATGGCGGGCGGCGAACCGCTGGAAAACTGCCCTCCAGAGAACATAGGCAACATTGGATTCAGCTTGCTGACGGGAGAAAAAGACTTCATGTTTGGTCGTAACCTCTTGACGAAACACGTCTCAAACGTGTTAGACAGTTTGCAGAACAAATATCCTGGCGAGTATGCCCATCGCGTCCAACTCATCCCCAATATGGGACACGGCATAGACTATCGCCCAACCACTCCTTGGTTGCAGCAGTTCCGCCGCAACCCGTGGCCGTCCCATTTCATATGGGAGGATTATGAGATGGACGGCATCCACAGAAACGGATTCTATAATCTGCGGGTGGACAAACGCCCTTCAGACAGCCTCCGTACGCGCTATGATGTGTCCATCGCAAACAATCGTGTTGATATCCAGGCCAGAAACGTGAAATATATTTCGGCGCTGAAAGAACCCAACTGGGGCATCACTGTGAAATGGGAAAAGCAATACGAGCCGACCGACGATGCAACCTTGACAGTTTTCTTAAACGAACACCTTGTCGATCTTTCAAAAAGGGTGACAGTCACCCTGAACGGCAAAGAAGTGTTCTGCGGAAAATTGCGCCTGACGAAGGAGGCTATGATGGAGAGCCTTAATACGTACAGAGACCCGTTGCGCATTTTCCCAGCAGCCGTTAGGATACTACCGCGTTGAACGCGGAGCTTATGAGAATATTGCTCAGCGGCTTTATTGGGCGATATTTAAAAAGTTGAATAATTTGAATGTGAAAATATAGTGTGTTCGTTGCAAGTAGCGACAGATAACGTGAACGGTAGTTACCTACGTGATAAGTAAGTTCGTTGCGTTGTGTAAATCTGCTTGTTCTGTCTTAAAGCCCTCTTTTAAGCCCTGTGCGCTATTGCGTTTCATATTTCGAGGGGTGACCGATGGCGTGTTGTAAAGGTCTAAAATGGGCTAAAAATACTATTTCGGCAAAATCGAAGCAAAAAGATGGGGCGAATATAGGGTTAATTTCTTAACTTTGCAACTGGAGACAAACGAACAAACAGTTCTCTATATATATAATGGCAGAAGAAGACAAGATAATCAAAGTGAATATTGAGGAGGAAATGAAAACCTCCTATATAGACTACTCCATGTCTGTAATCGTGGCAAGAGCTTTGCCTGACGTACGTGACGGGTTTAAACCTGTTCACCGGCGCATATTGTATGGTATGCTTGGTTTGGGAAATACGCATGACAAGCCCACGCGTAAGTCGGCCCGTATTGTCGGTGAGGTGCTCGGTAAGTATCACCCACATGGAGATAGTTCTGTTTACGGCGCATTGGTGCGTATGGCACAAGATTGGAACATGCGTTGTCCGCTCGTGGACGGGCAGGGCAACTTCGGCTCTATGGACGGCGACTCTGCTGCGGCCATGCGTTACACGGAAGCCCGACTCAGCCTCGTCGGCGAGGCCATGATGCAGGATATCGAAAAGGAAACTGTGGACATGGTGCCGAACTTTGACGACTCGCTTCAGGAACCGACGGTTATGCCTACGCGCATTCCTAACTTTTTGGTTAATGGTGCGAGCGGTATCGCTGTCGGCATGGCAACGAATGTTCCGACCCATAACTTGGGAGAAGTGATTGACGGGTGTGTTGCGTATATTGACAACCCTGATATTGACATTGAAGGACTCATGCACTATGTGAAGGCGCCTGATTTCCCGACCGGTGGCTACATCATGGGTATGCAGGGCGTCAAAAGTGCCTATGAGACGGGGCGCGGCCGCGTTGTGATGCGTGCGAAGACTGACATTGAAAATGGAGTTGCGCATGACAAAATCATCGTTAACGAAATACCTTACGGCGTTAACAAGGCAGAACTCATCAAGAGTATTGCTGACTTGGTGAACGAACACAAGATTGACGGTATTTCAAACGTGAACGACGAGAGCGACCGCGAGGGATTGCGCATTGTGGTTGACGTGAAAAGAGATGCCAATGCCAATGTGGTGCTCAACAAATTGTTTAAGATGACGGCTTTGCAGACGAGTTTTGCCGTTAATTGCATTGCTTTGGTGCATGGCCGTCCGAAGGTGTTGACGCTGAAAGACTGTATAAGGTGTTTCGTTGAGCATCGCCATGATGTGGTAATCAGACGCACGAAGTATGACCTCAGAAAGGCGCAGGAAAGGGCGCATATCTTGGAGGGACTTATCATTGCCAGCGATAATATCGACGAGGTGGTGAGAATTATTCGTGCTTCAAAGACGCCGCAGGAGGCTATGGAGGCTTTGATGAAGCGCTTCAGTCTTGACGAGGTGCAGGCCAAGGCCATCGTTGACATGCGTCTCTCGCAGTTGACAAATATTCAGCAGGATAAGCTTCATCAGGAATATGCGGAGATTGAAAAGCGCATTGCTTATTTCGAACAGATTTTGAGTGACGATGAGTTTTGCAAAAAGGTGATGAAGGACGAATTGCTGGAGGTCAAGGAAAAATATGGGGATGGACGCCGCACGGAAATCAAACTTTCAAGTGAGGAGTTTAATCCTGAGGACTTCTATGCCGACGACGAAGTTGTCATCACCATCAGTCATCTTGGCTATATCAAGCGGACACCGTTGGCCGATTTCCGCACTCAGGGACGCGGCGGTGTTGGAAGTAGGGGAGGCGCAACGCGCGATGAGGATTTCATCGAGTATATCTACCCTGCAACCATGCACAACACGATGCTTTTCTTTACTGCAAAGGGAAAATGTTTCTGGCTCAAGGTGTATGAAATTCCGGAAGGTGCGAAGAACGCCAAGGGGCGTGCGATTCAGAATATGCTGAACATTGATTCTGACGATGCCATCAACGCCTGCTTGCATATCAAGAAATTGAATGATGCGGAGTTCTGTAATAGTCACTATGTGCTCTTCTGTACAAAGAACGGCGTCATCAAGAAAACGCGTCTCTCTGAATATTCTCGTCCGCGCACGAATGGCGTGAATGCTATCACGATCCGTGAGGACGATCGCGTTGTTGGCGTCTGCTTGACGAATGGCGAAGACGAAATCGTTTTGGCAAACAGAAACGGACGAGCTATCCGCTTCAACGAAGATGCCGTGAGGGCCATGGGGCGTACGGCAACAGGCGTGAAGGGTATGACGCTTGACGAACATGACGAGACTGACGAGGTTGTCGGCATGATTTGCATTAATGACCCTGAGCGTGAAACGATTCTCGTTGTCAGCGAAACGGGATTTGGCAAGCGTAGCCTTGTTGATGATTATCGTGTCACAAACCGTGGCGGAAAGGGTGTGAAGACGATAAGCATTACGGAGAAGACTGGAAAGGTTGTTGCCATAAAATCCGTGACTGACGAAAACGACCTGATGATTATCAACAAGAATGGCATAACTATCCGTTTGAAACTTTCAGACGTGAGGGTCATGGGACGTGCCACACAGGGCGTTAAGCTCATTGACCTCGGAAAACGCGGAGGTGTCATCGCGAGCGTCTGCCAGGTGCCGAAGGAAGAAGAGTCGGAGGACGATGCAACTGCCAGTGGTGATGTTGTCTCGTCGGAGGACGTTATGTCTGATGGTGTGGCTTCTGATGGCGGAACGGAAGGAAATGGCGCAGAGCAGCCTGCCGGCGCAGAGGATGATTTTTCCTCGTCGTTGGAGGGGTAGGCGTGCGCGTGTTTGACTAATCCGGTAGAAATAAGGAATAAACATAAATCGAATTTAAAATGAAAAAGTTTTTATTTACCATTGGCATGGCTTTGTTCTGCGGAACAGCTTTTGCTCAGAACTCTGCTATTTTTAAGGCACAGGCATTGGAGCAGAAAGGCGATATCGCAGGTGCTGCCGCTTTGCTTGAAGAGGCTTTGAAGCACCCGAAAACAACGAAGTTTGCAGAAATGTATCATCAGGTGGCTGAAGATAATGCCAAATTGTTTAACCCTGAGCTTATGAAGGCTGCGCAGGGACTGCCGTTTGATACTGCCGCATTTTGCATGCACCTCGACAAGATGGTTGACTTCTACACGAAGAGTCATGAGGCTGATGTCAAACCAGATGAGAAGGGGCGCGTGAAGAGCAAATTCGTGGCTCAGAACAAGTCGAGAATGCTGACAATGGTTGACTACTACAACTATGCCGCCATGTTCCAATACCAGAACCATGACACGGCGCAGGCAATCAGCTACTTTGAAAAGTATCTGAAATTCCCCAACAACGTTGTTTTCACCAAGCATGAAAGCGACTCCATCTTTGCCGCAAAGAAAAGTGCTTACAGTCAAACGGCTCTTAACTTGGCTTCTTTGAACTATAACAAGAAAAACTGGCCAAAGGCAATTGAGTTTGCTGATATTGCCTTGCAGGACACAATCGGCACGCGTGACCTATATATCATTAAAATGCAGGCCTATGCAGCTCAGGGGGATTCAGCACAATGGTTGAGCACTTTGAAGGAGGCTGTTTCGAAAACGGAAAATGAAGGCTTCGCCCAGAATCTTCTCTATTATTATGTCTCTCATAACGACGTCCAGGGTGCCGAGGCTATGGCTAACGACATGGCCGTTGCTACGCCAAACAGCAAGATGGCATGGTATATGAAGGGATGCGTGGAATTGAATCTGAAGAAGGACTACGCAGAGGCACGCAAATGTTTTGAAAACGCCTTGGCCATTGATCCTGAGTTTATCGACGCCAACGTCAATATCGCTTATACCTACGTCAATCAGGCCGTTTCAGACAAAATGGCAGGAAAGTACAAGTTCGTGGGAACAAACAAGATGATCACTCAGGCGCAGATGCCGGCTTATAAGAAGGAGTTGGCCCTTGTTCAGTCATACTACAAGAATGCGTTGCCTTACATGGAGAAGGTGAGAACTTTGGCTCCGACACAGGCAAAGCTTTGGGCTTATACCTTGCAAATGATTTATGAAAACCTTCAGATGAAGGACAAGAAAAAAGAAATTGATGAAATCATCAAGGGCTTGTAAGTATTCACCATCACTAAATGAATTTTTCAAAAGGAACAAATCTAATAAATGGTTTGTTCCTTTTGAATATTCTTGCGTTTGTTGCGAGGGGGATGAAATCGTACATAAGGCTTTTGGAAATCGTCATCCTTGACGATTAAATTAGTAACAAATTTCGGAGTAGCTTGCTTCTAAATAATTTAGGTAAAAATGAAAAGGGTTTTTGGATTACTTTTACTTATATGTTTAAACACAAATGGGGGGAGCGTATTTGGGCAAAAGGTGTTTAAGCCTATTAAGGCTTCATTGAAGGCGAAAAATGGCACCGAGGCCCTTAAGCTGGTAAGCAAACTTGAAGGCGACACAACGGTGAATGCCCTTCCTCAGCTGTATGACATGGGGAAGGAAGCGCAGATTATTTTGAACGATGTGGAGAATGAAAAATTATATTTGAAACAACCCTATGATACTGCCAAATTTTTCAATACGACATGGGGGATTTATGACTATGTCCTGAAGTGTGACTATAAGGAACAGGTTCAGCTTGCTCAAAGTGGCTCGAAAATGAAGTTCCATAAAAAGAATAGGCAGGTTGTTCATCAGTATTATAACAATCTGAATGCTGGTGCGCGCTATTTTTATTCAAAGAAAAATTACGGGCAGGCTGCAAAGTTTCTTGAAACCTATCTTGATATGCCTTATCAGCCGATATGGGGAAACGACAAAAGCGTTTGCACCTCGCAATTATACATATCAAACGCTCACTTGTATGAAAAGTGTGCCTATCTGAGTAAGGCGTATCAGAAAGTAGGGCGATATAAGGAGGTGACGCTCGCTGACACATCTTCTTTGCGTAGGTCAACATTAGAAACTATGAGTTTGGCGGCAAAGGCTTTGAATGATACGGTTCGCTATGCAAATTTGCTTAAGCTGGGGATTGACGATTATCCTGACAATGATTTCTTCTTTTCCCATTTGGCAGACTTCTATGCCGGAAGGGCCGATTATAAAGCTATCTTGAATTTGGCTGACAATCGTCTTAGATTGGACAGCGTTTCAACCATTGCTCTTGAAGCCAGAAGCCTTGCTCTGATGAATATGTACTGCTACAAACAGGCGCTTTCAACGGCATTGTATGCGCTTGAAAAGGATTCAACGTTGAGAGATGCGTATTTTTATATTGGAGCCATATATTGCAACATGGCTTTGATGCTTGAAAAGTCGGAGAATGTACAGGACAAGGCATATAAGACAAACGCTGCAAAAAAGAAAAACCTCTATAAGGCTGCAAGGCCCTATCTGGAAAAGTATAGGGCAATTGCACCCAACGAAGAAAGAAAATGGGCACCATTGCTCTACAGGGTTTATTTCACGCTCAACGACGGGCCGAAGTTTGAGGAGATAGAGCGTGTTTTGTCCAATTTTAAATAACAGTCAGTATATTAGCAATATGAGCGATTCACTTATATATTTTAGTGGTAATTCGGAAACGCCACATCATACGTTTCAATTTGACAAGATAAAACCGTTGGATGTCAAAGAGGCAATATTGAAGGGCATCGAAATTGAAAACCAGGAACTTGAGGCGATTGTTTCGAATTACGAAGCGCCGACTTTCTCAAACACGGTGGAAGCCTTTGAGAAAACAGGTTCCTTGCTCGAAAATGCAACGACTTACATGTATAACATGTTGAGCGCTGACACCAACGACGAACTTGAAAAAATTGCTGAGGAACTTACTCCGATTCTCTCGCAACATAGTTCCGACATATTGATGAATGGGCGTTTGTGGGAAAGGATCCGTTCTGTTAAAGGTCAGTTGGACTGCTGCAACAAGGAGCAGCAGATGTTGTATGAAAAGATTTGCAATAGTTTCATTGATTCTGGTGCGAACCTCTCTGAGGAAGGTAAGGCGGAGTTGCGCAAAGTGAAAAGCGAATTATCTAATCTGACGTTGGCGTTTTCCCAGAATAATTTGCGGGACACGAATGCCTTTACGCTCCACGTGACAGAGGAAAAAGACCTTGCCGGCTTGCCTGATTCGCAAATAGAACAAGCACGCATGACAGCCCAGAAGGAAAAACTGGATGGATGGGTGTTTACGTTGCAGGCTCCAAGCTATGTGCCGTTTATGACTTATTCTGCAAATCGTGAATTGCGAAAGAGGTTGTATATGGCATACAACACCAAGTGTACGCATGGCAATGAAAACAATAATTTTGAGATTGTCCGAAAAATTGTAAACCTCCGACAGGAGAAGGCCAAAATCCTCGGATATAAAAATTATGCAGATCTGATTCTCAGACACCGCATGGCGGCCAACACAGCCAATGTCTACGATTTGCTGCAAAATCTTCTTAATTCATATAAAGGTCAAGCCATTAAGGAAGTGGAGGCTGTTCGTTCATTGGCCGAAAAAGAAGAAGGCGCGAATTTTGATTTCATGCCTTGGGATTTCTCTTATTATGCCCACAAACTTCAGCGCCAACTCTATAATCTTGATAGCGAGATGTTGCGCCCTTATTTCGAGCTCTCTTCTGTTATTAAGGGGGTGTTTGCTTTGGCGGAAAAACTTTATGGCATTCGCTTCGAGAGAAATAGGGAAATTCCCGTATACCATCCCGACGTGGAAGCGTATGAGGTTTATGACGAAAATGGAGAGTTTCTGGCTGTGTTATACACAGATTATTTCCCGCGTGCCTCTAAGCAGGCCGGCGCGTGGATGACGAATTATAAGGAGGAGTGGGACGGAACAGACAGACCGCACGTGGCAATCGTGATGAATCTGAGCAAACCGACAGAAAGCAAACCGGCTTTGCTGACTTTGTCTGAGGTTGAGACATTCTTGCACGAGTTTGGACATGCGCTTCATGGTATTTTCGCGAAAACGAAATATCGCTCTTTGAGTGGTACCAATGTATATTGGGATTTTGTTGAACTGCCATCGCAGTTCATGGAGAATTATGCAATAGAGCAAGATTTTCTTACTACCTTTGCAAAGCATTACCAAACGGGAGAAACCATACCAGCCGAACTCATTGAGCGCATTGTTGCGGCAAGAAATTTTAATGTGGCTTATGCCTGTGTACGACAGGTGTCGTTCGGCCTGTTGGATATGGCCTACTACACGTTGACCCGCCCTCTGACGGAGGATGTCAGGACATTTGAACATAAGGCGTGGGCAGATGCCAAGGTCTTGCCAGAAGTGGAAGAAGCATGTATGTCGGTTCAATTCGGACATATCATGTCGGGAGGGTATTCTGCTGGCTATTACAGCTACAAATGGGCTGAGGTTCTTGATGCAGACGCCTTCAGCTTGTTTAAGGAATGCGGGATATTCAATCGGGATTTGGCCAAGAAGTTCCGTGATGAGGTTCTTTCTTTGGGAGGTACAAAAAATCCGATGGAACTCTATGTTAATTTCAGGGGAAGACGCCCGTGCCTTTGTGCCCTGCTGAAGCGCAACGGAATAGCCCAACAATGTTCTCAGCACAAGGGCAGCTGACGTGAGCGGAAAACCAAGAAAATAACCCTACTTATAGAATAATTTTGAATACCTACATAAGGCAATGACAAAACAGCAAGAACTTGACATACGCTATCTGCGAATGGCGCATATATGGGCTGAGAATTCATATTGTAAACGCCGCCAGGTGGGAGCGCTCATCGTTAAAGATAAAATGATTATCAGCGATGGTTATAATGGTACGCCATCAGGATTCGAAAATATCTGCGAAGACACGAATGGGCTGACAAAGCCTTATGTTCTTCATGCAGAAGCCAATGCAATCACCAAAATCGCCCGTTCGAGTAATAATTCAGACGGGGCGACATTGTATGTCACGGATGCTCCGTGCATTGAGTGTAGCAAACTGATCATTCAAGCTGGAATCAAACGTGTGATTTTTGCAAGACAATATCGGCTGACAGACGGGCTTGAACTTCTGAAGCGTGCAGGTATCGAATTGATCAACATCCCTCTTAATGAAGAGCAGGGGGCAAATGGAGTGTGAGTCTTCCTATTGCAGTGGCTTTTCTCTAAGCGGGCTGTCAAGGGGCTTCCTTTAAATGGGGCTTGGACAGCCTGCTCATCATCGGGCCGATTGCTAATCAATAGATTTTCAATAGAAAATGAACAGAAACAAATCATACCGATACACGCCTTTGTTGGTTGCTATCGGAGTGATGATTGGCATAATCATCGGTAATTTTTATGCCAATCATTTTTCGGGCAAACGCTTGAACATCATAAATTCTTCAAGCGACAAGTTTAATAGTATTCTGCATATCATTGATGACCAGTATGTGGATTCTGTCAACATTGCCAACCTCGTGGAAGAGTCCCTTCCAGAAATCCTAAAGAAGTTGGACCCACATTCTGTGTATATCCCCGCGAGTGAGGCCGAAAAATCCATGCAGGATTTGAAAGGTAGTTTTGTGGGGATTGGCATCCAGTTTATGATTTACGACGACACCATCAGAGTCGTCAAGGTGCTTGAGGGCGGGCCTTCGCAGAGTGTTGGTTTGGAAGCGGGCGACCGAATCGTCACCATCAACGGAAAAGCCGCAGTAGGCAAGAACATATCCTCAGAGGATGTCCAGAAAAAACTCAAAGGACCCAATGGCTCAGTTGTCAGAGTGGGAATCCTCCGTTCAAATTCCAAACGTCTTCAACACTATTCCATTTCAAGAGGTGCGGTTCCATTGAAAAGTGTTGACGCAGCTTTCATGACCGAATCCAATATCGGCTACATACGGATTAGTAATTTTGGAGAAGCAACATATTCAGAGTTCCTTGCCGCGTTGGCAACGTTGAGCAATTCGAAATTGGAAAGTCTGATCATTGATTTGCGCGGGAATTTAGGTGGGTATATGTCGCCGGCAGTGCAAATTGCCAATGAATTTCTCCCGAAGGGCCGTCTCATTGTCTACACCCAAGGACGGAAATCCCCACGTGAGGATTTCACAAGCAATGGCCGGGGAGCCTATCAGAGCCTCCCGTTAGTGGTGTTGGTTGATGAGTCTTCAGCGTCAGCAAGCGAAATTCTTGCTGGGGCCATACAAGACAACGACCGTGGATTAATCATCGGCAGACGCAGTTTCGGAAAGGGACTTGTACAGATTCCCATCGAGTTCAACGACGGTTCCATGTTGCGCCTAACGAAGGCAAGATATTATACGCCATCAGGTCGATGTGTACAAAAACCATACACGCCAGGAGACGAAAAGGATTACGAACAGGATCTGATTTTGCGTGCTGAGCATGGTGAATACTTCAATCAAGATAGTATTAAAACCTCAGGTCAGGCTTTTCACACCCTAAAGGGCCGTGTGGTTTATGGCGGAGGTGGCATAATTCCCGACATCTTCATTGCACGAGACACTTTGGGCATAAATTCCTATTTCCGCAGTGCCTATTTGAGCGGTCTTATCCAGCAATATGCCTATCATTATGTTGACAGTCATCGCAAAAAACTCAGCCAGCAAAAAGACTTTATACAGGTCAAAAAAATATTAGACAAGAATGATATTGTTGAGCAATTTGCCTCCTACGCCAATAAACGTGGACTGAAACGCCGCAATTTGATGATAAAATCATCTCGCAAATTGCTGCGTGAATACATCGGAAGCAATATCATTGACGATGTCCTGGGGACAGAAGCCACTGCCCAATTCGTGAATGAATTTGACCCCTGCGTACTTCGTGCCATAAAGGTATGTAAAGAGGGGAAGACGTGGCCTGCCACAAACGTGAAAGCAAAAAAAAAGCGTAAGTAATGGTGAAAGAATAAGTTGAGCAATTTTGACTTGTATTTTTGTTGGTTTTGGAATTTGGAAGAGGAAGCATAGCGGGCTATGTGGCCGATGACAAATTTCAAAAACGGCAAAAAAAACAGGGTATAAGAAACAACCTTATCCCATAGAATTGTTCAAGTTGTATTTTTCGCCATTACTAAATAATAGGATGGCCCATGAAAAAGGGTCGTTCAGAATATTCTAAAAACAAAGCCTATGTTACTTACAGACGGATTATATTATGTCGGCGTAAACGACCGGACGAAGCATCGCTTTGAAGGTTTGTGGTCGTTGCCGCAAGGTGTGTCATACAACTCCTATCTTCTTGTCGGCTCTGACGCAGTCGCCCTGGTTGATACCGTAGAAATGGATTTTTTCTTTGAGTATTTAGCCAAAATAAAAGTTGTTCTTGGAGAGCGTCCCATAGATTATCTGATTATAAACCACATGGAGCCAGATCATTCAGGTTCCATATCCCTCATTCGCAAGTACTACCCTCAAATCAAACTCATCGGAAATAAGAAAACGATGGAAATGCTGGAAGGGTTTTATTCCGAAAAATCAGAAAATGATGTTGTGGTCACAGACGGTGCCACGCTTTCTTTGGGCGGCCTTGAACTGAGTTTCCATCTGACGCCCATGCTTCATTGGCCCGAGACCATGATGACTTACGAATCGGTTAATGGTGTGCTGTTTTCGGGAGATGCCTTTGGGTGTTTTGGCGCTTTAAATGGTCATGTTAAAGACGAGGTCATTGATGTGGAACCCTATTGGCGGGAGATGGAGCGTTATTATGCAGCCATATTAGGAAAATATGGAGCACAAGTTCAAGCTGGACTGAAAAAGCTTTCATCCCTTAAAGTCAATATGATATGTTCAACTCATGGCCCTGTGTGGCAAAAACATCTTTCAGAAGCTATTGCCATCTATGACCGTCTCTCCTCTGGAAAAACAGAGAAAGGTCTTGTCATCTGTTATGGCTCCATGTATGGAAACACAGAGCGCATGGCTGAAGCTCTTGCAGAAGGAGCAGCAGAAGCGGGCATGCAGAAAATCGTCATTCATAATTTGAGCGTGTCTGAGACATCTTTTGTTTTGGCAGATGTTTTCCGCTATGATACATTGGCAATCGGCAGCCCGACCTATAACGGTGGTGTATTCCCGCTTGTTGAAGATTTCTTAGCCCGTTTGTCTGAACGCATTGTAAGCAATCATAAGTTGGGCCTCTTTGGTGGCTATACTTGGAGCAGTCAGGCAGTGAAGAAAATGATGGCTTACAACGAGAAGATGAAGATGCAGCTGATTGACAAAACAGTTGAATGGAAGCAGGGCGTAAGCCAGGACTCCTTATCGAAGGTAAAAGAACTCGGCCGGTTGTTGGGCGAATAGTTTAGCGCCTGGGAAAGCTCGGTGTATAGCATATAATAAAGGTGGAACACAAACTTAAATATTTGTGTTCCACCTTTATACTTTATCTGTATATTCCTTCAGCAAATCGCAGTTGAATCCGATCTGAATATTAGAGGTAATAACATTCCTTGTTTGCTATCGCTTATCCCAAGTATTTCATCAGAATTTTGATATTGTCGGCTTCACGCAATCTGCGGAGCGCACGTTCTTTGATTTGGCGCACGCGCTCTCTTGTAAGGTTCAGGCTGTTGGCCACCTCTTCTGCAGTCATTTCGTTTCGGCCGATACCGAAGAGCATTTTCAATACTTGGCGCTCGCGCTCAGAGAGCGTACCCAATGCGGCTTCCAGGTCCGACGACAAGGACTCCTTTTCCATCAGATTGTCGGTTCCGGGAGCGCTTTCGTCCGTCATGATATCAATGAGACTATTGGAGTCATCGTCTTGGAACGGCGCATCAACAGACACCTTTTTTCCATTCGTGCCCAATGCCTCGTGAACTTTGGCAACATCTGTATCCAACAAGTCGGCCAATTCTTGAACAGACGGTCTTCTTTCAAATTCCTGTTCGAAATTGACAATGGCTTTTGTCAGTTTGCTTTGGAAACCAACCTGGTTCAACGGCATTCTGACGATGCGGCTCTGTTCAGAAATGGCTTGCAAAATACTCTGACGAATCCACCAAACGGCATAGCTGATAAATTTAAAGCCTCTGGTTTCGTCAAACTTTTTAGCAGCTTTGATGAGACCAAGGTTGCCTTCATCAATAAGGTCGTTCAAGGCCAGTCCTTGATTTTGATACTGTTTAGCCACACTGACCACAAATCGAAGGTTCGCTCTGGTCAGACGCTCCAAGGCTTCTTTGTCGCCTTTGTGGATGCGCTGAGCCAATTCCACTTCTTCATCTGTGGAAATCAATTCCTCTCGGCCGATTTCCACAAGATACTTGTCAAGTGCTGCACTTGAACGATTCGTGATACTCTTGTTGATTTTTAGTTGACGCATATTAACCCAATTTGAAATGCAAATATACGAATTTATATTTGAATAGGCCTTTTGTTCGAGGAATATTTTTCTTCTGGGTCAGATAATTCTCCTTTTGAGTGACATATTTGGCATTAAAGAGAGGGTAGGCAAGCGAAGTAAGGATTTTTTTTAATCCTGTCATTTATGGCGTTTGTCGCATTTCGTTTTGATTTCAGTCTGACTTATACGTCAGCGTCTCACCGTTTTTCGCGTGCCAGTTCAGCCGGTATTCTAAATGCAGTGTAGACCTCCAGAACGGCTCCGATTGCCAGTGCCACTTGCCATTCCCCTTTGCATAGAGGGGGGATGCCGTAAACCGAGCAGGCCATCAGTCCACCTGCCAGTAGCAGCATCAGGGCGCCGAGAATCTGTTGGCGCCGCAGCCGTTTCAGCGTGATGTTTTTCCCTTCATACTTCTGCAAGACTTGCATGGATGAAAACATCAATGCACCGAGCAGGTAGAGATACAGGGCAACGGCTGTTGCGCCTGAAAAAAGCGGGACGATTATCCCTGCAACGAGCAGTAGACCACCGATGTTGTACACGCACAACTGTAGTTTGCTTAGTTCCTTCATGTTTTTATTTTGTGTTTAACGAGTCGGAGTGAACGATGTAATAAACATCCTCATCCGCCGATTTCATTTGGTGGTCTTCTCTTGCCACTTTGATCAAAGCGCGAGGGTCTGTTTTGAGTTGTCTGAGCTTTGCGTAATCGTGGTTGAATTTATCCTCGTATTTTTTGATTTCCTTGTCCAACTCTGCGTTGTCCTTTTTGAGCAGAAAATAGTTGTAGTAGCTATTGTCGTCTATGAAGCCGACAATCAAAACAAAAAGTCCGATGGTCCACACATATTTGTGTCGTGCCATGACAGATAAGAATTTACGCAAAAAACTTAATGCTCTATTCATTTTTTTGTTGTCCTATATGGGTGTCAAAACTTAGTTTATAATGTGTTCACGTGTGTGCTGAGGATGTCGGCATCCTTGTTTTACCATCCAGTTTCTTTCCATCCGGCATCAACATACCAGCTCGTCTTTTTAAACTGAAGGTTCAGGTCGCCATACGCGCTGCAGGCCTCTGCATTGTAGGTGTACACATTTTGCGGAATGAACATAGAAATTCCGCTATACAGGTTTGGGTCTACTGTTTGAAAAGACCAGTCGCCTGGACCAATCCAAAACGAACGTGTGGCGCCTTTGTAGATAATCGCCTTGTCAAGTTGGTCGATGATAGCTGTTGCGTCATCCTTGTTCAAAAGATGGCGCATTGATTCCGCCATGTCGTAATTGTGAGGTCGATAATAGAATCTCCTGCTGTATGCCTGGTAGCTCAAAACAGACTCCATGTCGGGAGATGTTTTCCCCGCAAGCGCCGAATGCGGCAGTCGGTCTCTCAAGAGAGCAACCAGTTTGTCTAATTCCGACGTTTTGACAACAGAGATCACCAAACCGAAGTCGCTGTAGTCTTCAGCCTGGCTTGGGTCGCATACGTCAGACAGATATGTTGATGCAATGTTTCTGACATCATCGTCAAACAAGCCCTTTCTGATTTGATTGGTGTAATTCGCACCTGCGCCTGGTGTGGAGATGGGAGCCCCCACGATGTAGTCTGCTGCGTGCCGCAATTCATACACCACTTCTATGTTTTGCATCAGGCAGGCATCGAAAAAAATATATCTGGCATGAAAGCCCGCCTTCTTCATCACAACTGCCATGTCGCGGATTTCCATTTCGCTGCCGTTGTCGCTTCCAAAATCCTCCCCGTCGTCAATGCCGAAAGACAGCGGTTTTGCATGCAGCCGTTTAGCGTTTCGTGTCAATGCCAAACTTGGCGGCACCCATCCCGTTGCGTGCGACCACAGAACCATTCCGTATTCATCCGACGGATAGAACCTCTTGATGAATGAGAGCAATTCCCCCAAAAACGCAGGCGATGCCGAATCTTCATCGTTCTGCCATCTCTTCACCATGACGGGCCGAGGCGTTGTCTTGTCAATCCGATAGATTCTTGGCGCATATTTGTCGTCAATGAAAAGCAATATGCGCGCGTCTCCCGGTATGTCTTTATAGGCCTGCATGATTTCCAAAGAGTCAGCCTGCTGATTCCGCCTCGCTCCGAGTGAGTTCTGGGCAGCCATGTAAATGAGCACCGTTTTGGCCGTTGGAACCACGTTGGTCGTGTCTGGCGGTGTCACATCTTTGCCTCCTGTATCGTCGGCGTTGCATGAACACAGGGAAGCAATCAGGAAAGACACGATGAGAAACAGAGAGAACGGTTTGGGATTATTCCACATTTTTTCAGTTGCTTGTTTTATGTTGGAAGCGGGCAGGGTATATACGCTTTGACGCATACGAAACATGCGTAGCCGCGTTTTGTGCGTGTGAATGGCCAGTATTCTTCGCTTCCTTCCCTTTGGTGGCCACATCATGTCCGCAAAATTACGCAAATATTAGCCTTGAAGCAATAAATTACTTCTGTTTTCTTGCAAGATTGCGTATGTTTTCGTTATTTTGTAGAATAAACAAACCGCAGCCATTGAGCCTGCTCGACGACAGGCGCTCAAGGTCAGCAGAGAAGCCTTTGCCGTCTTTCGTCGGTATGACATCCATAAAAGTATGAGTGTCTTGAGGATAGATGGCCTATACGGCAGGGAAGGGGAGTGCTCCCCGTCTCCGAAAAAACGGTTTGCAGAATCCTATTTATACACATACAAACCCAATGAAAAAAAGCGTAATAGCCATTGTTGCATTGGCCTCTTTGGCCTTGGCCGGATGCGGCTCATCGGAAAAAAAAGAGGCAGAGGAAGAAAGAGTAGATTCAGTTGCCAAGACGGCCCCCATGGAGGCCGAAAGAAAACTTGAACGAAGCTATACTGCGAAATATGGAGAACACACCTACAGCATCAGCATTAAACGCTACCCCAATCACGAACTGCCAATCGTAAAAGATCAGCTTGATCAGGAATTTTACGACAACAGTGTGGAAATTGTAATTCTGCGTGATGGCAAATCCTTCTTCGAAAAAAACTTCAGTAAGGAAGCGTTTCTTGATTACCTCAGTGAGGCGGACAGGGCGGGCAGTATTTTGCTCGGAATGGCTTTTGATGAAGAAAAGTCAAACGGCAGTAAAATCTGCATTGCAGCCCAGATTGGGCAGCCGGGATCGGGAGAAGGTCCCGCATTTACGGTTGAAGTGTCAACCTCAAGCGCCGTTTGCAGTATCTTGAAAGATTTGCAGCAAGACACAAATGCTGAGGAAACACTTGAGGGCGATTGACATATTCTATTTCGACAAACAGCAACTCAACAACAAAACAAATAATAAACTATGAAGAAATTTTTCATGATTGCCGCATGCTTCCTCTTTCTCTTTAAAGGAGAAGTGGCTCATGCGCAAGAAGGCAAGATCAAACTTCAAGATGTGACAAACGGTGTTTACTGGCCGAAGCAGATAGACGGAGTCAATCCGATGAACGACGGCGAGAGCTACACGCAGCTGTCTCCCGACCACAAGAGAATCGTGCGTCATTCGTTTAAAACCGGTAAGGAGATAGCCACCGTCTTTGATGTCGAAACCGCAAGAGGTTCAAAAAAACTCCCGTACATTGACGGCTATATCATGTCGCCTGATGAGCATCGCATCCTCATACAGACAGGAACAAAAGGCATCTACCGTCGCTCATACACCGCTGTGTATTACATCTATGACGTTCGCAACAACACGCTTGAGCCGCTCTCAGAAGGCGGTCCGCAGCAGGTTCCTCTTTTCTCTCCCGATGGAAACGTCATTGCCTTTGCCAGGGGCAACAACCTCTTCCTTGTTAAGCTGCTCTTTGGCAATGCAGAGGTGCAGGTGACGAAAGACGGCAAGTTCAACGAAGTCATTAACGGTTTGCCCGACTGGGTCAATGAAGAGGAATTTACCACCAATCGCAGTTTTGATTTCTCAGCCGACTCCAAAGTGCTGGCATGGGTTAGATACGACGAGAGCCAGGTGCCTATCTACAGCATGCAGGAATTCAAGGGTTTATACCCCGCACGTAGTGAGTTTGATGCCTATCCTGGCACATACGACTACAAATATCCAGTTGCAGGACAGAAAAATTCCGAAGTCAAGGTGATGACCTTCGACATCAAAAATCGTGTCACCAGAACCCTTGATGTCCCCTTGGACAAAGATGGGTATATCCCCCGCATAAAATTCACCAGCGATCCGACGAAATTGGCTGTCATTACGCTCAATCGCCATCAGAGTCAGATGGATGTCTACATGGCCAACCCGCTTTCAAAAGTCTGCAAATTGGTGCTCCGTGAGAAAAACGAGAAATACGTCAGAGAAACGGCTTACACTCAGATGAAGTTCTACGACGGTCATTTCTCTCTGCTCTCCGAGCGCAGCGGTTTTCAGCATCTCTATTGGTATAATTTGGGCGGACAGCTCGAAGCGCAGATCACCAAGGGTAACTTTGAGGTGACGGATTTTTACGGATATGACGCGCGAACGGGTTCGTTCTATTATGCAAGCACGCAGGAAAGCCCTTTGCGCAGAGCCGTCTACAAGGCCGACAAGCAAGGGCGCGTGAAGAAACTTTCGAGCAGCGTAGGAACCAATTCGGCCAAGTTCTCGAAAACCATGAAATATTACATGAACGTTTACAGTTCAGCGCAGCAGCCGCCCGTCACGTCTCTCTGCGACAACAACGGAAAAACCATCACCACGCTAATCGATAATGCCGACCTCAAGGCGAAAGTTGAAAAAGTGGCCGGGAAGAAAGAATTCTTCCAGTTCACCACATCCGAAGGAGTCCAGCTCAACGGCTGGATGGTGAAGCCCCGCGATTTCGATGCTTCGAAGAAATATCCCGTCGTGATGTATCAGTATAGCGGACCTGGCTCGCAGGAAGTGACCGACTCGTGGAACTTGGGCTTTTATGGCGCTGGCATCTTCGAGAGCTATCTGACAGAGCAAGGATTCATTTGCGCCTGCGTCGACGGCCGCGGAACGGGTGCGCGGGGTGCCGACTTTGAGAAATGCACCTATCTCCAGTTGGGACTTCGCGAGTCTCAAGATCAGGTCGAAACTGCCATTTACCTAGGCAGTCTGCCCTATGTTGATAAAGCAAACATTGGCATCTGGGGATGGAGCTTCGGCGGATTCAATACGCTGATGTCCATGTCTGAGGGCCGCCCCGTCTTCAAGGCCGGAGTGGCCGTTGCAGCACCAAGCAACTGGAAGTATTACGACACCGTCTATACGGAGCGCTATATGCGCACGCCCAATGAAAACGCTGCGGGATATGCCATCAATCCGATGGAGCGTGCGGCCAATCTTTCGGGCAGTTTGCTTCTCATTCATGGCACTGCTGACGACAACGTGCATTTCAGAAATGTCGCGGAAATGAGCGAAGCCCTCGTACAGGCCAACAAGCAGTTTGAAATGCAGATTTACACCAACAGAAACCACAGCATCTATGGTGGCAACACGCGTTACCATCTTCTGACACGCATGTGCGATTTCTTCAAACGTAATCTTAAATAAAAAAGCATCCACCTCTTTAACGGCTGAATACCTTTATTGGTCATTCAGCCGTTTTTGCTCTCGCGGAGAATTGCTTCTCAGAAAAATCTTCCAAATTCTCAAACCAACAAAATACAGGTCAAAAATGATTAACTTATTCTTTCATTATTACTAAAGCATCTATAGTTGGTGAAAAAACTACTTGCAATTTCCTACAATGGCAGATGATGATAGCGAGATTATCGCTATTGAATCAAGGTCTATGCCTTTTGGCGAACGCGGTTCGTGGCACGAGCGCGTCTGGGGCGAGATACATCCGCATCTGGGACGTGATACGAACGCATCTGGGGCGAGGCACGACTGCGTCTGCTCCCAGACACGGCCGAACGTGGGGCAGCGTTCGCTACCAACTAATATTCCTTTGTCGACCACTCCTGTCGCTTAAGTTGGTGTTAAAAATTAGTTTAGACTGTTTTCCCCAGCATGGATAATAAGAATAATATTTAATAAATAACAGCACCGCAATCAGGGGCGTAATGCCCATCTGATTGCGGTGCTTGTCTTGCTATCGTTTTTGTTGTGGAATCAGCGTTTATTCGGCGTCTTCAGTCTGCTCCGGTGCCTGGTCAATCAAATCCATGAATTGGTCGAGCTTCGGCGTGATGATTATCTGCGTTCTGCGGTTGCGCTGCTTGCCAACGGCAGAATCATTGGAGGCCACAGGATTGTATTCTCCGCGTCCGGCAGCTGTGAGACGTTTGGGGTCTACACCATAACGTGTCTGAAGCGCCTGCACGACAGAAGAGGCGCGGAGCGCTGAGAGATCCCAGTTGTTTCTGATGTTTTTCTGGGAGATGGGTACGTTGTCGGTGTTGCCTTCCACGAGGACATCGTAGTCCTTATAGTCGGTGATGATTTTAGCGATTTTTGAAAGTGTTTCTCCAGCGCGTTCCCCAATCTCGTATGAACCACTCTTATAGAGCATGTTGTCGGCGAGGGAGATGTAGACAACGCCCTTGATTACCTGCACGTCGACATCGTTGGCTTCAGCTCTTGAGAGAGAACGTGTCAGCTTGTTTGTCAGCACTTGATTGAGGGAGTCGCTTTTTGTTTTGGCATCAACGAGTTGCTTGATGAATTTGTTTGAGGCGTTGATTTCGTCAACGAGTTTTGAGATGTTGACGTTGCCCTGCTGGACATTGCTCTGATAGGAGCCTTGCAGTTTCGCGTATGCCTCCTTGAGTTCCTTGTTTCTTTGCTGTTCTTCGGCCAGGCGTGCGGCCAGGCTCTTGGAGTCGCTGGTGTATTCGGCGAGTTTCACTTTTGCTCCGTTGTATTCCTCCTGTAGTGCGGAATGCTTGGTTTGGAGTTGTGTGTAATTGGTTTGTAAGTCAGTGAACTGCTTTTTGCTGACGCAGCTCGACACGGCGAGGGTGAATCCCAGAATGCCGATGAAGGAAAGAATCTTTTTCATGATTTTTGCGTTGTTTGGTTTCTTATGTGGTATTTGGGCATATCCATAATGGGAGTTGGAATGCTCCTTTGGAAGGTGCAAGTTAGTATTTTAATTTTACGTGGGCAATTATTTTGGCGGTCTTAGGCGCGGATTGGCATCGGTTTTAGACATGCTTAAAGATTGTTTTGAAAAATTGGAGTAATTCTTCTTCTATGATTGCCTTCAAAGGCGTGGATGTGGGATGTTTGCTTCGTAGGGTGGAGCGGCTGCGCATGTTTGAATTTCCGACTATTTTTGCGCGGAGGTTATTGCAGTTGTCCGAAGAGGTTTTCTGCTTTTGGAATGACGATTTTCCCGCGGCTTATGCTGACGAGTCCTTTGTCTGAGAGTTCGTGTAGCATCTTCGAGACGTTTAGCCTTGTTTCAAGTAACTCTTTGGCCAGTTGTTCCATTTTAATTTTCAGTGTTTTTTCTCCTGCAGGATGGGAGCAATGTTTAAGGACGAAGAGGGCAAAGCGTTTGTGGGGCGTTTCAGGCGTCTGGCGCCAGAGTAGGCGCGTTTTCTGCTGCACTTGGGTGGAGAGAAGGTTGAGAAAGTTGATTCTGAAAGTGGGGTAGAGGAACAGAAAGTCGCGAACGGCGTCTTTGTTGATGGAGAGATATTCAGTTTCCGCCTCCGCCCAATAGTTTCTGCTGTAATGGTTGGACAGCCCGAAAAGAGATTCGGGCTGTATGACTGTTTGGTGGATGAGTCGTTCGGAGAAGGAATAAGAATGGTCATCGCTTGTGTGTTCAGTGCGTACACTGCCCCTTAGGATGAATACGAGCCTGTTGCTGAGGGTGTCTTGCCTGGCAACCAATTGTGTTTCCCGCGCTTTGAAAAAGGAGAATTTGACTTTCTCAACTATTTCCATAAAATCGCTCCGGTTTGTTCCCTGGAAAAGCGGTAGCTGGAGTAGCTGCTCATAGAAGCTGGTTCGTAGTTCCATTTTGGTTTCTGTCTTTTTGTTGCGATTTGTGGCTGGGCAGTTGGTGTCGGGCAGGAGAGCGCACGTGGCTTTTAGGGCTCAGTTGTCTTGACAACGTGTTTTTTCAGTTTCTCACTCATCCAGACCTCATAATCGCCTTGGGCGTTTGTGTAAATGAAATGGGCGAGCATTTCGGGGTGTTTCCGGAGAATGCTTTTGGCGCGTTCCATTCCCATGACCATGAAGGCCGTGGCATAGGCATCGGCTTGGGCGCATGTGGGGGCGAATACTGTTGCTGAGAGTAAATCGTGTTGCACGGGATGGCCGGAGATGGGGTCGATTGTGTGGGCGTATCGTTTGCCGTTCTTCTCGTAGTAGCGGAGATAGTTGCCGCTCGTTGCCATTGCGATGTTGCTGATGGAAAGTGCCGTTTGGCTTTCGGCGTTCATGTCGGCCGTTGGACGGCTTATGCCGATTTTCCAGGGGCGTCCTTCGGGATGCATGCCTTTTACGACGACTTCGCCGCCAATCATGATCAAGTAGTTTTTGATGTTCAGACTGTCGAACAGGCTTGCTATGCAGTCGAGTGCGTAGCCTTTGGCAACGGAGCTGAAGTCGAGCATGGTTCGACGGTCGGCTTTTTTGAGCTTAGTGCCTTCCAACGTGACATTCTTGTAGCCTACAAATGTTTTGATGCTGTCGATTTTTTGCGCTGAAACGTCTTCTCCGTTTTTGAATCCGAAGCCCCAGGCGTTGACCAACGGTGCGACGGTTATGTCGTATGCGCCGTCCGTGTCTTCCGCTACATTTTGGGCGAGACGGAAAACGTTTCTGAACATGAGGTCGGTTGAATCGGATTCGCCTGAGTTGATTTTGCTGACAATGCTCTGCTTGTTGAACATGGAAAGGGATGAGTCCACCTCATTCAATTTTTCAAGAATGGCAGAATCCAGAGCTGTTTTGTATTCATATTCTATACTGAAGACAGTTCCGAAGATATTTCCTTCGCTGTGTTGCAACTTGTTTGTCTGATGATTTCTGATGACATAGATGGTGCCTACAACAAGAAAGATTAGAAAGATGAAATGGATGATGTTTTTTTTCTTCATCGTTTTATATGTCGAATATGATATTGAAAGTGCCCGATAGAGCGTGCGTGTCGTTTTGGCCGTAGCCTGGTACGTACCAGGGGCTGCCAATGATGGAGGTTTTGTCTTTCAGCCGAATCCTGTAACGGACGTTCCAGCCGAGACGGAAGATCTTCCATATTTTTGCCTCAAGGCCGAAAACTACTTCTGCCCAGTGCGTATTGCCGGACAGGCCCTTGTAGGCGAAAGGTAGGCGGTCTCCCCAAATAGGGTCAATGATGTCGGGGGCGTCTGTGCCATAATCAAATTTGGAGAATCCATATCTTAGGCCGCCCAAAATGCGTCCGCCGGCATGTATGTCGCGTGCGAAATTATAGTCGCAGCCAATGCGGAAAAAAGGGGCGTTGGTTTTGAAATGGATTTTTGTCGTTTCGTCCGTGTGGTTACAGGTGGAGAACCCAGCTTCAAAAATGGGGAAGTATTTGCCTTTCAGATTCAGTCTGAAAGCACCTTCGTATTGTCCGCGAGAAGACGTTGCTGCCATGATCACACCGACGAGGTCGCCAGAAACAGAGAATCCGGCAAACAGAGGGGCATTTTTTTGCAGCTGGAGCAAGCTGTCGGCCGTTGCGTCAAACTGGATGCCTCTTGTCGGCGCCTGTGGTTTGAGGCTGTCGGCCGTCACTGCGTTTTCTGGTTGGGCGGGTGGGGTGGTTGCCGTTGGGGTCGCAAAGGCGGCTGCACAATTACTGAGTAACCACAGAACGGAGATATATTTTAAGATTCTGAGCATTGTCGTAAGTCACGTTTTCTTTGATGATAGCTATGCTGTCGATGGCCAGTGGCATTGTCTTCATGGCATGGGTTGTCCATCTGACACTGTTCAGCTTATGAAACACCACAAGCGGACAATCGGCGGATTCGAAATGGGGTTGGCCATCGTGGAGGACGAAGATGGTGTCTGTTGCAAACTGACCTGCGGCGTTGGAGAAGCGCAGTAGAAGTGTATCCTCCTTTGCTGCATAGCGTAAGGGAAGTTTGAATGATGAAATCCCATTGGCCCTGTTGAGCAATGTGGTGTCTTTTGTTCCGCCTGTCTTTATTGTGAGTGTGTCGGAGATTTTCAGCGATGCTTTTGTTTCCGCATTGTATAATCCGCAATTCATGGTCACGACGTTCTCCAACGGGCAATCAACGTTGGTGCATGCCAGTAGACAAAGCGCGGACAGTGACGTGGAAAGAATGTGTTTGAGATGCATATATATTGTAAGTCGTTCGAGAAGTTGTTCTCAAAAGGGGTATCTTGGGCGTGGGATGCCGTCTTGTTTTATTTGTTTTTCCAAGGAAGCGAGGGCAGAATGTTGCGCTTGTGTCGCTTTTTTGCCCTGCTTTCTTGAAAAATTTTTGATTTAGGATGCTTTTTGAAGGCGTAATAAATTGAATGCTTGCGCTTTAGTTGTTATTGCCTGTATTGTTAGTATAGGCGAGCGACAAGCACTGAGTTTGATAGCTATAGCTTATTACCGTAATATTTTGGATATCTGAATTTTGATAGCTATCTTTTGTATAGTTAGTTTAAAATTCCTTCTCAATCTGATAGTTATTTCTTCCAGGGGCATTACGGCTTATCAATTCGCCCAAGAAACCTGCAACGAATAGTTGTGTTCCGAGAATCATCATTGTCAGTGCAATGTAGAAGTAGGGCGAGGAGGTGACCAGCGGGGCCTGAACGCCACTGCAGATGGCAACCAGTTTGATGGCACCAACAGTGATCACAGCCAAGAAGCCGAGGAAGAACATGATGGAACCGAGAAAGCCAAACACATGCATGGGTTTCAGGCCGAAGGTACCCATAAACCACAAGGAGAGGAGGTCAAGATATCCGTTGACAAAGCGGTTCAAACCACCGAATTTTGTTTTGCCGAATTTGCGAGCTTGGTGGTGGACAACCTTTTCTCCGATTTTGTTGAATCCTGCATTCTTTGCCAAATAGGGGATGTAGCGGTGCATCTCACCGTAGACTTCGATGTTTTTCACGACATCAATTCTGTAGGCCTTCAGGCCGCAGTTGAAGTCGTGCAGGTTTTTAATGCCGCTCACTTTTCGGGCGGTGGCGTTGAAGAGTTTGGTGGGGATAGTCTTCGACAGCGGGTCGTAACGTTTTTGCTTGTAACCAGAGACCAAGTCATATCCTTCTTCCGTGATCATCCTGTAAAGTTCCGGAATCTCGTCTGGAGAATCTTGCAAGTCTGCATCCATAGTGATGACAACATCGCCCTGCGCCATGCGGAAACCACAATAAAGGGCCGGGGATTTTCCGTAGTTTCTGCGGAATTTGATGGCGTGGATGCGCGAATCGTTTGCAGACAGATTTTCGATGACGTTCCATGAATGGTCTGTGCTGCCGTCGTTGACAAAGATGACTTCGAATGTGAAGCCGTGGCTTTCCATCACGCGTACGATCCAGGAATAGAGTTCGGGCAAGCTCTCTTCTTCATTGTAGAGAGGGACAACGACTGATATATTCAGATGCTTTTCATTTTCCATAGTTTGGCAGTTTTATCTTATATGGTGTTGTACGACTAATTTTCTTTTCCAAAGTTGGGACTTTTTCGGCAGATCAAGGCTATAATGGCCGAGATGACTGGATTTGTCATGAAACTCATGTAGATGACAGATGATGCGTAGCCAGCGGGAGAAATGCTTCTCATTGCGTCAATCATGTCGGAGACGCTGTTGGCGTTTAATGAATTCATAAGACCGCTCTGCTGCATGCTTCCGGCGTATTCAGGACTGGAAAGCAGGGATTCGTAGGCGTTGAAAATATAGCCATTGTCCCAGTAGGTCAGGTATAGGAAGACGAAGGCTGCGATCCATATTGAAGCGTAGAACCCAGTTGTGAAAACGAACAGAAATGCTCTTCCAAAGGTAAAGCCCTCTTCGGGGGTGGTTGTGCTCTTGCGGAATCTTGATGTGAGCAATGCCGCGATGACTGGCGAAGCGAGCGTGACAATGCTACTTAGAAGTGAAAGAGAGGTGATTTTCAAGGATACTCCCGTGGTTACTAAGGAGAGTATTCCCCATGCTCCTAAGGCTATGCCATATTGCATGGCGAAGGCATTAAGCTGCTTGAATTTGTTGGCTGACTGGTTCATAATTGAGTTGCCTGATTTATTGTATGTTTGTTTGAAGCGTCGTTTCGGGTGATAGTAAAATCTAATTGTTTCTTGCCATTTACAAGGGGCGTTCGAAAAAGCGGAGCCTCCTTGAATTGATGCAAAGTTAGCATAAGGCTCTTAAATGTCAAAATAATAAATTGAAAAGATGGGGCGCTGTCGAGCGTTTTGCAATGGGAAAATGGTATTTGTCGTGTTTGGTAAGAAAGAATGGGGCTCGAATCAATTGGTTATTGGTTAGGCGATGGCGTTTAAAATATGTTTCGTGTGATGGAGAGAGGCTCGTTTTGGAGATATTCTTCATTCTTCAAAACGTGTATTTCTGGTGCTGCATGCTAAGTATCTTATAATACTTTTTTTAGAATACTCCCCCCAAATACCTCATATTCCGTATGTGCAAATGGCAGCGGGAAATATCTACATAAACGTAATTAAAAAAACTGAGCATGGAAATTTTGCAAAAATTCTTGGTATATTCAAAAGTTATTAGCAAATTTGCGATAGCATAACAAAAAAATAACGACCATGGAAAGCAATATCCAGTCTGTAAGCGGACTTAAAAAAGCTGATTTTCAAAGAGAAATTAACGGAAAGAAGGTCGATTTGTTCTTCCTGCGCAACGCCAACGGCATGGAAGTGGCAATCACCAATTATGGAGGTTCCATTGTGGCTATAATGGTTCCAGATAAAAATGGTAAGTTTGAAAATGTCATTCAAGGTCATGATAACTTGGAAGACTGCGTCAATTCTCCCGAACCATTTTTGTCAACCTTGGTTGGACGCTATGGCAATCGTATTTGCAAAGGCAAGTTCACGCTCAACGGAAAGGAATATAACCTCGCTATCAATAACGGTCCTAACCATCTGCATGGCGGCCCTACTGGTTTCCATGCTCGCGTTTGGGATGCAGAACAGATTAATGACCGTACGCTCGTGTTGAGATATATTTCGGCATACTATGAAGAAGGATTCCCTGGCGAATTGTCGATGACGGTTATGTTTACTTTGAGCGATGATAATGAACTGAAAATTGATTACAAGGGAACAACAAACAAGAAAACGGTGGTGAACATGACAAGCCATGGTTTCTTCTCTTTGTCTGGAATTGGCAATCCGACGCCGACATGCGAGAATGTGGTTTGCCAAATTAATGCAGATTTCTATATTCCAATTGATGAAAACAGTATCCCAACAGGCGAAATCAGAAGCGTGAAGGGAACTCCGTTTGATTTTACAGAGCCGCATGCAGTGGGCGAACGTATTGATGCTGATGACGAACAGATTAGAAATGGAGCAGGTTATGACCACTGCTTCGTATTAAACAAGCGTGAGCCAGGTGAATTATCTTTCGCTGCAAAAATCGTTGAACCAGTGAGCGGACGTAGCATGGAGGTTTATACAACGGAACCGGGCGTGCAATTTTACTCAGACAACTGGGCTGATGGATATAAGGGACAGCATGGGGCAACATTCCCACGTCGCTCGGCTTTGTGTTTCGAAGCGCAACATTTCCCCGACAGCCCTAACAGACCGTATTTCCCTCCCGTTGTTTTGAAGCCGGGACAGGTCTATACACAGAAAACAATCTACAAATTTGGGGTTGAACAATAATCAATCATTTTTCACTAATAACAAAAATCATTTTAAAAACCATGAGTAATCAAAAGAAACAGTGGGGAGCTATCGTAATTATGATTGCACTCTTCGCTATGATTGCCTTTGTGACAAACTTGTGTACGCCAATGGCAACCATTATTAAGAATCAGGGTGAAATCTCCAATGTGCTTGCGCAAATTGGTAACTACGGTAACTTCGTTGCCTATCTTGTAATGGGTATTCCCGCTGGAATGCTTATCTCTAAATTTGGATACAAGAAAACAGCCTTGATTGGTCTCGTTGTGGGTATTGTTGGTATCTCTATCCAATGGTTTAGTGGTCAGCTTGACGTTGAAAAGAACCTCGGACTCGTATTCGGAGTGTACCTTATCGGCGCATTCATTGCAGGTTTCTGCATGTGCATCTTGAACTGCGTTGTTAATCCGATGCTTAATCTGCTCGGTGGCGGCGGTAACAAGGGTAACCAGCTGATTCAGATTGGTGGTGTGTTTAACTCAACTGCTGCCGTTTGCTGCTATATTTTGATGGGTGCTCTTATCTCAGATGCAACCAAAGCCAAGATTGCTGACGCTACGCCGGCATTGATGATTGCTTTGGCCATTTTCGTTGTTGCATTTGTCATTATTTTAAAGACCAAGATTGAAGAACCTGAGCAGGCTCCTGTAGAATTGGGCTTGATCAAGGGTGCCATGAGCTATCGTCATTTTGCACTTGGTGCTTTGGCCATTTTCTTGTACATGGGCATTGAAGTTGGTGTGCCTAACTTCGTTCAGCAGTATTTAAGTTCAGACAGCCAGGAAGTTTTGGATAAAAAGATTAAAATTGCTCAGGATTTCGAAAATAAATCATACGCCAACGCAGAGGCTGCTGCCTATGACTTTGTAGCTGTGACTACTGATATTGAAGCTGTTAAAGAAAAGAACGACTCTACAGAGGTCGCAAACTTGAATAAGGACCTCGTGAAGACAACTGAGAAATTTGAAAAGGGAGAAATTTCAAGCCAGAAGATTGCAAACACATTTGCAGGTCTTGGCATCCCTGCAGGTACTGTCGGTATGTTGGTAGCTGTTTACTGGTTCATGATGTTGATTGGCCGTTTTGTCGGTGCATCCATCGGTGGAAAGGTAAGTAGTCGCAAGATGATTACGACGGTGTCTTTGATTACTATTGCGCTTGTTCTCTTCGGAATCTTTGCTCCAAACTTTACGGATGCTATAGTTAGCTTCCCTGGCGTTGATTGGGGTAAGTTGGAACTTGTATGGCAGCCTGTTCCTGTCGGCATCTTTGCATTCCTTTTGATTGGCCTTTGCACCTCAGTTATGTGGGGTGGTATCTTTAATATGGCTGTTGAGGGTCTTGGTAAGTACACAGCTATTGCCAGTGGTATTTTTATGACCATGGTATTCGGTTGTGCAGTCATGATGTTCATCCAGGCTTCTGTTGCCGACGCCATCGGTTACATCAATAGCTTCTGGGTTGTCCTCTTCTGTGCAGCTTACTTGCTCTTCTACGCTTTGGTGGGAAGCCGCGTTAAGGAATCAAACAAATAATTTTGCAAGCGTTTGACGCAATTATATTTGAACGCAAAGCAGGTGGTTGAATTTTCAATCATCAAAATAGGAGTGATTCGATTAAGAAAATAATGTATAATAATTCCTTATAGATTTCAATCACCTGCTTTTGCTCTTTATTCTCTACCTAATTTTACAAACAAAAAAACTCTACTCCCATGAAATTGACTATTGAAGACGTTAGAAGTCGTTTCGTAGAACACTTCGATGGAACGACAGGTTCTGTATATGCATCACCGGGTCGCATTAATTTGATTGGTGAACACACCGACTATAATGGCGGTTTCGTATTTCCTGGTGCTGTAACTCAGGGTGTCATTGCAGAAATCAAGCCGAATGGTACGCGCAAGGTTCGCGCTTATTCGATAGACTTGAAAGACTATGTTGAATTCAGTCTGGATGATGAGAATGGCCCTACCGCTACACACTTCCGCTTCATTTATGGCGTGTGCCGCGAAATGATGAAGTTGGGTGTTCCTGTTGAAGGTTTTAATACGGCTTTTGCTGGTGACGTGCCTCTTGGTGCAGGTATGTCTTCTTCTGCTGCATTGGAAAGTACTTATGCTTTTGCTATTAACGACTTGTTTGCTGATAACAAAATTGATAAGTTTACGTTGGCAAAGGTGGGTCAGGCTACTGAGCACAATTATATTGGTTGCAACTGTGGCATCATGGACCAGTTTGCTTCTGTCTTCGGAAAGGCTGGTAGTTTGATGCGTCTTGACTGCCGCTCTTTGGAGTTTAAGTATTTCCCATTTGATCCGAAGGGTTACAAACTCGTTTTGTTGAACTCTCAGGTGAAGCATGAATTAGCTTCTTCAGCATACAACGACAGAAGAAAGAGCTGCGAAAATGTTGTTGCTGCAATCAAGAAACATCATCCTGAAGTTGACTCTTTGCGTGATGCAACTTATGACATGCTTGACGAAGTTCGTCCAGAAGTCAGTGAAGAGGATGCATTGCGTGCCAAATATGTGATCGGCGAAAAGTATCGCGTTCTTGAAGTATGCGTTGCTTTGGAAGAAGGCGATTACGAAGAAGTTGGTAAGAAAATGTATGAAACCCATTATGGCCTCAGCAAGGAATATGAGGTTTCATGTCCTGAACTCGACTTCTTGAATGATGTTGCCCATAGCTGCGGTGTTACTGGTTCCAGAATCATGGGTGGTGGCTTCGGCGGTTGCACCATCAATCTTGTAAGCGATGATTTGTATGACAACTTCATTGCTACTGCCAAGAAGGCATATAAAGAGAAGTTTGGCAAGGAGCCAATTGTCATCGATGTCGTTATTGGTGATGGCTCACGCAAATTGTGCTAACATATTAGAAATGTACTGATAGAAATGAGAGATTGTTGAAAAACTTTCTCTCATTTTTATTATTGGTAGTAGCGAAGGATTATGCTGAGTCATGTTTAAGTAAGTAGCTTTCCAGCTATTACCCTAAATCGGTTCCTAAGAAATATTGACTTGTAAATATATGTGGCATGAATGATTATCAGGTCCCAGTGTTATTGTTGACTGGATATTTAGGAAGTGGGAAGACCACTTTGTTGAACAGAATACTGACAAATAAACGTAATATAAAATTTGCTGTTATCGTAAATGATATAGGTGAAATCAACATCGATGCAAAACTGATAGCACAGGGAGGTGTTGTTGGCGAAGGAGACGATAGTTTGGTGCCCTTGCAAAATGGTTGTATCTGTTGCACTTTGAAATTAGACCTTGTTCAACAATTAAACGAGATTGTAAGTCAAAGGCGGTTTGATTATATTGTTATAGAGGCAAGTGGTATTTGCGAACCAGATCCTATTGCGCAAACGATTGTTTCCTATCCGCAATTGTATCCGAACCTTGTTAAAAATGGTGTGGCACGGCTTGACTCAATTGTCACGGTCGTTGATGCTTTGAGACTACGTGATGAATTTTCATGTGGTAATGATTTATCTCATCGCGTTCCAAAAGAAGAGGATTTGGCAAGTCTTGTCATTCAGCAAATAGAGTTCTGTAATACTATCCTATTAAACAAAGCTTCAGAAATTTCAAAGTTGGAACTTGAAAATGTGGAGAGAGTCATAAGGGAAATTCAGCCTTGTGCAAGAATTGTTACCTGTGATTTTTGTGATGTAGATCTGGATATTCTTCTCAACGTCAATGCGTTTGATATGGAAAAAGTCGCAACGTCTGCACAATGGTTCAGGAAGATGGAGGAGCACATTGAAGATTCAGATTTAGAACACCCGGAGCACCACCATCACAATGAACACGGTTGCTGCTCTCATTCATCACATGAGCATTGTTCTTCAGCTGGACATCGTCATGGAATAGAAAACGATGAGGTAGGGGAAGCCTTGGAATATGGTATCAGTACTTTTGTTTATCAGCGCAGAAGACCGTTTAATATGGTGGAATTTGACCAATTTATAGCAAGATTTTATCCTAAGAATGTCATCCGTAGCAAGGGATTGTGTTATTTTAGTACAGAACGAGATATGTGTTATTTGTTTGAGCAGGCAGGTAAACAGGTGTCTCTAACACAGGCTGGACAATGGTATGCAACCATGCCCCAAGAGGAATTTGACAATTTCAAAAAGGAGAATCCCTCCATAATGAACGATTGGGACGATACATATGGCGATCGTATGCAGAAAATTGTTTTCATCGGCCAAAATATGAATCGTGCTGCAATTGAAAAACTCCTTGATGATTGTCTGGAGTCCAAGTAAATGAGATAGTCCTTATGACAATTTCGAGCTGCTTCTCAAATCTTGTTCTGGTGAATAGATTGAGAAGCAGCTCGAATATGTTTTTGTAAGATTTTGTGGAATACAGAAACGGATATAAATATGCTCTTATAAATAATAATCCTTGGTGAGTTCCGTATACTCTGGTGTTCTGTCATTATTCTCATCATTTATTGTCAGCTGAGAGAAAACAGACATAGTTGCATTGATTCTGTTGATATAGTGCATCATAGTCCTTTTAGGTAGTCCGCCTTTCTTGGTAATGATGTCAGTTCTTCTAACCAGAGATAATTTTTTAAGCGTGCACAAATCACCAAAACGTTTTGCGTTTTGTGTTGGAAGTATTATTTGAAATGATGCACCAGGTCTCATCAATTCTATGCTTTTGGATATCAAGTCTTCAAAATGAAGGGAAGAAGCGTGTCTGGCCAGTGAGCGTTTCATGTTGGGCGACAAGGTGTCTTCAACAAAGAAAGGAGGGTTGCTGATGATAGTGTCAAACCCCGTGGTATCTTCATATTTCAGAATATCTGCTCGCTTTATGGTTATGCACTTTGAGAAAGGCGAAGCTTCGGCATTTTCGCTTGCCTGTTCAGCAGCATTTGAATCTATGTCAATACCAACAACCTCAGCATTGCTCCTTTGGGCAACCATCAAGGCTATCAATCCAGTTCCACATCCTATATCCAATATTCTTTTTGAATTTTCCACGTCTGCCCATGCCCCAAGTAAAACGCCGTCGGTTCCGACTTTCATGGCGCAACGGTCATGGTAAACCCGAAATTGTTTGAACTCAAAGTAGTCCATATTTTAAGAAAGTTTTCGAGGCTGGAAACCTGTCAGGTGTGATCTGACTACAAATGGAAATATGAATCGTTTGACTTAATCCTCAATCAGTCCTTGTGTTTTCCACTCTGTAAGCAAATTATTTGCATCCGTCAAAGCCTCGTCTTCCGTTACGTCATATTCGTCCAAGAGAAGCTTTGCCATAGCATTTGCATCAAAACTCTGCATTTTGCTGATAGCCTCCCAAATGTATGCAGCACTCTCATTGAGAGAGATAAGCTTGCTGAAATTCATGTTTTCTAAGCCTTCGGCGATAATTACTTTTTCGCCACAGATATCTCTAAGCTGGAATCCTTTGTTTATCTTCATAATATATATAATTATTCTTTAATGTACAGACCAGTGTACTGAAGAGAAGAGGATATTGCAAACGAAAGCCTTTCGTGTCCTCTCTTTGCGGTTGATATTTCTGACAGTTACTTGCTATTCTTGAAAATGGTATGTCTAAATAGGAACAAGAAACATCTTCTCAGAAAAGAATTTCGTGGCCATAGGAAACTGTAGATTCTCCATTTCAAGGAGGACGTTGAAATTTCCTTGTTGCCGATTTGAAATGCTTTTGCAATGCCAATAACGTCACAATGCTTGCATGTTTCAGTTCCATATACATTGCCGTCTCCGCGTAAAACAAATAATTTGTCATTCTTCTTTACGACTCTGTGAAGAACGTAAACCTGTTTTGAGACTTCGGCCAAAACAACATCTCCGATTTTTATTTCGCATGGCTTGACAGGTCCAATAACAACACAATCTCTGTCGTTTTCTAAAAATGGGCGCATACTGTATCCCCTGACACGAAAGGTTGTTGTTTTCCCCTCGTCAATGCACGACTTAATCATCGGGATAAACACCTTGTTTTCAATTTCTTTTGTCGCTATTTTAAGTGTAGACATATAGTAGATGGAAAACCTTGTTTCCTATTGAAAGGTATTATCGGTGGCAGATGTCCGCGCAATCGTTTTATAACACAACTGTGCTGCTTCTTTATCAGCTCTGCAGCGTAAAAAGTAAACAGGAACTTGCTTGACTACGTTTGAAATATTGGACAAGATAGCATCGTATGATTTTTTGTCCCAAATCATAGTGGAGCACGAAGAAAGTATTGAAGCAAAAGCCTTTATCTTCGGCTCCTCCTGTATTTCATTCTGAGGATGTTGTTGTAAACGTACAAATGCCCCTACTGGGAGTGATTTGTTGCGATAACAAGGCGTTTTGCCGCTCCAAGGTGTTCCGTAAACGATTATACGGCCATCAGGGTAAGAACGAACAGCAGGGTTGTCATCATTCAATAATTCGCTGTTTGCTATATATTTCAACCACAGTGAAGAGTGTGTACTCTTGCCTGTCCCGCTCTTTCCAAGGAAAAGATAGGCGAAGCCTTTATTTTCGGTGACAGAAGCATGCATTAGCAAAATCCCATATTTTGCAGCAGAAAAAGCAAAAGCAACCATTATGGCATTTCCAAGTCCAAAGCGTTGCATGGATTCATCACCAAATAGCGTTGCTTTGCATTTTGAAAAATCAGCATTGGCTCGAAGAGCACATGCAGGCTCTCTTTGCAAGTTTGATATTAATATTTTGTACTCACCATTAGAGTCCTTGGAGATGATATAAAAACTATCTCCACAATCGAAATCGCCCACAAATTCATTTTCGCTTGAGTATGTTTCGCAATCATTCCCCACAATCATGTTCATGATTCGTTCGTCATTGCTTAACGACTTTACGAAAAAGGGAGCATAGCTCGGCAATAGATAACGCGCGTCAGGAATGTCGGTGAAATTGAGGGTGAATCCCACATCTGCAACGCAAAACGACAAGGTGCTCATTTTATTCACTGTTGTTTTGTATTTGTTGTTGGCTTGAATTGAAACTCACTCTGACCTACATGCCCAACCTTGACAGATTTATTTTTTGACAGGTTTTTGGTGATGGCAATGAATTTCTTTTCAAGAGCATGTTTGTTGTTGGAGACGTAAACAGCACAAGTGAAATGCTTGTTATATTTGTGTTTCAGCGCCTGTTCAAATTCATGAGAATATTGGCTTTGCATTTCTGCTAATCCCGTCTTCCTGTTGATAATTACTCCCTGGATTGGTTGAATCTCTGAGAGGTAAACAACGCTGTCTCCCAAACAAGTGGCATATCCAAATATATATCCCTCTTTTTCTTCGGTGATATTTCTTGCCTGTATTGCATTTGGCGAAATAACGGCGAGAAGGAAAAAGAGAAGAGCGATTCTAAGATAACGCTTCATGTTAAAGTGTAAGGTGAAGTTTTTTATAAGACTAAGGAACTGCAAATGGAAACGCAACATTTTAATAGATTATATTGCATATTCTTTTTGCAGCTCCTTAGCATCGTTTACAGTGATGTGATAATATAGTAATGGTAAAAAGTAACTTGAACAATTTCAGAGAAATAAGGAGCTATATACTTATACCCTCTCAAAATAGTTCAACCTATTATTCCCCAATTACTTATACTCTCATCTGTTACGCAGGAATTTTTATTTTTCGCTTGCGGCCTTGTTGGCTGCTTCAATCATGGCCTTGCTTGGCAGAATGTAGACTTCGACACGGCGATTCTGCTCTTTTCCTGCAGGCGTGCTGTTTGAACTGATTGGGTTTTCCTCTCCCAAACCGCTCAGTTCGCGAATTTGTGAGGATGTGACACCATTCAGGAGCAAGAAATCTCTAACGGAGCTTGCACGCATCAGAGAGAGTTGCTTGTTCTTTTCTTTGCTTTCTGCAGCTGTTGAGCCTCTCCAAGGATCATTGTCCGTGTATCCGTAGATGCAAAGATCCATGTCGCTGTCCAACCCCTTGGCAAATGTAGCCAAGTCGTTTTTGGCACTTGAGTTGAGGACATATTTTCCTGTTGCAAAAAGGATTCCCGAAGGGAAGGTTGCCTTTACATACGAAATGCCATCATTTCCTTCAATGATTTCAGCTTTTGCGTTAGCAGCTTCAGCGGCTTTCTTCGCTTTATCCATTTTGTTGCCAATAATGACACCAGCACCGGCGCCCAAAGTTGTACCGATGGCAGCACCGATGGCAGCTCCCTTACCGCCCCCAGCGAGTTGGCCGATAAGTGCTCCAAGTGCGCCGCCGCCACCGCCGCCAATAAGGCCGCCTTTGGCAGTGTTTGACATCGAGCAACCGCTTAAAAGCATGGCAGCACAGAGTGCGCCAATTGAAAATTTCATACCTTTCATAGATTCAATATTTTTGAAGTTATGCGTAATCAGTTATACTGTCAACAATGAATTGGAGCGCCAAACAGCCCCTGTAATTCATATTATAACGGCAAAGGTACAAATTAATTTTATTTTTATCCGAAATATTTCCTTGAACCTGCGAATATTACATATTAAATCCCGCATTTGGAGTGTGCAGTTGAGTGGGGAATGAAAAAAATATTATTTGCTTTGTTGGGCAAAAAAAAATATATATATTTGCAGCAAGCATCAAAGTATACTATAAGCCAGTAGGCAGGTCGTAGTGTACTTGGTCGTAACAGGTGTCCTATAAATTACTATTAATAAGTTGCGTATGAAACAAAAATACTATACAATTATATTTATAGCCTTGCAGGTGTTGTTCATGTCAAGCGTGAGCGCTGCGCCATGTACAACCGTTGGTTCTTTTCCCATGGATGAAGTGTCGTTGGAAAAAGAGATAAGCATCAAAGTGTCAGGCAATGAAGTGAGAATATTGAATGCGTCTGGGAAAAAATTGGAAATTTATAGTGTTACAGGCAAGCGCATTTCAATTACATCGATAGACTCCAACGACAAAACCATAACATTGCCGACGGGGATGCGCGGAATCTATATACTCAAAGTTGATACGGTTACGAAACCGATTTCATTTAAATGAAAACCTTAATGGACATTCACTTACGTTATTTCTTTAACAAGGATTGCATAAGTGAATGTTTTTGAACATGTAAAACATAAAAAATCGAACCATGAACGAACGATTATTACCATCTGAACTCATAATAAACCCAGATGGAAGCTGTTTCCATCTTCATTTGCGTCCAGAACAGATTGCTGAAAAGATTATATTGGTGGGAGATCCGGGGCGCGTTGCCGTTGTTGCTTCACACTTTAGTGAAGTTGAGTGCGAAGTCTCTAATCGAGAATTTAAAACAGTTACAGGCACCTACAAAGGAAAAAGGTTATCCGTTATTTCAACGGGAATCGGATGCGACAATATAGATATTGTCATTAACGAAATAGATGCCTTGGCTAATATTGATTTTGAGACAAGGCAAATAAAGCCAGTCATTCGCTCTTTGGAAATAGTACGAATCGGTACATGTGGTGGCTTGCAGCCAGAAACTCCGGAGGGAACCTTTGTGGCCAGCGTCAAGAGTATTGGCTTCGATGGATTGTTGAATTTTTACGCTGGACGAGATGAGGTCTGCGATTTGCCTTTGGAACGGGAGTTCTTAAAAGCAATGCAGTGGACTGGCAACCAATGTATCGCACACCCTTATGTGGCCGCTGCTAGTGAGGAACTCGTAGAGAGAATTGCGAAAGATGATATGGTGAGAGGCATAACAATTGCGTGTGGCGGATTTTACGGACCTCAAGGCCGAAAATTGCGTGTGCCTTTGGCAGACCCGAAACAAAATGAAAAAATCGAGCGATTTGAGTTCGATGGCATGAAGATAACCAATTTCGAGATGGAAAGCAGTGCTGTTGCTGGACTGAGCCTTTTGATGGGACATAAAGCGCTAACATGCTGTATGGTTATAGCCAATCGTGTGGCTGGAAAAGCAAATGTCAATTACAAAGAATCAATAGATACCTTAATCACCAAAGTATTGGATAGAATCTAAGGTGTTCTGAATTTTGGAATTTCCCTTTTACAGTTAATTGTAAGTAGACAAAAACAATAGGACATGAAATTTGGGAATTGTGTGATAAATTCGGCGTTTTGAAACTCGAAGATATCACACAATTGGCGTACAATATAAAAAATAGGCAATCATAGAATAAGACTAATTTATTTCTGCTAAATTTGCAGTAAGTAACAAACCGAATAAATCTTATGAATTTGGATATTTTGACCGCAGTATCTCCAATCGACGGAAGATACAGAAATAAGACAGAATTATTGGCTCCGTATTTTTCAGAATACGCATTGATGAAATATCGCATCAGAGTCGAAGTGGAGTATTTCATCACATTGTGTGAATTGCCATTGCCCCAATTGGAAGGCCTTGATCATGCAAAGTTTCCCCAGTTGAGAGGAATCTATGAAAACTTCTCTGAAGAAGATGCTGCCCGTGTGAAAGCAATCGAAAGCGTAACGAACCACGACGTGAAAGCCATTGAGTATTTCATAAAAGAAAAGCTTGATGCTTTCGGCGGATATGAGTCATACAAAGAGTTTGTACACTTTGGACTTACGTCGCAGGACATTAACAACACTTCCTTCCCCATGATGCTGAAGGATGCCCTCAATGATGTCTATATCGTATGGGTAAAAAAACTCATCGAGCAGCTTAACGCTTATGCAGAAGAATGGAAGGATGTGCCCATGTTGGCCAAAACGCATGGCCAGCCTGCATCGCCGACACGTTTGGGCAAGGAAATCAAAGTCTTTGCATATAGACTTGAGCAGCAATTGTCTTCACTGGAAAATTGTGTAATCACTGCAAAATTCGGTGGTGCAACGGGAAACTACAATGCCCACCATGTTGCTTATCCAGCATACGATTGGAAGAAATTCGGCGATAAATTTGTGGAAGAGAAATTGGGACTTCAGCGGGAAGCCTACACGACGCAGATCAGTAATTATGATAATTTGTCTGCTGTGTTTGATGCCATGAAGCGAATCCAGACAATCGTCATCGATATGGACAGAGATTTTTGGCAGTATGTCTCGATGGAATATTTCAAACAGCGGATCAAGGAAGGAGAAGTCGGGTCAAGCGCCATGCCGCATAAGGTGAATCCCATTGACTTTGAGAATTCAGAAGGAAACCTGGGACTTTCCAACGCCATATTGGAACATTTGAGCCGGAAATTGCCAATCAGCCGTTTGCAGCGTGACCTGACAGATAGTACGGTGATTCGTAATATCGGCGTTCCTATGGGACATGCGGTAATTGCCTTCCAGAGTTCCTTGAAGGGTTTGGGCAAACTGTTGCTCCACCAGGAAAGTTTGGAAAAAGACCTTGACAATTGTTGGGCAGTCGTTGCGGAAGCCATACAGACAATCTTGCGCCGTGAAGCATATCCGCATCCTTATGAAGCATTGAAGGCTTTGACACGCACTAACTCCGCAATAACGGAAGAAAGCATCCGCCATTTTATAGACGGACTTGATGTTAGCGAAAATGTTAAGAATGAATTAAGGGCCATCACCCCACATAATTACACAGGAATCTGAGAATCCAAACATATATATAACAGAGCCGTGAGGTTCATAAATTAAAACGAAGCACTATGAGTGATGATTTTTTTGAAAACAGAATGGGTCAGCGTAATGAAGAAGAAAACCGAGATGGCAACTCTTTTTCAGCAGACAAAGAAAATTTTGTAGGACAACGCACCCAGCGCCGTGAACGGATAAGCTATTCCGGCGGAACGTATGACAAGTCGCGTTATAACAACGGGTACAGCAAAAGTTACGGAGAACGTCGTAATAATAACTATGGCCAACGCCGGAATTCCGACGGACGTAATGCCTATCCTTCACAGCGTGGAAACAGCAGATACGGAAACTACGAAGGCTCTGGCAACTATCAAGGCTATAATGGCGAAGGAAGATATAATAATGAAAGCGAGAATGCCTATAATGCGCGTCCTTACCGTCCGAAATACCCCAACAACAATCGGATAAATAATTCAGATGGATATGGTTCGCAGGGCCGAAACGGCAGTTACGGTGAAAACCGCTACAACAAAACGCCATATTATGGAGAATCCCATAGAAGCAACTATGGCCAAGCTTCAGATGGTGCACGTTATGGCAATAAGCCGTCATACGGCGGGAGAGAGCAGCGCAGCGGCTTTTCTCCAAACAACGGACAGCCACGAGGCGGATACGGTATGAATGGCTATTCACCAAGACGTAACTTCAATTCCGGTTATAATCCGCATGCAAAATATAGCCAAAAAAAGCGTCTGGAATACAAAGAAAAAAATATTGATCCCAACGAACCGCTCCGTCTGAACAAATACCTGGCCAACGCAGGCGTTTGCTCTCGCCGTGATGCAGACAAATTCATCGCTTCAGGTGTCGTTTCTGTAAACGGACAGGTCGTAACGGAATTGGGAACAAAAGTGCTTCGTTCCGATGTTGTTCTTTTCCACGATCAGCAGGTGAAAATGGAAAAGAAGATATATGTCCTTCTCAACAAGCCGAAAGGTTATGTAACGACAAGCGATGATCCTCAGAATCGCAAGACCGTTATGGACCTCGTGAAGAATGCTTGTCCAGAACGCATTTATCCTGTCGGCCGCTTGGACCGTAACACGACTGGCGTCCTGCTCTTCACCAACGACGGAGAATTGGCATCAAAACTGACGCATCCCAAATTCATGAAGAAAAAAATCTATCATGTTTATACGGATAAAAATGTGACAGCCGCCGACATCCAGCAAATAGCCGATGGCATCACCTTGGAAGACGGCGACATCAAAGCCGATGCCATAGAGTATGCAAGCCCGACAGACAAAAAGCAGATCGGCATTGAAATACATTCAGGCAAGAACAGAATCGTTCGTCGCATCTTCGAACATCTTGGATACCATGTGACGAAGCTCGATAGAGTATATTTCGCTGGGCTCACGAAAAAGAACGTGAAGCGAGGTGACTGGCGCTATCTGACAGAAAAAGAGGTAGACATGCTCCGTATGGGTGCATTCGAATAAAAAAGGCAGTGGTCAATAATCCATGTATGGCATGGTTTGCCGTGTCATACATGGATACGATATACAAAAATCAATGAAAAGGACAAAAATTATCGATGCTTTATCAAGTGAAGATTATGGAGCATCCATTATTGTAAAAGGTTGGGTTCGTACTCGTCGCGGAAGCAAGTCAGTAAACTTCATCGCCCTCAATGACGGTTCAACGATAAACAACATCCAGGTCGTTGCCGATGTTGAGAACTTTGATTCTGAAATCATCAAGCAAATCACAACAGGAGCCTGCTTGAGCGTTGAAGGAATTTTGGTCAAGAGCCAGGGAAGCGGACAGAACGTTGAAATCCAGGCAAAGCAGATTGAAATCTTGGGTGTCTGCGGTGGCGACTATCCGATGCAGAAAAAAGGCCAGAGTTTTGAATATATGCGCCAATATGCCCACCTGCGTTTGCGCACGAACACCTTTGGCGCCGTGTTCAGAATCCGACACAATATGGCAATGGCCATACATCGTTATTTCCATGAACACGGATTCTTCTACTTCAATACCCCCATTATCACGGCAAGCGACTGCGAAGGTGCAGGCCAGATGTTCCAGGTGACGACAAAGAACCTATACGACCTGAAGAAGGACGACGAAGGAAAAATTGACTATAGCGATGATTTCTTCGGAAAGACAACCTCCTTGACCGTGAGTGGCCAGTTGGAAGGAGAATTGGGTGCAACAGCCCTTGGAGCAATCTATACGTTTGGCCCTACTTTCCGCGCAGAAAATTCAAATACGCCGAGACATTTGGCAGAATTTTGGATGATCGAACCAGAAGTCGCCTTCAATGACATAACGGACAATATGGACTTGGCCGAAGATTTCATCAAGTATTGCGTTCGTTGGGCGCTTGAAAATTGCAAGGACGATTTGGCCTTCCTAAACAAGATGATAGACAAAACACTCCTCGACCGTCTGTCCTTTGTTGTCAATCATGATTTTGTTCGTTTGACATACACAGAGGGTATAAAGATATTGGAGCAGGCCGTTGCCGACGGACACAAGTTTGAATTCCCCGTATATTGGGGAGTCGACCTCGCCAGCGAACACGAGCGGTTCTTGGTTGAAGAGCATTTCAAGAAGCCAGTGATTCTGACGGACTATCCCAAGGAAATCAAGGCCTTCTATATGAAAATGAACGATGACGGGAAAACCGTTCGCGCTATGGACGTTTTGTTCCCGCAGATCGGAGAAATCATCGGTGGTTCGGAACGCGAGGAAAGCTATGACAAACTGATGGGTAGAATCAAGGAGCTCGACATACCGATGAAAGACATGTGGTGGTATCTTGACACAAGAAAATTCGGAAGCTGTCCTCATAGCGGTTTTGGTCTCGGATTTGAACGCCTGATATTGTTTGTCACGGGCATGCAGAATATCCGCGATGTCATCCCGTTCCCGAGAACGCCAAAATCTGCGGAGTTCTAATAGACACAAAGATACGCGTACGGGTCCTCCCCGATAGAAAAAAAGACTTTCAGACTGTATCTCAAAAATACAATCTGTTGGTCTTTTTTCATCTTACAAAAATCCTGTGACAGAAAGAGAAAATCATAAGTAGCCCCCTCCTGCGGATAGGGTGTTTAAATTCGAGCATGAAAAAAATCTACTTTAATAAGGCAATGCGCCATGCCTTGTTCCATTTCATTTTCATCATATTCGTAATATTGGGGGGACGGTGGCTATACAAACACATCATATCCGAGCAAACAACGGCCCTTTGCATTTCAGAAAAACGGAAACAGGAAATAGAACGCTTTGGCGACAAAGTCAATAAAGACAGCATCGTTGGTAGGCATAAAAACAGTGCGGTCTTCTCTCCAGAGGAATATCAATTGTTTTGTTTCGACCCCAACACCGCCGACTCCTTGTCCCTGTTAAAGCTGGGGATCAAAGAATGGCAGATCAGAAATCTCATGAAATACCGGAGAAAAGGAGGACGATGGAAAACGGCCGATGATTTTTCGCGTTTGTACGGACTCAGTGAGAAAGATTTCCAACGGCTTAAACCATATATAACAATACAACCTGTTAAAGCTGATGCGGAAAAAGCGGTTCGCCAGGCCGTACACGACAGTCTGGTGCGCAGATACATCCAGAAATACCCGGAAGGAACCGTTGTGGACATAAATGATTCAGACACCAATATGCTGAAAAAGATTCCAGGCATAGGTAGCTATTATGCCAGTAAAATCTGTAAGTACAGAGAGCAGTTGGGCGGTTTTGTCTCCACGCGCCAGATTAGTGAGATAGAAGGATTGCCAAAAGACGTGGCCCGTTGGTTTTCTGTCACAGAAACGCCCACCATCCGCAAAACGAACGTCAACAAAGCCAGCTTTAAAGAACTGGTCCGCCATCCTTACCTCAGTTTCGAACAAGTTAAAGTGATATTCACATACAGAAGAAAATATGGGGACCTTCATAGTTGGCAAGACCTCAGACTCAACGATAACTTTCCGCCTGCTGCAGTGGAAAAACTTGTGCCGTATTTCGTTTTTTGAATAACGGCCGTTTTTTAAAAAACATTAAAAATATAATGAACGTGCAAGACAACCTTTTTGAAAAGCCACTGATTGATTATATAACAGTGGCTGTGGAATATTGCAAAACCCTAGAAAGCTGCCAAGGACAAGACCGGAAGGATTTTGTTGAAGTCATGAGAAAACTGCTGCCCATGATGTATTTGAAATTCTCCCTTCTTCCCGAATATGAGGAATTTCCCGGCTTCAACGAGCCGCACGTGACGGAAGAAGACTACGATTTCATCCGCTACAACATTGCGAAGACCATGGGAGAGCAAGATGATTTCCTCGACGTTTTCGTTGAAGACTTCAAATATTCAGACCAGCCCGTGTTATGCACGTTGAGCGAAAATCTTTCCGACATCTACCAGTGCCAACGCGATTTCATTGAAATCGTCAGAGGCGGACACGATGAAGCCCTCCGTGTCTCCTTACACGAACTCCAGGAACAATTCCGATGCAGCTGGGGGATGAAATGCCTCAATTCATTGCGGGCCCTCCACGACGTATGTTTCTCCATCCACAACGACTGATTGCAGACCATGACCGAAATAGCAACACAAAGAAAATCCTACCCAGAAAACATTCCCTTGTTCGTCAAGACAAACAAGCAATTCATTAGCGGCCTGCCCCGTTTCATGTACACTGGCCCGATACAGACCATCATCGGGGTAGACACAGCAGAACGTGCAGTGTCCGTTCTGCGCAAAAGCAGACTCTTGGGGATAGACACAGAAACTCGTCCATCCTTCCGCAAGGGCGAAAGTCATAAAGTCGCCCTGTTGCAAATCTCAACCGAGGAACTCTGTTTCCTGTTCCGGTTAAACCGAATCGGCTTTCCGCAATGTCTCATAGATTTGCTTTCAGATGAAAGCATCCTGAAAGTGGGCCTTTCCCTGAAAGACGACTTCCACATGCTGCGTGCGCGTCATCCCTTCTCCCCGAAGGGGTTCATCGACTTGCAGGACTTCGTGAAGGAAATGGGCATAGAAGACATGAGCCTTCAAAAACTCTACGCCAACATCTTCCACATGCGCATATCAAAAAATGCCCGTTTGTCAAACTGGGAAGCAAGCGATTTGACAGAGCAACAGCAACGCTATGCAGCAACAGACGCTTACGCCTGTTTGAAACTCTATGACAGGTTGTGCAGTCTGAAAGAAAAAGGAAATTACATCTTGGAGGAATCGGCTTCAGAGAAGACGGATTAAAAAGGAATGCGGCAGGGTAGGAGCGGGTCTCCGAATCCCGTTTCAGTTTTTCATGACCTGCTGATGCCCTCCTAAAAATCCATACCTGTTGTCGAACTGCGGCCGAAGGTAATGCGCACTGCGGCCGAAAGTAGCGCGTATTGCGGCCGCGATGCGATAACTTGTTAAAGGTTGCAGGAATTGGGGTGCAATCAATCCCCTTGCTCAATCCCCTTCATCCTATATTGCCCTTTTCCTTTTGTAAATGCTCCCCAGCTAATGGCATGATGCGGGCAGCTATGGTAGCAGGCAAGACACATTGTGCAATTCGCTCCCCATTGGGGTGTTGCGGGAGCATTCGTGTGCTTCTGAAGGGATATGTTTGCCAATGGGCACGATTCCACGCATCGTTTGCATCCCGTGCAAACAGAGGCATCGGCATGGAATCTTTTAGGTGAGGACAAAAAGGCATTAAACAACGGCCTCAATATGTGGCTCTTGATGTTGGGGAATTTCCCAACGTTGACATCGAAAACGCCTGTTTGGCGCTTTTGTATCTGGCGGGCGATGTGTGCTGTTTTCAGGGCTGCATCGCCGATTTTCTTCTTCGCCACGGATTCTTTGTCCACGTCAAATCCGGGGATTGAAATGTAAGTGTTGGGCATCTGTATGCTCCAAAAGGCATCGACGTGCAGGTCGTACCTTTCCTTTAATGTGTTTTTGAAGGAAACGGGCGTTTTCCCTGTGTCGTCTCCACAGGTTAAGGCCAAGAAGACGTAGGGCTTCCCGTGAGAGAGCGTCTGGCCTCGGGCGGCGGTTGGTTTAGGGGGGGCGGCTGCGCTGGGCAACGCGTTCTGACGCGCAGACTGGGAAGGGCTTGCGGCGGGGGCGTGTGTTTGCGTTTTGGGCATGAAGAGCCGAAAATAGTGTTTCAGAAAATCCTCGACAACGCGGGGCATTCCCCATGCGTACACGGGGAACACAAAGCCAACGACCCCAGCTGGGGCGTCGGGGGAGACGTAGGGTGGGGCTGTGTGGGAAGATGCCATCTCAACAAGCGGTTCGTTTAGGCGTTTGGCGAGTTCCCTGGCAACGGCAAGACTGTTGCCTGTTCCGGAAAAATAAAAAATCATGGTTTGTCGTGAGTCGGTGGGGGCGGTGTGTCGGGGATGGGCTATCCCAATTGATGCTGGAAAACCTGGCAATCTTCGAAAACCCTTTCGGCGCATTCTGGCTTCTCCTTGAATATGCCATAAAGGACGCTACCGCTCCCGCTCATGGAGGCATATAAGGCCCCCATGTCGTAGAGGGTCTGCTTGATGGCGGCAAGTTGGGGATGGAGGATGAAGAGGTGTTTCTCAAAATCGTTGGTGATCTGCCCTTTCCATGTTTCGACGGGCTGCCTTATTAAATCGAGAATCCTGCGGGAAGGGAGCTGCGGCGTTATCCCGCTGTAGGCTTCGCGCGTTGGGATGGCCACGGAGGGTTTAACAAGCGTGATGTTATAGCCTTTCAATGAGAGGGTTATCGGTTGCAGCCTGTCGCCGATCCCCGTGGCATACGAACAGGTGTTTTTTATAAAAAACGCGCAGTCGGCGCCATAGGCTGCAATGCGCCTTTCCATGTCTGCGGTGGAAAGATGGAGTTCGAACATCTCGTTTAGCGTCTTCATCATGAACGCGGCATCGCTGCTGCCTCCGCCCAGTCCTGCTCCCGTCGGTATTTTCTTTTGCAGATAGATGTCAACGGCGGGCAAGTCGAATTCTTTCTGTAGGTTCTTGAAGACCTTGATGACGAGGTTGTCTTCAGGCCTTTCCGTGACCTGCTGTCCTGCAATCTGGAAATCCCAATCTTTGTCGCTGTTTTCCAACGGCTTGATTTCAAGGACGTCTTGGATACCTATGGGATAGAAAACGGTTTCCAGGTCGTGGTACCCGTCATTGCGCTTGGCGGTGATGTTTAAACCGATATTGATTTTTGCGTTTGGAAATGTGAGCATGGATGCAATGTGGTTAGCGTAATGGTGAAAGAATAACTTGACCAATTTTGTGGAGTAAGGAATTATATTCTTATGTCCTGTCAAAATTGCTCAGCTTATTCTTTCACCATTACTATGTGGGGGTAGTGGTTAGGGCCTTGAACCGTCATTCAACGTAAAGCACCAGACCTTTGAGGTATTCCCCTTCTGGGTGGTATATGTTTATCGGGTGGTCTGCAGGTTGGTGGAGCTGGTGCAGGATTCTCACGTGTCGCCCACTGATTGCGGCGGCCGTGAACACGGCGAGACGGAATTGCTCCTTGTCGACAGCCTGCGAGCAACTGAACGTAAAGAGAATACCTCCCTTTTCGATTTTCTGCAAGGCAATGGTGTTGAGGCGGGTGTATCCCTTGATGGCGTTGCGGATGGCGTCTTTGTGCTTGGCAAAAGCCGGGGGGTCCAGCACGATCAAGTCGTAGTTTTGCTCATGGCCTATGTGGCTGAGAAATCTGAAGGCGTCTTCTGTGAAGGCTTCATGGCGTTTGTCGTCGGGGAAATTCAGACCGATGTTGGCGTTTGTAAGGTCGATAGCTTTTGCGCTGCTATCAACGGAATGCACCAACTGAGCCCCTCCTCTCATGGCATATACGGAAAAACCGCCAGTGTAGCAAAACATGTTTAACACCCTCCGGCCTTTGGTGTATTTTTCCAGCAGTTTTCTGTTTTCTCTTTGGTCGACGAAGAATCCTGTTTTCTGCCCTCGGAGCCAGTCGATGTGGAATTTCAGTCCATATTCCAAGGCGATGTTGTCATCTGTCTGTCCGATGAGGAATTGGTTCCCTCCGTCTTCTGCCGACTTAAAGTGGAGGGTGGTTTCCGACTTGTAATACACGTTGCGTACGACTCCTTCGGTGCATTTCAACAGCGATTCTCCGATGACGTCGCGGTTGAGGTGCATCCCGACGGAATGTGCTTGTACAACGGCTGTGTCTCCATAAACATCAATGATCAGTCCTGGCAACTGGTCGCCTTCGCCATGCACGAGCCGGAACATGTTGTTGCAGTTTTGGTTCACGAGGCCTAATGCAACACGGAGCTTGAATGCCTCGCGAATGCGTTCTTCCCAAAATGCCGCGTCGATCTTCCTATCGTCAAAAGACAGTACACGCACGGCAATCGAGCCGTTTTCAAAATGTCCGACTGCTAAAAATTCTTCTGATTCGTTGACGACTCTGACGGTTTCCCCCTCCTGTATCCCGCTGTCTTTCTTTGCAATTGCTCCAGAGAAAACCCAGGGGTGGAATCGTTTGAGGCTGGCAGATTTGCCTTTTCGCAATACAATGGTTTTCATTATTTTGTTTGGCGTTTTTATGTATGATATGTCTATGGCAGGTAAGTGGGTGCTCGAATTCTGTTGGCGTCGTCAATGCCGGGTATCTTCGGTTTGACTTGATTTCGAACACCTGCTTAGAAACAAAAAGGGCTGCACTGGTGATGTGATGAAACTCCGAGAGAAAATAAGATTTGAGCGCCTCCAAGACTCTGTAATCCAACTCTGCAAAAGCATGTTGGCACGCCATTATCAAGGTCGGCATTCTCGGTTTTCAGGTAATTATTGATGAGTATCCCAATCGAACCAGTACAGCCTTATGTTTCGGACCATTTTGGTTGGTCCTTTTTTAATGATGAAGCAAATGTACGAACATATAATGGAACTGCAAAACAAAAAGCGCATTTTTTTCTGCGTGTGTAGTTTTTAGGGATTTGCAGCGGGGGATTTGATTTTTTTTCCTAATTTTGACGATGGGCCAAAAAAGGCCTTTTTATATAGCGACCTTTTTATGCATGGATTTTTGACCGTTTATAAAGCCTCTGCAGGCTCAGGAAAGACTTTTACCTTGGCTGCAGAATATATTGCGATGATCATCGGCAACCCTGAGGATAATCATCGTAATGTCCTCGCCGTGACCTTTACAAACAAGGCCACGGCCGAAATGAAGCAGCGCGTCTTGAAGGAACTGTGGGATATGGGCTACAAGGCCGGCTATTCTGCAAGCGATTTCTTCCAGACTGTTGCAAGGAAATGTCCGGGTGTCGACAACAGGCAGATATGCGAAAGGGCTAAGGCGGCATTGCATGCCATATTGCATGACTATGACTATTTCCATGTGAAAACCATTGATGCTTTCTTTCAGAGCTTGCTGACCTCTTTGGCCCACGAATTGGGGCTTTCTGCGGGGGCGGGGGTGGAAATCGATGATAAGCGCGTCATCGAGCAGGCTGTGGACAACTTGCTGCACACCGTCTCCACGAGGGGGAATATCGCCAGCTGGCTCCTTGGGTATGTCAATGAGAAAATTATGGAGGGCAAGGTCTGGAATGTCAGCGATGAGGTTAAAAGGCTTGCCAAGCAAGCCACTCAGGAGATATTCCTGGCAAATGAAGACGCCCTTTTGCAAATGTACGACAAGGAAGACATCATTGCGGAATATCGCGACCTGCTGTTGTTGTGTCAAAAAAATGCACACCAAAACTCAGTGGATCTTGCTGGCCGTGCTCTGGAGTATGTCGAGTCGGTTGGCGGGTTTCAGCTGTTTTCAAACGGGAGAAATGCGCTCTCCCGTTTGCAGAATATCATGAGCGGCGATGCCAGCCTCCCGACGGTTGCATACGCCGAGAAACTGAGCGACCACACAAAGTGGATCAAGACGGCCGACAAGAAGAAGGGCAACCTGCAGGTCGAAGCTCAAAAGCTCAATGAGTGGCTCAATCGAGTTGAGGATGCCTATAAGGAAGACCTTTTCGTATCGAACAGTGTTAAACTCACTTTAAAATACATCAATCCACTGAGACTGATGGGCGAAATTAGTCGGGATGTCGCCAAAATCAACTCTGAGAACAACCGCTTCCTGCTGGCAAAGACTCCGTTGCTTTTCAATAAATTGGTCGGTGCTGACGATGCCTCGTTTGTGTTTGAAAGGGTTGGCACAACCTTCAGCCACATAATGATTGATGAATTTCAAGACACCTCCTCTCTGCAATGGGTCAATTTCAAGCGTTTGCTGGTGGAGAACATGTCGGCCGGCAACACGTGTATGCTGGTTGGCGATGTCAAGCAGAGCATCTATCGCTTTCGCGGCGGCGACTGGAAAATCCTGAATGGCATTGAAAATGAAATGAAAAGATTTGGCGTTGAGTCTAAAACGCTGAACACGAACTATCGCAGCCACAGCAACGTCATACTTTTCAATAACACGGTTTTCTCCGCTGCGGCCCACTGGCTCGCCAGCGGTCACGGGGAAACCCTCGAGAGAATCTACGCTGATGTCGTTCAGCAGTGCAACCAAAGAAAAGGTGGGTATGCCGAATTTTCATGTATGGTTGCGGCCAGCAGCAAGAAAAAGAAGCAGGCCGCCACTGCAGGTGTAGCGGCCACGGGAAACGGTGGGGAAGATCAGGAAGATGTGTTGACCCTTCTCTACGAAAAAATCGAGGCACTGCAAGCTTGCGGCGTTCTGCCTTCCCAAATGGCCATTCTGGTCAGATACAACGGAGAAGCGAGGCAGCTTGTGGAGGCGTTTTCCGATAGGTTTCCTGACGTTCCCCTCATCTCGGACGAGGCCTTTTGGCTCAGCAGTTCGCGTGCTGTCAACCTGATTGTCTGCGTCATGCGCTATTGCCTTGACCATGACGACGAGGTTGCTTTGACATATATCTATCGGCTGCTCATAGAAGGCGGGGAGCATGAGGCTGTCTCGCCTTCCGCCTTAGGTCCTGTCTGCAAGGAGGAAATGTTGGAAAGAATGCCCCGTGATTTAATCGGCATTTTCGAAGAAACGCGCCATACGCCTCTGCTTGAACTTTGCGAACATGTCATAGAAATATTCAAACTGAACAGTTGGGAAGGGGAGGCTCCCTATCTGTTGGCCTTTTTGGACGGCGTCATGGAATACCTGGACGGCGGAAAGAGCGACTTGAAGAGCTTCATGGCTTATTGGGATGAATCGATGAAGAAAAAGCCTATACCTTCTTGCGGCAAGCTGGGGGTGCGCGTACTGACCATCCACAAGTCGAAAGGTCTGGCCTTCCGTGCCGTGTTTCTGCCCTATCTGGACTGGGCTGTAGAGAAAGATAGGAACGACGAGATAATGTGGTTTGTGCCAAAGGAAGCGCCCTATAATTGTCTGTCGGTCATTCCCTCGTCGCCGACCTCGAAAATGAAAAATAGCATCTATGCCGATGCCTATGAAGTTGAGCATTTTGATCGCAGGGTGGAGAACCTGAACTTGGCTTATGTGGCTTTCACGCGGGCTGAAGAGTTTTTGTACGTATGGGCCAAAGTGCGGGAAGACGTTTCCGTTTCACAACACGACCTGACGATTGGTGAGGCGCTCTATCAGGCGTCTAAAGATCGTTTTTCTGGAACGGACAGACGCGAAAAATACGTGTGCGGTGTTCCGCCCCGCCTTGGAAATGACGCCAGAGTCGTTTCTGCATCCCCTGTGGCGGAGGGCGTATCAACCAGTAATCCGCTTAATATTTCCAATGCCACAAAGTCTTTCCAGATGAACAGTTTTCCCTTGAGCGCCACTTTCAAGCAGTCTAATTCTGCCGCTGATTTTGTGTCTGACGACAGTGATGCCCAGCAGAACGGCTACATCGACAAGGGCAAAGTCATCCATTATCTGTTTTCAAATATTCGCTATGCCGAGGATGCCTCTTCTGCCCTCTTGAACGTACAGGCCCAGGGACTGATTGCTGGGGAGGGGCATTTTGAGGAACTCAAGAACTTTGTTAGGAACAGGCTGGAGAATTCCGAGGCCCGGGAATGGTTTACAAGACAATGGCGCGTGTATAACGAATGCAGCATATTGGTGCGCGACAAGGATGGCAATCTGAAAACGCATCGGCCCGACAGGGTTATCACCGACGGGGAGACTACGCTGGTGATTGATTACAAATGCGGGAAGAAAAAGGACGACCACAAGCGGCAGGTCAATGAATATTGCGATTTTCTCAGGTCTATGGGCCACAAAAACGTCAAAGGCTTCCTATGGTATCTCTATCCCGATGAAGTTGTCTCCAGCAAGGAGGAAAATCTGCTCTCTGAAGAGTCGTGATGCACACGGCAGGGGCGCTCCCGCGGTCTGAAAATGCCTAATTCCACCTGTTAAGTAATTGTGAAAGAATAAGTTGATTGTATTTTCAAGGGTATAAAGATATAACTTCCTACCCTTGAAAATTGTTCAAGTTATTTTTTAACCATTACTAAATAGATGGTAAGAAAACAATTCCGGTTGTCTGTCTAAAAATAATTTGTACAAAATGACCCCATTCCTTAAATACGTAGCGCAAGATCTCTTCGGCAAGCTCGGTCGCGATATGAGTCAGCTTGTCGTGGTGTTTCCCAACAAGAGAGCAAGCCTTTTTCTGAACGAATATATCGCCTCCTGCTGCGCATGCAGCGAAGCGTCGCCCATTTGGATTCCTCAGTATCAAACCATCAATGAGCTTTTCGCAAGTATGTCTCCGCTCACGGTGGCCGACAAAATCGAAACGGTCTGCCGAATCCACAAGATATACCTCGAAGAAACGGGGAGCTCTGAAACGCTCGATTTCTTCTATGGTTGGGGCGAACGCCTGTTGGCGGACTTCGACGACATCGACAAGAATATGGCCGATGCCGACAAACTTTTTCGCAACATCCGCGACATCAAGAAAATTGACGAAATTGGTTCGCTTTTGGGCGATGCCCAGGAGCAGGCACTGAGCAAATTCTTTTCGGATTTTTCTGTAGACGCAAATTCAAAACTCAAAGGGAAGTATCTGGAACTGTGGAACGCACTTGGCGCCATCTATCATAAATTAAACCAGCAGATGAAGGAAAGTTGTCTGGCCTATGAAGGTGCCCAGTTCCGGAGTGTCGTTGAGATGTTGCAAGAAAAGGGGCTGCCCGAACCCCTTGCTGCGAAGCAATATGCCTTTGTGGGCTTCAATGTCCTCGACAGAGTTGAAAGTGCCTTGTTCTCTTTGCTGGGCAAGCAGGGGCGTGCCTGGTTTTATTGGGACTACGATGTGTTTTACACCGAGCAAAACCAGGGATTCGAGGCTGGAACGTTTCTCCGTTCAAATCTGAAGTTGTTTCCCAACCAATTGCCCCAGGAATATTTCGATAATTTCAGACATACAAAGCAGGTTGAATTCCTCGCTGCGTCAACGGAAAACGCTCAGGTGCATGCGCTTGCCCCCTGGCTGGAGCAAAATTTGAGCGCCGATGAGAAGGAGACGGCAGTGGTGTTGTGCAACGAGACGCTTATTGAGCCAGTATTGCATGCCATACCCCCATTGGTCAAAGAAGCAAACATCACAAAAGGTTACCCTGTGAGACACACTGTTGCTCATCAGGTTCTCGAGAAAAGCATGCAGGAGGCCACCGACGGTGCAAAATCCAATGTCGGCTGGCTGGAAGAAACCATGGATCTGCTGCATAAAATGGCGTCGGAGCAGCGACAAGGAGAAACGCCCCTTGAGCGCACACTCAACACAGAAGCTTTTTTCCTGGTCTACACTGCGCTCAACCGTTTCCGCCGCCTCATCAGTGAAGGTTGGCTCGACTTGGAACGTGCAACGCTCTTCAGACTGGTAAGGCAGGCCATCGCCCCCCTGTCTGTTCCTTTTCATGGGGAACCTGCTGCTGGACTCCAGATTATGGGCGTGTTGGAGACGCGTTGCCTCGACTTCAAAAATGTCATCATGCTCTCGGTCAGTGAAGGCTTTCTCCCTGGAACAATGAAAGACAATTCCTTCATCCCCTATAATCTGCGTCTTGAATTTGGCCTCACCACCACGCGTCACAAAGTCGCGGTGTATGCCTATTATTTTTACAGACTCCTCCAGCGGGCGGAAAAGATCTGCCTCGTCTACAACGCCTCTCCTTCAGCGGGCGGTGCTGGGGAGATGTCGCAGTTCATGACGCAACTGCTGGTGGAGTCACCATTGGTCGTTACCCATCGTTCCATGGACTTCAATCTCCAAAGCAGGCAGATATTTCCTCAAGCTATTGCCAAGCCTGTAGCATGGGCAGAGGGCATGCGCAGGTTTTCCCCTTCTGCCATTAATGAGTATATGCGCTGCCAACTGCTGTTTTTCTACAATCGCGTTGCGAAAATAAAGGCCCCTCAAAAACAGGTGGTGATTATAGAACCGAACGTGTTGGGAAGCGTTTTTCACAAAACTGCTGAACTATTTTATCTAGATTTTGTGGAGCATGGAAATCCCGTTATCACGCCCGCCCGGCTGGCCCCCTTTCTGGAACCGGCAGCCGATGCCTCCCTTGTGTTTTACGTCCGTCGTGCCATGGCGGAAGAGCAGGTCGGCGAAAACGTCCTCGTTGAGCAAATTGTTAAGTCCTTTTTCAAGCAGTTGCTGCGAAATGACAGCAAATTGGAGACCTTTAAAATCAAGGGATTGGAAACACCGCGTGCTTTGACGTTCAACGTGTTGGTCAATGGCGCGGTGCGGCAGGTGGAGCTTTGCGGCATCATTGATAGGATGGACATCGTGTCGGACCCCACCATCAACGATGGGGCTGAGACGCTTCGCATTATTGACTATAAGACCAATGGGAGCATGGAGCAAGCCCTTTCAATGGATGCTCTTTTTACGCCTGGCGAAAAACATCCGCACTATGTCTTGCAGACCTTCCTCTACGCCCTGATGGTTGCTCCAGATGTGAATAGCATGCCCCTGATGCCAACTCTGTTTTTTGTCAATAAATATGGTGACAAGAATTTTTTGCCATACATCAAGTATGCCAACGAACCGCTTACGGATTTCGCCCCTCTTGCCCAAGATTTCAAGTTCCGCCTTGAAAAACTCCTGAGCGAGATGTTGGACGAGGCAACGCCATTCAAACCGACGAGCGTTTTGCAAAGGTGTGAGAACTGCAACTACCGGTTGCTATGTTACGGCAAATAGGAGAGGGCGTTTTCTCAGAATCATTAAATTTTTATATAAATTATGAGCAAAATTCCCAAGTTAAAAGACATCGTTTTGCGCGATACGCCCTTTGCAGAATTGATGAACAAGCGTATATACAACGTGTTGCTCATAGCCACCAAGTATGATGCGTTTATGTTGGAAGACGACGGACGCGTGGATGAGCAGATATTCAATGAATATACGGCCCTTTCGCTGCGTTATCCGCCGCGCTTCACCCAGGTGACCACCGAGGAGGAGGCCATGCGCGAACTGGCCGACAGAAATTTCGAACTGGTTATCGTGATGCCCAATATGGACAACCGCGACATTTTCGTCGGCGCGAAGGAAATCAAACAGAAATACCCACATACGCCCATCGTGGTGCTGACGCCGTTTTCGCGTGAGGTGAGTAAGCGTGTCGCCATGGCCGACCTTTCCAGCATTGACTATATCTTTTCGTGGCTGGGGAACGCTGAACTGCTGCTGGCCATCATAAAACTCATTGAGGACAAACTGAACGCCCCAAACGATTCAGCGTCGGTCGGCGTACAAATCATCCTTCTGGTGGAGGACTCCATTCGTTTTTATTCTTCTGCTCTCCCACATCTTTACCGCATCGTGCTGGAACAGAGTCAGGAGTTTTCGAAGGAGGCCCTCAACGACCACCTGAAGACCATGCGCATGAGAGGGCGGCCGAAAATTATGCTGGCGCGTACGTATGAAGAGGCCATGGATATCTACTCGGATTATAGCGAAAATATCCTAGGTATTGTCTCGGACATGAGTTTCTCCAGAAATGGGGAAAAAGATCCGCTGGCGGGGTATGCCTTGTGCCGCGAAATCAAAAGCAGGGAGCCGCATATCCCGATCATTCTTGAATCGAGCGAGGCGGATAATGAGCGCTATGCGGAGAAGTTGAAGGCGTCGTTTATCGTGAAAAACTCTAAGCATTATCCGCAAGACCTTAGAGCCGAAGTAATGGAGCATTTCGGGTTTGGTCCTTTCATCATCGTTAATCCGGAAACGATGGCGCCGATTATGACAATCAAGGATTTGAAGGATCTGCAACGCAAATTGCCGGAAATCCCCGACGAGTCGCTGCGCTACCATTTAAGCCAGAACCATTTTTCGCGTTTCTTCTTCTCGCGTGCCATGTTTCCGCCTGCAGTCATACTTAAAAAGGTGGATGTCAGTGAATATACGCACATGGACGAAGCTAGGCAGTTGATCAGCGACTTGATCGTTGGCTACCGCAGAATGAAGAACCAGGGGGTCGTGGCTATTTACCAGAAGGAACGTTTTGACCAGTACAGCAATTTCGCTCGCATTGGCAACGGTTCGCTTGGGGGAAAGGGGCGTGGCCTGGCCTTTATGGGAACCATGGTAAAGCGCTATCCAAAGCTCTCAGAAGAGCATTTCTCTGTGGATATTCCCAAGACGGTTGTCATCTGCACTGATATCTTCGACGAATTTATGGAGACGAACAATCTCTATCCAACGGCTTTAAGTGACATCCCCGATGCTGAAATCCTTGATGCGTTTGAAAACGCATCGCTGCCGACACGTCTGCTTGATGACTTGCTGGCGCTGTTTGAAGTTGTTGAAGGACCGTTGGCGGTGCGCTCTTCAAGTCTGTTGGAGGATTCCCACTATCAGCCGTTCGCTGGCGTGTATAAGACCTACATGATTCCGAAAGTGCCCGATAAGAGTGTGATGCTGAGGTTGCTCCGTTCGGCCATCAAAGCTGTTTACGCTTCTGTGTTTTATAGCGACAGCAAGGCCTATCTGACGGCGACCCAGAACTTGATTGACCAAGAGAAGATGGCCATCGTTCTGCAGGAGGTTATTGGCGCGAGGTATGACACGGTGGATGCTAACGGGAATGCTTTGTCTTATTTCTATCCAACGCTCTCTGGGGTTGCTCGTTCTTTGAATTTCTATCCCATTGGCGACGAAAGGGCGGAGGACGGGATTGCCAACGTTGCTTTCGGACTCGGAAAATATATCGTTGACGGCGGACAGACGTTGCGCTTTTCTCCCAAACACCCGCACCATATCCTTCAGTTGTCGACAACGGATTTGGCTTTACGTGAGACGCAGCGTAACTTTTATGCGCTCGACCTGAAGAACATGGCGCAGGAGTTCAAGACGGACGATGCCTTCAATCTCTCGAAACTCAGGATACGCGATGCGGAGCCTCACGGGTCATTGCGTTATGTTGCCTCGACGTTTGACCCGGTTGACCAAGTGATTCGCGAGGGGTATTATCCCGGCGGCAGGAAGATTGTTTCATTCGCAAATATACTCCAGCACCACCAGTATCCGCTGGCAAAAACGATTTCGCGGCTGCTTGAAATTGGGCGTTGCGAAATGGGACGCCCAGTGGAGATTGAGTTCGCCATGAATCTTGATGCCGGAACCGCCAGCTTCTACCTCTTGCAGATACGTCCCATCGTTGACAACAAGGAGACGGTTGACGAGGATTTGTCTGTAATCCCCGATGAGTCCTGCCTCTTGAATTCGAAAATGGTGTTGGGCAACGGCATCGTGACAGACGTGTGTGATGTTGTATACGTAAAGACTAAGGGGTTCAATGCGCAAAACAATCCGCTGATTGCACGGGAGATCGAAAAGCTGAATGCCCAGTTGACGGCGGAAGACCGACAGTACGTGTTGGTCGGCCCAGGAAGATGGGGGAGCAGTGATGCCTGGCTGGGCATCCCCGTGAAATGGCCACACATCTCAGGGGCACGCGTGATTGTTGAGTGCGGACTTGAAAGCTACCGTGTCGATCCGAGCCAAGGCACCCATTTCTTCCAAAATCTGACGTCGTTTGGCGTGGGCTATTTCACGATTAACCCGTATATAAACGAGGGGGTGTTTGACGAGGCGTGGCTTGACGCGCTGCCGGCCGAGCATGAAACAGACTTCATCAGGCATGTCCACCGCGACGCGCCGTTTGTAATCAAAATGGACGGAAGGCATGCTTTGGGTGTCGTGTTGAAATGAACAACGTGATTTTTAATAATGGAAAATTTGGTTTATTTCCTCCCTTGTGTTAACTTTGCATATCCAAAGCCCACGTGGAACAAGAGGGCTTGATACCACAAGAATAAACAATATATATAATTCACATAAATCAAACGATGAATATTTCATTTGAAAAGACAGGCAATGTTAGCGCCGTCCTCACACTCAAGATGGAGAAGTCTGACTACGAAAGCAAAGTAAAGGACACTCTTAAAACCTACAGCCGCAAAGCTCAAATGCCAGGCTTCCGTCCGGGAAAAGTGCCTTTCGGTTTGATCCAGAAAATGTATGGCGCACAAGCAAAAGCTGAGGAGGTCAACAAGTTGCTGAACGATTCACTTTTCAATTATATAAAGGAAAATAAGGTCAATATGCTCGGCGAACCGTTGTCAAGCGAACAGCAGACGATGCAGGATATCGAGAAGCAGGATGATTTCGAATTTATCTTCGACATTGCTCTGGCTCCAGAATTTACCGTTGATTTGTCGGCTGATGACCACGTCGATTTCTATGATATCGAAACCACTGACGAGCAGATTAACGAGCAGGTTAAGAATATTGCACAGCGTGCAGGCCATTCTGAAAATGTTGACAGCTACGAAAACAATGACATCCTCCGTGGCGTTTTGGCTGAATTGGATGAAAATGGCCAGCCCAAGGAAGGTGGCTTGGTCGTAGAGAAGGTTTCTCTGATGCCTACTTATTTCAAGAACGACGACCAGAAGAAAATTTTCGAAGGTGCGAAAAAGAATGATGTCTTGACGTTCAATCCTTCAATGGCATACGAGGGCAGCGAAACAGAAGTGGCTTCTCTCTTGAAGGTGAAGAAGGAAGAGGTTGGCGCATATTCTGGCGACTTCTCGTTCCAGGTTGACGAAATCAGCCGCTTTGTGGCTGCAGAAGTAAATCAGGAACTCTTTGACAATGTCTTCGGAAAGGACAATGTGAAGAGCGAAGAAGAATTCCGCGGCAAAATCAAGGAGAACATCGAGAAGCAGCATGTTGCAGACAGCGACTATAAGTTCCTCTTGGATCTTCGTGCATATATGGAGCAGAAGGTGGGTGAATTGGAATTCCCAACGGAATTGCTCAAGAAAATCATGAAGGCCAACAACAAGGATAAGGGCGAGGAATTCGTTGAGAAGAACTTCGACAAGAGTATCGAGGAATTGAAGTGGCACCTCATTAAGGAACAGCTCGTAGAAAAGAATGGCATCAAAGTAGACGACAACGAATTGAAGGAAACGGCCGTTCAGGCTGCCCGCTTCCAGTTTGCCCAATATGGCATGACGGATATTCCTGAAGAGTATCTGGAACAGTATGCAACAGAAATGTTGAAGAAGAGAGAGCAGGTTAACGCACTGGTTGAACGTTGCATTGACACGAAGTTAGTTGAAGCCGTGAAGTCAGTTGTTACGCTTGACCACAAAAGCATTTCTGTCGAGGATTTCTCGAAAATGTTTAACTAAAAATTGCTGCGTATGAGGTGAGTTGGTGTGCTCTGTCGTTGTCTGACGCGCATCTGCTAACCCAAGGAAAACATGGCTGCCGCATGCAAATGCGGTCGGCATTCGGCCATCTTTATGTAATGGTATTGCTCAAGTTGTTTTTTTACCATTACCATAGTCAGCTTTCTTATAGAGTCTCTTTCTCGCCCTTTGATTCTTGTTTTTCTCGTGTAAAAGAACAAGCTGCAGTGGGAGAGAAGGAGATTCTTATCTTAATACACAAATGATATGAACGATTTTAAAAAGTTTGCCACGAGACACATGGGCATCAACTCTATGGTCTTTGATGATGTGGTGAAAATGCAAAATCAATACTTGAATCCCTATATATTGGAAGAGCGCCAGCTCAATGTCACACAGATGGACGTCTTTTCGAGATTGATGATGGACAGAATCATTTTCCTCGGAACGCAAATTGACGACTATACGGCAAACACATTGCAGGCCCAACTTCTGTATCTGGATTCGTGCGACCCAGGAAAGGACATTTCCATATATATTAATTCACCGGGTGGTTCGGTCTATGCCGGTTTGGGTATTTACGACACAATGCAATTCATCCAAAGCGACGTTGCAACGATTTGCACGGGCATGGCTGCATCCATGGCCGCTGTTTTGCTTGTTGCGGGAAAAGAAGGTAAGCGCTCTGGATTGGAACACAGCCGTGTTATGATTCATCAGCCAATGGGTGGCGCTCAGGGACAGGCTTCAGACATAGAAATCACGGCACGCGAGATTCAGAAACTCAAAAAAGAATTGTATACAATCATCGCCCATCATTCCCATACGGACTTTGAAAAAGTATGGGCCGACTCAGATAGAGACTATTGGATGACATCGGAAGAGGCGAAGGAATATGGCATGATTGATCAAATTTTATGTCGCAAACCAAATGAAAGATAAGAAAAAATGTTCTTTTTGCGGACGTGACGAGTCGGAAGTGGGTTTCCTGCTGACCGGGCTTAACGGCAATATCTGTGATGAATGTGCCGAACGCGCATACGAGTATGTTCAGCAGATAGAACAGCAGAATGAAGGCGCTAAAATCCAGAACATAGATTTAAAGAAAATTCCGAAGCCAAAGGAGATTAAGGACTATCTGGACCAGTATGTCATTGGGCAGGATGTAGCCAAACAGCATCTTGCAGTGTCGGTGTACAACCACTACAAAAGACTCATGCAGGCACATGACGATGATGACGTTGAGATTGAAAAATCAAATATCATTATGGTCGGCTCGACAGGTACGGGCAAGACGCTTCTGGCACGCACGATTGCCAAATTGCTGCAGGTGCCTTTCACCATTGTGGATGCAACGGTTTTCACTGAAGCTGGTTATGTCGGAGAGGATGTTGAAAGCATTCTTTCCAGGCTACTTCAGGTCGCAGACTACAATGTGCAACTTGCGGAGCGCGGCATAGTCTTTATAGACGAGATTGACAAGATTGCTCGCAAGAACGACAATCCTTCCATCACGCGAGACGTGAGTGGCGAAGGCGTGCAGCAGGGTTTGCTGAAACTGCTGGAGGGTTCAATGGTTAACGTTCCCCCTAAAGGTGGACGCAAGCATCCAGACCAAGACTATGTGCATGTCGACACGCGAAATATTCTCTTCATTTGCGGCGGTGCCTTTGATGGCATTGAGAAAAAGATAGCGCAGCGTCTGAACACCCACACTGTTGGCTACAACTCTGTGCAGAATGCTTTGAAGATTGACCCAAGCAATTTGATGGCTTACGTCGAACCGCAAGATCTCAAGTCGTTTGGATTGATTCCTGAAATCATAGGTCGTCTGCCTGTGCTGACTTATTTGAACCCGCTCGACAAGTCAGCCCTTTTGCGAATCCTAACTCAGCCAAAAAATGCCATTACAAAGCAATACAAGAAATTGTTTGAAATGGATGGCGTAGAACTTTCGTTTGAAGACGACGCTCTCGGATTAATCGTTGACAAAACCATCGAAAGGAAGTTGGGCGCAAGAGGACTGAGGTCCATCGTAGAGAGCATCATGATGGATGTTATGTTTGAAATTCCTTCGTCGAACGAAAAGAAGTTTGTGGTGACAAAGGATTTCGTTGAAAAGCAGCTCTCAAAAAACAATCTGGCAGGTGCATAATGTTTGGGAATTCTGATAGTTCTATTTTAAGTAATACTAAGTAATGGTAAAAAATAACTTGACCAATTTTGTGGAGTAAAGAGTTATTTCTTACGCCCTGTATTACAGGGCAAAATTGCTCAACTTATTCTTTTACCATTACTAAAAGGGGTGTGCTAAAATTCTGTCTCAAGTAGAATTTTCAGGACACCCCTAAATTCTGCTTTGGAATTAAGTAATGGTAAAAAATAACTTGACCAATTTTGTGAAGTAAGGAGTTATTTCTTATGCCCTGTCTTTTTGCCGTTTTTGGTGCTTGTCATCGGTCACATAGGCTATGTGACCTTCTCAAATTTCAAAACCAACAAAAATACAGGTCAAAATGGATCAGCTTATACTTCCACCATTACTAAAATGGATTCTGTCGGAAATTTCAGAACATCTGCAAAAACAAATGCTGATGTAATTTTTTTGGGTCAGATTATGCCTAAATCCAAAACTTGTTTATATCTTTGTTTAGCATTTGAGTCATGACATGTGGAATGGTCCGTTTGGAATGTTCACACATGGAATGGTTCGTCGTGCGATTACTAACCTGATATTTTATGAGCGTGAAAAAGAATCTACATGAAGCATTAAAGAAATACTTTGGTTTTGATAGCTTTAAGTCTAATCAAGAGGCTATCATAACCCATCTTTTGGCGGGCAAAGATGTTTTCGTCTTGATGCCGACGGGTGGCGGAAAGTCACTCTGCTACCAACTTCCAGCTTTGATGATGGAGGGAACGGCCGTTGTCATTTCACCACTCATCGCCTTAATGAAAAATCAGGTTGATGCCATCAGACACACCAGTGAAAACGATGGAGTGGCGCATTTCATCAATTCGTCGCTCAGCAAGTCTGCCATCGACAAGGTGAAGGAAGACATTCTCTCGGGGAAAACGAAACTGCTCTATGTGGCTCCAGAATCCCTAACCAAAGACGACAACGTTTCTTTTTTGCAACATATAACGATTTCTTTTTATGCCGTAGATGAGGCACATTGTATATCGGAATGGGGCCATGATTTCCGGCCAGAATACAGGAAAATCCGCCCAATCATAGACAAAATCGGCAATGCGCCAGTAATTGCACTGACAGCAACAGCAACCGACAAAGTGCGTATCGACATCAAGAAGAGTCTGGGCATCCTGGATGCAACGGAATTCAAAAGTTCCTTCAATAGGCCCAACCTTTATTATGAGATTCGCCCAAAGACAGAAAACATAGACAAGGACATAATAAAATTTATAAGGCAAAATCCGGATAAAAGCGGCATTATCTATTGTCTCAGCCGAAAACGCGTGGAAGAGCTGGCAGAGGTGTTACGTTCCAATAATATAAAGGCGGAAGCCTATCATGCTGGAATGGACCCAGCCACAAGGTCAGCGACGCAAGACGATTTCCTGATGGAAAAAATTGATGTCATAGTCGCGACGATAGCCTTCGGAATGGGCATCGACAAGCCCGATGTCCGGTTTGTAATTCACTATGACATGCCCAAAAGTCTCGAGGGATATTATCAAGAGACGGGGCGTGCCGGACGTGACGGTGGAGAAGGAAAATGCATTGCCTTTTATTCACGCAAAGACCTTCAGAAATTAGAGAAATTCATGGAGGGAAAATCGGTCTCTGAACAGAAAATTGGTCGACAGCTACTCAAGGAGACAGCCGCTTATGCAGAGAGTTCCCTGTGCCGTCGCAAACTCCTCCTCCATTATTTCGGTGAAAATTTTCAGAAGGAAAATTGCGGAAATTGTGACAATTGCCTAAACCCTCAAAAGAAAGTGGAAGCAAAAGAAAATTTATGCAAAGTTCTCAACACGGTTTTAGCAACTAAGGAGAATTTCAAGGAAGATTATCTAAAAGACGTATTGATCGGGCGTGCAACAGATGAGGTCTGTGCGCATAAACATAATAAGATAGAAGAATTTGGATGTGGCGACGATGTGAGCGATAAGGTATGGTACGTTGTTATCAGACAAGCAGTCGTTGCCGGATACCTCGAAAAAGACGTAGACAACTATGGCGTTTTGAAGGTCACAGACAAAGGTATGGATTTTTTGGAAAATCCATGTTCGTTCAAAATCGTCGAAGACAGGGATTATGAGAATGCCGAGCCCAACATCCCCTTGCAGGGTGGGGAGGCATGCACAGTTGATCCTCTGCTCTATCAGATGCTGAAAGACTTGAGAAAGCGCATGAGCAAAGACTTGGATGTGCCGCCTTACGTCATTTTCCAAGATGCTTCTCTGGAAGCGATGGCAACCATTTATCCCCATACGCTCGACGAACTGCAAAACATTCCAGGTGTCGGCGCAGGAAAAGCAAAAAGATATGGTGCGGAGTTCTGCCGGCTTATCAAGCAACATTGTGAAGAAAACGATATTGAGCGCCCGGAGGACCTGCGCATCAGAACCGTTGCCAATAAGTCGAAAATCAAGGTAAGTATCATTCAGAGTATAGATCGCAAGGTTGCGCTTGATGATATTGCCGTTGCCAAAGGAATCGAATTTGACGAACTCCTTGATGAGATAGAAGCCATCGTTTATTCGGGAACGAAGCTAAACATCGATTATTTCATTAACGACGTGATGGACGATGATCATATCGCGGAGATATACCAGTATTTCAGAGATTCGGAAACAGACAACCTGGAGACGGCCATAGAGGAATTAGGCGACGACTACACCGACGAGGAAATCCGTCTTGTCCGCATAAAGTTTATCTCGGAAATGGCCAATTAATAAGGGGACCACAGCTATGTGGCCTTTTAAGGCGGCAGATAGCGGCTGCCGTTTGCTTCATGACATCTGTTTAGCCGCTAAGTTGAAAGCGATTTTCAATAGAAAAAATATAGAATATGACAGTTAATAAAGAACCAGAGAATAACGAAAGAAAGGGTCTGAACTTCATTGAGCAGATTGTTTCTTCAGATTTGAAAGAAGGAAAAAATGACGGACGGCTGCAAACGCGTTTTCCGCCAGAACCAAACGGGTATCTACACATCGGACATGCGAAAGCTATATGTATGGACTTTGGCATCGCCGAGAAATTTGGCGGTGTGTGCAACCTGCGTTTGGACGACACCAATCCGCAAAAGGAAGACACCGAATACGTTGAAGCCATCAAAGAAGACATCCAGTGGCTTGGATTCAAGTGGGGCAATATTTATCATGCCTCTGACTATTTTCAGCAATTGTGGGATTTCGCCGTACGCCTCATAAAGGAAGGAAAGGCCTACGTTGACGAGCAGACAAGCGAAGAGATTGCCGCTCAGAAGGGCACGCCGACACAAGCAGGCACCGACAGCCCCTACAGAAACAGACCAATAGAAGAAAATCTCCGTCTGTTTGAAGAAATGAATAGCGGCAAGGTGGCTGAAGGTGCGATGGTGCTCCGCGCCAAGATAGACATGGCAAACCCCAACATGCACTTTCGCGACCCAGTGATCTACCGCATCATCAACAAGGAACACCACATCACAGGCAACAAATGGAAAGCCTATCCTATGTATGATTTTGCACACGGACAGAGCGATTATTTCGAAGGTGTCACACACTCCATCTGCACCCTCGAATTTGTGCCTCATCGTCCTCTCTACGATTATTTCGTTGACGAACTAAAAGAAGGCAAGGACCTTCAAGACCATCGCCCCCGCCAGTATGAGTTCAATCGTTTGAATCTGACATACACAGTTATGAGCAAGCGCAAACTCCTGGCATTAGTCAAGGAGAACCTTGTGGCTGGATGGGACGACCCCCGCATGCCAACCATCTGCGGCTTGCGCCGTCGTGGTTATTCTCCACAAGCTGTGCGCAAATTTATTGACATGATTGGCTATACGAAGTTCGACGCACTCAACGATTACGAAATGCTGGAAGCGGCGGCACGCGAAGACCTCAACCGTCGTGCGCTCAGAGTGTCGGCCGTGATTAACCCCGTAAAACTGATAGTCACAAACTATCCAGACAACCAGGTGGAGGAACTCACTACCGTCAACAATCCCGAAAATCCGGAAGAGGGCACACACACCATCACCTTCAGCAAGCACCTTTGGATTGAGCGTGATGATTTCATGGAAGAAGCTCCCAAGAAATTTTTCCGCATGGTGCCAGGAAAAGAAGTACGACTCAAGAACGCTTACATCGTGAAATGTACGGGATGCAAGAAAAATGCCGACGGAGAAATCGAGGAAATCTATTGTGAATACGATCCCCTCAGCAAAAGCGGCTTGGAAGGTGCCAACCGAAAAGTCAAGGGAACGCTACACTGGTTGAGTGTCGACCACTGCCTCCCAGCAGAGGTGAGAATCTACGATCGACTCTTTGCCGTTGAGAATCCGTCAGCCAGCGACAAAGATTTCAGAGAATTGCTGAATCCAGATTCTCTTAAGGTGTTGAAAAACTGCTTCGTCGAGCAGTATGCCGCCGAACAGCAGGAGAATCGTTATCTGCAATTCCAGAGAATTGGTTATTTTACCTACGACAAAGATTCTTCGATGCAGCATTTGGTGTTCAACAAGACTGTCGGACTGAAAGATAACTGGAAGAAAGGGAACTAGTTTCCCGATTACTAAAAAATATATGTAAAGGAATGGGCATTCTGAATTTTGTTCAGAATGCCCATTCCTTTATTTCCCCCTCTTACTTCTCTAAAAGGTCTGGTCGCAACCGTTTCGTTCGCTCAAGGCTCTGGGTGAGTTCCCACTCCTTGATTTTTGCGTCATGTCCTGAAAGCAGGATTTCTGGCACCTTCCATCCTTTGTAGTCAGCAGGGCGCGTATAGACAGGTGCTGCCAGCAAGTTGTCCTGAAAAGAATCCGACAACGCACTCTGTTCGTCGCTGAGCACGCCAGGAACGAGTCTTACGACAGCATCGGCCATCACGCCGGCAGCGAGTTCCCCTCCTGTTAGCACATAATCGCCGATGGAAACTTCCTTCGTGATGAGGTGTTCTCTTATCCTGTAGTCAATGCCTTTATAGTGTCCGCAGAGGATGATGATATTTTCCTTCATCGAGAGTTGGTTGGCCATGGGCTGGTCAAACTGCTCTCCATCGGGTGTCGTAAAAATAATCTCGTCGTAATCGCGCTGCGCCTTGAGCGCTGAGATGCAGGCATCAATGGGCTGACACTGCATCACCATACCCGCAAACCCGCCAAACGGATAGTCGTCCACTCTCCGGTGTTTGTCGGTTGTATAGTCTCTCAGGTTATGCACGTGGATTTCAACCAGCCCTTTTTTTTGTGCACGGGCCAGAATTGAGGTGTTCACAAAGCCTTCAAGCATTTCGGGCAATACTGTGATGATGTCTATTCTCATAAAAAAAGCTTTACGTTATTCTGGTGCAAAAATACGATTTTAACTATGTGCTGGGAAATATTTTCATGGTTATTTTCTGTAGCAACGAATGCCGACAGGCGGGTCTTTGCGCACTTAGGCTGGGGACAAACCATTAGGCATCTGGCCTGACGGCCGCCTCAACTCTTTTCAGGCTTTGCTCCTCTCCAACGAGCCAAAGCGTGTCGTTGCTGTTGATAACACGTGAAGAATCTGCTGTGTCTATCGTGCCGTCATCGGCTTCAAAGCCAACAGCCATGCAATGGTATTTTTCTTTCAGGTGGCTGCTTTTTAGCGTACCTCCAATCATCGGACTGTTTCTTGTGATGTTGAGTCGGTGTAGCATTAGTTGGTGCTTGCTGCTGTTTTCAGTTAGAGGTGTGATTTCGGAACCTATACGTTCGGAAAAATGCTGCAAGCTGTCGTCGTCGCCTATCGCTTCGATGCGGTCGCCGGGATAAAGCGTTGCTCCACCGTCGGGGATGTTGATTCGATATGGTCCGCGTATGATGGCAGCAATGAGGACTCCGCAGTTTTCTCCAAATTGAAGTTCACGCAGATTTTTGCCGCACCAGTTGGAGTTGGCAGGGATTTGAAGTTGGGAGAGATGGATGTCATGGCTCAGCAGTCGACCGGCATAGGCAGGCCGTTTTCCGTTGGCCTCGAGCTGTTTTTTTGTATCGCGCGAACGGAGGTTTTTGACAAAATTCCGCTCCATCAATATACTCAGATATTTGATTCTTCGCGATGCAATCATCGCTCCTACGAGAAAGGCAGAAATGGAAATATGGGCGGGCAGGCGCCACGGAGAGGGTAGAGGTGAGAGGAAACTGATGACGTATGCAACGACAAATGTGGCCAAGGCATATCTGATGCCGATGGTCAGCAACAGGCCGCACCGGTTGCCCCTGCCTTTCTGTCTTAAAATTTTCCATGGTTCGGAATGGTTTTTGCGAATGACGATGGCACGCAAAAAGGGCGAGACGAGCGATATGGTGAGCATAGCGCAAATGGTATTTCCTGGCCAATGTCCAAAGATTGTTCTACAGAAGGGGAGCAGAAAACCGAAAGCAATCAGAACGACGGCCACACTGAGCGCCAAATAAATACTGACACCGCTGAGAAGTGAGCCTATCAGCGTGCGCCAAGGGCGAGGGGGCTGCGCGTCTTGCAAGAGATTTTTGTTGCTGCTTGTTTTCCCGTGTATGCGTTCTGGTATAAGACGACAGATGGCATTGTAGGAAGGAACTGCCGCCTTGATCATGTAAGGCGTTAAGAAGGTGGTGACGATGGAAACTGCAACCACAACGGGATAGAGGAATTGGCTTGTCACGTTTAGGGCTGTTCCGAGAGAGGCAATGATGAAGGCAAATTCTCCAATCTGTGTCAACGAAAAGCCGCATTGCATAGACACACGTAGCGACTGGCCGGAAAGCAGAAAACTGATGGAACCGAAAATGGCCTGACCTACAATGATGGCCAGTGTGAGCGCCAGGATGGGCCACCAGTATTGCATCAGTATCTGCGGATTGACCAACATGCCGACTGATACGAAAAAAATAGCACCGAAGAGGTCCTTCAATGGTTTTACAACACGCTCAACGTTTTCAGCCTCTGTGGTTTCCGCCAGAATACTACCCATCATGAACGCGCCGAAGGCTGAGCTATATCCAGCTTTTGAGGCCATGACTACGAGCATGAAGCAGAGGCCGATTGCCACAATCAGCAAGGTTTCATCGTTTATCCATTTACCGCTTTTTCGAAGGAAAGTCGGCACGACATATACGCCGACGATGAACCATATTATAAGGAAAAAACTCAGCTGTAGCAAACTACCTAAAAGCTGAGCGCCTTCGAATGTGCGCGAAACGGCCATGGCGGAAAGCACAACCATCAAAAGAATGCCCAAGATATCTTCGAGAACTAACACGCTGAGCACTTCGCTTGAGAATTTTTGGCTGCGAAGCCCCAAATCGTCAAATGCTTTGTAAATAATGGTGGTTGAAGACATTGCAAGCATGCCGCCGAGAAAAAGTCGGTCCATACTGTTCCAGCCGAATAAAAAACCTGCAACATTGCCGACGCTCATCATGCAAAAAACAATCATGCAGGCAGCGAAAATCGGCTTCGGGCCCATTTTCAGAATCTTTTTGAAGGAGAAGTCGAGTCCGAGGGTGAACATGAGAAAAATCACACCGATGTCGGCCCATGATTGGATGCTGCTTGTGTCTGTGACAGAGGGAGTGTAGGGCATGTGTGGGCCAGCCATGAAACCGGCCACGATATATCCCAAAACAAGTGGTTGTCCAAGACGTTTAAATATCAGAGTGACAAGCCCGGCTGAAATGAGAATCAACGCGAGGTCTGAAATTATTTCCGGAAGATGCGACATAAAGCCTTTTGGAAATTACGTTTTTTAAAAAAAGTAAGCAGGCAGGTGAAAGCATTTTTATTCATGCCCAGAGGCGTTATGCCCCTTTAAATCATCTCGCCATTCTTTCATTATTACTATAATAGTGAAAAAAATAACTTGACCAATTGTGAGGAGAAAGGCGTTTTTTCTTATGCCCTGTCTTTTAGCCGCTTTGGGCATTTGTCATCGGTCATATAGCTACTAGCTATTTTCCCTCTTTCAAATTTCAAAAGAGGCAAAAATACAGGTCAAAATTTCTCAACTTATTCTTTCATCATTACTAAATGAAAACGCACTCCGCCAAAGAGTGCGTTTTCAAATAATGGCCAACTTGTTCTTTCGCCATTAATGAATTACTTCAAAATTTGCGTTTGGCAGTCAGTTCGCAAATCTTTACGACGACCTCGCTTGCCTTCTTCAGCGATGGAATTGGCAGAAATTCGTGTGGGCCGTGGAAGTTAAGTCCGCCGGCGAAAATATTGGGACAAGGCAACCCCATGAAAGAAAGTTGCGCACCATCGGTTCCTCCGCGTATGGCACGAACTTTTGGAGTGACTCCCGCTTCCTTCATGGCATCCATTGCAATATCAATGACGTGCATAACTGGTTCGATTTTTTCGCGCATGTTATAGTATTGGTCATTGATTTCCACTTCAACAAATTGGCTGTCGTATTTTTCATTCAACCATTCAGCCGCTTTTATCATGGTTTGTTTGCGGGCTTCAAATTTTTGCCGGTTGTGGTCGCGAATAATGTATGATAGTGTTGCGCGTTCCACGTTTCCTTCCATTCCGAGCAGGTGGTAAAAGCCCTCAAATTCAACAGTGGCTTCTGGCGTTTCTGTCATGGGAAGCAGAGAAGCAAATTCTGTTGCAACGCGGGCGGCATTGATCATTTTACCTTTGGCATAGCCAGGATGGACGCTGACGCCGGAAACACAGATTTTTGCAGAGGCAGCGTTGAAATTTTCATATTCCAATTCTCCGATTTCACCACCGTCCATGGTATAGCCCCAGTCGCATCCAAATTTTTTGACATCGAAATGATGTGCTCCCAAACCGATTTCTTCGTCGGGATTGAAGGCCACACGAATTTTGCCGTGTTTAATCTCTGGATGTTCCAGCAGGTAAACCATGGCTTGAACTATCTCCGCAATGCCAGCCTTGTCGTCTGCTCCCAGCAGGGTGTGTCCGTCGGTGACGATGATGTCTTCTCCAACGTGGTCCAGAAGTTCTGGGAATTTCTGTGGCGACGTGACAATGTTGTTTCCTCCATCGAGAACGATATCTCTGCCATCGTATTTTTCAACAATCCGTGGTTTGACTTCATTGCCGGAGCAATCAGGACTGGTGTCCATGTGTGAGATGAATCCGATGGTCGGTATTTCTTTCTCCGTATTGGCAGGCAACGTTGCATAGAGATAACCCAGTTCGTCAAGCTCAACATCTTCAAGTCCGATGCTTTCCAGTTCGTCTTTCAAATAATGTGCCAAGTCCCATTGCTTGTTGGTGCTTGGCGTTTTCCCTGTGTCTTCAGCCGACTGTGTGTCTATGCTGACGTACTTCAAGAATCTTTCAATTATATCCATTGTTCCAAATGAGTTAATAGTTCGTTTATCGCAAAGTTATTCATTTTTCCTGGAAAGTCCAGCCTCAGACATAAAAAAAGCGAGGCAGACAGGGAGTATTGGTGTCAAAAATACCTCTACAGGCAGAACCGGCCGTAAACAATGAAAAGGCCAAAAGCAAAGGCATGCCATACAGTCTTTTGATTTTTTTGCATGCTGTCGTTGGTAAATCCGAAACTCTTGAGTAAATTTGTTCCGATATGGATAATCCTGCCACAATTGATCACTGATACAATGGTGGTTTCAAAACAATAAAACTATGGACAAACAAGAATTGATGGCCATGGCCATTCGCCTGGCAAATGAGAATGTGGAAAATGGCGGTGGCCCGTTTGGTGCTGTCATTGCAAAGAACGGGAAGGTTCTTGCAACAGGTGTCAACCGCGTGACCGTCAATCACGACCCGACTGCGCATGCCGAAGTATCGGCCATACGCACAGCCTGCGACAAGCTTGGCACGTTTTCTTTGGAAGGCTGTGAAATTTACTCTTCGTGCGAACCCTGCCCCATGTGTTTGGGAGCTATATATTGGGCACATTTAGATCGTCTTTACTTTGCTTGTACTAAAAAAGATGCCGCAGATGCTGGCTTCGACGATGACTTCATCTACAAAGAACTCGACTTGAAGCCTGCCGACAGGCGTTTGAACACTACAGAGATGATGCGCGATGAAGCGATGGGCATTTTTGACAATTGGCGGAAGAAAACGGACAAGGTGGAGTATTAAGTTGATTGAGATTGTGCGGAAAAAGCCTTGTCTGCGGCCCTGCGCGGGGCCCAACAGCCCACAGGGTAACACCCAGGGTACATATTCCCCATTTCCTACCTGTAAGGGACACATATTGTGAGTGGGGTTCACTGATTGAAAAAAATAATTGCCATTTTGCGCTCAGGTATTCGCTTTGAATATCAGCTGCAAAATGGCAATTAGTCTTTCATCGTCACGAGTCAGTTATCGTTGTTTCCCTTTTTGTTTCTTTCGGCAAACGCGTGCGCATGAAGGAGGCTGCAAGAAACGAAAGAGGGGCAAGGAGGCTGGTGAGCAGGATGAAGGCGTTTAAATATCCAAGTGGCAGCAGGTATGCGGAAATGAGGCCTGAGAGAATCATTCCAGCTGCGGCTGTCGTTGTGTCAGCATGGCAGGTATAGTTTTGTGTATTATTGTTGGAAACCATGATTTGCCATTTCAGAAGACTGATGGACGATGCTCCCACGCCACAGCAGGCGACAAACAGACAGATGCCAACAAGCGGAAGTGAGCTGAACTGCTGGTAGGCAAGGAGGATGCTCACGGCATTGACAAGTGAGAGCATCAGAGACATGGGGGCCAAGGTGTTCTTTTGGCCGTAACGCTGAATGACTTTTCTACCGATGGCAGCGCCAACCAAAAGGCCGGCAACAGCAATGCAGCCTTGTAGCAGCCCTGTGTCGGATGTGGAAAAACCAAGTCCGCCAGCGCTTTCACGGTCTAAGAGGAAAAGAGGGAGAAGACGAAGCGAGAAGAAGAGGGGTAGAAAACATACGATGATGCATGTCGTGTGCCATAGGTGTCTCAGTTTGTCGGCCATAGGCGCAGAAGAAGGTTCTGCGGAGAGAAATGAGTACTTGTTGCATGCCTCGGCGCTCCCGTGGCGTATGGTGCTGAAGTGACGGTACAGGGAAAGAGAAAGCAGGAAAATGGCCATGACGACGCACGATACGGCCCATGATGTTCTGGGTTGTCGAGTGTAGACCTCCAGAACGCCCGCGAACATAACAAGGCCGCCCATAAGGGCGAGTATAGCAATTTCGTAGGAGATGGCGCATTTTCGCCACGGAGCGTCAGTTGCTGCAGCTGGGGCGTTGACAATGCAGAGGGGTCTCGTGTTGCTGATGAGACAGAAGGAAATTGCCAATGAAAAAAGCGAGAAATATTGGATATTTGAAGCGGCGTTTTTGATGCCGTGGGCCATTGTGAGCAGAAAGACAAAGGCCAGGAAGAAGCCAAGGCGAGTTGCTGTGTGGCTGGTGTGCAGACGGCCGGCCATTGATATCGCAAAAGGCTTAAAAAGCAGTGGCAAGAGAGCGGCTGACGTGGTATGCAGAATCGATTCGTTGCTCATGCCTATGCGTTTGTACATGACGACCACAACAAATAGCAGAAAGACGCCAAGAATACTCTCTGGAAACAAAACGCGCAGGGAGGCCTGCGAAGAAAGCGGTTTGTCGCAGGGAGCATGACTGAGCTTTGATGTTTGCCCAAGTGTATTTTTTCTCGTTGGTCTCATTCTTGTTGCGGTTTGAAATGTGCTCTTCGCATGGAATGCGTTTATTCTTCTTTCGGACTTGAAGCCTTGACGATGTCTTTGAGAGCGGTGGCTGTGGCGAGAATGCCGTCATAGATTTTCCTTGCGACATATCTGACTGTTTTTGCTGCGAAGACTGCGAGCGTGATGGTTAGGGTCAGCAGCATGCGCAGGATGTTGCCGAAGGACATATCCACTCTTTTGTCGATGCGTCGATAAGTATATGTCACGATAATGGGGAGGCAGATGCCTGCTATAAAGGCGAAGGGCCAAAGGATGACGCCTGCGGAGGGAACTGGGAGGGAAACTCCGCCGACGGTGCTCCAGGGAAGGCCGCAGCACGCTGCCCCTATGGCTGCGACAAACTTGAAGGAGAGAGGAGTGAAGGCGATGATGCTGAGTGCATGTTTGCCGATGACAGTCAAACCTGAGGCAAGCAAGTTGGGTTTGCGACAGAGCGCATTTGAAAGCGCGCGTATGAGCACGAAAGCGCAGAGCCAGGAAGGAAGGAGGATAAACAGATGCGTTGCATTAACGCCGTTTGTCATGTTCCAGGGGCAATAAATGGCTCCCAGCATTGATACAAGAAAACAGGCGGCCAGAACCGGGATATTGAGGCGTAGGCGGTGTGAAGTCAATCCGAAGGAAAAACCGATACCAACGAGAATGGCAGAGAGCATTTCGCGCCACCCGCCATCGGGAAGAATCGCGATGCTGAGTCCTGAAAGTTGCTGCCAAATTGTCAAAACGAAAGCACCTGCGGCAACAATGTAGGCGGTTTTTTCTATGGAATCTGCCGGACGGATGTGCCTGAATAGTTTGAAGCAGAAGAATTGGAACACGCTTGCAACGAGGAGGGCCCTGAAAATCCAAAATAACATTGCGAGTTCTCCGTCGAAGTCCGACATACAAAACGTGATGTTCCAAAGTCTCTGGAAGAGATCATGGCCGCTATATGCGGGAGCATTGACAATGTGCAACCATGAAAATAAATTGTGTGTCACAAGGAAAAATAGACTCCAACACCAAAACGGCCAATAGATCGTTCTCACGTTTGCACCGAGGAACGTATCTGCGTTTTCATGTTTGCTGTTGCTTAAGGAATACCCCGTACAAAGCATCAGAAGGGGCAGGGAGAATTGGGAGAGGGAATCGCGAAGAAACACGGGAGCCCCCGATAGGGACAGAACGATGAAAACGGCTGCACCCCCTTTTGTTATTGTTAATGACTGTTCGCCCATTTGTTGTTGAACTAATTTTTAAGCAGGATGTATTATATAGAATGTTCTCCCTTCTGAAGATGGTCAGTAAGTAATGGTGAAAACATAATTTGACCAATTTTTGGAGTAAGGAGCTGTTTTACCATTACTTATAAATATATACAGAAAATCAAGACAAGAAAGTCTATGCGTAGTAGGTGTCTTGATTTTTCTCTATGGAGAGACCCCAAAAGCGTCCTTGTCGGAGAAGGCGCATCTCATCTTCAAGGGTGACATCTGAAACAAAAGCAGAATCAATTGTTGTCTACGACTGGCGCAAGCACGCGGAATAGGTGTCCTTGCAGACGGTGCCAACGGGAAAAGGATTTCCAGCGTTGCGGCGTCAGAAGGAAACAACGTTGCTCCTTATCTGTCTCGAAAATCTTCTGTAATTCCGCCGTTGTCGCCTTGTCGGCTATAAAAAGGTTACACTCATAGTCGAACGACAAACTGCGGCTGTTGAGATTGGCCGAACCGATAAAGCTGCATGCGCTGTCGGCCATCATGATTTTGCTGTGATGGAAACCGCCCTGAAAAAAATAGACCTTCGCCCCAGCTTTCATCAGTTGGCGTACGTTGTGTTCAACGATGCGTGGCGTTATGGGGATGTCGCTTTTTTCAGACACCATTATCTGCACGTCAACACCTCTTTTGCAAGCCCGCTTCAAAGCTCTTTTGATATGTCCGCAGAGGGTGAAGTAAGGGTTGATAATCTGAATCTGTTTTTTTGAATTGTTGATGATTTTCAGGAAGGTGTCGTGTATGATACGCGGTGTTTCTTTAACGTCGCGATTGACAACGCCAATGACTTTCCCTCCTGAGGAAACCGACGTGTCGGCTTTCAGATTCGCGAAAAAGCGGCGTGCATCACGTTCACCTGGATAGTATTCGGTTCCATGAATATTCTGCTTTGTCACCTTGTTCCAAAAGTCCAAAAAAACGCTCTGCAAATCAGCAACAGCGTCGCCTTCTATGCGTGCATGTATGTCACGCCATTCTCCGAATTCGGCCTTTCCGTTGATGTAATAATCAGCCACATTCATGCCGCCGGTATAGGCAACGAGACCATCTATCACAACGATTTTGCGGTGGTCGCGGTGGAGTGCATGGTTAATCCAGGGAAAGCGGACGCGATCGAACTCATAAATTTCGATGCCGTGTTCACGCAGCATTTCAAGGTGCTTCTGTTTTAAAGGACGGTTATTCGAACTGTTGCCAAATCCATCGAAAAGCGCCCGTACCTTTACGCCCCTCGATGCGCATTCAGCCAATAGCGTGAACAATTGCTGAGATATGGAATCGTTTCGAAAATTGAAGTATTCTAAATGTATGCTACTCCGTGCCTGCCTGATGGCCTCAAAGAGGTCGTCGAATTTTTCTTGACCGCGCTTGAAAACCGTTATGCGGTTGTTTGATGAAAAATTAATGTGCCATTCTTTTGAGAGATAGAGGGCAACCATTGAGTCAACCCGTTGTTCCCTCTCACATGTGGAGTCCAGCCATTCTGGATGCGGAAAGGAGACAGAAGGCCGTTCGTCTTCTGCCGGCGAGGCATGCAGCAAGGAGGGGAGGAACATTGCTGCGGATACTAATACCACGAGAAGTGTATGCCGCAAAAATTTTTCGCTTATATTCGCAGGGCACCCAACGGAAAGAGATTTGTTGTGATGTCCTCTGTTGGGATTTTTTTTTCTGCCATTCGTCATAGGTAAATGATCTGAATTACGTTTAGGGGTGTTTCAATGTAGAGCGCGTTTGGGGGCACACTGGTTGCAAATCCAGCCATCTCATTGGCACCGAAATCAGATCATTGCCCGGAACGAGTCGACAATGCCGAGCAGATGGTTGTCGGCGTCAACCACTAATACAGAATGGATTTTAAACTGCTGGAAAATGCGTTCGATTTCCGTGATTTTCGTTTCAGGTCCGACACATTTTGGGTGTACCGACATGATGTCGGCCACGGTTCGTTTGAAGAACACATCTTGCGATTTCTCCATGGCGCGACGAATGTCGCCGTCTGTCACAAGACCGCAGATTTTTTCGTTGCTCACAGCCACACATAAGCCCAGACGTCCGCGGCTCACATGAATCACGGCTTCGCCCAATTTCATGTCGGGAGATATGACAGGAAGGTCATCTGTTCGCATCACGTCTTTTGCCTTAGTCAGCAAACGGCGTCCGAGGGTTCCTCCCGGATGGAATTGTGCAAAATCAGACGCTTTGAATCCTCTGGCCACAATCAAGGCGCAAGCCAAGGCATCGCCCATTGCAAGGGCCGCAGTGGTTGAGGAGGTGGGAGCTAGACCGAGGGGACATGCCTCGTGCGTTACGGCGGTATTCAAATGTGTCGTGGAATATTTTGCCAACAAAGATTCTGGATTACCGCTCATCCCGATTACAGGAATTTGCCGTTCGAGAAGATAGGGCAGGAAGCGGAGCAGCTCGTCTGTCTGTCCTGAATTTGAAATGGCCAAAACCACATCGTCTTTCATGATGACGCCCAAGTCACCATGAAATGCGTCCAAGGGGTTGATGAAAAAACTCGGAGTGCCCGTGCTCGACAATGTAGCGGCAATTTTGGCACCGATGTGTCCGCTTTTCCCGACGCCAGTGACAATAAGTTTGCCCTTGCATTTCAGTATCAGTTCAATGGTCTTGTCAAAACTTTCATCAATGTAAGGTATCAGTTCCAACAATGCTTCGCTTTCATCGCGCAAGCATTTGATGGCTGTTTCAGTCCATTTACTCATAATTCAAAATTAAGCATGTGTGGTCATATATATGTTCGAAACGATTCTATGCGGGTCTTGCTGTTGTGGAGCGTAGCTATTCGTGCAGAAGCTGCTAGCGAAGCAACCCCACATTAGCCCCATACGTCTTCGCGCGTGGGGGATAGAACTCTGAAGAAAACGGTTTTCTGGATGATTCATTCGGGTGCGTTCAAAAACAACATCTTTCAATTCGCCTTTCCTGCATGAACCGCCCGCGTTTCCCGCATGGTGATAAACGTCGTCGTTTCGGAGGTTATTTCAGCAAGTCGCCCACCAAGGCGGGGAGATTTTCAAGCGGCAACATGTTAGGGCCGTCGCTCAAAGCCCTGTCTGGGTCGGGATGCGTTTCCAGAAAATAGCCCTCTGCGCCAAAAGCCTTTGCAGCCATGGCCATGGCTGGCACAAATTGGCGGTCGCCGCTTGTGCTTCCATTTCCGCCGCCGGGACGTTGCACGCTATGCGTGCAGTCCATGATGACGCGGTCGGCCAAAGGCTTCATTATCGGAATATTGCGGAAGTCAACAACAAGATTGTTGTAGCCATAGACGTTACCGCGTTCCGTCAGCCAAACTTCATTCGCTCCTGCCTCGCGGCATTTTTCAACGGGATATTTCATGTCTTCACCCGAGAGAAACTGCGCCTTTTTGATGTTTACAATGCGCCCCGTCTTGGCGGCTTCCACGAGAAGATCAGTCTGCCGACAGAGGAAAGCGGGGATTTGCAACACATCGACAACCTCGCCAGCTACGGCGGCCTGATAGCTTTCATGGATATCTGTCAGCAGGGGGAGGGCGTAGCGTTCTTTGATGTCGGCCAGCATTTGCAGGCCTTTTTCAAGGCCAGGTCCGCGGAATGAATGGATGGAAGTGCGGTTGGCCTTGTCAAACGATGCCTTAAAATACACCTCAACATTGAACTTGTTTTTGATGCAGACGAGTTGTTTCGCCACTTCATCCAACAGGCTTGCTGATTCAATCACACACGGACCGGCTATAAATATTGGATTCATTTCTTGATAATTTTCTTTATAGGTTTTTGAGTATTCCGATTTCCGGTATCTGGTAGCACCGTCTGAAACAACAAAATAGAATCTTGAAATATCATGGACGAGTCTATCTTTAGACCGTGTCGGAACTGATTCCACTAAAACCACGCAAATATAAGAATTTATATTGGATTCTCCGAATTTTAAATCTCTAAATATAGACGAGCCTTTTAATAGGCAGAGATAATAGGCAGAGATTGGGGCGGGGGAGGGTAAACAAATTACTTTCGCAGAAGTCTTTATATATGAAAAGGGACGTTCTGTTGTCGTTTCAGAACGCCCCTCCCTTCGTTTATGACATCTTATTGACTCAGGCCTTGAGGATTGGCAACCCCTGTCAGTTTCTTTCGATATTAGGTTTTTCCAACCCGTATTTTTTGCGTTTGTCTTCAAAAATCAGAAGAAGGGAAATGATGATGGCCACCACGCCGAAGATGGCAAAAATGGTCATGGATTCCGTATAGTCAATGGTTTTCCCGTCGGTCATTGTGTTGGCCTGATTGACTTTTCCAATCCAGACGGGAACAAGGGCAAGGCCGATGTTTTGGATATAGAAAATGAGCGCATAGGCTGTGCCGAGGTATTCCATCGGGATGATCTTGGGCACGGACGGCCACATCGCAGAAGGGACCAAGCCGAAGGCGATGCCCAGCACGGTCATGGCGATGATGGCAATGATCCATGAGTTGAGCGGCAGGGCAAGTGTCACGTGGACAATGGTGAGCAGTACGCTGCCGATGAGCATGAGGGTTGCGCCTTTACCGAACTTGTCGTAGATGCTTCCGAAAATCGGCGTCAGGAAGATTGTTCCAAACGGCAACATGGCAGGAATCAGGCCTGCCGTACTTTCGGGAACGTTGTATTTCATGACCATGAGTTTGGTTGCGAATTTCAAGAAGGGATATACGCCCGCATAGAACATCAGACAGAGCACAGCGATGTACCAAAATCCTCTGTTGCAAAAGAGAATTTTTAGGTCGGAGAATTTGAATCCTTCTTCATTTTCTGCTTGGATTGCTGCTGCGGAGGCATCTTCCTTCTTGTCCATAACGCAATAAACAAGATAGGCAATCATGCCGATACACAACATGGCGGCGCCCAAGGCCACTGATGCCTGAACACCAGAGGAAAGCCCTAAAAAATCCTTTAAGGACGTCAAACCATTGATGATGCCGGCATTGATGTTGGCAAAGAAGTCTCCCACGGAGTGTGTGTCCACGTATTCAATGTGTTTTCCCATGGCGAATGGCAAAGAGTAGGCCAATGTACAGGCTGTTCCGATACGTGCCAAGGCAACTTGAAGTCCCATAGCCAATGCCAGTTCGTGACCTGTGAACCACTTCACAAGAATTTTTGTCACGGTGACACCTGCGATTTCACATCCGACACCGTAAATGGCGAATCCTGTGGCCGCCAACACAACTTGGGTTTGATATTCGCCAAAGAACGGGACATTGATAGTTCCTTCAAAGTTGTGTGAGACAGCATACCATTTGAGGATTGCGCCGAGGAACATCAAGATGGTTGACATGATGCCGGTGAAGCGTATGCCGAATTTGTCGAGAATGACTCCGCCCAAGAAGAGGAGGAGGAGAAATACGTTGAAATAACCATAGGCTCCGGAGAAGAAGCCATACTCGTCGGATGTCCATCCCAAACCGAAGCCTGTTCCTCCCTGGGCTTCTGTCAGTCCGCGGGCTTCTGTCAGCAATGGTTCCAACGGAGACATGACGTCGGTGAAGAAATAGCCCAACATCATGGTGATGCTGACTAAGATAAGCGCTGTCCAGCGGGCTTTTTTTGAATTGCTCAGTTTGTTTTGAAGAGTTTGTGTCATTGTTGTTATACTATAAATTATGTAATGGGTAAAGAATGAGTTGAACAATTTTGAGGGATAAGGAGTTGTATTCTTATACCCTGTCAATATTGATCTACTTATTGTTTCACCATTACTAAGTGGACTATCGGGGTGAGGCTGTTGCGGAAAACGAGTGCGCCTTGAGTGCTTTGTGGGGAGCGCTCAGTGCCATTTGCTCTTGTTGGTAGGGACAAATGGTTGAGCGCAGAAACGCTTCAATGGCAACTGATTCCAGTCTCCCTTGCCGCCTGCTTTCTGATTGTTGTTTACTTCTTGAGATATTTGTTGAGCCAGCGGAAGAAGGTGCGCTGCCAGAGGATGCCGTTTTGCGGCTTCAACACCCAATGGTTTTCATCAGGGAAAAGCAGCATTTGTGCGTCTATTCCTCTCATGCGTGCAGCCGTGAAGGCGCTTTCGGCTTGTGTGTATTCGATTCTGAAATCTTTCTGACCGTGGATGCACAAAATGGGGGTGTCCCATTTGTCTACATAAAGATGCGGAGAGGTGGCATAGGCTTTCTGCATTTCGCCGGCGGCTGTTTTTTCCCAAGGGGCTGATTTTAAATCCCAGTTGGGGAACCACAGTTCCTCGGTTTCAACATATTGCTGTTGCGTGTTGTAGATGCCGTCGTGTGCGATGAATGCCTTAAAACGCTTGTTATGGTTGCCGGCCAGCCAATAGACACTGAATCCGCCGAAGCTGGCGCCAACGGCTCCCAGTCGTTCTTTGTCTACGTATGTTTCCTTGCAGAGGTCATCGATGGCCGAGAGATAGTCTTGCATACAAAGTCCCGTGTAATCACCAGAAATTTCTTCCAGCCATTCCATGCCAAAGCCGGGGAGGCCGCGGCGGTTGGGTGCAATGACGATGTAATTGTTTGCCGCCATGATTTGCATGTTCCATCTGAAGCTCCAGAACTGGCTTACGGGCGACTGTGGGCCGCCTTCGCAGAACAGCAAGGCTGGATATTTCTTTGATGCGTCGAATTTGGGAGGATAAATCACCCAGCAAAGTTCTTGCTTTCCATCGATGGTTTTCACCCAGCGTGCCTTGACATCGCCCCATTCCAAGTTGTCGTAGAAATTCTTGTTTTCAAAAGTTACCTGATGTGCAAATCCCTTGTCTTTTCTGACATTAACCAGATAGACTTCGTCAGCGCGTTGCATGCTTTGGCGCTTTGCCAACAGGAGCTTGCTCGAAATGACTTGAACCAATGAATAATCGCAGGTGTCGTTGGTCAGTTGCTTGACATGTCCCTTAAGATCCGTGCGATATAATTGGGTTTGGCCATGCCATACGCCGCTGAAGAAAATGTGGTTGTTGTCGGCATCCCATCCGAATTCGTTGACGCCACTTTCAAATACTTCCGTTACGTATGACTTTGTTCCTGTCTTGAAGTCATAGACACAGAGGCGTGTGCGGTCGCTTTCGTATCCATCGCGTTCCATGCTTGTCCAGGCAATGTAGCGTCCGTTGGGCGAGAACTGAGGATTTTGGTCGTATCCTACATTGCAGTCTGTCTCTGTCTTGTTGACGCTTTGGTCTTGTAATGTCTTGGTATAAATGACAGAAGGTGCTGCATAATTGCTTGGCTTACAAAGATTTTTTGTTGTTTTGTTAGATAAATCGTAAAGGAAGATGTCGCTGTCTGTGCTTGTTGCGTATTCCTTTCCAACCTTCTTTCGGCAAGTGTATGCAATGCTTTTTGAATCTGGGCTCCACGCCAGTTGTTCAACACCGCCAAATGGGAGCATCGGGCATTCAAAGGGTTCTCCCTCCAGCATATCGGTGCCTTCAGAGATGTTAGAGGCGCCATCGAAATCGGCGATGAATGGGTGGGGGGAGGAGGTGTTGTATTGATCCCAATGCTTGTACATCAAATCGTTGATGACCATGCCTGTTGCCAATGGTAGGTCATTTTCTTTTTTTTCGATGACAGTATTGTTGTCGACGCTGTGGATCAAGATGACTTTCTTCTCATCGGGCGAGAATAAGAATCCTTCAACGTCTTTTTGCGCGTGGGAAATCTGGCGTGCATTTTTTCCGTCGATACCGACTGACCATACTTGTGATGATCCGTTGCGTGAAGACAAGAAGGCTATTTCTTTTCCGTTCTTGATGAATACCGGCGAATTGCCTCCATTAAAGATTGCATGGGTTTTGTCGGTTTGAAGGTCTTTTACGTAAATAACGCTGTTGCCTTTATTCGACTTGATGTCGTAGTAAGTAACGGCATACGTTATCACTTTACCGTCAGTCGTAGAAGAGACATTTCCGATACGCCCCATGCTCCATAAGGATTCAGGGGTCAGTCGTCCAGAGGAGAAGTCTGCACGGGGCTTTTCAACCACAACCGTAGCAGCATCGCTGCCTTGTGCATGGATTTGCATGGTGCCCGTCATTAGCGCGGCAGACATAAGCATGATTTTAAAATTCATTGTATGGTTAAGTTATCAATTATTTTTCTGTTGGGGAGGACGGTTTTGTGGATGGTGGGAGATGAATCCTTTTTGTATGTGCGTATGGGATTCTACCTTAGCGCTCTCTTGAAAAAAATAACTTCCGCAATTTTGAGGAGCATGTAAATGAAGCTTTACGAACTATCAAAATTACGGAATTTATTTATTTGGGCATTACTTAATGCTTGTTGGCGGCGTTGTTGCGCTCAGCGTTCATCTGTTCCGCCAGTTTCTGCATGTTTTCAAATCTTGCAGCCAATCCCTTTGCCTTTTTGTTAGGGTTGTTTTTGTTGGCCTGATAATTAGCTTCCAGTTTTTCCAGCAGTTTGGCATCGTCGGTGCGTTTGCGCAGGTACCACATGGTCAAGGAACTGGCCAAAAGAGAAATGAAGTAATAATAGTTCAGACCAGCTGAATAACGGTTGAACATGAAGAAGAACATGACGGGCATGAGATACATCATCCATTGCATCATCTTCATCTGTTGCGCTTGTTCTCCCGACATCGACTCGCGCTGCTGGCGAATGGTCATGAAACTGTAAATGAAGTTGGTTGCACAGAAAAGGAGGCAGAACAAGCTGAGGTGGTCGCCGATGCCCCATACGTTTGTCCCGAAGTCCCATACGCTGTCGTAGGTTGACAAATCATCAGCCCAGAGGAAACCTTGCTGGCGAAGCTCAATGGCATTTGGCACAAAGTTGAACATCGCAATCCAGATAGGCATCTGAATCAATGCCGGTAAACATCCACCCATCGGACTGACGCCATACTGGGAATACAATGCCATGGTTTCCTGCTGCTTCTTCATGGCATCATTCTTGTTGGGATATTTCTTGCTAATCTCATCGATCTTCGGACGAAGCACACGCATCTTCGCGCTGCTCAAGAAACTCTTCTTGGTCGGGACGTACACGATGACTCTGAGCAAGATGGTGATGAGGAGCAACACAATGCCCATTGGCAGGCCGAGACTGGTCAGGAAGTCAAACACATAGATGGTGAAGAAGCGGTTGATCCATTTAAAAAGGGGCCATCCGAGATAAACCAGGTCTTCAAGGTCATAGTCCTTTTCTCCCAGTTTGTTCTTGTCCATCGACTTCAGCAGGTTGAAGCTGTTTGGTCCGAAATAGAATTGCAGGGTCGTTGCCTGTGCATTGTCTGAAGCAATGGGCAAATTCATGGTGGCGTGATAATCCTTTAAGAATCCTGGTTCGTCTTTAAGTTCAACGCTCTCCATGTTTACATTTGTAAACTCGCTCTTTGGTGCAATCAAGACGCTACTGAAATACTGATTTTTGAATGCCACCCAATCGACAGCGCTTTCCGCCGTCTCTCTTTCCGTTCCATGTTCACTGATTTTCTTTGTATCATCGTTATGGAGCTTGTACGTGATGGTTGAATATTGATTTTCAAAATATTCGCCCTTCTCATATTGCTGAATCTTCTGCTTCCAGTCAAGAACAATAGCGTTTGAAGCGTTTACGGCCAGATGCTTTTTGATGCCAGACGTGATGATTTCAACATTCATCATGTAGTTGTCGCCTGGCAACAGATTGTATCTGATTGCAAAAAAGCTACTGTCGCGGCCAACCATTTGCATAGTTACGCTTGTGGAATCTTTTATGTCAACAGGCGTAAATACATAATCCTTTGTGTTTAAAACGCCTTCCTGCAAAGGCAGAGCGATGTCAAGATGCGCATAATTCTTGTCGTAGAGTTGCAACGGAATATCGCGATTCTCGTGGAAATCACTGTAGCTGCGGTAATTGTTGAGTTTGACACCGTAAATCATTCCGCCGACGCGGTTAATGCTGACAGTGATGTTTTTATTCTTGAGGGTGACGTACTGCGGCTCTTTGCCGATGATGCTGTCTCTTTCAACAGCATGAGCGGCAAAAATTTTTGTGGAGTCGATGGTGGGTTCCTCCTTTTGCTTCTGTGCCGCCGTAGCAGTTTGTGTGTTTTCCTTAGCAACGCTTTGCGTTGTGTTTACCAGAGTTTCTTGGGGGCGCTGACTGCTGTTGTAGTACCCGTATCCAAACATCACGGCAACAATTAGAAGTAATCCGATAATAGTGTTTTTGTCCATTATTATTCAGTGAGTAATTTATTGGTTAATTTGTTCGTTCCTAAAGTGTTATTTTAGTCGATATATAAGTAGGTGGTCAAAATTTTTTTATAAAATATATGCCAAGAGCATTATTTCTGACCACCTACTTGGTAATGTATGTTTTTTGTTTGTGTTATTTTGAAGGAGGTGTCATGCTTTTCCTGTTTCCAATGTTGAAATGGCCGTCTTGACAAAATCAACAAAAAGCGGATGCGGATTCAACACTGTGCTGGAGTATTCTGGATGGAATTGCGTTCCGATATACCATTTGAGCGCGGGTATTTCAACGATTTCAACCAGGTTACATTCGGAATTGACACCGACACATATCATGCCGTTTTTCTCATATTCCTCGCGGTATTCATTGTTGAATTCATAGCGATGGCGATGGCGTTCACGGATAATTTCTTTACCATAAATCTCGCGCACCTTGCTGCCTTTTTTGAGCTGGCATTCGTAGCCGCCCAAGCGCATGGTGCCTCCCATATTGGTGAGATTCTTTTGGTCTTCCATGATGTCTATGACGTTGTGTTGCGTCTTGGCGTCCATCTCAACGCTGTTTGCATCGGCATAGCCCAAGACATTGCGTGCAAATTCAATGACCATCATCTGCATGCCCAGACAAATGCCGAAAGTGGGTTTGTCTTTTTCACGACAATATTTTGCAGCGATTAACTTCCCATCAGTGCCGCGTTGGCCGAATCCTGGACAAATGATAATGCCCGACATGCGGTCCAGTTGCTCTGCCACATTTTCCTCAGTCAGTTTTTCGCTGTTGATGAAATGTGTTTTGACCTTATAGTCGTTATATGTGCCAGCTTGCGAGAGGGATTCAAGGATACTTTTGTAGGCATCCTGCAAGTCGTATTTTCCCACAAGACCAATATTTACGCTTTTTGTTGCTTTATGTCTGCGTTCCAGAAAAGCACGCCAAGGTCCCAATTCCGGGGTGTCGCCAACAGGCATGTTCAACTTTCGCAGAATGGTGGCGTCAAGCCCCTGCTCTTGCATGCGTAGTGGCACTTCATAAATGGTTGGTTGGTCGATGCTTTGAACCACTGCCTCCGGAGAGACGTTGCAGAAATTGGCAACCTTCCTTCTCAGTCCTGCATCCAATTCGTGCTCTGTTCGTAATACCAAGATATCTGGCTGGATACCCAGGCTCTGCAGTTCCTTTACAGAATGCTGCGTCGGCTTCGTTTTCAGTTCGCCAGCCGCAGCGAGATAGGGCACGTATGTTAGATGGATGCAAACGGCGTTGTTTCCCAATTCCCATTTCATTTGTCGGATTGTCTCCAAAAAAGGCAAACCTTCAATGTCGCCGACGGTACCACCAATTTCAGTGATGACAAAATCGTAATGATGCTTTTTCCCGAGGAAGAGCATGTCGCGCTTGATTTCGTCAGTGATGTGAGGAATCACTTGTATAGTTTTTCCCAGGTAGTCTCCTTTGCGCTCTTTCTCAATCACGCTTTGATAGATTCGACCCGTTGTGACATTGTTGTTGCGCGTCGTGTGAATACCCGTGAAGCGTTCATAGTGTCCTAAGTCCAAGTCTGTTTCCTGGCCGTCGTCTGTTACGTAGCATTCCCCATGTTCATAGGGGTTCAGGGTTCCTGGGTCTATATTGATGTAAGGGTCAAACTTTTGGATAGTGATGTTGTATCCTCTGGCTTGCAGCAATTTGCCAATTGAAGACGAGATGATTCCCTTTCCAAGCGATGACGCAACACCGCCAGTAACAAAAATGTACTTAGTTTCTGACATGACACATATATTTAATTGTTAATCGTTTGTCATTGATACACATACAGCGTTTCGGAATGGACCATTTCACAAGCACAATGCAATGCCTTAACAAAAGAAGAGCGCTTACGGTTAAGCACGTAGCGTGTAAACCTTAGCCATGTTTCTCCTTTCAAGCCGTTTGCAAAACAGCCAGAGCACCATAATAAAATCTGAGCCTTGACATCCTTAACTATTCACGTGATGAGAGCATCTATCTGCCCCACACCAACACATTGTTTGACGCGACCGTATGCACTATTCTATCAAGCCAGCCTTGACAGACCATTCTATCAGTCGGCAAAGTTACGATTTTTTTGAATGATAGTGTTGGTACAGCGTTTTTTTTAATGAGGTGTTCCTGAAAAATATGACATTGACCTATAATTTAGTGTCTTACGCAAAAAAAATGTGGTAAGGATGGCCTGTCATATCAGAAAAAGACGTAACTTTGCAGCGCTGTTACGAGATAGCAGCGCTATGTTCAATATCTAAAACAACAAAAAGACAAAATGGCAACAAGAATCAGATTGCAGCGTCATGGCCGTAAGGGCTATGCTTTTTACAGCATTGTTATTGCTGACGTTAGAGCACCACGTGATGGTAAGTACACTGAAAAGATTGGTACCTACAATCCTAATACCAATCCTGCCACAATCGATTTGAATTTTGAACGCGCTCTCCACTGGGTAGAGTGTGGTGCACAGCCAACAGACACCGTTCGCAACATTCTCTCATCAGAAGGCGTTATGCTCATGAAGCACCTCAATGGTGGTGTTCGTAAGGGCGCATTCGACGAAGCTGCTGCACAGGCAAAATTCGAGGCATGGAAGCAGGAAAAAGACTCTAAGGCCGCTGCTGCTGCAAGCAAGAACGCCGAGTCAAAGAAGGCTGACGCCGCTGCTCGCCTTGAGGCTGAGAAAAAAGTGAACGAAAAGATCGCTGAAAAGGTGGCTGAAAAGAAAGCTGCTGCCGCACAGGCTCAAGCTGAAGCTGCTGCAAAAGAAAGCGAAGAGCAGGCTGAAGGCGAAGAAGCTCCTGCTGAAGCTTAAATTTCTTTGGTTATTGAAAACTGAGAGAGGGCGTCCCCGAGTGGTATGCCCTCTCGTTTTGTCTATACATTGTCCTTTGGGAGTGGTTAACGCCAGTAATCTTGGGAAAATCCGTCGGAATTTCAGTCATCCCCATCAAAGAAATGTTGGGGGATTTTGTCAATCCAAATATTTAATGTAACTTTGCACCGCAATTTTGCAATAACAACATATTAATTCATTCACTATTATGATGAATCAGTACGAAACCGTCTTCATAATGACTCCCGTTTTGTCTGACCAACAGATGAAGGAGGCGGTTGAAAAGTTCAAGGGTATTCTTACCGCACAAGGCGCTGAGATTATCAATGACGAATGCTGGGGCCTCAAAAAGATGGCTTATCCAATTCAGAAAAAATCAACTGGTTTCTACGAATTGGTAGAGTTTAAGGCTGAACCTCAAGTAATCGAGAAGTTGGAAGTAGCTTTCCGTCGTGACGAACGCGTTCTTCGCTACCTCACGGTTAAACTCGAAAAGTACGCTGCACAGTATGCAGAAAAACGTCGTAACATCAAATCAAAAAAGGAGGATTAAGCAATGGCACAAGCACAGTCTGAAATTCGTTATTTAACGCCGCCTACTGTTGACGTTAAGAAAAAGAAGTATTGCCGTTTCAAAAAGAGCGGTATCAAGTATATTGACTACAAGGATCCTGAATTCCTCAAGAAGTTCCTCAATGAGCAGGGTAAAATTTTGCCTCGTCGCATCACGGGTACTTCTTTGAAGTATCAGCGTCGCGTGGCACAGGCCGTTAAGCGTGCTCGCCATTTGGCTCTTCTCCCCTTCGTAACCGATTTGATGAAATAAAAACTGGAGGTAATAAGATATGGAACTCATTTTGAAAGAAAATGTACACGGCTTGGGCTATAAGGACGATGTCGTGAAAGTGAAAGACGGCTACGGTCGCAACTACCTTATTCCTACAGGCAAAGCCGTCATCGCATCTGCTTCTGCAAAGAAATGCTTGGCAGAAGAGTTGAAGCAACGTGCTCACAAGTTGGAAAAAATTAAGAATGATGCTCTTGAATTGGCTGAAAAGTTGAAGGCTATCGAACCAATCAAAATTGCAGCCAAAGTTAGCGCCACTGGTTCTATTTATGGTTCTGTCAACGGTTTGCAGATTTCTGAAGAACTCGCTAAGCGTGGTTTCGAAATCGATCGCAAGACAATCGTCTTGAAGGACGTTAAGGAAGTTGGTGCTTATCATGCAGTTGTTAAACTTCACAAGGAAGTTTCTGTTGAAATTCCATTTGAGGTTGTTGCTGAAGAAGCATAATTGTATGGCAGGTCTTTCTGCCGTTTGAAAATACAAAAAACATAAAGTCTGTTGTTTCACTCTATGGGTGGTTCAGCAGACTTTCTTTTTTGTCAGAGAGAAGACGGCTATGCCTGATGGTTGAGAACTGAAAAATGGCAAGTGCGTTATTTTCGTAAAAGTAATTCTACAGCATTTATTTGTATGCGATATTTTATCTATTTTTCTTACGACGGCACCAACTATCATGGTTGGCAGATTCAACCTAACGCTGTCAGTGTTCAGAAAAAATTGAATTGGGCACTCAGCACCATCCTTCGTTCTGAAATCGAAACCATCGGAGCGGGAAGGACCGATACTGGTGTGCATGCTTCCACCATGGTAGCTCATTTTGATTTTCTGGAAATCGAGGACTTGCAGAACCTGTCCGCAAAGCTTTGCCGCATTCTTCCTCCCGATATCAGTGTGAAAGAAATCAGAAAGGTATCTGAAACGGCGAATGCTCGTTTTGATGCTATTTCACGAACGTATCACTATCATGTCTACACACAGAAGAATCCATTTCTTCGCCATTACGCTGTGCAGTTGCATTTCATCCCTGATTTCAAACTCATGAACGAGGCAGCGGCCATGCTGCTGACGGTTGATGATTTTACGAGTTTCAGCAAACTCGGCACAGACGTGAAAACAAATATTTGCCATGTCACTCGCGCTCACTGGGTGCAGGTTGACGACAATCTCTGGCGCTTTGAAATAACGGCAAACCGCTTTCTGCGTAATATGGTTCGTGCCGTTGTAGGCACCCTTCTGGATGTTGGCCGACATAAAATCACGCTCAGCGAATTCCAAGAAATCATCCGTCGGAAAGACCGTTGTGCAGCAGGGGAGTCTGTCCCTGGCAAAGCTCTTTCGCTTGTAAATGTGGTTTACCCAGACAGCATTTTTATTTGATGTTTGATGCATTTGCAAGAATAGATAAGCGGATTCCTCTGCTTGTAAGTGTTTCATCGACACTATATCTGCATTGTATTTGCACTATATAGGAATGCTCTCTGAATTCTTTTTCGTTTGGCAACACGATTAATCAAATATTTTATGTAAGTTTGCATAGCAAGACACAATGATTATTTCAAATAGCAATACAGAAATAGGTATTCAAATTAAACTATAATTCCGATCACCTACTTGTGTCTTACAAGTCTTTGCAACTTAATTATCTAATATCATAAAATCTACATTATGCTAAACGAACAAGATTTATTGCAACTGCAACGTAAAGGCATTTCTGTTGAAAAATTCAATCAGCAGATGAAGTGTTTCGTTACAGGATTTCCCTTCCTTGAACTCTATTCTGCAGCAAGTACGGAAAGAGGAATCAAGGTCGTCACTCCAGAAGATAGGGAAAAATATGTTGCCGCATGGGATTGCTATGTCAACGAAGGCCATACCGTTGTGAAATTCGTTCCAGCTTCCGGTGCCGCAAGCAGAATGTTTAAAGATCTCTTCGCTTTTCTGAATGCAACGTATGGTGAACCAACGAGCGATTTTGAAAAATTCTTCTTTGACCACCTTTCCCAAATGGCTTTTTATTCGGATTTAAACGAAGTCTGCAAAAAGAATTATGGGGAAGAAATCCCAGCGTTGCTCTCTGAGAAAAAATATAAGGAAATTGTTTCCGCCCTGCTTGGCGAAAAGGGGTTGAACTACGGACACATGCCAAAGGGCGCACTGAAATTCCACACTTACGGGAATGATCAGCGTACGCCTTTTGAAGAACACCTTGTTGAGGGGGCGCTTTATGCCAAAGGCAAAGAGGGGGATGTCAATGTTCATTTCACGGTATCTCCCGAGCATCGCGCTCTTTTTGATGCGCTTGTGAAAGACAAAAGTGCAGATATAGAGAAGCGCTATGGCGTCAAGCTGCATATTTCATTTTCTGAACAAAAACAGAGTACAGATACACCGGCAGCCAATGAAGACAATACGCCTTTCAGAAATGCAGACGGTTCTATTCTCTTCCGACCGGGTGGACATGGTGCGCTTATTGAGAATCTTAACGATATTGATGCCGATGTTGTGTTCATTAAGAATATTGACAATGTTGTGCCTGATCATTTGAAAGGTGACACGGTGGCCAATAAAAAACTTTTGGCCGGCATCCTCGTCAGTGTTCAGAACACGATTAAGAGCTATTTGAAGAAGTTGGATAGCGGCCAGTATGTGATGGAAGATTTGCGCGAGATGCTTCAGTTTATACAGAAAACGCTCTGTTGCAAAAATCCAGAAACAAAATTGCTGGAGGATACCGAGCTTGCTGTTTATATCCGCAAAAAGCTCAATCGTCCCATCCGTGTTTGCGGTATGGTGAAAAACATCGGTGAAGCCGGTGGCGGTCCGTTCCTGGCCTATAATCCAGACGGGACCTATTCTCCGCAGATTCTTGAAAGCTCACAGATTGATGTGAAGAATCCTGAGAAGAAAGCCATGTTTGAGCAGGGCACACATTTCAATCCAGTTGACTTGGTGTGTGCTATAAAGAATTATAAGGGAGAGCACTTGAATCTTCTTTCCTACGTTGATCCGAAAACAGGATTCATTTCAGAGAAGAGCAAGGATGGCAAAAAACTTAAGGCGTTGGAACTTCCAGGACTTTGGAATGGCTCCATGAGCGATTGGAATACCATATTTGTGGAAGTGCCACTTTCTACCTTCAACCCAGTTAAAACAGTAAACGACCTCGTACGTCCACAACATCAGGAACATAAAGAAGGATGATTTCTCCATGGCAGGAAAATGCTGTGAGCAGAAACTTTATAACGATACATTGGCTGACTGATTTAAGCGTGTATATCATGAGTTGGTCAGTGTAGAAAGAAAAAAGAGAACTGTTGCCAATTAATCAAGTTTTGCAACAGTTCTCTTTTTCCCTTTTTATTCTACAGAATCTCTGAAAATTCGTTAGACTCATTTTTTCTTATACACACAATAAAACCTGCCGCAATTACTTATATTCCTTTCACATCTTGGTCAAAGTTGCGCGATGCGAGAATTGGGATTCCCAGCTTTTCAGCAAATGCCGTCCCAGATTCGAATGTGTCTCGCCCCAGACGCAGTCGTATCTTCTCCCAGATGCGGTCGTATCTCGCCCCGTGTTCGACAACAAGTATGGGGGTTGAAACGAAGTTGCTATTGCTGGTTTTTGTTCACAGCTTTTAAAAACGATTTGGGTAATGGCGTTTCAAAAGAAAGCGGTTCGTTAGTAATGGGGTGATAGAAATTTAATCTAAAGGCGTGTAGGGCTAAGCGACCGATGGGATTGTCACCTTTACCATATTTTATGTCACCGCAAACAGGGCAGCCCATGTCTTGCATGTGCACTCTGATTTGGTTTTTACGTCCAGTCTCCAGTTTCAGTTCAACGATGGAATGTTTGCCGTCACTTTTAATCTGTTTGTAGTGTGTGATGGCCCATTTGGCACCTCCTGGGTCTTGGTCATAGGAAATAGTGAAATAGGCTTTGTTGTCTTTCAACCAATTGGCAATGGTGCCTTGTTTGTTTGGAAGTTGTCCGGAAACCAAAGCAATGTATCGTCTGTCGGTGACGATGTCGCGCCAATTGTGTTCTAGAATCTGTTCCGCTTGTATGGTTTTAGCATAAACGAGAAGTCCAGAAGTGTCTCTGTCCAATCTGTGTACCACATGGGCAGTGCATTTCTGCTTGCTTCGTCTGAAATATTCATCCAAGACAGATTTCACGCTGAAAGCGTGGTGGTTGGCAGCCATGGAGAGTATGCCAACATTCTTTTCTATGACAATTAGGAAGGGGTCTTCATAGACAATTTTGACGAATTTGTTGTTAAGTTGCTCTGCGGGTTTGTGGCGGCAGATTTCAACAGTGGTGTTGGGGAGGAGAGGAGTGTCGTGCCGTGTGGAGATCTTTCCATTGACTTTAACTCCACCACCTTTCAGTATGGCTTTTGCCTTGTTTCGGCTGATGCCATTGTGTTCGTCGGTCAAGAAGGATAGGAGGGTTGTTTCTGTCTTTACGACATACGTGATGGGACGTTGTATGTGATGGTTTGCCATAAGGGTTGTTTATCGAAAATTATTTGATATGGATAATCGTGTCTAAGTGGACACGATTAATGTGTGTGCAAAGTTAACTCCAAAAAATGAAGTGCGTGCTATTTTGTAACAATAAAAAGCGGAAAGATTTATGCGAAAAGTATATCGCAATGAAGCATTGCACTGGGTTTTGAATTATGGTATGCGACTGGGTGTGTGATTTCAATTCTAAGTGGTATGACTAAAATCTGAAGACCCGTATGCCAATAAAGGATTTGTGCTTGCTTAGATAATCGTGTAGGGACGTTGAATCTTCCACAACTTTTTTGTAAATCATGGAAGCGTTGAGCAGGTGTAGTTTGCTGTCTTTCCCCCAAACGGCAAAGCCGAGATGAGCATAGTCAAGCCCCTGTTTGCTCGTGACAATGGCGATAATATCCCCGTCTTGGATTTCCGGAAGCTGTGCCTTTGATAATGATGTGAAACGCTTTGGTATATAGGCTCCGTCTCTTCCACATGAGGAGCGTTCCATAGCTGCAATGCTGTCAATTTCTTGAGGATGGGCAACGAGGTAAGGATATTTTTCCGAGTGCTTGCTCATGAAATGAATATTGATATAGAGTGGAACGGTGAATTTGTCTGCCACCTTCACCTCTGAAACAATGCCTCTTTGCGTGTTACTGCGTTTCCACCATGAGAAGTAATGAAGGCGTGAGAGATAGCCGTTGATGTGGCCATCTCTGTATCTGATATTTTCAAGATTACGGCAGAAATCTGAAAATTTGTCACCTCCCTGCCTTTTTGTCATTATCAATGCGCCAACTGTTTCTACCAATGTGGCGCAGTCGAGTTGGCGAAGATCGACCACGAGTTTTTCTGGATCATTACCTTCGAGCGTGCCTGCTACGTATGGGCGGTTGACGAAATGGCGTGCAAGCGTAAGGACGTCAGGACTCTTGAGGTCTTTTTTCAGGATTTCCATCACTTCTGCCGAGTCTCTTGGCGTATAGAGCGTTTGCTCCATAAGAGCGTTATTCGTGTCGGTCGAATCATCCTGCCAGATAACTGCAGAAGGAGCATCGTGAACGTTTTTTGTGCTGTTGTTGCAGGCCGAAGAGAACATGGCGGGTAAGAGCAAAAATACGAATGATAGGATAGGGGTTTTCATTTATTTTTTTATTTTTGAAAGGACAGGAGGCAAAGTTAAGTAATGGTAAGTAGGTGTCCAAAATTATTTTATAGTATTCATGCAGGGGAAAACCTGTCTGATATTGCCTTGCCGTATTCTTTTGCCCCTACAGCTGCCTTTCATCAGTCACGTAGCCCGCTACGCTCCTTCTTCAAGACAACTGTAGGAACAAAATAGTACGACAATTCAATATAAACTAATTTTGAACACCTACTTAAAAAAACAATTTGACCAAGTTAACATTGACCAGATGTTCTAAAAAATGCCGTGATGACTTACATTCTTCTGATGGAATGCAACTCACCACGGCATAATATTTAGATTACTTCCTTGATTATTTATTTAATCATGTCAATGCTACGCTTGATGAACTTGTCAAGCGCAGCACCCTTGAGTTGTCCGTTTTGGAGAAGGGCGATGTCGAGCAACTGTGAGATGGTTCTGTTTCCCTTGGCATAGGCTGAGAAAATTTCCTTTTCTTTTTGTTTTTGCTCGCTGATGCTATCGTTGCACTGCTTGAGCATTTCCCGGTCGTCAGCACTGATTTCTTCTTCCTTCTTGTCTTTGAAAGCAGACTCAAGTGCTGTGTGGCGTGCTTCAAGTCCTTTCAGTTCAGCTTCAACAGGCGCAAGCGTGTTATTGAGCTGAGCGTTAGCATCCGCCAAAATGGCTTTGACAACAGGGTGGTCGGCATTGACAATGAAACTATACATGTCAGGCATTTCACCATAGAAAGCCATGCCCGGTTGTATGCGACTCATTTCCTTCATACGTCGCATGTATTCGCTCTGCGTGATAATCACAGGCAATGCGCTCTCTCCCATGCTCTGAACTTCCACTTGAAACTCGGTCTTTTCAGTGTGTGGCATTTCTGCCTTAAACACCATTGCAAGACGTTCGGTTTCCTGCGGTGTCAACGCGTTTTCCGCATTGTTCTCCTTGGCAATCAGACGGTCAATGACGTCGGCGTCAACACGCGTAAAGCGTGATTTTTCAAACTTTTGTTCCAGCAGTCCGACAAGTGGTGCATCAAGTTGCCCATCAAGGAGCAAAACGCTATAACCTTTTGCTTTTGCAGCTTCGATGTAGCTGAATTGTTCCTCTGTGTTGTTGGCATAGAGGTAGATGAGGTTCCCCTCTTTGTCGGTTTGGTTCTCCTTAATGAGTTCGCGGTATTCTTCGTAGGTGAAGTATTTTCCTTCAACATCCTTCAGGAGGGAGAATTTGCTGGCTTTGTCGTAGAAATCAGGTTCAGAGAGCATGCCATAGTGAATGAAGAGCTTTAGATTGTCCCATTTCTCTTCATATTCCTTTCTGTCGTTTTTGAAAATAGACAGCAGACGGTCGCACACTTTCTTTGTGATATACGTTGAAATCTTCTTCACGTTTGAATCACTCTGCAGGTAGCTACGGCTCACGTTGAGCGGAATATCGGGAGAGTCGATAACGCCGTGAAGCAATGTAAGAAATTCCGGTACGATATTTTCAACTTCGTCTGTAACAAAAACCTGGTTGCAATAAAGCTGGATTTTGTTTCGGTGAATTTCTATGTTGTTTTTGATTTTCGGGAAGTAGAGAATACCCGTGAGATGGAACGGGAAATCGACATTGAGGTGAATCCAGAACAAAGGATCGTCGCCCATTGGATATAGTTTGCGATAGAAACTCTTGTAGTCTTCATCTTTGAGCGTTGAAGGCGTCTGCATCCATAGCGGATTAGTGTCATTTACAATATTGTCTTCTTCCGTTTCAACCTGCTTGCCGTCTTTCCATTCCGTTTTCTTACCGAAGGCAACGGGGACAGGAAGGAAGCGGCAATACTTCTGGAGCAGTTCGTTGATCTTGCTGTTTTCGAGAAATTCCTTGCAATCTTCAGACACGTGGAGCACGATGTCTGTTCCTCGTTCCGCCTTGTCACATTCATCAATTTCAAAAGCGGGACTTCCATCGCAAGACCATTTTACGGCCTTGGCATCTTCGCGATAACTCTTTGTGATGATTTCAACCTTATCTGCAACCATGAACGAAGAATAGAAGCCTAAGCCGAAATGGCCGATGATGGCATTAGCGTCGTTCTTGTATTTTTCAAGGAAGTCGTTGGCCCCGGAAAATGCGATTTGGTTGATGTATTTATCAATTTCCTCTGCGGTCATACCGATACCGCGGTCGCTAATGGTTATCGTTTTGGCATCTTTGTTGACAGCGATACGAATGGTCAGATCACCTATTTCCCCCTTGAAATCACCTTTTGAAGAATAGGTTTTTAGTTTCTGCGTAGCATCAACAGCATTTGACACGATTTCACGAAGAAAGATTTCGTGGTCACTATAGAGGAACTTCTTGATAACCGGGAAAATGTTTTCAGTGGTTATATCAATATTACCTTTTTGCATGATATGAATTGTTTTAAATGTTTTGATTCCTAATCAGCAAATAGCGTGCCAAAGCAATTTGAGATTTGGTGGGTATTAAGAGTAACCATCCGAAAGCCCCCATCTTGTTAAATAAAAAACTCACAAGTTCATCACTTGCGAGTTTTTTTATAATAGAAGGGAAGCATTTGCTTCATCT
>OIWT01000022.1_pt1 | contig 212106 bp, 176 predicted proteins | sample 1587701 | NCBI WGS metagenome assembly OIWT01 (sample SAMEA3888904, study PRJEB22519) | human gut metagenome | biome: human gut; feature: human-associated habitat; material: faeces | place: Denmark | collected 2009
GTATGGAAATGTTGCCGCCCATCGCAAAATTAGCCGCAAACTGAGCCACAAACCCGGTTACTCCCGTTATATCAACACCAGAAAAAGCAGAATTTACTACACAATTCGCTCCTATTGATGCCGGTGCAAACGCCATTGCGGTTACACTTGAAACAACAATACTTTTAACATCAACATAATCCATAAAGCTGTTACATTCGTTTGCTACCTTGCCGTTTGAAGATGTTATTCTCTTGTTGCCTTGTGAACTGTTGTTTTGAGAATTTTTGTTTGTATTCTTGTTCTTTGTCTGTGACTTCTTTTCTACACGATAATTAGCGTATTGGTTAATAAGATTTCCAGCACCAACGAAAACTCCGCATAAGGCTACTGCAAGGATAGCAGACATTCCGCATGTAGTAACAGCATCACAAAGTGCTCCTGTCAATGCCCCTGTAACGGCCCCTGTCAACAGTCCGGCCTTTATGGATTTGCCTTTTACTGCCGCTGCCAAAGCACCTGTAGCTCCGCCGACTATTCCTCCGATAAGCGCACCAAAGAAGAACTGCCCATCAGGGTCTTGATTATTTACAGGATTGTTTCCGCAATAAACAAACAAGTTAAGCGCATTTGTACTTCTGCTGTCTAAAACGGAATCCGCATTCAAGAACCTGCCGACTTCGGGAGAATAATAGTGTGATTTGAGGTGGTAATAGCCCGTCTCGCTGTCGTAATAGTAGCTTCTGTACCGCAGAGAGGCGGTGTTACCGGTTATTTGAATTACGTTACCCCAAGCGTCGTAGTAATAGTTTGCAACTACGGTGCCATTTTTATCGGCTATTGCGACTATATCGTTTTGAACATTCTTTATGTAGTAATATTCTTCGCCGTTATAAATGAAACCGAAAGCGTCGCAGCTCGGCACTTGTCAGGAATTTCCTCTAACCTTTTCATCTTATAATGACGCAATAACTAAAATACGAATTCAAAACTGTCAATGATTGAATCACATACCTTAACTTCTTTACTTTTTCGTTCGCTTTGGTATGTGGAAAACACTATTTTAGGATATTTGGCAACAACCCACAGCTTTATAAACCAACCGTCGGCTGTTGTGCCTGTCCCATATAAGATTGTTTTGCCGTCTCTGTCAAAAAGCACTAAAGGGGAATGCAGACTTATATTGTTATCATCAATAAATCTTTTAGCCATTACACTTATCTGCATATTTAAAGGCTCTTCAGTATCTAAAATGCTGAAAAAAGATATTGTTATCGCACCATTGCCCTTGGGATTATACAGAAGAAGGTTGTCTGTATCTTCTTCGGCACACCATTTTTTTGGTAAAGAATAATTTAAATAGCCATTGTAATTACACATAGTTCGGTTTACCTCTAATAATATAATTTAAGTGCACCTGCCACTTTTCTCAAAACCGTCGGCTTGCGGCTGATGTAATTTTGCTGAGCCGGTTAAAACCTTGAGACAAATAGTAAATCCGGCTGAACAAAATTGCTTCATTGCTTTTTCTTTGTAATATATGCCACAACAATTAGTGCAATAAAAAATACTCCACCGATTGTTAAAGTTACAGCAACGCTGACGTTATATAAATGAGTATCTGGTGCGTATTCCTCTATAACTCTGTTTATGGCCAAGACAATCAATATGACCGGATTTCCATATACCAACACCTTCCAAGGAGCCTTTACTTTCCTGTACTTTATAAGACCGTAAACATTCAATCCCAAAGCTGTTAACAACATCATCAAGTATGTTGGTACATCCATAGAATTTATTATATGAAACAATATATAATCCTCCTTTTAATAGCCAATCCATGCTTTTTTCCAATGTTTTTCTCCAACAGATAACGCAGTACCAATACCGATTGTTAACATAGCACCGACAGCAACCGGAAGGTTGAAGCACCCAATTACGGCTCCTGCTGCAATGCCTGCTACCAATATGGTTGTTGTAATCACAGCTGCTTTTTCAAAATCTTTAGTAAAGCCTCCGTATGTTTTAAAGTTTACTGCCATATCATACACGTAAACTATTGCTGAAACTACACCGACGGTTTTTGAATAATTTTGAGCTTTAACAAGCGATAGATTTTTGGGAACGTATGTCTGCAAGACGATATTATCTGCTGTCCTATATGTTGCTTTCGTTTGTGCAACATACTGTTTGAGCAAATAATTTTTTGCGAGTTCATCGCCAAGTGCAATACCGGTTGTTTTTGCTATCGCTTTCGCGATATTAGACGCAATCTTTTTGGGCTTGAAAGTATATGTGTTGCCCGCCGCACCACTCAAACGACTTGCTGCCGAAAGTGAGCGGATTGCCGATTTCGGCATAGGTCACAGCCTGACCGTTAAAGCTTGTTAAAAAGTTAGCATGTTACGTATCAGCACAATTGTAGTTAATATACATCTGAAACGTGCCGACACGTAACAAAACCGTCGAGAGTTGTAAAGTGCAAATTAAAAAGTGCTTATGGCAATTTAATTCTGTCACGGGTGCTCTCTGGTTGTGGCGTACTCATCTATTATATAACGTGCATATCTGCTTGCCTGTCGCTCTCTGCCCATTGATGTTAGTTGAAGATTATTTATCCACTGATAGTAGTGAGTCAATTCATGAGCCAATGAAATAAGAATTGAAGCAAGCGCATTGTCTTTTCCGTTCTTACTTAGCAATTCCTCATAATCGCCTGTTGCAATTCTGATATATGGTTCATCATAGTATGAATAGGGCTCAAAAAAGGTTCCAACTACATGATCGCCGTCTTTTGCTCGAATCCTTTCTGCCTCTTTAACATAAACAACAATCCTTACTGGAAAGTAATACTCTGCACGCAACCATTTTCCGAATTGTAAGCATGCACGTTTAACTTCCGGGTCAACATTTTTGTCACATCGAAACCGTAACCCAGTTCGCCCGGAGCCGTCTTTCGGCAAAATCTTTTCCCAGTTATCTAATCTCCAAATATGCATATTATTTATACTTCCTATGTCCTCTGCCGGGTGTATGTTTCTTTTGCGATTTCGAGGGACTTTACTGATGTCGAAGTTCTGTTGCCGACAATTATCAAAAAATAAAAAACGGACAATATCATAGATATTATCCGTGCTTAAATTTAAAGTTTTTTAATTTGCCGCACGTTTTTTATCAAGCCGTGAAATTTTACCGCATGGGGCTTGTACTCCCGTTCAGCTGTATTTTAAACGTTGTTTACTGTAACGGTATGTTATCATATTAACATTAACAGAATGTATAAAAAAAGTCAACAAAAAAGCAGACGATATGTGTCGATTTTTGGTTACAGTGCCTTTACTCGCTGCCGGAGACGATATTTAACCTTAAATAAATATCACCAAAAAATCGGCCGCGATTTTTCACGGTGCGTTTTGTATTAAGAGTGAGCTGCACGGCAATAATCCTAATGACAATAGTTATAGGAGAGAGCGCCATGCAGTACAGCAAGGTTGAGATTTGCGGTGTCGATACCTCTAAGCTCAGGGTTCTTAAGGAAAAGGAAAAGCTTGAGCTTCTCAAGAAAATCAGGGAAGGTGATAAGTCTGCGCGCGAAAAACTGATAAACGGCAATTTGCGCCTTGTGTTAAGTGTGATTCAGCGTTTTACAAACCGCGGAGAAAACCTTGACGACCTTTTTCAAGTCGGAGTAATAGGACTTATAAAGGCGATCGATAACTTCGACGTGTCGTTAAAAGTACGCTTTTCCACTTATGCGGTTCCCATGATCATCGGTGAAATACGGCGATACCTCAGGGACAACAACACGGTGCGCGTCAGCCGCTCTGTAAGAGATACGGCATACCACGCCCTCGGGGCAAAAGAAAAATTACAGGCAAAGCTCGGCAGAGACCCGACGGTTGACGAAATAGCAAAAGAGCTTGGCACGAGCCGTTCTGACGTAGTATTGGCACTTGAGGCGATAGTGGAGCCGGTTTCGCTCTTTGAGCCTGTATACTCTGACGGCGGAGACACCATATATGTTATGGATCAGGTCGGAGGAAGTGAGACAGATACCGATTGGCTTGACGAAATATCCATTAAGGAGAGCATAAAGGAATTGTCACCGCGCGAAAAAAAGATACTGGCACTTAGATTTATGCAGGGGAAAACGCAAATGGAGGTGGCGTCTGAAATCGGTATTTCACAGGCGCAGGTATCAAGGCTTGAGAAGGGGGCTATCAGGAAAATCAAAGAATAGTGTTATTTTTTCGCCCTTTGCGTCATACGTATTTACGGCGGAGGTGTTTTTATGGTTTGCAGTGTGCAGGATTTGAGAGAACGTGAAATTATAAATTTAAAGGACGGCGCAAGGCTCGGCTCTGTCTGTGACGTTGAGATTGATACCCTGAGCGGCTCAATCGTTTCAATAGTCATATACGGCAAGGGCAGATTTCCGTTTAAGAGCGGCAAGCCGAAGGACATCAAAATAAAATGGGACGAAATAGAGGTCATAGGCGATGACACCATACTTGTAAATTTTGACTGTCCTGAAGAGCTTATGCCGCAAAAGCCGAAAAATCCCATAGATACGCTTTTCAGACTTTGAATTTGAGGGGATATTATAATATAACGCAAAAGGGACTGTAATTGCTTTATGCTTTACAGTCCCTTTTGTGTTTGAATATGGGTTATTATTTTGTTGTTGCACGGTGCTCTTTAAGTATTTCCGCAAGGCACAAAAGGCTCTCTGCAATAATGCCGGCCGCTATACCCGATGCGGCGGAGTACACTTTAAAGACAAACATAATGATTGCCGTCAAAAGTGATACCGCGCAAACGAGCCGACATATTCTGCGATAAGCCGTTAGTCTGCTGTCCTCATATCCTGTTCCTGTCGGAGCAAGAATAAAAAGAACTACAGTACCGGCTGCCGCCGCAAGCAGCATGAAAAAAGAAGCCTTTTGTACGGCGGTCATTTTTACCGCAATTATGAACGCCGTTATTATTGCGAGAGACGTTATCTGGCATTTTAGTTCCGTATCCATGTGAAAGCCTCCGCCGAAAAGACGCAGCAAAAGAAAGGATATAAAAAATGCGAGCGCTCCCGGTAAAATCCTTAAGACCGTGCCGAGAATGACCGAAACAAGCAAAAACTCTATTATATTGAGCAGCCAAAAGATGCCGTATCCGCAGACATCGACATCCTCGGCCTCAATAATTTTTTTGCTTTTCAGCCATTTTGCGATCTGTTCCGATAAAGAACCGATCATTTACCGAGCTTTGAGAATTTCTCAAGACCTTCGGGCTTTTTCGGCTGATACATAAATGTGGTAGCCGCCGAATTGGCACTGCCCTTAACCGATGCCGTGATGAGAGCTTTGGCGAAGCTCTTCATGGTTTTTCCTGTCTTTTTCATTTGGTACTTCCTCCCTGTGTTTTTTTTGGATTGAGGTGTTGACCCTCTTTCCAAACACGATTATATGTGCTATAATAACACAAGTCAATGCAAATTGCTAAAGTGTTAAATCGTTGAAACTAAAATGCTTAAAATTAAAGTGAAAGGGTAAATTACACTAAAAAGAGGGGATAAACGATGAATATTGACTACAAAGCGGCGGGAAAAATGATGGGCTCTTATCGCAGAAAGGAGAAAATCAGCCAAAAAGAACTTGCTAAAGCTGTGGGGATAAGTAACAACTATTTATCTAATATCGAAAACGGGTATACCATACCGAGCTTGGAAACCTTTACGGAGCTAAGCGTTACATTGGGCAAAACGCCCGACTTCTTTCTGCTCGGACACATCAGAGATGATATTGTCGGAAATATCGAAGATTCTCTAAAGCTTTGCTCAAAGGAAAGACTAAACCTTATCTATAAGATTGTCGAACTTCTTAAAGATTGAAATTAATCGGATTTTGTAATATAATACAATATCGGTAAAGGCAAAACGATATGCCTTATTTTTTATTCGGAGGGGGAGCTAAATGAATATTGCAATATGCGACGACGAGCAGCTTTATGCGGACGAGATAAAAAAGCACGTCGAATGTTATTTTACGCGCAGAGAGGTTCCGCACAAAATATATGTGTTCACCGACGGGCAAGCGGCTGCTCGGAGCGAAGTGAAATTTGACATTGCCTTTCTTGATATAGAGATAGGGTCTGTCAGCGGGCTCGATGTGGGAAAGGCGATGCGAAAAAACAATCCGAATATCGTTTTTATAGTTGTTACGGCGTTTTCAAAGTATCTCGATGACGCGTTGGATTTAAAGGTTCTGCGATTTCTCGAAAAGCCGATAAACAGCGAAAGGCTATATGCCGGTATAGACCGTGCCATAGACACTTTAAACGATACCACGGTAGGCTTTTACCTGCGTGACGGCGATATGGACTATAAAAAGATACTGCTTTGCGACATTATTATGATAGAAACGGACAGGCGCAGAACAAAGGTCTATACCGATGCGGAAGTTTTCCGCACAAAGAAAACGCTTTCCGAGTGGCAAAGAGAGCTGACCGAGCCGTTCTTTATGATGCCGCATAACAGCTTTATCATAAATATGAATAAAATAGTAAAATTCTCAAGAACGGAAATCGAACTTGAGGGCGGCAAAAAGCATTATACCGTGTCGGTGGCACCCAAGCGTCAGGCGGAGACAAAGCGTATACTTATGAGTTATTTTGAAAGCAGGCGATGAACTATGCTCGGCGAGGTCACAACCGTATATGTTTTTCTGATAGAGCTCGGTTCTCTTCTTTTGTATTGCTACCGAGTGTTCGGAGTAAGACGTAGGATACCCTCGACGCTGCTTATGGGCATAGTCTGTTTTGCCGTTTATTATGCCGTAAATAAGCTTGCCGATAACAATGTGGCGGTAAATATTATCTTTGGCTTCTTGGTAAATTACGTGATATTGAAGCTCGGCTTCAAGGTGAATGTCAAGTCGGCGGTTTTTCACAGCGTCTTGCTTGCCGGCGTACTTACGGCGACGGAATTTATAGGTATACTGTTGATTTCGGGCTTCTTCGGCATAAATATAGCCGATTACAGGTCAAACGATGTGCTGTATGCCATGGCGGCGGTAATCGCCAAAACATTGTACCTTATTTCCTGCCTTGTGATTTCCAATTTCACCTCGCGCGAAAAACAGCATATAGACCACGGCCATTCCTGGTATCTGTTGATTTCTCCTTTTTCAAGTGTGTATATCATAGTTCTTATAGCGAAATTGTCGCTGCTCGTTGACATAAGCGGCACTCTTGCTTATGCCTGTATAGGCGGCAGTGTTTTGCTCTTCATATCTGATATAATGGTATTTGCGGTATACGAAAATATGCAGCGCAAATCCGAAGAAATAATGAAGGTCAATATGGAACGCCAGAGAGAGGATATAAACAGAGATTATTACGCCGTGCTTGACAAGCAAAATGAGAATATGCATATTATGGTTCACGATATAAAGAATCATCTCGGCGTAATAGAGAGCATAGCGGATAATGACAAGGTTACGGCTTATATAGGTGAGCTTTGCAGTAATATCGGTAAATACTACGCGGTATCACAGCTTACCGGAAATAAGATGCTTGATATTATCATAGGCAAATATACGGTTCTTTGCAGTAAAAACGGCCTCGATTTTAATGCCAAGGCTTTAACCTCGAATCTGTCCTTTGTGCATGACAGCGATATTTCGGCAATGGTGGGCAATCTGCTTGACAACGCTTTTGAGGCGGCGAAGCAAGCAGAAAACGGTAAAATTGAGTTTTCTCTTTATACCATTGACGGTAAGAGCTGCGTGGTCAGCGTCATAAATACAGCCTTGACAGCACCAAAATGCGAAAACGAAACTCTTGTGAGCGCCAAGCCGGACGCACAGTCTCACGGATACGGAATAAAAAGTATTAAAAAGACAGCTGAGAAATACGGCGGCAGCTATTCGTGGTTCTATGATGATAAAAACAGGGAATTTCACGCTATGGTTATGCTCCCGATACCGTCTGCAAGCTGTTAAAGTAATCAGCTTTACACATTGTTTTGACTGAAATGACTGTAAAACTCCGATAGGCACTCGGGTGCCGGTCGGAGTTTTTTGTTTTAATGACGCAATACTTGACGCTGTTTATTTTGACATAAAACAACGCTATTGTTATTTATTTGCCTAAAAAGTACGCTTCTGTTCATATTTCGTTCACAAATAGACTGTATTATATTTATCAACAATTGTCTATAAAGGAGAATGGCTTATGGAGAAAAAGAGGCTTGACAAGAAAAAAATAAAAAACGCAAATCAAAAGTTAAAAAAGAATTTTTTTGAAACAGATGACGATAATCATCTCAGCGGCTATGAGGTTTTCTATATCTTTATGATATGTAATGTTATAGGCTACTGTGTGGAGATGGTATTTTGCTATCTGAAGCACGGATATTGGGAGAGTCGCCAATCTCTTATCTACGGACCCTTCGGCCTTGCCTACGGTCTCGGAGGCGTGCTTTTGAGTTATCTTTTGTTTAAGGATACAAAAAAGGCTTGGTGGAAAGTATTTATCAAGTCATATATTTGGGGCACCGTTGCCGAATACATCTGTTCTCTCGGTGAAGAGCTGGTGTTCGGTCACGTATCTTGGGATTACAGCAAAATGCCGCTTAATATCAACGGCAGAGTTTGCGCTCTTTATTCGGTGTTTTGGGGGATTATGGGTCTTGTATGGGTTAAACTCATATATCCGCTGTTTATGAAGCTGATACATAAAATACCGCTTAAAATAGGCAAGGTGCTTTTCTGGATAATGTTTATTCTTATTCTTATAGATATTATTCTGTCCTGTGAAGCCGTATCTCGCAGAAATGCTCGTGACAAGGGAGTTGCGCCGCAAAATCGCTTTGAGCAGTTTATGGATAAGCACTATACGGATGAATTTCTCGACAAGGTTTACGCAAATGCCGTTGCAACGTCATGATGATGCCGCGAAGCAAGCACGGTTGCCGATACCCCCTTTGCTGCATAGTATATACTGTGCAGCCCGATATTAAGTCTTGAGCAAGCGGCGCGAGATGCGCACTCCGGAGTCATCGCGCAGCATTGTACTCCGGCTTTTCGGAGAGAGCAATTAAATATAGCTTACACAAACGCCGAAGTGACGGCTGAGCGTTCCTTTTGAACGTATACCGTCTCTTTGGCAATTTTCATATTCCGCAGCGGCAATATATGTAAAGCAATATACATTTACACGTCATTGTTCGTTATATTTAACAAATAAGGATATCTTGTTTTTTACGTGAATTTAACATTAAAATGTGGTACTCTTTATATTTTTATGTTAAAATTAGATAAATTTATGATTGGGAGGACGACAATGGAAAACAAGATGCTTGATGACCCTAACAGGAAATACGTTCCTAAAAAAGAATTTATAACATATTCCGTTTCAGCACTCGGGCAGGGCATGATATATGCGATAATGTCGTCGTATATATCCGATTTCTACTTGAATGTGCTTCGAGTAACCCCTATATTCGTATTGCTTTTAATGTTTTTGGCAAGAATATGGGACGCAATCAATGACCCTCTTATGGGTATGATAATGGACGCCCACGAGCCGAAGCACGGCAAAATGCTGACTTATATTATCGCAACGCCTATTCCGATAGCTTTGCTTACGCTCTCGCTGTTTTACGCTCCCGATATTTCAATGACCGCAAAGATGATATACGCGTCGGTTACGTATGTTTTATGGGGAATGATATACACAATGTCCGATGTCCCGTTCTGGAGTCTCCCGAATGCGATGACTCCGAATCCTTCGGAGCGCGGCAGTATACTGTCAATAGCGAGAACGACAAACGGTATAGGCTCGGCCGTACCCATGGCTATATTTATGATACTCGGCTTTGTACTTCCGTCTCTTACAGGACTCTCGGGACTTGCGCTTGAAAAGACAAAGTATATGTCGATTGCTTTGGTGGCATCTATAATAGGTAATTTGCTTTTTGTAATGACGTATTTCAAGGTTAAGGAGCGCGTCAAAATACCCAAGCTGCCGAAGCGTAAAAAGGGTGAGCCGTCCTCTTTAAAGCTCATATTTAAATGCAAGCCGCTTATGCTTGTTGTTATAATGGGCATATTGGCGTCGGGCAGATATATGTATCAGGCGGCGGCAATACACGTTGCAAGATATTCGTTCTATATCGGAAAGGATATTACCGGCCTGTCGCCGGAGGAGACTGAGCAGGCTTTACAGTCGAGTATATCGCTTGTAAATACGGTGTTTGCCGTAGCGACGGCTGTCGGTATGTTCGGGGCAATGCTTATAGTTCCGAAGCTTATCAAAAGAGTGTCCTACAAAAAGCTTATAGTCGTTTCCTGCATACTCGGCTTCGTTTCGAGTTTTATCACATTCTTTATAGGCTACAATCATTTCTGGGCGTGTATACCGTTTGTTATTCTTTCTTGCGTTCCGTGCGGAGTTATAAACTGCGTATCTTCCGCAATGGTCGGCGATTGCCTTGACTATATGGAGCTGACCACGGGCCGCAGGCAGAATGGGCTCGGAAATGCCTGCCAGTCCTTTGTAAGTAAGCTCGGGAATGCGGTTTCAACAAGCGTCATAGTGCTTATGTATATCCTGACCGAGCTTGACCTTAACAAAATCGGAACCTCTTATACGGTAAATCCGCTCACCATGTCGCACGGCATAAGAGAGGGTATGTTCTCGCTTATTTCGATAGTTCCGGGCATATCGCTTCTTCTTTGTATGATACCGATGTTCTTCTATGACCTCACCGGCGACAAAAAAGAGCGCGTGACAAAAGAGCTCGCCGAGAAGCGCGTAAAAGAGGGTATAGTAATAAGCGAATAATGTCTACTGCCGCTGTAAGCCTTAAAAACGCAATGAATATCAAACTTTAATTTATTTTTAATAATTTTACTCTTTACAATCCTTCCGAATGTGTTATCCTATAAGAAAAGATTTGACACAATTTTAAAATGTGTTGAAAAAGAATCGGAGGGGTAAATACGAAGGCTTATATAAATCGTATATTGCACGGTGAAAACAAGGCGAAAAAATGGGAAATAATATATTGGTGGGTTCTCAGAGTCGTTATGGTTGCGGCGTTCATTGATTCGGTTTTTGTGAGAAAGGACGTTCAGCAGAGCTTGCAAACGGCGGCCAATTTGCTGCTTATGTTCCTGTGGGAAATATTTATGATTTTTCCGGAAAAACGATGGATGCATTATGTTCCGTCGTATATTCAGGACTTTTTGGCGGCAGGGCTGTTTATGGGGTCGTTCGGCGGCGCATATATGGACCTTTATTACAGTTTCCCTGCGTATGACCTTGTAATGCACAGCGTAGGCGGAGCCCTTTGCACATTTGTAGGATACGAAATACTGGTATGTATGCAAAAGCGCGACAAGGTTAAGGTCGATTTGCCGATTGTGATTTTCGGATCGTTCGGTATATCGTTTTTTGCCGGTACCGCATGGGAACTTTTCGAGTTTGTGTTCGACCAGGTGGCTCCGCAGATAGGCGACGCTCAGCATTGGTCGCTTGCTCTTGCCGAAAAGGCGGCGGAAGAGCACGGCATAGGCCTGCCGAATGTCATAGCTGCAAGAGATCCAATGCGCTATGCACTTATTGATACCATGGAGGATACTGTGTGTAATACGGTAGGTGCTGTTGTGGGGTGGATAATTTTAAAGCTTCGCCCGTATCACCACACAGGCAAGCACAATGTAAACGACCTTTTTAATACATATGAGCCTGAAAGCAAAGAAGAATTGAAAAGCTAAACCAAAAAGGCAAATAAAAAATCCGATACGGCGTATACCGTATCGGATTTTTGCATATCGGGGCTTTGTCGGCACAAAATACTGAATGCAATAAAAAGTGTCGGGGTGCTCATATGAAAAAGCTGTTTAAAATGTCGGCTGTGATTTTATTTGTACTTATTGTTTTTTCGGCGTGCGGAAGAAACGAAAGCGTCAGCGGAAAAATTACATCATTTCCGCCGTACGGCGAGCGAGTCGTTACCGCGATAGGCGATTCGATAGCCGCAGGCTACGGACTGGATTCACAGGAGGATAATTATTTGACGCTGTTTTCCGATAATATCGGAGCGGTATTGAATAATGACGCCGTCAGCGGTTATGACAGCGGCGAAGTGCTAAAAAGTCTGTCGGACGAAAAGACTGCGGCAGATATAAAAAATGCCGATGCGATTGTTGTATCCGTAGGCGGGAATGATTTTTTTCACCGCAAGGACATTATGATAAACGCACTTAAAAACGCCCTGCTGCACGGTGAGGGCTTCTTCCCGGAGGAAGTGACAAATATATACGATGAATACGAAAAAAATCTTTCGCGCATAATCGATGAAATAAAAAATATGAATCCCGATGCCTATATCATAGTGCAAACGGTTTACAACCCGTTCCTAAAGCAAACGCTCAATTTTTCATATATAAACGTCGGGAAAACGGCAAACAGGTATGTTACGAGACTTAATGACTCGATAAAAAATGTTTGCAAAACAAAAAACAGGGTTTTTGTATTTGATGTTGCTCCTGAGATGAATGAGGATGCCGAAAACTTTTACGGCACGGATGAAAAGCTTGATATTCACCCCACAAAGCACGGGCACGCTACGCTGGCAAGGGTGTTTACCGAAAAATTCAACGGGCTTTTAAAGGATTGAGCGGCAGTGTTTTCGGGAGCCGAAAATTTAATATCTGAAGCCCTCGCCGATTATTTCGTCGGCGCCCGTAATTACGGAAAAAGCCTTTGGGTCGGTCTCCTTGACTGCCGCCGTAATAAATGCTGCCTCCTGTATTTTTACGGCGGTTATTAAAACGCTCTTTTCTTTATCCGTGTATCCTCCGCGTGCGTTTAATACGCTGACGCCGCGGCGAAAATCCTTTGTTATTTTTTCTTTTATTTCCTCGCTATGCTCTGTAACTATGAATATCAGCTTGCCGTCGCCTGTACCGTAGAGCAGGTAGTCAATGGTTTTCGAACTTAGATATATTACGATTATTGAATAAAGCAGGTTTTCGACGCTTCTGTACACGAAGAATGACGAGCCGACGACCAAAATATCGAAAAATAAAATGATCCGTCCCATAGACAGGTGCGGATGCTTCAGCTTTATAAGCTTTGCCGCCGTATCAACTCCGCCCGTGGTTGCGTTGCGGACAAAGACAAGCGCGAGCCCTGCGCCTCCGGTAACCGCGCCGAAAAGGGACGAGAGAAGTCGGTCACCCGAATATACCGGCAAAAAAGCGGAGGTGTAATCTATTATAAACGATACTGTAAATGTTGCGAAAACCGTTTTGACTATAAAGCCTTTGCCGAGCTTTTTGTATGCCAAAAAGAAAAGCGGTATGTTCATAATGAATACCGCTGTGCCGATAGGCAACGAAAAAAGCCTGTTGAGTATGGTGGCTATCCCTGTAAAGCCTCCGTTTATTATACCGTTTGGCGCAAGAAAGCTGTTTACGGATACGGCATACAAAATGCCTCCGCCCAAAAAATAAAATATGCTGACCGTAAATTCTCTTGCGATTTTATAAGTTATTTTCTCTGTCCGCGTTTTCTTCGCCGCCTTCGCATATCATACGGAACAGCTCTTCAAGACGATTTTCTTCGCCCTTTAAAAACAGCCATCCGAATAAGCTTTCAAGTCCGGTGGCATAGTGATAATCACCCTCGGATTGGTTTTTAGGTGTGTGGTTGGTGTGAGCGTTTCTGCCGCGCTTTAAAACCGACAGCTCGTCGTCGGTCAAATGCGGCATTATAAGCTTTGCCGCATTTGCCTGAGCAGCGGCGTTAACCGTCTTAACCGAAAGCTTATGTAATTTATCGGCGGGGCGATTCGCTTCAAGCACAAGGCGTTTTCTTGCAAGCAAGCCGTAAACCGCGTCGCCGAGAAACGCAAGAGTCAGGGGACTTAAATTATTTATATTATTTTCCATTATTTATTCCTTATTCAAAAAATTCGGCTTTGTATTCGTTGAATTTTTTAAGCAGCTCTTCCTCCGTGAGATATTCGGTGAGGCAGCCGACGCCCGTTACGCATTTACCGCCCGTTAAATTCCCGAGCAGTATGCAGTCCCTGAACCGGTAATCGTTGAAAAGTCCGTACATAAATCCGGCAAGAAATGCGTCGCCTGCTCCTGTAGAGTCCACGCGCACATATTCGTCTATTACGGGAACGGTAAAGACCTTGCCGCCCTCCATACCCATACAGCCGTCTTTGTCAAGCTTGACCATGGGATTTTCAATATATCTTGACAGCACCGAAATGGCGTCCTCGGGCGATGCTGTTTCGGTTATTTTCATAGCCTCCTTTTGATTTGGGACATAGTAGTCGCAAAGCTCTATAAGGTCACGGTAGAGCGAAAGGCTCATATCGTCGGTATATCCCGTATCCAGCACCAGAAGCGTGCCCTCGTCTTTTAATTTTCTGTATACGTCATAGTATCCGTTTTGAACCTCAACTATTTTGGCACCCGTTGACATTCGGTAAATTTTTTCCGCGGTAACATCATTTTCTTCGGCGTCGGGGCCGTAGGTTACAAATGTACGGTCCTCCGGAGTTATCATTGCTGACGTTATGTTAAGCGGAAGTACACCGCCTTCATAAAGGTTTGTGATTTCCACGGAGTTGTCGCGGTACTCATTGGACGCAAAATCCGAAAACATATCAAGACCGAGCCACGTGGCGGTTCTAACCGGAATGTTCAGTCTGCCGAGATTTACCATTGTACCGGGGACTCCTCCGCCGAGACACAGCTTGAAACCGTCTGAATAAAGCTCTTCGCCCAACTGCGGCAGCCTTTTAAGACCCGCATAAAGAATATCGATATTTGTTTTACCGGTACCGGCTATAAAAGACATTCGTTTTTCATCTCACTTGCTTTGAAAATATATTTTATTTTGTTATCATACAACATTTTGTCTCATAAGTCGAGGCATAAAATGCATAAATTGACAGTTCACAACATTGTATTGTACTACGTGAATATAAAAAATCGTTTCAAAGGTAATTTTTATTGACTTTGCACAGTTTCTATAATAAAATATTAGATATACTTTTGAGAAGGAGAGTTCATATGGATTTAAAACCGCTTATTGACAAAAAAGACGAAGCAGCAAAGTACATGATTGACGAAATCACGCATATCTGTAAGGATATGGATACCCGCAGCCCCGGCACTAAGGGAGAGGAAGAGGCTTGCGAGTATATGGCAAAAGTTCTTAAAGAGGATTGCGGCTGCGAACGTGCGGACGTTGAATCGTTTAAAGAAAACCCCGGCTCATTCTTCGGCTGGATATACTTTACGATTACCTTCGTTCTTTTGGCAATCGCGCTTTACTTTGTGGCACCGATTATTTCGCTTATTCTCATTGTTGCAGGTCTTGCAATAGTATTTTTACAGTTCGGCCTTTACAAAAAATGCGTTGACCGTTTCTTCCCCGAGCTTACCGGTCACAATGTTACCGCAGTTAAAAAGTGCACCGGCGAAGTAAAACGCCGCATATTCTTTAACGGACATCCGGACGCTGCTTGGGAGTGGCCTGTAAACTATGCGCTCGGCGGCATAGGCTTTGAGGGTCATGCCGTAATCTGCGCCCTCGGCGCAGTTTATTATATGGTAATATCCATTATTTATATGGCCCAAAACGGTATTTCCTTCGGCGTTATAGATACTTCCTCTTATCTTTTCAAAATGGCTCTTTGGGGACTTCTTTTTGTTCCGTTCCTTGTAGGCCTTTATTGGATGTGGAATAAAAACCGCATTGTTGACGGTGCCAACGATAACCTTTCGGGCTGCTATATGGGTATTGCAATTCTCAAGGCTCTCAAGGATAACGGCATCGAACTTGAAAACACAGAGGTAGGCGTTATCCTTACCGGTTCAGAGGAAGCCGGCCTTCGCGGAGCAAAAGCTTGGTGCGAGGCTCACAAGGGAGAGTTTGACGACGTTCCCACATTTATTTTCTCATATGATACAATTCATGACCCGAAATATCTTATGACGAATTATCGCGACCTTAACGGTACCGTTAAAGCCGATAAGGACGTCTCCGACCTTTTTATGGAAGCAGCAAAAGAATTGAATATTCCGTGCAAAAAGGGCTGGGTTCCTCCGCTCGGCGGTGCTACCGACTCTGCCGCATTTGCACAGGCAGGCTTCAGAGCAACAGGCGTTACGGGTCTTAATCATAAGCTTGAGGATTACTATCATACTCGCCGCGATACATATGACAATATGAACGCCGAGGGTCTTGCAGGCTGCTATGCCGTCAGCGTTAAGGCTCTTGAGATGTTTGATAAAGGGGCAAAACAGTAATCCGGTTGTAAAATACAACAAACAGGCAAACCGTAAACGCTTTAGTTAAGTGAAATGTTACGAAATATGACTTTGCGTCGCATTTAATCTTGACTAAACAATATTTTCGGTATAAAATCTAAGCATAAACAGCGAAGGCGTTGTGATGTAGTTCACAGCGCCTTTTTTGTTTGTACGAGAGCTTTTAAAAGGATTTGTTTTAAATCCGTATTACATTTAACTCTCGTGCTAATCGACAGGCGTTTGGTTCGTACCGATTGATAGAAACGCCGTCGGTTTCTGTCATACGAAAAGCTTCGGGCTTATATTCCGAACGGCTTTTCCGTACATTTTCCTCATCCCCTTGCAGCTGTCTCGGCGGCTCTGCCCTTTTTTTCCGCCGAGGCAAGGGGGGCTAACCTGCCCTTTTCATTTTAATTTATTGCATAGGAAACACCGCCTCGGTAAAACGGGGCGGTGTTTCCGTTATGTTCTAATGTCCGCAACACAAAAGAGGACTGCAAAAACATAAGCTTTTACAGTCCCCGAACGCAATATTAAATTTATTTTTTCATACCGACAAATTTATACCTGCGTATTATTTCTTCTACCTCTTCGAGTACGCCGCTCCAAAGCTCCGAGCCGAGGGAGGCGTATTCCTCGTTTTCCTTACCCTTACCGCATAGCATTGAGAAACATTTACCTATGTTTTGCGATATGTCGTCGTTTTTTCTGACGGCGAGGTAATAAAAGCTGTACTCGGCACCATCGGAGAACTCTTTGTAGAATTCCTCTGCCTTGTCGTGTATGTCATCGTACAGGGCATTTATTGCCGTGTTCCGGAGTATGTTATTTGGCAAAAGCGAGTTGAGCTGATACTCGGCGGCAAAGAACATAAGAATTTTTATCTGGAAACTCTCGGCCTTTGTGTACTCCTTATCGCCGATAATCGGACGAAGCTTTTGAAGCAGGACGTCCTTGTCAAGAAAAATCGAAGCAAGATAAGAGCCGAGCCGCTTTGATTTGTCGATGTTGCCGTTGCCTCTCTCCTCGTTCATTTTGGAGATAAGACCGATCTCGTCGAATTTGTCATCTCTTTTTTCTTTTTTGAAAATTTTTACATCGCTGTCGTCCATAGTAAACCCTGCCTTTTAAAGGCTGCCTTTCTTAGGTTAATTTGACTTTGCGGCTTCCTCAGCGGCTTTTTGAGCCTTTTTCTGCATTCTTCTGATTTTGGCCTTGTATCCGAGAAGCTTTGTAATGGCATCATCGGGAACATCAATGTCGCCTACGGAAACCGGATACCTATTGTAAAGACCGCAGAAATCTGTTCCGCCTGTCATTAAAAGCTTGTTTTTGGTAGCGAGCTTTTTAAGCTCGGCGCGCTGTGCTTCGGTTGCCGACGGATGCCAAACCTCAATTCCGTCAATTCCGCATTCTATAAGACGAGGTATTGAGTCGATGTTATCGTACAGATACGGGTGAGCGAGAACCGCTATACCGCCCGCGTCGTGAATCGCACCGACAACCTCCTCGATATCGGGGTATTTCGGCGTTACCAAAATGTTGCCGTCGGACTCTTTGTTGAACAGCTTGTTATAAAGATCACCGAAAATGGTGTTTGTATAGCCGCTCTCCATAAGAGCCTGCATTATATGCGGAATAAAAATATTTGTTGACCCGGTGGCGCATTTGATGATAAATTCGGCCGATACCGGATAACGCTTTGTAATCTGAAGCATCATAAAATGAGCCGCTTTTTTACGGGCAAGCGAGTTTTTGTGGCAAAGCCCCTGGAGCCTGTCCGGTGCGTCGCTGAGATAGCAAAGTATATCTACGTATTTTCCTGTTTTTTCGTCTCTTGATGACAGCTCTACCCCGGGAATGACATTCACCCCGTATCTGTCTCCGATTATTTTCCCTCTTACTGTACCTGCGAGACAGTCATGGTCTGTTATGGCTATTGTCTCGATTCCCTTCTTTTTTGCCAAAAGAACCAAGTCCTCTATTCCGAGTGAGCCGTCGGACAGCTTGGTGTGGCAGTGTAAATCTCCGCCCAAAATGTTCCTCCTTGAATTACCTTACATACATACTGTTTTTACACTGAATGAGTAATTTACACCAAAAAAATGATAAATAAAGCGCAAAATCCCTCAATATAATATGACAATATTATACACTTTTCGCGAAGTTCTTGCAAGTTTAATATTCTTTTTACGGGTAATTTGTAGTATTTAGACATACAATATGTATAAGTGACGATATTATTGTTACATTTTTGTGAGTTCGCACAAGAAACAGACGACTTTTTGTATATGTGAAATTGAATTTGCGGTTGTTTTTGTAAAGCATACGGATATGCGTAAGCTTAAAAAAAGTATATTTTTTTGTTTTTGTGCCGAGCTTGGGGAAAATAGACTTAAAACGGCCCTGTTTCGCACTTCTTTGAAAATTATTGACGTAAAAGCCTCTCCTTATTCAAATTAAGTGTTGACAAAAGGGTAGTTCCTTGTGTATAATATTCAAGCATTCGCAAGTAGTGCGGTTTGCTGATATGGCTCAGGTGGTAGAGCACATCCTTGGTAAGGATGAGGTCGGCAGTTCGAGTCTGCCTATCAGCTCCAAAAAAGGACTAAGCAATAGCTTAGTCCTTTTTTATTTTTAAAAAGCCTGTTTTTATAAGCCGTTTTTGTAATCGTCTATCACAAGGCGGTGAGTAGACGGGATGTTTTTCGGTATCTCTTCCGGACAGAACCACTCGAGAGCCTCCGATTCGCCGTCGTTTATCATAAGCGTCCCGCTGAAATCCTTTGTGGTGTAGGCGGTCACGACAACATACCATTCGTCGCCGTTTTCCGCTTTGCAAAGATGATCCTTACCGGAATACACACCGAGCAGCTTGAGATTTTCGACGGTGAGATTAGTTTCCTCCCGAACCTCTCTTACAGCTGTTTCAACGGTTGACTCGCCCAATTCCATAAGACCTCCGGGAAGCCCCCACTTGCCCTTCGGGTATGTTCTTTTTTGCATCAAAATTTTTCCGTCTTTGTTTTCTATGATTACAAGGCTGCCGTTGAGAACAATTCTTTTGTGACCTATCAGCTTGCGTAAATCTTCGATATAGCCCATTTTAAAGCTCCTTATACATAGACGACGCGCTTTCCTTTGTTGCATATTCGGTTACATTCAAGACCTGATATTTTGTGACCTTTTGCCCGAAGGTGATTTCGATAACATCGCCCTCTTTTACATCGTAAGATGCTCTTGCCGGCTTGCCGTTTACGTTGACATGCTTTGCGTCGCACACCTCGTTTGCCACAGTACGCCTTTTTATGATACGCGAAACCTTTAAATATTTGTCAAGTCGCATTTCTTCACTCCCTTTACAGCTTAATTTTAAAATAAGAGCCGCTTTAAGTCAAGAAATTAAATTGTTGAATTCCTACTGCTTTTGTATTATTATAAAAAAGAATGTAATAACGATTTTTTTCGGCACAGAGGATGTTTCACTTATGGATATAAACACAAAGGAAGTTCTTCGCTATCTCGGCTATAAAGGTCGTGAGGCGGACGAAAAAACCCTTGACCTTATCAATCACGTTAAAATTGAAATAATTACGTCGATTCAGCCGAGAAGTCTGTACAGAGAGTGCAAACTCGAATACCTGTCCGACAGTGCCGTAAAGCTTGACGGTATCGAATTTCACTCCGAAAAGCTTGTGAAGCATTTGAGAAATTCCGACAGAATATTGCTTTTTGCCGCAACGCTCGGTATGCAGAGCGATATTCTCGTAAGACGGTACGCGGGAGTTGACACCGCGCGAGCGGCGGTTATGCAAGCGGCAACGGCGGCGGCTGTCGAAAGCTTTTGCGATGACGTCTGCGAAAATATAGCAAAGGAAGAGGAGAAGCGAGGCTATTATTTAAGACCGCGCTTCAGCCCCGGTTATGCCGATTTGTCGCTTGAGAGCCAAAAGGAGTTTTTTAAGCTGCTTGACTGCACCAAGCGCATAGGGCTTACCCTGTCGGAGAATTGTATGATGATACCCACAAAGTCCGTTACGGCGTTTATAGGGCTTACCAAGGATAAGGACTGTAATTTTAACGCCTGCGCCGCATGCGGAAATAAAAACTGCGAATTCAGAAGAGGTTAAGCTATGAAATTTATCGACCTTTTAGGTAAAGAGAGATTGTTTTTTGACGGAGCCATGGGTACAATGCTCCAAAAAAACGGACTTTCTGCCGGCGAAATTCCCGAAACATGGAATATTACTCATCGGGATACCGTTTATGCCATTCACAAGGCGTATGCGGACGCCGGCTGCAATATAATAAAATCAAACACCTTCGGTGCAAACGCTCTGAAATTCAAGGGTACCGATTACACGGTGGAGGAAATTGTTACTTCCGCGATAGATATAGCTAAAACGGCCGTGTCCGGCAAGGATAAAACCTTTGTCGCTCTTGATTTGGGCCCTACGGGAAAGCTCTTAAAGCCGTATGGCGAATTACCGTTTGAGACGGCATACGAGCTTTACAAGCAGCAGGTTATCGCTGGCAAAAAAGCGGGCGCAGACCTTGTGCTTATCGAGACGATGGGTGACACATACGAAATAAAAGCGGCGGTTCTTGCCGCCAAGGAAAATTGCGACTTGCCGATAGTCGTAACCATGATATTTGATGAGAGCGGCAAGCTGCTTACCGGCTCCGACATCAAGACGGCGGTATTTATGCTTGAGGGGCTCGGTGTTGACGCAATAGGCTTTAACTGCGGACTCGGACCTCGTCAGATGCTTTCTCTTCTACCGGAGCTTTTAAAATATTCAAGCACGCCTTTGGTAGTAAATCCCAATGCGGGGCTACCCGAATGTGTTAACGGAGTCACGTTTTTCAATGTCACACCGGAGGACTTTGCCAATGATTTAAAGGAACTTGCCGAAATGGGTGTCTCGCTGCTCGGCGGTTGCTGCGGAACTACGCCTGAGCACCTGAAAGAGGCTGTAAAGCTGTGCAAGGATATCCCTGTTTTACCTGTAAAGCAAAAAAACATTACAGCGGTCACATCATACTCAAAAACGGCTGTAATAGGCGAAAGACCTATAATAATCGGTGAAAGAATAAATCCGACAGGCAAGAAAAAACTTAAAGCGGCACTCGTTTCGGGCGACAGCGGATATATCTTTTCCGAGGCTCTGTCTCAGGTCGAATGCGGAGCGGATGTACTTGACGTTAACGTCGGTTTGCCCGAAATCGATGAGCCGAAAGTAATGTGCGATACCGTTAGGGGCATACAGGGAATTACAAATCTTCCGCTTCAAATAGACACCTCCGATCCCGCGGCAATGGAGCAGGCACTTCGCATATATAACGGCAAGCCGCTTATAAATTCGGTAAACGGCAAAAAAGAGAGCATGGAAAAAATCTTTCCGCTCGCTAAAAAATACGGCGGAGTCGTGGTCTGCCTTACGCTTGATGAAAGCGGTATTCCCGAAAGTGCCGAGGGCAGAATCAAAATAGCCGAGAAAATAATAAATACCGCAAAGGAATACGGTATAGATAAAAAGGACCTCATAATAGATACGCTTGCTATGACCGTAAGCACCGGGGCGGAAAACGCAAAGAGAACGTTACAGGCTCTGTCATATGTTCGCAACACCCTCGGCGTAAATACGGTTTTGGGAGTTTCAAATATTTCCTTTGGCCTTCCGAAACGCGATAACATAAACGCGGCATTTTTCACTCTTGCCATGGGCAGCGGACTTTCGGCAGGTATTATAAATCCGAAATCCGACAGTATGATGAATGCTTTTTATTCCTATTGCGCGCTTAACGGGTATGATGAAAATTTTGAGACGTACATAAGCAAGACGTCGGATTCGGCACCGACGGCAAAAAATGATAAAACCGACCTTAAAACTGCGGTTATAAACGGGCTTTCCAAAGCGGCAGGGGAGAATGCAAGAGAGCTTTTAAAGACGGAACAGCCTCTTGACATTATAAATCTATATTTAATACCGGCACTTGATATTGTCGGTAAAGGCTTTGAGGACGGAACAATCTTTTTGCCTCAGCTTCTTATGAGTGCCGATGCGGCAAAGGCGGCATTTGACGAAATCAAGGCAAGCATACCTGCCGAAGCGAACGGCAGCGAGAAAAAGAATAAGGTAGTTATAGCCACCGTCAAGGGTGATATTCACGACATAGGTAAAAACATTGTTAAGGTATTGCTTGAAAACTACGGCTTTGACGTAATCGACCTCGGTAAAGATGTTGACCCGGAAATTATAGTTGATACAGCAATAAAAGAGAAGGTCAAGCTCGTGGGTCTGAGTGCTCTTATGACTACAACGGTTGTGAATATGGAGGAGACCATTCGCCTTTTAAGAAAACGCTATCCCGAATGTAAGGTGATGGTCGGCGGAGCCGTTATGACTCAGGATTATGCCGACAGAATAGGCGCCGATTCTTACGCAAAGGACGCCATGGGTGCTGTGCGATACGCGGAAAGGCTGTTTTCCGAGGAACAATGAAATAAGCTTGATACGGCAAAGTGTAATTTACAACTAAATATATTTAATAAAGGGTTTTGCGGATTCTTGTGTCCGTAAAACCCTTTATTTATCAGGAATTACGGTGATTTTACTTTATGCGTTTCCTGTTTGTGCAAATTGCGAAAAAATATCCTTGCAAACGGATTTTATATATGGTAAAATTACCGTTACAATGTAATGAAAGAGGGATATATATGTTTTGGTTCTTGGGAGTTCTTGCGGGACTTCTTTTGAGCGTTGCGGATATTTTTCTGTTGACGCGCAAGAGAAACGCGCCTGCTTGCATTATTGCTGTGTTACGCGATACTCTAGTGAGTAACTTGGCATCACTCGGAATTATGTCGCTGATACTGAGAATACCGAATGTGCTTTTGACATCGGTGCACGGTAAATGGTATCCGCTCAAGTATTTTGTATTTGTTTTGGCTGTCGGGCTTGTATTTTTGTTCGGTCGCGGTGTTGTCGAGGGTGTAATATCCTTTTCACACACAAAGCCGAAGCACAAGGTCGGCGCATGGATACTTCGTATTTTGTCGATGCTTTTGTTTGCTCTCGGTATGGCGGCATTCACGGCTTCCATCTGGGCGGCAGATACATTTGCCGGACTTACACCCGATCAGATGATGATAAATTTGAATTCCGACACCGGCGGCGCAAGCCCCGAGGTTATGAATACGCTGTTCCAAGGTCCTGTTTTGCTTACGGCTGTGGCAACAGTTCTGTTTTGCGTATTTGCTTTTTCAACGAGAAAAATCTTGTACAAGCTTCACGAAAAACAGCGCACCGTATTTTCGGGACTTGCAAGACGTCTCACGGCTCTTTTCTTGGCACTTCTTATGCTTTCCGGCGGCGTGGCGTTCGGTATAAAAAAGCTTTCTCTTCAAAAGCTCTATGCGGCTTATGCTGATGATTCGCCGTACATAGAAGATAATTTTGCCGATCCCAAAAAGGTTAAAATGACCTTCCCGGAGAAAAAGCGCAACCTTATCCATATTTATCTCGAATCTATGGAGAACTCGTATTTCTCAAAAGAGCTCGGCGGATATATGGACACAAATCTTCTTCCCGACCTTGGAAAGCTCTCAAAGGAGGGCTACAATTTCTCGGATCTTCCCGAGGGCTTCGGCGGTAATCCGTCCTCGACGGGCGCCAACTGGTCTGTGGCTTCAATGGTGAATATGAGCAGCGGCTTGCCCATGAAGGTGCCGGTCGGTGCCAATGCATACGGCTCTGCCGACAACTTCCTGCCGGGAGCTACCACAATAGGTGATATATTAAAAGAACAGGGCTATAATCAAACCGTTATGTTCGGTGCAGATGCATCCTTCGGCGGACTTGACTACTTCTTTGAGGAGCACGGCGATTACAAGATAATGGACTACAAGCGTGCAAAACAAGATAACTTCATTCCTCAGGATTACAGTGTTTGGTGGGGCTATGAGGATGATAAGCTCTATGAATATGCAAAGATGGAGCTTACACGCTTGGCAGGCGAGGACAAACCGTTCTATTTCGTTATGGAAACGGCTGATACGCACTTCCCGGACGGCTACCTTTCTCCCAATGCCAAGACTCCGTTTGATAAGCAGTATGCAAACGTAATATTCTACAGCCAGGCAGAGACGGTTAAGTTTGTACGTTGGATACAGTCTCAGCCGTTCTATGAGAACACTACCATCGTAATTAACGGCGACCACCTTAGTATGGATCAGAATTTCTTTAAGGACTTTGACCCGAATTACAGACGTACATGCTTTAACCTTATACTTAATCCCACACCTAACTGCACCTCGGCTCCCGATACTCGCTTCCATAACCGCGAGTGGGCGACGTTTGATATGCTGCCGACAATGCTCGCAAGTATCGGCGTTGAGATAGAGGGCAATAAGCTCGGTATAGGAACAAACCTCTTCTCTGATACACCGACTCTCTTCGAGCGTGACGGAACCGATTTTGTAAACGAAGAGCTTGAAAAACGAAGCAATTTCTATAACGAGCATATTCTTGTCGATTGGTCAAGAGTAGGCGGCGATAAAAAAGACAAATAATAAATTCGGGATGTAAAACATAAGTTTTACATCCCGTTTTTTGCTTATACGATTTTTGTATACTGAACCTTGTAATTACTAAATAACTATGCCGCCGTTTACGGAGATTATTTGCCCCGTGATATATGACGATTTGTCATCGGCTAAGAATGAAACCGCATTTGCCACGTCTTCGGGAGTACCGAGCCGCATTACGGGGATTTCTTCACGCAACATATCTACGGTATCTTTACCGAGCTTTGTCACCATTTCGGTGTTTATAACGCCGGGGGATACTGCATTTACAGTAATTCCGGACGGAGCAACTTCTTTTGCAAGTGCTTTGGTAAGACCTATAAGGCCTGCTTTTGCCGCGGAATAATGCACCTCGCACGAGCCTCCCGTCTCGCCCCACATAGAGGAGATGTTTATTATCCTACCCGATTTTCTGTGAACAAAATAGGGGAGCACGGCACGGCAAAAGTAAAAAGCACCGCTTAGATTTGTGCTTATCATATTTTCCCAATCCGAATCCGTAATATCGGTGAGGAGCTTTTGCTCGGATATTCCGGCATTATTTACAAGTACGCTTATTTCGCCGAAGTCACGCTCTATTGCTTCAATTGCCGAAGTTATTTCCGAGCTGTCACGTACATCGCATTTATACGTTTTTGCGCTACCGCCCGAAAGAGTTATTTCGTCAGCCGTTTTCTGTGCTTTTTCGGCGTTTCTGTTATATATAAGTGCAACGGAAAAACCGTCCTGTGCCAGTCGTTTTGCAATTTCGGCACCGATACCTCCGGAGGCACCGGTAACTACGGCTATGCTCATTATATTACCCCTTTAAATAAAAAGTACAGCTTGTTTGCGAAGTAATCGGAAAATCCGATTACAGACAGCCTGCAAGCTTATAATATATTATCACATATACGGCGATTTCACAATCCAAGATGATATGTTTGTCAAAAACTGAACTTTTTTGCTTTTTACTATTGCAAAAACAGCGCGGTTCATTTATAATATGTGAGCAGCTAAATCAAGGCTGTTTTTGTTTTGAATAACATTTGCTACTGTGGCTCAGTTGGTAGAGCAGCTGATTCGTAAACGGAAGGTTGTTCTCAGATTTAGGCTCAAAGCAAGTGAAAAATTGAATAAATGCTACTGTGGCTCAGTTGGTAGAGCAGCGCATTCGTAATGCGCAGGCCGTCGGTTCGAGTCCGACCAGTAGCTCCAAAACCTGCGTAAACACGGCGTTTTCGCAGGTTTTTTCTTTTTCAGAAAAGAATTTCAAAATTCAATTCGCAACAAAAAATCTCACTCTTTTTTACAAAGTGAGATTTTGTGATTTTTGGCGTTAAATATTCCAAGACCATCTATTGACCATTTATGAATTTGCCACATTTTCGCCGAGTAAATTACCCATTGTGTTTGCAACATTTTCTTGCATGGAATCCGTTACATGCATATAGGTGTTCATTGTAAATCCTGCGTCTGTGTGACCTAACATATGCGATACTGTTTTAATATCCATTCCTTGTTCAAGGGATAAGGTTGCAAAGCTGTGTCGTAAATCGTGAAAGCGTATTCTCGGCACGCCTGCTCTGTCCTGTATTCTGTGTAATCTTCGTGTGACTGCTGAAGTGTCTTTAATTCCGCCTGTCACAGATGACGGGAATATGTACTTCGATTTCGGTATTTGATTTGCTTTTAATTCACTTAATAACCGAATACACTCATCACATAATTTTATCGTTCTGATTGAGCTTTTTGTTTTCGGTGTGTTGATTTTTATCTCGCCTTTGATTTTTTGTACCGCTTTGTTTACTGTTATCGTTTTGTTTTCCAGGCTTAAATCATTCCATTCCAACGCACAGATTTCGCCTAATCTCATACCCGTTGTCAGTTCAAGATAGTAGAATTCATAGCAACCCGAACGCTTGGTTTCTTCAAGAAATGCTGTCAATTCTTCTTTCTTCAGCGTTTTCATTTCAGGCTTTGTGCAGTTAGGCAACTTCACTTTTGATATGGGATTCTTTGGAATTAAATCTTCATCCACCGCTTTTTGTAGGCAAGAACTGAGTGTTCTCTCTATCCCTTTTACAGAGTAATATGCCAATCCGTTACCGTGTTTCTCTCTGCCTCGTTGCCTGCCGTCACTGAATAATCCTACCAAGAATTGCTGACAGTTTACGGTGGACAGCTCGCTTAATTTCATATCACCCAACGCAGGTAAGATATTGGTTTTGAATCTTTGCTCGTAACCGTTTACGGTATAGTCCTTGATAACATTTTTGCAAAATGTGTTTATCCATATTTCGTACCATTCATTAAGCGTGGGATCGGAATCGGTCAAGTAAGTATGAGAAGATAACACAGACTGTTCTTTCAGATATTCTTCTTTGGCTTTGTTCAGCTTTTCTTGACATTCGGATTTGGTTTTTGCGGTAACGCTTTTTCGTTTTGTCTTGCCGTTTTCGTCTTTACCGATATTAAACCAACCTTCCCATCTTCCGTCTTTTCTTTTGCGAAGTGTTCCTTCGCCTTTAGTTCTTCTTGCCATTCTATAGCCTCCTTTCTGCTTTTGGCAACTCAAACATTATCACAAGCCTTTTTCAATAGCCAGATAATTATCTTTTAGATTTTTCATCAATCCATTCCTTGAGTTGTTCTTTTGGAATGGATTTTCTTCTGCCTAACTGAACAACAGGGAACGATTTATCTTTTTCAATCAGCTTATACAAGCTGACATTAGATATGCCAAGCACCTCCGCTGCTTGATTGACTGAAAGCATTACGGGCATTTCATCAAAGTTTTTATACACTTTATCACCTCCGTTTTTTGCTCACAGGCTCGCACAAATCGCCTGCAAGCCGTTTTTAGTTTAAGTCCGACGAGTTACTCTGTTTCAGAGCGAACTCGTCAATTTTTGCTCACAGCGTTGTCAAAATAGCTTGTTTTTTAATCATCATACCGCAATACTCAAGTGAATACGCAAAAGCCTTGATTTTCTGCGAAAAACACCCCTTACTGCATACGAATTTCATATCATACGCAAAAGTATTACGAATCGAAAAGCCGACGGGCCTTGCACGACGGCGTTTTCGGGCATTTCAATGCCCGAAAATCATACCCCTTTATCCTGCTTTAAAATCGACGGCTTGAAAATCGCTCCAAAACCCACTCAAAAGAGCCGAGATTTCATCTAAAACCGCATCAAAAATCAATTCAAAAAGTTCAAAAGAAAAACCGCTGTTTTTTCAATTTTAGGCTTTTAGATTATTTGTCATCAGTTCGTACAGTGGGGTACACTAAATTTAACAACACCGCTTGTGATTTTCAAATCATTTCAACACTCCTTTCAAGAAAAAATATAAACCTATACGCATCTTAAAATAAAAATGCATATAGGTTTATCATAGTTTTATTGAATTTTCTCTCCGACTTCATAGTAGCAAAATCACTAATTTAAGTCAAGTGCTTTTAGTTAAGAAAAATTTTTGACCTTTACATATTGTTTATCCATCAAAAATGAAAAGGTAGAAATGGTTTTTTGAACACAGCTTAAAACTCTTTGCTGAAAAAACTGAACGATATGGTTTTTAGACTGTATCGGATAGAATTTATGAAAAACAAATAATATATTTTAATTGCAATCAGTGAACAGTTTCCTTATGCTTTATTTTGACAAAGGTAGAATTTCTAAATTTTATAGCAGATTTTCTTAAGTTATTTTATTCCGGATATTGTATACTGAAATTAAATAAATTTTAAAAATTGCAAGAGGTTGATTATGCTTAAAAATATACCGAAAATTATATCACCTGAGCTGATTAAAGTGCTTTGCGAAATGGGTCACGGTGATGAAATTGTAATTGCTGACGGAAATTTTCCTGCAGCAGCATATGCAAAAAATCTTATCAGGTCTGACGGAATCGGTGCTACACAAATTCTGGATGCAGTATTGAAACTGATTCCGCTTGATCAGTATGATAAAAATAATTTTATCCTTATGCAAAAATGTGAAGGCGATAATGCAGATACATCACTATGGGAAGAGTATAAAACGATATTGAAAAAATATGAGCCTGAGGCAGTTGTATCCTTTGAAGAGCGTTTTGACTATTATGAAAGAGCCAAGAAAGCTTATGCTATAATTGCCACAGGTGAAGAGAAGCAATATGCAAATATAATTTTGGAAAAAGGCTGTGTGCTTTAATGCCATCATTCGGAGGATTATATGGATAAAATATGGTATAAAAAATCTGCTAAAAATTGGCGTGAAGCATTGCCCGTAGGTAATGGCTTTTCAGGTGTTATGGTATATGGCTCACATAAGAAGGAAAGACTTTGCTTTAATGACGGAACGCTTTGGTCGGGTTATCCGAAGGATTATAATTCCGCTGAAAGCCTTGAAAATCTGAATAAGGTCAGACGACTTGTTTTTGAAGGCAAAAACAGTGAGGCGGATGCACTTTGTGAGGATAAGCTGAAAGGTTTTTACAGTGAAACCTTTTTGCCTTTGGGCGATATTGTTCTTGCATTCAGCGGTACAGACAAAAACATAAATACAAGAGTTCTTGACTTGTCAACAGGTGTACATACGGTTGAATCATGCGGATGTAAATCTGAAATATTTTCATCCTATCCCGATAAGATAACCGTTTACAAAATAAAATCCGATAGGAGATTCTCTGTTAAAATTAAGGCGAAAAGCAAGCTGCATCATTGTGTCAGCACAGAAAATGCAATGCTTACTTTGTACGGAAATGCACCTGACTATATTGCGCCTAATTATCTCAGAACCGAGCTTTTTCCTGTTAAATACAATGAGAAAAAGGGTATGGCATTTTGTCTTTGCGCACAGGCATACACAGACGGATACACCGAAAATAAAGGAAATTTTCTGAAAATCACAAATGCAACAGAGCTTACAATTTATTTTGCAACGGCAACGGGATTTAATGGTTTTGATAAAATGCCCAGCACAGATATAAGCGCGGTAGTGAATCGGTGTAAAGCGCATTTACGCCGTATTGAAAAAAATTATGATGAATTGAAAAAAAGACATATCGAAGATTTTTCAAGACTGTATAATCAGCAGAGTATTTCATTTGGCAGTGATACGGATATATCGACCAACGAACTGATTCAAACCGTAAGAAACGGTAAGGATGAAAAGTCACTTTGTGAGCTGTTATACAACTATGGAAAGTATATGATTATTTCAGGAAGCCGAAAGGGCGGTCAACCGCTTAATCTTCAGGGCATATGGAATCATTCTGTCCGTCCCCCGTGGAGCAGTAACTATACGGTGAACATTAATACACAAATGAATTACTGGGGGGCCTCACGTTCAGGCTTGTCGGAATGTATTGAGCCTTTCATTCAAATGGTTTACGAACTGCTTGAAACAGGCAGAAAAACAGCAAAAATAAATTACGGCTGCAGTGGCTTTGCCTGCAATCATAATGTGGATATATGGCGAAAAACGCCGCCTGTACAGGGCGATGCAAACTATATGTTTGAACCGCTGTGCGGTGTATGGCTTGCAAATGAAATATATGCTCATTTTCGTAATGGTTATCTAAACGAGTATAAGGATAAAATAAAGGAAATTGTTACAGAGGCGGCAAAATTTGCAAATGATTATCTTGTTTTGCATAACGCATATTATGTTATCTGTCCGTCTGCTTCACCTGAAAATGTGTTTATGAATAACGGTAAGCGGTGCAAGCTTGACTATGACTCAGCCTTTGATATGGGACTTGTTAAGCAGGCCTTTAATAATGCACTTGAAATCTCGGATGATGAGAATTTAAAATCGGATATTTCTGAAAAAATTTCAAGATTACATCCGTTTAAGAATGGTGCAAACGGAATATGCGAATGGCATAAGGATTACGAGACACCTGAAAAAGGACATAGGCATTTGTCACCGCTCTATGCATTTTATCCTGCTAATCTTATTGGGTACTATGAGAATAAGGAGCAAAGGCAGTGGATACAAAAGCTGTTTAAATACCGTCTTGAAAATTCAGGTCAGCATATCGGCTGGTCCGCAGCATGGGCAATATGCATTGCGGCAAGGCTTCGAGATAGCAATACTGCAAAAACGGTTATAAGAAATCTGTTGTGCCATGCCGTGTTTAAAAATCTTTTCTGTGTACATCCGCCGTTCTATTTTCAGATAGACGGTAATCTCGGCTTTATTGCAGGCATAAATGAAACGCTGTTAACAGAGGAAAACGGTATGATAGAGCTGTTGCCTGCACTGCCTGAAAATTTTGCCGAATCAGGTCATGTTCAAAATATGTCGGTAAACGGTGCGAAAATTAGTTTTAAGTGGAAAAACGGAATGGTAACCGAAATTTCAGCGGATAAACCGATTTTGGTATACGATAAAAATATCGCAGTTAATATTAACACAAATATTAATATTTCTTTTAATAAAATAGATTAAGTGTTGAGGTGTAATATGAAAGCTGAAATACGAGAGGAAATTATAAAAATACCTACATATAAAATTGCAGAGCCTGAAAAAAGTCCTCTGTTTATTGAAAAAAGGGCATATCAGGGCAGTACGGGAAAAGTGTATCCTCTGCCTGTAACCGAGAAAATTTCCGATGAAAAGGAACTGAAGGAATACAAGGCATTAATTCTGGAAAATGATTATCTTTATGTAATGATTCTGCCTGAGCTCGGCGGAAGAATACAGCGTGCATATGATAAGACAAATGGCTATGACTTTGTGTATTACAATCAAGTTGTAAAGCCTGCACTTGTAGGTTTAGCCGGTCCTTGGATTTCAGGCGGTATTGAGTTTAACTGACCATAGCATCACAGACCGAGGGTTTTTTCTCCGGTTGATTATTCGTTCTGTGAAATGCAGATGTTTCTGTAACTGCCTATGCCTGAACTTGAAGTGTATCAGGAAGATGTCAAAAGCGTAATGATGATTATTGCCGTCAGCTTATTCATTTAGGAAATGATGATTTAGAGAAAATTAAAACAGCATAAATATAACAAAACAAGCACATCGTTGGGGCATCCTTCGTAAGGAAGGTGTCCCAAGTGGTGGCTTTTGTAATTAAAATAAGTATTAGATTTTAACGGTATAGCGTTTGCTATGCCGTTTTTTGTTTGCGTTTTGACAAGTGGTGTCGAAACGCATTTTCCATTTCTTCGGGTGTAAGCTCTATGAGTATGACTACACCGTTGTACTAAATTGTCTATCTCGTTTGTATGCTGCTTGAGCTTGTTTAACTCTTTTCGTTTTGCTGCAAGCTCTTTTTTCTTGTTGTCTTGGCAGCATCTATTTGCTTGCGTGCAAATTTTTTTCAAATGCCTGAACATTCAAAAGTATTCTTTGCATACTTTCTAAAACAAGCTGTTCAACAACTTTTTCTCTGGTATAGCGTGCCGAGCATATATCGGAATTTTTGCGATAAGACGAGCAGAAGAAGTAGGCTTACAAATTTAAATAAACAAGAACAAAGCAAAGAAATAATACAAAATGCATTGTATCCTTATTTATTCTCAATACTTTGAAAATATGAAAAAGCTTTGCTTTCAAAATCGCAACCATCTGACAAAATGAAGTTATATATGCCTTTCAAAAGAACTTTTTCACCGTCATCATTAACGGTTAAAAGTTTAGTTTCATCAAATTCAAATTCAAATTCTTTTTCTTCCTGAGGTTTCAATAAAATTCTTTTGCAATCTATCAATGATCTAATCGGTGTTTTAAAGTCGGCTGTCGGATAAGTGACATATAACTGCAAAACGGTTTCATTTTCAAAGTTACCTACATTTTTAACAGTTGCACGAATTTTGTTTTCATACGCTTCAGTATCTTTAAGTGCAAATTTTGTGTATGTTTTTCCGTATCCGAAAGGATATTGAACTTTTCCGTTGAAATACCGATATGTTCTGTTTTGCATAGAATAATCGCAGAAATCAGGCAAATCATCTGTTGAATTGTAAAATGTTATGGGCAGCTTACCGCTGGGTGAGCACTTGCCAAAAAGTATATCAGCAATAGCCTTGCCGCCCTGCGCACCGGGATACCAGCACTGCACGATTGCGTTAACACGGCTTTTGAACTTGCCGAAATTTATGCACCCACCCGAGAAATTTAACAAAATAATTTTTTTGCCTGTATCAATAAGCTTTTCAATATATTTCTGCTGATTCAGGGGCAAATCTATCGTTTCACGGTCACCCTGTTTACCAATGTTTCCGCCTCCGCCTGCAAGAGCACCTCCGGCTTCCTCGCCCTCTATGGAGGAATCAATTCCTGTGCACATCAGTATAATATCGGATTCTTGTGCCTTTTTCAGCGCTTGCTCTTCATCAATACTCTTCGATGAATCATACAAATGGATTCCTCTGATAAATTCCGTTTCACGGTTATATTTTGAAACGGAATCCGTAACCATAACAAAATGCGACGGATCGCCGAAATAATTTCCGAGATATGCTAATTTATTATCGGCATTATAGCCTGTAATCAAGATTTTTTGTGCATTTTCTTTAAGCGGAAGTATGCCGTCATTTTCCAAAAGCACAATTCCTTTTTCAGCCATTTTCACGGCTTGTGCCTCGTGCTCGGGCGTTGCGTTTTCTTTAATTGTAATTTTATTGAAAGGACAGTCATCGTCAAACATTCCTAAAGAACTGCGAATTGACATCAACCTTGACACAGACTTTTTTAAGGTTTCTTTATTTGTATAGCCCAGCTTAACAGATACCGGTAATAATGAATATACTACTCCGCATTCAAGGTCGCAGCCTGCATTTACAGCTATTGCTGCGCCTTTTGCAGGATTGAATGTTTTTTTATGCTTGTAAATAACATCAAGTATTGCAGCACAGTCCGAAACATAATATCCATCAAAGCCCCATTCTTTTCTTAAAAGCTTATCAATCAGGTTGTCAGAAGCACAGCAGCTTTCTCCGTTAACTCGGTTATATGCTCCCATAACACCGCTTACCTTTGCTTTTTTAACGGCGGCTTCAAACGCAGGAATATACGTTTCATAAAAATCCTTTTTGGATACTTCGGCATTAAAAGTGTGCCTTAAGCCCTCGGGACCGCTGTGCACGCAAAAGTGCTTTGCACAAGCAGAGGCTTTCATATATTTTTCGTTATCACCCTGTATTCCCTCGATAAAGGCACAGCCTAAAACGGAAGTAAGGTAAGGGTCTTCGCCGTATGTCTCATGACCTCTGCCCCAGCGTGGATCTCTAAAAATATTTATGTTAGGCGACCAAAGCGTAAGCCCTTTATATATGCTATAATCCTTATTCTTTTGACTTTCATTAAATTTCGCTCTTGCCTCTGTTGAAATTATATCTGCACACTTTTTTACTGCATCTTTGTCAAAAGAAGCTGCCATACAAATCGCCTGCGGAAAAACGGTTGCAATACCGGCTCTTGCAACACCGTGCAAGCCCTCGTTCCACCAATTATACTGCTTTATGTTAAGACGCTCTATTGCCTTTGATGAATTACGCATTTGAGAAACTAATTCAATTAGTGACATTTGATTGGCGAGTCTTTCACCATTTCTTTTGTGCTGTGAGTAATTTTCCTCAGTCATCAATTTTACCTCTTGACAATAATTTGTATTTGGGTTATCATTATTATGCGTCGTGCTCGTGCACGGTATCAATATAACTACTATATAACATTTGAAAATAAAAGTCAAGCGGAGGTTAATATGGCTATAACCGCACAAAAAATTGCAGAGCTTGCAGGCGTAAGCAGAGGTACGGTTGACCGCGCCCTCAAGAATAGAACCGGCGTTAATCCTGAAACCAAGGAAAAAATTCTTGAGATTGCGAGGAAATATAATTACAAACCTAATTTAATAGGAAAGGCATTGGTATATTCCAACCGCTCTGTGCCTGTTGCGGTTATTATGAACAGTATCGGCAATTCCTTTTTTGAAGATGTAAAAAAAGGAATGCTTGCCGCCGAGCGTGAATATTCGGATTACGGTATAAAACTGAATATAAAGGAAATAAAAGGATATAACGCTTGTGATATTATTCAGGCTGTTTCCGATTTGCCCGAAGACCAAAAAAATGTAATTCTGACCCCTGTTGAGGATAAAGCGCTTTGCGAAAAAATTGATGAAATGACCGACAGCGGCATAAATGTGATTACGCTTTCAAGCGATATATCCGATTCCAAGCGTCTTACATATGTAGGCTGTGATTATCTGAAAAGCGGCGAAACGGCAGGTCGGCTTGTCGGTCTGTTATCAGGCGGGAATGCAAAGCTTTGCATTGTTACGGGTAGCTCGCTACATAACGGACACAGAATGAGAGTTCAGGGGGTTCAAAATATTACCCATGAATATGAGAATATCAGCATTGTTGATGTAATTGAAAATAATGATGATAATGACAGAGCATATAGTGCAATGAAGGATGCTTTGCAAAGAAATGAGGATATAGATTTTGTCTGTATAACTGCTGGAGGTGTTACGGGAACGCTGAAAGCGATTAAAGAAAGCGGGCGGAATATAAAGGTTTGTTCCTTTGACGATACCGAAACTACAAGAAAAGCTATGCAAAACGGCGAAATATTAGCAACAATTTGCCAGCAACCGTATGAACAGGGCTACAATGCCGTTAAGAGTATTTTTGAAGCAGTTGTCGCAAAAACGGACGTACCTGAGTATCAGTATTCCCAATTATATATAAAGGTTGACAAATCACTTTAATAAAATGCAATATCATTGCATTTTATTTTTACACATCGGCGTGCACGAGAACGGAGACCGTTATGGATGAAAATTTACGAACATTTTTACAGCACCACAGCAACATAAAATATTCGCTGTTTTTGAAAAAATTAAAGTTTAGTGTTTACACACCGATTGCACAGTTGAATGCATTTGTGCATAAATCTGCTGAACCGATACCTTTTGCTGAAATGAAAGACGAGCATTTCAGCAGTATAAAAATCGGCGATAATTGGGGCGGATTTTTTGACTGCGCTTGGTTCAAATTCACGGCGGATATAGATAATATGCAGGAAAATCTGGTTACTGTAATTGATGTCGGCGGCGAGGGATGCATTTATAATAAGGATGGTTCTGCTATTCAGGGAATAACAAATGTGCTCGGAATGGTGGATAATTTTCAGACTGTCAAAGGCAAAGCGGTAATTCCCTTAGAACGAATATATAACTTTAAAGATGGAAAAATTTTGTTTTATGCCGACTGCGGCAACAACGGCAGAGGCGGAAAAAGTAGCGGTCAGGCACGATTCAAGAGAGCGGATATTTGTGCCTTCAGACAGGATATATTAGATTTGTATTATGATGTTTTAGCCTGCTATCAGCTTCTCAGCGCAGTAAATGATAATGCACAGAAAAGAGAAATTAAGGCTCATATAAATAAGGCAATATCACTTGCACACAATACGGATTTGGAAAGCATTTTGAAAGCAAGAAATGCTTTATCAAAAATGTTTGATGGTAAATACAAACAGGATTTAACCGTTTATGCAGTCGGACACGGTCATCTTGATCTTGCTTGGCTGTGGCCTGTTCGTGAAACAAAAAGAAAAGCGATAAGAACATTCTCAAATGCAATTTATGAAAGCGAACAATGCCCAAGCTATGTTTTTAACGGCAGTCAGCCACAGCAATATGAGTTTATTAAACAAAAATCACCCAAGCTTTTTGGAAAAATAAAGCAGGCTGTTGAAAATGGAAATATTGAGCCACAGGGTGGTATGTGGGTTGAGCCGGATACAAATCTTCCTTGTGGAGAAAGCCTTATCCGTCAGTGCTTTTACGGTAAGACCTATTTCCGAAAAGAATTTCAAAAGGATGTGAAAACCCTTTGGCTTCCCGATGTTTTCGGTTACACAGCAGCTTTACCTCAGATAATCAAAAAATGCGGTATGGATACCTTTATGACGATAAAGCTTAGCTGGAATAATATAAACGATTTTCCGCATCACACATTTATTTGGAACGGACTCGACGACAGCAAGGTACTTGTTCATATGCCACCCGAGGGCGACTATAATTCAAATGCCACACCTTATGCTTTTGAAAAAATATATCGGCAGTATAAGGAAAAGCAAGTAAGTGATGTTGCACTTATGCCGTTTGGTATCGGTGACGGCGGAGGAGGACCGGGTGAATACCATATCAATATGGCAAAAAGATGCGAGAGTTTAAGGTATATTCCTAATGTTAAGATGTCCTCGTCTGAAAAGTTTTTTGATGAACTCAAAAAAGATGTATCAAATTATCCTAAATATAAGGGCGAGCTTTATTTAGAAAAGCACCAAGGTACATACACCACACAGGGTAAGGTCAAAAAGAATAACCGTCAATGTGAAGTGCTGCTTCATTTTGCCGAGTGGATTTGTACTATGGCATATATGCAGGGTAAAGCATACCCACATAAAGAATTAGAGGAAATTTGGAAAGAGGTTTTACTCTATCAGTTTCACGATATTCTTCCCGGCTCATCAATTCACAGAGTTTATGAAGAGTGTAACGCAAGATATGAAATTATCAAAAAAGGGTTAAACGATATTATTGATGACTGTGTTTACTTTTTATGTAGTGATGACAATTCGTTTGTTGCACTTAATTCTATTGATTTTGAACGAACAGGATACTTAAAGCATAATAACGAATGGTACAGATATTCACTTGCACCCTATTCTTCAGGTAAATTGGAAAAAGCAGATTTGCCTGCCTCGTTGCATTTTTCAAATAATGTTATTGAAAATGAACACCTTAAGGTTGTATTTAATAACAAGGGACAGATAGAAAAAATAGTTGACAAACACAATAATTATAACTGTGTTTCTTCAAGCTTTAACGCAGTTAGAATTTATAAGGATAGATTTGTTCATCCGTACAATGCTTGGGATATAGATATAAATTATACAAAGCATAAGCCAAGGAATATGAAGCTTGCCCAAAGCAGAGAATACTGCGACGGTAACAGCGTTGTTTGTGAAAACAAATTTGTTTACAACAGCTCCTCATTAGTGCAGAGAATTATTCTCACCGAAAACTGCCCATACATAAAGGTTGAAAATGAGGTTGACTGGCACGAAACACACAAAATGCTTCGTATTGACGCTTATCCGAAAAATTTCAACGAAAAGGTTTTATGTGATATTCAGTTTGGAAATATTCAGCGCAGTACAAAAACCGATAACAAAATTGACTTTGCACAATTTGAGATACCTGCTCATAAATGGGTTGATGTGTATGACGGCAAGTACGGTGTTGCAATACTTAACGACTGCAAATACGGACACAGAGTAAAAGACGGTTTAATTAGTCTTAACTGCTTGAGAAGTCCTGTATATCCCGACAAAACTGCCGACAGAGGCGAGCACAGCTTTACCTATGCAATCTATCCGCATAAGAAAAAGCCTATGGAAAGCGAGCTTGTTAAAATCGGCTACGAGCTGAATAACCCTGTCAGGATATACAAAGGCTCTGCCGATATAAAGCCGCTTGTCACCTGCAATGCGGAAAATATAATTCTTGAAACGGTTTTTGTGAATGACAACGGCAATATTGCCTTCAGAATGTATGAAACCGCAGGAAAGGAAACGGACACGGAGATTTGCATAAATACGGATTATGAAAGCATACATGAAACGGATATGCTTTTTGAAAACGCAAAGGAAATGGATTTAGGCAACCTGCATTTCAATCCCTTTGAAATAAAAACCTTGGAGGTAAAACAATAATGAAAAAATTTACGATTATTGTAATAAGCCTGTTTATGGTACTGCTGATTTCGCTTTCGTCAGTCGGCGAGGCTATGGGCACAAGCTCAAAATATGCGTCCAATCAGGACTACATACAAAGCAAAAATCTTGCACTCAAGGATAAAAGCAATAAGATGACGGACGGCAAAGACAGCTCCGTTTACCGCTTTAAGACAAGAAACGGCGGCGAGGCGGTGATTGACCTTGGCGAAAGCTGTGACTTCAATACCATTATTTTAAAAGAAAAAGGACTCAATGTGCAGAAATTTTCTATATCGGTATCGGACGATAACGAAAGCTTTACGCAAATTTATGCGAACGATAAAATTGAATTTCACCGCCTTTGCACCTTTGATACGGTAAAAGCACGTTATGTAAAGCTGACGGTGGAGAAAAGCGATAATCTGCCTAAAATCCGTGAGATGGAAATATATAACGCCATTCCCGAAAAGAAGAATGATTTCCGTGTTTCAGCTTACAGTACCTTGGGCGGTTCCGTATTTGACATCATTGACGACACAACGCTGTCAGACACTGAAAAGGACGCAAAAATCAAGGAGCTTATTGACGCGGATTATTACGATACCGTAACCGATTACATTGATATTGGTAATGTCCGCTGGGAAGAGGACGGCTCAATCACAATAACAGGTTGGGACGGTACAGAGCATGACGAGGAGAAATACTATGGTGTAATGATGAGAAATCTCCACGAGGTACTCGACGAAAAGGGTGTAAATCTTGTGATTACAATTCTCAACCCCTCAGGCGAAAACGGCAATCAGAGAGTTATGAAATCAATCACGGAAAACAGGGATACCCTGATTACCAATATGATTGCTTTTTGCAATAAATATGAATTTGATGGCATTGACCTTGACTGGGAATTCCCGATGTCACAGGACGAATTTGACGCTTACAGCAGCTTTTTGCAGAAACTTAAAGCAAGAATGAAAGATGAAATGTGGAACAAAGAGGAATCAACGCTCTCTTTAGCCCTTGGCACATGGGCATTAAAATACACGCCTGAAACAATCGAATGTATTGATTATGTTAATGTTATGGGCTATGACATTCTCGATCAGGACGGACAGCATTCCTCCTTCTTTAGCAGCTGTGTTCAGGCGGCAGACTATATTGAAAGTCAGGGCTTTTCAAAGCAGCAGATAAACATCGGCTTCCCGTTCTACGGAACATGGGAGGGCGGCAGAATGGAGCAATATGCGTATAACGCAATTACCGAAGAAATATCTCCATTCAATAATTTCTACACAATGAAAAAATATGACACGCAGGAAGACAGATACACATATTTTAATTCGCAGGCAATTATCCGTGACAAAACAGCCTATGCATATTTAAAAGGCTACGGCGGCGTTATGATATTCAGCCAGTACTGCGATTTGCCGTCAGGCGATGAACGCTCGCTGACAAAGGCCATATCCGATTATTTACAGGAGGTTAAAAAATGAAAAAGCTTACGAAATTTTTAACATCTGCAAGCATAGGCATTTCTCTGTCCTCGGTCATTTTTCTGATTAAGGATTATGTGTATGATTCTGCAATGAAGGAACACGAAATATTTACAATTATGATTGCAATATTCGTGCCGCTTTTTGCTGTCGGCACTTTGCTTTCTGTTTTACTTTCTAAAAAAATTGATAATCAAAAGCTTCTTACCTTCGGACTTCTGTTTTCAGGCATTTTTATAATACTGCTTACATACTTGAATATCTATCATCTGCAAATGCTTATGCCTTTGATGAAAACCAATTCTATAACCTTGGCTGTTATGTGGATAGCAAGAATTATGGGCGGTTTAACGGGGCTTTTTATCGGTATCTCATTCGGTGCAGCTGTGAAAAACGGTGTGCTTCATTATATATTGCTCGTGCTTTTCGCCGCTGGAATTTTTGCTTTGGGCAGATTTATGCCGGAGCTTATCAGCTATGAACCCGTACTGTATGCAGCAGGCGGTCTGTCACTTGCCTGTGCGTTATTGAATTCTTATATAGAAACGGAGAAAAAGAAAAATGAGTAAAACAATTAAAGGCTTGATTATGGGCATAAGCATATTTTTAGTTATCGTTTTAATCGTTGTATCTGTATTGATGTTCCCTTTGAAAGGAAAAACATACGATTACGACTATTGGTACAGAGATAAACCTTATGATATAAATGATACGGTTGTCCTTGAAAAGGAAGAAAATAAGGATTTCAAAATTCTTGTTATTACTGATTTGCAATTTAACGATGCTTTGGATTTATGCGGACGGTCTGATAACGTTTATGAAACGATTGACACGCTTGTTACAGAGCAAAAGCCGGATTTAATAATTATAACCGGTGATTTGGTTTGGGCAAAATTCACTAAATTTTCTGTTATTAAGGCAATCAATAAAATAGACAGCTACGGCATTCCTTGGGCACCGATTAACGGCAACCACGACGGCGAGGGCAATGTTGATTTGGCATGGATAGCCAACAAATATGAAAAAGCAGAAAATTGCCTTTTCAAACAAGGACCTAATAATATAGGTGGAATCGGAAATTACATAATAAATATTAAAGAAAATGATAAAGTTATTCAAAGCCTTATTCTGATGGATACGCACGCAAGCCGTCACTATGATAAAAACGACGAGAGTATGCATTATGATTTTATTTATGACAGTCAGATTGAGTGGTATAAATGGGCAATAAATGGAATAAATGAATATAACAACTCAAAAACAGACTCTATGCTGTTTATACATATTCCGCTTCCTGAATTCAAAACAGCCTATGATTTATGGCAGCAGGAAGGCGGAAAGCAAGACGAAAATTTTGGAGTTAAAGGTGAAGAGGAATGCCCTTCATATATAAACACAGGTATGTTCAATGCAATCAAGGAACTTGACAGTACAAAATATGTATTTGCCGGTCATGACCATTTGAATAATTACAGTGTGATGTATGAGGGAGTAAGACTGACTTATGCAATGAAAACCGGTGACAGATGTAGTCAGACACCAGGTCAGAATGGTGGCACACTCGTAACAATCAGTGATAAAATAACAGTGGATCATATATATGTTGAAAACTAAGAGTTCAAAAAACTTCAACATAATTAATTACAGACTATTTTGAGAGATTTAAAATGAAAAAGAATTATATAATTATATCTATATCAGTTATTTTGCTTATTGCAATTGTTCTGGGTATTCTGGTTTACAATGCCGTTACTGTACCTGAAAATAAAAAGTATGTTGTTGAAACTGTAAAAGCAAAATCAGAGGATGTTGTTAAAGTTGGAATTATCTCCGATATCCAACTGCCCCAGGAAGAAAAACATCTTTATGGTTGGGATTACAGTACTGTTATGAACGGTGCTGAGCACTTAATAAAAGCACTCAAATATTTTAAAAGTCAAGATGTGGATTTGCTAATCTTTAATGGAGATATCGTTAATTCAACAGGTGATTATGCAGGCTACAGTGCGTACAATAAAGTTTTAGATTATGTATATGGTGAAGAGAGGACAAATGCGCCGCACATAATCTATCCTATGGGAAATCATGAATTTTACGGTGGAAATCAGGAGCACGAATTTTATAAGGCTACAGGGCTACCGTTGAATACAAGAACCGTTATTAATGGATATAGCTTTATTTCCATATCCAATTCAAAGCTTCAAAATGGCGATGAGGAACTTGCAGAGAGCAACGGCACTCTTGCTGACGGAACTTATAATCAAGACAGAATATCTTTTTTGAAGGAACAGCTTAGTGTAGCATCAAAAGACGCACCGGAGAAACCTATATTTGTATTTCTTCATATGCCGATTAGCGATATAGTAAACGGTGGTCAATGGGCAACGCCACAATATGAGGAAATATATGATATTCTTAAGGAATATCCACAAGCTGTTGTTTTCACCTCTCATTCTCATTATTGTATGAGTGATGAAAGGAGTATAATGCAGAAGGATTTTACCATTGTTAATACCGGAACGGCAAGTTATTTTGATTTTGATTGGTTTAGTAATGAAGATGAAAATACAGAAAACGATATTCCCTCCCACATATCTCAAGAAGCGTTTGCTTTCGGAAAAGACGATTCCCTCCGAAATAAGGATTATATGGTGAATCCACAGCTTCTTGGCATTGAGGAAAGTGGTGATGTTCCTTACAGAAGTAATGTTAATAATGGTTATCTGATGCGTATTGATACAACTAAAAATTCTTTCAGCTTAAAAAAGATAAATCTCAATACAGGTTTAGAGTTTGGGGAAGAATTTACGATGGATTCTTTTGATAAAAGTACGTTTACAAGAACCAAAAAGATACTTGAAACTGGAGCATCACCTACATTCGGTACTGACAAAGCTATTGCCGAAGTGAAGCCGGAGTGTGTTGAAGTGACTTTTGCGTGTGCCCAGCAAAATATGCCTATAAAATATTATATCTATGAGCTTACAAAGGAAAACGGTGAAAAGACATATGTTCGCTTCTTTGGAAAGAATTATATTTTAGGTGATGATGTAGCATATACTGAGCATAACAGGCTTGTTGGTTTGGAAAAAGGAAAATACTCTATGAAAATTTATGCTGTAAATTCCTTCAATAAAATCAGCACAGATTTTTTAATATCAGAGTTTGAAATCTTATGAATCTTGCTGCTCTGAATGTCAGATTAAACATTAAATAACCAAAGGAATTTAATGCTTCAATCGTTATAAGTATAATGGCATTGAGCGTATACATCAGGATTATTCCTGTGAGAAGTACGAGGACTTTGCGGTCGGTCCGTCCGGTTCATCACTTAAAAACAGCATCATTATTTCAAAGGAACAATATCGGTGAAATTGCAAAGGCAGTCAACAAATATTCTGTTGTTGAAAACAATCAGACATTCACATTGAACAGTGTAAAAAGCTCCTTTGTTGATTACGAATACGGCGATTACAGAATCAGGCAGACAGTAAAATTTCAAAAAAATGCCCCGGTTTCAAGGAATTTCCTTTTGATGAAATCGGCAGAAAATAAACGGAGGAAAAAATGTATTTCAATAATATCGAAAAAATCAAATTTGAGGGCGTAAATTCAAAAAATCCCCTTGCTTTCAAGTACTACGATGCAGATAGAATTATAGCAGGTAAAAAAATGAGCGAGCATTTAAAGTTTGCTATGAGCTACTGGCACACAATGTGTGCCGACGGAACAGATATGTTCGGCAGAGGAACAATCAACAAATCCTTCGGCGGAAAAACGGCTATAGAGATTTATGAGCACAAGGTATACGCCGCATTTGAGCTTATGGAAAAGTTGGGTATGCAATACTTTTGTTTTCACGATCGTGATATTGCTCCCGAGGGTGCAACCTTAAAAGAAACAAACGAGAATCTTGACAGAATTATTCCGATTATCAAGTCAGAAATGAAAAGAACAGGCATAAAGCTTCTTTGGGGAACGGCAAACTGCTTTAATAATCCCAGATATATGTGTGGTGCAGGAACATCACCAAACGCTGATGTTTTTGCTTATGCGGCTGCACAGATAAAAAAAGCCCTTGAAATCACCGTAGAACTTGACGGTCAGGGCTATGTGTTCTGGGGCGGCAGAGAGGGCTATGATACGCTTCTGAATACTGATATGACAAAAGAGCAGGACAATATGGCTTATCTTATGCGAATGGCTGTGGATTACGGCAGGAACATCGGATTTACGGGTGATTTTTATATAGAACCGAAGCCCAAGGAGCCTACAAAGCATCAGTATGATTTTGATGTGTCAACCGTTCTTGCTTTTTTGAGAAAGTATAACTTGGATAAAGATTTCAAAATGAACATAGAGGCTAACCACGCCACACTTGCAGGACACACTTTCCAACACGAACTGAGAATTGCAAGAGATAACGGCGTTTTCGGTTCAATTGATGCCAATCAAGGTGATATGCTCCTTGGCTGGGATACTGACCAATTCCCTACCGATTTGTATAACGCTACCATGTGTATGTACGAAGTGCTTAAGCAGGGCGGCTTTACAAACGGAGGACTTAATTTTGATGCAAAAGCTCGCAGAGCAAGCAATACCGTAGAAGATATTTTTATTTCCTATATTGCAGGTATGGACACCTTTGCTTATGGCTTAATTGTGGCTGATTTAATGATTAAAGACGGTGTTCTTGATAAATTTGTTGATGACAGATATGCTTCATACAAAGCTGGTATCGGCAAAAAAATTGCAAATCACACCACATCGTTTGAAGAACTTGAAAAATACACCCTTGAAAATGGTGAACCTACTGTTCAAAGCGGTAAGCAGGAATATCTTGAAACGCTTATTAATCAATATATTATTTTGGCTGGTAAAGAAATATGAACTATTTTATAGGTGTAGATGTAGGCACATCGGCAACCAAATCGGTTTTATTTGATGAAAATGGTAGTGTTATAGCAAGTGACAGTCAAAGCTATGAATTAAAACAACCATATAACGGATGGGCACAGCAAAATCCTATAGATTGGAAAAATGCTGCAATTAAAACAATCAAAGAAATATCAAGTAAAGTTGACGCTGAGTCAATTAGAGCAGTTGGTGTATCCGGTCAAATGCACGGTTTAGTGGTTTTAGATCAAATCGGTGATGTGTTGTATGACAGCATAATCTGGTGCGACCAAAGAACGCAAAAAGAAGTTGACAAAGTTATCAGCGATTTAGGAAAGCAAAAATATATTGATTTGACTTTAAATGCTCCAAATACTTCATTTACGCTTTTCAAGCTTTTATGGTTGAGAGAGAATGAACCGGATATTTTTTCAAAAGTTAGAAAAGTACTTCTTCCAAAAGACTATGTAAATTTTGTGCTAACAGGAAAATATGCAACTGATGTTTCTGACGCAAGTGGTACAGGCTATTTTGATGTAAAAAACAGAAAATGGTCCGGTGAAATACTTAAAACATTTGATATAGATAAAGAGTTTTTGCCGAATGTTTACGAAAGTTCACAGGTTATAGGGAACATAACTGAGAATATAGCAAGACAAACAGGCTTGTCTGCAAATACGGTTGTTGTTGCAGGAGCAGGAGACCAAGCCGCTGCTGCAGTGGGAAACGGTGTTATTAAACCAGGTTGCACAAGTATTTCCCTCGGTACAAGTGGTGTTGTATTTACTGCTCTTGAAAAACCTAATCATGACAAGCAGGGCAGAACACACACATTTTGTCATGCAAAACCGAACATGTGGCACATAATGAGTGTTACGCAGGGCTGTGGTCTGTCTGTTGATTGGTTTAAACAAACATTTGCAAAGGATTTAACCTATGAACAGCTTGATAAAAATGCCGTTGATGTTTCTGCTGACGGAATTATATATTTGCCATATTTAATGGGTGAACGGACACCGCATCTTGATTCAAATTGTCGTGCTTCGTTTACCGGAGTCTGTGTAAATCATAATGTTTACAATTTTTACAGAGCTGTTTTGGAAGGTGTTTGCTTTAGCTTTAAAGACTGCATAAATGTGTTTGGTGACAACAATATAAGCACTGAAATCATCAAAGTTTGCGGTGGAGGAGCAAAAAGTAAATTGTGGCTTAAAATACTTTCAGATGTTTTGCAAAAAAATATTTATACTTCAGATGATGTGGAAAGCGGAGCTTTAGGAGTTGCCATTCTTGCAGCAGTTGGATATGGATTTTACAGTGACATATCTCAAGCCTATGAAAAAATGAGTGATTCTATTTTAACTAAGGTGAAATTCTCCGAGGACAATGTCGAGTATTATGATACAACATACGAGATATACAAAAAACTATACAAAGCTATTGAATGTGCAAGAAAGATGTGAAAAAGTTGAGCCTATGCTTTTTATTCATATTCCGCTTAATGAATATGTTGATGCCTATAAGTAATATGAGAAAAGCTGTTTTGATCCAAGTATAGGTTTTGGCGAGAAAAATGAGGAGTGTTGTCCGGGACATATTAATTCCGGAATGTTTGATGTTTTTAAAAAACGGATAGTACAAAATATGTATTTGCAGCACATGCCCATTTAAATAATTTTTCTGTAGATTATAAATGAATACAATTTACTTATACAATGAAAACCGATGACAGATGTGTATCTAGCCAAATCAAATGGTGGAACAGTTCTCGCCGTAATAAACTGTTAAATAAGGAATGTAGTAATTACCTTGCAATTCATACAAAAGTCCGTTACTTTCATCAAAAATATACTTTTCCATTGTGTAATTCTCCAAAATAATAAATTATATCTACAATTCATCATTCCAACCGATTACAAATGCCAAAAGGAGAGACTTCCTTATGAACCCTCTCCTTTTCGATGTGCTTGTTTTGTTATTCAAACTTAATCAGCAATGCAGTTTTTGCCTTTATCAGAAGTTCGATTTTATTATTTAGTATATTAACCTCTTTTATAATTTTGTTTCCGTTTTCGGTTATCTGATATATTTTTGCCTTTGTAACATTTTCAAAAACGTCCCACACTCGGCGGACCCCTTTTTCGCTGTATGCAATATACTGTTTTTCTTTATGTATAAAAGGCAAAAACAGCGTGTCACCATCTTTAATTGTTCTATTGTTTTGTGTGATTTTTCTGCCTTTTGAATACGAAATAATATTATCGGCAAACATACAGCTAAGATTATTGCCTCTGCCGTTTATGGATAGTCTTTTATGTGTATTCAAAAAATGGCATGGTATCTGATAAGTTGCAAAACGGTGTATAAATTCTTCAGCCCAGTTTTGATTATCCTTTCTGATTATATCTTCACCATGCATATTACCGTAAAACAGATTGTTATATTTTTTCTCTCTGTATTCGCCGCCGCAGTAGAGTGACGGCGGTGTTTCAATAAGCTCTTTTTGTGTCATACGGTAACACCACCAGCTCAGCGGTATTAAGCCGACAGTATCCATTGGATATTTGCTGAAATGATCCCTCGGCAGTCCGAAAATCGGTTTGTTTGGCAGACTGTCGCTTTCCTTATATGTGAATTCCGATGTAATATCTATGCCTTTGCCATATACATATTTTATCATTTCATATCTGGCATTCTGCATTTCTTCAATGCTGACATACGGTGCATAATTTTTATAGCACTGAAAATTATCAACATGGATTGTGCCTGTTTCGGCAATGAAAGGGAAGGTGTCGACAAATCTGTCAAACATCTTTTTGAACAGTCCGGATTCCCAATATGCCTTGTGGCAGGTTTTGTAGCATTTTCTGCCGTTATAATTTTCTATTGCGTGGGGCTTGCCGTTTTTCTTTCTTATTAATGCATTTGTCTTAACAAACTCATTAAAAGACGGCGCATTGTCATAAGTATCATTAAAATTGATGTGAACACTGATAACGGAATGATATTTTTTTGATTCCTCACAAAACCACTTGAAACTGTCGTAAGCTGTTTTATCCCGCGGTCTTTTCAGTGCCTTGTTTACCTCGAAAAAATCAGGATATTTATCATCGTGTCCGAGGTACTGCCAGCCGACAAGATAATATATTTTTGTGATTCCCTGTGTAATATTATCTATCTTTTTTATGTATTCAAGTGCATCTTCAAATGTGAGAAGGATGTGGCTTTTATTTGGTATTTTCTTTTCAGGATAAGCCATTCCAAGCTTCATTGCCATACATTTTGAATAATCATAGTTAAAATTCAGTATTTCTCTCATAAGATAACCTCTTTCACTACTTATTATATTAACAGCATAACATATTTGTTTACAGGTTCCTTTAGAAAAACTGCTTTATACTTTAGAAATTCAATCATAAAAAATGAGGGATTTTCTAAAGTATTTGATTGCTTTTCTTAATTATTTTTGTATTGGTTTATATATAATAAACTTATTCCGAATGCATTTGATTACAATCAGGATTATGATTTCAGTACCATTAACGAAAGTAAATGGCAAAGTGTTATTGTTCCGTCATCACTGGTTATGCAGGGATTTGATATAGAGAATAATACATAGTATTATTATAAATAATCCACTTTGTGGGGGCAATTATTTGGACAAAAGATTTATTCTTAATAAGCAAAACAGTCTTGAATTTTCTGCAACTTTTGAAAATCAGAAATAGTTTTAAAGGAGAAAGTGATATGTCTAAAAAAGCAAAAATAATAAGGGAAATAAAAATTGCAGTGTGTGTATTTCTTGCAGTAGCGTTAACGGTTATTGGCATACTGTTTTTTCCTTTAACAGGCGAAAAGCATACAGAGATATGGAGTGCAGATCAGCAGTTTGATATTGCAAAAATTCAGACAGTTGAAAAGGACAGAGAAGACTTTAAGATCCTTATGTTTACGGATACCCAGCTTTGGTCAAACCTTGGCAAAAACAAGGAATGCTATGAGCAGATGGATGCGCTTGTAGAAAAAACACAGCCCGATTTGATTACACTTCCTGGTGATAATTTATCTGCCATGTCGAGCCGTTTTTCAATTAATAATTTTATTAAGCATATGGAAAGCTATGGTATTCCATGGGCACCTGTTTTTGGAAATCACGATAATGAAATTCCGTCAAACACTTTAAATTGGCAGGCGGATAAATATATGGCGGCGGAGCACTGCTTGATGCAGAAAGGTCCGTCAAACCTTTACGGATGCGGAAACTATGTAATCAATATTACCGAAAAGGGCGAACCTATATACACTTTGTTTATGTTTGATAACGGCAGATATTTGGAGTATCTTGATGAAGAAACAAATGAACCTTATACAAAAGAAATCTATATGGGCTATGAGCAGATTGCCTGGTATGAATGGAATGTTAAAGGAATTGAAAAAACAACAGGCAGAACCGTTGCGTCTATGACCTTTTCACATTTTGCACAGCCTGAATTCCGTGAGGCAGTAGAAAAATACGGCGTTCAGGATGAAAACGGTGTTTACAACATTCCCAAGGAGTATGGTTTCGGTTACTGTCAGTATTTGCCCGGTACTGCACCTGTCAAATCAGGCTTTGTCGATAAGTGCAAGGAACTTGGTTCAACAAAATACATATTTTGCGGTCATGACCATGAAAATAATGCAAGCATAACTTATGACGACATTACATATACCTATGGACTTAAAACCGGCCCATCGCCTGTTCCGTGGAACAATGCAAAGGAAACAGGCGGCACGCTGATTACTATTACAGGTCAGAAAGAAAATCAATCCGTTAATATTGAACATATTGTAATGAATTAGACAACGCAGGATATAGGTGATTTTTAATAAACTATTTGTTGCCTGAAAGGCTATGGTGATTATTATGTTAGGCAAAAACCAATATATCAAAACGGTCAATGCTAAAGGATTGTTTGATAACACTTATGAAACAAGAATACCGCAGACGGTTGTCAATAAAATAATATTGAACCATTTTGAAAAAGCTGACAAAAAGCCGAAGTGCCTTTTTATCGGCTGGGACGGATGCCGTGCCGATTCAATGAAGTATCTGATAAAAAGTGCAGACGAAAAAATAAGCGGACATAATGAAAGCAATATATATAGTGCTGTTTCAACTCTCAAAAAAAGCGGTGGCTTATATATAACTTATGTCGGAGGCGATAACGGCTTGCTTCAGCAGACAAGCACAGCACAGGGATGGAGCTGTGCATTATGTGGGAAATGGCTTAAGCCACAATGGAGAACAGGTGCAAATTGGAGTCTGGACGAAGATTATCCGACAGTCCTGAAAAAACTTGCCTGTGAAGGATATAAAACATCATTTAATGCGCAGTGGCCGGAACATTTCAGTAATACATATTTATTAGAAAGTCAATATGCGCAAAAAAATAATATATGTGAACACTTTTATAAACTTGACAATGATAAACAGCTTTTTGAGCATATGCTCAAACAAATTGCAAGTGATGTTGATTTGATTTTCGGAATTTTTGAGGGTCCCGATCACAACGGTCATAGTACCGGGTGGGGAGATAAGAATTACAGATACATTTCGGGCGTATGCAGTCTTGACTCCATTTCGTACTATTTAATTGAACAGGTAAAAGCGAGGCAGTCGTATCAGGATGAGGATTGGCTTTTTTTGATTGCTTCGGATCACGGCGGTCATTCACACATGCACGGTTCACAGAGAATTGAAGACCGAACAACCTTTCTTGCTTTATCTAAACCTATTCGGAAATTTGACAAATGACACAGTACATTTTGAAAGATTCTAATAAAAGCAAGCTTATTGTTGCAGCTTTCTGGTTTGTATATGCTGCATCATACTTTATAAGAACCTGCTATGCGGCATCTATTGCACCCATAGTTGATGAAGGCGTTTTCAGCAAAGGTGAAATCGGTTTAATAGGAACAGCCTTTTTTATCTGCTATGGGATCGGTCAGTTAATCAGCGGTTTGATTGGTGACAGAGTGAATCCGTTTTCTATGATTGTATTCGGTTCACTTGCAGGTGCAGCATCCTGTTTTGCCATGTCGTTGGCAGACAGACTGATTTTTATGATTATCATATGGGCATTAAATGGATTTTTTCAGTCTATGCTGTGGTCACCGATTTTGCGTATATTTTCGGAAACGATCAATAAGAACCTGCGTCATAAAGCTATATTGAATATTTCCTTGTCATTGCCGATAGGTACAATATGTGCATATCTTGTATCAACGGTTATTATTAAGTTTTATGAGTGGAAAATTATTTTTGTATGCGGCGGTATCTGTATTTTCGTTGCTTCTGTCTTTGTAATCCTTGTTGTATTTTATGTAAAAGCATATATCACAAAAGTAAAAATACAGAATAGCGATAAAAAAGATAAACCAAATTGTGCCAATGGCAAAGCAAACTTATTATCTTTGGCAATGCGCAGCGGTCTTTTTATAATTATTGTTCCTTCATTTTTGCATGGTATGATGCGTGACGGAATAACAAACTGGGTGCCGACTATGATTGCGGAAACCTATGGCGTTTCAGCTTCATTTTCAGTATTTTTGACTGTGATTTTACCTGTATTGAATGCCTTTGGTGCGTATGTAGTTGTGCCGCTTTACAAAAAACTCGGTGAAAATGAAATGAAAACAGCAGGTGTTACAGGACTTTTTGCACTTGTGCCAATGGTACTGCTTCTCTTTATCGGTAAACTGCCTATATACATAATTATAATTCTGCTGGCGGTTACCACATCTGTAATGTATGCACTTAACTATTTGATAATATCACTTGTGCCGATACATTTTTCAGGCTGTTCACGAACTTCATCCGTAAGCGGCATATTAAATTCGGCAGCACATATCGGCTGTGCCGTATCATCCTATGGGTTTGGTGCTGTTGCTGAACATTCAGGCTGGAATGCTGTAATTATTATCTGGATTGTATCGGCAATTCTGATATTTATTTCTTCGCTACTGACTGATAAGAAATGGAGAAAATTTATATGCAGATAACGATTAAGGCGGAACCAAAGTCTGTTGAACAGGGGCGTTTTAACTATTCAAATACAGATAGCTCCTATGGTGTAAACACACAGTATTTCACAAAAAACGGCAAGCCGTTTACAATTATTTCAGGTGAAGTACACTTTTCAAGACTGCCGAGGGAACGCTGGAGAGAAACAATACTCAAAATGCGTGCATGCGGAATAAATACAGTTGCAACCTATGTTTTCTGGAACTATCACGAGGAATATAAGAATAATTTTGATTTTTGCGGCAACAGAGATATTGCGGCCTTTTTGCGTGTTTGTAAAGAGCTTGATATGCCGTGTGTTTTGCGTATCGGTCCGTGGTGTCACGGCGAGGTTATACGGGGCGGATTTCCCAAGCGTATTAACAAAATGCTCAAAAAACGCTGTGATGATTCTGCGTATCTTAAAGAGGTGCGTGAATACTGGCAGGGACTTTATAAAGAGGTCAAACCGTTTCTTGATGGTGAAACGGTTATCGGTTTACAGCTTGAAAATGAATATATAGGCTCAACTGAGCATATAAGAACGCTCAGGGGTATTGCAGAAGAAATCGGCTTTAAAGTACCGTTTTTTACAATGACTGCATGGCCGTCCGGCAAGCCTGATAATGACTTTCTGCCGATGATGGGTGGGTATCCAGATGCACCGTGGACTATGGGGAAAAAGGCACTCAAACCAAACAATCGTTTTGCAATAACACCTGCAAAAACCGAGGACGAAATCGGTGCAGACTTGCACAGGAATACAGTTGTGAATGAAAATGTTTATGATAACATTCCGTATGCCTTTTGCGAAATCGGTCCGGGTAATCAGGTCACACAGCATCGCAGGCCCTATATATCCGAAAAAGACGGCTATGGTGTTGGTTTTGCAAAGTTTGCAAGCGGTGCAAACTGGCTCGGATATTATATGTTCTGCGGCGGTGCAAATCCGAATGACAGACTGATGCAGGAAAACAGATTGACGGGCTACCCGAATAATTATCCGATAATTGATTATGATTTTCAGGCACCGATAAGCAGATATGGCGTTTGCCGGCCTCACGGTGACAGACTCAGATTGATGCACCTCTTTATAAATGAATTTGATAAAGAAATATGCACCAAGCGGGCATATTTCCCTGAATGGAAATCAAATGACCCTTACGATATATCCTTTTTGAAATGTTCAGTCAGAACTGATGAAAACGGCAGTGGTTATTTCTTCTCAACTACTTATGAAAAGGGCTTGCGGTACAAAGATTTTAATGATGTCAGTGTGACGGTTAAAATAGGTGATAAAGAAATAAATTTGCCGAAAACCAATATAAAAGCAAATACGATGTTCTTTTATCCGTTCAATATTACGCTGGGAAAAGTACATTTTGATTATATTCTTGCACAGCCTATTGTTAAAACCGAAATTAACGGCGAAACGGTTTGCCGTTTTGCACAATGTGAGGGGATTGAGCCGAAATGTAGTGTTGACAATAAAGAAATTTATCTTGATTATTCAGAAAACGGTACCCTTATTGATGATGTAAGAATAATTGTTATTCCTTATGATAAGGCAAAACATTTTCATTTTATCAACGGCAAAGCATATTTTCTTGACGGCACAGTTTACAGCGATGACGGTAAAATCTATTGTGAGCTGGTAAGTGATATAGATTTGAAAAATGATATATCCCTTAACAGATGTGAAAAAAAGAAGCTGCCGTATAATTATTTTTTGTATTCAACAGGCAGACGCAGTTATTACGAATTAAAACTGCCGAATGGTATACTTGAAAACAGATTTGACGTAAAGCTGGAATTCGATTTTGACGGTCTGAATCTTCAGGTGTTCAGCGGTAATACACTAATTAATGATTACTTTAATACAGACAGAAAATTTGTTATGTATCTGCGTGATTATAAAAAGTATATTGAAAAAAATTCAGCACTTATTATCCGCATTGCACCGAAAACAAAATTCGGTATTTCAAACGTTTATAATGAGATACCGATTCCTTTAAATTCTGATAAACTTATTTTGAAAAGTGCAAAAGTTATTGAGTTGAATACATTGTAAGCGAAAGCTCCTCAGCCGTTAAGCTGAGGAGCTTTTCTGTGAAAATATAATTTCATCATTTTTGTTTAAGGTTATATTTTTAATATCATTTATTTTTATGTTGCAATTCAGACCAGATAAATCATTTTCAATTTTGAAAGTGCAGTCTGCTGTTGCCTTGATTTTTACATAACTTATCTTGTTGTCAGCTATTTTACTGCTTATGAGCAATCCACAGTATGCTCTGAAATTTTCAAATTCAGCATCTGTCCAATTGCTCGGTATGGCGGGGAAAAGCCTGATTTTGCCCCACTCGCTGTATAACAGCATTTCCTGTATGGCATCTGCGGCTATAAAATTGCCCTCAAGTGTGAACAGTCTGTATTTCATATTAAAATCGGTTTTACGCTTAAAATCACCATTTACATGAAAGCCGTTGTCCGTACAGTTGTAATTGAAGAAATCGTGCAGCATTTTACTTGCTTTATCGCCGTTTCCCTGAATGATGTAAAACTGTGCCATCCAGACAACGGAATAGCCTACCCATTCGCTGATTCCGTGCTTTTCCAAATCTTTAATTGTGCTGTCTATTATCTTTCTGTTTTTCTCTTTTGTATATTCAAGAGTTCTGAGTGGGTAGATTGACATACAGTGTGAATGATGCCTATGCGAACAGCTCGGACTTTCATCAGGTGACAGCATCAAAACATTATTTTGATTAACGGCAAGCTGTTCAAATTTTTCAAGATGCTTTTGCCATATTTCCGACTCGTGATGGTTACCGATTTCATTACTCAGCTTTATCATATTGTCAGCAAAGCACCGCATTAAAGCCAAATCATAGTTGCTGTTCGGTGTAAGCCACGCCTTGAGTGTATTATCGTGTATTTCAGGGGAAGTTGACAGCGGTAATTTGTATATTCCGTTTTTTTCTTTTAGAATACTCAACAAGAATTTTCCTGTTTCCTGCATATATGGATAAATTTTATTCAGGTATTCCTTATCTTTTGTAAAGAAATAATACCTTGCCATAATCTGACACAGCCACAGCTGATTTGTCGGAGACAGCGCATACTGACACCAACCACCGAGCGCATGCCCCTTTATATCCATAACAGACGGCAGACAGAGTCCGTCTGAATTATAAAAACGCTTAGCAAATCTTCTGCCTGCATCCGCCATATCAAGCAGATAATCTATAAAGCATTCGCCCTGTTCAAGGTGATTTGCTTTCAAATAACTTGTGTAGGACATCTGTGTGTTCAAATCGTGGTGATAGTCGCCCTTCCAAGGAGGAAGCGAGCCATTGTCGGCAGTCCATACACCTTGCAATGGCATAGGGTATTTGTGCTTTCTGCTGCAACAGGCGAGCAAATAATTGTTGAGATACCATTGCTTTTCAAGTAATTTATCAGGCAGAATTATACTGCTTTTGCACCAATATTCTTCCCACCATTTTTTGTGCTCATTATATGCAGTATCATATCCTATTTCTATTGCGAATTTTATGGTTGTTTTGCAATTTTCAACAAAACTTTTGTCTTTACCAAATCCAACCGTATATGCAATTAGTGTTTGATTATTGTGTTCATATTTTGCCGTAACAATACCGTAAAAACCATCATTTGTCGGCTGAATAAAGTATTTATAATTTATTTTATCCTTTGTTTCATCGAAAAATTCAGCATCGGGATAGTGTAGATTTTTGAGGGATTGGACAGTTCTTTTTGAGGGAAATTTAAGAGAGAACTTTTTGATTTTTCCGTATTTTGGGTTGTCAATTGTTAAGTTGACGCCTGTTTTATTTATTTCAATCAAGCCGTAATTATTTTGTGCGTGAATGAAGGATTTTACCGATATTTCACCAATCATTAATTCAGCTTGCGCAGTTTTGAAATCCAAATCTGATATGATGTTTTCTTTGACGCCTAAATCTAAAATAATTTTGCCTGCCGGCAGTTTGGTTGGTGTCGGATTGCTGTAACAATCATCATATTTTTTTTGAATCTGCTTTTGTTTTTTGTTTGCAACAAGATTTTTGATATCATTATATGTAAAACTGTTCTGATTTTCAGGTGGGTTGGAGCAGTCCCATATTCCACCTTTGTCAAGGCTGAAACGCAGTTTATCAGAGCTGTTCCAGATAAGACAGCCTAAATCACCGTTACCAAGAGGTAACGCTTCATCCCAATGCATAATTGTTTTATCAAAATGTAATACTTTCGTCTCCATTTTTTATCTCCTCATAATGCATTTTCTTTAATAATAACAAAACAAAAAGCAGAATTCTTATGATTTATAATCATTTTCTTTCGGAATTCTGCTTTGTTTATTTTTAAAATTTCAGTTTTCGGAATTTGCCGGGAGATATGCCTTCATTATCTGTAAAAAAGCAAATGAAATTGGATTCGCTGTTAAAGCCTGTTTCATATGCAATTGATGAAACAGACATTTCTGTTTTTTGCAGCAGATATTTTGCTTTGTTTAGGCGTGTTATCAAAACATAATCATAAGGCGAAAAACCTGTTTGCTGTTTGAAAACTCGTGAAAAATGTGATGTGCTCATGTGTGATTCATCAGCAAGTCTTTGAACGGTCAGCTTTTCGCTTAGATTTTCGGCAATATAATTTTTGACATCCTGTATGCTGTCCTCGTAATTGCTTTCGCCTTTGCTTTTTATACTTTGCGGATTGAGCAGTTCTGCAAATATTTTGTAAATATCAAGGGATATATTCAGCTCTGACGGAGGATTAACACCGCTGATGCTGTCGTATATACGAAATAAAAGTTTTTTTACATGATTTATATCACGGCATTTTACAAGATTACCATCTGTCTTTTCAACTTCCTCAAACAGTTCAAAGCTGTTTGCACCGGCTATGTGTATCCAAATGGATTCAAAACTGTCATTTGTATAGTATTCGTGTGGCTTATAGCAGTCAAGAATAACTGTATCGCCTGCTCGTGCGGTAATATGTTTTCCGTCTTTGATATAAGTAAATGTGCCGTCAATGATATGCGTTATCAAAAGACTGTTATAATTATCTCTAATTAGATGATAGCCCTTAATACAGAAAAAATGCCCTGCACTGATTGGGTAGTAGTATAATTTTTTTGCTGTTTGTGACGGTGATGAAAAATAAACCTCTGATTTTTTCAAAACGCCAAGCTCTGTTGATTTCATAGCGGTACTCCATGCCGGATAAGTATGATAGGATCTCTAAAGTTTTTGGTTGTTTTTCGCAATAATTACTTTGAATTTCATTATATAATCATAGTATAGAAATGTCAACTCATTATAATATACGAGCTGTTTATTGGTTTTATATAATAAAAAGTAGGGTAAAACAATGATTTTTGTAAAAAACAATGTATTTCATCTGAACACAGCACAAAGCAGTTACATTTTTCGTGTTACTGAACAAGGAGATTTAGAACACCTGTATTACGGCAGAAAAATTGAATTTCAGGAGAATTACGATGCTTTTTTTCAAAAAAATTCGCTTTTGCTTGTCAGCACGCTGTATCCTGAAACGGATGTTACTTACGGAATTGATAAAATGTGTTTTGAATATTCGGCAGCAAATAACGGCGATATGCGGGATTGTGCCTGTTACGCACATACAGAAAAAACAACCTGCTGCTTTAAATATAAGGATTATTGTCTTGAAAATCCGGATACAGAAAATCCAAATCCGAGAGCACATGATGCGGATGCCTTTTTAACAATTTTTCTATATGATGAAATTACACAAACTCAGCTACAGTTATACTATTCTGTGTTTTCCGACTGTAACTGTATTGTAAGGAGTGCTTCAATAACTGCAGGAACAGAAGATTTGATTTTAAGGCGACTTTGCAGTTTGCAGATGGATTTCCCGCATCAAAATTTAAAAATGGTTACTTTTAATGGCGCATGGGGACGGGAACAGCATAAAGAAGAAATTGAAATCGGAAGTGGACGAACCTCTATAGATGTACACGGCGGGGCAAGCAGTGCAAGGCATAATCCGTTTGTTATGCTCTGCGAGAAAAATGCAGACAACCGTATCGGTGAAGTGTACGGATTTAATTTAATTTACAGCGGTAATCATACCGAATCGGCAGAATGCTGTCCGTATGGGAATACACGCTTTTTAAGCGGTATTGGCTTTTCGGATTTTTTTGCAAAACTTGCACCACGGGAAATATTTTATACCCCTGAAGCAGTTATGACCTATTCAGATGTCGGATATAACGGTTTATCGCAAAATATGCATCGTTTTGTGGAAAATCATATTGTGCCGCCGCAGTGGTACGGCAGGCAAAAGCCGATTTTGGTGAACAGCTGGGAAGCGATGTATTTTAATATTACAGAAGAAAAAATTTTGCAGCTTGCCGATAAAGCGGCAGATATCGGTGCAGAACTTTTAGTGGTGGATGACGGTTGGTTCGGCAAACGCAATGACGATACAACCTCACTTGGCGATTGGTTTGTAAGCAGGGAAAAATTCCCGAACGGCTTACGTCCGATAGCCGATAAGGTGCACGAAAAAGGCTTGCAGTTTGGATTATGGTTTGAACCGGAAATGATTAGTGTTCAAAGCGAACTTTACAAGATGCATCCTGACTGGGCATTGGGAAATGCGAAACGAAAACCGCTCGTTCTCGGCAGAAATCAGCTGGTATTGGATTTAACACGCAAGGATGTTCAGGAATATTTGCTCAATACAATTTCAAAATGTATTGAGGATATTGGGATTGATTATATAAAATGGGATTTTAACCGCCTTTTGTCCGATGTGCAATCGGAATACACTCCTGTGGGTGCTGTCATGCATGCATATGTTTTGGGACTATACAGTGTATTAAAAGGCTTGACTGAAAAATATCCCGACTTACTTTTAGAGCTATGTGCATCCGGAGGTAACCGTTTCGATTTGGGAATGCTCTGCTTTATGCCTGTCGGCTGGGTGTCTGATAATACAGATGTGTATTCCCGAACACTGATTCAGGAAGGTGCAAGTTATGCTTATCCTATATCAGTTATGTGTAACCACATTTCTATTTGTCCGAATCATCAGACCAAACGAGTCACAAGTTTGGAAAGTCGTTTTTCTGCGGCAGCATTTGGCGTTATGGGTCTGCAGTACGATTTGACTCTATGTGACAGCAAAACACTGTCTAAATTGAAAATGTGTACCGACAGATATAAAGAAATTCGCTCCATTTTGAATGGTGCATCTTTCTATCGTTTGTCGGATGGATTTTCAGAGAATTTCAACAGCTGGTTTTTGGTTGACAAAAACAGAAAATCAGCATATCTATATGTTTTTCAAAAGTTGTTTTCTCCTGTGCAGTCGTTACCGAGAATTAAACTAATCGGATTGGAGCCACAGTTGCAATATAGAATTTCTGAGTTTGATTTAATTGCTTCAGGAGAAGTGTTTATGAAAAACGGTGTTCTTTTACCGCAGAATTATCAGGGCAATGAAATAAGCGGTGATATGAGTGCGTTTTTTGATTTTACAGCAAAAATTTATAAAGTGGAGTGTGTATTAAAATGAAAAAGTTTTTTGCTAAAAAGCCTGTAAAGGTTATTATAAGTATAATTGCAGTGCTTGCGGTTGTTGTGTGTATTTGTAATGCATATTTTGCATCTGTTGCACTCGAGGAACAAAAAGGTGTTGCCGTCTGTGATAAATGGAGTGCGTCTGATACATATACGGCAGATTATGCACAGAATTTGGAAATCGGAGATAAGGATGCAAAAATTCTTTGCTTAACCGATATTCATATCCGCAATCACGGCACATTTGTTGCTTGTCTGGGTGTTAATTTCATTCTTGACGGTATGAGTGAAATTCAGCTTAAAAAGCTTATCAAAAATGTAAATCCGGATTTAATTGTGGTCGGCGGAGATACGGTGCTTACCGCTTGGAACGATATCTGCACACAGCAGTTCTGCGATTTTATGGAAAAGTTTGAAATTCCTTGGGCACCTGTTTTCGGTAATCACGATTATGAAGGCAGAGCAGATAAAGCAAAGCTTGCGGAAATTTATGAATCATCTGAGCATTGCCTGTTTAAATCAGGTCCTGAAGGAATGGACGGAATGGGCAATTACATCGTCAATTTAACAAGAAATGGTAAGCCTGTATATTCACTCTTTATGATTGATGACGGTCAGTACAGAATCGTTGACGGTCAGATTACTGATGGTGGTGTAAACGAAAATCAAATTGCGTGGTATAAATGGGCAGTTAACGGAATAAAAGAAACAAGCGGTGCTGAAGTTGCGAATATGGCATTTATGCACGTTCCTGTTCCTGAATATGCACAGTTGGAAAACGGATTTGAGATGGGTATTCGCGGTGAGGAAACCTGCGCGGCTAAGACGAATGACGGCTTTTTCAATGTGTTTAAGGAAAACGGAGGTACCCATCTGTTTGCAGGTCACGATCACAATAATAACTTTGTAACCGAGCTTGACGGCGTTACAATGGCTTATATGACCAAGAGCTCTTATAACTGTTATTTTACAACGAAGGCACTCGGCGGCACGGTTTTGACGCTTGACAAAGACAATAATGTAAATGTTGAGATTGTAGAATTTTAACATTATTGGTGATAGAAAATGAATAAAATAAAATCCCTTTTTACGTCTTTGAAAAATGGATGGTCAACACCGCCAAAGGGAAGATATCTAACCTTTAAGGAAATGGCTTGCTACGGCTTCAGCGGTCTTGGTGTCAGCTTTATCGTCAATGTTATAACTGCTGTAATTACTGCAACTCAGATACCTTATATTTATGAAATTGATGTCATTCACGGTACAATTATTTTCAGCATTGTAGGTGTATCTAATCTTCTTATTCAGCCGTTCTTTGGCAAGATGTTACAGAATACCAAAACTAAAATTGGCAGATATAAGCCATATATTATCGGTATTGCTCCTGTTATTTCTCTTTTTGTAGTGCTTGCAACATGGCTGCCACAGGTAAACTCAATGACATTTAGGGTTGTGTATGCTTATTGCACCTGCATTCCTGTACTGGTTCTCTGGAATATTTGGTATAACACATTTTATATGATACCTGCCGCTATGACGCCGGTGTCGCAAGAAAGAACAGATATGTTATCACCTGTGGGGCTTATAATGGGATTTGCACCAACCGTTATGAATTTTATTATCGGTCCTATCCGTGCTCATTTTATGAGTCAGGGCAGAGAGTATATGGCATTCAGACTGATGGGCTTAATTAGTACGGTAATAGGCGTTATTCTTGTTTTTCTTATTCTGAAAACAAAGGAACGCATATATGAAACACCGCAGGAACGTGAAAATATAAGCGTTAAGGAAGGCTTGCGTCTGGTTATGCAGAATAAGCCGTTGATGATTTATACGCTTGCTATGATTATCGGAAGTCTCAGGGGTGTAGCCGAAATGAACAGCTATTACATTGGTCAGTTCAGATACGGTGAAACCACCGAGCAGGGCTTATCATTGTTCTCTATGTTAAGTCCTATTGTAGGATTTGCCGCAACGCCTGCAATGCTTTTATTGCCGTTTATGACACGAAAAATGAATAATAAGAGCATTATGATTATGTGGCAGGCAATCAATGCTGTCGCTTACGGCGTGCTTTGCATTATCGGTTATGAGAATATTCCTGTCGGAACACCGACTGCCATTGTAATTACAATCGTTCGTTTTGTTACCTGCTTTAATGCAGTCGGCACACTTACACCGATTATGCTTTCGGAAATGTATGACTATCAGCAGTGGAAAACAGGCAGACGATTAGAAGGCTTTATTCAGACTTTTGCTGTTTCAATGACAGGTCTTGTTGCACAGTTTGCAATGTTTATACCAACCTTTATTCAGAAAAAAATCGGTTATCAGCCTATGAATTTTAAAAACGGCGCTGAATATCTGCCTGAAAACATTGCAATTATGAATCAGTGGTTTAACATTTCTGCCGTTATAACGGTTGTAAGCGGTATTTTGTTTATTGCCGTTATGGCATTTTATCCGCTCAGTAAGAAAAAGTACAATCAGATAATGGAAGAACTTAAGGAAAAGTCGTCGGGTATTGCTGAACAATAAAATATTTGAGGAAGTATGATGAATTGAAAACAAATGCAACTTATTTTGTAAATGATAAAGAAAAGCCAATCAGATACAGTGAAATAAATTTGATAAATCCTGCAAGAAAACGATTAAGAGATGAACCTGAAAAAGAAGGCATAGCAGCATTTCCTGTATTCTGCGGTTTCTGCGGAACGGATTTTGAATTGATGAAAATGGGAAGAGAAACTCTGCTTGACAGTAAATTTCCGCAGGGCGAATCAAGGCTTATTAACGGACACGAGGGCGTTGTATGGGTTCCGAGTGAAAATCGTTTTGCAATCGTTCTTATCCGTGGCGGTGACAGTTATGACCCTACCAGATTTACAGAGGATGAAAGCTATTTTGAATATGGTTGTGACGGTGCAGACGGTATATTTTGTGATAAAGGATATTTTAATCCCGATATGCTTTTGCATTTGCCCGTAAAATACGAAAAACTAAAAAAATTACCGCTTTCCCTTGCAAAAAAGCTTGTCTTTTCAGATCCTTATGCTTGTGCAATTTTTCAGCACGAGCGTATGTGCGATATCGGCGTGGCACAGAATTTTCGAGTGGAGATGGCAAAATATAATTGTGATGAAGAATTTGCAAAAAAACTTGCCTATGACAGTACATTTGACAGGGTAGTAATTTTCGGATTGGGCACAACCGGACTTTTTATCGGTGACCAAATCAGGCGAAATCATAAAAACGCAAAAATTCTGTTTGTTGCAAGAAGCAGTGAAAAGTCTGACAAAGCAGAATTTGTTAAGAATAATCTAAATGCAGAGTATATGTCAACGTCAGGTATGAGCAGTGGTAAGATTGCTGAAAGTATAATCAATATGCTCGGTGGTACTGCGAGCGTTTTTGTCGGCACAAGCGGTACAAACATTGAACATAAAATTGCATTTGAGTACGGTGTTCTCGGTTGTAACGGCATTTATAACAGTTTTTCTCTCGGCCCCGAAGTTACATACGATACCATGCCGTTCGGTTTTAAAAATCAGGTAATTTTAGCATCAATCAATTTCACACAAAAACATATGGAAGAGGCAATAAATATTCTGTGTGAAAGTAAATTTGATATGCTTGTTGAACTGATAGAGAAAGCTGAATTTACTGCCGACCCTGTGCTTGCTTATGAAAATAAAATTTACAGTAAGGGCGCACCGCTTAAAACAGCCGTTATATGGAATAAAGAATATATTGACGAGGAAAAATGATGAAAGCGATTGAAATTACAAAACCATTTGAGCTTAAAATAATCGATAAAGAAATACCTATGCCTAAAGAAAACGAGGCACTGCTTAAAATCCTTTACTGCGGTATTTGCGGTGCGGATGTTGCATCATTCACAGGCAATCAGCCGTTTACTACATACCCGAGAATACCGGGGCATGAATTTTCGGCACAGATTATTGAAATACCTGAGAATGATAAAAACTTAAAAAAAGGCGATGTTATAACCTGCAATCCGTATTTTAACTGCGGTAAATGTTATTCTTGCGAGAGAGGTCTTGTTAATGCCTGCACGGATAACCAAACAATGGGTGTTCAGCGTGACGGCAGTTTTCAAGAATATATTACGATGCCGATTGAACGTATTATTGACGGTAAGGGCTTAACTGCGCAGCAACTTGCTTTGATTGAGCCGTTTTCAATCAGCAACCACGCTTTGTCCCGTGCAGAAGTTAAACAGGGCGACAATTTACTCATTATGGGTGCGGGACCTATCGGACTTTTTGCACTTCTTAAAGCAAAAGCAATGGGTGCAAAGGTTGCAATAGCTGATATGTTGCAAAGCCGTCTTGCACTTGCCAAGGAGTATGGTGCAGATTTGACAATCAATGTCAAAGAACAGGATTTGCACAGTGCGTGCAGTGTATTCACAAACGGTAACGGATTTGATGTTTGTGTTGAGGCATGCGGTGCACCTGAAACCTTTTTGAATTGTATTGACAGTGCGGCACACGGTGCAAATATCATTCTTATCGGTAACGGCAAGCGTGAAACGACTTTTATTCATTCCGTGATACTCAAAAAGGAACTCAATATTTTCGGATCTCGAAATGCATTTACAAAGGATTTTGAAGAGTTGATTGACCTTGTAAAAGCAGAAAAAGTTAATCCGCTTAAAATGATAAGCGGTGTTTATGACATACAGGATGCAAAAGATGCTTTTGATTCACTTGTGCATAATAACGGCTCACTTGCTAAACTGCTTATCAAATTTTCAGATGCGGAGTAGGATTATGAACGAAAGAATCATACAATTCGGCACAGGGAATTTTCTGCGTGGCTTTGCGGATTATTTCATTGATAAAATAAATAAGGATGGCTTGTATGACGGCAAAATTGTTATTGTATCGCCGACGGATTCAAAGACTGTTGATGCATTAAATGCGCAGGATTGCAAATATAATCTGTATCTGCGTGGTATTGAAAGCGGAAAGGAAATCTGTGAGCGGACAGAAATAAATGCAGTCAGCCGTGCAGTCAATCCGTACAAAGATTTTGACGCTTATCTTGAACTTGCACAGAATCCCGATTTCAGATTTATCATTACCAATACAACGGAGGCAGGCATCGCCTTTGTCGTCGAAGACAAATATGAGGACAGACCTGCAAAATCTTTTCCTGCAAAATTAACACAATTGCTCTATGCAAGATATAAAGCAGGGTTAAACGGCTTTGTGATTTTTGCCTGTGAACTGATTGATAATAATGCAACGCAACTTCAAGGTTTCGTTTTGCGCTATGCACAGCAATGGAAACTCGGCGAAGACTTTTCTTATTGGATTATAGAAGAAAACAAATTTTGCAACACCCTTGTGGACAGAATAGTAACAGGTTATCCGAAGGATGATGCAGAAAATTTTTATGATGAAATCGGCTATGATGATAAACTGCTTGATACGGCAGAGCCATATCATTTATGGGTAATCGAGGGCGATTATGAAAAGGAACTGCCTTTGCAGAAAGCAGGCTTGAATGTAATATGGACAAATGATGTAAAAGCCTATAAAAAAATGAAAGTCCGTATTCTCAACGGTTCGCACACCTCTCTTGTTTTTCCGTCAATGCTTTGCGGTGTTGAAACGGTAAGGGAAAGCCTTGAGGATAAGGATTTGAATGCATTTCTGAACACATGCCTGTTTGAATACATACTCCCTACTCTCGGTGAAACTGAGGAAAACAGAAAGTTTGCAAATGCGGTACTTGAACGCTTTGCAAATCCGTATATAAAGCATATGTGGAAGTCCATTTCTCTTAATTCAGTTAGCAAGTTTACGGCAAGAGTTCTGCCGACAATTCACGATTATGTAAAGAATCATAACGCTTTACCGAAACCCCTTGTTTTTTCACTTGCCTGCCTGATTGAATATTACAAAACAAATGATGTGCAGGATGATAAAACAGCAGTGGAATATATTAAGAATCATTCCATAAAGGATATTTTATCAAATGCAGAGTTTTGGGATTGCGATTTGTCCTATATGCTTGATTTGGTTGAAGAGAGTATGGATAAAATCCATAGTAACGGAATAAGAGAGGCAATAAAATGGGCTTCGTTGTAATTCACCCCGACGATAATGTAAAAGTAAATCTTGAAAACGGGCATAAGTATGCAATATATGATATCGCCAAAGATGATAAGATTATCAAATACGGCTTTCCTATCGGTATTGCAAAAGAGAATATCAAGGCTGACGAGCATATTCACACACATAACTTGAAGACTGCTCTTTCGGGTGAACAGGAATATACATATATGCCCGAAAATATCGAAGTAAAAGCAGAAGAACCAATTATGATTTCAGCCTATCAGCGCAAGAACGGTGATATAGGTATAAGAAATGACATATGGATTATTCCGACTGTCGGCTGTATAAACGGTACTGCAAACGCACTTGCACAAAAAACAGGCGCTTTTGCCTTTACGCATCCTTACGGTTGCAGTCAGCTCGGTGATGATTTGCTTGTTACGCAGAAAATACTCTGCAATCTGATTAAGCATCCGAATGCAGGCGGTGTGCTTGTGCTTGGCTTAGGCTGTGAGAATAACAACATCACAGAACTGAAAAAGATACTCGGTGAATATGATGCCCAGAGAATAAAATTCCTTAACGCACAGGAATGCGAGGATGAGCTTGCAGAGGGTGTAAAGATCATATCCGAGCTTCAAAAGCAGGGTGAAAAGGATAAAAGAACAGCTGTGCCGATTTCAATGCTGAAAATCGGCTTGAAATGCGGCGGAAGTGACGGTTTGTCAGGCATAACGGCAAATCCGCTTGTGGGCAGAATTACCGACAAAGTTACTTCTATGGGCGGTATTTGTGTGTTAACCGAAGTGCCTGAAATGTTCGGCGCAGAGCAGATACTGATGAACAGATGTGTTGATGAATCTATTTTTAATGATACAGTAAATCTCATAAATCATTACAAAAACTATTTTATCAGCCACAATCAACCTGTCAGTGAGAATCCATCGCCCGGCAACAAAGAGGGCGGTATAACAACACTTGAGGAAAAATCACTCGGCTGTGTGCAGAAAGGCGGAAAAGCACCTGTTACAGCTGTGCTTGATTACGGAGATACGGCGAAAAAAGCAGGACTGAATCTTCTTAACGGACCGGGCAATGATATGGTGGCAGTCGCCAATCTGACAGCGGCAGGCTGTCAGATGATTTTATTCACAACAGGCAGAGGCACACCGCTCGGTGCACCGGTGCCGACAATCAAAATTGCCACAAATACAAATCTCGCAAACAAAAAGAAAAGCTGGATTGATTTTGATGCAAAGTTGAAAAATGAAGATGATTTATTCAGCTTAATCGTTGACACTGCCAACGGCAAAGAAACGAAAAATGAGAAAAACGGCTATCGTGAAATAGCGATTTATAAGGACGGGGTTACCTTATGATTATTGATGCGCACGCACACCTTTGGAAAAATCAAAACGGCAAAGTTGACGGTAAGGCTGTCTTTGCACTTGAAAACGGTAAAAGTAATTTCGGCGGTGAAATTCGGCAGATGATGCCGCCGTATATGATAAGTGGCGAAAATACTGCCGATATGCTTATATCCAATATGAATTATGCAGGTGTGAACGGCGCAGTGATTACGCAGGAGGAAATCGACGGCAATCAGGATAGATACCTGCTTACCGCAAAATCACAATATACGAACAGATTAAAAATTTGTTCTTTATATGAAGAAAACAAGCCGTTTGAAGTAAACGGCTTTGATGGAATAAAAATTTGTGCCGGCAGACTTCCAACACAGGATTTAACAAAGCATTATAAAGTGTTTGAAGCTGCCGATAAAAACAATATGTTTATCTCTATTGATATGGCAGACGGCGATTTGCAGACGGGCTCTCTTCTTGAGCTTATACAGCAGTACCCTGATTTGAAAATTGCAATCGGTCATTTCGGAATGGTCACAAGGGAAAAGTGGAAAGAGCAGATTAAGCTTGCACAAAACAAAAATGTTTTCATCGAAAGCGGAGGGATTACTTGGCTTTTCAACAGCGAGTTTTACCCCTATCCCTCCGCCATTGAATCGATAAAAGAAGCATCACAAATTTGTGGATTTGATAAGCTGATGTGGGGCAGTGATTATCCACGTACTATAGTGGAAATCACGTATAAAATGAGTTTTGATTTTGTGCTGAAATCTAAAGAAATATCGGAAAGCGACAAAGAAAAATTCTTATATAAAAATGCAAAAGATTTTTACGGTTTTGCTGATTTTCAAGAAATAAAACCGATAAAAAATATGCTTTAGGAGAAGTTATGATGGAAAGTCAGATGAACAGTTACCTTGAAAAAATCAATCAGGTAATAGAAAACGGAAAATACAAGGCAGACTGGCAAAGTCTTGCCGAATATCCTGTTGCACAGTGGTACAAGGAGGCAAAGTTCGGCATTTTCATTCATTGGGGTATTTATAGTGTGCCGGCCTATTTCAGTGAATGGTACTGCCGTTTCATGTATTACAAAGGCAATCCTGCTTATTGGCATCATTTGAGAAAGTATGGTAAAAACTTTAATTACCGTGATTTTATTCCGATGTTCAAGGCAGAAAAATTCAACGCTGATGAATGGGTTGAATTTATTAAATCCAGCGGTGCTAAATTTATAATGCCCGTCGGTGAGCATCATGACGGCTTTAAAATGTATAACAGCGACCTAAATGAATGGACATCTGTGAATATGGGTCCGAAGAGAGATATTCTCGGCGAGCTGAAAACCGCCTGTGATAAAAATGATTTGATTTTTTCAACCTCAAGCCATCGGGCCGAACATTTTTGGTTTATGAACGGCGGTTCAACTGTCGGTTATAATAATGAAACTCAGAACGATAAATATCGTGAACTTTACGGTGAATGCCGTAATGTTCATAAGAAAAACAATCTTTTTACAATGCTGAAACAGGAACACGGTATTGAGCCGACTGAGGCGTGGCTGAAGGACTGGCTTGTTTCCTCCTGTGATTTGATTGACCGCTATCAGCCGTCATCTCTCTTTTTTGACTGGTGGGTATCGTATAAGGATTTCAGACCGTATATGAAAAAATTCCTTGCTTATTATTACAACCGTTCTGTTGAATGGGGCAAAGAAGTCTGCGTTTATTATAAGTCGGATGCCGTTATGTATAACTGTGCAATTTTTGACCGTGAGCGTGGACAACTTGAAAATATAAGTCCCTATATATGGCAGGGTGAAACCTCAACTGCCTATAATGCGTGGAGCTACTGCACAACAAATCATTTTAAAAAGCCGGAAATCATTGCTTGTAATTTTTTGGATGTTATTTCAAAAAACGGTTGCTTTGTGCTTAATTTAGGGCCTAAAGCTGACGGAACATTCTGTGAACAGGAACAGAATATTATTTCTGAAATCGGTAAATGGACAAAGAAAAATGAAGAGGCAATCTGGGGCACTCAGCCGTATAAGGTCTTCGGTGAGGGGAAAAAACAAAAAGGCGGCTCTTTTACAGAGCATTTCAGCTACACTTCAAAGGACTATCGCTTTACCTGCAATACAGGGGCGGTTTATGCTTTTGCATTAAAACCTTATGCAAAATCTGAATTTAAAATAAAATCGCTTGCCGACAGTATGGATTTATTCCACTGTGTTATTAAAAATGTTTCCGTTCTTGGCAACGATGAAAAAGTAAGATTTACACAGAACAAAAAATATTTAACAATCAAATTAAGTGAAAAGGTAAATGAAACTATGCCGATTTGCTTTAAAATAGAGGTGGACTAATATGAAAAAAAGCAATATTAAATTAAGAATGAATGAGCTTACAGGAGATTATGAAATCTTACATAACGGTTTTTCATGGGTGAGCGACGGTAGAAGGCCTTATATAATTCTCAGAAAAAAGGTCGGCAATAAATATATCAGCACATACAGGGATTTGTATTCAGCACTTAAAAAGTCCTTTGAATATGATGATACGAAAATTGTTACACGTCTAAGTAATTTTGTTGCCTTTGGCAAAAAGCTTGATTTTACTTTGATATTAACCGCAAAAATTACGGGTGAAAATACTGTTGAATTTTCCTTAAAAGCAGAAAACGAAACAGGCTATGATATTCAGGCTGTTTATTTTCCTGCCCCCTTTAATTCAAAAAAGAAAGGCAAAAACGCTTATCATATTGATGCAATGCGCAATGGGTTTATACTGCCTGACGGATATAAGAAAAATATTCTTTCAACAATCGCTTTTGAACATTATTTAAGAAAAATCAATACGGGCGATTGCTATATGCCGTTCTGGGGCAGAGTGTGTGACGGACACGGCTTTACTGCGATTGTTGAAACACCGTATGATGCCTGTATGTTTTCTTCGGCAGGAAGACATTTTGCCTTTGTAAACTCTGTTCATTGGATGTCGTCACTCGGAAAACTTTCCTATGAAAGAAAAATCAGATTTATATTCCACGATAATATGGACTATAATACCGCCGCAAAGGACTACAGAAATTATCTTATGGAAACAAATCAATTCGTTTCTATTGATGATAAAATTAAGAAAAATAAGAACATTGAAAGGCTGATCGGCTGTCCCGTCCTGCATCACAAGATTTTTTCACAAATTCAGCCTGCATCAAAATTCTATGATAAAGACGGTATAAACAAATTCCTTTACGCAACCTTTGAAAAGCGTGCGGAGGAAATGGAGAAAATAAAAAATCTCGGTCTTTATAAGCTTTATATTCATACTGACGGCTGGGGCGAGCAGGGTTATGATAATAATCATCCGTATATTCTGCCGCCCTGCAAAGAGGCAGGCGGATGGGACGGTTTAAAGCAGCTTGCCGATACCTGCCGTAATCTTGGTTATATTTTTGCGCTGCACGATCAGTATCGTGATTTTTACTATACCTCCCCTGTTTTTGATATAGAAAAAGCAGTAACGCATATTGACGGCTCACATCCGTACTGTTCAATTTGGGACGGCGGTGAACACACCTTCCTGTGTGCATCACAGGCACTTGATTTTGTTAAAAAAACATACAGCGAGCTTGAAGAACACAATATCGATGTTCAGGGTGCATATCTCGATGTATTTTCTGTTATGAATGGTGATGAGTGTTTCCACCCCAATCATAAAGTCACAAGGGAAGAAAGCATTAAACACCGTGCAGACTGCTTTGATTATCTGAACGAAAAAGGTCTTATTATGTCCTCGGAAGAGCCGGCAATGCAGCTTTTAAACAATCTTGCTCTTGTTCATCACGGTCCGTACACTTTAAGACCGCAGGTAAACGGTGAAGCTGTGGGAATTCCTGTTCCGCTCGGCAGTCTTGTTTATCATGATTGCATTATGATTCCGTGGAACTGGTGGAATAACTGGGGAATTCCGAAGGGTGAAAACGGTGATTTGCACTGTGCATTGAATGCCGGTATGCCGTATTTTAATCCCTATATTGAAAAGGATATGAAGCTCGGCAATGACCCACGCTCTGCCGATGCGGATTTGCTTGCTGACGAAAGTCTGAAGGCGGAGATTGAAAGAGTGAAACCATTAGCTGATTTGCAGGCTAAGCTTTATAACAAAGAAATGGTAAAACACGAGTTTTTGGGCTGTTATCAAAAACAAAAAGCAACCTATTCAAACGGAACAACCATTATTATAGATTTAGATAAAAACACTTATGATGTTAAGGAGAATGCAGATGCCAAGGCTTGAAACGAAAAAATACCGTGTGTCTTCGTTAACACAAAACAGTGATATTCCGCACCTTTCATTTGAAAAGAAGCCGCATCAATCCAAATCGGATATTGATGATTTTGAAGGCTTGTTTATTGATTATGGCTGGTGTGAATCCTCATATCCATATACTCAGCAAAATTCCTATGTTGAAGAAACCGAGCAGGAAATAACGATTGCCGTTCTTGAAAATGATTATCTGTATGCAGAATTTTTGCCGACGCTCGGCGGAAGACTTTGGAAACTGTACGATAAGAAAAAGCAAAAAAATGTGCTTTACACAAATAATGTTATCCGTTTTCGCAATCTAAGTATCCGTAATGCTTGGTTTTCAGGCGGCGTGGAATGGAACTGCGGCATAATCGGTCACTCACCATTCACTTGCTCACAAATGTATTGTGCTTTTGTAAAGGGCAAAAACGGTGAGGATGTTCTTAGGTTTTATGAGTTTGAGCGTGTAAGAGAAATTTATTATCAGATTGATTTATGGCTTGATGATAATAAGCTGATGACGGCTGTCAGAATTGAAAACCGGAATACAGATGTTGTGCCTATGTACTGGTGGTCAAATATGGCAACACCTGAATACAAGGGCGGAAGAGTTGTTGTGCCTGCCGACAGTGCTTATAATAATTCCGACGGAATGGGCATAAAAAAATCATCCATACCCTTTGATAACGGCACAGATGTTTCATACCCCGAAAATATACCGAATACGATAGATTATTTTTATGATATTCCTCAGAGTGAAGATAAATTTATCGCAAATGTGGATAAGGACGGGTACGGACTTTTACAGTTTTCAAGCAGTAATTTAAAGGGCAGAAAGCTGTTCTCGTGGGGACATAAAAAGGGATCCCGTCATTGGCAGAATATGCTGACGGACAAAGCAGGCGATTATGTTGAAATTCAGGCAGGTCTCGGCAAAACGCAGTATGAGTGTATTCCTATGCCGCCGAAATGCGTGTGGACTTTTTCCGAGTGCTACGCACTTGCCGATATTCCTGCAAATAAAGTGAATGCACCGTATGATAAGTTAGTAAACGCTGTAAAATCACAGATTGATTCGCTCGGCGGATGCAGTATGTTAGACGAAAATCTGACTGATTTTGCAAACAATATCAGCCTGCTGAAGGGTGAAATTGTTTTTAAGGGCAGCGGTTTTGGATATCTGAATACAGCTCTCGGCGGTAAAGCGCCAAGTCACCTTGAGTTTTGTGCTGACGATGAAGTTAAGCCGTGGCTTGATTTTTCAAACGGTGAACAGATAACGGATAAACTCTCATTTGCATACGGAGACAAAATGAAAAATATTCTCCTCAAAAATGAGAATCTGTGTAATTGGAATATATCTTATCAGCTTGCACTCCTTTCTTATGATAAAAGAGATTTTGATAAGGCAAAGCAATACTGTGAACGCAGTCTGATTTTTGATAATAACGAATATAACAACCATTTGTATTCAGCTGTTCTTTATCAGCTCGGTGATGAACACAGTGTTTATTTTGCCGAAAAGTGCATAGATATAAAAAATAACAACTACTGTCTTGCTGAAAGCATTTTATCTCTGCTTTTAGAACAACAGGAATATGCTTCGGTGATAAACAGTTTTGATAAACTGACGGATGATTTAAAGCAAAATTCAAGACTTTTAATGTATCTTTCAATGGCTTATCTTAAAACAGGTAATGCCAAAAAAGCAGAAGAAATTTTACTTTCCGACGGCGGACTGGTACTTCTTGATTTTAGAGAGGGCGATAAATTTTTGGATAAGCTTTATCATGGAATCCGAAAAGAACTGTATAATGAATGCTACGACGATGTTATTGTGCCTGAGCAGTTTGATTTTATCGTAGCAGATATTAAAACCGAGGAACGGGAATGAAAAAGGTGTTTAAGATTTTATTGTCCATATTGCTTGTGATTGTTCTTATTGTTATCGGCAGTTTTGGTTTTGTTACATTCTATCATAAGGACTATAAAGAGGCTGATGATACTGCTTATAAGATTTTGCAGATAACAGATGTTCATATTCTGAATGATGAAAAAAAGGATGTCAAAGTATATAAAACCATAACGAATATGGTTGAAACAACAAAGCCTGATATGATTATGCTTACAGGTGATTTAACAAGCGAAAAAGAAAATTTCACAGCGTTTAAATCATTCTGTTCTTTCCTGGAAGATTTTAATATTCCTTGGGGCTTTACTTTCGGGAATCACGAAGGACTTGATATTGCTTATGAAAAAAACGAGGTTTTAGACCCTGAAAAAATTGCTGACAGACAGACCTTGAGTGATTATCTCGAATCCCTGCCAAATTGTATTTATGAAGCAGGCGATGAAAATGTCGATGGTACAGGCAATTATTATTACAATGTAACGGACGATAACGGAAAAGTGCTCACAACACTCATTATGATGGATTCACATAGCTGGGATAAAGAAAATAACGGCTATGACCATTTTCACGATAATCAGATTGAATGGTATGAAAACACGATTAAGTCCATTGCAAAAGAGGTTAACGGTGACGAATCAAAGGTTGTGCCGTCACTTGCTTTTTTTCATGTGCCTATGAAAGAATATATGACTGCTTATGAAGAAGCAAAAGGAACAGATAACCGACTTTGGGGCTATCGTTTTCCGAATGAGGACGGCACGCCTGCTGTTGATGATATGATGTTTGAAAAAATGGTTGAACTCGGCTCAACAAAGGGATGCTTTGCAGGGCATGACCATATGAATAACTTCTCCGTAATGAAAGACGGCATACGCCTTACATACGGACTTTCGGACGACCATAACATTTATCTTACACCACTGCGCGGCGGCATTCTGATAAACATTAAAAATGACGGTTCGTTCACAACACAGCACCTTATCCGCCACAGAGGACAAAACACAATAACAATCGGCAAGGAACAGTAACTACACTGTTCTTATGCAATATATGAAATATAGAGTCCAAAGATAAGACAGATAAGTACGAAAAATACAAGTCAAAAAATTACACTCCGACTAAACATGAGTATATGGAGTGATTAAAAAGTGAAATATACAAAACTCACAAATGAGTGTTGCATAGAGCGAACCAAGTGTGATATAGAATGTGAATTTCTGCTATTCATTAAAACAATTTTGACCATTTATTGACCACTTACGAACGGAAAGCTGGATAAAAACACAGCGCCAAATTAAAAAACAGTCATTTCAATGTATAAAAGAAATGGCTGTTTTTCGTTGTTTTGAGTGTATTTTATATTTTTTCATCTGTTTCGTAATCAGCAGGTCGCCGGTTCAAGTCCGGCCAGTAGCTCCAAGGGCAGAGATAATCTCTGCCTTTTATTTTTTCTTTTTCTGAAACGCATTTCAAAATTCAATTCGCAGCAAAAAATCTCACTCCGTTACGGAGTGAGATTTTGTTCGTTTATTCGATTCTTTAATGCGTTTGTTTCCTTTTCATACAAGGATTTGTCAAACAGAAACTTACGCTCTTTGTTGTCGCTGTCCGTGAAATAAAAATAATAAATACAGACAACGCCGCCTCTTCTCATTGACGTTTTCTGCTCTGCTTTTGCGTTTTTGACCTCAGAATATTTATATGTCTTTTCGTTAAACGGAGTTGTGCGAACAGAAAAATCGTTCTCGCCCACGCATACCTTAAAGAAAAAATATCTGTTAATCAGCGGAATTGAAACAAACAACGACAAAGCAAAGCCTACCGAAAACATAAGACCTACTGTAAAAATTTTACCTCTTCCGCCTCTTAATTGGTCAACAGCTAAGATTAAAAATACTAAGCTGACTGCCGAAGAAAAAAGCATTGGGATTTTTCCGTATAATTTACCGTCAATCACGTATTTTTGTTTATTGCTCATCTTCGCTACCGTCGGCCTCTTCCTTATTAAAATAATCCTTGTCTATTTTCTCGATAAGAAAAGAAATTTCATCATATTGACACGGCGAAAAATAAAATTTTTTTACTTCGCCGCTCGGGGTTCTGTAATTCAAATAGTTCTGGCTCGCACCGTTTACCGATTTACCTGTGCTCTCCCAAACTTCTGATATATCTGTGTACTTGTATTCCTTTTTATCCCAAGGTGATTTGCAATGGCAAAACGAGTCTTCTCCTATCAAAAGTTTTATAAATATAAAACGATAAGCAGAACAAAGAGTCAATGCAGCCATTACTATTGTAAATACCAAGGTGATAATAAACCCATGCAATACTGCCGTAACAGCAGCGAATATAACCGTTACTATCAGAGACAAAAGCACACTTATTTTATCGTTTTCAACTTTGTATAACCACTTTTTTTCCATTATTATTTCCTTTCTCGGCTGACTTCAATATATAAATAATGTTTTATAAAATCGATACTTATAAAACGAGATTTACTCGCCTGTTTAATGATAATTCTTTTTATTTCGTTTGCGGATAAAGAAATTTCAAGGGCTATATATCCGCTGTTGTATTCATATTTCGCATTGCTAACGCCTTAAATTTCTTCTTCTTTTTTAAATATATAATCGCAAGCGGGATGTCTGCAAGAAGCCATGCGGCAGGGGCTGCGTAGCATACAGCATTGAAGCCGATAAGCGGAGTGAAAATAAGCGCTATTGATATTCTTCCTATTAGCTCGCCGGCACCCGCAACCGCATTTGCATATGTAAAGCCGAGACCCTGCAGAGTGTTCCTTAAAACGAACAGCACCGCGACAAGACTGAAGCACTCCGCCGTGGCGATAAGATATTTATGGGCGGCAAACAAGACGTCTTCATTAGGCTCTGTCATAAACAGCCTGACTATCGGCATACCTGCCGTCAGAAGAGCAACGCTTAAAGCGACGGAAAGAAGTATGTTGAGCGTAAATATTTTTTTAACCGATTTAATTATTCGATCGTACTTTCCGGCCCCGTAGTTTTGCCCGACGAAGGTTTGTGTGCCGACGCTGAGTCCGCTCAGCGGTATATTTGCAATATTCTCGACCCTTCCTGCGGCAGTAAAGCCTGCAATAGTCGCCGTGCCGAATGAATTTACCGCGCTTTGAAGACACATCGACCCGATAGAGGTAACGGTAAACTGAAGCGAAACGGGTATTCCCAATTTTAACTGTATGAATGCTGTTTTGAGGTCGAGTTTGAGCTCTTTTTTTGAAATGTGTACGCTTGTATTGCGCCTTAAAATGTAATTTCCTGTAAGGACGGCTGCCGTAATGTGAGAAATAAGCGTAGCAAGCGCAGCTCCCTCAACGCTCCAACGAAATACCTTTATGAACAGCATGTCAAGCGCGAAATTTACAAAAATACTTGCCGTAAAATATATGAGCGGTTTTCTGCTCTCACCGACGGCTCTTGAAATTGCGGTAAAATTGTTTGAGAGCATCTGAAACGGTATTGCAAAGTAAAGAATGTTTACATACGCCGAGGAGAGACCGAGAATTTCGTCCGGAGTGCCGATAAGCTTCAAAAGAGGAGTGGAAATAATGTGCGCGACAACAACAAGTAATAGGCCGAGCAAGAACGACACCGTAATGCTGCTTCCGGAATATCTGTTGACCCTGTCTTGGTCCTTTGCGCCGTAAGCATGCGCCACCGGTATTGTAAATCCGCTTGTAAGGCCGAGTGCCGCACCGACAATAAATGAGTTTATCGAGGCGACTCCGCCGACTGCGGCAAGAGCGTCCGTGCTTACATATCGCCCGACAAGTATATTGTCGACCAATGTATAGTTATACTGTAAAAGCGATGAAGCCATAATCGGCAGCGAGAATTTAATTATACTTTTTATCGGCTTGCCGGTAAGCATAGAATTTTGTTCTGTCATTTGCCAACTCTTCCAAAGTGTTTTTAAAAATTAAATTCAATTAGAATTTGCTTAAATTTTAGCACTTGTGCAGTATTATGTCTATAAAAATATTCTGCCGGGAGGGCTTTAACAACAGCAGGATAAAACCAATGGCGGAGCGGTACAATCAAAGACAGCACGGCAGCATTGAGCAGGTTGAAATAAGTTCCTGCGGATTAAACTCAAATCCGTTGATTGCAAAAGGCAAATATCCGTCGGTAATCGCCTGTAATATAACAAACGGAAGAATGCCGAGAGTCAACACGATAAAGGACAGTGAAATGCAGCAGCTCGCCGAATACTTCGGAGTTGATTACAGAAAAGACTTTTTGAATTTGTAAAAAACAAGGTGCAATTCATTCGGAATTGCACCTTTCTTTATTTTTCGCTTTAATGCAGTGCCTTTGTGGGGCAGTTTTTTGTGCACTCGTAGCAGAGAATACACTCTGTTCCGTTTTTTCGCTTGCGTGAATCCTTGTTAACCTCAACATTCATTGGGCATACTTTCAGGCACTTGCCGCAATGAACGCATTTGCTCTCGTCACAGTGGACGCGCAAAAGCGAAAAATAACTCATGGGTTTCAGAAATACTGTGATAGGGCAGAGATATTTGCAGAACGCGCGGTTATCCTTAAATATAAAGGCAAGCGCAATTCCGGATATATAGTAAAGTGCATTTCCGGCGAGAAACAGCCAAAACATTATTTCCTCAAGATTTGCGACCTTGAACAAAAACAGACCCGACACAAGAGCCAATGATAACGCAAACATCACATAGCGCAGAATCCCGAGCTTTTCTTTTCGCGGCTTCCGTGGTTGCTTATAAGGAAGAAAGTCCAAAACCATAGCCGTCCAACAGGCATAGCCGCACCATCCGCGTCCGAACAGCAGCGGTCCGAAGATTTTGGCTACGGCATAGTGAATGGTTGCTGCTTCAAAAACGCCGAGGAACAGATAGTACCAAAAGCCTTCAATCTGCATATTTTCTCGGGAGATTATGCCGAGATACAGCAGCATATAGCTTCCGACTGCCAGCTGTACAAAATGACGCGCATAGCGTTTCTCGGCGGTAAAAAGTGCCGTCCCCAATGCGAGACAGGTGCCTATGTAGCTGAAATTCAGCAAATAAAACAGATTATCCTTTATTAGCCATAGTGTGATTGCCACCGCTTCGAACAACAAAAACAGTAATACCGACACAAGGTATCTCGATAAACCCTTGTTATTTCCTTTCTCTTTTTTCTTTTTCATTGTTTTTCCATCCTTTTTTGTGAATATGAAACGGCTGATTTTATTCGGATTTGTACCGATTCTTGTGCCGCTTTTAATGCCTGCGACAATATAACTATATACTGTAATTTTAAAGCTTATGAGCAAAATGTGCAACTGTAATTCTGTTAAAAAACGGTAAAAGCGCCGCAAATTGTGAAAATCGGCAATCGGTCTGAGAAAGCTCGCCGTTTGGCATCGCCGAATATGCCGCAAACAATATCGACGTATTTATTATCGACTTGTTTAATAAAATAAAATAACGGACTATTTGGCAAAATGCGGGACTATACGGCAAGGCAATATAATAATCTTACATACGGCTGCACATACAGATTTTACGGATATTTTTTCGCATTTAGTTGCGAAAACGTTTCCGCTGTGATAAAATTCTTTTGTATTTTACGGGCGCGGCGGCTTTGCGCCTTTGCCTGCTTTAACGGAGTTGAGATTGATGAAAACTGCAGTTGTTACGGGCGGTTCGAGCGGAATAGGACTTTCCTGCTGCCGTAAGTTTCTTGAAAACGGATACAGGGTGTATGAGCTGAGTCGCCGCGAGCCGAAGATTCAAACGGTAGGCGTTAAGCATATCTCGTGCGACGTCACGGATGAGCACTCGGTTTCAGAGGCATTCGAAAAAATATATAATGACAGCGGAAGCATTGATATACTTGTGAATAATGCAGGCTTCGGCATCTCAGGGGCGGTTGAATTCACAGAGCTTGCAGAAGCTAAAAAACAGTTTGACGTCAATTTCTTCGGCTGCTTTATTTGCTCAAAAAACGTAATTAAATATATGAGGCTTCAAGGCGGCGGAAGAATTGTTAATCTCAGCTCTCTCGCAGCTCCGCTTGCCATACCGTTTCAGGCATTTTATTCGGCGTCAAAGGCGGCTGTAAATTCGCTGACTCTGGCTCTTGCAAACGAGGTGCGACCGTTTAATATAAAGGTCTGCGCCGTAATGCCGGGCGATGTTAAAACGGGTTTTACCGCGGCAAGAGAGAAAAATACCGCCGGTGACGAATTTTACGGCGAAACACTTAAAAGAGCGGTTGCCGGTATGGAGCGCGACGAGCAAAACGGTATGTCGCCGGACGATATAGCCGATGCGGTGTATGCTGCGGCAACCAAAGCTCGTCCGAAGCTTTTGTCTACAAAAGGCGCTAAATATCATCTGTTTTTGGCACTTTCAAAGGTATTGCCGGTTTCGCTTGTAAACATCATAGTCGGAAAGCTTTATTCTTAATAATTCGGGGCGTAAAGCAATACTGTTATTAGCTGCTTTTGCCCCGTTTTCTTGTTATTCAATAAAAACACATTCGGAGGTACTATGCAAAATTTTGTAGAGCTTATTCAGAATATCAACAGTAAGGTAAACAGCGTCGTTTGGGGGCCTCCGATGCTCATATTGATGTTGCTTACCGGTCTTTATCTCACGTGCGGTACGCGGTTTTTTCAAATACGCCGTTTTTGTTACACAATTAAAAATACGGTTGCCGCAATTTTTAAAGACCGCAAGGTAACAAAAACCAAGGACGAAAAAGCCATATCGCAGTTTCAGGCACTTGCAACGGCTCTTGCCGCAACGGTAGGCACGGGCAACATTGTAGGCGTAGCCACCGCGATTTCCTCCGGCGGAGCGGGTGCGGTATTTTGGATGTGGATTTCTGCTTTGCTCGGTATGATGACGAGCTTTTCCGAAAATGCGCTCGGCATATATTTCCGCAGAAAAAACGAAAAAGGCGAGTGGGTGGGCGGCCCTATGTATTATATCGAAAAAGGACTCGGCCAAAAGTGGCTTGCGGTTATATTTTCTGTTTTTTGTCTGTTCGCATCGTTCGGAATAGGCTCGGTGGCTCAGGTCAACGGAATATCCACGGCGCTTAAGGGTTCGTTTAATATACCGGGCATTGTCACGGGGATAGTCGTTTGCGCCCTCATAGCCGTTATAATTTACGGCGGACTGAAAAGAATAGTCACGGTGACGGAAAAATTTGTGCCTTTTATGGCGGCGTTTTACATAATAGGCGCGCTTATAATAATAATCGTAAACTTCCGCCATATAGGCGACGCTTTCGGCGAGATATTTTCGGGGGCGTTCAGTATGCGCTCCGTCGGAGGAGGCGTTATGGGATACGGCATTTCAAGAGCCATGCGTTTCGGTGTGGCGCGCGGAGTATTTTCTAATGAGGCGGGCCTCGGCTCGTCCGTAATGGTCCATTCCTCCTCTGATGCCAAGGAACCCGTAACACAGGGTATGTGGGGCATATTTCAGGTGTTTTTTGACACCATTGTTATATGCACCCTTACGGCACTCGTAATACTGACTACCGGGGCAAATCTGCAAAGCGGACTTGAGGGAGTCAATATAACAATATATGCCTTTGAGAGCGTGCTCGGCAAATGGGGCTCTTATATAGTATCCATAGGTATAGTTATGTTCGCTTTTTCAACCATACTCGGCTGGTCGGTGTACGGCTCGCGCGCCGCAGAATATATAGGCGGAAAAAAGCTGACTGCGGTGTATAAAATAATATTTCTCGCAATGACATTTATAGGTGCCGTGTCGAGCATTCAGCTTGTTTGGGATCTTTCCGATACGTTTAACGGCCTTATGGCTTTGCCTAACCTTATAGGTCTGTTGCTTTTGTCGGGGACGGTGTTTAAAATAACCAAAAACTACGAGCAGAGAGTGATAGGCGGCAAAAAGATAAAGCCGATGCTGTCTTTTTATGACCGTGAGAAATAATTTTCGGTATTCACATTTAACTTCGAATTTGATATAATATACGGGATTTAAAAAGATAAAAGAGGAAATTTATGTCAGGTAAAAAGGACTACATCAGAAATTTTTGCATAATTGCCCATATCGACCACGGCAAGAGTACGCTTGCCGACCGTTTGTTGGAGCTTACGGACTCCGTAGCGAAACGCGATATGGAGGCGCAGCTTCTTGACAATATGGATATTGAGCGTGAACGCGGTATAACCATTAAGGCACGTGCCGTAAAGCTTGATTACAAGGCTGCCGACGGCAAAAAATATGAACTGAACTTAATAGACACTCCCGGTCATGTTGACTTCAACTATGAGGTGTCGCGTTCCCTTGCGGCATGCGAGGGAGCTGTGCTGATAGTTGACGCGTCACAGGGGATAGAGGCTCAAACTCTTGCAAATACCTACCTTGCGCTTGACCACGACCTTGAAATTGTACCGGTAATAAATAAAATCGACCTTCCAGCCGCAGAGCCGGAGCGCGTTGCTAAAGAGGTGGAGGACGTTATAGGCATACCGTGTATGGATTCGCCGCGAATTTCGGCAAAAACGGGCGAGAATGTCCCCGCTGTGCTCGAGGAAATCGTAAACCTTGTGCCGCCTCCGGATGATAACGATTCAAAGCCGCTCAGAGCGCTTGTGTTTGACTCCGTATATGACAGCTATCGCGGTGTAATTGTCTATGTCAGAATAGTTGACGGTGTGGTAAGGCCGGGGCAGACCATGCGCCTTATGGCTACGGGTGCCGAATTTACAATTGTGGAAACGGGATATATGCGTGCCAAGAGCTTGGAGCCGACAAAGCAGCTGTCCTCAGGCGAGGTCGGTTATATCACCGCTTCGATTAAAACCGTAGGCGATGCGCGCGTAGGCGATACCGTGACTCTTGCCGAAAATCCGGCTTCGGAGCCGCTTGCAGGATATCGCAAGGTAAATCCGATGGTTTTCTGCGGAATTTATCCGGCGGACGGAGCGGATTATGAGGCTCTTAGGGATGCTCTTGCCAAATTACAGCTGAATGACGCCTCGCTCTCGTTTGAACCCGAGACGTCAAGTGCCCTCGGCTTCGGCTTCAGGTGCGGTTTCTTGGGGCTTTTGCACCTTGAAATCATACAGGAACGCCTCGAGAGAGAGTATGACCTCGACCTCGTAACAACAATACCTTCGGTTGTTTACAAAATACATCTTACCGACGGAAACGTAGTCGAAATAGACAATCCGTGCAACTACCCCGACCCCGCAACAATCGACTTTGCGGAGGAACCCATGGTTGAGGCGCACATCTTTTCTCCTAAGGATTATGTGGGAGCCATAATGGACCTTTGCCAGGACAGACGCGGCGAATATAAAGAAATGACGTATCTTGACGCCGACAGGGTGGACTTAAAATATATACTCCCGCTTAACGAAATAATCTATGACTTCTTTGACGTCTTAAAATCGCGTACGCGCGGCTATGCTTCGTTCGACTATGAGCTTTGCGGCTACCAAAGGTCAAGCCTTGTAAAGCTCGACGTTCTTTTGAACGGCGATATGATAGACGCCCTCTCGTTTATTATTCACTCCGAAAAGGCTTATCCGAGAGCGCGCAGAATAGCCGAAAAGCTTAAGGACAATATTCCGCGCCAGATGTTTGAAATTCCCATTCAGATAGCCGTAGGCGGCAAGGTAATAGCGCGCGAAACCGTAAAGGCAATGCGTAAGGACGTGCTCGCTAAATGCTACGGCGGCGATATAACGCGTAAAAAGAAGCTGCTTGAAAAGCAAAAAGAGGGTAAAAAGCGTATGCGCAAGTTCGGTACGGTAGAAGTTCCGCAAGAGGCGTTTATGGCTGTGCTTAAATTAGACGATGAATAATATAGGACTGTATATTCACATTCCGTTTTGCAATTCAAAGTGCCCGTATTGCGATTTTTACTCGTTTCGCGCCGATGACGATACAAAAAACAGATATGTTTCGGCTGTTTTGCGAGAGCTTCGGAACAATTTAAAACAGATTAGTTGTAAATCCGATACGCTTTACATTGGCGGCGGAACTCCGTCGGTTTTGGCTCCGGATTATCTTTGTCAAATCATAAACGGCGCAAAATCAACGTTTTTGACCGATGATGCGGAAATAACGGTAGAGTGCAACCCGTTTTCGCTCGGCGACGAATTCTTTGAAAAAGTAAGCGAGTGTAAAGTGAATAGGCTTTCCATAGGGCTTCAGTCGGCAAATGACGGCGAACGTAGGATTTTAGGCAGACGAGCCGGCAAAAGCGAGGTTCAAAGTGTCGTTTCACGGGCAAAAAAAGCAGGAATAAATAATATTTCGCTTGATGTAATGCTCGGCGTGCCGGGTCAAACTAAAGAGAGCCTTAAAAGCACGCTTGATTTCTGCATTTCTTCGGGTGTGCCGCATCTCAGCTGCTACATTCTCAAAATAGAGGATAATACGCCGTTTTTTCGTATGAGAGACAAATTGCCGTTCCCCTCTGACGACGATACGGCCGATATGTACCTTTTTATGTGCGAATACCTCGAAGAACACGGTATTATGCAGTATGAAATATCAAATTTTGCGGTTCCCGGCTTTGAGAGCCGCCACAATCTGAAATATTGGCACGATGAGGAGTACCTCGGCATAGGTGCTTCGGCACATTCGTTTTTAGGCGGAAAACGCACATATTATCCGCGTGATATTGAGTATTTCATAAGCGGCAACGAGCGTTTAACTGAGGGCGACGGCGGCGACGAAGAGGAATTTTGTATGCTCGCTTTAAGGCTTCGCGAGGGGCTTACTCAAGAGCGTTTTTACGCCCGTTTTCATCACGGCATACCGCAAAAAATGCTTGAAAGCGCAAAGCAATACGAAAAATACGGGCTTTGCAGCTGTGAGAGCGGCGGAATTTCTCTGACGCGGCGTGGATTTTTACTCTCAAACTCCGTAATATCCGAAATTATCTTATAGATATAAATATTTCAGGGCTTGTAATTTGCTTTACAAGCCCGTTTTTTTGTGCTTTTCGGGCGTTTGTGAAATTAAAACGGCTTTTTGTTACAATGGCGTTTTTTTGTCGCACAGCACGTGATAAAATCAAGCGGCTAAACGGAAGAGTTCTATGAAAGAGAATTGATTACATAGAATTTTCGGTGTATAATTTGTAAAAGATTACCAAAAGCGGCTGCAATTTTTGTCGAAGTGTGCTCGCAATCTAAAATTTTACATATTTTCATTTCATAATGACAAAAGAACGTCAAACTGCGTTCACAATTTGTTAACATTTGGTTTAAGGACTATTTAAAATGTGTTTTTAAATTAGTTAAAAACTCTTTACACCAAAGCATTTTTAGTGTAAACTTAAGTATAAATATACGGTGTAATAGTGTACCCATTTGCGCCTTAAAATCGGTAAATAGATGCTCTTTCGCAAAAAGATGAGAAACAAGCGTTAAAGCAAACCCGAAGCGGTGCGGATTTATCGTATACTATTATATATAGCGTTTTTAATCAATTTATCGGAGGTTTTTTATTTGGCAGATCTTATATTTCGGCATCTTGCCGGAGCCGATGGCGAGGGCGTTTACAAAAACGGCAAAACCGGCTTCTCGGTTTCTTATTTCAAAAAGAAAGAAATAGACTCGCGCTATCCCTCGGGCGGCTATATGGTTGTCGGTCAAATAGGGAAGGGCAAACGCGAAATCGGTGATTTGCAGTCTGACGACGGGCAAACCGAAAAGGTGTATGCCGCAACGAAAATGCCTCATACAGCGGTAGTCGGCTACATAGAGACAGAGGCTGACAAATTCATTGCGATAGTTAAAGACAGACTCTTGCTTTGGCTTTTGTTTGCGCTTTTGATAGCGGCACTTATAATAGGTCTTATATTCCTTTTAAAGGCCGTTATACCGACAGGCGGCGATGGCGGAACCACAACGCCCCCCGCAGGCGTAATCGACCAAAATGCCGTATTGGGCGAGGGCGAAATCTCGATTCCCAATAAAACAAAAACAAGGGGCAGGCAGATAAAGGTCTACGGTATTCCCGAGCTTCCCTTGGCGGCAAATACCAAGGAGCAAAGCTTTGTATTCTCAAATCCCGAGGAAAACCCGTGCTTCTTTGTTATAGAAATAGAGCTTTCAGATACAGGCGAGGTTATATATACCTCAAATCTCTTGCCGCCTGGCTATTCAATATCAAAGTTCACGCTGAACCGTGAGCTTGCGGCAGGAACTTATCCTGCAACAATCCATGTTAAGACATACAGCTTTGATAAAGAGCAGCGTAAACTTAACAATATGGATTTAAAAACGACCATCGTGGTTTCATAAGAAACTATATTCAAAATACAGATTTTGAGGAAAGGAGTTGCAGTTTATGCAAAAAATTTCAAAGATTAAAATCGGAAAAAGCATAACTGCTGTGCTGCTTTGCGTAGTGCTTTTGGTAACGTCGATTCCCATGGTTCTCGCGGCCGGTGAGGGCGAATATGACCCGGTGCCGACCTTTACCGAATCGGATAAAAGGGAAGCGGCTGCAACACTTAATGACGACGGCGGAATTACGGTCAGCTTCCCCGCGGCTAAGGTTAGCGAGCGCAAAACCGGCACAAAAACAATTGACGGGTATATGTTAGAGCTTGTTGATCTCGGAACATATACCGAAGTTCACACAAGCACGGTTTTGCTGCGCAAGATGGTTAGTCCCACCGGTACCGCACCGTACACGGCTGAGATTACGGCAGACGAAATCAAAACGAAGGTGCCTGCGGGTCTGTCTGACGACCACCGTTACAATATTACGATAACGGCGTACGACAGCGACGGCTGGTTCTCGGAGGCTGTTAACGCATACGTTTCGGATGTTCCGACTTATGTATACGATGCGTCCGCTTATGCCCCCGTTACAAACAACGTTCTTGCCGTGCGTGAAATTCTTACCTTTGATAAAAAAGGTAACGCAGATGACCACGGTTCGTTTTCGGATACCGGAACCGACGAGAGAACTGCCGAAGTCAACAATGTACGCAGTACGTCAGGCTCCCTTGACTATATGCAGGAGGGTAATCACATTTCATTCGAAGGCAGAACCGATGGTGTAGGCGTTAAAGACACGGGCAATAGCTACGGCTACGCAATGCGTATCGAGTCCGCCGCAACCACCGACAGCCCTCAGTCCTTTGATACGTCATGGAGCCGTCAGACTTGGGACCCGACGGGTGCTTCCGAGATTTGGTACTATCTCGACTTCTCACAGGTCAGCGTAACGGGGCTTTCATTCCGCCTTCGTTCAAACGAAAAGTATTTTGTACAGGATTTTGACAACAGCTACAGTGAAAGCAGTAATGCTTTTAACAGATACGGCGATATAATTTACTCTACTGTCGGCACCACAAAAGCAGGCTATATGGGTGAGGCCCCATATTTATTCCTGCAGCAAACGGACGGCAGCTGGAAAAAGGTTATGTTAAACGACGGTACCGTTGACCTTGACCATTTCAAGGGATATGTCCGCATACCGCTTCAGTTTATGTGCTCCGAAACCGACTCCGTTGTCACGGAGTCCAACGAGGATTTCGGTGTAGAAAAGCCTATGCCCGATATGTATGTGTGGAACAGCTCGGATAAAACTAAAGCAAATGCCAACAAGTATTATAACGAGAAAATTAAGCTTTCGCAGCCGGTAGTTGTTGACCCTGCCGGTACTTCGATATCCGATGCTCTGCTTATTAGACGCTATTCCTTCAGAATTAACAAGACGGCGACTCTTAGCGGCGAATACTATATCGACGGCGGCACGATGCTCGCTCCGTGTATGACTACGAAAGACGGTGGCAAGACAACAGCCGATTCGCCCAAAAGAGCATATATCGATAAGACCAAAATCGGTACGGGTGAAGATCCGGTAGTTAATCGTACAAATGCTTTTAAAGCTATCGAGGATATTATGTCCGCAGGCTTTAAGTTCACGGGCTGCTCGTATGACCCGGCTTCTACGAGCCTTGAAACCAACAACGGCAGCGTAGGTAAAAAGATTTTCCTTGATAATGTATTGTTCTACCGTACAGACGGTCAGAAATACAGCGAAAACACCCTTAACGGAGAAACAAACACAGGTACGCCCGTTAAGACATATTATGACCAGGAAACAGAAATTCCGCGCGATATTTTCAATGCCTGCCTAAAGTACATTGAAGATCCGAACTCCTACGATTACCGCGCCGTTAAGTATATCGAGGACTTGATAGCCGGTTATAAAAAATCAATTGAGGAATATAACAAATCCGAAGAAGCCGGAAAATCCGGTATAATCGACGCTTCATTCCTTGAGGAGTCTGCGCTCGATACCAAGGCGGCAGCACTCGGTATGACCGAGGCTTGGGAAAAGTACAAGACCGCCAAGCAGGCTTGTATAGACGGTAAAACCTACGGCTCTGCTAACTCGGGTGCAGAGGATTTCATTCCGATGATTTCAACGAAGCTTGAGCAGCTCCCCGATTTCGACGAAAATACTCTCGCGGTAAGCGATGAGGATAAAGCCGTTGTTAAGAGCCTTTATGAGGTTTATATCCGCCTTAACTTAAGCCAGCTCACTATGCTCGGCAGAGCGGAAGAGGAGAAGCTCTTAAAGTACTTCAGCTTCATAGAAGAAGAGCTTGCCGACAACTCTGTTGTAATAGGCCAGGCGCTTACAAACAACAAGGTTATACCGTTCGGCGATTTTAGCTCCTTGAAAAAAGGCACCAGAAGCTGGCAATTTGAAAACTCAAAATATACCGGCCAGGTAGGTAAGGATTACTACTATTCTAAGGGATATTTGACATATCAGGTTCCCTTTGCTTCACTTTCGGCGCACTCTCAGGATACCGCAACGCCTACACTTATACCGACCGGCGCTCTCGGTAGTGACCCGCAGAGAAACGGTATTACAGACTATCGTCAAAACGGTACTTCGGCAATCATTACATCAAACGGCCTTGAGGGCAGAAACGCCGCAACGGTCACTGTAAATAACCAGTACGCCGAGGACAGAAAAGGCTGGTATAACTGCATAAGCATTACAAAGGGACTTGTTGACAAAGAACCGAGCAGCAGCGGCGATTACTCCGCGCTGAGAGCCAACAATATGTCGTCTGAGAGTCTCGGCGATTTTGCTAAGTCGTATACCAAAAATGACATAGGCGAAACCGACCGTCTGGCGCTTGTATTCTACGCCGATTTCTCTCAGCTTGATACCTTTACAATGGCGTTTAATATCAGCTCATACTATGAAGGCGCCGCCGAGGACTACACCCTCGACTTCGGCAGCAACAACGCGGCTTCTTACTTCTATCTCATTAACCCCAAGACGGGTGAATGGGCTAAATGTACTCCCAAGGATGAAAGCAAGAGAAGAATTTACGCTTACACCTCGGAGTACGGCATAGATACGGGAGACGGCGATTACCTGACCCTTTCTCACTACAAGGGCTATGTTATGGTTCCGCTCTTCCAGTTCTCGAGAGGCGTTCAGGGTATTTCGGCAACCTCTAACTATCGTATAGATGAAAAAGCCGAGTCCCTTAACAACATTTTCCGTGTTACCATAGGTATAGCGCCCTTGTCAAATTACGACGATTCGTCCGTAAACGGAAAGAGCGCAGCCGAAATGAACGGTAAGAGCTTTACAATAGGCTCTGTCGGCTTTACATACAGACAGGGTACCTCGGCATACGGCGCAGGCGTACAAAACAGAACCGGCGACGTCTCGTTCGACGATTATGCACAGGTTAAGTCTCTTACTTCAATGCAGTTTGAAAACGCGGTAGCGGATGTTGATATTTATAAAGCGAACACTCGTACCGAAAAGATAAACACGGCACTTGCTCTTTATGCACAGCTTTCGGATTATCAAAAGTCAATACCTTCCGTTGCAAGAGCATACAGCGTGCTTCAAAAGTACAAGAGCATCGACGACGGCATCACTTTGCTCGATCAGCCGCAAATTGCAGTTGCCGATTTGAAACCTTTGATTGAGGCTATGCCGGCTGCAGCAACCGGCGGTTCCGTAACAGACAGCAACGCCTTACCTTATCCCGGTTTTGTTATCGGCACCGATGCGAGCGGAACAGAGAAGCCGCTTATAAATTACGGCGCATATTCTCTCACCGCGGCTGACGTACAGAACATAATCAATTGGTATGAGCAGTCTTATGAGCGCTATACCGACGAGGCGATTGCGGCGCTCGGTGCGGAGAACGTCACAAAAATGGAAAACCTTTATAAGGTTGCAAAACGTTTGAGACTTCTCGAAAATTACCGTGACGGCTACACGAGTGACTCCGGTACCGCTATAACCGGTATTAAAGACCTTAACACTCTTGTTGCTTCAATGTACGGCGAGACCGGTAAAGCGACCGACCTTACGACCGACTGCAAGCTTATGCCTACCGGTCAGACCGCGGCGCTTGAAAACTACCTCGAAAAGTATAACGACCTTGATTATTACGCTAAGTATATCTTAACTGATAAGGCCGACAAATTTGCAAGTGCTCCTCAGTATAAGAATTATGCTAAGGCGGCCGCGGCGGTTAACAAGGTGCTTGCCAACATCAAAACTTACACCGACGACATCACCGGTAAGACGGTTAAGGGCGGCGTTGTTAGACTTGAAGAAAAGTACACGGCTCTTTACAATACCGTTAAGGGTCAAATGGACAATAGCGGTATTCAGGACCTCACCGCAATAACGGAAGCGGTTGAAGAGTACAATTCGTTTAAGGGCTATATAAGGCAGGTTCAAGAGGTTAACGACGGTAACACCGTTAATTCCTCGGACGGCGAAGCTCTCCACGGTATTATAGATACCCTCCGTATTTTCCCGAACTTTGCTTCGGCGGTAGACAAAGACAGCGTCGCTCTCAATAAGGATGCAACAACGGGAACCGCAGTCTTTACTCTTTCAAATGCCGTTAACTATCCTGACGGAAGCTACACACTTCGTGTAACCTCTAAAAACGGAGGTCTTAAGGACACTACGGGCACCACCCACGATTACAACGTAGCAATGACGGGTGCGATTGAAAAGACCGTAACGGCAAAAGCTCTTAACACTTCTCCCGAAACCGCGGATGTCGCAAATAACACCGCTTCGGCGGCAGCTCCCAAGGCAATAAACTTTACGTTTACCGTCACGGGCGTTACCGTAACGAGTGAAGATGTTATTACAATAGAGCTTATCGATAATGCTACCGGTGAGGTTGCTGTTGACAAGACAACAAACGAGCCTGTCAGAAAAACAATCAATATTCATTTTGCCGCAGACGACTTCTTTGAGGTTACAATTCCTGCGGAAATAGATGTTCCTTGGGGCGAGACGGAAGCCGTTGATGTTTCCTATAAGGTTACGTCTTCGCTTGATACGGGCAGCAAGGTTGGTGTTTCCGTAGCACGCAGCGCTTCTGTCGCAAATGACACTCTTACCAATGCAGCAACATCGACATACGCTCTTCCGTATACTTCACAGAACTTTACTTCCACAGAATTTACAGGTACAAATGAGGGAGCGCTTCCCGCTCAAAAACCGTCATTGACGATTTCCGGTTGGACGGACGCTCCGATAGCCGAGTATTCGACTACTCTTACTTATACCGTAGATTACACTAAAGGTTAATTAACAAATTAAATGCTTTATCAAGACCATAAGGAGGTGGTTCTATGAAGAAAACATTATCAGTTTTGCTCTCAGTGCTTTTATTGTCGCTCGTGACTGTTCCGTCTTTCGCGGCTCCGGCTACGCTGAACAAAGAGAACCCCGTAGGCTCCGTAAAGATTTTTACCGGCGAGGGCAAACAGGATGAGTATGAGCTTACAATTCCTGCCGATACCGAAATACCGTGGGAAGCTACTTCTTACGCAATAGGTAAGGTTACGGCAACTAAAATGTGGCTGTCTCCCGGCAAGACCGTTAAGGTGGCTGTTACGTCGCTCAACGGCTCAAAGCTTGTCAACACTTTGGACAGCTCAAAGACTATCGCCTACACGCTTACAGGCGCAGAGCAAATGGCGTTTTTACCGGGCGATTATATGAAGTCTTATGACCTCTCCGTGAACATCGCAGAGGCTGAATGGCAAAAAGCCGCTTCGGGTGAGCATACAGATGTTCTTACCTTTACGGCAGAATATACTAACGCGTAATAAATATAAGGAGATAAATTATGAAAAAGCTTATTTCTATCGCACTCGCAGCGGCCATGCTCGCAGCTGTTTCGGTTCCCGCTTTTGCAGCTAATCCCATAACCAAGGAAACAGAGCAGACCGGCACAACCATAATTAAGACATCCACAAAAACAGGCCCCGATTCGCCTGAGGATGTTGCTGTCAGATACACCGTTTCTATTCCGGCAGATACAGAAATTTACTGGGGCACCGAGGAGACAAATCTTCCTTACTCTGTTGAGTCTCACCTCAAGAGAGGCCAGGCTCTCAAGGTTACCGTAGCAGGCACAGGCTCTATGAAGACCGATGCCGCAGCAGGCGAGGTTTACACTCTTCCCTATACTCTTTCGGGTGACAACGCTTTCACGGCAGACAGCCCCGTAGTTTACGGCAACAAGGAAACTCCGGCCGTTGAAAAAAACCTCAAGGTTACAATAAGCAGCGAAGACTGGAACAGAGCTGTTGTTGATGTTTACAACGACACCCTTACCTTTACCGCTGAGGTTTAATTATTGAAAGGAGACTACTATAATGAAAAAGCTTATTTCAATTGCACTTGCAGCGGTTATGCTTGCAGCAGCTTCGGTTCCCGCTTTCGCAGCTAACCCCATAACCAAGGAGACTGACAATACCGGTACAGCTATTGTTAAGACCTCCACAAAAACAGGCCCCGATGCTCCCGATGACAACGCTGCTAAATACACCGTTACAATTCCGGCCGATACCACAATTTACTGGGGCGCAGAGGAAACAGCTCTTGACGGATTTTCTGTTGAGTCTCACCTTAAATACGGCCAGAAGCTTAAAATCGGCGTTGAGGGCTCAAGACTTATGAAGCTTACCGAGGATGCAAACGAGACATTGGCTTACGATTTCTCGGCTGACTCTAACCTCGAATTTATAGCTGACGGCCCCGTTATCAATCCTGCAAAGGCACTTACCCTCAAGGTTAAGGTTGCCGCAGACGATTGGAACAACGCCATCGTCGGCGAGTACAGCGATACTCTTACCTTCACCGTAAGCCTTTGATTTTGAAAGGAGATAACCACAATGAAAAAATTACTTTCAATAGTTCTTGCGGCGGCAATGCTCGCAGCGGTTTCCGTTCCGTCATTTGCAGCTGACAAGACGCTTACAAGCGACCATACCTCCGATACGGCTAAGGTTATTACTTCTACAAAAACCGGTCCCGACGGTCCCGAGGCTACTTCTTACACGGTAACCTTCCCGGCAGAAACCACTATTTACTGGGGCAAAGAAAGCACAGACTTTACATACAACGTAAAGTGCCAGCTCAAATCAAACGACCGTCTTAATGTTACGGTTGCAAAGGAAGACGGCACAACCGACCTCAAGGCTATCGCATCAGGCAATACCGCTACTCTTCCTTTCAGCGTAGCAGGCACCACAGCTTATACTTCAGCTTCTGCAGTTGTTGCAGATGAAGCTGTTAACGCTGCAGTAAACATTGCCTCAGCTGATTGGGCAAAGGTTCCGGTAGATGAGTATGAGGGTAATCTTACACTTACGGTTTCGATAGCTCCCGCTACAATCTAAGAGTCGGAAACCCTTTCAAAATACAAGGAGAACCAATTATGAAAAAAATTCTTTCAATAGTCATTGCGGCTGCGATGCTCTTGGCTATATCGGTTCCCGCTTTTGCTGCAACTGCGACAATAGATCAGTCTACTTCCGGTGGCGTCGGTAACTCCTCGGTAGTTACCGACCGAAGCGGAATAAGCGGTACCTTTACCGTTTCTTATCCCGCCGAAACCACCATTTATTGGGGCACCGAAAGTACCGAAATCGGTTACACTGTATCGAGTACGCTTGTGAGCGGAAATAACCTTCGTGTTACTGTAGCTCAGGACAACGCAAATCTCCATACAGGCGGCGGCAGACTTCTTCCTTACACTATAGCCGGTGATACCAACATAACAACCGGTCACGAGACAGTTACCAACAGCGCATATTCGGTAAATGTCAATATTACTAAGGAAAACTGGGGATCCGTTTCCATTGATGAGTATGAAGATACTCTCACATTTACAGCTTCTGTTGAAGCGATAGCTTAATTTTTTAATCCTAAAAGGAGTTATATTATGAAAAAGTTACTTTCATTAGTTCTTGCGGCGGCTATGCTTGCGGCAGTTTCAGTTCCGTCCTTTGCAGCTGAAATCAATAAGGATACAGCGGACGGCAAGGGTGTCGCAACCGTTAAGACCGATACAACAAACGTTCCCGCAGACGGTTATTTCACAGTAACATATCCTGCTGAAATGAGCGTTAAATGGGGCGCTGAAACCACAGCCTTCACCTACAATGTTACGTCAACTCTCAAGACCGGCAAATGTCTTTCCGTTTCGGTTGCTTCGGAGGCTGGCAAAATGAAGCCCGCTACCGATAACGGCTATACCATTCCTTACGCCTTCAGCGGCGACACTTCCGTTAAGACTGCTGCCGAGGTAGTTAACAATACTTACAACATTAACGTTGACGTTGCAGCAGCAGCTTGGAACGCTACCATCACCGATTACAGCGATGCTACCGTTACCTTCACAGCAGCAGTTGTTGACAAATAATTTGTTTAACATTAAACATTAAGTACATCAAGGAGTTATAATTATGAAAAAAATAGTATCAATTCTTCTTGCTGTTATGATGATAGCCGCTATTGCGGTTCCCTCATTCGCAGCTACAATAACCAAGGAATCAGACCCCAAGACCGCCGATGTTCAGGTTATGACAAAGACAACCGATAAGGATAACAACGATCCCGAAAACTACACCGTTACCATTCCTGCTGAGATCGCAGTTCCTTGGGGCGAGAAGACAGCTTGGGACGCTTCTTACACCGTTGATTCTCAGCTTAAGCTCGGTGCTAAGCTCAAGGTTTCGGCTGCTGCTGAAAATGAAGGAAAAATGACAAACGCTGCTACCGATAAGTTCCTTACCTTCACCGTAGCAGGCGGAGATGTTGCTGAATATCCCGAGCTTAACACCGCTGTTAAGTCTGCAACAACCGTTACAATCGCTGACTTCAACGCTCCCATAGCTGAGTATGTCGGCCACATGATTTATACCGTAGAGTACGTTGCTGCATAATTATTGCCAGATTTTGATTTTTAAAATTTTTAAGGAGGTGGTTTCATGAAAAAGGCTTGCAGTGTGCTGTTGTCTGTTTTGCTTATATTTGCCATGCAACTTTGCGTTTTCGCCGAGGCAGGTGAAATCGGTAAAACACAGCTTAAAACTGTAGTCCCGAGTACCCATGAAATTACCGTAACGTATAACGACGGAGGTTATGTCCTTAAAGACGGCAACCTTATTGCAAGCGGTGCTAAGTTCGCCGTTGACCGTTTTGATTCGCTTTCTCTCGGAGCTGTTGCAAAGCTTGACAGCCACCTTGAGCGTGTCACGGTAAACGGTAAAGATTATACCGATAAATTGCAGTACGGTATGTTGAGATTTGATTCGGTTACCACCAATATGAACATTGTGTTCACATTTAAAAAATGCTTCGGACCCACAGAGCCGACTACAAATCCCACAGAACCTACCGAGCCTACAAGACCCACAGAGCCGACAGCTCCGACGGATCCGACAAGACCCACAGAGCCGACAGCTCCGACAGATCCCTCAGGCACAACAAATCCCTCAGGCACCACCAATCCTTCGGGCACCACTAATCCCTCGGGCACTACAAATCCCGGCGGAGATCACGAAGACCCTTGTGTTCGTATGGGTATGAATGGTAATGTGTATCGCGGTAAAAACCTTTTCCCGGGCGCTAAGCTCGACATTGACCTCGGCGAAATCAAGGCTGAGGCAGGAAAAGACGGTGCATACAGCGTTGACGTTATTAAAGACGGTTTCCATGTTGTAACAATCACCGACGAAAACGGTGAAGTAGCCGGCAAGACTACTTTCTCGGTAAGCGTAAGTGATACTGCAACAGAAACAACCGTTATTAAACTTGATGACGGCTCGCAGATTGCAGTTGTTCCGAAGGGCACCAATACCTTATGGCTCGACTTTGTCGTTAACGACGACGGTACTATTAATATTGTTCCCGGCACACCCGTAGAGGAGCCGACAAACGAAGTTCTGGTAACCAAACCGAGCGACAGCGGCAACCCGATAATGAATAACCCGGTAATATCCAAAACCGGTGAACTTATCCGTGAAAATCCGCTCGCCGCAGCTGCTGTTTTCCTTTGTGGATTGTCACTTATATTCTTCATAATTCTTCGTAAAAAACGTAAGGATGACGAGGAAGAGGAAAACACAAAACCCGTTTGCTGATATAAACGGTAATAAATAAGTTTAAAATACCCCGACTGCGGTCGGGGTATTTTTATGTGTATCGGCATTGCAAACGGTGATGTGTTATGTTATAATACTTTGTCAGAACTTAATCGGGTAAAAGACCGAGGTTCGTCTTCTTGAAAGAGGTGGCTGTATGCCCATAAAAATAGATAATCAGCTTCCGGCGCATCATAGCCTGGAGCTTGAAAATATATTTGTTATGACGGAGGACAGAGCCGTCAAGCAGGATATTCGTCCGCTTAAAATTATAATACTGAATTTAATGCCTACAAAAATCGAGACCGAAACTCAGCTTTTAAGGCTTCTCAGTAATTCTCCGCTTCAGCTTGAAATAGACTTGCTGCAGGTAAAAAGCCATATTTCAAAAAATGTGTCAAGGGAGCATATGCTCAAATTCTACAAAACCTATGACGATGTCAAGGACGAAAAATTCGACGGTATGATAGTTACCGGAGCGCCCGTTGAGATGATGGACTTTGAAGAGGTCGATTATTGGGACGAGCTCTGCAAAATATTTGATTGGGCAAAAACAAATGTGTATTCCACATTTAATATATGCTGGGGAGCGCAGGCTGCGCTTTACTATAATTACGGTATTCCGAAGCATCTGCTTCCCGAGAAGGTTTTCGGCGTATTTCGCCATCAACCGCTTGATTTGTATCATCCGCTTTTGCGCGGATTTTCTGATGTCTTTTATGTTCCGCATTCACGTCACACGGAAAACAGAAAAGAGGATATAATAAGAGTAAAGGACCTTCAGATTTTGTCTTATTCCGAGGAAGCCGGAGTCCATCTCGTGTCGGATATGGCGTGTCGCAATTTTTACTGTTCGGGTCATTGCGAATATGATAGCGACACCTTGGCTCGCGAGTACTTCCGCGATTTGAAAAAGGGTCTTGACATAAAGATGCCGCACAATTACTTCCCCGATAACGACATCAAAAAAACGCCCGTAGACACCTGGCGCGGTGCGGCAAGCCTGCTTTTCCAAAATTGGCTTAACTACTTTGTGTATCAAAAAACGCCTTATGACATAGCCGATATTAAATAGTCGGCGAGGCACTAAGCTTTGTAAATATATAAAAATTATAAGTAAAGGAATTATATTTATGCTTCAATACGAAGAATTGAGACTGCGACTTATAAACCACGAAAAGACTCTTGATGACCTCTCCGAGGCTCTGGGTCTTGATAAGATGAAAGAAGAGATAGCGCAGCTTGAAAAAGAGCAGACTGTTGACGGCTTTTGGGATGATATAGCAAATTCTCAAAAGGTCGTTCAGCGCACAAGCAACCTCAAGAGCAAAGTGGCGGCTTATGAAAAGCTCAGGCAGGATTATGACGATGCGCTTGTTATGATTGAACTTTCAAATGAAGAAGAGGACGAGGGTATGCTCGATGAGTGCACCGAGAGCGTAGAAAAGTTTGAAAGTGATCTTGACACCATGACGCTTACAACCCTTTTGAGCGGTGAATATGATGCCAAAAATGCAATTCTTACCTTCCACGCCGGCGCAGGCGGAACGGAGGCGCAGGATTGGGCGCAGATGCTTTTCAGAATGTATTGCCGATGGGGCGAGCGTCACGGCTTTAAGGTTACTACGCTTGATTTTCTTGACGGCGACGAGGCAGGGCTCAAATCGGCAAGTATCCTCATAGAGGGCGAAAATGCCTACGGCTTTATGAAAAGTGAGACGGGCATACACCGTCTTGTAAGAGTTTCCCCGTTTGATGCGGCAGGCAGACGCCATACCTCTTTTGCTTCGGTTGAAGTAATGCCCGAAATCGATGATACGGTCGAGGTTGAAATAGCTCCGGAGGACATTAAAATGGATGTTTACCGTTCAAGCGGTGCAGGCGGTCAAAAGGTAAACAAAACCTCCTCTGCCGTAAGACTTACTCATATCCCGACGGGAATTGTTGTAGCATGCCAGGTTGAGAGAAGTCAGCATCAGAACCGAGAGGTTGCCATGAGAATGTTAAAATCCAAGCTTCTTGAAATCAAGGAGCGCGAGCATCTTGACAAAATTTCGGATATTAAGGGCGACCAAAAAGAGATAGGCTGGGGCAATCAGATACGTTCGTATGTATTTATGCCGTACACACTTGTCAAGGATAACCGCACGGGCTATGAAATGGGTAACATCAATGCGGTTATGGACGGCGATATTGACGGTTTCATAAATGCGTATCTCAAAATGCAGTCTCAGAAAAAGCTTGAGGAATAAACGCTTTATCAGTGCGGTAAGGCGGTATATCAATATGTTATTAAAGCGCGGAGTGTGTAATTCCGCGCTTTTTTGTTTGTTCGTATTTGTATAATCACTAAAACACAGACCGGCTTATAATACTATTTGTAAAAATGTGTGCATTGAAAAAATATGTAGAATTTGTTATTATTTATATGTAAAAACGGTTTTTTAGGAAAGGTAGATCTGTATGCAAAAAACATCAACCAGGATTTTGAGTGTTTTGCTGTCTGTCCTTATGCTGTTGACTTTGGTTCCGTCTGCTCTTGTGAGCTACGCGGCAGAAGTCTCGCTTAACATTACGGACGAAAACGGTAATGACATTACCGAAATACAGCAGTTGACCGAGTATAAAACGCTTCAACTAAAGTATACCACGACAGGCGAATTGCCTGAGGGTACTACGGTAAAGTGGGAGAGTAACCTACCGCTTCTTGCCGACGTAGACGATAACGGTAAGGTTACGGCATATGATTCGTCAAAGACGGCTATAATTCAGCTTTGGCTTGATGAAAACGTGCGCGTGCTTCCTCTTGTAGGCGATAAAATGGCTGACGAGATTATGAAACAGCTTGAAAAGTCGGGCGTTAATCTTGACAGTATGAACGATGACCTGATAGTTTCTATTGTCAGAGGCATTGCAGGTGATACTCTTGCGGACAGCCTTGCGTCTGCTCTTGCCAATATGAATGTCGAAATAACGGCTACTATATATGACGCAAGCGGAGCAAAGCTTGCAAGTGACAAAATTAAAATAAAGGTTCAAAAGAGTGTTGTTGCGAACATCTTTCCGACCGGAACTCATATAACCAATAAAAAGAGCGTTCCTCTTACCGTTGCCGTGGGCAAAACGGTTCAGCTTTACGCGGCGGTAACACCGGTAAGACTTAAGCACTCTGTAAAATGGGAGATGGGCGGCAGCGTATTTGATACAAGCTCCGGCAAGCGTGCAACGATTTCCGATACGGGACTTGTCACATTTACTGCAGCAGGCTCGGTAACGGTTAGGGCATATGACGCGAGCAATGTAGCTTTTGTCGATACCATAACCTTTAATGTAGTTGAGCAGAAGGATCTCCCGGTTGAATCCTTTGATATTATAAGCGGCACAAAAACCGTAACAGATTCATCCGTATCCGTAAGTGAAGGCTCCACAACGCAGCTTGCAATTACAAATGTTGTTCCCGCAGGAGCATATACCGGCGACCTTACTTGGGAAATCGCCGATAAATCGATTGCCGTGGTTGATGCCTCCGGTACGGTCACCGGCCTTGACGGCGGCGACGGACTCGTTGAATACAGTAAATCCACAACCCTTACCGCAACGGCGGGCGGCGTTTCCAAAAATGTTACAATAAAGGTGTCAAGAGCCGGTGTTGTCGGCAGTATCTCCTCTGTTAAAATTGAGGGTAACAGTGCCGTTCCCAATGATACGCCGACTACCTTTAAGGCAAATGTGTTGCCGTCAAGACTTAACACAAACTCGTCGATAAAACGAGAGTGGGGACTTACAAATCCCGATACAAAAGAAATAATATGGGCAACCGCCGAGGCACCCGCCGAGACAAAGCTTGCTACGCTTTCGTCCGACGGTGTATTCACCCCGAAATCGAGCGGTATTAGCGAAATACACGTAAGAGCAACTCTTAACGATAAAACCGTTGAGGACTCTCTTACCGTAACGGCGGGCAAGGCAATAACAGACTTCAGCATCGGCGGCAGCACAACGGTTAACGAGAGCAAGACCACGCAGCTTTCAATCGCGAATATAGCACCGTCCGATTACGACCAAGCGCTTCTCGGAACTGTCGTATGGACTTCTTCCGACCCGTCAATAGCCACTATTGATGCAAACGGTCTTGTAAAAGGTCTTGATTCCGGCGGAACGGCCATTTGGAACACCAAAAAGGTCACAATAACCGCAACCATCGGAAGCGTGTCTAAATCCGTAGAGGTAACGGTACGCGGTAACTCAATAAGACACCTCACGGGAGTTACCATAACGGGAAATGATTATGTAATCAAGGATTTTCCGGTTACCTACACCGCTAAATTCTCTCCAGAGAGAATTTCGGCCGATAAGCAGCGCTGGGGTCTAACTAAGGATGACGGCTCGGCTCCCTGGACCTCCGACTGGAATATCGGCGACGTAAATCAGAAGAATGCGTATGCTTCGGTCGATTCAAACGGTGTTGTCACGGGTATTTCGGCAGGCGATACAACACTACATGCATTCGGCAGGAACGGCGTTACAAAGGTTGACGGCGCATACGTAGAAACTCAAAAGAATATAACGGTAGTTGAGGTTGAGCCGATAAGTATTGCGTTTACCGCGCCCACTAAGACCGATTATGTAGAGGGTAGCACAGAGCTCGATCTCACCGGTATGGAGGTTAAGCTTACATATAATCGTGCGGATATTGCCGAATATTACGGTGAAGAGGCGGCAAACGCCTATACCGACGATCAGCTTTCCGTTCCGGTAACGGATTATACGGTAAGCTCCGTCAACACTTCGATACTTGATTCGGTGCAGTATATTATAGTTAACGTAGTAAGAGCCGGCAAAACATATCACGCAATATTCCCGATAACCGTTCACTCTAAGGCGGTAACATCAATTGAGCTTGAAAATCCGAAAAAGGAATATCTCGAGGGCGATAAGACCCTTGATCTTTCGGGCCTTAAGGTTAAGGCAAATTACAGCAACGCCGAGTCCGAATACGTCACCGATTACACGGTTGACACATCGTCATTTGACCCGGAGCTTTACGACGTAGAGCAGAATATAACCGTTACATACACACATGCGGGGCGCAGCGCTTCGGCTACATTCCCCGTAATTGTATACGGTAAACCCGTTGTCAGCGTTGATAAAGGCGATTATAACGGCGGATGGACAAGCAAGGACGTAACCTTTACTCTTTCATCGACTCACGAGCTTGACGGAGTTAAGTATTACTTTAAAACCGATTCCGCAGGCGTGGAAGCACCATTGGAAGGCAACATGCTTACCGTAAATGTGAACAGCAGCGATACATATTATTTTAAGGCTGTAAATTCCAAGGGTATTGAGAGCGATTACACAGAGGGCTACACCGTTATGCGTGATGATATAGAGCCTTCGTTCACACTTACTCCCGCCGTAACCGAGCTTACAAATAAGAGCTATGATGTTACAATAGGAAGTCTTAATGTAGGCGCTTCGGGAATAGCCTCCGTTACATTAAACGGTGAGGATATAACCGCTTCTCATGATTCGTTTACCGTTGCTGAGAACGGAACTTACAACGTAGTTGTAACTGCGGGTAACGGCCTTACGACAGAAGAAAGCATCGTTATAAACAATATCGATAAAATTGCTCCCACCGTAAACAGCATAACCGTTATACATAAAGGCATAGGCGGTGTCGCAAGAGAGGTTTCCGGAAACTTCTTCAGCAAGGCGGACACTTTATGCAGATTCTTTAACAAGACTGTTGAAATTACCGTTGATGCGTCGGATGAGGGCGTATCGGGAATAGACAAAATTGAATATCGCTTTGTAGATGAAAACGGTCAGCCGACCGGCTCTGACTGGAGCGTCTACGACAGCGAAAACAAACCGGCTAAAGACCCCGATTTCAAGGGCTTTGTAGAGGCAAGAGCTACCGATAAGGCAGGCAATGTTTCCGCGATACTTCGTTCGGACGGCGTGGTTATAGACGGTACGGCTCCCACCGATGTTACCGTTTCCGCTGTATACGGCGGTGATAAGGAATATCAAGAGGGTGCTTGGAGCGCAACAGATGTAAATATAACTCTTTCCTCCGAGGCTTATTCGGGAATTTATAAATATTATTACCGTGTTGACGGCGGCGAATGGCAGGAGCTTTCGGGCAATACCTTTACCGCAACCGAAACAGGTGAGCATAAATACGAATTTAAGGCCGAGAGCTATGCGGCTCTTGAGAGCAACGTTACCGCGTTTACGGTTAAGATAGACCGTCAGGTACCTGTTATCCGTGTTTCGTTCGAGGGTACCTTCGGCAGATGGACGGGTGAAGGCGTTACATTCAACTTCTCTACCGAGGAAGCTTCTCTTTCCGGTATTAACTATTATTATGACAACGGAAACGGCTGGACTCTTATCGACAGCGGCGCGAGCATTGAGATAACCGATACAACCAACGCCGTTTACAGATTTAAAGCCGTTAACAATGCCGGCACCGAGAGTTATCCCTCTGACAGCTATCACGTAATGATAGATGCAAAGGTTCCCGAAATAACTCTTACTCCCGAGGTTACCGATGTTACTCCGAATCCTTATAAGATAAACATAAGCACCGAGGTAGGCGAGTCGGGACTTCGCGAGGTTACCTGCAACGGTCAGGATATAACCAATGAAGACTCTTACACCGTGTCACAGAACGGTACATACGTATTTACCGTAGTAGGCAAAAACGGCAGAGTTGCAACAAAGATATTTACGGTTACAAATATCGACGGCGATAAGCCCGTGCTTACCGTATCTTCTTACGGTAAAACAGGCGAGTGGACAAGCGGAGACGTTACAATAGTTCTCTCGGCCACAAGCAATACCGGCGTTACATATTACTATGACGACGGATCGGGCTTTAAGGAGATGAACGGCAGCGTTCTCAATATTGCCGAAAACTGCAATAAGACTTATACATTTAAGGCTGTTAATAAAGCGGGCGTTGAGAGCGATGTGTCGGACGGTGTTGTCGTTATGATTGATAAGAGCGTTCCGACGGACGTTACGGTAACGGCGGCTTGCGGTCAAGAAAATGTGGCTTCCGGTTCGCTTGTAAGGCAGGATGTGACATTTACTCTCAGCTCCTCGGCTTCGTCGGGCGTTAAATATCAGTATTCGCTTAACGGAGGCGAGTGGACAAATATTGAGGGCAACACTCTCAACACAAACGGCAGCGGAGCATATAATTACAAATTCCGCGCTGTCAGCGGCTCGGGTCTTGTCAGTGATAAGAGTGAATTTAACGTACAGGTTAAAATACGTTTGTTCGGCGATGTGAACGACGACGGCAAGGTTGACAGTACGGATTACAACCTTATCGTATATCATTCGCTCGGCATTGAAACTCTTCCCGATGATCAGCTTGCTGCGGCGGACCTTAACGGAGACGGTGTTGTTGATCTCTCCGACGCTTCCGTGCTTGACCTCGTTATGGCAGGCAAATATAAAGCAGGCGAATAAAGTAAAGCAAGCCCAAAATAAAACGCTTATTCCGATTTTTCGGAATAAGCGTTTTTTGTTTAGTAAGCAGCCGGAGTTTTTATCAGAATTTGTTGTGAACCTTTTCGCAGAATGCGTACATATCTTTAATATTAAGCTCCGTGCCGTCGTCGAGAACAACCTTGCCGCTCCAAAGTCCGTGAACCTGATGTGTTTTCATACCGAACATGTTGAGCGGAAGCAGGTTTGTATAGTGGTCGTAGTACGGCTTCATAGTCAAATCAAGTCTGCCGTCCTCCGAAATAAAATGCCATTCATTCATCCATCCGGCGCCATCTTCAGGATCTTTCTCAAGATGCACTGCGCCTATTTTATGGCATTTACCGTCATAGAATATAGCTGTTTCGGTTGCATTTGACTCGTCGCCGAAGCCCCATGTAAGCTCGAAGCCGAAGAGCTTGCCGTCAAGATAAGTGCTGCCGTTTCCCCAGTACCATGTATTCGTGTGCGGCCACACACCGCGCCCCCAGTCAAGAACCGTAAAGGTTTTATCCTTTGTAAATGTGTATTTCTCGTTCCCGGCAACAACGGTGCCTTCTGTCGCAAGGCAGTTGAGCTTTTGAGTAAGGAAGAAGCATCCCTGTTCATTAAACGGGGTTGCTATTGTTATGCTTTCGTGCTCGGGAAGGTTATAGCAAGTAACGTCGAATTTAACCTTTTTGCCTGAAGCCGTGCCTTCAAAATAGAGGCGTCTCTCCGTTTCGCGAACGTCAAATATAAGCTTTGTTCCTCCGCGCTTATATTCGGTATAGTTCGGAACGTCGCCGTTTTTGCTGAGTCGGTTTTTGTGCGGCGTGAAAAGCTCAGTTGCCATACCGCTTATTTTTCTGCCGGTCTTGAGGTTAACAAGTCCGAAAGTGGCACAGGTGGCAAGCGATATATTAAAGAAATTGAGCTGTATCATTATATTTCCGTCGCTTATCTGGTAATAATCCCATTCCTTAAGGCGCATGGTATTTTCACGTTTTATCATTTCGGGATTATATCTGAAAAGGTTGTGCTTACAATAGCCGGGTCTTGCAAGGTTCCCGTCCGGCATAAGAAGGACGGTGCTTTCTTTTATTTCGGTCTGTTTGTTCATTTTATCCAAAATCTCCTCGCTTTATAAATTTTATATTATTATACTCCAATATAAATACAAATTCAATCTGCGTTTTTTTGTCGGAAATACACAAATACCACTTGTGCGATTATAGACAACTGTTAAGCTGCTTGACATAATATGTAAAATGTGATTTTTTCGCAAAAAAAAGTTTATTTCTAAAATGATTTGTATTATACTATTTAAGTAAAGTTTGTATGGAGGAATACTTATGGCAAAAAACAAAATGAAAAAAACCAACACCATACATTTCGGTATTCAGCGCAAGATTGTAGCCAATATGACGACCGAATCGTGGGCAAATGTTCCTCACGTTACATACAACTACGAGCCGGACGTCACCGAATTTATGATAGAGTATAAAAGGCTTAATGAAGATTGTCCGCCTGAGAAAAAGGTCACTTTAAATACTCTTATGCTCAAAATAATAGTTGAGGGGCTCAAAGCGGATCCGATTATGAATTCTCATATCGAATTTGACCGCAAGCTTGTCAGAGGAGAAATACATACCTTTGAAAATATTGATATTTCTATGCCGATGGTCTTGCCGAACGGCGAGATGATGACAATAAATCTCCACAACTTTGAAAACAAAAACCTTGATGAGATGGTTGCGTATATCGCGGACGTAAACCGCCGTGTCGCAAACACAAATCTTGACGAGGTTATGTTTGATGTCTCTCTTGATAACACGCTTACAGCTTTAAAGCAGGGCAAAATCAAACAAACCCTTTATCGTCTTATCGGCTCAAAGACCGGTAAACACAAGGTTAAGACTCTCAGCGGAAAGGAAAAGAGCAATTATTATAAAATTCCCGAAAATGACAGGCTTACAAAGCACGATATCGAGCAGGGTACGATAACCGTTTCAAATATCGGCTCGGTTTACCGTGCGCAACGCGGTGAAACCTGTTTGCTTGAAATTGTTCCGCCGCAGGTTTGTGCCATAGCGGTCGGTGCCGTTCAGGATAAGCCCGTAGTCGTTGTAAATGAAGCGGGCGAAAAGGAAATAGCCATTCGTCAGGTTATGCCGCTTTGTATTGCTTTTGACCACAGAGCGCTTGATTTCGGCGAGATTGTTCCGTTTATCAAACGTCTTGATGAGATATTTGCGGCTCCCGAAATAATCCATACTTGGCGCAACACCGGTATCAGCGAGGAGCATATGGCTGAAATAAAGGTTGAACGTGAACAGCGCGAAGCGAAGTACGAGCAGAGCAAGGAACGTGAAAAAGCGCGCAAGGATGCAGAAAAGGCCGCCGAAAAAGCCCGCAGAGATGCCGAGAAGGCACGTAAGGATGCGGAAAAGGCAGAGCGTGACGCGGCGGAAAAAGCCGAGAAAGCTCGCAAGGACGCAGAAAAAGCCGAGCGAGAAGCGGCGGAAAAAGCTAAAAAAGCCGATGAAAAGGTGAAAAAAGAGGCGGAAAAGGCGCGCAAGGATGCAGAAAAGGCCGAGCGAGATGCCGCAGAAAAAGCCGAAAAGGCACGCCGAGAGGCAGAAAAAGCAAAAATAGAAGCCGTTGCCAAGGCGGAAAAAGCAAAACGCGATGCCGAGGAAAAGGCACGCAAGGAATCCGATAAAGCCCGTAAAGAAGCCGAAAAAGCAAAAGCCAAAGCGGCAGAGGCAAAGGCAAAAGCCGAAAAGGCTCGTAAGGCAGCGGAAGAAATTAAGACTGATAAAGCCGAAAAGGCGGCACAGGAAGCCGAAAAAGAGGCGAAGGAAGCCGAAAAAGAGGCTGAAAAGGACGAGGCAATAGCCGAGCAAACCGAAAAAGAGGCAAATAATAAATAAAACGAGCCAATGGGGCTAAAGGAGAAAAACAATGGGTAAGGACATAACTTTGGTTGTTATGGCTGCCGGTATGGGCAGTCGTTTCGGCGGATTAAAGCAGCTTGAGCCGATAGGAAAAAACGGAGAGGTAATTCTTGATTTTTCGGTTTACGATGCGGTAAAGGCAGGCTTTAATAAGGTTGTTTTTGTTATAAAACACGCAATCGAGGATGATTTTAAACGTATCGTCGGCTCGCGTATAGAAAAGAAGGTTAAGGTTGAGTACGTTTTTCAGGAGACAGATGCTCTTCCGGAGGGCTTTACCTGCCCTGCAGACCGTCAAAAGCCGTGGGGAACCGCTCATGCGATTCTCTGCTGCAAAAATGTTGTAAAAGAGCCGTTTGCGGTTGTAAATGCCGATGATTATTACGGCAGAAGCGCATTTAAGAAGATTTACGACGAGCTGTCATCGGCATCAGAGGATTATTGTATGGTCGGCTTCAGACTCAAGAATACGCTTACGGAAAACGGTACCGTTTCAAGAGGCGTTTGTGTTACAGATAATGAAGCCTTAGAGAGCGTCACCGAATATACAAAGATTCGCAGCGATTGCTCATTTACCGAGGATGACGGCAAGACTTGGAATGCGTTGTCGCCGGATACGGTCGTTTCCATGAACCTTTGGGGATTTCGTCCCGACGTATTCAAATACATAGAGGATGGGTTTGTTTCTTTTCTTAATGAAAAGCTGAATGTTCCGAAATCGGAGTATTATCTCCCGTCCGTCGTATCTTCTCTTATTGAGAGCGGAACCAAAAAGGTTAATGTTCTCGTCGCCGAGGATAAGTGGTACGGCGTAACGTATAAGGAGGATAAGCCGGCTGTTGTAGCTTCGATAGGCGAGCTTATCGACAAAGGCTATTACGACGGAATATAAAAAAGAACAATAAAATTAACGGCTGTAAGATTTGCTCTTACAGCCGTTTTGTATTGCGTTTATTTATTCCTTCCAGAATTTTCGGTCGAGACTTCTGTATTGTACCGCCTCGGCTATATGCTTGGTGTCTATCACGTCGCTGCCGTCAAGGTCGGCTATTGTTCTTGCCACTCTCAGCACCTTGTCATAGGCTCTTGCCGAAAGACCCAATTTGTCAAAGGAGAGCCGCAGTATGTTGGCCGCTGCCGTGGTCATAATACAGTATTTTCTTGTGAGTGCAGAATCCATTTTAGCGTTGCAGGTGACGCTTGTCCCCTTAAAACGGCGGCGCTGAATTTCTCTTGCCTTGTTGACTCTTGCCTTAATTTCGGAAGAGCATTCTTCGGAGCCTTCCTTTTGCGAGAGGGCGTCAAAATCAACCGGCGGAACCTCAATATGTATGTCAAGCCTGTCAAGCAGAGGACCCGATACCCTTGACAGATATTTTTGCGGCGCGCCCTTCGGACAGGTGCATTTTCTTGTCGGATGTCCGAAGTAACCGCACGGACACGGGTTCATGGCGCATACAAGCATAACGCTGCAAGGATATGAAAATGTTGCGGCAACGCGCGCTATTGTTATTTTACCGTCCTCTATCGGCTGACGTAAAACTTCCATTGACGTTCTCGAAAATTCGGGCAACTCGTCAAGAAACAGTACGCCGTTATGCGCTAAGGATATTTCACCCGGGCGCGGTACCGTGCCGCCTCCGGAAAGTCCGGCAGGGGAGACGGTGTGGTGCGGCGAGCGGAAAGGACGCGCTTTTATAAGGGATATTCCCTTGGGCAAAACTCCCGCTACCGAGTATATGTTGGTTGTTTCAAGCGATTCTTCAAATGTCATATCGGGCAAGATTGACGGTATGCGTTTTGCGAGCATACTCTTGCCCGAGCCCGGAGGCCCTATCATCATAACATTGTGTCCGCCTGCGGCGGCAACTTCTAAGGCTCTTTTAGCTTCGTGCTGACCCTTGACGTCGGAGAAATCCGGCAGATTATCGGGTAGGCTGTAAGATTTGAAATCGGATTCGGAAACGGGTGTTATTTTTTCTCCGCCCGTGAGATGTGACAGCAACTGCCCGACGTTCCTTACGGGATATACGGTTGTGCCGCGCACAACAGCACCCTCGGCAGCGTTCGGAGCGGGTATATATATTTCCTTAACACCGCAACGCTGTGCTTTAATAACCATCGGCAAAACGCCGTTAATTCTGCGCACCTCGCCGTTTAACGACAGCTCTCCCAAAAAAGCCGAGCTGTCGGTATCGCAGGATAGCTGCCCCGTGGATTTAAGTATTGCTATAAGAATGGGCAGGTCGTAAATCGGCCCTTCTTTTTTTATGTCCGCCGGTGCGAGATTTATTGTGATGCGTGACGGCGGAAAGTCGAATCCGTTATTTTTAATGGCGGAGCGGACTCTTTCGCGGCTCTCGCTGACTGCCGTATCGGGAAGTCCTACAACGTCAAAGCGCGGCATACCGCCCGAAATATCCGCTTCGACGCCGGTCATATAGGCTTCCATGCCGAAAAGCCCGACGCTTATGATTTTAGCAAACATTTATATACCCCTTTTTGATACCGCGGTAATTACGGTATATAGTCGAATTCGAGATCGTAAATCGAAACGGTGTCACCCTCTTGAATTCCCTGCTTTACAAGCTCGTCGATTATTCCGCTCGACTTTAGAACCGTTTGAAAATACTGAAGCGACGCGTAGTCGTCAAGGTCGGTTTTTGAAAGTATCCTGTAAAGCCAGTCTGCCTCAACAGAATATACGCCGTCGTTCACGGTAACCTTAAAGCCGTTGTTCTTTTTGCTCTCGAGTACCGAAAGCGGTATTTCCTCCGCCTCATATTTTTTTACGGGCGGCAGGGTAGAGAGCTTTTCCGCAACAGCATTTATAAGCTCCTTTGTGCCGTATTTTATCGGTGCGACTATCGGGAAGTAGGGAAGTCCCTTTTTCTCAATGAAGCTCTTGAAATCCTCAAGCTGCTCGTCGGTTGCAAGGTCTATTTTGTTGCCGGCCACTATCTGCGGACATTTTGCAAGCTCGGGATTGAACTTTACAAGCTCCTCGTTTATCTTTTCAAAATCCTCCTTTGGGTCTCTTCCCTCGCTGCCGGCGACGTCAACTACGTGCACCAGCATACGACAGCGTTCTATATGCTTTAAAAATTCGTGACCGAGACCCACACCGTCCGCAGCACCCTCTATAAGACCCGGAATATCCGCCATTACAAAGCTCTGCTCCGGACCCATGGTGACAACGCCGAGAACGGGTATTATAGTTGTGAAATGATAATCGCCTATAATGGGCTTCGCCTCACTCACCACAGACAAAAGTGAGGATTTACCTACATTCGGAAAGCCGATAAGACCAACGTCGGCAATGAGCTTCAGTTCAAGCGAAATATCCCACTCCTCGCCCGGAGCGCCGCTTTTCGCAAAGCGCGGAGTTTGGCGTGTCGAGGTGGCAAAATGAGAATTGCCCCATCCGCCCTTACCGCCTTTCGCCGCTATAAACGGCTCGTCGGTTGACATATCCGCCATAATCGTTCCGCTTGTTACTTCGCGTATTACCGTGCCGCGCGGAACACGTATTATAAGGTCCTGACCTTTTTTGCCGTTTTGCCTTGCGCCTCTGCCGTCTTCACCGCTCGGAGCCTTATATTTTCTTTTGTATCTGAAATCGGATAATGTGGCAAGACTGTCATCTGCCTGAAATACTATGTTGCCGCCTCTTCCGCCGTCGCCGCCGTCGGGACCGCCCGCAGCCACATATTTCTCCCTGTGAAAAGCAACCGCACCGTTGCCGCCGTTGCCTGCTTTAATATTTATTTTAGCTATATCTACGAACATTTCTTTTTACCGTTCCTTACTGAAATTACATATATTTGACCGTATTATTGTACCATAAATATTATCCATAATAAATACCGAACAAGCAATTATTTGGTCATATTATGTATAAATAGCATAAGTTGTGCCTAAAGTATTGACTAACACAATATGTTGTGGTATTATGCATTTGGAATTAAAAAAGCATTAGCTCCGCAACGCAAATGTCCTGATTTTAGGACTTATATACCGAAAAAATCCGAACATTTGTATTGACAAAATATAAATTGTTGGTATAATAAGGGTGTAATGAAACACAAACAAATGTTCTAAAGAACCGGAGGTCCTGTATATGTCAGCATTCACAGCCATTTCTTCTATGATAGAGCTCGCAGTTATTATCTTTCTTATATACGGATTTTATAAGGAGGATAAGTTCATCGCCTTTGAGCAAAAGGTCAAGATGATTATAGTTGTCAATTACCGCAGATACAAGAGAAAAAAGCGTATTGAGCAAATGCGTAAAAACCGTGAATTCAAGCTTGTTGACGGCGGCAGAAAGGGTGCCGAAAGAGGCAGCTTTCACGTAGCTTAATCTTCCATTTCTATATAAAGTCTTAAAGCAAGAAGCCGTGGGTATTATCCGCGGCTTCTTGCTTTTTTCGTAGTCTTTAAACTGCGGAAACGCCGTATGGATTTTAGTACATAAAACGACAAAATCAACGGCTTTTCAAAAGTGCACAAAAACAGAACACTGTGTTTGTGCAACTTCGTCATTTTTTCGCGACTAAATTTCGGCAATTTATTGACAAATCCTATTTTTGCGTGTAAGATAATTTTCATCATAAATGATTTATTGCAGGATTTGCTTTTGAATCTTGCAAAATTAGCTACAGGAGGTCATTTTATGAAAATGTCATTGAAAAAGGTTCTGGCAGCAGTTCTTGCTTTGACTTTCCTTGCAGCTTGCTTTACGGCTTGCGGCAGTAAGGGAACCGGCAGCAGCTCTTCAGACGGTAAAACACTTAAAATAGGTTCCAGCGGACCGCTTACAGGCGACGCGGCAGCTTACGGCATTGCCGTTAAAAACGGTATACAGCTTGCTGTTGACGAAATTAACGCTGCAGGCGGCGTAAACGGTATGAAGCTTGAGTTCCAGATGGAGGACGATGAAGCCGATGCCGAAAAAGCAGTAAACGCATACAATACTCTTAAGGATAACGGTATGAAGGTATTCATAGGCACCGTTACCACAGGTGCTTGCCTTTCTGTTGTCAGCCAGACTAAGGCTGATAATATGTTCCAGATAACACCTTCTGCTTCGGCAGCTAAGGTAATAGCAAATGACAACTGCTTCCAGGTTTGCTTTACAGACCCCAACCAGGGTACTGCTTCCGCAGACTATATCGCAAGCAAGGGTCTTGCTACAAAGGTAGCTGTTATCTATAACAGCTCCGACGCTTATTCTTCGGGCATTTATGACAACTTTAAGGCTGAAGCGGCTGCAAAGGGTCTTGACCTTGTAGCTTCCGAGGCATTCACAGGCGACAGCAAGCAGGACTTCTCTTCTCAGCTTTCAAAGATTAAGGCTTCCGGCGCAGAGCTTATATTCCTCCCGATTTATTATCAGGAAGCTTCTCTTATCCTTTCTCAGGCTAAGAACGCTGGTATTACTGCTAAGTTCTTCGGCTGCGACGGTCTTGACGGACTTCTTAACATCGAGAACTTTGATAAGTCTCTTGCAGAAAACGTAATGCTTCTTACCCCGTTTGCAGCTAATGCTACCGACGAGACAACCAAGAAGTTCGTTGCCGCTTACAATGCAAAGTATGACCCGTCTACTCTTAATCAGTTTGCGGCAGATGCTTATGACGCTGTTTATATTGTAAAGGCAGCTGCGGAAAAAGCAGGTGTTACAGGCGATATGAGCGTTTCCGATATTTGTAATGCTCTCAAGGGAGCCATGACCGAAATCACCGTTGACGGTGTAACAGGTTCAGGTATGACCTGGAAAGCAACAGGCGAAGTAAACAAAGAGCCGAAAGCGGTTAAGATTGAAAACGGCGAATATCAGCCGATGGACTGATTTCTTCGGTTAAAGGCTGAATACGGGTCGGCAGCTTACGGCTGCCGGCCCTTTTTGTTTCCTACATTATCGCTTTAATTGGGTGAAATATAATGAAAAGCGCGCCGCCTGATTATTCATTTTTGCATATTTTTCTCGTTGTAATGGCAAAGAGGATATGTTATACTATTGGTATTTTAAACAAGAAACATTTTTAGTTTGGGGTGCAGTAAATTGACTTTTATAACAAACCTTATAAACGGCGTCAGTCTCGGCAGTATATATGCCGTAATAGCGCTCGGCTACACCATGGTTTACGGTATCGCCAAAATGCTTAACTTTGCGCACGGCGATGTAATAATGGTCGGTGCATACATAGTATTTGCGTTGACCTCATACGCCGGTGTAAATCCTTATCTCGCACTCGTTATATCTATGGCGGCGTGTACCTTGCTCGGTATGGCAATAGAAAGATTTGCCTATAAGCCGTTAAGAGGCGCTTCTCCTCTTGCCGTTCTTATAACCGCAATAGGTGTCAGCTACTTCCTTCAGAATATGGCACTTTTGATTTTCGGCTCGCAGGCGAAGAGCTTTACCTCTATTGTAAATCTACCGGCACTTACGCTTGCCGGCGGTAAAATAACAATAAGCGCCGAAACTATAGTTACCATAATAGTTTCGCTCATAATAATGGTTTCGCTTACTCTCTTTGTAAATAAGACAAAGCCGGGCCGCGCAATGCTCGCAGTATCCGAGGATAAGGGAGCGGCTCAGCTTATGGGCGTAAACGTAAATGCGACCATTTCTCTCACATTTGCCATAGGCTCGGGGCTGGCGGCCGTTGCAGGCGTACTCCTTTGCTCGGCTTATCCCACACTTTCGTCGCAGACAGGCGCAATGCCCGGCATTAAGGCATTCGTAGCTGCCGTTCTCGGCGGTATCGGTTCTATTCCGGGCGCCGTAATCGGCGGTGTTCTTATAGGCATTATAGAAATACTCAGCCGCTCTTATATTTCTTCGCAGATGGCTGACGCTATTGTGTTTGCCGTACTTATAATAGTGCTTCTTGTTAAGCCGACGGGCATTCTCGGCAAGAAGTATATTGAAAAGGTTTAAGGAGGGTACAAAGATGGCATCAACAAAGTCAAAACTGATTAAAAAAAGTACCCGAAGCGACCTCATAACCTACGCTATGGTTTTAGTTGTATTTGCCGTAGTCGAAATACTCAAGTCCACGGGAAACATATCGAGCCTTTTGAGGGGCCTTTTGGTTCCTCTGTGTATGTACTCCATACTTGCCGTTTCTCTTAACCTTGTAGTCGGTTATCTCGGAGAGCTTTCGCTCGGCCATGCGGGATTTATGTGCGTCGGTGCGTATGCAAGCTCGATTTTCTCGGTAGTTACACAAAACACTCTTACAAATGCATGGATTCGTTTTCCGCTCGCCATACTTGTCGGCGGACTTTGCGCGGCAATATTCGGTGTGCTTATAGGCATACCCGTTTTAAGATTAAAGGGCGACTATCTTGCAATAGTAACGCTTGCGTTCGGCGAGATAATTAAGAACATACTCGGAACAATATACGTCGGATATGACAGCCACGGTATTCACGCATCCTTTACGAGTCAGTCGTCGTTGAATCTTGAGGCTGACGGTACTGTTCTTATAAACGGGCCGCTCGGTATAACCGGAACACCCAACGATTCAACATTTGTAATAGGTATAGTTCTTCTTCTTATCACGCTGTTTGTAATTCTGAACTTTATTCATTCGCGCGCCGGCAGAGCGGTAATGTCTCTGCGTGACAATCGTATAGCTGCCGAATCGGTGGGTATAAGCGTGACTAAATATAAGCTTATCGCCTTTTCGCTTTCCGCATTTTTTGCAGGCATAGCCGGCGTTTTGTATTCGCATAACCTCAGCGTACTTGCCGCAACATCAAAGAATTTCGGCTACAATATGTCAATAATGATACTCGTATTTGTAGTTCTCGGCGGCATAGGCAATATACGCGGCTCTATAATCGCAGCGTGTGTGCTTACGGCTTTGCCGGAGGTTCTCCGCGGACTTCGCGATTACAGAATGCTCATATATGCGGTAGTGCTTATTGTTATGATGATAATGACCTCAAGCCCCAAGGCAATCGCTTTCTGGGAGACTCATTCGATAAAAAAGTTCTTCAAAAAGGGAAACGGTAAGACCGAAAAGGAGGCACGGTAATTATGGCATTGCTCGAAGCTAAAAATTTAAGCATAACCTTCGGCGGTCTTAAAGCCGTTGATGATTTTAACGTAGAAATAGAAAAAGGCGAGCTCTATGGTCTTATAGGACCGAACGGCGCAGGTAAAACGACCATATTCAACCTTCTTACGGGCGTATATAAGCCTACCGAGGGTCAGGCTACTCTCGACGGCACCGTTATAACGGGCAAAAAGACCATTGATATATGCAAGGCAGGCGTTGCAAGAACATTCCAAAATATCCGTCTTTTCGGTCAGATGTCGGTTCTTGATAATGTTAAGGTAGGACTTCACAATCATTATAAGTACAATACGGCAGCAGGCATATTCAAGCTTCCGTCATATTTCAAAAAAGAGCGTGCAATGGACGAAAAGGCCATGGAGCTTTTAAAGGTTTTCGACCTTGATAAAGAAGCGTCTTATCTTTCTTCAAATCTTCCGTACGGAAAGCAGCGCAAGCTTGAAATAGCGAGAGCACTTGCGACTGAGCCGAAGCTTTTGCTCCTTGATGAGCCGGCGGCGGGAATGAATCCCAATGAGACAGAGGAGCTTATGGAGACAATACGCTTTGTCCGCGATGAGTTCGATATGACCATACTTCTTATAGAGCACGATATGAAGCTTGTTTCCGGCATATGCGAGGAACTTACGGTTCTTAACTTCGGTCATGTCCTGTGTCAGGGTAAAACGTCCGATGTGCTCAATAATCCCGAAGTTATCACAGCATATCTCGGCGAATAAGGAGGAGCAGCTATGGCATTACTTGAAATTAAGGATCTTGAAGTTAATTACGGCGTTATAAAGGCTATTAAGGGCGTTTCCTTTGATGTAAACGAGGGCGAAATTATTGCCCTTATCGGAGCCAACGGCGCAGGTAAAACAACCATTCTTCACACGATCACCGGCCTTATTCAGGCTAAAAAAGGCTCTATTGTGTTTGACGGCAAAGAGCTTACTAAAACTCCGCCGCACAAAATAGTTTCCATGGGTATGGCACACGTTCCGGAGGGCAGACGTATTTTCCAGCAGCTTTCGGTACTCGAAAACCTAAAGCTCGGCGCATATACCCGCAAGGATAAATCCGAAATTGCCTCAACTCTTAAAATGGTTTACGAGCGTTTTCCGCGACTTGAGGAACGCAAAAATCAGGTTGCAGGCACGTTGTCGGGCGGTGAGCAGCAGATGCTTGCAATGGGCAGAGCACTTATGTCCAAGCCGAGAATTATTTTGATGGATGAACCGTCCATGGGACTTTCCCCGTTGCTTGTTTCGGAAATCTTTGATATAATAAAGGTGATCAATGAGAGCGGAACAACCGTTCTTTTGGTTGAGCAAAACGCCAAGAAGGCTCTTTCGATTGCCGATAGGGCATATGTACTCGAAACAGGTAAAATAACTCTTTCGGGAGACGCAAAAGACCTTATAAACGACGAGTCGGTTAAAAAGGCTTATCTCGGCGAATAATATCATATCGTTTTGAGAGGTTCGGTGAGCTTATGAACGAAAAATTTGTAATTACCATCGCAAGAGGATACGGAAGCGGCGGCAGAACAATAGGCAAAATGCTGTCAAAAAACCTTTCGATTCCTTTTTATGACCGCGACCTTGTCTATATGGCGTCGGAGGAGAGCGGAATAAACGTAAAGCTGTTCGGCCAAAACGATGAGTCCGTGAAAAAAAGTATTTTTTCTCCGGCAAGCGACAGATATACGGGCGATTTGATTCCGCCGGAGAGCAGTGCTTTTGTTTCACATAAAAACATCTTTAATTATCAGGCAAAAATAATTAAAGACCTTGCCGTAAAGGGCTCGTGCATAATAGTAGGCAGATGTGCCGACTATATACTTCGCGATATGCCGAATGTCGTGAAGGTGTTTGTTTGGGCACCCATGAGCGATTGCATTAAGAACGTCAAGGTGCTTGAGCCGTCGCTCAGCGATAAGGAAGCAGAGCGTAAAATCAAAAAGATAGACGCTCACCGCAGCGATTATTACCGCTACTATACCTGCCGCGAGTGGGACAGCTTCAAAAACTACGACCTGTGCATAAACAGCTCGTCGGCGGGATTTGATAAGACCGCAAAGTATATAGAGGAATTTGTAAAAATTAAACTCGGCAAGTAAACAAAAAAATAAGCTCCGCAGTTTTGGCTTGTGACCTTAACTGCGGAGCTTTTTTATTACTCTGTCGGGATTTAATATACGGCAAACTGGCTGTTATAGAGCTTTTTGTAAAATCCGTTTTGCTCTATAAGCTCATCGTGACGTCCGCGTTCGATTATTTTCCCGTCGCGCATTACAAGAATTACATCGGCATTTTTTATGGTGGAGAGGCGGTGTGCAACGATAAATGTTGTTCTGCCCTCCATCAAAAGGGCAAACGCCTTCTGTATTCTGACCTCGGTTCTTGTATCAATGGAGCTTGTGGCCTCGTCTAAAATGAGCATAGGCGGCTTTGTAAGCATTACTCGTGCTATGCACAAAAGCTGCTTTTGACCTTCCGAGAGGTTATCTCCGCTCTCCGAGATAAAAGTGTCATAGCCGTTTTCGAGCCTTTTTATAAAGCTGTGAGCGTGAGCCGCCTTTGCCGCCTCGATTACCTCCTCGCGTGTGGCGTCGGGTTTTCCGTAAGCTATATTGTCAAATATTGTGCCGGAAAACAGCCAGGTGTCCTGAAGAACCATTCCGAATCCGGAACGCAGCGAGTCGCGCGTGACAGAGGCTATATTTACGTTGTCTATGTCAATTTCACCGTCGGTGACATCGTAGAATCTCATTAAAAGGTTTATGAGCGTTGTCTTGCCGCAGCCTGTGGGGCCTACTATGGCTATTGTTTTGCCGCTGTCAGCCCTTATATTAAGTCCCTCGATAAACGGCTTGTTTTTGCTGTATGAAAACGAAACATTGTTAAATTCAACCGTGCCGTTTTTGGCTTTAAGCTCCTTTGCTCCCTCGTCCGACGGTTCATCATTGCAGTCAAGAAGCTTGAATACACGTTCGGCGCTTGCAAGTGCATTCTGAAATTCGGCAACAACGCTTGATATTTCGTTGAACGGCTTTGTGTACTGCGTGCAGTATGTGAGAAAAGAAGAGAGCTTACCTACGGAAATACCGCCCTTTACCGTGAGTATCGAGCCGAGAACGGCAACAACGGCATATATCATAGCGTTAACAAATCTTGTGCAGGGATTGGTAAGTGCCGCATAGAAATGCGCGGTTGTACCGACCTTCTTAAGCTTTTCGTTTATTTCGTGAAAATGACGGTAAGCGTCCTCTTCGCCGTTGAATGCTGTTACTATATCGGCTCCCTCTATCATCTCGGCGGCAAATCCGGTTATTTCACCGCGGTATTTTGCCTGCTTTACGTAATTTTTGTGCGCGTGCTTTGCTATAAACGAAGCGACAAAAAACGAAAGGGGAGTCAGCACCACAACTGCGAGCGTGATATACCAGTTTATCGTGAACATAAATATCAGCGTACCGAGTATTGTCACAATGCCGGAGAATATCTGGGTAAAGCCCTGTAAAAGACCGGTGGAGACAATATCTATGTCGGTGACAACAGTATTTATTATGTCGCCGTGTGCCGTGGAGTCAATATATGAAAGCGGCACCTTTGTAAGCTTTTCAAAGACCTCGGTTCTCATTTTTTGAACGGTTTTAAATGAGAGCTTGTTTGAATTATACGTCATTATCCATTGGAAAAGCGCCGAAACAACAATGCATATCGCGAGAACCGCGCCGACCTTAAAAAGCCTTGCGAAATCGACGTCGCCCTTAGCCGTTATGCAGTCTACGCCTTTACCGATGAGAATGGGTACCATAAGCGACAGCGCAATGCCGACAAATGCGGAAAAAATCGCCCCGAAGAGATTGGATTTAAACGGACTTATATATTTTATGAGACGTTTTGTGTTTTTCATACGGAGGCAACCTCCTTTTCCGAAAGCTGTGACAGACAAATGTCGCGGTATACTTCATTTGTTTTGTATAGCTCCTTGTGCGTACCGGTTGCCACAAGCTCACCGTCGTCGAGAACGAGTATTTTATCGGCATTCTTTACCGTGTTGACGCGCTGCGATACCAAAAATACGGTTGTGTCATTTAAGTTTTCTTTCAAAGCTTTTCTCAGAGCTGCGTCTGTGGCGAAGTCAAGCGCGCTTGATGAATCGTCAAAAATCAATATCCGAGGGTGCCCCATTATTGCCCTTGCTATGCAAAGACGCTGCTTTTGGCCTCCCGACAGATTTTTACTCTTTTCCTCAATTAAGGTGTTTGTGCCGTCCTTTAGCTTTGATACAAATTCCGCGCTTTGCGAAACCTTGAGCGCAAAATCAATGTCTCTGTCATCGGCGGAGCGGTCCCCCATCAGCAGGTTGTCCTTTATTGTACCCGAAAAAAGATTGCTCTTTTGCGGTACAACATGTATGACGTGCCTTAAATACCCGAATTTACAGTCTCGCACATCGTGGCCGAATACCTTGACGCTGCCGTTTTTAACGTCGCTGAAGCGCGGTATCAGATTTACGAGTGTGCTTTTGCCTGCGCCCGTACCGCCTATAATTCCTATCGTTTCGCCCTTCTCGGCTGTAAAGCTGATGTTTGACAGGGCGTTTTCGTCGGATTTTGGGAACGCGTAGCTGACATCGGTGAATTCGACCGCCGTAGCGGCTTCATCGCCGTTTTGATATGCCGCGTCGTCATCTTTTATGCTCGGCTCGGCGTCCAATACCTCTTTAACGCGCTGAACGCTTGCGAGAGCCTTTGTAAATACGACTATGACATTTGCAAATACGATTATTGAGAGAAGTATCTGTGTCATATAGCTTATAAGTGCTATTATTTTTCCCTGCGACAGCTCGCCCGAATATACGTTTTTTCCACCGAAATACAGCAATATTACTATTGCGAGGTTCATCACGGCAAATGTCATTGGGTTCAGAAGTGCCGAAAGGCTGCCCACACGGAAGTTTATCTTAGTCAGCTCGTCATTCTTATCGCCGAAGCGCTCTTTTTCGTGATTGCTTTTTGAAAATGCGCGTATAACTCTGACACCGGAAAGATTTTCCTTGACAACAAGCGAGACCTTATCAAGTACCTTTTGTATCACCTTGTAAAGCGGCAGGCTCTTAGTCAGAACATAGTACATAATAAGACTGACCAAAAGACCTGCGGCAAAGAAAATTATTGACATTTTAAGATCAAGCTTCATTGCCATAATAAGCGAACCGGCTATTAAAAACGGCGAGCGAAACATAAGACGTATAAACATTGCAACGCCCGACTGTATCTGGTTTACGTCGTTCGTAATTCTCGTTATAAGCGATGACGAAGAAAAGGCGTCAATATCGCTTTGTGCAAAGGAATTTATCTTTTTAAACATATCGTTTCTGATTTCCGTGCCAACTCCCTGTTGGGCAACGGCAGCGCTGTATTGACATACTATGGCACACAAAAGGCCCAGTATACCGAGGCTTGCCATCAAAAGCCCCATTTTTATAATGTATGGTACATCGCCGTTTTTGATTCCCACGTCAATGATTTTAGCCATAACGAGCGGGACCAAAAGTTCAAGTATGGCCTCGGCGAGCTTAAACGCCGGCCCTAAGATAAATTGCTTTTTATAAAGAGCGTAATACTTTTTCATAGTTGCTCCTTTTGAATGAAATTTTAATTATAATAGTATATCACTTTTATTCTCTTTTTCAATCTCTTAAGTATATATTCGCTTTTTTATCGAAAAAACAGCCGCCCGAGAACTGCTTTTGTCTCTCGGACGGCTGTTATGTTAAATCTCAAAATCGCTTTTTGAAAATTCGGGCGCTGTCGGGTGTAGTTTCGGTTCACGTTTAAAAATATCATACCTGTATTTTTTACAGCACCAATCTTTTGACACAACGCCCTTTTTGGGGCAGAGCACCGTATCTCCGTCATTTGTCGGCGTTGAAAATTCACAGTATTCACATTTCGGAGAAATGTTTCCGCCAAGCATCTTATCCTTCATCCGTTTCACCCCGATTACATTGTGTATTACTATGCTAACACATTTTTTTATCCGAATCAACCTCTAAGATGAGCAGCACGCTCATTATAAGCAGTGCCGCAAGAGCCGGTACGGAAACCGAATAGGCTGCCGGAGTTACGGAGCTGTCGGTTGCAAAGACAGATACCTCGCATGGGAAGACCTTTAAAAGCTCCATACATATTATTGCCGAAAAAGACGCGCATACCGCTCTTGCCGTGTAAAAATACCGCATTTTGAGCTTTGTGTATCTGAGATACGACATTATCTGGCAGTGTACCGACAGACCGCCGAAGGATATTATTGCGGCTAAGGCGGGTATCGGAGCTTTTCCGGCGGCAGCGCGGCAGCCGTTTGTGACCTCGAGGATGAATTCAAAGAAAAGAGCAGCTCCGGGCGGTATAGGTAAGGTAGATAAACCGTCGCATACGGTTTTAAAAATAACTACCCAAGCGCATATTTTTATTACGTCGTTTGTGGCGTCGCCCACGGAACGTACAAAAGCTCCGACAGGGTCGCAAAGTGTAAACGGAATTTCGCTTTTGCCCTTTTTCTCCGCCGCTTTATCATACAGAGCCATTGAAAAGATACCGGTAAAAAATGATGCCGAAACAGTGGATATGTATAACAGCACGCCGGCTTTGACGCTTCCGAGCATCTCCGAGCCAACAGTCCCTATCACAAAGGCGGGGCCCGCGTTTATGCAAAAAAGACAAGCTCTTTGCGCCTCGTTTTCGGTTATCGCATTTTTCTTGAGCAATTCATATGTCATTTTTGCGCCTATGGGAAATCCGCCTATCTGCGACATAATAATAACAGGAGCCAAAACGCCCGGAAGCCTGAACAGCTTTTCGCACACCTTATCAAACGGTTTTCCCGCGGCTTCTCCGAGACCCGAGCGCAAAAGAAATGAAGCTACCGTCATAAACGGAAACAGGGACGGCACGACCGTTTCCGCCGCCAAAAGTATTCCGCTTCTGACGCCCTCGGAGCATATCTCCGGCCTTGTAAACAAAAACAGGCACACCAAAGCAGTCAATATAACCGGAACTATATATTTTCGGCATTGCTTTTTATCCATTCTTTTCACCCTTTTCCGTAATTTAAATATATGAGGCGGCATATTTATATATGAGCTTAAAATGACTTTTCGGAGGGATCGGTTTTGACCGCAAGAAGAAAGCAGCGAAAAAAAGCGTCCGAGCAAAAAATTGTCGGCGCGCTTGATATGCCTAAAATTTTGAGCCCGTCCGTGCCGCATATTGAGACGGAGGGCAATAAGGAGGCGGTCGTTGACGGCTGCTTCGGAATAACGGAATATGACAATGACAGGATTTCGCTTAATGCAGGCTCTCTGACCGTTACCTTTTGCGGCAGCGACCTTACGCTGTGTTCTTATTCCGACGAACAGACGGTGATAAAGGGCAGTATAATTTCGATTGAATTTACGGGCTGAGGTGGATTTTATGTCGATAATACGTTTTTTGAGATTTATTTTCGGGTATGTTGAATTTTGCGCGGAGGGTGGTTTTCCCGAACGTTTTATAAATCTGTGCTCCGTTTATCACGTAAGATTGTGGGATGTAAAACGAGTAAAAGACAAGCTGTATGCAAAAACTATGCTTCGAGACTATAAAAATATCAGGGAGGCGGTAAGGCGTTCCGGGGTAAAAACAAGAATAATCAAAAAAACGGGTTTGCCTTTTTTTACATTTAAGCAGCGAAAGAGAGTGGGACTTGTAATAGGCGTTGCCGCGGCGATAATCACCGTTTCGTATTTATCGACTATGATATGGACTGTATCCGTCAGCGGAAACGAAAACATATCAGACGAGCAAATTCTCAATGTATTTTCTTCATTGGGAGTAAAACCCGGAGCAAAGCGCCGAGATATAAACGCAAAAGAGATTTCAGACGAGGCTTTAAAAATATTTGACGGTGATTTGTCGTTTGCGGTTGTCAATCTGAACGGCTCTAATGCGTCCGTGGAGGTGCGTGAAAGCGTGCCGGCACCGAAGATAGAGGACAACGAAACCCCATGTAATATAGTTGCGTCGGAGGACGGCGTGGTGACCAAGGTACAGTTGTATTCGGGTCAAGAGGAAATAAAGGCGGGCTCTGCCGTGCTGAAGGGCAATCTTCTCATATCCGGGGTAAAGACAAATCAAGACAAGACCGAATCGCTCGTACATGCGGCAGGCAACGTGTATGCGGAAGTCGAAAAAAACATTTCTTCCGATTTTGAAAATTCTGAATTTTGCGCGCCTTCGCGTGAAAAAATAAGGTATGCGCTGTATTTTTTCAATGTTAAAATTCCGCTCGGAGGTGTTCCCGATTACGGAGAACAATATGCGGTGAGCTTTCTCGCGTCAACAGATAAAACCGTCTTGCCCATGGGCATAATAAGGGTGCGCGCTACCGAATACAACAGAGATTTTTTGTTGGAGGATGAAAGCTGTCGGGAGCTTTTGTCGGCAAAAAAATACACAGACCTTTGCAGGAGTGAATTGAAAAATTGTAAGATTATTTCCTCTGATATACAAAAAAACGGTTCAAGGCTCAGCGGAGCATACAAATGTGAAAAACAAATAGGCGTTGAGAGCGAGATTTTTGTTGAAAAAAATTAGTGACTAATCACAAAAATTGTGATACTATATATTAAATATCGACAGAAAATTATCTAAGGTGGTTTTTCAGTGTTTGAGCAGGTCCTCAGTATTGACCGTATGGAAAATGCCGTAAGCTTATTCGGCAGCTTTGACGAGAATATAAGACTTATAGAAAGTGAATTTTCGGTTACGGTTTTAAATCGCGGCTCCGACCTTAAAATAAGCGGCGAGGCGGAAAATGTGGCTAAGGCCACAACCGCCATAGAGCGCCTTTTAGCCCTCATAAATAAGGGCGAAGCTCTTTCCGATCAAAACGTGCGATATGTCATATCTCTTGTTAAGGACGGCGAAGAGGACAAGCTTATGTCCTTATCGGGCGATTGCGTCTGCATAACATCTAAGGGCAAACCCGTAAAGCCGAAAACGCTCGGTCAGAAAAAGTATGTTGAGGCAATACGAAAAAATACAATAGTTTTGGGTGCGGGTCCTGCCGGCACGGGTAAAACATATCTTGCCGTCGCCATGGCTGTCACTGCCTTTCGCGCAAAGGAGGTCAATCGCATTATCTTGACACGTCCGGCGGTTGAGGCAGGCGAAAAGCTCGGATTTTTGCCGGGCGATTTGCAGCAAAAGGTTGACCCTTATTTAAGACCGCTGTATGACGCGCTTTTCGATATGCTCGGGGCAGAGGCGTTCGCCCGTTATCAGGAGCGCGGCTCTATTGAGGTGGCACCGCTCGCGTATATGCGCGGCAGAACTCTTGACGACAGCTTTATAATACTTGACGAGGCGCAAAACACCACTCGCGAGCAGATGAAAATGTTTTTGACCCGACTCGGCTTCAACTCTAAAATGGTAGTAACCGGCGATGTTACCCAAATAGATTTACCGGACGGGAAAAGGTCTGGGCTTACCGACGCTATGAGAATACTCAGAAATGTTCCGGATATTTCAATAAATACGTTCACCGAAAAGGACGTAGTAAGACATAAATTAGTACAGGATATAATCAAAGCATATGAGAAAAATGAGGAGAAAAGAAAATGACAGACAAAATTAAGGTAATCATCTCAAACAAACAGAAAACGGTAAAAATACCTACGGGTGTGCGTATGCTCGTCCGTCGCTGCTGCAATGCGGTACTCGCAATGGAACAATTTGAAGGTTCCGCCGAAATCAGCGTGTCCTTCGTGGACGACGCCGAGATAAGAGAGCTTAACAAAAAACACCGTAATATCGACGCGTCAACAGATGTTTTGTCTTTTCCGCTCGGTGAAAACGGCGTTTACGATATAAATCATGACACCGGTGCAAAAATGCTCGGCGACATAGTTATATCAATCGAGCATGCAGTAGCTCAAGCAGAGGAATACGGACACTCTCTTCAGAGGGAAATCGCGTTTTTGACCGTCCATTCTCTTTTGCATCTTCTTGGTTATGACCATGTGAACGGCGGTCTTGAAGCGGTACATATGCGCGAAAAAGAGGAGACTGTGTTAACACAGCTCGGTCTCAAACGCAACGGCAGCTATTATATAGACCAGAGTGAGGATAAAATCTGATGCGCGGGCTCATAAGGAGCTTCGGCTATGCTTTCCGCGGAATATTTTACACACTTAAACACGAGCGCAATATGAGAATACATTTTGTCTGTATGATATATATGTATTCTTTTTTGCTGATGGCGGACTTTTTTGAGATTACAAGAACTCAGTTTGCGATAATATTTCTTGCAAACGCACTTGTTGTGTCTCTTGAGCTTGTCAACACCGCAGTTGAAAGAACCGTCGATTTGGCAAGCACCGAATGGACGGATAACGGCAGGGCGGCAAAGGATACCGCGGCAGGAGCCGTTTTGGTATCGGCAATATTTGCCGTTCTCACGGGAATTATGATAATGTGGCAGCCAAAGGCCTTTTCGGCACTTTATGTTTATTTTAAGGAACACATATTATATTTTGTGCTGTTTCTTTTAAGTCTTGTTGTCGCTTTTATTTTTATATTTAAAGGTTTTCCGCAAATTAAGAAAAAATCTTCCGACAGAGCGGATAAGGAGAAAAAATGAACGAATCAAAATCAGCTTTTGCAGCCATAGTCGGCAAGGCAAACGTCGGCAAATCTTCGATACTTAACCGACTTATAGGCAGTAAAATAGCCATAGTATCCGGTAAACCTCAGACCACCCGTACAAAAATTATGGGCGTTTTGACTACCGATGATAATGTGCAGCTTGTTTTTACCGACACTCCGGGATTTTTTAAACCTAAGGACAAGCTCGGCGAATATATGGTTGAGGCGGTAAACGACAGCATATCCGGCGTTGAAGAGTGCCTGTTTGTCGTCGATGCGACGGATAAAGAGCTTAACGCCGCGGAAAAGGAGCTTATAAATAAATTTCGCTCGGCAAAAATGCCTGTTATAACAGCTCTTAACAAAATAGATATGATAAGCCGCAAGGAAGAGCTTATCTCTAAAATCGCCGCTCTTTCGGAGCATTATGATTTTGAAGCGATTGTTCCCGTCAGCGCAAAAACGGGCGAGGGTATAGAGGCTTTGCTCTCTGAGCTTAAAAAGCACGCCGAAAACAGTCCGCACTTTTTCCCGGATGACACGTTGACCGATCAGCCCGAAAGAGTGCTTGCAGCTGAGATGATACGCGAAAAAATGCTCCGCCTGCTTGATAAGGAGATACCTCACGGTGTTGCGGTTTCCATCGAGCTTATGCGCGAGCGTGATACGAGCGATATTATGGACATAGAAGCCACTATTTACTGTGAGCGCGAGTCCCACAAGGGAATAATTATAGGCAAGGGCGGAAGCATGTTGAAAAAAATATCGACATTTGCCCGTGAAGATATGGAAAAATTCTTCGGCATAAAGGTCAATCTCAGATGCTGGGTCAAGGTTAAAGAGGACTGGCGTAACAGAGAGGGACTTATACACAATTTTGGTCTTGATTGACAGACATAATACCGCCGCACACGGAGAATTTAAATATATAAGTTTTCCGAGGGCGGTGTTTTTTATCTATAACGAGATTTATTGGAATTTGTTTGCGAAAAGCGGTAAAATCGAGGACTATCTTATATACCGCCGAGAGCAAAACAGCGTCGGTTGTTCAGCCGAAAAGGGCAAAAGCGATGGGTGTGAATGTAAAGGGGCTTATCTTAAAAGAACAGAATATAGGCGAGAACGATAAGCTTGTAACGGTGCTGACTGACAGCCTCGGAGTGTTACGCGCATTTGTCAGGGGTGCCAAAAAGTTAAGCAGCAAAAAGCAGTCGGCAACGGGGCTTTTGTGCTATTCCAAACTGTCGCTTTACAAAACTAAGGATAGCTACATAATAGAAGAGGCCGAGAGCATAGAGAGCTTTTTCGGCTTGCGAAACGACATAGAAAAGCTGTCGCTCGCACAGTATTTTTGCGATATAGCCTTTGAGCTGTCGCCTAAGGAGGACGATGCGACGGACTTTTTGCGCGTGGTGCTCAATTCGCTGTATTTTTTGGCAAACGGAAAAAGACCTCCGCTTTTGTTAAAGGCAATAACCGAATTAAGACTTGTTTCTCTTGCCGGCTATATGCCGAACCTTATCGCCTGCGAAAGGTGCGGAGCATTTGAGACGCCGATAATGTATTTTGATATGGAAAGAGGCTTGCTTTACTGCGATAACTGTGCCGATGAGAACGCTCTTTTCCCTCTTGAGATAGGCGTTGTCAGCGCAATGCGCCATATAGTTTTTGCCAAAATAGATATATTATACAATTTTAAGCTGTCGCCGGAAGCGAGCGAGGACCTCAGCTACATCACCGAGAAATACCTTGCCTCAAAGACGGACAGACCGTTTAAAACACTTGATTTTTATTATTCTGTAAAGGACTAATTATGAATAAATACCACATTTCACTTGAGCTTCCGAAAATACTTTTAACTCTTTCGGAAATGACCTCCTGCGAGGAGGCAAGGCTTGCGGCGTTGTCGCTGCAGCCGAGCGGCGATTTTTTTGAGGTGCAAAAACGCCTTTCCGAAACGGAGGCTGCTCATATACTCATAGCAAAATTCGGCGCGCCCTCGTTCGGAGGCCTTATAAATGTTAACAATCAGCTCAGCCGTGCGTCGTCCGGCGGCACGCTGTCCATGCGTGAGCTTTTGGATATTTCCTGCGATTTGCGCGTGATACGCGGTATAACCGAGTGGCGCTCAAAAAGTGCCGGTATGGATACCGCGATAGACGACCTATTTAATTCGCTCTACACAAATAAATATCTTGAGGATAAAATAAACAATGCTGTTTTGTCCGATACCGAAATGTCGGACAATGCTTCACCTGCACTTAAAGATATACGCAGGCACAAAAGACTCGAGGAGTCCAAAATACGCGACAAGCTTGACGGTATGATACGCTCTCCGAAATACAAATCAAGCTTGCAGGACGCTATAATCACACAGCGAAACGGCCGATTTGTCGTTCCCGTAAAGGCCGAGCACCGAAGCGAAGTCTCGGGTATGGTTCATGATACATCCGGAAGCGGTGCCACGGTATTTATTGAACCGGCGGCTGTAATAGAGGCAAATAACCGTATAAAGGTGCTTGAAAGCCGTGAACGCGATGAAATAGAAAGAATTCTTTCGGAACTGTCAGAGGAGGCAGGGAGCTTTGCCGATACAATAAAAATAAGCTGCGAATCGGCGGCGGAGCTTAACCTGATTTTCTCAAAGGCTCAGCTTGCCTACAAGATGAAGGCTACAATGCCGATTATAAATTCGCGCGGTGTTATCGAGCTTAAAAAAGCTCGCCATCCGTTACTTGACCCGAAAAAAGCCGTGCCCATAGACGTGTCGCTCGGTGACAAATATGATTCTCTTGTCATAACAGGCCCCAATACCGGCGGCAAAACCGTCTCTATAAAAACAATAGGCCTTTTAACTCTTATGGCGGAGTGCGGTCTTTTTATACCGGCAAACGAAAACAGCAGTATAGCCGTATTTAAAAACGTGTTTGCCGACATCGGCGAAGAGCAGAGTATTGAGCAGTCGCTCTCCACTTTTTCGGCACATATGACGACGATCGTAAATATAAGCAATAACGTTGATGAAAGCTCTCTCGTTTTAATCGATGAGCTCGGAGCGGGAACCGATCCCGTAGAGGGTGCAGCTTTGGCTGTTGCGGTGCTTGAGGATCTCCGCCGTAAGGGTGCCAAAATAGCGGCGACAACCCATTATTCCGAACTTAAGGAATATGCGCTTCGCACGAACAGAGTCGAAAACGCATCCTGCGAGTTTTCTGTCGATACATTGAAGCCTACATATAAGCTGATAACGGGTATACCCGGTCGTTCCAACGCATTTGCGATATCTCAAAAGCTCGGCTTGTCAAAAGAGGTCATAGATGAGGCGGCAAAGCTTATCTCGGAGGAAAATACCAGATTTGAGGATGTTGTTGATACGCTCCAAAAAACACGCCTCGAAATGGAAAAGGAAAAAGAAAAGACCGCCGAAATGCAAAACGAGATAGACGAGATAAAGAAAAAGGCGGAAAACGAGCTGTCACTTGCAAAGCAAAAGGGCGAAACGCAAATACTTATGGCTCAAAACGAGGCGAAACGCATACTTGAAAACGCAAAGCGTGCCGCAGCGTCTCTTATGACGGAGCTTGACCGCCTGAAGCGCGAGCAGTCGAATGAGAAAAACGCTTCAGAGATGGCACGCAAGGCAAAGGCGGCGTTAAAGCAGCATCTCAACACCATAGATGATATGACATACGAGAAAAACGACTTTGACGGCGATGACGACGATTACGTTTTGCCGAGACCGTTAAAGACGGGTGATAATGTATTTGTTAAAACGCTCGGCACCGAGGCCGAGGTCGTATCGCTTGATAAAAACGGTAACGCCGAGGTAAAAGCAGGCGTTATGAAGATGAAGGTCAAGGCATCGGAGCTTCGTCTTTTGGCTCCGAAGAAAAAGCCGAAGAAGCAGAGCCTTTACCGTTCCGTAAAGGAAAAGTCCTTGCCGAGCGGTAAGTCAAGCGTGGATTTGCGCGGTGAATCGGTTGAGGAGGCAATAGCCGACCTTGATATGTTTATTGACGGAGTGCTTCGCTCCGGTCTTAATGAGCTTACAATAATTCACGGTAAGGGAACAGGCACGCTCAGAAGAGCCATACAGCAGCACTTAAAAGACCATCCGAACATAAAATCGTACAGAACGGGTGTATACGGCGAGGGTGAAGAGGGCGTTACGATAGCCGAATTAAAGTGATTTCGTCATATATTATTTGTAAGATTATTACGGTGTGTTGCATTGAAATGACGATTGTGCTAAAATAATTCCAGCAAAAGCCGTAAAGGAGAAAAATATGAATAAAAAAATTATTGCTGTCGCACTTTTAATACTTATGATTTCGGTGGTGTTTATTTCCTGCGGAAAAAAGAGAAGCTGGGAAAAGGACGATACTACAGCCGCTCCCTCCGAAACAACGTCCATTGAATACACGACCAATGAATCGGGCGAAAAATTCGTAACAAACATAAACGGAGAGCTTATTCCCGTAACCACAGGCAAGGACGGTTCGGTTGAGTTCTACGACGACCTTATAACCAAGACCTCCGAGCAGGCTGCCGAGACCGAGCCGAACGGCAAGGATGAGCCCCAAAAGCCGAATGATGCTCCCACTAAAGGCGAAAGCGGTACCGTAAAAATAGGAACAGGTGATCCTGTGGATGAGAGCCATGCGGCTGTTATTGATTGGAGTGCTCGATAATAAAAGAAACTAAAATGAAAAAACTATTCAGTATTCTGTCAGCGGCCGTAATTGTGCTGTCGGTTGCGGCGGTAATGGCTTTTGCTGTCGGCGACGGTAAAAACCGCGGAGACGTAAACGGCGACGGTAAAGTTGATTCGGCAGATGCCATGCTTGTTATGAAATGTGATGCCGGACTTTTGAGCCTCTCAAATGACGAAATCAAAAGAGCCGATTTAAACGGTGACGGTAAAATTGATTCGTGCGACGCCGTATACATTTTGCGTATAGCGGCAGGGCTCAAGGTTTCCGATGCCGAGACTACGGCAAAAGAGACTTCGTCCGTTTCCGAGCCGACAACCGAAGAAACCACGAAGCCGACAACGGAAAATACAACGAAGCCGACAACGGAAAATACAACGAAGCCGACAACGGAAAATACTACGAAGCCCACGGAGCCTGTAACCGAGCCCACCCGGCCGGCTACAAAACCTTCTGAGCCCGTAACCAAGCCCACCGAACCCGCCACAACGCCCACAACCGCCGACTCCAACTGGGACCCCTCAAAGAACGCCGTTATTGACTGGGGCGGCGGAACAACCAAGAAGAACTAAACTTTTTCTTGACAATTACAATATAATTTAGTATAATATGTCCTTGTAAAGTCGCTGGCTTTACAGGGACTTTTTCTTTAAGGAGTGGTAGTTTTGGCAAATAATGTTGAAATAACGATTTTGCTTGATTTCTACGGTGATATGCTTACTGCGAAACAGCGTGATTTTATCAATCTTTATTATAACGACGACCTTTCTCTTGCCGAAATTGCCGAGAACGAGGGCATAACCCGTCAGGGTGTGCGCGATGCGATAAAACGTGCCGAGGGGCAGCTCTACGAGATGGAGTCGAGACTCGGATTCGTAAAAAAATGGAATGGCATAAAAACCACTCTTGGCGATATTATAAACTGTGCCGAGGAAATCAGCGATTATAATTTAAATCACGGGCTTTCTCGAGAGATAAACGACACTACGGTAAAGATAAAATCTCTTGCTTTGTCTATCATAGAGTAATTACAGAGGTAAGTTTATGGCATTTGAAGGATTATCGGACAGACTTGAAGCCGCTTTTAAAAGGCTTCGCAGCAAAGGCAACCTTACCGAGAGCGATGTTAAAGAAGCTATGCGTGAGGTTCGCCTCGCTCTTCTTGAAGCGGACGTTAACTATAAGGTCGCAAAGGATTTTACAAATAAAGTTACCGAGCGCGCAATAGGCTCGCACGTTTTAGAGAGTCTTACACCGGCTCAAATGGTTATAAAAATAGTCAATGAGGAATTGACCGAGCTTATGGGCGGAACCGGCTCAAAGCTCGCATACGCTTCACACGGACCCACAATCATTATGATGTGCGGCCTTCAGGGCTCCGGTAAAACAACTCATTGTGCTAAAATAGCATTGAAGCTTAAAACCGAGGGTCACAGACCGCTGCTTGTTGCGTGCGACGTGTACCGCCCGGCTGCCATAAAGCAGCTGCAGGTAGTCGGCGAGCAGGCCGGAGTCACCGTGTTCGAAGAGGGTCAGGGCGACCCGGTTAAAATAGCAAAAGATGCAGTTTCCCTTGCCAAGGATAAGGGATATGACTACGTTTTCATAGATACGGCAGGTCGTCTGCATATAGATGAAACGCTGATGAACGAGCTTAAAAACATTAAGGCTGAGGTTCATCCCCACGAGATTCTTCTTGTTGTTGACGCTATGACCGGTCAGGACGCCGTCACGGTGGCAAGTGCATTTGACGATGCGCTCGGCATCGACGGTATGGTACTTACAAAACTTGACGGTGATACAAGAGGCGGCGCGGCGCTCTCCGCGAGAGCTGTTACCGGTAAGCCTATAAAGTTTGTCGGTATGGGAGAGAAGCTCACGGAGCTTGACTATTTTCACCCCGACCGTATGGCTTCGCGAATTCTCGGTATGGGCGATATGCTCTCCCTTATCGAAAAGGCGGAAATGGCTCTTGACGAAAAGAAGGCCGCCGAGCTTGAAAAGAAACTCAGAAAAAACAAGTTTGATTTAAACGACCTTCTGTCTCAGCTTCAGCAGATAAGAAAAATGGGCTCTATGAAGGATTTGCTCGGTATGCTCCCCGGCGTCGGCAGTAAGATAAAGGATATGGACGTAGACGAGAGTCAGTTTGACCGCGTTCAGGCAATCATCTTTTCGATGACATATAAGGAGCGCTCCAATCCCGATATTATAAATCCGTCACGTAAGCGCAGAATTGCCGCAGGCTGCGGTATGCAGGTTGAAGATGTCAACAAGCTTTTGAAGCAGTATCGCGATATGCAGAAGCTGTTTAAACAGTTTAATTCAAAATCCGCACGTCGTCGCTTCAGTAAAATGGGAAATTTCGGCAATTACGGAATGTAACTTTTGTTAATCGCACTTTATAAGTGTAGTTTATAAATTTAATAATTATATATTTGGAGGAAAAAACAATGGCAGTAAAAATCAGACTTCGTCGTGTAGGCGCTAAAAAAGCTCCTTTCTATCGTGTAGTTGTTGCAGATTCAAGAGCTCCGCGTGACGGCAGATTTATCGAAGAAATAGGTACTTTTGATCCTATGAAGTCTCCGGCTGAAATTAAGATTGACGCTGAAAAGGCAGAGCAGTGGCTCAAAAACGGCGCTCAGCCCACAGAGACCGCTAAATCTGTATTAAAGCAGAGCGGAATCATTAAATAATAGGAGGTCTTTTAGTTGAAAGAGCTTCTCGAACAGATCGCTAAAGGACTCGTTGATGAGCCGGACTCGGTTTCCGTTACAGTAGATGAGACTGATGACAGAGGCGTTACGGTGTATCACCTTCACGTTGCCGAAAACGATATGGGCAGAGTTATAGGCAAGCAGGGCAGAATAGCCAAGGCTATCAGAACCGTTGTTAAGGCTCGAGCCACAAAGGACGGCACAAGAGTTCAGGTTGAGATCGACTGACAGTAAACGAGTACAGGGGGGCTTCCTCTTGTACTCATTTTATTTAGTGCCGTTTTAAAGCGGCAATCGGTGAATTTATATGTTAAAACAATTTCTTGAGGCCGGTAAGGTAGTCGGTATGCACGGCGTCAGAGGCGAAATGCGCTTTGACGTATGGTGCGACGGCGCGGACTTTTTGAAAAAAATCAAAACATTGTATCTTGATGCCGACGGTAATAGGGCAGTCGGCGTTGTCTCGGTGCGCCCTCATAAAAATGCAGCCCTGTTAAAGCTCGACGGCGTTCTTACAATTGAAGAAGCAGAGAAATACCGCGGCAGAGTGTTGTATTTTGACCGAAAGGATGTTCATCTTGACAGCGGCAAAGCGTTCGTTGAGGATGTAATAGGCTGCGCTGTGTATGACGCGGATAATACCGATGTATTGTACGGAACAGTTACCGATGTTATGAAAGGCGTTGCAAATGACGCTTGGACTGTCAAAGATGAAAACGGAAAAGAGACGTTGGTTCCCGTAATTCCCTCAGTGGTAGTGAAGCTTGATGTCGAAAACAAAAAAGTATATCTTCGTCCGCTCAAAGGCCTTTTCTCCGATGAGTGTGCAATAAGGGAGGACGGAGAATGAGAATAGACATAATGACGCTTTTTCCGGAAATGTGCGAGTCGGTGCTGTCCGAAAGTATTATAGGCAGAGCGCGAAAAAACGGCTACGTCGAGATAAACTGTGTAAATATAAGAGACTTTACACTTGATAAGCATAACCGTGTTGATGATGCGCCGTACGGCGGCGGAATGGGTATGCTGATGGGTCCGCAGCCCATATATGACTGCTATAAGAGCCTTTACGGTGACGGCGAAGAAAAACCGCACCTTATATATATGTCGCCGCAGGGCAAAACTTTGACGCAGCAGAGGGTAAAGGAGCTTGCCCTTACAGACCGGATTGTGCTGCTTTGCGGTCATTATGAGGGCGTGGACCAGAGAATTCTCGATGAGATAGTCGATGAAGAGATTTCAATAGGCGATTATGTCCTGACGGGCGGCGAGTTGCCTGCGCTTGTGCTTGCCGACAGTATTTCACGGATGCTCGAAAATGTCCTGCCGAATGACGAAGCTAAGGAGCTTGAAAGTCACTATAACGGACTTTTGGAATATCCGCAATATACAAGACCGTACGAATGGCACGGGGAAAAGGTTCCCGATATACTCTTGTCGGGGCATCACGCGAATATTGACAAGTGGCGACACGAAAAGGCACTTGAGACTACATTAAAAAAACGTCCTGAATTGCTTCTTGATGCGGACCTCTCTGATAGGGATAAAGAGTATTTGAAATCGATAAAAAAATGAGCTGCTCGAATTGTCGAAAAAAGCACGTTTTTATTGTTGATTATTGCTGTTGAATTAAAGCCATCCCGATGTTAGAATAATTATACAAAATCATTAAGCCTTCGCTGATTTTATTGTTCAAAACAGCATATTATTTTATATGCTGTTTTGTCGCAATAGCTTTTGCGTCGGCATTATTTATTTTGCAGGAGAAATGTATTCGAGAGGATACGCGCATTGGGAGGATAAAATGAAAAAGGTATTAAACATTATTTTATCGGTAATTCTTTGTTTATCGGTGGTTTCACCGTGCTTTGCAATTCAGAGCTTTGCCGAAACAGGGGATGAAACTACGCTTAAATTTAAAGACGGTAAATTTCGTATACTCGTATTTGCGGATCCGCAGGATGATGTAAATCCGTGCGAAGAGACGCTTGATCTTATGTATGCTTCGATTGAAGCTGCAAAGCCCGACCTTGTTGTATTTACCGGCGATAATATACACGGCCCGTCGCCCGTGCTTTACAGAAGCAAAAAGCGTGTCGAAAAGGCAATCAGGCAGATTATGGAGCCCGTTACCTCACAGAACATACCGTTTGCAATAGTATACGGCAACCATGATGACGAGGGTAAGGTCTCCAAACAGTTCCAAATGGCGGTCTATAATTCTATGCCGGGCTGCCTCGCTTCCGAGGGGGAAGCTATGACCGGCTGCGGCAACTATAATCTTCCTATAAAAAGCTCGGACGGCGCAAAGAACGTCTTTAATCTTTGGTTTATAGATTCCGGCACATATGATAAAGAAAACGGCGGATATGCCCACGTTGCCGAGGACCAGCTTGCTTGGTACAAAAAAACGAGCGATGCCCTGAAAGCTGAAAACGGCGGAGAACCTATGCCGTCTCTCCTTTTCCAGCATATACCCGTTCCCGAAATATATGAACTTTTAAAGGAGGTTCCCAAGGGCACGGACGGTGCGGTAAAAAAAGACGGTAAGTATTATGTGCTTAATACGGATATTGCAAGCGGTCATCTTGACGAGGGGCCGTGTCCCGCAGAGGTGAACGGCGGCGAATTTGACGCTTGGAAGCAGCAGGGAGACATTAAGGCGGCGTTCTTCGGGCACGATCATAACAATGACTTTTGCGGCACGTATGATGGCATTGATATGGTGCATACGAGCGGAGTCGGATTTTATATTTACGGTAACGGACCTCTCCACGGGTCGCGCGTTATAGATATAGACGAAAACACCCTCGATTACAGCACTTATATGATGTATTATAATGACCTTGTCGGTTACAAGAGCTCAAACAAGGCAAGATATTATGAGGGACAGTATGTACATAACATTAAGATAGCGGCTTTTTCGGCAGGCGCTGTGATAATTGCCCTGACGGCCGGGCTTATAACGCACGGAGTCAAAAAGTCCAAAGCGAAAAAAGCTTTAAAAAATAACCAAAAATAACGGCTGAGCCGGGCGAAATTTCTCGCTCGGCTTTAGTTTTTGCATAAAAATTCATAAACCGGGTTAAATATTGCATAAAACAGGGTGCATAATGTATATTTATGTCGTTATATCGCACAAATATACACAAAACTTGAATATTTATGCAAAAAACACTTGATTTTAAATGTGATTGGTGTATAATCTCTTCGTAATCAAAAATTAAAGGCTTTTGCCGATGCTCGGAGGTAACATTTATGAAAAAGGACAAGAAAGACATCAAAAAAGTCGTACTCGCTTATTCCGGCGGACTTGATACGTCAATCATCATTCCGTGGCTTAAAGAAAATTACAATAACTGCGAAGTTATAGCGGTTTCCGGCGACGTAGGTCAGGGAACTGAGCTCGACGGACTTGAGGAGAAGGCTCTCAAGACCGGCGCTTCAAAGCTCTATGTACTCGACCTTAAAAAGGATTATATCGAAAACTATATCTGGCCTTGCCTTAAAGCAGGTGCCGAGTATGAAGAGTATCTTCTCGGCACATCGCACGCTCGTCCCTGTATTGCAAAGGGCCTTGCCGATATAGCAAAAAAAGAGGGCGCAGACGCTATTTGCCACGGCTGCACCGGCAAGGGCAACGACCAGGTTCGTTTTGAGCTTGCTCTTAAAGCACTCGCTCCCGAGATGGAGATTATAGCTCCCTGGCGTGAGTGGGACATAAAATCGCGTGATGAAGAAATAGATTATGCCGAGGCTCATCAGATTCCGCTTAAAATCAATCGTGAAACAAATTACTCAAAAGATAAAAACGTATGGCATCTCTCTCACGAGGGACTTGACCTTGAAAATCCGGCAAATGAACCGCAGTACAATAAAGACGGCTTCCTTGAGCTCGGAGTTTCTCCCGAAAAAGCTCCCGATGAGCCTACATATGTTACAATCCATTTTGAAAAGGGCGTTCCCACAGCTGTTGACGGCGAAGAGCTTGACGCTGTTTCACTTGTCGAAAAGCTCAATAAGCTCGGCGGAGAAAACGGTATAGGCCTTCTTGACATAGTCGAGAACCGTCTTGTAGGTATGAAATCACGCGGTGTTTATGAGACTCCCGGCGGAACAATCCTCTACAAGGCTCATGAGCTTCTTGAAATGATAACTCTCGACCGTGACACATCTCATTACAAAAAACTCGTTGCCGAGAAATACGGCGAGCTCGTATACAACGGCAAATGGTTCTCACCTCTTCGCGAAGCTCTTGCGGCTTTTGTCGACAACACTCAGCAGACCGTAACCGGCGACGTTAAGCTTAAGCTCTATAAGGGCAACGTAATAAACGCAGGCGTCACCTCTGTGTATACTCTTTATGATGAAAATGTTGCTTCGTTCGGCGATGACGGCGGCGCATACGATCAGACCGACGCTACCGGATTTATCAATCTCTTCGGACTCCCCACAAAGGTAAAAGCTTTACTTGACGCAAAGAGAGATAACAAATAATCATTGTAAACCGCTTGAAAAAATAAACAACAGTGCTTAGCACTACCACGTGCGACAAGAGATGTTTCTGTCTCTTGTCGCTGTGTGGTATTTGATAGGAGTAAAAAAATGCAGCTTTGGCAGGGCAGATTTCAAAAGGCTTTAGACCCCAAAACCAACGATTTTAATTCGTCAATAGCGTTTGACAGCAGAATGTATAAGGAAGATATAGACGGCAGTATTGCACACGCCACTATGCTTTGCGCGCAAAATATCATATCGGCGGACGACCTTTCAAAAATTGTTGACGGATTAAAAGCCATTAAGGCGGAAATCGAAAACGGTACGTTGGAGATAGACCCGAATGCAGAGGATATACATACCTTTGTTGAGGGCGAGCTCACAAAGCGCGTAGGCGCGGCCGGCAAAAGACTTCATACCGCGCGCAGCAGAAACGACCAGGTAGCTCTTGACGTGAGGCTGTATTTGCGCCGCGAGTGCAACAGCGTTTATTCGCTTGTCACGGAGCTTATAGGTGTTCTGTGTAAAAAGGCTGAAAAGTATGCAGACGCCGTTATGCCGGGTTACACTCATATGCAGCGCGCTCAGCCCATAACATTCGGCCATCATCTTTTGGCGTATGCCGAAATGCTTCTGCGTGATCGCGAACGTATTGCCGACGCGCAGAGAAGAATGAATTACTGCCCGCTCGGCTCATGTGCACTTGCCGGTACAACATATAATACCGACCGTGAAATGACAGCCGAGGCACTCGGATTTACGGGACCTATGCTCAATTCGCTTGACGGCGTATCTGACAGGGACTTTTGTATGGAGCTTGCGTCCGCTTTATCAATACTTATGGTTCATCTCTCGCGTTTTTCTGAGGAAATAATCCTCTGGTGCTCGTGGGAGTTCAAATTCGTTGAGCTTGACGATGCTTTTTCAACAGGCTCGTCAATAATGCCGCAAAAGAAAAACCCCGACATAACCGAGCTTATCCGCGGCAAAACCGGTCGAGTTTTCGGCGATCTTATGACACTTCTGACAATGATGAAGGGATTGCCGCTCGCTTATAATAAGGATATGCAGGAGGATAAGGAAGCTATATTTGACGCCTTTGACACCGTTAAAATCTGCCTTACCACATTTATCCCCATGCTTGACACTATGACGGCTCTTCCCGAAAATATGCGTAAAGCCGCGGCAGGCGGATTTATCAACGCTACCGACTGCGCCGATTATCTCGTCGGCAAGGGATTGCCGTTCCGTGACGCATATAAGGCCACAGGTGAAATAGTGGCTCTCTGCATTAAAAAAGGACTTACGCTTGAAACGTTGCCTCTTGAAGAATACAAAAAGATATGCGATTTGTTTGATGACGGCGTTTATGACGCCATAAATCTCGACAAGTGCGTAAACGGCAGGACTTCGCTCGGCGGACCCGCACCGCAGAACGTGCTGAAAGAGGCCAAGAGAATAGAAAAAATATTGAAAGATCAAGACAAATAGTGTGAAAAGTTACACTTCTTAAATTATATTGCCATCAAAATTTGCCTGCGGCATAATTTTGAGACGGCGAAAATCACCGGTTGCGCCCCGTTAAGGCTTCAAAGAATATACGGTGATTTTTAATAAACTGTTTGTGCCTGAAAGGCTATGGTGAATAATATGAAAAAAGTATTTATAGACGGCAGTCAGGGAACTACGGGTCTTAAAATATTCGACCGTCTGAAAAAAAGAGATGATATTGAGCTTTTAACTCTTCCCGATGAGCTTCGCAAGGACATAAAATCAAGAAAGGAAGCTCTCAACAGTGCCGATATAGCTTTTCTCTGCCTTCCGGACGCTGCGGCAATCGAGGCGGCAGAGCTTGTTACAAATGACGACACGGTTATTATAGATACATCAACCGCTCACCGTACAAGCGAGGGGTGGGCTTACGGTTTCCCCGAAATATTTAAAGACGGATTTAAAACAGTGGCTTCTTCTAAGCGTATAGCGTCGCCGGGCTGTTATGCAAGCGGATTTATAGCGCTTGTAAAGCCTCTTTTGGACGAGGGTATTGTTTCTCCGGACCACGGATTTATCTGTCACGCCGTTTCGGGTTACAGCGGAGCCGGCAAAAAAGGTATCGCTATGTATGAAAGCGACGAGAAAGCACCGGAGCTTTTAGCTCCCCGTGAATACGCTTTAAATCAGGAGCATAAGCACCTCAAAGAAATGCGAAAAATTTCGGGACTGTCAGTTACACCGATATTTTGTCCGTATGTCTGTGATTATTTCAGCGGTATGCTCGTCACGGTTCCGGTGTTTAAAACGGATCTCAAAGACGGAAAAACCGCAGAGGACATTAAAGCGGTTTACCGCTCAAAATATGCTTCGGACATAGTTAAATATAAAGAGGCTTTTGATAACGGCGGCTTTGTCGCGGCAAATTCTAAAGCTGAGCTTGACAGCATGGATGTCACCGTAGCCGGAAATGACGACAGACTTCTTCTTATGGCTCTTTACGACAATCTCGGCAAGGGTGCGTCGGGAGCGGCTTTGGAATGTATGAATATTGTTATGGGTTTACCTCCCGAATACGGACTTGACCTGTAAGATTATAAATGAAAGGTAAATTATAATGGAATTAAGTTTTATCGGCGGCGGTGTCGCCGCACCGAAAGGATTTACCGCAAACGGAATTCATTGCGGAATCCGTAAGAATAAGGAGAAAAAGGATCTCGCACTTATTTACTGTGAAAAGGACTGTGACGCGGCGGCTGTTTATACGCAAAATCTTGTGTGCGGAGCACCGATAACCGTCACACGTGAAAATATAAGCGACGGCAAGGCGCGCGCAATTGTCTGCAACAGCGGCATAGCCAATACCTGCAATGCCGACGGAGTTGAAAAAGCGGAGGAAATGTGCAAAATAACCGCGGACGCACTCGGCATTTCAAAAAGCGATATTGTGGTAGCCTCCACCGGAGTTATAGGTCAGCCAATAGACCTTGAGCCCGTCAAAAACGGTATGGCGAAGCTTGTTTCGGGCCTTAATAAGGACGGCTCGGATTCTGCGGCAAATGCGATAATGACAACGGACACCGTAAAAAAAGAATTTGCCTGTGAGTTTTCTCTCGGCGGCAAAAAATGCCGTATAGGTGCTATTTCCAAGGGCAGCGGTATGATTCACCCGAATATGGCAACGATGCTTGCTTTTATTACAACGGATGCTGACATTTCGGCGGAAATGCTTAAAAAATCACTTCTCGAGGTGGTTAAAGACAGCTTTAATATGCTCTCCGTAGACGGCGACACATCCACCAACGATACCGTGGCTGTTTTGGCGTCGGGACTTTGCGGAAACGAGAAAATAACCTCCGAAAACGCAGATTATAAAGCCTTTACTTGTGCGCTTGCGGCAATTTGCGAAAAGCTTGTAAAGCTTATGGCGAAAGACGGCGAGGGTGCAACAAAGCTTGTCGAATGTATTGTTTCCGGTGCCGATGACCAAAAGACGGCAAAAATATGTGCAAAGTCGGTTATATGCTCGTCGCTTGTTAAGGCGGCTATGTTCGGAGCGGACGCAAACTGGGGCAGAATTCTCTGTGCTCTCGGTTACAGCGGAGCCGATATTGACGTTCATAAGGTTGATGTGAAATTCAGCTCGGCAGGCGGAGAAATAGAAGTGTGCAAGGACGGCTCGGGAATTCCGTTTTCCGAAGAACTTGCGAAAAAAGTCTTAGTCTGTGATGAGGTGTATATCCTTGTCGATTTAAAATCAGGCAGCTTCTCTGCCGCGGCTTACGGTTGTGATTTGACATACGATTACGTCAAGATAAACGGCGATTACCGCACCTGAGCGTAAAACGCATAAACGCAGCATTCACAGACATTTATCGGAGGAGAAATATGGAAATATCAAATATAACAAATTCGGACCGTTCCGAGGTTCTTGTTCAGGCTTTACCGTATATTCAGAAATATCAAAATAAAACGGTCGTCATAAAGTACGGCGGCAATGCCATGGTAAACGAAGAGCTTCAGGATGCCGTAATGACCGACATAGTTCTTCTTCGTTCCGTCGGAGTAAATATTGTGCTTGTTCACGGCGGCGGACCGGAAATATCCGATATGCTCAAACGTGTCGGCAAGCAGAGCCGCTTTGTAGACGGACTGCGCTATACCGACGAAGAGACAATAGATATTGTTCAAATGGTTTTGGCAGGCAAGGTGAATAAGCATTTGGTACAGCTCATTTCAAAGCACGGCGGCAAGGCGATAGGCCTTTGCGGTATCGACGGCGAAATGATGAAGGCCGTAAAATACACAAAATCGGACGTCGGATTTGTAGGCGAGATAACCGAAATCGATACCGACGTTATAGATTACACTCTTGAAAATAAATATATCCCCGTTATTTCCTCCGTTGCAACGGGCGAGAACGGCGAGGTGTTCAATATAAACGCCGATACCGCCGCGGCGGCAATAGCCGCAAGTCTCCACGCGGAAAAGCTTTTGCTTATGACCGACATCAGCGGACTTTTGATGGATAAAGACGATGATTCCACTTTAATTCACGACGTTCAGGTTTCCGAAATACCGTCGCTCAAGTCTCAGGGCGTTATCTCCGGCGGTATGATACCGAAAATCGACTGCTGCGTAGAGGCCGTCCGCCGCGGAGTTCTTCAGACCAACATAATCGACGGACGTATACCGCATTCTATTCTTATGGAGTTATTCACGGATGAGGGCTTCGGCACAATGTTTCACGGGTGATTTCGTGTCTTTTTTCCGTTATACTTCGTTCTGTGCAGCTCGCAGTATATACATACAGCTTCGCCGCACACGCCTTGTCTGACGAAAAAAATACTGAAAAATCAAGATTTTGCGCTTTTTTCTGCTAAACTTCGTTTTGTGCGATTCGCGGTAAATACATACAGCATCGCCGCACACGCCTTGTCTGACGAAAAAAATACTGAAAAATCAAGATTTTGCGCTTTTTTCTGCTAAACTTCGTTTTGTGCGATTCGCGGTAAATACATACAGCATCGTTTTACACGCCCCGTTTAACGAAAAAAATTTCACGAAATCAAGATTTTGCGCTTTTTTGCGTTATACTGTGTTTTGAACAGCTTGCGTTAAACGGCAATTGCATTTTTCGGACTTTGTATATATAATAAGATTAGTTTATTAAGGACTGATAAAATGGATTTTAACGAAATTAAAAATACTGCCGACAAATATTTAATGCCGACTTACGGTCATTTTCCGATAGCCTTGACGGGCGGCAAAAATGCGTCTCTGACGTCGTCCGACGGCAGAGTGGTAATTGATTTTACTTCGGGTATAGGCGTTAATATTTTCGGCGTAAACGATGATGGCTGGAAAAAGGCTGTTATCGGGCAGATAGATAAAATTCAGCATACATCAAATCTCTATTATAACGAGCCTGTTGCCAAGGCGGCAAAGCTTCTGTGCGAAAAAAGCGGATTTGATAAGGTGCTTTTTTGCAATTCCGGAGCGGAGGCAAATGAGTGCGCCATAAAGCTTGCGAGAAAATACAGCTTTGACCGCTACGGTGAAAACCGAAATACGATAATATCGCTTGTGAATTCTTTCCACGGCAGAACCATGGCTACAATAACCGCAACGGGGCAGGAGCACTACCACAAGTATTTTATGCCTTTTATGGGCGGCTTTAAATATGCCGAGGCAGGCGACAAAAAAGCGTTTTCCGAGCTTCTCGACGGAACGGTTTGTGCGGTAATACTTGAGGTTATACAGGGCGAGGGCGGAGTCGTAATAACTCCGCGCGATTATATAGAATACATAAGAGAGCTTTGCGATGAAAATGATATTGTTCTCATATTCGACGAAGTGCAGACAGGCGTCGGCAGAACAGGTAAGCTCTATGCTTGGGAAAATATCGGTGTAAAGCCGGACGTTTTGACATCCGCAAAGGGCCTCGGCGGCGGACTGCCGATAGGAGCGTGCCTTGCAAAAGAGCAGTTCGGCAGCGTTTTGACTCCCGGCACTCACGGTACCACCTTCGGCGGAAATCCCGTGGTTTTATCGGGCGCGGTCGAGATATTAAGCCGACTTGATGAAGAATTTTTAAAGGACGTCCGCGAAAAGGGCGAATACATAAGAAACAAGGTTTCTTCGTTTAAGGATGTTTCCGAGGTTCGCGGTATGGGCCTTATGATAGGTATAGACCTTAAAAATCAAAAGGCGGCGGATGTGGCGGCGCGCTGTGTTGAAAACGGGCTTCTTATTTTAACCGCCAAGCAGTCGCTTCGTATGCTTCCTCCGCTCACCATAACATATGACGAAATAGACAGGGGACTTGAGATTCTCGAAAAGACCCTTTCTGAATAAACTCCTATGCAGTTTTCACGCCTTGCACGGCTACGGCAGGGGCAACGTGACTATATTTGTAGCCGGAAAGGCTCTGTGAATTAAAATGAAGCATTTGTTAAGTCTTTTATCGACAACTCCCGGTGAAATATCTGACCTTTTAAATCTTGCCGATCAGCTTAAATATGAAAACAAGCACGGCATAGCGCATCAAAGGCTCAAGGGTCAGACCCTCGGTATGATTTTCCAAAAATCCTCAACAAGAACAAGAGTTTCTTTTGAAACCGGTATGTATCAGCTCGGCGGTCAGGCACTCTTCCTTTCAAACCGCGACCTCCAGATAGGACGCGGCGAGCCTATACAGGATACCGCAAGAGTTCTCTCTCGCTATATCGACGGTATTATGATAAGAACGTTTGAGCAGTCCGAGGTTGAGGCACTCGCGAAGTACGGCTCTATCCCGATAATTAACGGCCTTACCGATTTTTGCCATCCGTGCCAGGTGCTTGCCGACCTTATGACGGTACGTGAGCACAAGGGGCACCTTGACGGCCTTAAAATGTGCTACATAGGCGACGGCAACAATATGGCAAATTCTCTTATAGTCGGCGGACTTAAAACAGGTATGCAGGTATCGGTGGCCTGCCCCGAGGGGTACAGACCCGACAGCCGCGTGCTTGACTTTGCAAATAATTATGCGGGATTTTCGATGTTTACAGAGCCGATGGAGGCTGCAAGCGGTGCCGACGTCATCTTTACCGACGTTTGGGCGTCAATGGGGCAGGAGGGTGAAGCCGAAGAACGCAAAAAAATATTCGGCGGCAAATATCAGGTCAATAAGGAACTGCTTGCGGTTGCAAACAGTGGCTGTATGGTTCAGCATTGCTTGCCTGCTCACCGCGGTGAAGAGATAACCGCAGATGTGTTCGAGTCTCACGCGGATGAGATATTTGATGAGGCCGAAAACCGTCTCCACGCTCAAAAGGCGGTAATGGTAACGCTCATGGAGAAGTAATAGTTTGACTTTTTTGTTGCAATGCGGCTTTTGAAAAACGGCATGCCGCATTGCAATGTAATTTTTATTTTGTCATAAATAAACTATTGACAACCGGCACACTTTATATTATAATATCAAAGCCGCTGAAAAAGCGGCATATATGGCGGCATAGCTTAGTTGGCTAGAGCGTCCGGTTCATACCCGGAAGGTCGTAGGTTCAAGTCCCACTGCCGCTACCATAACGGCCCGGTGGTCAAGCGGTCAAGACACCGCCCTTTCACGGCGGTAACACGAGTTCAAATCTCGTCCGGGTCACCAAAAAGGACTTAGCGTAGGCTGAGTCCTTTTTTGCAATACCGTTTGGCGTTCCTTTGTGTATACACATTTTATTTGAAATATTTGTTTTTAAGATATATAATATTCTTAACAGTACGATACCGTATGTTTATGAGGTGAAAAATAATGGCTGATAATAAGTGCGACTGTAATGCCGTTATGCAAGAGGTTGTTGACGATATAAAAAACAATATGTTTTCGGAGGAGGAGATAAACGGTGTTTCAAACCTGTTTAAAGTCCTCGGCGATCCCACGAGAGCCAAAATAGTTATGGCACTTGATAAGCGCGAGGTGTGCGTTTGCGACCTTGCCGCAGCACTCGGTATGACTAAGTCGGCCGTGTCTCATCAGCTTGCACTCTTAAAGGCGAACAACATAGTTAAGGCTCGCCGAGACGGCAAGCATGTGTTTTACAGCTTTGACGATGAGCACATTACAACCGTTATCGAAATAGCGGACGAGCATATCCGCCATCAGCACTTGGGCGATTAAGGCTTCTTAAATATACATGATATAAAATCGGCGATTATATTGTCGATATAATATTCCGTCACAATTGAATAATTTATATGGTCCCGAATATGCGAAAACATTATTCGGGGCTTTTTTCACTTTCTATGTGAAATCGTACAGACGGAAAGACTTTTATCCGTGCGAATTTGCGCTTAGAAATGATGATCCACCAAAATAAAAAAATTTAAAATTTTAAAAAAACATATTGACAATTGAGCATATGTTCAACTATAATATAGACAACAAATGAATGGTTGCTCAACTGTTCCGAAAGAGAGCAGCCGAAGAAAGGGTTGTTATTATGAAAAAAACATACAATATAGAAGTCGATTGTGCAAACTGTGCCGCAAAGATGGAGGAAGCCGCTCAAAAGACCGACGGCGTTCGTGAAGCCGTTGTATCTTTTATGACACAAAAAATGAAAGTAGAATTTGACGACGGTGCCGATGAGGCAGCCGTTATGAAAAAAGTCCTCAAAAATTGCAAAAGAGTAGAGGACGACTGCGAAATATATATCTGATGTTATGAGATGCCGCTTTCGGCAAATAAATAAGTGAGGGAGATATTTATGAGTAAAAAACAGAAAAACGTTCTGTGGCGGATAATTGCTTCGGCTGTGCTGATAGTATGTCTTTCCGTCCTCGGCAAATTTATAACTCTCAATAAATACATTTGGCTTGTTTTAAACCTGATACCGTATTTTATAATCGGCTACGACATTCTCAAAAAGGCCGTTAAAGGTATTTTTAAGGGTCAGGTCTTTGATGAGAATTTCCTTATGGCGGTTGCTACCGTCGGTGCCATAGCACTCGGCGATTATAAAGAGGGCGTTGCCGTTATGCTCTTTTATCAGATAGGTGAGCTTTTCCAAAGCATAGCTGTCGGCAAGAGCAGACGCAATATTTCCGCCTTAATGGATATAAGACCCGACTATGCAAATGTCGAGGTTGACGGAAAACTCGAAAAGGTCGATCCCGACGAAGTGGCGGTCGGTACCGAAATAATCGTAAATCCCGGTGAAAAAATTCCGATAGACGGCATTGTTGCAAGCGGTGACACATCGCTCAATACAAGTGCTTTAACCGGCGAGAGCCTGCCGCGAAATGTCAAAACGGGCGATGAGGTTATAAGCGGCTGCATCAATATGACCGGCGTTATCAAGGTAAAAACCACTAAGGAGTTCGGCGATTCAACCGTATCAAAAATACTTGACCTTGTTGAAAATTCAAGTATGAAAAAGTCGCGCTCCGAGAATTTCATAACAAAATTTGCAAGATATTATACTCCGGCGGTTTGCTTTTCGGCACTTGCACTCGCAATTTTACCTCCGGTTATAAGGCTTATTGCCGGTCACACGGCCATGTGGAGCGATTGGATATTCAGAGCGCTTACTTTCCTTGTCATCAGCTGTCCGTGCGCTCTTGTAATATCGGTTCCGCTCTCGTTTTTTGCGGGTATAGGCTGTGCTTCGGCGAACGGTATACTTGTAAAAGGCTCCAATTATCTTGAGGGGCTTTCAGATACGAAATATGTTGTGTTTGATAAAACCGGAACTCTTACAAAGGGAGTCTTTGAGGTAACCGGAGTATATCCCGAAAACGGATACACAAAGGATTCCATTGTACGCTTGGCGGCGTATTCCGAGAGCGCTTCGAGTCACCCGATAAGCCTCAGTCTTAAAAAATATTATGGCAAGGATATTGACGAAAATAATGTCAAAGACATAAAAGAGATTGCAGGCCACGGTGTTTCAGCTGCAGTTGACGGTAAAAGAGTGTTAGTCGGCAATTTAAAGCTGATGAAAGAAGAGCATATCGCTGTCTCAACCGAGCATAACGAGGGTACGGTTGTGTATGTTTCCGAGGACGGAAAATATGCCGGCTGTATTGTAATATCAGATGTTGTAAAGCCCAACACAAAGCTTGCTCTCAGCGAACTCAAAAAGCACGGTGTCAAAAAGACGGTAATGCTCACGGGCGACTCCAAGGCCGCTGCCGACAGGGTAGCCGCGGAAATAGGCATAGACGAGGTTCACTCTGAACTTCTCCCTGCCGATAAGGTCTCGGAGGTTGAAAAGCTCCTTGACAAAAAAGAGCCCAAAGAAAAGCTGGCGTTTGTCGGCGACGGAATAAACGACGCTCCCGTGCTCTCAAGAGCCGACATAGGCATAGCGATGGGAGCACTCGGCTCGGACGCGGCAATAGAGGCGGCCGATATAGTGCTTATGGACGATGATCCGGCTAAGATTTCGCTTGCGAAAAAAATCTCGGTTCACACGCTGAAAATAGTAAGAGAAAACATTGCGTTTGCCCTTCTTGTGAAAGCCGTTTGCCTTGTGCTCAGCGCAGTAGGCATTGCAAATATGGGAGTCGCCATATTCGCCGATGTCGGAGTTATGGTTGTAGCGGTTATCAACGCCACAAGAGCACTTCGATTAAAGAATAAAACCGAATAATATTGACATAAAACGACTTTGTGATTATAATATTCAATGCTGTTAAAAGCACACCGTTCGGGGCTTCACCGAGGTGTGCTTTTTATATCGTAGGGAAGAAAACGCAGGAAGAAAAAATGACGGAATTTCAAAACAGTTTTAAAAAAGGCCTGAAGGACGGTTTGCCGATAGCGCTCGGCTATCTTTCGGTTTCGTTTACATTCGGTATGATGGCTGTCGAGGGCGGCTTGCCCGTTTTTACGGCGGTGCTTATCTCTATGACAAATTTGACCTCGGCAGGTCAGTTTGCAGGGCTTGATTTAATTCTCGCCGGCGGTGCTTATCTTGAAATGGCACTAACACAGCTTGTTATAAACATACGCTATGCGCTGATGTCGGTTTCTCTGTCGCAAAAGCTTCACAAGAGCGTAAATTTGCTTGACCGATTTTTAATAGCGTTCAGCAATACCGATGAAATATTTGCCGTAGCCTCGGGTCAAAAAGGAGAGGTCGGCAAAAAATATATGTACGGGCTTGCTCTTTTGCCAATAGTCGGGTGGACTCTCGGCACTCTTATAGGTGCTGCGGCGAGCACTGTGCTTCCGCTGTCCGTGCGCTCCGCTCTCGGCATTGCGATTTACGGTATGTTTATAGCTATATTTATACCGCCCGCAAAGCATAATAAGACTGTGGCTGTTGTGGTATTATTGTCGGCGGCGTTGAGTATATGTTTCAAATACGTGCCGGGTCTTTGTAAAGTCTCTTCGGGATTTGTAATAATTATTTGCGCCGTTCTTTCCGCAACTGTCGGCGCCCTCTTAAAACCCGTAAAGGAGGACGAAGCAAATGAAAACGGCTGAGAACATATTTATATATATAGCGGTTATGGCGCTTGTCACATATCTTATAAGAATGCTGCCGCTTGTGATTTTTCGCAAAAAAATCGAAAACAGATTTATAAGATCGTTTCTTTATTACATTCCGTATGCAGTCTTGGCGGCGATGACATTTCCTGCGGTTTTTTCGTCTACGGGGAGCGTGTGGTCGGCTGTGGCAGGGCTCATAGTGGCGCTGCTGCTTGCGTTTTTTGAGAAGGGCTTGCTCACGGTTGCGCTGTCCTCCTGCGTCGCAGTTTTTGTAATAGAATTTTTAATTAAAATCATCTCTTGACATATCGGAAAAATGAGTATAATATAGAGCCAAAGTAAAAAGGTTAAACCGTTGACGGAGAATGACGGCAAGTCGTTTGCACATAAGAGAGCTCTTTCGTTGGCTGAAAGAAGAGCGTGCAAAGCTGCCCGATACCGCTCCCGAGCGCGCGTCGAAAACAGATGATTAAGGCGTGACGTAAGCTTGCGTTAAAAGCAGTTGAGCGGGCGATTTTTATCGTCAATTCGGGTGGAACCGTGGAATGCATAGCACTTCATCCCAGTAATTTGGGATGAAGTGCTTTTTAATTATAATGGAGGTAGTTTTTATGGTAAAGGTTACATTGAAGGATGATGTTGTAAAGGAGTTCCAAAGCGGCACGACCGTAATGGATATAGCAAAGTCTATCGGCATGGGGCTTTACAAAGCCGCCTGCCTTGCAAAGATTGACGGCGAGACTTGCGACCTTCGCACTCCGGTAACAAAGGATTGTCATGTAGAAATACTTACCTTTGACGATGAGGACGGTAAAAAGGCATTTTGGCATACAACTTCGCATATACTCGCACAGGCTGTTAAACGTCTTTATCCGAGTGCCAAGCTTGCAATAGGACCGTCAATAGCAAACGGATTTTACTATGACTTTGACGTGGATTTTTCTTTCACTCCCGAAATTCTCGAAAAAATCGAGGCTGAAATGAAGAAAATCGTAAAGGAAAATATTCCGCTTGAGAAGTTCGATCTCTCCGCAGACGAGGCTTTAAAGCTTATGGAGGAAAAGGACGAGCCGTATAAGGTTGAGCTTATTAAAGAGCATGCCGGCAAAGGCGAGAAGATTTCATTTTATAAGCAGGCGGAGTTCACCGAGCTTTGCGCTGGGCCGCATATTCCCGACACAGGCCGAGTAAAAGCGTTTAAACTCACGTCCATAGCAGGCGCTTATTGGCGCGGCGATGAAAAAAATAAAATGCTTCAGCGTATATATGGTATATCTTTCACAAAGCAGTCCGAGCTTACGGAATATCTCGAAAGAATTGAAGAGGCTAAAAAGCGCGACCACAGAAAACTCGGTAAGGAGCTTGGGCTTTTTGCACTTCGCGATGAGGCTCCCGGAATGCCGTTCTTCCTTCCCAACGGCATGATTCTCCGCAACACCCTCATTGATTATTGGCACGAGGTTCACGAGAGGTGGGGTTATCTTGAGATATCCACTCCTCAGATAATGAAGCGTTCGCTTTGGGAGACTTCGGGTCACTGGGATCACTACAAGGATAATATGTATACAACCGTTATCGACGGTGAGGATTTCGCCATAAAGCCGATGAACTGCCCCGGTAGCATACTTGTTTATGAGCTTGAGCCTCATTCATACAAGGAATTGCCTCTTCGCTACGGTGAACTCGGCAGAGTACATCGCCACGAGCTTTCGGGCGCGCTTCACGGACTTTTCCGCGTACGTTGCTTCACTCAGGACGATGCTCATATACTCCTCGCTCCCGACCAGATACGCGATGAGGTTGTAAGAATATCACAGCTCTTTGACGAGGTTTATAATCTCTTTAAGCTGCCGTATACCATAGAGCTTTCAACCATGCCCGAGGACCATATGGGCACAAAAGAGGAATGGGACAAAGCCACAAAATCGCTTTCCGACGCAATCGAAAGTATCGGTAAGGAATATACCGTAAATGAGGGCGACGGTGCGTTCTACGGTCCGAAGCTTGACTTCCACATTGAAGATTCGCTCGGCAGAACCTGGCAGTGCGGTACCATTCAGCTTGACTTCCAGCTTCCCGAGAGATTTAATCTTGAATACACGGGTGCCGACGGCGAAAAGCACTGCCCCGTTATGATTCACCGCGTTGTTTTCGGCTCGGTAGAGAGATTTATCGGCGTTCTTATAGAGCATTTTGCAGGCGCGTTCCCGCTTTGGCTGTCTCCCGTACAGGCCGTCGTTCTTCCGATTGCCGACCGCCATGCAGACAGAGCGCATGAAATCGAGGCAGAGCTTAAAAAATACGGTATCCGCGTAAAGGTTGACGATCGCTCCGAAAAAATCGGATATAAAATACGTGAGGCGCAGCTTCAAAAGACGCCGTATATGCTCGTTGTCGGCGACAAAGAAGTTGAAAACGGTACTGTTTCCGTTCGCCATCGCGGCGAGGGCGATATAGGCTCCATGGAGCTTTCGTCTCTTTGCGACCGCCTTGCAGACGAAGTCAAAACAAAAGCGATAAAGTAAAAAAGGGGGTCAGTAAATTTGGCAAAAGCACCTCTTACCGTGACCGTGATAACGGACACGCATTACTATTCAAAAAAGACCGGCACTAAGGGTAAGGCTTACGATGCGGCAAACGCCAAAAGCCAAAAGCTTTTAAAATACAGCGAGGAGCTTTTAAGAGCTGCCTTTAAGCAGATAAAAGAAGATAAACGAACCGATATCGTTTTGCTTTCGGGCGATACCACCAACAACGGTGAAATTGAGGCACACGAGGAATTTATCGAAATGCTCCGCGATTTAAAAAAGAGCGGAAAACGCGTTTATGTTCTTACGGCAACCCACGACTATCAGGATGACGGCTTGACAGACAGCTTTGTAGGCAATGAAAAGGTGAAAATCCCTGCCGCAAAGCGTGAGCAGCTCTATGATATGTATAAAGAGTTCGGCCCCGATGAAGCGATTGCTGTTCATCGAGACAGTATGTCGTATGTAGTTCAGCTTGCCGACGGTTACAGGCTTTTTGCACTTAATGACGACCGCAATCTCTCGGGAAAAAGCGGCTTTTCGGATGAGTGCTTTGAGTGGATAAAGGCTCAGGCGGAGGATGCACGCAAAAACGACCAGTTTATTTTGGCTATGACTCACCATCCGCTTATAGCCCCGTCGCCGATTTATGAGCTGATAGGCAAAAACGATATGCTCGGCGACTACGAGACACGCAGAAACGAGCTTGCCGACTTAGGCATACAGTTTATTCTTACGGGTCATACTCACGTACACGATATAGACGTGATAACGAGCGACCGCGGAAATACGCTTTACGATATAGCAACCGCCGCAACCGTAGGTTATCCCGCACCGATACGCACCATTGTTTTGGACCCGGATGTAAAAATGGTTTCAACCACAACCGACCTCATAACCGAAACGGTGGACTTCGATTTGGAGGGCAAAACCCTTCAGGAGTATCTCAAATATCAGCTTATCGGTATGGTAAAGGATATGATAAAAGCCGCCGGAACGGATATTCCGACGCTTGCCGATATGGCGACGGCAATGAGCATAAAGAAAAAACTCATTTATAAAATCGGCTGGCTTATAAAACCGTTTGCCAAAAAGCTTAATTCTCTTACAATAGGAAAAGTCGCAAAGCTGACCCGTGCCGAAACAGGGCTTAAACCCGAGGATTATGCCGATATTGCCGATAAAAGCGTTGTTGACTTTATCTGTGACCTTGTTGTTAATTTGTACGGCGGAGAAGACCTTTACAGTGTTGACGATAACGAATACAAAATAACCGTAGGGGTTCTTCACATTGTAGATTCGGTTTTTGCCGCTCTTCATATAAAGCCGCGTAAGCTTATAAAGGTTGCTGATTCGTTTACCGATTTTGCGGAACCGCTTTTACATAATTCGGGTATACCGTCATATGACGCCATACTTCCTATAAGACCGTTCTATAAAGAAGGCGAGCAGGGGAAGAAGCCTCAAAAAGAGAAAAAGCCCGAATGCAGCGTCAAAAAGAGCAAAAAAGGCGTTCCGATTGTCGTTTGCGGTATATTGGCTCTTATTATACTGTTGATTCCGCTTCTGCTGATTCTCGGTGTAGGCTTTGTAGTTAACAGAATTAAATACGGCAAATACATTAAAGAGAATTCTTGATACAAAAAATGAGCTGTAAAAATTTACAGCTCATTTTTTCTTTGTTCATTTTGCTTTTTAATCCAAAATGTTTCCGTCGGTCGATATCGTCACCACGTGCCACGGTATAAATTTTCCGCTTCTCTTTACAGCCTGTTTTGCGGCGTTTTCAATACCTCCGCAGCAGGGAACCTCCATTCTTACCACGGTAACGCTTTTGATGTTGTTGAGCGCTATAATTTCCGTCAGCTTTTCCGAATAATCCGTGTCGTCAAGCTTCGGGCAGCCTATAAGAGTTATACGATTCTTTATGAAATCTGCGTGGAAATTTCCGTATGCGTAAGCAGCACAGTCGGCTGATATGAGTAAATCCGCATTCTCAAAGTACGGAGCGGTTACCGGAACGAGCTTTATCTGAACGGGCCATTGCCTCAAACGGCTTTCCGAAAACGTGTTCGTGCTTTTTGGGACTTCGTTTTTGCGCTCAATTGCCCTTGAACGTGAACCGGGGCATCCGCCGTGAAACATAGCCGCCGCTTTGTGCATTTTTGCCTTTTTAACGGCTTCCTCGTTGTATTCGGGAGCTTCTCTTTCTTCAAATGTTATAGCTCCGGTGGGGCAGGCGGGAAGGCAGTCGCCGAGCCCGTCGCAGTAGTCCTCGCGCATGAGCTTAGCTTTACCGTTTACCATATCTATTGCACCCTCGTGGCAGGCGGCGGCACAGGCGCCGCAGCCGTTGCACTTTTCTTCATCTATTTTAATGATTTTTCTTATCATGGTATATCCTCCGAAATTTATTTTTCTTGACTTGTGAGGACATTATAATATAATAAAACCGAATTGTATGTTGAATTTTCAACAAACGGAGGCAAAATGGAAAATTATTTTGAAATACTCAAAAAGTGTCGTATGTTTACGGGACTTGACATAGACGACATAAAGTGCCTGACCGAGATTTTGAACTCTAAGGTTGTTAAATACTCTAAAGGCGACGTTATTTTCTCCGAGGGCGAAAAACCTGAGCATATAGGTGTTGTGCTTCACGGTAACGCGCAAATAGAGCGGACGGATTACTACGGCAATCGCAGCATAGTCGCTGTGTTGGAGCCTTCGGAGGTGTTCGGTGAAGCGTTTGTATGTGCCGGAATAAAAAGTATTCCGGTAGATGTCGTTGCCCTTGACGAAACCGTTGTCATGCTCCTCAGTCTGCCGGATATTCCTCTCAAAAATACGGATATATATAACTGTTTTATTCTAAATTTGCTGCGAACGTCATCGGTGAAAAATCTTGTCCTTATGAAAAGACTTGAGGTGACAAGTAAACGCTCTACGGAGGAAAAGCTGATGACATATTTAATGCAGACGGCTAAGGAGCAGGGGAAAAGCAGCTTTCACATTACCTATGACCGTCAGCAGCTTGCGGATTATCTCGAGGTTGACCGTTCGGGACTGTCCGCTGTTATAGGTAAGCTTAAAAAAAGCGGGAAAATCAAATGCCGCAAAGATCTGTTTGAACTTTTGTGAAGATATGCGGAACAAAGGCTTTCCGGCAAAATCACAGCATAAACCCCCGATAGGAACGCTTGCTCCTACCGGGGGTTTATGCTTATTCCGCGATTTCAAATCTCTCGTGATGCTTGCCGTAATATTCTTTCATTGCGGTGTTCTGATTACCGAATGAGAGGTGACCGACAACCGCATTTTCGGCAACTATAATGGCTTGCGACTCTTTTATGCAGAAAGCGCAGAATTCCGATTCGTCAAGACCCATTCCCGAGCCGTGAGTTACGGGAAACATTCCCATTTTTGACCATGTTTCGCGCGTGAAGAGGATAGCTCCTATGCTGAAACGAACTGGGCAAGCCGAATATGAAAATTCGTCGTTTTTAAGCTGCTTTGCAAGCTCGTCTATATGAGGGAAGAAACCGCCCTCACCCCAGAAAAATTCAGCAACATCGGGATTGCACTCAATCTGACGTGTCGAATAGCTCGCGTATATCGGACGCTCAAATTTTTCGGCGTAAAGGTCTGTAAGACCGAGACGCTTTAAAAGTCTCAAATGACCATAACCGTTTATCGGTATAAGCGGAGCCACAAAGCCTATATCGTATTCACCGTTGCGTTTTACATTGTTATAGGTGTCCATAAGCGATTGAAAATAGCCGTCGGTTACAAATATGTCCTCGTCGAGCTTGTAAAAGAATTCGGCGTCTTTCATCAAATCAATGGCGACGTTTTGAGCCACGGAGACGTTATTGCGATTTGTGCTGAGATACGACCAGTCGTTTTCCGAACAGATTTTGTCAAGCTCCTCGGAATAAAGTCCCGACGAAACCACACAGACGTCAATATCTTCCGGTATGAATTTTTTGATGCGCGGAAAAACGGTGTCCCATACGAATGATTTGTATCCGGCAAGTATTATGCAGCATTTGTTTTTACCGGTGCTGCGGTTTGTAAAATTGTATTTCGTACTTGTGTTTTTGCGGTGATAGTAGTCATGCTTCATGTCGCGCAGACGGCAGTAAAGACTGTTCGTGGCGGGATTATCACGCATTTTTTCTCTGAAACCCATAATTATTCTCCTTTGGTTTGCTGTTTCCTTGATGATAAAAATGTTCTTATTTTATTGAATACAAGTGCGATGTTTTCCGTGAGAAATTTTTCCTTTTGTACCAAAAGCAGCACAAAATAAATGCCAAAGAAAGATATCGCACCGATAACAAGCCTTAAAAATACATTTGTAACGCTCATATAGTGCTGTATTGCAATTTCCGCACACGTGGAAATAACGGCACTTAAAAAGATAGGTGAAGTTTTGACTCTGTGTATTACCTTGCCGAGGTGATCCTTTAAGAAAAATATCTGAACCACCAAAACTATGAATTCCGCAAGGAGCGTTGAAAGTGCCGCGCCGGCTGCTCCCATTTTCGGAATTACAAACAGATTTAAAACAAAATCAAGGACTGCACCTATGATGACCGACAACATTACGGCTTTTTCTCTTCCGAGCGGCACAAGCATCTGATTGCCGGTCATGCCGTTAAGAGCGTTGAAAAATACCGTGGGCATTAAAAGCTGCATGGAAAGGGTTGCGCCGGCGAATGCTTCTCCGGAAATAAACACGATAGAATCCCTTGCAAAGAGTGTAAAGAATATCGTGAGCGGTATGGTTATCAAAAGCAGAAAGTTCAGTACCCTTGACAGTGTTTCTCTGAATTTTTGATAATCGTTGTCGTGTATATAAACCGACAGCCTCGGCAAAAGAACATTTCCGAGCGACGATACTATGGCGAGCAGAAGCGTTTTTACCTTAACCGATGCGCTGTATAAGCCTACCTGCGTGTCGTCGGTCATAAAGCCGAGCATAACCGTGTCAAGGTTTGTGTAAATGCTTACTGCAACCGATGTCGCAAAGAAAACGAATATCGGCTGTAAATGCTGCTTAAAATTATAATGCCCTACAGGGCGCAGAGAAATGTATTTTCTGAGGTTGATAAAGTTTAACAGGTTAGAACCACCCGAGGCCAAAACCGCAATTACGCCGTATATCACATAGTCCGACGGGTCATGAACAAATATAAACATCAGAACTATGGAAATAAGCTTGCATACTATATTTCTTATTGTAATATACGAGTACTGCTCAAGAGCCGAGTAAAGCCATGTTACACCCAAAGTGTTGAGTATAATTGAAACGCTTGTTATTGTAAGCAGCGTCTTATCCTGATAAAACCTGTCAACTGTAAAAAGCAGTATAAAAAATACAACGTAAGTTATAGCCGAGGTGAAAAGGTTTATTATTATAAGTTCCTGTGTGGTTTTTGTGAGCTTTTCGCGGTCGTCGCGGACTCTTGCGCACGCGCGGATACCGTATGTCGGTATGCCGAGCGAAGCGAACATTGTAAAGTATGATATTACCGATGTGGCAAAATTGACCTTGCCGCTACCGTCGACCAAAAGGGTACGTGATATATACGGAAATGTAATAAGCGGAAAAATAAATGAAGAAACGGTCAGTATTGCGTTCATTATAAAGTTGAACTGAACCGAACGTATCTTAATATTTTTTTGTGCTTTATCCTTCATATAAAAACTCCTATAAGATAAGGCTTGTGTCATTACTGTTGCAATACAACACGCCTTACCGGAAACAGCTTCATTTGTAGCGAGTAATTAATGTGTCATTTATCGTTATTTTTGGAATAAATTATACAGTATTGCGCGGTAAAAAGCAAGAGTATGTATTGTGTCGGCAGGCAGTCATATTTGCAAGGGGTTTTAAACCCGTTTTCGCCGAGTGCTCTTAATTACCGATTCACCGAGAAACGGATTTTACAAAGTTTTTTAAAAATTTTTAAAATTTGTGTTGACGAAACCGCCCTTTTATGATAATATATTCAAGCGTTCGAAACGCTGGTGTAGCTCAGTTGGTAGAGCAGCTGATTTGTAATCAGCAGGTCGGGGGTTCAAGTCCGTCCACCAGCTCCATTTTACGCATCATAATTTAATATGGGAGAGTTCCCGAGCGGCCAAAGGGAACAGACTGTAAATCTGTCGTCACTGACTTCAGTGGTTCGAATCCACTCTCTCCCACCAAAAAATAGACTTGCATTTGCAAGTCTATTTTTTTATCCATTGCGAAAGCAATGGCATATCATCAAGGGCGACTTGTCGCCCTTGTATCTCATCAGTCCGTCAGGGCTGTATATCATCACACCTTTAGGTGTGTATCAAAAATGCTTTCGCAATGATGATATACAACGGTTAGCACCGTTGATGATATCCACGGCGTTGCCGTGATGATATGCAATTCCTTGCAGAATTGATTATATACAATGCTTCGCATTGATTTCAACAAAAATATGTGTTACAGTTTTGTTGAAAAGGAAGTGATATTATGCCTAAGAACTATTTGATTATTTATTCAGAACAACTCGCAACTGATATTGCATTGTTGTGTCAAAGCATTAAAGCACCAAGCAACTCTATTTTCCAAATTCAAAAAAGTTCAAGCAGTGTTTACGCAAATATTCGTGAAGCAAATTATGGTCAAAGTAAGGCAGATATGCTTTCTAAATTCGAAATAGCACTAAAAGAATGTAGCGAAACGGAAGGTTGGCTACAATTATTATTTAATACCAACGCTATTGATGAAGATACATATAAAAAACATAGAAATCTTTGTGGCAGAATCAGACGAATGCTGATTTCAAGTTGTAAAACGTTAAAAAAGATTTAATTTTTAACTAAAGGTGGTGAGGCTTTGTTTAGTTTTTTTAGAAAAACAAGAGAAAAAATAACGCCCATAGATTTAAATAATCCTGATGCAGTAGTAACTGTTATCAACTGTCGACACTCTAAAAATCCTTTTGGTAAAAACTATCGTGGCTGTTGTGAAATTCAAGAAAAATATTTTACTTCAGTTTGTTTTCAGACGATTGATGGGAATGATATGATTTACGAACAACCTCACCGATGCTTTGTGAATTTTTTAACTCCGGAAGCATATCCATATTCGTTATGGGCTGGTCGAAAAATAGAACTCTACGAGGGCAAGTATCATGTCGGCACAATGGTTATAGAGGAAATTATGAATAAAAACCTTGACCGAAACACTGAATTTGAAAACGACAAAGATGTATTGCTGAATCCTGATATTATAAATATTGCTTTGAAGCTCTCTCTTGAATGGGGTAAAGGTTTTGTAAAACCACTAGATATTAAGCTGATGAAAGCATTGCCATATCTGTCAGGAACAGATATTGAAAAAATATCTGAATATGTTATTCAGGTGCGAGATGATGTTCTTTGGGAAATATATTTTCCGAATTGGGATGTAGAAGAAGGAGCTTTGAAAATTGATGCTCAAAAAGCAACAATTAAAAAATATCCTTGGATTAATAAAGATAATTTAGCTTCATTAGATTCTCAAGGGAAGTATTATGCTTGGCACGGTTAAATAAATCTCTGGACTTATAACAGTTTCTGTGCATAATTGTTGTTACCAAAAAAAGAAAGGCGACAATAATATGAGCACAGAAGAATTACAGAAAGAAATTTGGTTTTTATACGGACTTTGGTATAGGTATTATCTTCTATATACTTTTCTTAGGGAGAACAAAAGAGAATTAGAGTTAGTATCAAAACTGCAGGAAAGACAAAATGAGCTTTTACGGCTTATCGACTTTGCAAAAGATCAACTCTAAGTCGGCATCTAAATGGTTCGGAACAGCCAAAATCGGTGAGTATCTTTTGATACTTGCCGATTTTTATTTTCCGATGGGTTTTGTAAATGTTATAAATGCTGTGTCTCCGACGGTTGCAAACAGAAAAGAATAATGGTACAATATTTCATATTTTTTCTTCGGGGAGAAGTATTATATGATAGCAATAATAGATTACGGCGCCGGGAATTTACAAAGCGTAAAAAAAGCTCTTGATTTCATCGGAGCCGAGAGCCTTGTTACGAGCAGAGCGTCCGAAATTGAAAATGCAAGTGCTTGCATTTTGCCGGGTGTCGGCTCGTTCGGCGATGCCATGAATTGTATGACCGAAAGCGGACTTTGTGAGGCCGTTAAAAAGGCGGCGCTCGGAAGCAAGCCGTTTTTGGGAATTTGTCTCGGGCTGCAGCTTCTTTTTGACTCCTCCGAGGAAAGCCCCGGCGTTTCCGGGCTCGGCATATTAAAAGGAAGGGTGAAGCGTTTTCCGGCGGATATGGGGCTTAAAATTCCGCACATCGGGTGGAATTCCGCAGACATCAAAAAGCCTTGCCCCATATATGACGGCATTGCAGACGGCTCGTTTGTCTATTTTGTTCATTCCTATTATCTCGACGCCGAAAATCGTTCGGACGTCGCTACGAAAACGGAATACGGAATTTTGTTCGATTCTTCCGTGGCTGTCCCCGAAATAAACCTCTATGCTACGCAGTTTCACCCCGAAAAGAGCGGCAGAGTAGGACTTAAAATACTTGAGAATTTTGCGAAGCTCGGAGGTGACACACTTGTACGCTAAAAGAATTATCCCATGTCTTGACGTTAAAAACGGCAGGGTTGTCAAGGGTGTCAGCTTTGTAAATTTACGCGACGCCGGCGACCCCGTGCAATGCGCCGTGGAATATGATAAAAAAGGCGCAGACGAGCTTGTGCTTCTCGATATAACCGCTACCAATGACGGCAGAGGCACAATGCTCGATATAGTCTCACGAGTAGCAAATTCTATATTCATTCCGTTTACGGTGGGCGGCGGAATCCGCTCTACCGACGACTTTAAGGAGCTGCTAAGAGCCGGTGCCGATAAAATTTCGGTGAATTCAGCGGCTGTCAGAAATCCCGACCTTATAAATGACGCGGCATACAAATTCGGAAGTCAATGCGTTGTCTGCGCCATTGATGCAAAGCGTACCGACAACGGAAAATGGGAGGTCTATTTAAACGGCGGACGAATCCCCACGGGAATCGATGCGGTCCTTTGGGCGACTGAGGCGGAAAAGCGCGGCGCAGGCGAAATACTTTTGACGAGTATGGACTGCGACGGTCAAAAAAAGGGCTACGACCTTGAGCTTACAAGAGCTGTCTCCGAAAGCGTCGGTATTCCCGTTATCGCATCGGGCGGAGCGGGTGAGTTGAAACATTTTTACGATGCTTTTACGGTAGGCAAGGCGGACGCTGTTTTGGCGGCGTCACTTTTCCACTTTAATGAAATCCCGATAGAATCGCTGAAAAAATATCTCAAGGAGAAAAATATTCCGGTAAGACCCGTTTAAAAACGGCCTTTTTAAGGTCAAAATACGATAATTTACGATACGGTATTCGGCTATTATGCTGAATACCGTTCTTTTATGCCCAAAAATCATGTCGAAAATTCATTTAAATTTAACAAAGTTTTTTTTGCTTTAGTTATTGCAAAATGGGTGAGTATGCTTTATAATTACAGTCAATAGGTGAGAAATGTTTAAAAAACCCATATTTGGGGAGTAAAAACCCACACTTTGGAGCAGAAAGGAGGAATGATTAAAGTGGCTGACGAAAATGTTAAAGAAAAAACTACCGAAACATCGGCGGCGCAAAAGCGTACCGAAAGCTTCGGCAGTTATAAAGAACATACCATAGACGCCAAAAACCGCCTTTTCATTCCTGCCAAGATGCGTAATAAGCTCGGTTCTACCTTCAGAGTGTTCTGCCCGATAGACGGCAGCGATTGCCTTTACATCTATTCCGACGAAGAGTGGAGCAAGATAGCCGAGTCTGTTATCAATACTCAGAATTTTGATATGCAGCGTCTTTTCTTCGGCGGTATGGTTGAGGTTGAGCCGGACAAGCAGGGTAGGATTACCATTCCTACCGAATTTTGCGACTTTGCCGGGCTTAAAAAGAATGTTGTCGTTGCCGGAGTAGGTAAGCGCCTTGAAATATGGGATGCAGATAAATACTACAAGACCATGGAACGTGCGAGAAACATTCGTCAGACCTTCGACTATTCGCAGATTCAGTTCTGATAGGTATTTAAAATGGATTTTGAACACATTCCCGTATTATTTAACGAAACTGTCAATTCACTCGAAATAAAGCCCGACGGCCTTTACGTCGATTGTACCGCGGGCGGTGGGGGGCATTCCCACGCTGTGGCTCAAAGGCTTTCCGATAAGGGCAGGCTCATAGCCATTGACCGCGACCCTGAGGCTATAGAGGTATTGAAGGCGCGCTTTGCGTCTTTTCCGAATGTTGAGATAGTTCACAATACATTTGATAATATATCCGCAATATTGAACGGCAGAAAAGCCGACGGAATTATGGCGGATCTCGGCGTCAGCTCTCATCAGATAGATACTGCCGAGCGCGGCTTTTCGTTCCATATGGACGCGCCGCTTGATATGCGTATGAGCAAAGAGGGCAAAAGTGCCGCTGATGTTGTTAACACTTATTCCGAAAATGAGCTTTATCGTATAATCAGAGACTACGGTGAAGAACGGTATGCAAAGAGCATAGCTAAAAATATAGTAAAAGAACGTGAAAATAAAAGAATTTCAACAACATTTGAGCTTTGCGATATTATTAAAATGTCAATGCCTCAGCGTGCAATGAGAGACTCACATCCGGCACGCAGAACTTTTCAGGCGATCCGTATAGAGGTAAACGGTGAGCTTACAAAGCTTGATTCGGCACTTGATGATATGTTTTCGTCGCTTAAGGTTGGTGGAATCCTTTCGGTAATAACATTCCATTCTCTTGAGGACCGTATGGTGAAAAAACGCTTTGCACACTTTTGTGAGGGCTGCACTTGTCCAAAGGATTTTCCGGTTTGTGTTTGCGGAAAAACGCCGCGCGGTGAGATTACCGTAAAGGGTGTTGCGGCAAGCGACGAAGAGTTGTCACGTAATCCTCGTTCGCGTTCGGCGCGGCTTCGTTCAATAAAAAAGATTAAAGATGATTAGATTTTAAGATAAATTTCCCGGAGGAGAAAAAATGGCAGGTAATTACGACAAGTACGGTAATTATGATTTTTCCATGTTTGAGCCGAAACCCGTCTCATTCGATCATAATGCCGCGAGAAAAATAGCTACCCTGCCCGGCGTCGGAGAGCGTGCGGCCGATTCCGGTATGCGGCTTGTAACACGAAAAAAGAAAACAACAGTCGAGGCAAAAAACGAAATGCGAGCCACGGCTTTGCGTGCGGCAAAGGTGCTTACGGTTGCCGCTGTTTTGCTCTCGCTTTTTGCGGCTCTGCTTTACAGTAAGCTGCGCGTGGACGAGCTTGACCGTCAAATCGCCAAGACTGAGTCAAATCTTACGGCGGCGCAGGCCGAGACCGTCAGACTTAATATGCAGCTCGATTCGACAATATCTCTTGAAAAGGTCGATGATTATGCACAAAATGTTCTCGGAATGGTAAAGGCGGAAAATTATCAGATAGAATATATAGACCTTTCCGGCGATGATAAGGTAACTGTTTCCGGAGGCAAAGCATCGTCCTCCGACTCAAAAGAGTCAAAGTCGCTTATAACCAAACTTTTGGAATATATACACGTAAAATGAAATAAAATAAAACGAGGGTTAAGGTAGCTATACTTAACTCTCGTTATGCTATTTATTTTGTCTGAATCGCGCGCCTTTTGCACCTTCTTCGCTCCTCGTGTATCAAAAATACAAGTCGTCGCAAAAATGCACAAAATGCACACGATTCAGAATAAGAGGCAGAGAAAGCGCGCCTTTTGCACCTTCTTCGCTCCTCGTGTATCGAAAATACAAGTCGTCGCAAAAATGCACAAAATGCACACGATTCAGAATAAGAGGCAGAGAAAGCGCGCCTTTGCACCTTTTTCGCTCCTCGTGTATCGAAAATACAAGGCGTCGCAAAAATGCACAAAATGCACACGATTCAGAATAAGGGGCAGAGAAAGCGCGCCTTTTGCACCTTTTTCGCTTTTCAATTCGACAAACGGAAAACAAAATCAGACTTAAATTTAATGAAAGGAGAAAAATATGCAGACCGGACCTTCAAAGAGAATGGGTAAAAGAGCTGTTACGGTGCTGTGCTTCATCGCCGCAGCTTTTCTTGTATGTGTCGGCTCGCTCGCATATATTTCTCTTATTCACGGCAACGAATATAAGCTTAAAGCCGAGCAAAATCAGCTTTCGGACACCACGGTTTCGGCTCAGCGCGGAACGATTTACGATTCAAATATGAAAGCTCTTGCCAAAAGTGCTTCGGCGTGGCTTGTCTATATAAATCCGTCAAAGATAACAAGCGACGAGCAGCGCGACCTTGTGGTTACAAATCTCAGTACCATGCTCGGCGTGGACGAAGAGACGGTTCGCAAAAAGGCGGAGCGCACAAGCAGCGGCTACGAAAAAATAGCCGGCGAGGTTGAGACTGATGTTAAGGACCGTCTAAAAACGTTTATTTCCGAAAACAAGCTTTCCTCAATAATCGGTGTTGATCCCGATACAAAGAGATATTATCCTTACTCGTCGTTTGCTTCCACAATAATAGGATTTACGGATTCCGATGATTCGGGCAGGCTCGGGCTTGAGCTGAAATACAACGACGAGCTTACCGGCACCGCCGGCAGAATAATAACGGCTAAAAATGCCAGACAGGGCTCTATGTCCACGGATTATCAAACCACATATGACGCTAAGGCAGGCTACAGCCTTGTACTTACAATAGACGAGGTAATACAGTATTACCTCGAGCAGTCGCTCGACCAGGCACTTACGGACACGGGCGCGAAATATGCTTACGGCATAATAATGGACGTCAAAACCGGCGCTATACTCGGTATGACGTCAAAGCCCGACTTTGATTTGAATTCTCCTAATAAGATTTCAAACAAGGTGCTTGCCGAGAGCATATCCGCAATATCCTCTCCCGACGAGCAAAAAAAGGCTACGACGGACGCTCTTTATGCTCAGTGGCGAAACCGCGATATAAGCGATACATATGAGCCGGGTTCGGTATTTAAGACGATAGTCGTTTCGGCGGCTCTTGAAGAGGGCGTTGTGGACCTCAATACAACATATACCTGCACCGGCGGTATTCAGGTTGCGAATAATTATCAGAAGTGCTGGAAGCCGGGCGGCCACGGTACGGAAAATTTGACGCAGGGACTTATGAATTCCTGTAACCCGTTCTTTGTGACAATAGGGCAAAAGCTCGGTAAAGATACTTTTTATAAATATTTTGAAGCGTTCGGTTTTACCGAAAAAACAGGCATCGACCTGCCTGCGGAGGCGACTCCCGTAGCCGACGTGACATATCACTCTCTCAATAAAATGGGTATTTCGGAGCTGTCTTCAAGCTCGTTCGGTCAAACCTTCCAGGTGACGCCCATTCAGATAATAACGGCGGTTTCGGCGATAGCAAACGGCGGTAAGCTTATGCAGCCGTATGTAGTATCATCTATGCTTGACGGTGACGGCAATGTCATGAAAAAGACGGAGCCTATAATAAAGAGGCAGGTCATATCCGAAAAAACCGCTTCGATAGTATCTAATATGATGGAGCAGGTCGTATCCGTGGGAACAGGTAAAAACGCATATGTTGCGGGTTACCACGTGGCAGGCAAAACGGGTACCTCCGAAAAAATCGGACACGAGGGAGCGTATATTGCCTCCTTTGCCGGCTTTGCCCCCGCCGATGATCCGCAAATAGCAATACTTGTAGCGATTGATGAGCCGACAGGTGCTCACGGTGGCGGTGCGGTAGCAGCTCCCATAGCAGGCGATATACTTGAAAAGGTGCTGACCTACTTGAATGTTGAGCCGAGATATGACGATAAGGAAATGGCAAACGTATCGTCCGTAGCTCCGAGTCTTGTCGGATTGTCTCCTCAGGATGCAAAGACAAAAGCCTCGGGCTATACAGTAAAGGTTGTCGGAGACGGTGCTAAGGTAGTTTCACAGACGCCTGCGGCAGGCCAGCAAATGAGGTCGGGCGGAGTAATAGTGGTATATACCGATTCTTCGTCGCAAAAGGCAGTTGCCACCGTTCCGAATCTTTGCAATATGTCAATCAGCGCAGCCAATAAGGCCGCTGTTAACGCAGGCTTTAACATAAAGGTAGCCGGCAATTCTTCTTCAAATGACTTTGTGTCTTATAAGCAGAGCATTGCGGAGGGCACCGAGGCAGAGCAGGGCTCTGTAATTACCGTTTACTTCAAGTCGTCCGTAAACGTACAGGACGGTCCCGCATAATATTAAAGTAAAAAACAGGAGGAAAAAACCGATGCTGTTATCAGAGCTTTTAAAGGGCATTGATACAAAAAGCAATTTTAATGACACGGAAATTACTGATATTACCGATAATACCGCAAAGCTTTGCGAGGGCTGCGTTTTTGTGTGCATCAAGGGCGCACATTTTGACGGTCACTCTGCTGCCGAGGAGGCTGTGAATAAAGGAGCCCGTGCGGTAGTGGCGGAGTATGATACCGGTGTTAAAAATCAGATTTTGGTTAAGAACACAAGAGATGCATATTCTTTATTGTGCGCCAATTTTTACGGTAATCCGTCTGAGAAGCTTCATCTTATAGGCATTACCGGAACAAACGGAAAGACTACAACAACCTTTATTTTAAAAGGAATTTTCGATAATCTCGGAATAAAATCCGGACTTATAGGCACGGTTAAAAACGTAACGGGCGACAAAGAGTACCCGTCGTCACTCACCACTCCCGACAGCAAAGAGCTTCAGAGACTCTTCAGGGAAATGGTTGACAGCGGCTGTAAATACTGCGTTATGGAGGTCTCTTCCCAAGCACTCGCGCAGGGGAGGGTAGACGGATGTCATTTCGACATAGCATTGTTTACCAATCTCACGCAGGATCACCTTGACTATCACAAAACCTTTGAAAACTATCGAAACGCCAAGCGCAAGCTGTTTGAAATAGCGGACACGGCTGTTATAAATATCGATGACGAATCGGCACATTATATGGTAGACGGACTCCCGATAAAGGTCGTGACATTTTCGGTTAAAAACAATGAGGCGCAGTTTGTGGCAAAAAATGTTGTCTGCACCTCCTCCTCTGTGCAGTACGAACTCCTTTGGAACGATAAAATCGGCAGAGCAAACGTAGGCATACCCGGTCACTTCACCGTTTATAACACCATGGGTGCCGCAATTTGCGCCATACTCACGGGACTTGATTTTTCCGATGTCCTTTCTTCGCTCAAAAAGAGCAAGGGCGTGCCCGGCAGAGTTGAGGTAGTTCCGACGGATACGGATTATACCGTTCTTATAGATTACGCACATTCTCCCGACGGCCTTGAAAATGTAATATCATCGGTCCGTGAAACCACAAACGGCAGAATTATAGCCGTATTCGGCTGCGGCGGCGACAGAGACAAGACCAAACGCCCTAAAATGGGCAAGATAGTAGGCGACCTTGCAGATGTTGCGGTTGTAACCTCTGATAATCCGCGAAGCGAAAACCCGCAGCTTATAGTTGACGATGTTTTAGAGGGTATGCATAACTGCAAAGCGAAAATCAAGGTTCTTGTTGACCGTACCGAGGCCATAAGATATGCCCTTGGCGAAGCGAAGAAGGGCGATGTCGTTCTCCTTGCCGGCAAAGGGCACGAGACGTATCAAATATTAAATACCGGCAAAATACACTATGATGAACGTGAAGTTGTGGCAGGTATATTAGCAGAAGGAAAAGATAAGTAATGGAATTAACTCTTTCGCGTATTGCAAAAGCCGTAGGCGGCAGGCTCTCGGGCTATGATTGTATTGTGACATCGGTTTCGACCGACAGCCGCGACATACCAAAGGGGTGCCTTTTCATATGTCTTGAGGGAGAAAAATTTGACGGGCATGACTTTGTGTCGCAGGCGGCTCAAAACGGAGCTGCGGCGGTGCTTGTCCGTAAAAAGGTTGACAGCCGCATACCCGTAATCACAGTTAAGGATACCGGCAAGGCTCTGCTTGACCTTGCGGGGTATTACCGCGGTACGCTTGATAATTTGACGGTAGTAGGCCTTACCGGTTCGGTCGGCAAAACTACGACAAAAGAAATGACCTACGCCGTGCTTGCCGAGCAGTTTAAAACGATAAAGACCGAGGGTAATCTCAATAATGAAATCGGAATGCCCAAAACTCTGCTTCGCCTTAAAGATGATACCGAGGCGGCGGTTATTGAAATGGGTATGAATCATTTCGGCGAAATCGAGAGAATGACAAAAAGCTCTCGTCCCGACATCGGTATAATAACCAATATCGGCGTTTCACATATAGAGTATCTCGGCTCACGTGACGGAATCCTAAAAGCGAAGCTTGAAATTCTCGAGGGTATGAAAAAGGGTGCGCCGCTTATATTAAACGGCGATAACGATAAGCTCGTTACCGTAAGGGAGCCCGACTATAAGCTTGTTTTCTTCGGAATCGAAAATCCGAATGTTGATTTCAGAGCGAAGGATATTGAAGAAAAAAACGGGTTTACATCCTTCACGGTCGAATTTTACGGCGCATCACAGCGCGTCACCGTGCCTACCGTCGGTATTCATAATGTATACGACGCTCTTGCGGCGTTTGCCGTGGGGTATGAAATGAGAATGGAGCCGCAGAAAATAGCGGCAGGGCTCAAAAGCTTTGTCCCGTCCGGAATGCGTCAGCGTATTAAAAAAGTCGGCGGAATAACGGTTATAGAGGATTGCTACAACGCAAGCCCGGATTCGCAAAAAGCGGCTCTGGATGTGTTGTCCTCGTTTAAATCAAACCGCAGGATAGCAGTTCTCGGCGATATGCTTGAACTCGGGAAATACAGCGATGTTTCTCATGAAAATGTCGGAAAATATACCGAAAACAAAAATATCGACATTCTTTTTACATACGGCGCAAAAGCAAAACACATTGCCGAGGGAGCAAAAGGATTTGTCGATGAAATAAAATCATTTGACGATAAAACCGAGCTTGTAAAAGCGCTTCTCGAAACGCTTAAAGACGGAGACGTAGTTCTTTTTAAGGCGAGTCGCGGAATGAAGCTCGAGGATGTTATAAACAGCTTATACAGAGAGTGGGAAGAGTAAATGAAAATTTGGGTTGCGTTAATATTCGGCGTTCTGCTTAGCTTTTTAATAGCTTTTTTGCTCGGATTTGTTATAATTCCGTGGCTTAGAAAGCTTCACTTCGGGCAGACTATTCTTGATATAGGTCCTGCATGGCATAAATCAAAGCAGGGTACTCCCGTAATGGGCGGTCTTATGTTTATAATAAGCATAATCGTATCGTTTGCTGTCGTCCTGATAACCGATAAGCTGCTCGGCGGTCATATTCTGACTTCGGGAAGCGTTGTCATAGGCGACGATATGAAGGTCAAAATATTCGCGGGACTTTTAATGGCTGTCGCTTTCGGACTTATCGGCTTTGCGGACGATTATATTAAGGTTGCCAAAAAACGTAATCTCGGTCTTACCATAGCGCAGAAAACCGGCGCGCAGATTCTTGTGATGCTGGCGTATCTTGCGGCGCTCTATATGTCGGGAAACACGTATATGTTCATTCCGTTCGTCGGAAATGTCGACCTTAAATTTTTCTTTTGGATATTCGGAATTGCCGTTATTTATCTCACGGTAAATGCCGTAAACTTCACGGACGGCGTAGACGGCTTGTGTGCAAGCGTTACCTCCGTGGCGGCAATTTCATTTATAGCGGCGGCACTTATCAGAGGTTTCTTCGGTGTAAGCCTTCTTGCGGGCTGCCTTCTCGGCGGATGTCTCGGATACCTTATTTGGAACTGGTATCCCGGAAAGGTTATGATGGGCGATACCGGCTCAATGTTCCTCGGCGGTATGGTTGTAGCCCTCGCTTATGCCATAGACTGTCCGCTTATAATCTTGCTTTACGGAATAATCTATGCAGTCGAAATGTTCTCGGATGTGCTTCAGATATGCTACTTCAAGGCAACGCACGGCAAACGAATTTTCAAAATGGCACCCATACACCACCACTTTGAAATGTGCGGCTGGAAAGAGCGCAAGATATGCGTCGTGTTTACACTCGTTCAGCTTTTCGGCGGAATTATAGGAACCGCTCTTTTGTATTACGGAATGAAATAATTTTATTTGTCGATTTCGGCAGATGTCCGTTTTAATTTTTAGAAAAAGGAGGAAGAATTATGGCAGGGAACGCCCAAAATGCAAAACCGCGTCCTCAAAAGACAAAAAAACGCTCGCGAAGACCCGATTTTCTCGCACTCGGCGGAATTGACGTATTCTTTCTTCTTCTTGTAATCGCAATACTTACAATAGGACTTGTAATGCTGTTTTCGGCAAGCTACACCTACGCCTTTTATAACAAAAAGGGAGACAGCACATACTTTTTTAAGCGTCAGCTGATTTTTGCCGTTGTCGGCGTTATTTGTATGCTCCTTGTTTCAAAGCTCAGGTATGATTATCTTAAAATACTTGCTGTTCCCGGTCTTATTGTCTCATGGGGTCTGCTTGTTATAGTTCTTATACTGCCGGCGTCGTTCGGTGAATTCCACCGATGGATAAATCTCGGCTTTTTTACCTTCCAGCCGTCGGAAATAGCAAAGCTTGCCATAATTTTGTTTTGCTCATACGAAATGGACAGAAATCATAAAAAAATAGTCGGAAAGTCAATAAACCGTTCCAAATTTGCAGACGGAGTAAAGGAACTGTCGGGCGGACATATCGTCGTGTATAATTCGTTTTTGCAGCTCCTTTTCTATGCCTTGGTTATAACTGTTACGGCGGGTCTTGTCTATCTTGAAAATCACCTTTCCGGCACCATTCTTATTCTCGCCATAGGAGTAATTATGATGTATCTCGGCGAGATAAAGAGACATTGGTTTGTGCTTATAGCGGTAATTGCCGCCGTGGCAATTATCATATTCGTGCTCAATCCGCAGCTTCTTGAAAAATACGCGGGCGCGCGAATTACGGCGTGGCTCGATAAAAGCTACGACCCCAAGGGAGCAAGATGGCAAACCAACAACTCGCTCTATGCCATAGGTTCCGGCGGACTTTTCGGAACCGGTCTCGGTAACTCAAAACAAAAGCATCTGTATGTTTCCGAACCGCAAAATGACTTTATTTTTGCGATTGTCTGCGAGGAGCTCGGCTTTATCAGAGCGGTAGGAATAATTTTGCTGTACGTTTTGCTTGTTTGGCGTGGGGTCGTTATAGGACTAAAGGCAAAGGACCGCTTCGGTGCCATGCTTGCAATGGGCATCGTCTTTCAGGTGGGACTTCAGACGGCGCTTAACATCGGCGTTGTTACTGATACATTGCCGAATACAGGCATAAGCTTACCCTTCTTCAGCTACGGCGGTACCTCGCTTATGATGCTGCTTATTGAAATGGGAATAGTGCTGTCGGTATCAAGGTATTCGCGAATAGAAAAATAAAAAGCCTAAGAATAAGGAGTAAACATATGAAAGTCATATTCGCTGCCGGCGGTACCGGCGGACATATAAATCCGGCGCTTGCGTCCGCAGGCGAGCTCAGACGCCGCCATCCGGATGCCGACATACTTTTTATAGGTACAAAGGAGCATATGGAGTCAAAGCTCGTACCTGCGGCGGGTTTCGCCTTTAAAACCATTGAAATTACCGGCTTCCAGAGAAAGTTTTCCGCTAAAAATATAGCTAAAAACATTAAAACTCTTTTCCTTATGATAAGTTCCTCGAGAGAGGTCAAAAAAATAATCAAAGAATTTAAACCGGACGTTGTAGTAGGCTTCGGCGGATACGTCAGCGGTCCCGTTGTCAGAACGGCCTGTAAGCTTGGCGTAAAGACAGCCATTCATGAGCAAAACGCCTATCCCGGCGTTACAAACAAGGCTCTCGCCAAAACGGTGGACAAGGTTATGCTCACGGTTAAAAAGGCAGAGGAACACCTTGAATGTAAAAATGAGCCGATTGTTACAGGTCTTCCGGTAAGAAGCGAAATCATAGAAGCGGACAGGGAATTTTCACGTGCAAAGCTCGGTGTCTCGCCCGACAGCATAATGGTGCTCTCGATGGGCGGCAGTCTGGGTGCAAAGGCGATAAATGAAAATATGACTGCCTTGATAGCCGAGCGTTGGCAAAATAAAAATCTGTTCTTTATGCATTCTACCGGAAAATACGGTAAATGGGTTCCCGAAAAGCTAAAAGAGCTCGGCGTGGACGAGAACAAAGCAAGCAACGTGGTAATACGCGAATATATAGATGATATGGATGTCTGTCTTGTGGCAAGCGACCTTGTTATCGGCAGAGCCGGTGCGTCGTCACTTTCCGAGATCGAAGCAGTCGGCAGAGCGTCAATACTTATTCCCTCACCGAATGTTGCCGAAAACCATCAATACCATAACGCCATGGCTCTTGTGGAAAACGATGCCGCGCGCGTTATTGAGGAAAAGGATTTAACCCCCGAAAAACTCATATCCGAGTTTGACTCACTTGTTGCAGACCGCGAGACTCTTGTAAGACTCGGCAGGAATGCAAAAAAAATGGCGGTTGAAAACTCTTCTGCGATGATTTGTGATATAATAGAAAAGTTAGCGGAGAAAAAATAACAGCTGTCGTTTCCAAAACATACAGCCCTGCATAATATGAAAAAGGGTTACCTTTTTTCTTTAAGGGGTGTGTATGTATTGGATAAGATAATAATAGAGGGCGGACGAAGGCTCTGCGGAGAAATTGAAGTCCACGGCTCGAAAAACAGCGCGCTGCCGATTTTGGCGGCTACGGTCTTGACAGGCGACAAATGCGAAATACATAATTGCCCGGCTCTCTCGGATGTAGACGCCGCTATTCAAATACTTCGGCATCTCGGCTGCAAGGTGATACGCGACGGTCACACGGTAGAGGTGGATTCGTCCGTTATCACCGTAAGCGAAATTCCCGATGATTTAATGCGAGAGATGCGCTCATCGATAGTCTTTTTGGGTGCTGTGCTCGCACGTACGGGAAAAGCGGAAATATCTTCGCCGGGAGGCTGTGAAATAGGTCTCAGACCTATTGACCTGCATTTATCGTCGATGCGAAAGCTCGGTGCCGAAATTACCGAAGAGCACGGCAGACTGTACTGTTCGCTCGGCAAATGTCTTCACGGTGCCGATATTACGCTTTCTTTTCCGAGTGTCGGAGCCACAGAAAACATAATGATAGCCGCCGCCGCGGCGGACGGAACCACTGTTATTACAAATGCGGCGCGAGAACCGGAAATCAGCGACCTTGCCGATTTTTTAAACGGCTGCGGCGCTAAAATTTCCGGCGCCGGCGACAGCACGGTAGTAATAGAGGGCACTAAAAAGCTTCACGGCACATGCCATACCGTTATACCCGACCGCATAGAGGCGTCGTCTTATCTTATAGCCGCATCGGCAACCGGCGGCAGAATTTGCATAAAGGACGTAATTCCGGCACATATCGGCGCGCTGATTCCGGTGCTTTCCGAAGCGGGCTGTGATATAACGACGAGCGGCAGGTGGATATGTCTGTCTGCACCGCCGAGACTTAAAAGAGTAAAAATGATACGCACCATGCCGTATCCGGGCTTTCCGACCGATGCTCAGGCAATAGTCGGAGCTATGCTGTCCGTAGCGGACGGCACGAGCGTAATAATTGAAAATATATTTGAGAGCAGATTTAAACACGTAACTGAGCTTATGCGGCTCGGCGCAAAAATAAGCGTCGAGGGCAGAATGGCGGTTATAGAGGGTTCAAAGTATCTGACGGGCGCAAATGTTGTAGCTCCGGATCTTCGCGGAGGCTTTGCGCTTATAACGGCCGGTCTCGCCGCAAACGGCAAGACGGTTATTACAGGTACGCAGCATTTGGACAGAGGATATGAAGCTCCTGAAAAGGTGCTGAAACTGCTCGGAGCAGACGTGAGAAGGATAAATGAAAATGACGGGACCGAAAAACAAGAGACAAGGCAGCTCGCCGAAAACGTCGGGAAACCCGCGGGGGAGTCGGCAGAAGACTGCACCGACCGGCACTCGCAGGAGGCAGACGATCGATGTAACATACGGCGGGGCAAATGAGCGCACGCAGGGCGGCAGGCAGCAGCTCTCGCGCGATGAAATGCGCCGTCGCAGCAGGCTCATTAAAATGAAAAAACGCAGGATAAAAAAGCTGATTGCTCTTATCCTGGGTATTATAATTATAATTGCCGTCGCAGTAACTCTTTCGCTTACGGTCTTTTTCCGTATAGACAATGTTGCGGTTACCGGTGACGAGATATACAACAATGAGGATGTTATAGCTGCGTCGCAGATAAATATAGGCGACAATATGTTTATGACAAGCAAGAAAAAAACAGCCTCCGGAATCGAATGCACCCTTCCTTATGTTGAGTCGGCCGAAATAAAACGCAATCTTTCGGGGACAATAACAATAAAAATTACGGCTGCAACCGCTAAGCTTGCAATAGACAACGGCGACAGCTTTACGTTGGTTTCCGACAAGGGCAAAGTGCTTGAGGACGGACTTATGACTATCGGCGACGGTATTATCATAATTGATTCCTCACCGGTGATTTCGGCGGTACCGGGGGAAACCGTGGAATTTCAGGATAACGACGACCTCGGCATTATAAAAAATGTGCTGACATTGCTTGAATCAAATGAACTCAGCGGAATAACAAGTATAGATGTGAGCAACCATTCCAATATTAAAATGGTATATAAGGAGCGCGTTACCGTGCTTTTGGGACTTTCGTCCTCCGTGAACGATAAAATGGACTTTGTAAAAGCTGCCCTGACAAGGCTTGACAGCGATAATCCCGATTTTACGGGCAGCATAGATTTCACGATTGACAAAAAGGCATATCTCAGTCCTCAGCGTGAGGATAACACAACGGTTCCGTTTATATCTCCGTAATTATATACAATATAAATGCAAAAAAACGTTGAAAATAACGGGATAATATGATATACTAACCTAAATAGGTATGAGTTTAACTTTATTTAGGTGTGAAATAAAAGACTTTACATAATGGAGGATGTTCTCAAATGGATTTTGAAATGGACAACGAATTTAATGACGTTACTAATATTAAAGTTATAGGCGTTGGCGGAGGCGGCGGAAATGCTGTCAACAGTATGGCAAACAATGACTTCGGCAGAGTTCAGCTTATAGCTATAAATACCGATAAGCAGACGCTTGCTTTTTCAAAAGCCGGTCAGAAAATTCAGATAGGCGAAAAGATTACGCAGGGCAGAGGCGCCGGGGCAAAGCCCGAAATCGGTCAGAAAGCTGCCGAGGAGAGCCGCGACGCAATTATTGAAGCGCTCAATGATACACAGATGGTGTTTATTACCGCAGGTATGGGCGGCGGAACAGGCACAGGCGCAGCTCCCGTTATTGCCGAGATTGCTAAGGAAAAGGGAATACTCACCGTAGGTATAGTTACAAAGCCATTCGATTTTGAGGGTAAGGTACGTATGCAGCAGGCAGAGGCAGGTATTGCAGAGCTTGCAGGCCATGTAGACAGCCTTGTTGTTATTCCCAACGAAAGATTAAAGCAGGTATCCGAGCAGAAGATTACTCTTCTCAATGCGTTTGATATAGCAGATGATGTTCTTCGCCAGGGCGTTAAGAGTATTTCCGACCTTATTATTAAGCCGGCTCTTATAAACCTTGACTTTGCCGATGTAACCGCAGTTATGAAAGATGCGGGCCATGCTCATATGGGCGTGGGTACCGCCAAAGGCAAGGATAAGGCTGAGCAGGCGGCTCAGAGAGCTATTTCAAGCCCTCTTCTTGAATCCACAATCGACGGCGCTAAGGGCGTTATAATAAGCATTTCCGCTTCTGAGGATATCGGCCTTGACGATATCGACACCGCGGCAGGTATAGTTCGTGCAGCGGCTGATGAGGATGCTAACATCATCTTCGGCGTAGATCTCGATAAAGAAAAAGAAGACGAGATGACAATTACCGTTATCGCCACAGGCTTCGGTACTGATGAGAACGGTATGCCTAAAAAGCCCAATAAGACCGATGATTTTTCGTTCGGCGGCAAGGATGACGGCTTTGAGGATGTAAGCAGCACTACCGACAACGGCAAGGGCTTCGGAAGCGACGACGGATATATGGACGTTCTTGACATTTTCAACGGTAAGAAGTAATTTTTTACACAGTATTTTTTCTTATTAAATCCCTTAAAAAACGGGCTGTAAAAATTTTACGGTCCGTTTTTTGTCGAAAAAATATCCGCACTCGATATTTAACGAATGCGGATATTTTAGTTGTGCCGTTCTTCTCTTTGTGTGGCTTTACGATATTATTACGGGCTCAGTCTGTTTGCCGTTTAAAGCGTCCAAAACGGTTATGGGTATTTTTTCAAAATCCGCAACTATGGAATTCGGTTTGTTAATGCAGTCATCCTGCCTCATCGGTACGAAGTAAATATATTTGCAGTTCATTAAAAGACCTATGTTTTTAGCGGTGGCGCCGAGCGCGTCATTTGTGGAAACGGCTATTACCACCGGACGTCTGTTGCGAAGGTGCGCTTTAGCTGCAAGCGTTACGGTCGTATCAGTTATGCCGTTCGCCATTTTCCCGAGAGTGTTTCCCGTAGTCGGCGCGATAATAAGTAAGTCGAGCAGCTTTTTGGGGCCAATCGGCTCAGCCTTCGGCAGAGTACTTATAATATCATTTCCCGTTATTTCGGTTATTTCGTCGGCGAAGTCTTTAGCCGAGCCGAAACGTGTATCGGTTGTAAATGCCGTTTCAGACATTATGGGCACTACGTTAAAACCGTCGCTTTTAAGCTTAGCCATAATCGGGATCACCTTTTTAAACGTACAGAACGAACCGCACATTGCAAATCCTAAGTTCAGCACATTTTTTCCCTCCTTACAGAAGCGGTTGAGCTTTCTTAAATATCAGCCTGCCGGCTTCTTCGGGGGCGTATTTTCCGGGAAGCCCCAATGCTCTGACAGCGTTTATCCCGTAAGAGTCGGCAAGCCCGATATCCACTCCGAACGGGGGAGAAGCTATATCGATAAGCAGAACGTCTTTTCTCAATCGACTCAAAATATTTTTATCTATTATTTCAGCGGGAACGGTGTTTATTAAAATATCCGCGTCGTGTGCTATGCAGTCATAATCTCTCAGCAGGCATATGCTGTATCCCTTTTTTACCGCGTCTGCGAGTGCGTGAGGGTCTCTTGCCGTTATCAGTACCTTTGCGCCGTTTTCCTTCATGAATTCGGCAATAGCCTTCGCGGTTCTGCCGTATCCGGTAATTGCCGTCTTTTTGCCGCTGAAATCATATATTCCGTTTTCGTTTAACACAAATTTAAGACATTGCGCGGTCAAACGGGCATTGTCCGTAATAAATTCCTCATCATAGTAATCATATACTTTTGTGCCGTTTGCCGACAAAACAGTGCGACTGTCGCCGATGATTCCTCCTGCTACCGTGTCACTTTTTCCGAGACATTCGCCGATTTCCGATAGCCTGACGTCTTCGAACACTTTGCCGGTGTTCAGGTGAATTTTATCGCGGCTTACGGGGAGCGGCAGTATCAGCAGTATATTATTGTTTTCGCGCAGATAACAAAGAAACTCGTCTTTGGTAAGACCGCCGTTTACCGCATATGACGCGAAAGAATACCCGCTGTTAAAAAGCAGCTCGGCGAGACAGCTCATCCTTTTGTCTCCGCCGGCAATAACGATTTTTTTCATTTATTTCCCTCCTTTTTCGGATGGATATCTATACACTATAATATGAATACAGAAAATATATTGTGAAAGATAATTTTAGGGTTTAAATTTTTGCCGAAATGCAATATAATATATTTTAGTCGGAAATACTGACACAATAAACCGAAAGGTATGACTTATATGAAAGACATAGATACACTTTTAAAAGAAGTAAAGAGAGTACACTTTATCGGGATAGGCGGCAGCGGTATGTGCCCGCTTGCCGAGATACTTCACAGCTGGGGCTATGAGCTCTCCGGTTCGGACAATAACGAGAGCGATACGCTTGACAGAATACGTAAGCTCGGTATCCCCGTTACCATGGGTCAAAGGGCGGAAAATATAAAAGGCGCCGAGATGATAGTTTATACCGCGGCCTTGCTTAAAGATAATCCGGAGCTTGTAGCCGCTAAGGCAAGCGGAATACCGACCTTTGAGCGTTCGAAGCTTTTCGGCGCAATTTCGAGAATGTATAAAAACTGCATAGGCATTTGCGGAACTCACGGCAAGACCACAACTACATCTATGACTACGCAGATAATGATAACCGCAAAGCTTGACCCGTCTGCCGTAATCGGCGGAAAGCTTCCGATGATGGGCTCAAGCGGCAGAGTGGGCAAGAGTGAAAATTTTGTCTGTGAAGCGTGCGAATTTGTCGATACTTTTCTTGACTTGTCACCGGATGTTGCCGTTATACTCAATATAGACGAGGATCATCTCGACTATTTCAAAACACTTGATAATCTGATTAAAAGCTTCCATAAGTTCGCTTCTATGGCGACAAAGGCGGTAATTTACAACGGCGATGATGCCAACACATTAAAGGCTATGGAGGGCATTTCCGGCAAGGATCTTATTACCTTCGGCATGGCTGAAGAAAATGATTATTATCCCGAAAATATCGCTCCCGTACACGGCGCTTATTATGAATTTGACGCTATGCACAAGGGTGAATTTCTCTGCCACATAAAGCTCAGAGTTCCCGGGCTCCACAATGTCCTTAATGCACTTGCAGCCTTGGCGGCTTCAATGTATTCCGGCGCGGACGCCGAGTCTTGCCGTGACGGACTTGATGCATTCAGCGGTGCTCACAGACGTTTTGAGCTGCTCGGCAAATATAAGGGCGTTACTTTTGTAGATGACTACGCTCACCACCCGGCTGAGCTCAAGGTTACCATTGACGCCGCTATGGAGATGGGATACCACAGCGTTTGGGCGGTGTTTCAGCCGTTTACCTATTCGCGCACATATATGCTGATGGATGACTTCGCAAAGGTACTCAGCATACCAGACCATTGCGTTATGACCGAAATAATGGGTTCGCGTGAAGTCAATACCTATAATGTATACACTTCTCAGCTTGCCGCTAAAATTCCGGGTTCCGTGTGGTTTAATACATTTGAGGAGGTTGCCGATTATGTTGTTAAAAATGCCGAGGACGGCGACCTTGTCCTGACTCTCGGCTGCGGTGATATATACAAGGCGGCCCATATTATGATAGATAAGCTTAAATAAGTTAAGATAAAATACAATATAAAACGGGGTTGTAAAAACGAGAAATTTTTACAGCCCCATTTTTATAGCTTTTATCAGTGCCTTTGCGACATATCGTCGTAGATTTCGCAAAACCGCGCGGCAAATGCGGGCTCTTCGTTTCCTGCGTACAGATGAGAAATATCTCCGAATGAGCTGCAGCGCCATACCGCTATGCCTTTTTCTCGCTCCTCGGTGTACAGTGTAGTGACCGAGGTCGGAGCAGCGCAAAAGCCCTGCCACAGGCATACGGGCGAAATGTTAAGAAGATGTGAAAGCATTACACATTCCACGCCGAAATGGCAAAAGAATACTATTGTGTCTTTGTTTGCATTTACGGCCTTGTAGTATTTATCTTTTCTCTCGTATCCGTGCGCTTTAAGTACCTTGTCAAGACCCTGAGAAACTTTTCTGTACTCCTGCTTTACTCTGCCTTGCTTCATAAACTCTGTGTCCGCCCATTTTTTCACATCGTAAAGGTCATCCTCTTTAGTGAAAAACGAAGGCATAAGATCCCACGGACCGCGGAGCTTTTTTGTCTTTTTGTCATATATCGGCGCGTGAAATTCCCTGAGCCAATGATAAGTTTTTGCGCTTCTTCCGAGCCTTTTAAGTGTAACGCTTGCAGTGTCCTGCGCTCTGCCGAGCGGAGAGACATAAAAAGCCGTAACGTCGGTCTTTTCCATTTTGTCCGCAAGAAGCTCGGCCTCGTGCCATCCCTTTTGAGTCAACGAATCCTTTTCGTAGTCGGGGTCACCGTGCCTTATGATGAGAATCCTCATTTTTCGTCACCGTCGGCAGCTCTTTTTTCAGTAATATAGCTATGAATTTTTTCGGCAAGCTCGCCGTGAATTTTAAACTTGCTGCGGAAAACTATCATTGAAATTATTATAAGTATCGGCGGTATTCCGAAGGCTATTGTGCCTATCGCATTTTTGGTGGCGTTGTTTATAACGCCCTCTTTAATTTGCTCGTTGTAGCCGAATATACCAAGACCGCCGAAAAGAATAACAGTCTGAATGGTGTATGCCATTTTTTGTAAAAAGCCCTTCATAGAGAAGGTTATACTCTCGCTTCGCGAACCGTTTTTGTACTCGCCGTAATCGACTATGTCCGCAAGGAATACAGTTTGCGAAACAAACATCGAACTTATGCCCACCGAGGCCAAAATATAGCAAATATCAAGTGCTATTGCGATTTTAAGCACCGGGCCGAAGAGGAACATCAGGGCGTATCCCAAAATAGTCATCGAGAGCGATATGGTGTATATTGAGCGCATGGTAAATTTTTCCGAGAGCATGGGTATTACCAAAAGGCCGACTACCGAGCCGACTGCGCCGATTGTTTGGAAAAGCGATTGACCCTTAGGCTGACCCAAAACATCGGTGAAATAGTAAACAGCCGTAGAGCTTGTCAGGTACCAGCCTGCATTTGAAAGCATGGCGAATATCATAAATACGACGAGCTGATCGTTGTGAGCCACGGTTTTGAATATCTGCTTGAAGCTGAATTTTTGCTTTTCGTTGTAGACAACGTTTGTCTCTTTTGTATTGAATACGCATGTAGCCGAAAAAAGTATAAGTGCTATTCCGCATATCATAGCCCAACGCGAAAATCCGGTTGCGCTGTAACCCTTTTCTGTGGTCATGCCTGTTGAGAGCAGAGGAAGAATTATAGGAGTCAATATTGTTATGATTCCCTGGCCGAGACCAGAGAAGGTTCTCGCGATTGTTGCTACTAAGCTTCTCTCTTTAGCTTCGCTTGTAAATGAGGGTATCATCGACCAATAGGGAATATCCGCCATGGTGTTGGTCATTCCCCAAAGAATATACATGGCGGCTATATATATGTAGAGCTTTGTTCCGCTCATACCGAAGGATGTAAAGAGGAGTGTAAGAACCACCGCGTTCGAGAATGCACCTATGAGTATCCACGGGCGGTATTTACCGAATTTTGTGCGCGTATTGTCAACTATCGTTCCCATCATCGGGTCGTTAATACCGTCCCAAATACGAGCTATCGGGGTGAGTATCAAAAGAAATGCGGGTTTAAGTCCGAGTACGCTTGAAAGGTAGTAAGACAAAAACGAATAGAACATTCCGTAGCTGAGGTCAAGACCCACGGCACCTACGCCGTAACCTATGTACCCCGGTAATTTTTTCAGTAAACTGTTTGATTTTTTCACGCCGTCATCCTCCGATTTCAGACAAATACAAATAATTATACTTTATATAATAAATGTTTAAGAGAAATAAGTCAAATAGAAATATGCGGTTTGATCGCCAAAAAGAGCATATCATTTTCGAATGTGAAAAAATAACGGTCACAAACGAGTTTTGTGTCTTTAATCAAATAAAGATGAAAAATTTGTTGTATTCAAATTGACTATTTTAAGTTTCTGGATTATAATATTTTTTATGACTTTTGAAGTTGTATAAAGTTGTAAAAAAGGAAAAGGAGTTAACTTAATGGAAAATCAATCTGTTAAGAGAGGTTTTTGGCATAAGCTGTTCGGCACCACGCCGAATGACGGTAATTTGCAGCCGCGCGAAGCTATTGCGTACAGTATTACCGGTATAGGCCAAAACTTTATCTGCACCATCATCGGCTCATATCTTACCATATTTATGACCGATGCACTTTTAATGGCGGACGCCAAGATCGGCAAAACGACAGGTGCCACCGCAGTAGCGCTTCTTATGCTCTTCACGAGGGTGTATGATGCTCTCAATGACCCGATTATGGGCTCTATTGTTGACAGAACAAGAACCAAATGGGGCAAATGCCGCCCGTATCTTAAATGGATGGCTGTTCCGATAGGCTTGGTTACCATAGCCTGCTTCCTGCCTGTCTATAACAGCACGGCAAAATCATTCATCATTATTTCGGTTATCTATGTCATTTGGTCAATGGTATTTACCGTAGCCGATGTTCCTTATTGGGGCCTTTCAACGGCTATGACAAATAACACAACCATTCGCGGCAATCTTCTTACTGTTGCGCGTCTTTGCTGCACCATAGGCGCAGGCGCCGTAACGGTATTTGTACCCGTAATTACTTCGGCTGTAACCGCAAAATATAAGGATGCCGACGGTGTGCTTATAGCGGCTAATTCCGTAGCAAACGCAAACACACTTAAATGGACATATTTTATTTGCGCAGTTGTTCTCGTTATTGTGTCAATGCCGATGTTCTTCTATGGCTTTAAAAACACAAAAGAGAGATATACCTCCGACACAACTCCGCCTTCACTCGGCCATAACCTTGGGCTTCTCTTTAAAAACGATCAGCTTTTGCTCATACTCATTTCCGGTATTTTGGGTGCGGCAAGAACCGTTTATATGTACACGGGCTCGCTTTATTTTGCAAAGTATGTTCTCGGAAACGAGGCAGTATACAGTATTCTTACAATACTTGTTGTTCCCGGCGGAGCAATTGCAACCGTGCTTATTCCGTGGTTCACAAAGCATTTCGGAAAGAAAAATACATATATCTATGTACATGTACTCGGCGCCGTAGTTATGTTCGCTATGTACTTTATAGGCAGAAACGGCGGCTATAACAATTCCTCAAATCTCCTTTGGCTTGCCATAGGTTTTGTTCTCCTCGGACTTCCGCAGGGTATCAATAACGTAATAACCTACGCTATGATAGGCGATACAGTTGAATATCTTGAGTGGAAAACGGGCGAGAGAGCAGAGGGCATCTGCTTCTCAATGCAGACCTTCATAAATAAAATCAGTATGGCTGTCGGCGCATTCATAGGCGTTATGGCATATGGAATTTCCGGCATTTCTCCGTCAGACCCGTATAATACCGTAACTCCGGAGGGCTCTGAAAAGCTTTGGGCTGTGCTCATACTTTCGGGTGCTATTTCGATGGTTGCCACCATTATCCCCATGCTCTTCTACAAGGTTACCGAGAGTAAGCAGAGAGAGTATGTAAAAGAAATAGAGGAAAGAAAAGCCGCTAAGGCTGCAAAAACCGCAGAATAATTCATTCGGAAAAATTCAGGAAGCCGTTACCGTTTGGTAACGGTTTCTTTTTTTCTCCCAAAAGGGCAAATTTCTTTGATTTTCGGTCATATATAAATGAAAGGAGAACCTCAGAAAAAACAAAAACCGTGTGAAGATAAAGAGTAAATCTCTATTTTATGTGTGCTTTGTCTTGACACAAAATCAAAAATAACTACAATATATCTGAGGTGGTAAAAAACTATGAAAAAATTTAACTTAAAAGAAGCGGTCAAAAACCTTAACGAAAAGCTTAAAAACGACAAGAAGTTTAAAGCTCGTTTTGCTACTCTGACCGTAGCGGGAGTAATCGTTATAGCAACTGCGATAACCGTTCCTACGGTTGTGCATAACAACAAAATCAAGGCGGAAGAAAACACTACGAATGTTGCCGTGCAGGCTGAACCGGAAACCGAGACTACAACATTGCCCGACGGCGTTGAAACTACCGTCGATGCGGAAGGTCACGTTGTACCCGTAACCGACGAAAGCGGTAACTTTGTTTATACTACCGCTACGCCGGAAACAACCATAGCTGCTATTGATAATACAGCAGTCGAAAACAATAACGCAAATAATGATAACGTCGGAGGCAACAAGGGCAGTTCAGGCAATACAGGCAGCTCAAATAATAAAAGCACGGGCGGCAATAAAAGCACAGGTGGCAATAAAAGCACAGGCGGTAATAAAACAAACAGCGGTAACAAAGGCAATTCAGGCAATAAGGGCAACTCCGGTGGCTCAAATAGCAGCGGTGGCAGTCAGCAACAGGGTACTCGTCCTGTAACCGAAGCCGATGTCAAGGCTATTGTTGAAGAAGCTAAAGCTTATGCAAGAAATAAATACGGCTTTGTTATAGATTCGTCTTTAACCGAGGTTGGCACTTCTTGGGGTCCGGAAACAGGTATATTGGCTAAGTTTGATGATGCGCGCAAAGCTAAATACTCCAAGGATTTGCGTGACGAGATTGACGGGGTGTATAAGGGCGGTAGGCAAGATTTTTCTGAGTTGAGCGATGAGGAATATGCTGAATTGTGGAAAAAACACCCAGCTCGAATGAATATTTTCTACAAATACCGTCCTAATGACAGCGCCGAGCCGTATTACATTTATGTTGTTTATTGATATTTTTTGTAGAAAAATACTTGTTTTTCACAGAAAATAAAGCATAATAAAGTAAAGTGTTATCCGCACCCAGCGATAACGTTTCTCACGAAGATAAAGCCCTCCCAAAAAAGGGCTTTATTTTTTTGTTTCAAAATTCAAAATGAAAAAAAGTTGACATTGACACGTAAAAAAAATCGTGAAAAAAAGTTGACATTGACTTTAAAGAAATCCGTATGTTATAATAAGTACAACAAAAAGTGCGAAAAAACAAAGCACCGAAAAACAATCAAATAACAAATATCAGACCGTTTCCTTATGGGAGGCGGTTTTTTTATGCCTTTTTTTACATCGAATTTTCGTAAAAAGGGCAAATTTGCAAAAAACCTTTTCATATATAGGTGCAAGCAAGCAAATCACCGCAGCGACTGTCTTTCTCGTCAGACGAAAAATGCAATATTGAGACAAAAGGCTAATATATGAATTATTACCGTAAAAAAACAGACCCTGTGAATTGTACCGACAAGGTCTGCTTTATCTATGCCTTTAATTTATAAAAATACCGCTTGGTTATGAAACGCTTTATGAACATTCGGTAAAAGCAATTTCCCGTATTTCAGTCTGTCAGAGTGTAACGCCTCAGACCGATTGAATGCTTGCCGTATTCAATGGCATTTGTGGGACAAAAGTTAATACACGCCATACAGTGTGTGCAGTTTTTGCCCCAAACAGGCTTGCCGTTCTTAAGCTCAATGTTGTTCAGCACACAGCTTCTTACGCATTTTCCGCAAGCTATGCATTTGTCGGTGGCGTAGAATTTGTCTGCGGATACGATGAATTTGTAAAAGACCGTATTTACTATGCCGCTTTTCAGTCTGTCCGCAATGCCGACTTTAATATCTGGGAAAAGCTTTTCGGCTTTGATGTATTCTGCTGCGTCAAGAGCCGCTTTATCCGCTTTTATTATAAGCTTCTCTGCGGTTTTTTCATCAGGTGCGCTGTAAAGTGCCGTGTAATTTTCGGGCATTACAACCTCGTAAACACCCATAAATTCGAAACCCTTGTCAGAGCAAAGCGCTTGTAATTGTTTCCTTGCATTTCCTATTTCGCCGCCGCAATCCATTATGAAATATGCTTTATCGGAGCCGTGAAACACGGATTCCCTTATGAGCTTTTCAAAAATGTGCGGTATTTGCCAAGCGTAAGTCGGGCATACAAAAACATAGGGGGTATCGCTGTCAAAGCTGCCTTTTTTACACTCCTTTATATATTCAAACGAGTTGACCGGAATTTCGTTTATTGCTTCTCCGACCTTTTTTGCTAAATGGCGGCTGTTTCCGGTGCCTGTAAAATATATTATCACTTTTATCGCTCCTTCAAATATGTTTTGAGGCTTTTATTACTTAAGCTTTTTGCCGCTTTTTCCGAGCAGGCGGTCAATAACAAACGACAGATAACCGAGAGCCAAAAACGCCGCCGTAATAAAGACAATTATAAGCGCAACCTTGTTTTTGCCGTAAAGGTCTGTGTCGAGAAACGGATACGGATAACGGCTGCTGCCGCCGAAGCCGGAAAAGATCTTGCTGCCGAATTTAGCGCAAATCATTGTAAATGCGATATACAGATAGGGCAAAATCAGCCAGCAAAGCGGGTGCAAAGCCTTGTATAACCCTTTAGGGAAAAACAGCAGATAGTCGAGTATCACCATGAGAGGAACTATATAGTGCATAAGAATATAGCCTGTGTAAAAAGCCTTATCGGAGGCCGCTGCCTCTTTGGCACCGTTCGGCATAAACAAATAGGCTATTGCGGTCACGGCTATACACATGGTTACGGCGCCTCTGATAACGGCCTTTTCCTTTTTAGGACTGAAAACGGCGAGAAAAAAGAAGTATAAAAAGCAGAGTATGCCGCTTTGTACCGTGTAGTAATATAAAAGTGTGTCGGCGTTGCCGCGTCGCAGACTGTCAATATATTGTAAAATCATCCCTGCCTCACAGCACAATAAAAAAATTATGCGGTAGAGCTGTTTCAAATTCTGACTTTTTATATACATAAAAAATGCCACCCCGAAAAACTATTGATATAAACTCCATTTTAACACAATAAGTCGTTTGTATCAATGTATTTCGGAGCGGCAAAAGCAAAATGTACTTTGGTGATTTTAGTTATCGGTCTGTCTTTTTGCGCCCTTATTCTTCAAAAGTTTTTGCAACTTGAGGCATAAGCTCGCTTACCTTAATGTGCTGCGGACACGCTTTTTCACATTTCCTGCACTTTATGCAGTCCGAGGCTTTTCCGTATTCCTTAGCGAGATTTTCGTAGTATTGGCCGTTAACCGAAAAATCTTTATATGTAGCGCGTTTTTCCTCGTTATAAAGAGCAAAGTACTTTGGTATCGGAATGTGCTTCGGGCAGCCTGCCGTGCAGTAGCTGCAGCCTGTGCAGGGCACGGTTATAGAAGCTTTTATAATGTCTACTGCCTTGTCTATGATTTCGAATTCTTCCTTTGACAAGGGCTTGAAGTTTTCCATGTATCCGGTGTTGTCAAGGAGCTGTTCGTATGTGCTCATTCCGCTGAGTACCGTCATAACGCTGTCGTGGCTTGCTGCAAATCTTACCGCCCAAGAGGGAATTGACGCGTCCGGAGCATAATCTTTAAACAGCTTTTCGGCTTCTTCAGGTATTTTTGCGAGTGTTCCGCCCTTTACAGGCTCCATAACAATTACCTTTTTGCCGTGCTTTATCGCCGTTTCATAGCATAGGCGCGACTGAATACCCGGATTATCCCAATCGAGATAGTTTATCTGAAGCTGAACTATCTCAATTTCGGGGTGCGCGGTTAAAATTCTGTCGAGGAGCTTCGCGTCATCGTGATACGAAAATCCGACGGTCTTTATTTTGCCCTCTTCTTTCATGCGAGCCACGAAATCAAAGCAGTCGAACTTTGTTGCCGTCTCGTAATTTGATACGTTCAGGTTGTGAAGAAGATAGTAGTCAAAATAGTCAACACCGCAGTTTTTGAGCTGCTTTTCAAATATGCGGCTGTTGTCATCCTTTGTTTTCAACATCATAGTGGGCAGCTTTGACGTGAGTGTGAAGCTGTCACGCGGGTGGCGGTCAACTATGATTTTCTTTGCGGTTTCCTCGCTCTTGAAATCGTGATACATATATGCTGTGTCAAAGTACGTGAAACCGCGCTCCAAAAATTTATCTACCATTTTTTCGGCTTGCGGAATATCTATTTTAGAGGGGTCGTTACTGTCAAGAACAGGCAGTCTCATAAGACCGAATCCGAGCTTTTTCATATTATTCATCCTCATAGTTTTAATTTTTTCTTTTATGGCTTTTAATGCCGTGTCGGCGTCGTCTATGCCTTCAACGGTTTGCTCCATCGGACAAATTCCCGTGCCATATCTGTTTTTTATGCTGTCGGTTACGGTGCCGAAAGAATACTTTATACCGTATTTTTCGAGTATCGGTATGGCTTTGCGGCTTAAAACCTCACCGTACACATTTTTGATTTTAAGCAGCACAAAAAGCATGGCGGCGGCTTTTCCTATGATTTTGTCGGCGGCGCAAAAACGCGATAAATCGTTTTTTTCGCTGAGCAGCTTCAAAAGAGGGGACAGCCCCTTGCCGTTTTCTTCGATGAACTCTTTGCCGTCATACAGCACGAGCGAAGCACCGTTTTTAAGACGCTCCTTTGCTTTTTCGATATTATTCATAGAATTTGTTTAACCCCTTAACGCGGTATATAAGAAGCGGAAGCAGCGTCCATTGTAAAACAAGACCCGGCAGACCCGAAGCGATGCTTGAGAGTATTATTGTCGGTGAAACCGCCGTGCTTTTAAAGCCGTAAAACGCGATTAAAATAGCAGCCGCGCGTATGGCTCTTCCGAGTATTTGAGCCGTGAGTACCTTTAAAATGACGGGCATTTTTTTGTTTTTGAGGAGTCCGCATACAAGACCGTATACGGTAAGCTCTATCATCATAAACGGAAGAAGTGCCGCCGACGGCATACCCGTGAGCGCGAAGCTCAAAAGGGGACTTACCGCTCCCGTTACGGCACCCGCCGCAGGACCTGCCAAAAGAGCTGTGAAGAATACGCCGAGATGCATCGGCAGAAATGCCGAGCCGGGTAAGCTGCCGGTACCGCTCACGATACCTATAACGTGGAACAGCTGAGGCATGGAAACCGACAGAGTTATTCCTATTACCGTCGTGAGAGCTTTAGCTGTTATGATTTGCTTTTTTCTTGTCAAGGTGTTTTCCATAAATATCGGTCTCCTTAAATTGTTTTAAACGTTTTTGCCCATATTGTAGCATTCTTTGTATTCCGATTTATCTTTGATTTCGCCTTTTTCAAATACACCGGCACCCCTGATTATTCCTTTTTCCTTTGCACCGTCAAGGCAGTCGAGCGTAAAGCCCCTTATGCATTCTATCGACTTGTCAAATGCCGATTTATCGGAATCCGCCGCAGTCAGAATATAATAGAAATCCTTGTCCGACATCTCTGTGTAACGCGGCACGCACCTGTCTATAAATGTTTTAAGCTGTGCGTCAACAGTATAGAAGTACACGGGGGAAGCCAAAGCTATAACGTCGGCCTTGACCATTTTGTCATTAAGTTCCGCCATATCATCCTTTTGAACGCATTTATGCGTAGAATTACATATTCCGCAGCCGCGGCAGTAATTTATGCTTTTGTCGGCGAGAAAGACCTTTTCGACCTCGTTTCCTGCGTCTTTTGCTCCGCGTGCGAATTCATCGCAGAGTAAATCCGAGTTGCCGTGCTTTCTCGGACTTGATGAAACAATGAGAACCTTTTTATTCATTGCAGTCAGCTCCTTTTGCAGTATCGTCATAGCCCATTGTGGGCGAGGATGTTAAGTGTGCTTACATTTAAATATAATTTAACACTTGGAGTTTACTCTAAGTCAAGCCTTTTTTTGAAAAGTTTTGCCCAAAACAAAATAATAGAATTTTGTCTGTTAATATGTAAACTGTTTATTAACTCTGTTTGACTTTTCTTGACTTTTAATTTTGCGGTGATATAATATTATTACTCTTTGAAAAAGGGCTATTTTTATGGAAACAGGTGATTTGTATGCGTACAAAACAGTTTAAAGCCGAATCAAAGAAGCTGCTTGATTTAATGATAAACTCCATATACACGCATAAAGAAATATTTTTGCGAGAGCTTATATCAAATGCAAGTGATGCCGTTGATAAGCTGTATTTCCGTTCGCTGACCGACCAGAATGTCGGAATGTCGCACGGGGATTTTGAAATCAGAATTACTCCGGATAAGGAGAACAGAACTCTGACAATTTCCGATAACGGTATAGGTATGACCAATGAGGAGCTTGAAGCAAACCTCGGCACTATCGCAAAGAGCGGTTCTCTCGCTTTTAAGCAGGAAAACGCCGACGCAAAGGATATAGACGTTATCGGTCAATTCGGCGTAGGCTTTTATTCGGCATTTATGGTGAGCGACTGTGTAACCGTTGAAAGTCGCGCTTACGGCGAAAGCGAGGCTTACCGCTGGCAGTCTAAGGGCGTTGAGGGCTATACCGTTGAGGAATGCGACAAGCCCGACGTCGGCACTACGATAACTCTCCATATCAAAGATGATACGGATGAAGAAAAGTATTCTCAGTTCCTTGAGGAATACACTATCAAGACAATAGTTAAAAAGTATTCGGATTATGTTCGCTATCCTATCAGAATGACGGTAGAGAAGAGACGTCTTAAGGAGGGTACCGAGGACGAATACGAAACTGTAAAAGAGGACGAGACATTAAACAGTATGATTCCTCTTTGGAAAAAGAATAAAAAAGAGATTAAGCCCGAGGAATATGAAGCTTTTTATAAAGATAAGTTTATGGACTATGAAAAGCCTCTCAAGGTTATTCATTATAAAACCGAGGGTCAGGCAACATATGACGCGCTTCTTTTCATTCCGTCACACGCTCCGTTTGATTATTATACAAAGGAATACGAAAAGGGCTTGCAGCTTTACTCAAAAGGCGTTTTGATAATGGACAAGTGCAAGGACCTCTTGCCCGACCATTTCAGCTTTGTTAAGGGCCTTGTAGACAGCGAGGATCTCTCGCTTAACATTTCGCGTGAGGTGCTTCAGCATGACCATCAGCTAAAGCTTATTGCAAAAACCATAGAAAAGAAGATAGATTCCGAGCTTAAAAAAATGCTCGAAACCGACCGTGAAGCTTACGAAGAATTCTTTAAAGCGTTCGGTATGCAGATTAAATTCGGCGTATACAGCGATTACGGTATTCACAAGGACAGCCTCAAGGATTTGCTCTTGTTCTATTCGTCGAGCGAAAAGAAGCCCGTAACCTTAAAGGAATATGTATCCCGTATGAAGGACGGCCAAAAGGACATTTATTACGCAGCAGGCGAAACAACCGACAAAATAGATATGCTTCCGCAGGTGGATTCGGTTAAGGACAAGGGCTATGAAATACTCTATCTCACCGATTATGTCGATGAATTTGCCCTTCGCGCACTCAGCGAATATGACGGAAAGACCTTTGTTAACGTTTGCACGGAAGATGTTGACCTCGGAACCGAAGAGGAGAAAGAAGCCCTCAAAAAGGAAAACGAGGATAACGCCGATATGCTCAAAGAAATGAAAGAGGCTCTCGGAGAAAATGTCCATGAGGTTAGATTTACTGATAAGCTCAAGGACCATCCCGTCTGCCTATCGAGCGAGGGTGCTATTTCTCTCGAAATGCAAAAGGTGCTGAATGCGATGCCCGACGGTAAGGACGCCAAGGCTACGGTAGTGCTTGAAATAAATGCAAATCACCCAATAGCCGAAAAGCTCAAGTCCCTTTATAAGGACAATAAAGACAGTCTTTGTGATTACGCAAAGATTCTTTATGCTCAGGCGCGTCTTATAGGCGGTATGTCGGTTGACGACCCGGTGGAGCTTTCAAATCTTGTCTGCAATCTTATGACAAAGTAATGTCGGAATATTAAAGTCGCCGCAGAGGGTAAGCTTCTGCGGCGGCTTTTTATAATTGATAGTATCTAAAGTCTATGGTAAAATAATTACAGTATCTGACCGAGGGAGGATAAAAATGGATATAAACGAAATATTATCGCATTGTGACCACACAAATTTAAAACAGACCGCCGTTCCGAATGACATAAAACGTCTGATTGATGAGGCAGTTAGGTATAATACCGCAAGCGTTTGTATTCCGCCGTGCTATGTAAAGCTTGCTTCGGAATATGCCGCCGGTAAAACGCGTATCTGCACCGTTATAGGTTTCCCTAACGGGTATAACACGACCGAGGTCAAGGCATTTGAAGCAAAGCGGGCGCTGCTTGACGGTGCGGACGAAATAGATATGGTAATAAACATCGGCGCGCTTAAAAGCGGAAATGCAGACTATGTGGAAAATGAGATAAAAACGCTGAAAGAGGTTTGCGGCGACAAATGCCTCAAGGTAATAATTGAAACTTGTCTTTTGACCGAGGACGAAAAGAAAACAATGTGCCGCATTGTAAGTGCGGCCGGAGCGGATTATATAAAAACCTCAACGGGCTTTTCCAATGCCGGCGCAACGCATGATGACATAAAGCTTTTTAAAAAGTACGTGTCTCCGTCCGTAAAAATAAAGGCGGCAGGCGGTATTCACACGCTGGAGGATGCCGCGGAGTTCCTTTCGGAGGGAGCCGACAGGCTCGGTACGAGTGCAATCGTCGGAATAGCCGAAAAGGAGTTAGATGAAAATTAACTAACGCTTATGTAATAGCCTGATATAAAAAGACGGACCGTATGTTTTACAGTCCGTCTTTTATCTTTTACGCTTGATTCAAAAACTGTTTATCAATGACCTTACCCACAAAGTCGTTTATATATTTAATGCTGAAATCGTTTTGCTTGAGTCTCGAGGCTTGGGCTTTTGCGAGCGAATCGGTGTATTGCGAAAGGGGATAGATCTGAGCATCGTGGCTGCCTCGCACATAGTGGGTCACGATAGGCTCAAAAACCACATTGTCAACCGTTGTTTTTCCGGTGTCATAGTCCTTTGTCAAGTCGTAGTGAAGCATACCGCCTATAACTCTCGATGCCGTGTTTTGCTGTGAGATGAAATTGCCGAGAGAATATGCCACAAGTGTTTTTGTGCCGTTCCCGTTGTCTATCCATTCTACGGGCTGTATGACGTGAGGATGATGCCCTATAATTACGTCTGCACCCCACGACGCCATTTTGCTTGCAAGCTCGCGTTGGTCGTTGTTGGGGGTTGTCGTGTACTCTTCACCCCAATGAACGTTTACCAAAACAATATCGCATTCGGCCTTGGCTTTCTGAATTTTTGATTTGATTGTGTCCTCGTCTGAGGTGTATATTATTTTCAGAGCACTGTCTTTAGGTAATGACAGACCGTTTGTATAGCGGGTTATGCCTACAAGGCCTATCTTGATGCCGTCTTTTTCTATGTATTCGAGGCGGTTCATATCGTTTTCGTCCTTGTAAGCACCGGTCATTGTGATGCCGCCTATGTTGTTCCAAAAATCAATAGCTTCCGAAAGTCCCTTAGCACCCTTGTCAAGCATATGATTGTTTGCGAGGTTTACAACGTCAAAGCCTATTTTCTTAACTTCTTCGCCGACCTCCTGAGGAGAGTTGAAAAGCGGATAGCCGGATGGCTCATAGCTTTTTGCTATTATCGTTTCCTGATTTATGGTAGCCAAATCAGCTTTTTCCACTGTGGAGGCAATATTTTTGTATGCGTATGAAAAATCATAACCGCCGTTTTTTGAACGATTTTTTGCCTGCTCGTAAATTCCGTCGTGTATGAGATTGTCGCCGACCGAGAGCATACTGATTTTAACCGGTTCTTTTTTCTCCGCAGTCACGGTTTCATCGGAAACCGCGGCAACAGGTGCCGCTTTTTTGGTTTTCGGCTCTTTGGTTTCTTTAACAGACGGCTCCCAACCGTTTTTTGAAGAATTTACTATTGCTACTGTGCCGAATATGGCTACGACCGCCACAATCAGCACCATAAAAATTTTTACAGCCTTGTTTTTCACTTGTTCACCCCACACCAAAAACTACTTTTCAAATACCTGTGTATAGCGCTTTATTGAATCCTCGACAATATCAGCCGCTGCAAAAGCGCCTTTTGTCTCGTCAATAACCGTCTTTTTGTTTTCGAGTGTTTTATAAACTGAGAAAAAGTGCTTCATTTCATCGGAAATGTGGGCAGGAAGCTGAGTTATGTCGGTGTATGAGTTATACATCGGGTCATCAAACGGAATCGAAATGATTTTATCGTCCGGAAAACCGTTGTCAAGCATGGTTATAACGCCTATCGGATAACATTTGACGAGGGCCATCGGCTCTATCTGCTCAGAGCAGAGAACAAGCACGTCAAGAGGGTCGTTGTCCTTTGCGTATGTTCTCGGAATAAACCCGTAGTTGGCAGGGTAGTGGGTGGATGTATACAAAACCCTGTCAAGCCGCAAAAGACCGGTTTCTTTATCAAGCTCATACTTCATTTTGCTGCCCTTGCTGATTTCTATAACCGCGTCAAACGAGGTTTTTGTTATTCTGTCCGGGCTTATGTCATGCCATATATTCATAGTGAACCCTCCGTTAAATTATTTAATGCCCTTAAATTTCTCTATAAGACCGTTTCTTTCCGCCCAAAGATTTTTTGAGAGATCGACGTAGTATTTATGAGGATTTTCAAAACGCTTTACTTCGTCCCAAAGCGTGTCTGTCTGTCTCAGGCAGTAATCGCGTATTTCTTTGAGTGATGGCTCCTCGTAGACTTTTTTGCCGCCCTTAAATATCGGTACGAGAAGTTTTCTCGTTACAAAGTTTTCTATTTCTTTTCTCTTCCAGGTGAAATCAGGATCAAAAAGAATATACGGCTTTGTTTCGTCGATTATTTCGTCATCAAGAGTAAGTACGTCCGCTATCGCTTTGCCTGAATCCTTGTCTATAAGCCTGTATACCTGTTTTGATGATGGAATGGTAATTTTTCTGACGTTTTCCGAAAGATTTATTTTCGGCACCGGTTTGCCGTCCTTTTCTATCGCGGAGAGCTTGTAAACGCCGCCGAAAAGGGGAGAAGAAGCCGAGGTTATAAGTCTTTCGCCGACTATAAAGCAGTCCACCTTTGCACCCTGCGATACCATATCGCTTATGAGGTGCTCGTCAAGCGAATTTGAAGCCATAATGTCGCAGTCCGGATATCCTGCAACGTCGAGCATTTTTCTGACTCTCTTTGAAAGATATGTGATGTCGCCCGAATCTATTCTTACGCTCTTCGGCCGTTTGCCGAGCGGAGCCAAAACATCGTCAAAGGCCTTTATTGCGTTTGGAATACCGGAGCGGATGGTGTCATATGTGTCAACCACAAGAGTGCAGTCGTCGGGGTGACGTCTCGCATATTCGCAGAATGCGTCATATTCGCTGTCAAAAAGCTGTACCCATGAGTGTATCATTGTATTGACCGACGGTATGCCGAATTCCTTTTCGGGTATTACGCCTGAGGTTGCGACACAGCCGCCGATGTAAGCGGCTCTTGCACCGTAAACCGCTTCGTCAACGCCCTGAGCGCGCCTTGTGCCGAATTCCGCGACCGCTGTTCCGTGCGCCGCTCTTACAAGCCTGTTTGCCTTTGTGGCTATAAGACTTTGCTGATTTATTGAGAGCAAGAGCATTGTTTCAATAAGCTGAGCCTCTATTATCGGGCCTCTTACCTTTATGATAGGCTCGTTCGGAAAAATCGGAGTGCCCTCGGGTATTGCCCATACGTCACAGGTGAATTTGAAATCTTTGAGATAGCTTGCAAGCTCGTCGGAGATGCCCTTTGATTTGAGGTATTTTATATCTTCCTCGCGAAAATGCAGATGTTCAAGATAATCGATAACCTTTGATAGGCCTGCCGCGATGGCAAAACCGCCGTTATCGGGAACGCGCCTGAAGAATAAATCAAAATATGCTACGGTATCTTTCATACCCGCGCCCATAAACCCGTCTGCCATGGTAAGCTCATAGCCCTCGGTCAGCAGAGCAAGATCGGAAGCCTTTATATAATCTTCCAAAATAATCACCTCTCATATAAGTTATAAATATTGTATCATAACAGCTTATCTTGTGCAATTAAATATTGTCCGCACTTAAAGCTTTTTTACTGTTTTATTTTTCGCTTCGATATGTTACAATAGCGATAGGATTTTTGAGAAAGTACGAGCGAAAACGGGAGTGCATAGCCAAATGAGCTTTTCTGGATTTGTCACGGTAGAGGTATTAAGCTTTGTGCTGTTTTATTTTTTCAGCGGCAAGGCGCGTCTTCACACGTGCGTACTTGGCCGAAACAAAAAGAGTACAAACATCGCATTTGTTTTTCTTTGGCTGTTGTGTATTTTATTCGGAGTTTTCATATATGTCGGTATTTTCAAGCCCGCGGCGACGTATCCGTTTGAAACGCTCTACAATAAAAATGCTTATGAGCAGCAGTTCGACGCCTTTTTAAAGCATCGGCTATCTATTGATATTGAACCGGCAAAGGAACTATTGGCTCTTTCAAACCCATATGACCGAGCGAGCAGAACGGGTATACGCTTCCTGTGGGACAGAGCACTGTACGACGGTAAATATTATTCTTATTTCGGAATAACACCCATTATAACGGTTTATTACCCGTATTACTTTATAACAGGAAAGGTGCCGTCAGCGGCGACGGTATGCTTCATACTGTTTACGGCGGCTGTAACTGCTGTCGCGCTTACGTATTTAAAAGCAGTCGGAATATTTTGCGAAAAACCGAATAAAGCTCTTGTGTTTTTCGGATTTGCCGCGGTAGAGTCGGGAAGCCTTCTGTTTATGCTTTTAACAAGTGCCGATATGTATTATACGGCTGTGATTAGCGGAGTTTGCTTTTTATCTCTGTTTATGATGTTCTCGCTTGCTGCTTACGAGAAGAAAAAGACGGCGGCAAAATGTGCCGATTTCTTTTTTGCGGGTATTTCGTTGGTTCTTACGGTTATGTCAAGACCCAATATGGCACTTATGTCTGTTGTTATGGTGCCGCTTTATTTAAATGTCCTTTGCCGTAAGGATATAAAAACGAAAGTGAAGCTGTTATCAGTTTTGTCTTTTGCGTTACCGGTTTTTGTCGGAGCGGCATTTCAGATGTGGTACAATTACGCGCGCTTTTCGTCGGTGTTCGACTTCGGCTCTGCATATCAGCTGACCGTTGCCGACGTTTCAAAATATGCTGTGACCCCGGTCCTGTTTTTGCCTGCGATTTATCATTACTTTCTGCAATTACCGGACTTTAAAACCGAATTTCCGTTTTTTCACCTCAGCGCGAGTGCGTACAAAGGCGGCTATAAAGGATATATCTATTTGACAAGAACTATGGGTATATTTAATTTGCCCGCTTCACTCGGCCTTTTCGGATTTCCGTGTGTTCTTACGAAAAAAACGGAGAATTGGAAAAGAGCAACGTTTTTGCTCGGCGTGATAATGCCCATTGCGGTGGCTTTTCTCGATATGTGCTTGGGAGGCGTCAATATACGGTATCTCGCCGATATTGCGTTTATTGCCGTGCTTTTCGGAACCCTTATAATTATAAATCTCTATTCGGCTGTGCCGGATAATCAAAAGGCTCTCAAATTCACGGCTTACATTATATTTACTCTTATTCTGTACGTTTCGGCATTTGTAGGTTTCCTTACTGTGTTCGAAAACGAGCGGTACAGCAATTTTTCAATATTGAGTTAAAGGTTCGGAGTGTTAAAATGGAAAATCATTCTTTCGGTAAAAAAATAGCGACCCTGCAGAAGCAGCGTGGCATAACCAAAACCGCTTTGGCTGATATTCTCGGCGTCAGCGTGAATACCCTCTCAAGTTGGGAAAAGGGTGAGACATCCCCATCGTTTGATGCAATATGCAATCTTTGCAGCGCATTCCATCTGTCACTTGATGATTTTGCATTCGGTTCGGGTACACAAAAAGCCGAAAAAGAGCTGCCAAAGGGGCTTCAGTCAATTAGGCAGATGTATAAAATAGGCAGAGGACCCTCAAGCTCGCATACTATGGGACCGGAAAAAATCTGCCGTATTTTTAAGAAGAAAAACCCTGATGTTGATAAATTCAAGGTGATATTATACGGCTCTCTTGCCTTAACAGGCAGAGGTCACGGCACCGACCGCATAGTCAAGGAAACATTGTCTCCGATTGACACAACCGTTGAATTTGATTTTGCAAAAACCGACCTTCCGCATCCGAATACTATGGAGCTTTTTGCCTATAAGGGTGATAAGCTTTGCGACAGTATGCTCGCCTGCAGCATAGGTGGCGGCGAAGTCACAATCAAGGGTATGAAAATGGCTGAGAGCAAGCCGATATACGAATTCAGCACATTTAAGGATATTGCGGAGCATTGCCGCAAAAACGATATACGTATATGGGAGTATGTCGAAAAGACCGAGGGGAGCGATATATGGGATTTTCTCGGCGAAGTCTGGGATTGTATGCGTGATTGCATAAAAGATGGACTGAGTACTGAGGGAATTTTGCCGGGAGGACTCGGCGTGTCGAGAAAAGCGGGATTTTTATTCAGGCAGAACCATATTGACGAATCTCCCGAAACTCGTGAAAACCGCATTGTTTGCGCGTATGCTTACGCTGTGGGTGAACAAAATGCCGCGGGCGGTCGCATAGTTACCGCGCCCACGTGCGGTGCAAGCGGAGTCTTGCCTGCCGTAATGCTGTATTTCCAAAAAAAGAGGGGATACAGCGACAGAAAAATAGAACAAGCACTCGCTACGGCGGCGATTATCGGGCTTTTGGTAAAAACAAATGCATCGATAAGCGGTGCAGAGTGCGGCTGTCAGGCAGAAATCGGAACGGCGTGTGCCATGACCGCAGCGGCTCTCGGTGAGCTTTTCGGAATGAGCCTTGAGCAGATAGAGTATGCCGCCGAAAACGCCATAGAGCATCATTTGGGACTTACGTGCGACCCGATATACGGCCTCGTGCAAATTCCGTGTATAGAGCGGAATGCCGTAGCCGCAATGCGTTCCATAAACGCCATTAACCTTGCCAATTTCCTTACCGCAACGCGAAAGATCTCACTTGACCTCATAATAGAAACAATGTATGAAACAGGCAGAGACCTCTCCGCTAAGTACCGCGAAACAAGCACCGGCGGTATGGCTAAGCTTTATCATCCCAACATAAAGTGCGATTAACGGTATTTTATGATGCGGCGGTTGCCTGTACTTAATATTGTTTCGGCGCGGCACAGCAGTACCAAGATTGATTAAGCCTGCCGTTTTCCTCTTGGATTTTACGGCTGTCGTTGTCCTATTTAATCTTGCAATTTAGGCAATTTGAATTTTTTAAAATTACCGTAAAAAAATGTTGACTTTGTCTGTGCCTCATAGTATAATATCATTCGCAACGAAAAAGAAGTTGTCGCTATTGGGGAATTGTGTAACGGTAGCACGACAGACTCTGACTCTGTTTGTTGGGGTTCGAATCCCTATTCCCCAGCCAATACCTCGGAACAATTTGTTCCGAGGCTTTTTTATGCCCGAATACTGCTTTTTACGGCGGTATTCGGGCATTTTTTCTTTGCTTTAAAATATCGTGAGAGTTTTTGAGAGATTTTAAGAGACAGCAGATTTCAAAATTCCAAAGTCATTTTAGTGCGATTTAGGGCATTTATGACTGAGACTTTTGAGAGACATCGCTCAAATCGATTTTTTCATTTTTAGGTCAAAATAATTCGGTAATAATGTCCACGCACTTATCAATTCCGAGGACTCCGCTGTCCAAAGTCAGATGATAATTTTGAGCGTGTCCCCACTTCATATTGGTGTAGAAACGGTGATATGCCGCACGGCGCTTATCCTTATCTCTCAATCGCTCCTCGGGAGATTGCTCTCGCTCGCCGTACACTTCAACAATCCGCTTTGCTCGAAAATCTATATCAGCGTGAACAAACACTTTCAAGCAATCTGCATTGTCCTGCAAAATATAATCCGCACAACGACCGACAATTACGCACGGCTCTTTTTCTGCAAGCTGTGTGATGATTTTATACTGATATTCCCACAGAATATCCTCATTTGTCGGTCCGAACATTCGATTAGAAAAAGCATTAGAGAGAAAGCCACCGGGTGCGTATTCTCCTGCCTCTTTTACATAATCGGGTGCAAAGCCCGTTTCTTTAACCATTTCTTGAATAATTTTTGCATCATAGCACGGAATTTCGAGTTTTTCTGCAACCTTTTTGCCGATTGTACGTCCGCCGCTGCCAAACTCACGGCTGATGGTTATAACTCTGTTTTTCATATGCTCTGCGCTCCTTTCGTATTCAATTCTTTATATGTTTTCACGATGATAATTGCCGAGATGATAAAGGTTAAAATATCGGACACAGGCATTGAATAAAGCACTCCGTCCAAGCCGAAGAACACAGGCAAGAGCAATGCAAAACCCACACCGAACACAACCTCTCTGAACATTGACAACATAGTTGAAGACAATGCCTTGCCGACTGCCTGCAGGAAGATGAAGCAAGCTTTGTTGACGCAAGCCAAAATCATCATACAAAGATAAATCCTGAATGCCTTGATTGCGAATTCGGTATAATAAACACTCTCATTTTTTGCACCAAAAATGGCGATAAGCTGATGAGGGAAGCCCTCTGCCAACACAAGTGCAACAGCACCCACCAACGCTTCGGCAACAAGCAACTTGGTAAACAGTTCCTTTACACGCAATTTTTTCTCTGCACCCATATTGTATCCTATAATAGGTATACAGCCTGCCGCCATACCGACTACTATTGAAATGACAATCTGGAAGAATTTCATAACAATTCCAACTACCGCCATTGGGATTTGCGCATACTGTTCCTGCTTGAAAACAGGGTCTTGCGCACCGTATTTGCGAAGCATATTGTTGATTGCAGCCATTGCCGCAACAAGACTGATTTGAGACAAAAAACTTGTAATTCCGAGCAACAACATTCTTCCGCAAATGTTCCGTTGCAAAGCAAAATCTTTGCGTGAAGGCTTGACTGTTTTCATATGCACAATATACCAAACGGCAAGAATTGCAGTCACTACCTGACCGATTACCGTGGCAACAGCCGCACCCATCATTCCCCATTTGAAGCAGAAAATAAAAATAGGGTCAAGAATGATATTGATGACCGCACCTGCCAAAGTTGAAGCCATAGCAAATTTTGGATTTCCGTCTGCACGAATTACAGGATTCATAGCCTGACCGAACATATAAAACGGAATACCCAAAGTGATGTAGAAAAAATATTCCTGCGATTGGCGAAATGTTTCCTCATTGACCGTTCCGCCAAACATAGCAATGATTTGGTTCGCAAAAATCAAATACAGTGCCGTCAAAATAACACTGCCTGCAACGGTCAGCACAACAGCATTGCCCACGCTACGCTTTGCTTTGTCTGATTCTTTTCTGCCAAGCGCCATACTTACAAAAGCACAGCAACCGTCACCCACCATTACGGCGATAGCGAGAGCCACAACCGTCAACGGAAAAACGACTGTGTTGGCAGCGTTTCCGTAAGAGCCGAGGTAACTTGCATTTGCAATAAAAATTTGGTCAACAATGTTGTAAAGCGCACCAACCAACAATGATATGATGCAAGGGATTGCGTACTGACGCATAAGCTTGCCGATACGCTCCGTCCCTAAAAATTGATTTCCTGTTTCCATATTAAATCACCTTTCTTTCAAAAAATAAAAACACGCAAGCCCTAAAATCCGGACTTACGCATTTCTGCTACTCGATTTTTAATGTAATTGCGCTTTATTTATCGTTTCTCACACGATTTCATAAAAAAAGCGTGTGACTTCTGCAACTGGATTTACGCAGAAATGCCACACGTTATATTTTTATTATAGCAGGAAAAAATCGCAATTTCAAGTGATTTTATTTCAACCTTTTAATCCATATGCTATCCCGTGATTAAAACCAACAATAGACATCAATAAAAAACTAAAGCGATCCGTAATGAACAGACCGCTTTTTTACTTGCAATTCATATTAGGTCAACTAATATAAATGTTTTAGTTTTTCCTATCAAATTACAGTTAATTAGTCTCAAAACAATCATGCCGTTTGAACAAACAATATGTTCACGCAAGGAGGGAGTTTGGTTCTATTCGGACGAATACGACAGCAAAACTTTGTAGGACGCAGACGAAATAGCCAACAACTACCGTATTCTCGAAAAGACAAACAATCTTATGGCAATAAATCTGCCTCCGAACAAAAACGGCAGGCTCGTCTAGAGAGACGTGAACAATTTGATGCTCATTGCTGATAAGCTGGGAATAAGAAGAAAAATCGGCGGAGAGCTATAATTTTGAACTGTCTCGTTTGGCAATTATAGATTTTTTATACTCGTTTGGGCTGATATTGAATTTTCGTCTAAACGCAGCGGCAAAGGAACTTAGGCTCGTATAGCCGCATTTTGCGGCACATTCATTTATAGTAATGTTTTCGCTCTCAAGGAGCGATGCTGCCATAGCCATCTTTGATTCATAGCGCAGCTTTCTGAAAGATGAACCGTAATAATCTTTGATAATTCTTTCTGCCTGACGGGGTGACACACCCATACCTCTGGCAAAGTCATTAAGGGTTACATCACTGCAATCCTCCAGCAAAAGAGTATCGAGTATCCATGAGCGATTTTCATTCAGGTCGCAATCTTCAGGAGGGAGCAGAGAGCTGGCATTGTCGGGATAGTAGAGGCGTGTCATCTCCGTAATCATCTGTAGGGTAAGGGAGGACAGAATGCTTTCTCTCCACAGACCTGTTTTTGAATTTTCGGAGACGAGCTGATTAAATATCCTACGCAGCTGAGGACTGCATTTTCCTATCCAAAAAAACTTGGAGGCAAAAAATCGTATTGCCGCGTCATCGGTATTGCCGAGAATTTTCAGATAAACACTGATTTCAAACACCGGGGCATCCTTGCTGGAAAGTTGTTTGTGGAGCACATTGGAACCGGTAACATAGAGAGAATCTTTCTTTATGTCATACCGGTCTTTTTCTGTTTCGAGTACACCTTTGCCCCTGGCAATATAATGAATCTCGTACCCGTTTTTTGCGTGAGAATGCATCTGAACCACGGAATCGAGCGTATCTGAAAATATTTTGAAAAGCTGAATTCGGCAGCCGTTATAATTAAATGATAAAATCATATTAAAGTCCTCTCTGTCTATACAAACAATATAATACAAACCGAAATTTATTTCAATAAAAACTTTATATAATACGACACAATATTTAATTTATTGTCGTATTATATTCTTTTATTGGCGGCACAACAATACTATAATTATGTATATAGAACAGCAGCCGGAGGTATATGTATATGAAAATAACAGTCATCGGAGGGGGCGGAGTCCGCTCAATGTTCCTCGCAAAAAGCATAGCACAAAAAGCAGAAAAGCTGCGGATAGACGAGCTTTGCTTTATGGATAACAACAAAGAAAAATTAAGAATTTACGGCGGTATGGCGAGTCATGTTGCAAATCTCCTTTGTCCTAAAATGAAATTTATGCTGACGACGGACAGCATTGAGGCAGTAAAGGATGCCGACTATGTTATAACCACAATCCGTGTAGGCGAAGATGAAATGAGAGCAAAGGACGAAAGAATCGCACTCAATCACGGTGTCCTCGGTCAAGAAACAACGGGAGCGAGCGGACTTTCTTTTGCAATGAGGAGCGTACCGGCTCTTGCCGAATATTGCGAGCTTATCAAAAAATTTTCAAAACCCAATGTAAAAGTTTTTAATTTTACAAATCCTGCCGGTGTAGTGAGCCAAACCCTGCGTGATATGGGATATGATTTTACATACGGAATATGCGACGCTCCATCGGGAATGCTTCGCTCCTTTGCACTCATGTACGGCGAAAGTCCCAATGACATAACGGGCGAATGTTACGGCCTTAATCACCTGTCATATTTCAAGAGTATAAAGCTAAATGGCAGAGAAATAATGCCGGAACTGATCGAAAATGACGAGGCATACAAAAAGAGTGATATGCGTTATTTCGAAAAGGAACTTCTAAGAGACAGAGGCTGCGTTTTGAACGAATATCTCTATTATTTTTACTATCGTGAAAAAGCTGTTGAAAACATACTCAAAGCCGCCCAAACCCGTGGCGAACAAATACGAGATATAAATAAATCCATGACGACGGAACTTTCGCAAATGGATATAGAAAACGATTTTGAAAACTGCTTAAAGATTTTCAGCAAATGGTACGGTATGCGTGAGGGCAGTTATATGGCAAGTGAAACAGGTGAAAAGCGTACTCAGCCATGGCACTTTGACATTTACGAAGAAGATGACGGCGGATATGCCGGCGTTGCACTCAAGTTTATCGAAACTGCTCAAAGCGGAACAAAGGGTACTATGATTATGTGTATTCCAAACGACGGCTCTATTGACGGGTTAAGGAACGACGATGTGGTCGAAATCACCTGTGATGTCGATAAAAACGGTTGTACACCGCACCGTATCGGCAAGGTAGACGAGCAAAATCTCGAGCTGATACGCAGAGTCAAAAACTATGAAAGGCTCTCCTCCAAAGCAATAAGGGAGCGGAGCCGCTCTGCCGCAATTCAGGCGCTTACACTCCACCCTCTCGTAAACAGCTACTCGATAGCGGTAAAACTTGTAGATGAATTTATAGAGCACAATAAAAACTATTGCGGCGGATGGAAATAAAAAACCAGATAAAAATTATTGAATGGAGCTAATTTTTATGGAAAAAGAAACAAGGTATGTAGGCGTAAAAGAAACGCTGTCATACGGTCTTGCAAATGCAGGTCAGGTGTTCGGATACAATCTGATAGCCGGCGGATACCTTTCGCTGTTTTTTACAAAGGTTTTTGAAATTCCTCCGGCTGCTGTGTCAACAATGATTTTATTCCTGGGCATTTGGGACACAGTAAACGATCCGCTTATGGGCGGAATAATTGACAAAACGAGAACGAGATACGGCAAACTGAGGCCTTATCTTTTGTTTGTGCCGCTGCCTCTTGCAATAACTACGATTATGTTGTTTGCCGGTCCCGAAATATTGGCAGATGCAAAATCGACAACTGTAAAAATCATTTATATGTATGTTTCCTATTTTATATGGGAACTGTTTTATACTCTCGGTGATGTTCCGTTTTGGAGTATGAGTGCGGCTATTTCGCCGTCGACGAGTGACAGAACAAGGGTTATTTCAACTGCAAGATTTTTGTCAGGCCTTATCGGCGGCCTTTCGACAACAATGCTTGTGGTTATGATGGATTTCAGTAACAAAGGTGTTTGGAATATCACACTTGCACAGGACTTTTTGATTCTCGCTTGTATAGCAGGTGTGTTCGGTATGGGGCTGTTCTCTCTTGCAGGACTGAAAATAAGAGAAAGAGTAAGTCAAAGCGTAAAGGAGCCGTCACTGCTTGATAACTTCAAAGTTCTCATTAAAAACAAGCCGCTACTCCTGATTATTGTTGCGAATGTGCTCGGAAGTCTCGGCGGTATATCAAATGTTTTTCAGACCTACTACTATTCGGAGGTACTCGACCTGAACTCTGCTGTTTTGTGGATAACTCTGCCGGGTACTCTGCTTGGCTTTATATCATATTTGCTGATACCGAAGCTGAAAGAAAAAATGGACAACAAGCATATAGTTATGATGAATATTATTTTCAACGCTGTTTTGGGCACGGCAGTATTCTTCTGCGGCCTCGGATTTTATAAAACAAATGTTGTTGCCATCTCTGTTCTGCTTATGCTCCAAAACTTTTTCTTTGCCTTTTTCCAAACTGTCAACAATGTCATTCCTACTGAGATGATAGGCGACACGGTAGACTATATGGAATGGAAAACGGGAAAAAGAAATGAGGGAGTCAGCTTTTCCGTACTCACCTTTGTAGGCAAGCTGACCGGTTCTCTGTCCACCTCTATCGGTACTGCACTGCTGCCTCTGATAGGTTTAACTTTCACTAAAGACACAGTCGGTAATTCGGTAGCCGTAAAAGGAGAACACACTGACTTGTGGATATGGGCGCTGTTTGTTCTGATACCTAAACTGTTAGGTCTCATTACTCTTATTCCGTATGTATTCTACAATCTGAATGGCGAAAAGCTAAAGCAAATTCGTGAGGACTTAAAAAACAGACGAGAAGAAAAAGCAAAAGTTCAGGCGATAGGAGGCAACGAAAATGAGTAACAAATGTCCTAAATGCGGTGCCAAGTTAAGCCCGTTTTATCTCAAGCCAAACTGTCCGAGCTGCGGCGTGAATATCGTGCAATACGGCTTTGACGAAAGGCTCGAAAGCGACAAAATAAGGGCAGAAAAAGAATGGGAACGATTCGATAATTTTTTGAACGGACTCAAGAAGTCCTCCATCGGCTCGCCCATAGCAATCGTCAGACTCATATCGTTTTTTCTGCCGATAGTCGCACTGCTGATACCTGTATATAAAGTGAACGGTGCAGGCATAAATCTTATATCAATAATTAAAAGTATCATTTCGGATTCCGCATCGGTGTTCCAAAACAAAGCGATGCTGCTTTGCTTTATATCCTTTGCGGCAGTTATTTTGACTTCGCTGGTTTGTGCGGTTATATCCCTGTTTTCTTATACAAAAAACGGATATAAGCGAAATATCATTTTGTCGGGCATACAAATCTGCACATTTATAGCTTTAAGCACAGCCGCTGTTATAAACGGGGCAAGCATTTTTGCAGGGGCGGCAGCAGTAATTCTGCTCCAAATACTCACATTGTACCTACACAAAAAGTATAAAAAAAGTATCGAGGAAAATAAAAACAATGAGCAATAAAAAGAAAATCTATACAGTTGCAACCGCACATCTCGACACCGTTTGGAGCTGGGACTTTGAAACTACTGTAAGCAAATATATCTACAACACACTTGTTGACAACTTCAAGTTGTTCAAAAAATATCCTACATACACTTTTTCATTTGAAGGCTCATACAGATACGAGCTGATGGAGGAGTATTATCCGGAACTTTTTGACAAAATGAAAGAATATATAAAAGAAGGAAGATGGAATGTTTGCGGTTCATCATTTGAAAACGGAGACGTAAACATTCCGTCACCTGAGGCTTTGTTTAGAAACATTCTTTTCGGCAACTCATATTTTGACAAAAAATTCGGAAAAAGAAGCGTTGATATATATTTGCCGGACTGCTTTGGCTTCGGCTGGGCATTGCCGAGCATCGCAAGTCACGCCAATCTGATGGGATTCACCACCCAAAAGCTCGCTTGGGGCAGTGCCTACGGAGTGCCGTTTGACATAGGTCGATGGAGAGGCGTAGACGGCAACGAGATATATGCGAGTGTAAATCCTCACGACTACTACTTTACGCTCAAAAAATTGCGTGACTGGGATTTTGTCCAAAACAAACTGAAAGAGAATGAAAAATACGATCTCGATATGACTTATATTTTCCACGGAATCGGTGACCGTGGCGGCGCACCCAAGGAAAAAAGCGTAAAATTTGTTGAAGAAGAAATAAGCAAAAACAACAGTAGTGATATTGAGGTTTTGGCATCTTCAGCCGACCGAATTTATCACGATATTGACGAAAATTTCACACCGGAGCAAAAGGCGAAGCTCCCTGTCTGGAACAATGAGCTGGTCATGAAAGACCACGCAGTAGGCGGTTACACTTCCAGAGCGGTGGGAAAACGCTGGAACAGAAGATGTCAGGAACTGGCTGACATTGCAGAAAGAGCAAGTGTAACAGCATCTTATCTCGGCATCAAAGAATATAACAAGAATGCTATCGACATAGCATGGAAAAGATTCATTGCTCACCAATTCCACGATGATATTCCGGGTACAAGCTGCCAAAGAGTTTACAAGCGTTCATGGAACGACTATGCCGTGTCAATGAATCAATTTGCAAACGAGCTGGAAGCTTCTGCATCGGCACTGGCACTGAATATGAAAACAGATTTTTGCAAGGGTACACCTATTATGGTATACAACCCGATTGAGTCCCAAAGGCAGCAGACCGTAACTGCCAGACTGAGCGGTGTAGGCAATAAAAATGTGAGAGTGTTCGATGATGACGGAAACGAGATTAAGAGTCAAGTTATAAACCGAACCAACACTTATACCGAAATTCTGTTCATTGCAGATGTAAAGAGTCTCGGTACAAGAATTTATGATGCGAGAGTAAGCGATATACCGTGCGACGCAGAAAGTGCTATTTCCATCTCAAAGAACAGAATGGAAAATCAAAAGTATATCGTCACACTAAATTCAAACGGTGATATTGAGTCAATTATTGACAAGGAACAAAACAATTTCCAAATTCTGAAAGAGCCTGTTTCTCTCGGGCTGCTCAAGTACAACGGCTCACGCGTTTGGCCTGCGTGGGAAATGGATTATAACGAAAACAAAAATGCGGCAGACAGAATCCCCGTTAAATCTAAAATGCAAATAATCGAAAACGGCCCATGCCGTGTCGCATTTAAGGTTACACAGCGTGACAAAAAGAGTACCTTCACAAACATTATTGCACTTTCGGACGGCGGAAAATGTGTAGAGGTATATTCCGAAATAGAATGGCAGTCTCTGCGCACATTGGCAAAAGAGCAATTCAGCTTTAATGTAAGCAACGGCACAGCCACATTTGACCTGGGACTCGGTGCAATAAAAAGGCAGAATATGTGCGACAAACTCTATGAGGTACCTGCTCAAAATTGGGCAGACATTACAGACAAAAACGGAAAAAGCGGTGTATCCGTAATCAGCGAATGTAAATACGGCTGGGACAAATTCAACGACAGCACGCTGAGATTTACCGTTCTGCACACGCCTAAGCACAACTATCGAATCGACTCTATGCAGTCAATGATGGACTTGGGGCTCAACAGATATTCATTCGCAATTTTCAGCCACAAGGGAGATGTCGGCACAGACACACAGCTTGAGGCACGAAAATTCATTACTCCTATGACTGCATATATTTGCAAAAAGCACAACGGAGCTTTGGGTACAAATTATTCTTTCGGCGGTGTTTCTTCCAATGATGTCATTGTTCGTGCTATCAAAAAAGCCGAAAACAGCGATGAAATTATCATAAGGCTTAATGAGGGCGCAAACAAAACCATAAACAAATTTTCGCTCACACTCGGAAACGGCATAGAGGATGCAAAAGAAGTTTTTGCAAGTGAAGAATACAAGGGCAAGGCTAAAATAAAGGACGGAAAACTTATTACAAGCTTTAAACCATACGAAATCAAAAGTTTTGCACTCAAGCTAAAGAGCGGTGAAAAGGTAAAAGCGGAAAAGGCTATACCGATTGAACTGCCTCTCGACAAAAATATTATCACAAAGCAAGGCGAATGCGGCGACTATGACTATACTGTTCCGTTTGAAATTGTGCCTGATGAAATCAATTCAAACGGATACAAATTCATCATTAACAAGAATGGAAACAACGCTCTTACTGCCTCTGCACAAAAGATAAATATGGGCAGTAAAGACAGCAAAATTGCACTCCTTTGTGCCTCATTGGTCGGGGATAAAAACGCCGTATTTGTCATAAACGGCAGAGAAGTAAAGGCAAAGGTAAATTCCTGCTTTGAGCGTTTTGCAAGATGGGATTTGTACGACTTCGGTGAAACCGCATATATCAAAAAAGGCAAAATCGCATATGAAGCAACCCATTGTCACAAAAACGGCAAGGATGAAATTGCAAAAAGTATGTACTTTTACATTGTCGAATTTGATGTGCCTAAAAACAGCACCGTCATTTTGCCTAATGACAGCGACATTGTAATTTTGGCGGCTTGCTCACTGCACGACGGAAAAGCAACTCTCGCCGCTCCTGTCTATGACGAAATCCAAAACAACAGACCTTTTACATTCAAAATGAGCAAGAAAGAAAAGGCTGAATACATCTTAGGTAAATGTGTATGGAATCTAAACGACAAAGACGAGTTCATAAAAGCCAATAACAGAGGTAAAGAAGAATGAATGATGAACTGAAATTCACGGTTATCAGCGACATCCATTACTATTCAAAAAAGAATTTTGTGGACGGCTTTGACAAAAACAAAAAGCCAAAGCCGGAACAGCTCTTTTTCAGCAGGAGCGAAGAAATCGTTGAGCACACTTTTGACTGCTTGTGCAAAAATGATACGCCGGACATTGTTCTCATAAGCGGTGACCTTACATATAACGGCGAAAGGACCTCTCACGACGAGATGAAAGCCGCTCTGAAAAAGCTGCAGCAAAAGGGCAAGAGAGTGTATGTCATAACCGCAACCCACGACTATACCACTCCTCGTATGCCCACATACGGCATAGACAAAAACGACAAGTATATAGAGGTTGAGTCAGTAAAACGAACACAACTTTTGAAATACTACGGCGATTTTGGCTATAACAACGCCATCGCAAAGCACAAAAGCACAATGTCGTATGTGGCACAGCTTGCAGACGGATACCGCCTGTTTGCACTCAACGATGACTACGGCGATCCCGATTGCGGATTCAGCGACGAACTGATGAACTGGGTAAAAACAGAAGCGAACAATGCAAAAAGAGACGGTCAATACATTATAGCAATGACACATCACCCTCTTGTGCCGCCGTCGCCTATATATGCGGCTGTTGCAAAGGGTGATATGCTGAATGACTATGAGCTGCGCAGGAAGCAGCTTTCCGACTTAGGCTTTGATTTTGTGCTTACCGGTCATACGCATATGCACAACATTTCTTATTGCAAAATAGGAAACAAAAAGTTTTATGACATTTCTACAGCGGCATTAACGGGATTTCCGCCGTATTATCGCCAAATAGTGCTGAACAAAGAACAGAAAAAAGCAGAAATAAAAACTGTTTGTGCAGACTGCGCAGACAGCATCGATACAAACGGGCTTGCCCTCGAGGAGTACACAAAAGACTTGTTTTTGGGCGTTGTATCAAAAGCACTGTACGATGCCGAATATGACTACGACAATTTTGCCGACTTTGCCGTAGGCATGAGTATCTCTAAGGAAACGAGTAAAAAATACAAGCCCATTATTCACCGTTTTGCTAAATTTCTAAATCATCTTACATTCGGAAAGGTATGGCACTTCGTTCGTTTTTCGAGTGGTGTAAGCAAGAGCGAAATAAGCAAAATCAGCTCAAAAAAAGTAGTCCCCTTTGTTATCAACATTGCGGCAAATCTTTACAGAGGCGACGGAAACATACCTACTTCCTCCACAGAATACAAAATGATATGTTCGGTGTTGAAGAAAGCCGACCGTCTTGCAAAACCATTCGGTAAAAAGCTCAATTCAATCGGCCTATCGAGTATTAGTGAGGCTATTTTGCCGCTGGTAAACAGAGGTGCGGACAGCGACAGAAACGCTACTGTTTATTTTGGAGAATAAAAATGGATAATCATTCAAAAACAAACAAAAAATTCGGAAGCATATTAAAAGATTCTGAGGCTAAAACCCAGTGGCACATAATGCGGCTGCTCTCTTTTTTAGCATCCCTTGCTGTGTTGTGCCTGCCGATGTTTTATGCAGGTCACAAAAATGTTTCGCTAATCACTTTTGCGGCAAGCATACACAACCACGGAATAGACCTAACCGCCATATTGAGCGACAGGGCATATCTGTTTGCTGTGTCGGCAATACTCTGTGCTGTGATTTTTGGTATTGCAGAAATAATTTGCTCCTTCTTCACTTCTGCCAAAAGCGGATACAAGCGTGATATTATTGCATTCAGCGTAAATTTCGGTGTGACGGTACTGATGTCATTTTGCTCTGTCGGCTTTGGTGCAAGGGCAAAGGCAGGATTGATTTTGACTCTTTTGATATATTTCATTAGATTCATTTTGCAGAACGCAGTTCACAAAAAGGGAGTCAATACCTACAATACCGTAGTGGCTCTGATAATCGTCGGTGCTGTTATTGCTTCTTCTTGCTTCGTTTATCGCTCCCCTAAAGTGACATATACACCTCCGAAAAACGCTGACTGCGACATAAGCGCAGTAACATTCAATGTTGCTGCCGCTTTTGGTGAAAAATTAGACGGCACTTCAAGTGCAGAACGCTGCGACCGATTTGCAAGCTATATGAACAGTATAAAACCGGACATAATCGGCACGCAGGAAATGAATTCTATTTGGCTGAAAAAGCTCAAATCTACTATGCCGGATTATGAAAACTACGGAGTAAAGCGAGGCGGCGACAGCGAAGAAAAGAACAGCGAAATGAATGCTGTATTTTGGAACAAAACCAAGTTTTCCGCTGTGGAAAAGAACACAATCTGGCTCAGCGAAACTCCCGAAAAGGAAAGCAAATACACCTACACCGACAAAGACGGTAATCACTGTGAAGCCGGATGCTACCGAATTTGCAGCTATGTTGTTCTGCTGAATAAGCAGAACGGCAAAAACATCATTTTTTTGAACACTCATCTGGATAACGCATCGGAGCAGGCAGCTGATTTCGGTGCAAATGTAGTTATGAACAAACTCAATGAGCTAAAAGAAAAATACAACAATACCGACGGCATCGTTTTGACCGGTGATTTCAACGAAACCCAAGACGGAACGGCTTATAAGCTCGTTGCGTCCAAGCTGAACGACTGCACGAACCGAGCAAAAAAGACAGCCACATATCAAGAGTGGGGCTATCGCTCTACCGGTAATGAGCCTATCGATTTTATATTTACCGACGGAAAAGCAGTAGATTATACCGTGCTGAACGACCTGAACAACGGGTATGTGTCCGACCACTACGGAGTATATTCAGGTATTAACTTTTAAATTGACTGACAAGAATAATATTTATATAATGAATTCGAAAATTTATTCATTAGGAGCTAATACTGTATGAATATCAGAAGAGCGGAAGAAAAGGATATATCGAGGATTATCGAGTTATTGAAACAGGTGCTCCAAATACACGCCGACATACGCCCGGATATTTTTATATCCGGCACCACCAAATACACGACTGATGAGTTGGTGAAAATGATAAATGATGACAAAAAGCCGATTTATGTTGCCGTAAACGGCAGTGGCATCTGTGTGGGCTATGCCTTTTGTCAGTTACAGGAACAGTCTGTTTCTAACAATACAGTACCGTTCAAGTTACTGTATATCGACGATTTGTGCGTAGACAAGGAACAAAGAGGAAAGCATATCGGCGAGGCTCTGTTTGATTATGTCAAAAAAGAGGCAAAAAGGATGGACTGCTACGAAGTAACACTGAATGTATGGACAGGGAACACTCCGGCAGAAAAATTCTATGAAAAAATGGGGCTGAAAACAAAGAAAAGAACGATGGAATACATACTGTAACCGAACGAAAATTATCTCAATCGCAGGTGAATAAAGTGCTGAAATACGGAGTATACGCAAAGGCTGTGGAGTTGCTTTGCTTTAAGCCGGCGCTTAATAACAATGGTACTTTTTCAATAGAGATTGCAAAATAGAAAAATAAAGTAGTAGACTTTGTGTTCGAACGACACCTCATTGTAAGGTTTGCAATTCCTCATACGAATTTGTTGAAAACTTGTGATACACAATTGGCAGAGACTTTTGAGAGACATCGCTCAAATCAAAATCGTAACACGAATTGAAATGAGC